>Ga0207720_100018_pt1 | contig 253562 bp, 288 predicted proteins | sample A23P2SouthBayCA_2_FD_187751 | JGI IMG/M metagenome (GOLD analysis project Ga0207720, IMG submission 187751) | Aerobic enrichment media microbial communities from Eden Landing Ponds, California, USA - A23 E3 (2) (SPAdes) | ecosystem: Environmental > Aquatic > Marine > Unclassified | place...
CCCCGGCCCCCCCCACTGTTTCGGGTGGAACGGCCGGAGGCCAGCCAGCGGATCCCGCTCCTGGCGCTCCAGGCGAAACGGAGGGGTCGGATTCATCAGCAGCCGGGAGCGCCGACGGCACCGGAATCGAACGCTCACCGAACCCGCCGGTCGTTCACGCCGACATGACCGGGGAGAGCACCGGGACCGGGACCTACGACGACTTCGTCGCCGTGTTCCGCGACCGGTACGAGCGCCTCGCAGGCCAGTTGCGGGGGCGCGTCAATCACCGGCCGACGGACACCGTCGACCGGATGGCCGGCGGCGAGGACGTCGCTATCGTCGGGATGGTCTCGGACGTGCGCTCGACCTCCGGCGGCCACTGGCTGGTCGAACTGGAGGACACGAACGGCGTCTTCCCCTGCCTCGTCATGAAGGACCGCGACGTCGCCGACGCGGTCCAGGAACTCCTGTTCGACGAGGTGATCGCCGTCGAGGGAACCCTCTCGGACGACGGCGAAATCGTCTTCGTCGACGCCATCCACTTTCCCGACGTCCCCCGGACCTACCAGCCCTCTACCGCGGACCGCCACGTCCAGGCAGCCCTGATATCCGACGTCCACGTCGGCAGCCAGGAGTTCCTCGCGGACGCCTGGAACCGCTTCGCCGACTGGCTCCACACCGAGGAGGCCGAGCGCGTCGAGTACCTCCTGATCGCCGGCGACATGGTCGAGGGCGTCGGCGTCTACCCCGACCAGGACGAGGAACTCGACATCGTCGACATCTACGATCAGTACGAGCAGTTCAACGAACACCTCAAGGCCGTCCCGGGGGACCTCGAGATCGTCATGATCCCGGGCAACCACGACGCCGTCCGCCTCGCGGAACCCCAGCCGGCCTTCGACGCGGAACTCCGGGAGATCATGGCCGCCCACGACGCCCGGATCGTGTCGAACCCCGCGACGGTCACCATCGAGGGCGTGACGGTCCTGATGTACCACGGCGTCTCCCTCGACGAGGTCATCGCCGAACTGCCGGACGAGTCGGCCAGCTACGAGAACCCCCATCAGGCGATGTACCAGCTCCTGCGCAAGCGCCACGTCGCCCCGCAGTTCGGTGGCCACACGCGCCTCGCCCCCGAGGAGGAGGACCACCTCGTCATCGACGAGGTCCCCGACGTCTTCCACGCCGGCCACGTCCACAAGCTCGGGTACGGCCAGTACCACAACGTCCTGACCGTCAACTCCGGGTGCTGGCAGTCCCAGACGGCCTTCCAGGAGAGCGTCAACCTCGACCCCGATCCGGGCTTCGCGCCGATCGTCGACCTCGACACGCTCGATCTGACGCTCCGGAAGTTCGTCTGACGCGGGCTCCCCCACCCGGAGACACTCCACGGACGGACCGTCAGTTCAACTGGAACCGACGGATCCCGGCCAGCTGACGAGACGACGGCGGCCGGTTCGAATAGTGACCCGGTTCGCCGACCGTCCGTCCAGTTCCACGCGAAACGGTGGGGTCTGGACACGTACCTGGCCAGCAGTCGGTAGCCGAGTATGGCCGGCCGAACGGGCCACAATCGATCGCTTCAGCGCCGAGCCTGCCAGAATCGACTCATGCACCTCGATTTCGACAGGACGTCGTGGTCCGGTCGCCCTAGCCGTCGATGACGCCCTCGTCGACGAACAGGTCCCGGAGCTCCTGCATCGTCTCGACGACGACGTCGGCGGCCGGCTCGACGTTGGGTTTCGGCTCGAACCCGACGGCGAGGCCCGCGACCTCCAGCATGGGGAGGTCGTTCGCGCCGTCGCCGACGGCGACGGTCTCCGCCATCGGCACGGCCTGGGTCGCCGCGAGGTTCGCCAGCGCGTCGTCTTTCGTCCCCTCGATCAGCGGCCCTTCGACGTCCCCGGTCAGTGCGCCGTCGGCGACCGGCAGCCGGTTCGCGACCACGTCGTCGACCGTGATGCCCTCCCGCTCCAGGGCGGCTTCGACGCCGCGCTCGAACCCGCCCGTGAGGATGGCCGTGTGCACGCCCGCCTCGTTGAGCGCCCGGATGACGTCCGCGGCGCCGGGTCGGAGCACCACCTCGTCGAAGGCAGCGAGGGCCGCGTCGTTGTCGAGTCCCTCGAGCAGGGCACACCGCTCGCGGAGGCTCTCCGCGTAGTCGATCTCGTCGTTCATCGCGCGCTGCGTGATCGCCGCCATGTCGTCGGCGACGCCACACCGCTCGCCGAGCAACACCGTCATCTCGGAGTCCGAGAGTGTCCCGTCGAAGTCGAACGCGACCAGCGTCATTGTCGTCCCTTCTGGGCGGGGGGATTCAAAGCCCCCGATTCGGGCGCTCGCGTACCGGGGCCCCTGGCAGGCCTGCGGCCGCTATCGCGGGTCACGTCACGCGCTCTCCTGGGGACTGGGAATTCCCTCGCCGGTTTATCCGCCACGCGCCCGCGCACTCGACTATGGGACCGGACCCCCGCGGCCTCGCGCTGGCGACGCTCGGGGCCGCCGTCGCCGGCGCCCTCGTCGCGACGACGGCGCTCCAGGTGAGTCCGCTCGTGGGACTGTACGGTGGCATCGGTGCGGCGCTGCCCGTGGTGCTGGTGTACTTCGTCATGACCGCCACCGACACTGCGGGAGCCTGACGACCCGGGGCGGTCAGGGCGCGGGTGGGTCGCCGTCGTAGGCGTCGAGGTCGCCGTAGAAGTTCAGCAGCGAGAACTTCAGGTTTCCCGGGTCGAGGTCGATCATCTCGGCGCGCTCCTCGGGCGGGAAGGTGCCACGGACCGCGTAGTCGCGCATCTCCATCTCGGCGCGCTCGGTGTAGCGTGCGTCCAGCAGGATGCGGGCCCCGAAGTCCTCGGGCGACCGGACGACCCGGCCGAGGGCCTGGCGCGTCTTGCGGACCGTGGGTATCTCGACGGCGTAGCGCCACCCGGCGCTGTCCCCGCCGTCCACGTCGAAGGCGTCGTCGTAGGCGTCCTGGACGGCCTGCATCCGGTCGTCGAGGTGTGGGTAGGGCACCCCGACGACCACGACGGTCCGGGCGTCGTCGCCGTCGTAGCTCACGCCCTCGCTGAGGGTCCCCCAGAGGGAACTCAGGAGGACGGCGTCGTCCTCGGCGACGAACGCCTGGCGGAGGTCGTGGGCGGGGGTCCCCGGTTCGTCGAGGAAGGCCGTCGCGTCGACGGAGAGCCGGTCGTGGTAGCGCTCGGCCTCGGCGTAACTGGGGAAGAAGGCGAGGGTGTTGCCGGGCGTCATGCGGACGGCGTCGTCAAGCGCGGTCGCCACGCGGTCCTGGACCGCCGGATCGTCGCGCTTGCTGGCGAACAGCGCCGGCCCGTCGACGACGAGCGACCGGCGGCGCTCCTCGGGGAACTGCTGGCCGTAGGCCAGCGTCACCGGGTCGTCCAGACCCAGGACCGACTCGGTCACGTCGAAGGGCCGCAGCGTCGCGCTCATCAGGACGCTCGCCGCGAGTTCGTCGAACAGCCCCCGGGTCACGCGCTCGGGAATGCAGGTATAGAGTTCGGCCCGGCCGTAGATGTCCCCGCTACGGTCGTCGCCACTGCCCCCCACCGCGCCGTCCCCACGGCCGTCGCGGCGCACGCTCACGACGGGGTAGGTCCCGGCGTCGTCGCTGTCGTCCAGCCAGGATTCCAGGAAGGTCGCGGCCTGGAGGGTCTGGCAGTCCTTGCGGACGTCCGCCTGGCCGTTCCGGTAGGCGTCCTCGTACTGCTGGTCGAGGTCCCGGCCCAGGTCGAGTGCGGTTTCGAGGTCCTCGTGGAAGCCCGGCCCGGTGTAGGCCTGGAGGAAGGACAGCGTCAGGTCGTCCCGGCGGTCCTCGTTGTCGATAGAGAGGTCGTGCCAGTGCTCGCCGACCTGCTCCCGCTCGCCGAAGTCGAACGCGTCCTCGTAGGCGGTGACGAGCCCCTCGCGGAACGCCTCGAGGACGTTTGCGGCGGCCTCGGCCCGCGGGTCGTCGGTGTCGTCGCACTCGTCGATGGCGCTGTCGAGGGTCTGCTCGGTGAGGGTCTGGCGGGCGTGGTCCCGGGCCGCGTCCTCGACGTTGTGGGCCTCGTCGAAGATGGCGACGATCTCGTCGGGATCGCGGCCGAGCCACCGGAAGAACTGCTCGCGGATGCCCGCGTCGAGCAGGTGGTGGTAGTTACAGACCACGAGGTCGACGCCCTCGACGCCCTCCTTCAGGAGTTCGTAGCCACAGAGGCCCCGTTCCTCGGCGTACTCGTAGATCTCGTCGGGCGTCCGGACGCCGTCGTAGAGCCACGCGAAGAAGTCGCTGGTGTCGGCGGTGAGGTTCCGGTAGTAGTGCTCGCAGGTCGGCTGGTCGGCCAGGTCGGCCACGTCGTCCTCGACCGCTTCCAGTTCCTCCATGACCGCGCCCCGGGCCTCGGCGGCCTCGTCGTCGCCGTCCTGCATCTCGGTGAGGAGGTCGCGCTGCTTGCGTTCCAGTTGCGCCTCGTCGCGCTCGGCGTCGACGAGGTCCCGCGTCGTGTCCCGCAGCGTCTGGCACTCCTGGTAGCCCACGTCGATGTGGCACATCGAGGACTTGCCGCGGAAGACGACGGCCCGGATGTCCTCCTGTTCGGCGATGGCGGCGGCCTCGCGGCGGAACTGGCGCATCTGCTGGTGGACGTTCGTCGTGATGACGACCGTCCTGTCCGTCTCGCGGGCGTGGTCGAGTGCGGGCGCCAGCGCCGCCAGCGTCTTGCCGGTCCCCGTCGCGCCCTCGAAGAGGACGTCCCGGCCGTCGGCGAGGGCCTCGCCGATCTCCCCCATCGCCTCCCGCTGGTGGTCGTAGGGGGCGTCGTAGGGGACGTAGCGGAGGTGGCCGTCTGCCTCGGGCACGATGCCGACACTGGGTCTCGCCGGGCCAAAAACCTTCGTCGGCCGCGGCGAAAGTGCCACGCCGCCCGCGGACCTCTCCCTGCCAGCGGGTGTGGCAGGCTTCTTGTCTCGCCGCCCGCTCCGTCGGGTATGGACTGGGTCCTCGCCCTCACCCTCGCGATCTACCTCGCCGCGGTGGGGTTCGCGCTCGCACGCTCCCGGGCCGACGGGTGGCCGCCGCGACGGACCGTCGGCCGGGCGGTTTTCCTCGTCGGCGCCGCCGTCGCGCTCTTCCTCGACGACCTGCTGGCCGCGCTCGCCGTCGACGCCCCGGTCCCCGCGGCGGCCGCGGAACTGCTCGGGATCGGCCTGCTGGTCGTCGGTGGCGTCGTGGCCTGGTGGCGCCCGGACACCGAGGCGGCGCCGGAGTGAGCAGTCGCTCGGAAATCGAACCGGTCGGCGGTCGTCGCGCGAAAAAAGTGCGGTCGCGTGGGCGGACGCGTCAGTTCCCGACGTTCATCGCGCGGTCGACGACGTCGGCGCTGTAGAGGTCGGCGAGGTCGTCGTGCTGGTCGGGGCGGTTCTCGTAGACGTCCTGGAACAGGGCGACGGGGGTCATCATCGCCTGGTAGGTCGCCTCGTCCCACATGCGGTCCGAGGACACGTCGACCTCGACGCCGTCGATGCTGATCGTGGCCGAGCGCGTCATCGCGATGGCGCCCTTGCCGGCCTCCTTGGCGGCCTCGAACTCCTCCATGGAGTCGACGATGTCGTCCATGCTCGGGACGTAGGCCGTCATGTCAACGAGTTCCTCGCGGAGTTCGTCCTCGGTGAGCTGGAGTTCGTCGCTGCCGACCTCGAGCTCGTAGCCGTCGGCGGTCTCCTCGAGTTCGATCCGGTCGCCGGCGTAGACCTGGACGCCGTCCTCGTCGGTGAGTTCGACCTCGCGGCCGTCGGCCTCGATGAGCCAGTAGCCCTCCTGGGGCGGCAGCGGGCTCTTGTTGGCCTCGACGACCTGACCCGGGGTCAGCGCCCAGATGCCGAGCATGCCCATCGCGTTGTTGGCGGTGATGCGGTCGTGGTAGCCCTCGACGTCGCGGATGTCGTCGAAGGGACCGTCGACGGCGATGCAGCCGGCAGCGCTGGCCGCGCGGGAAGTGTTGTGGCGCAGTTCCTTCCACTCCGGCAGCGCGCCCGTCGGCGTGATGGCGCGCATGTCCTTCGTGTAGTCGACCTCGCCGTCGACCAGCAGGAACATCCGCTCTAAGTTGTTGTCGGGCTTGCCCATCTCGTCCCGGAGCGTCCCCATCGCGAGTTCGGCCGAGCCGCTCTCGATGATGACGGACATGGCGATGGAGCCCTCCTCCAGGCCGTGCTCGTTCTCGACGATGGTGATGAACTCGTCTGCCTTCTTCCAGTCGTCGATGCCCCCGACCTCGGGGATGACGAAGCCGTCGATGTTCTCGACGGCGCCGTTGGCGGGGTCGGCGATCTCGAGCATGTGTCGGAAGCCGCGGTAGCGCGTCTCCGGGCTGTCGCGGTGCCAGACGACGCGGGGGTGGATCTCGCCGGGGAAGTCGGCGCCGCCCTCGGCGACGACCTCGGCGATGTTCTCGGCGCCCTCGTCGCGCATGTTGGGCGCGGTCGCGTCCTCGTTGTCGGGCACCCAGACGTCGGGGGCCTGCATGCCGCGGAGTTCGATGGCGCTTCGTAGCTTCTTCGCGGAGTCGCCCTCGCCCTGTTCGGCGGTCGGCGTCGTGAAGAACGTCCGCACGAAGGTCCGGTCGTGGAGTCGCTCGTCGTGTGCAGTCATTCGAAGTCAAACGATACATCGGCTCGCCCATTATTAAAGGTGTCAGAATCGTCTCGCGGGCACGTGCGCGCTCCGACCGGCGACGCCGCTCGTCGGAGTGTGAAAGAAGAGAAATCGGAGACCCCGTGGCCGATCAGTCGTCGTCGCTGGACTCCGAGGTCAGGACGGTGTCGCCCTCCTCGGTGAAGCCCGCGGACGCCTCCTGCCGGGCCTTGGCCTCGGGGTCGAACTGCGCCTCGATGTCCTGGAAGCGCGGGACGAAGGAGAGCTCGTGGTGGCTCTCGGTCTCGTGGCCCAGGTAGCGGTCCTCGAGGTCGAACTGGCCGACCTCGTCGTTCTCGGCGAGGTTCTTGAAGTCCTCGTAGGCCGCGTGGGCGCCCGAGTGGAGGCCGAACAGCGTGATGAAGATGTACTTGTAACCCAGGTTACCCAGTTCCTCGAACGTGAGCGGGTCCTCCTCCTCGCTCCAGGCGAACGAGCTGGAGTAGTTGAACGCGAGGTCGAGGTCGGGGTGGGTCTCGTGGATGGTCTCGGCGTAGTTTTCGGCGTCCTCGCGGGACGGGTCGGGCATCTCGGGCCAGACCAGGTCGACGCCGGCGTCGGCGTAGATCCGGCCGCGTTCGAGGTGCTCGTCCCAGTCGCCGTTGGCCGAGCCGTAGGCGTCGGTCCGGGCGATGATGACGGTGTCCTCGTCCTGCTTCGCGTCGACGGCGGCGCTGAAGCGGGCCTCTGCCTCCTCGCGGGAGACGATCTGCTTGCCCGCGATGTGGCCACAGCGCTTCGGGGACGTCTGGTCCTCGATGTGGACCGCGGCGACGCCGGCCTTCTCGTACTCGCGCACGGCGCGGCGGACGTTGTGGACGCCGCCGTAGCCGGTGTCACAGTCGGCGACGACCGGGAGGCTGGAGGCCTCCACGATGCGCTTTGCGTTCTCGACCATCTCGGTCATCGTGACCATCTCTAAGTCCGGGAAGCCGAACTGGCCCAGGACTGTCGAGTAGCCCGACATGTAGATGGCGTCGTGGCCGGCCATCTCGGCGAGACGGCCGTCCAGGGCGTGGTAGATGCCCGGCGCGAACGTGAAGGTCTGGTCGTCCAGCATCTCGCGGAACTCGCGCGCGGCGTCGTTGTCGACGTCGCGGACGAACGGTTCCGTGTCTCGGACTCGACTCGCAACTTCGTCCGTACCTGAATCGTCGTGTGTCATGTGGTGTAAGGGTGACCGCGATCCGTGTCGCGTGTCTCTCGGCAACCCGGCCGAAGCACCCGCCGTAAAAATATGTTATGATCTTTAATGATAATACTCCTTAATCCCTCGGTATTCCTTGTATGACTCTAGGTGGCTAACGTGAATGAGACACACTAGCTAGGGCCGATGTAACACGGAGACGGCGACGGGACGGTCGTGTGAAGCGAACCCGCGCTACTTCCTCACACATCACGCCTGCGACACGACGCGACAGTGCCGCGCCGACCCTCACGAGAGGGCCACGGGTCCGTCTCCTGCGTCCTCAGGGACAGTGATCTGGACGACCGTCGTCGTTCCGGAGTCGGTGGAGACGGCGATTTCGCCGGACTCCCCCGCCGCGAGCGTCCAGGGGAGGGCCCCGGGACCGTCGGCGTCGACGTCGTCCTCGCCGAGGTCGATCACGAGGGTCGCGCGGTCGGCGGCGTCGTTCAACACCGGGAGCGAGCCGTCGGCGTCGTGGACGCTGGCCACGCCGAACGAGGCGTCGGGGTCGCCCTCGTGGTCCAGCACGACGTTGCCGTTGGGCCCGGTCAGGTGCACGGTCGCCTCGGAGAGGTCGACCGCGGAGGCGCCGGGCGACCGCCGGACGGTGACGCGAACGACGCCAACCTCGCCATTCCGGATTTTCGTGCCGGTGACCTCGGTCACCTCGACCCGGTCGACGACCTGCTGGCTCGATTGCTGGCCGGTCGCCTCGGACTGGGACTGCGTGAAGCCACCACCTTGCTGGGCGGACTGGCCGGTTACCTGAGTCGCGCCTGGCATGAGGCCACCCGTGCCACCCGGTGCGAGCAGCACGGCGATCACCGCGAGGACGACCAACCCGACGACGAAGGCCAGGCGGAACCGTCGCTCGCTCATAGCGACCCGACCACCCCGCCGAGGCCGCCCGCCATGACCGGGTACGCCGCGCCCATGAACAGAACCGTCTGGTCCACCGCCGGGGCCGCGGTGGCGCCGAAGGCGCTGATCGAAAAGACCGTCTGGCCCACCAACAGCGCGAGCGCGAGGTAGCCGACGCCGAGCAACCCGCCGACGGTCGCGCCAGTCGCGACTGTCACCTGCCACGGATCCGTCGCGTACCACCGGGCAGTCGCCACCCCGGCGAGGAACAGGCCGACCAGTGGGACCAGATAGAACACTGGCGGCGGTATCGTGAGCGCGGCGCCTCCAGTGGTGACGACGTCTTCGAGAACGTTGACGGTCTGGCCCGTCCCGGGACCGGTCGTTTCGGCGATCGGCACCTGATGGGCGCCGTACATGAACCAGCCACCGGTGTGCAGCGGACCGATCGGGGAGTTCTCGAAGTACGTACCGGGAACTGCGACGTTTGCGAGGAGAATCGTGACGACCAGGCTGGCCACGTAGGCGGCGCCGCCGAAGCCGATGGCGCTGGGAACCGAAATCCCGGACAGCAGTCCAGCGTTCGCCCTCGGTCGTCGGCCCGAGTGGCCCTGTCGCTGCCGGTTCGCCCGGCCTGGCTGCCGATTCTGCCCGCTGGTGCTGGCTGCGTTGCCGGGTGGGCTATCGGACGTCCGGTCCGGGCCGGTGCTGGTCGCGTCCGGGGCCTCGGGGCTGTGCGCGCCGCGTTCTCCTGCCACGTCGACGCGGTTACGCAGGGTTTCCAGCGAGAGGCCACACTCTGGGCAGGAGTCTACCGCCCCCGTTCCCTCCGCCTCGCAGCGCGGGCAGGTCCCGGCGGCGAGGCGGTCGCGAAGTTCGTCGACGGCCAGGCCACACTCCGGACAGTAGGAGACGTCGTCCCGGATCTGCTCATCGCATCGGGGACACCGCATTGGTGGCTTCCTCACGCCGGACCGAGAAAAACGCACCTAACGAATTATTGCTCCTGATAACGCATACGGACAACTCGCAAAATCAAATGTATTATATTATATTTCCGCAGACGAACGCCATCAGGTATCGCCAGGGGCGACGACCTCGTTCCGTAGCGTGCCGATCCCCTCGTACCAGATCTCCACGTCGTCGCCGGGTTCGAGCAGTCCCGGATTGGCGGGACTCCCGAAGGAGATCACGTCCCCGGGCCGGAAGGTGTAGCGCTCGGAGAGGAAGGCGATGGTCTCGTACGGGTCGAAAATCATGATGTCGGTGTTGGCCTCCTGGCGCAACTCGCCGCCGACGTGGGTCGTCATGTCGATGCCCCGGGGGTCGAGGTCCGTCTCGATCACGGGGCCGAGCGGCCCCGAACCGTCGAAGGCCTTCCGGGCCGTCCGGCGCTCCTGGTCGAGCGCGTCGAGGTCGTTGAGAATCGACCAGCCGCGCAGGACCTCGCTGACCTCGGCCTCGTCTGCCAGGTCGTGGCACGGCTCGTCGATCACCGCGGCCAGTTCCCCGGCGTAGGTCAGTTCGTCCGTCCAGCCGGGGTATTCGATGGGCTGGTCGGGGTGGTGGAGCGAGACCGCGGGCTTGATGAACCAGTCGGGCAGGTCCGGCACGTCGTAGTCCATCTGGTCGATCTTCGCGGCGAAGTTCCGCCCCACGCAGTAGAACGTCCCCGGTTCGCTCGGCGCCAGCAACGAACCATCCTCGCCGACGGCGTAGGTGTCGCCGGCCTCCGTCGTCACCTGCCCGTCCGCGTACTCGCCCTCGATTACGCCCTCGTCCGTCTCCATCCGCGCGAGTTTCATGCTCGCCCATTCGTTCGCGCGGTGGCTTACGTGGTTCGACTCGGCGACGCGCCCGCCCGCACCCCGTGGCCGTCAGGTGGCCTCGACGTAGACTCGCAGGACGTCGGGTTCCGCCGCGGTGACCGCGTCCTCGATGTCGTCGATGGCGGCCTCGATCCCCTTCGTGTCCAGCCCGAGTTCGAAGTCGACGTCGACGGTCACGAGGATCTGGCCCGGGCCGAAGAACACCGTCCGGAGGTCGTGTACCTCGTCGACGTCGTCGCGGCTCGCGACGATCGAGCGGATCTCCGCTTGCCGTTCGGGGGCGACGCTCTCGCCCAGGAGGAGGCGCTTGTTCTGCCAGGCCAGCGCCAGGGCAAAGCCCATCAGCATGAGGCCGATCAGGAGCGCCGCGATCGCGTCGTAGATCGGGTCGCCGAGCTGTCTGGAGAGGAAGATCCCGAACAGAGCGAGGCCCGCACCCCCCAGGGCGATGGTGTCCTCGGTGAGCGCCGTCAGCGTCGTCACGTCGCTCGTCCGCGAGAAGGCCTCCCGGTAGTTTTCCCAGCCGTGCTCGTCCATCTGCCGGCGCATCTCGGCGCGGGCCTTCCAGAGCGCCCACGTCTCGAAGACGATGGCGCCGAGCAACACGACGTAGTTGACGTAGACGGGGTCGAAGGGAACCTGTGGAGTGTAGCTGAACCCGAGAAACTCGATCGTTCGCGTCGTCGGGCCGGCGTGGCCGCCGCCGAGGGCCTCCTGTATCTTGTGGAAGCCGTGGGTCGCACTCTCCCAGCCGGCGATGCCAAAGAGGAGCACCGAGACGAGGAAGCTGTAGAAGAACTGGGCCTTCCCGTAGCCGAACGGGTGGCGGGCGTCCGCCGCCCGACCGCTGTACCGGATGCCGATCAGGAGGAAGACCTGGTTGCCGGTGTCCGAGATGGAGTGATAGGTCTCCGAGAGCATCGCCGGACTCGCCGTCAGCAGGAAGCCGACGAACTTCATGACGGCGATGGCGCCGTTGGCGATCAGTGCGGCCATGACGACCGACCTGCTCCCGGCCATGCCCGGTGGGTCGCTTCCCCGGGTCAAATAGTCGGCGGTCCGGGGGACCCGGCCGTCGGGGGGACCCGACCACTCTTTGCGTCGGCGCGCGTCCGACCGGCCGTGCTGGTCGTCATCGGTGACACCCACGGCTCGGACTCCACCCACCTGACGGGGGCCGCCCTGACGGCCGTCCGCGAGGCCGAGACGGTGGTCCACACCGGTGACTTCACTACCGCTGCCGTCCTCGACGGCTTCGAGCGCGAGGCGACGACGCTGGCCGCCGTCCACGGCAACAACGACGGTCCGGCCGTGCGCGAGCGCCTGCCCGCGACGCGCGTCGTGACGGCACTCGACCGTCGGTTCGTCGTCGCTCACGGGCACGAACACGACGAGACGTCGCTGTCGCTCCTCGCGCGCCAGGAAGACGCCGACGCGGCGCTCGTCGGGCACAGTCACGAGCCGCACATCGGCGACGTCGGGGGGACGCCGGTCGTCAATCCCGGCAGTCACGCCGACCCCCGGTGGCACCGGCCCGGCTACGCGACGGTCGAGAACGCACCGGACGGCGTCAGGGTAGACCTGCGAACGCCCGACGGCGAGACGTTCGCGACGGAAACGTTGTAGGCAGGCAGTCGTGGGGGAGGGCCGAAGCGTGCCGCCGCACGCTCGAGGACGGCGGGGGAGATATTGTAGCCGGCGGAGACTCAAACGAAGATTTGAGCCTTCCCGATCGGACGGCCCCCTTCTCAGCGACGCGTCGAGACGTACCAGGCGACGCCGACGACGCCGAGCACGAACAGCCCGCCGGCGAAGAAGAGCAGTCCTGGCGGGAGGCCGCCGGCGACCTGGTCGGCGGCCTGCCCCGCACCGTCGGCGGCCGTCGTCGCGACCTCGGTCGTGGTGTCCCGGACGGTCTCGCCGACCGTTCGCGCCGGTGTCTCGGCGGGTTCGGGCGCATCCGTCACAACGTCGACGGTGCGCGTGGCTTCCTCGCCGAGGGTCGATCCGCTTCCCCCGTCGCCCGATGGCGTCGGGGCCGGCGTCGACGTCGCCTCGCCGCCCTGGATCTGGACGTCCGCGCCGTCCGCTGGGGTGGCCGTCGTCTCACCCTGGAACGCGGCGTCGCCCCCATCGGCGGCGTCGGCTCCGCCGGCACCGCCGTCGCCGACTGCACCACCGCCCCCGCCGGCACCGTCGCCGCCGGTCGGCGCCCCGATGGGGACGGTCTCGGCGAGCGTCTGCACGAGGAGGCTAGCGAGTGCGAGGACGCCGACGGCACCGAGGAGCCGCGCGAGGGCGGTGCGAAGCGTCGATCCGTCCTCTTCCCCGCCGGCGAAGACCACGAGCGGCTGGTCGGCGGGGGCGTAGACGTCCATCTCGCGCCCCTTCTCGGAGTAGGCGGTGTCGACCACCTCGACGGCCCCGGCGTTCTCGAGCTTGCCGAGGTGGTACTGGACGTTCTGGAGGGAGGTGTCACACGCGTCGGCGAGTTCGGAGGGCGGTGCGGGGTCGTCGTGGAGGGCGGACAGGAGGGACCGGGCCGTGCCGGAGGAGAGCGCGGCGAGGACGTCGTCGGCCGCGTCGTCGTCCACGCCGATGACGCGCGGCCCCGCGTCCTCCGACGGCTCGGCGTCCGGCCTGGAGGGCAGCAGGGACATTTGGCGACGATTGATCGCCGGTCAGTATCAGTTTTGTCCACCGGGAACGCAGCCCTCGTAGCACGTCTGCCGACCACCACGTCCGGACACAACGCACATTACACTGCATCCACGTGACACGAACGTGCCGCCACACTCACCGCTCGCGGTGCTGGGTGCGCTCGGGACGGTCGTCCTCGCCGTCCTCGCTGCCTCGGTCATCGCCTTCGGTTTCCTCGCGCCGGAACGGATGCTCGACACCGTCGGTGCCCTCGGCTTCTTCGTGGCGACGGCCGTGATGGTCGGGTGCGCCGTCGTGGCGAACCTCTACGACCTCCGGGGAATCCTGGCCGACGCCCTGTCGTGACCGGTCGCCCACCGATTCGCCACACCGACCGTCGGGGGGTGGCACAATCCCTATGCCCACAGAGTCTGTACGGGCGGCATGGTCGATCCAGTCCTCGCGGCGATCGTCGTCCTCATGATCGCCTTCGTCTTCTTCGTCTACCTCATGGTCCGGCGCACTCTGACGCAGTTCAGGCAGGGCGTCGACCGCGGCAAGGGCGGCGGGTGAGGCGGTCGCTCACTCGACGCCCCACTCGTCGTGCTCCTTTGTGGCGTCGGTGGTCTCCGGGCCGTCGTACCCGTCGAACTCTTCCAATTCCACTCCTCGCTGCCGAACGACGGTCACGCGAACGGCGTCCCCGTCGACGTGCCAGCGGAGAGTATCACCGTCCTCGGCGCCGAGTTCGCGCAGAACCCGGTCCGGAAGACGCGTCGCCGTCCCGGAGATGGTGGTTTCGGCGAGTGCGTACTCGTCTGCCATGGGAGGCTCCTTGCGGGCCGTCGAGAAAAAACCGGTGTGCACATCCAAAAGCGTTTGCGCGACGGGCCCGCACCCGGACGCATGGACCCGCGCATCCGCGAGCACGCCGAGACCATCGTCGATCACTCCATCGACCTCTCGGCGGGCGAGAACGTGGTGATCGACGCCCACCCACAGGCCGAGGACCTCGTCGTCGCGCTCCACGAACTGATGGCCGACCGCGAGGCCCACCCGCTCGTCGTCCAGAACCGGGCCGGCAAGCGCTTCCAGCGGGCCTTCCTCCGGAACCACGACGGCGACTTCGAGTTGCCTGCCCACGAGATGGCCCTCTACGAGGAAATGGACGCCTACGTCGCGATCCGGGGGAGCGACAACGTCACCGAGACGGCGGACGTCGACCCGGAGACCACCGCCGCCTACGGCACGGCCACCCAGCCGCTCCTGAACGAGCGCCTCTCGAAGACCTGGTGTCTCACCCAGTACCCCACCGCCTCCCACGCCCAACTGGCCCAGATGAGCACCGAGGCCTACGAGAACTTCGTCTGGGACGCGGTCGCCAAGGACTGGGAGGCCGTCCGCGACCACCAGGCCCAGCTCGTCGACATCCTGGAGGGCGCAGACGAGGTGCGGATCCGCAGCGGCGAGACGACCGACGTCACGATGTCCATCGCCGGGAATCCGCCGCTCAACGACTACGGCGAGAACAACCTCCCCGGGGGCGAGGTCTTCACCGCGCCGATCCCCGACAGCGTCGAGGGCGAGGTGCTCTTCGACATGCCGCTGTACCACCAGGGCCGGGAGGTCACGGACGTCTACCTGCGGTTCGAGGACGGCGACGTCGTCGACCACGCCGCGGCGAAGAACGAGGCCCTGCTGACGGAGGTCCTGGACACTGACGAGGGGGCCAGCCGCCTGGGCGAACTCGGCATCGGGATGAACCGCGACGTCGACCGCTTCACCTACAACATGCTCTTCGACGAGAAGATGGGCGACACCGTCCACATGGCCGTCGGGCGGGCCTACGAGGACACGGTCGGCGAGGACAACGAGCGCAACGAGTCGGCGGTCCACGTCGACATGATCGTCGACATGAGCGAGGACAGCGAGATCGTCGTCGACGGCGAGCAGATCCAGACTGACGGCACCTTCGTCTTCGAGGAGTGAGCGGCCCCCGCGGCCGCCATCGGACGCTCTGACCCGCTCGCGGGGATGTGGCAACCTTTTACTCTCGGCGCTCCAGAGCGGGGATATGACAGAGCGGGAGTCCGGCTGGGGACTGCTCGGCGCGGCCGGGGCGCGTCCGCTGGTGGCGATTCTCTGGCTGGTTGGACTGGCATTCCTCGCCCACCTTGGCTGGCTACTCTACTCGGGCGGCCTCGGGACAGTGACCCTGGCGGGCTACCTCTGGGAGGGAACGATCCTGGGGATGTCCTACGGGCTCGCCGGGGTCGGCCTGGCGATGACCTACAGTATCCTCTCCTTCGCGAACTTCGCCCACGGCGACCTCGTCACGAGCGGCGCGATCTCCGGCTGGATCGCTGCCTTCCTCGTCGCGGGACTCGGCGACTTCTCGATCCGCTCGCTGGTCCACCTCGGCGGCCCGTACACCCTCAACACGAACACCCTCGGCCTGAGCGTGACGAACGCGCCGCTGGCGATCGTCGCGGGGCTGGTCGTGGCGGCCGCGTTCACGGCCGTCCTCGCCGTCGCCATCGACCGGATCGTCTTCCGGCCGATGCGCGACCAGTCCGGCATCGCACTCCTCATCGCGAGTGTCGGCGTCGCGCTCGCGCTGCGGTACCTCCTCGTCTTCGGGCTCCAGGCTGGCCCCCGGGGACTCACGGCGGGGCAGGTCACGCCGTCCGTGGCCATCCCGATCGGCGTCGGTTCGATCTCGGTCGGCGCCCACGAGATCACCCTCGTCGTGGTCGCGGCCCTGCTGATGCTCGCGACCCACGTCGTCCTGCGGTACACGAAACTCGGCACCGCGATGCGGGCGATGGCCGACAACGAGGACCTCGCGCGCGTGACCGGGATCCCGACCGAGCGGGTCGTCCTGACGACGTGGCTCCTGGGCGGGGCGCTCACCGGCGCGGCCGGCTTCCTGGTCGCCCTCGAGCGAGGGACCCTCTCGATGTCCCTCGGGTGGGACCTCCTCCTGCTCATCTTCGCGGCCGTCATCCTCGGCGGCATCGGCTCCGTCTACGGGGCCATGGTCGGCGGCGTGATCATCGGCATCTCGAGCCGCCTGTCGCTGGTCTGGCTCCCCGAGAGCCTCGTCGTCGTGGCGGCCTTCCTGGTGATGATCACCGTCCTGCTGGTCAGGCCGTCCGGTATCATGGGCGGGGTGAGAACGGCGTGAGCGACCAGGACCGGCGGGGCCCCGTGGGGTCCCGCGTCGACGCCGTCGCGGACGGGGTCCGGTCGTTCGTCTCGACCAGCGACGCGCGACTGCTGCTGGTATTCGCGCTGACGCTGTACGGTCTGTTCACCGTGGTGTCGGTGCTCCTCGGGTACAACTTCAACGGCATCGTCGACACCCTTCGGCGCATCACGTTCCTCTCTGGGGTGTACGCCATCCTCGTCCTCGCGTTGAACGTCCAGTGGGGCTACGCGGGCCTGTTCAACATCGGCGTGGCCGGCTTCATGGCGGTCGGCGTCTACACGATGGCGATCCTCAGTTCGCCCACGACGAACACCTTCCCGGGACTCGGGCTCCCCCTCCCGATCGGCATCGTCGGCGGCGTCCTCGCCGCCACGGTCCTCGGCCTCCTGGCTGCGCTGCCGGCGCTCCGCCTCCGCGGGGACTACCTCGCGATCGTGACGCTGGCGATGGCGGAGATCGTGCGGCGCGTGTTCCGGTCGCCGGTCTTCCAGGAATTTTCCATCGGCAGCGTGCAACTCGGGACCGGCGGCTCGCGTGGCATGAACCTCCCCGAGAACCCGATCCGGACGCTCTTCTACCAGAATCCCGGCGAGGCCGGCTCGCCCCCGAACGGCCTCGGGAGCGCCCTGTTCGACGCCGCGTCCGCGGCCGGGATCGAGCCGTCGGTCGTCGAGGGCTGGGTGTACGCCATCGCGCTCGTCGTCGCGGTTGGCCTCGTCTACTGGCTGCTCCGACGCGTCGGCAACTCACCCTTCGGTCGCGTCCTCAAGGCGGTCCGCGAGGACGAGGTCGTCGCGCGGGCGCTCGGGAAGGACACGCGCCTGTTCAAGGTCAAGGCCTTCGCGGTCGGCTGTGCGCTGATGGGCCTGGGCGGCATCCTCTGGCGGCTCTCAGGCGGCTACGTGTCGACGACGATGTTCCAGCCGATCTACACGTTCTACGTGTTCGTCGCGCTGATCATCGGCGGCGCGGGCTCGAACACCGGGAGCATCCTCGGCGGCGCGGCCTTCGCGAGCCTCCTCTTCGAGGGTCCTAACTTCGTCAGGCGGATCGTGACGGGCTACGTCGACGTGGGAGCGGCGCCCAACTCGCTGTACGACGCGATCGCCGCGCTCGGCGGGCTGGACCTGACGCCCCTCGTCGCCTACTCCCTGTCGGACGTCAACGTCTCGGCGCTCCGCCTCGTCCTGCTGGGCGTCGTCCTGATCTACCTCATCCAGAACCGCCCGGAGGGACTCCTCGGGCACCGCAAGGAGGTTGCCTCGCCGATCGATCTGACCGACCGCGGTGGGGAGGAGGGAGACGGATGAGCGGTGCCGACGCCGCCGGCGGGCGGGAACCCGAGGCGACCGACGGGGACGAGCCGCTGCTCACGGTGCGGGGCCTCACGAAGCAGTTCGGCGGGATCGTGGCCGTCGACGGAGCGACCTTCGACGTCGAGGCCGGCACCCTGACGGGCCTCATCGGCCCCAACGGCGCGGGCAAGTCGACGACCTTCGACCTGATCACGGGCGTCCAGCGACCCGACGCCGGCGCGGTCGTCTTCGACGGCGACGACGTCACGACCCACCGCGCCGACCGCCTCGCCCGGGCGGGGCTGGTCCGGACGTTCCAGATCGCCCGCGAACTCTCGGAGATGACCGTCCTGGAGAACGTGATGCTCGCGCCGCGCGACCAGCGTGGCGAGACGCTCTGGCGGTCGGTGCTGCCGGGGGCACGCGGAGCCGTGATCGAACAGGAGACCGCCCTCCGTGAGGAGGCCTGGGAGACCCTGGAGTTCCTCGAACTGGACCACCTCGCGACGGAGTACGCGGGCAACCTCTCTGGCGGCCAGCGCAAACTGCTCGAACTCGCCCGCGTCCTCATGACCGATCCCACGATGGTGCTCCTGGACGAACCGCTGGCGGGGGTCAACCCCACGCTGGAGACGAAACTGCTGGACCGGATCCACGAACTGCGCGACCGCGGGCTGACGTTCCTCCTCGTGGAACACGACATGGACGTCATCATGAACCACTGCGACCCCGTGATCGTACTCCACCAGGGGGCTGTCCTGACGCAGGGCTCGCCGAGCGAGGTTCGCGAGGACGAGCGCGTTCTCGAGGCCTACCTCGGTGGGGAGGTGGACGGATGAGCCTCCTCGCGGTGCGGGACCTGGACGCGGGCTACGGCGACCTCCAGATCCTGACCGACGTCGACATGGACGTCGGCGAGGGCGAGTTCGTGAGCATCGTCGGCCCGAACGGGGCGGGCAAGTCGACGGTCATGAAGACCGTCTTCGGCCTGACCACGTACATGGGCGGCGAGGTGGTCTTCGACGACGAGGACATCGCCGGGCTGCCCCCCGAGCAGATCATCCACCGGGGAATCGGCTACGTGCCCCAGACGGACAACGTGTTCCCGTCGCTGTCCGTCGAGGAGAACCTGGAGATGGGCGCGTACATCCTCGATTCGGTGCCACAGGACCGGCTCCAGGGCGTCTACGACCGCTTCCCGATCCTAGGCGAGCGCACGGGCCAGACGGCCGGGTCGCTCTCCGGCGGACAACAGCAGATGCTGGCGATGGGCCGGGCCCTGATGCTCGATCCCGACCTCCTCCTGCTCGACGAGCCGAGCGCCGGGCTGGCGCCCGACCTCGTCGACGAGATGCTCGACCGGGTCGAGGCGATCAACGACGCCGGGACGGCGATCCTCATGGTCGAGCAGAACGCGAAGGAGGCGCTGCGGCGCTGTGATCGGGGATACGTGCTCGTGCAAGGACAGAACCGCCACGAGGACACCGGCGACGCGCTCCTCGCGGATCAGGAGGTCCGCGAGGACTTCCTCGGTGGCTGAACAGGGTCGCCCGGATTACGGCGGCGTGACCGAGTCGACGACCTCGAGGCCGTCGCTCGAGAACTCGAAGTAGTCGTAGCTGGCAGAGGCCAGGTCGCCGTTCTCGTCGAACTCGATGTTCCCGGAGACACCCTGGTAGTTGACCTCCTCGCCGTTGGCCGCCATCTCGACGCCCTCGACGAGGTTGTCCGCCGTGACCTCGGTCCCGCCCGAGGACGTGACCGGCCGCAGGCTGTCACGAACGGCGGTGCCGGCGTTCTCGCCGGCCGCGGCGTTGGCCAGTACCAGCGCGGCCGCCGCGTCGTAGGCCTGCTTGATGAACGGCTGGCCGGCGGGGTCGGCGTCGAAGGCCTCCGAGTACAGGCTGTTGAACGTCTCCAGGCCCGGCCCCTGTCCGCTCGGTGCCGTGCCGCTGACGTTCGACATGTCCTGGCCCACGTCGCCCGGAAGCGCGGAGTCCTGGAGGCCGTCGGCGACGAGGACGGGCATGTCGCCGTCGTAGTTCGCGTAGAAGTCCCGGAAGATCTGGACGCCGCTCGCGGGGTAGCCGACAACGAGGAACGTGTCGGGGTCGTCCGCGAGGACGCTGTCGAGCTGGGACGTGTAGGAGGACCGTTCGGCCTCGAAGGAGACCTGGGCCGGTACCGTGCCGTCGAACTGGTTCTCGAAGGCCTCCGCGAAGCCGTCCGCGAGCCCGCTGCCGTAGGCGTTGTTGAGGTAGAGGACGCTCGCGGAGCTCGCGTCCAGCCGATCGCTGGCGATCCGGGCGAGGACTGCCCCCTGCTGGGCGTCGCCGGGCGTCGTCCGGAAGACGAAGTCGTTGTCGTCCAGGTCGGTCAGGTCCGGCGTCGTGCTGGCCGGCGACACCTGCACGACCTCGTTCGGGATGCACACGTTCTGGGCCGTCTGCAGAGTGACGGCGGAACTGAGCGCGCCGACGACCATCGGGTAGCCGGCATTGACGAGCGCCTCCGCGCCGCTGACGCCCTGCGTCGGGTCGGTGCCCGTGTCCTCGAACTGCGTCTCGACGGACACGGCCGCGTCCGAGTCGTTGATCTGTTGGGGGACGAGGCTGGCCGCGTCGCGGATCGGCGGGCCGAGCTGTTCGAGGCCGCCGGTGACGCCCATCAACATCCCCATGTTGATGGTCCGGCCGCCGTCGCCGCCGTCACCCGATCCACCGTCACCGCCGTCGCCGCCATCGCCACCGTCACCGCCGTCGCCGCCATCGCCCGAACAGCCGGCGAGGCCGACGATACCTGCCGCACCGATGCCCTTGATGAGGTCTCTGCGGTCGAGTCGTGACGTCATACTGACTTGCTGTTGCTCGCTGTAGACCATAAACCCACCGTCACTGCTCGGCTCGGTCCCGAAACACGTCACTCGCGTGCGAAACCGCTGAAGTGTGCGGGCCTCCTTCACCGACGAAATGGAGCACCTCCGTCTCGACAATACCCTCTTCGAGGGCGACAACAGCGTCTACCTCTTCGAGGGCGATCGAACGGCGCTCGTCGACACCGGTCTCGCCACGCCCGAGTCGCGGCGCGAACTCGAGGCGGCCCTGGCGACCCACGGCGTCGGGTTCGCAGACGTCGACGACGTCTTCCTCACGCACTACCACGCCGACCACGCCGGCCTCGCGGGGGCCGTCGCCGACGAGGCGGAGGCGACGGTCCATGTCCACGAGGCCGACGCCGACCTGGTGCGGGGCGATCCCGACGCCTGGGAGACCGTCCACGACCGCCAGCGGGCGTCCTTCCAGGCGTGGGAGATGCCGGCGGCCGAGCAGGAACCACTCCTCGATCGCCTCCAGTCGACGCGAACGGACCTCTACTCGGGCACCCTCACCGTCGAGTCATTCGCGGACGGCGATCGGTTCGACGTCGGCGAGGCGACCCTCGAGGCCGTCCACGCGCCCGGCCACACGGCAGGTCTCTCGGCGTTCGCCCTTCCCGACCGGAACGAGGTGCTGGCCGGCGACGCACTCCTTCCGGTCTACACGCCGAACGTCGGGGGCGCGGACGTCCGCGTCGAACGGCCGCTGGCAACGTACCTGGACACGCTGGATCGCCTCGCCGCCCGTGACTTCACGCGTGCATGGCCCGGCCACCGTGACGTTATCGCCGAGCCGACGGCCCGCGCCAGGGAGATCCAGGCCCACCACGGCGAACGCGCGCTCCGCGTCGTCCGCGTCCTGGCCGAGGACGGCCCGGCGGACGCCTGGACCGTCAGCGCGGCACTCTTCGGCGACCTCGAGGGCATCCACGTCCTTCACGGGCCCGGAGAGGCGAGCGCTCACCTCGACCACCTCGTCGATCAGGGTGACGCCGTCCGGGAGGGAACGGCGTACCGCCTCACTCCAGACGCACGGGACCGACTCGAATCCCACGAGGGCGACCGGTGGCCGCTCGCGGCCGGTGACTGAACCGAGAGCGGCGAGGCCGCGTGCGTTGCCGCAGCGTTCGTTCTCACGAGCTGGCACGAAGAAGAACCGTTTTGACGCCCACGACGGAACGGGTCGGGTATGAGTGGGACCGCGGCGATCGACTCGGCATCGCTGGACGAGTGCGTGGTGTTGCTGGCCGTCGCACGAGCGGCCAGCGAGGGGCAGACGCCGGCCAACCAGGCGCAACTTCGCGCCATCTGCAACGACCACCTCGAGGAGACCGACGCAGCGGTGGTCGGCAAACTCACCGAGGCGGACGTCTCGCGGGCCCTCTACAGCCTGGAGGAGGCGGGGCTCGTCGTCGACGAGGGCCCCGCGGACTCCTCGCCGACCGGGAAGGGCCGCCCGATCTACGCGCCCGTCCCGGACCCCGAGACGCTCTTCGACGAACTCGCTGGCGTCGACGACGTGGCCCCGCTGCTCGAGGCCACGGACCGGCCCTGACAACGCCGCGGCGAGGGCCGGGAATGAACTTGGCTACGCCGACGCCCTCCTTCGCGTCCATTGCACTCGAAACGAAGGGGTGTCCGCGACTCGCGGTCGCTCGGAGTACGGCACCTCGTACCCGTCTCTGTCGCACAATCTGGGACGCACCCGGCCTCGTTCGCCTGGACGTCGACGGCCCCTCGCCGTCCCGTCCACGCTCGCCGGTGATGGGCTGACACGCACAGATTTTTCTGCCGGTCGGTCCCCACCACCAGCATGGACCGCCCCGTGGTCGCGGTGGTGCTCGCCGGGGGGACGGGGACGCGGCTCTACCCCGCCAGCCGGCGCGACCGACCCAAGCAACTCCTCGAACTCGGCGGCGACCGCTCGCTCCTGGCGCGGACCGTCGACCGCGCCGGCTTCGCCGACGAGATCTACGTCCTGACGCGCGACCGCTACGCCGAGGCCGTCCGGGAAGCCGCACCTGGCGCCGCCGTCCTGGTCGAACCCGAGAGCAAAGACACCGGGCCGGCACTCGTTTACGCGGCCCACCGAATCCGCGAGCAGGTCGGCGAGTGCCTGCTGTGCTGCCTGCCCAGCGACCACCACGTCGCGGGCGACTTCGCCGACACGATGCGGACGGCCGCCGCGACTGCACTCGAAACGAGGGGGCTGGTGACCGTCGGCGTCGAGCCGACCCGGCCGGCCACGGGCTACGGCTACATCGCGCCCGGATCCGACGAGGGCGGCCACCTCGCCGTGGATCGCTTCGTCGAGAAGCCCGACGCCGCGCAGGCCCGCGAATTCGTCGACCGGGGTTTCCGCTGGAACGCCGGGATCTTCGCCTGGACGCCGACGGCGTTCCTCGCGGCCGCCCGCGAGACGGTCCTCGCGCCCCTCGTCGACGCCCTCGACCGGGACGACCCCGCGGCCGGCTTCGCGGCCGTCGATCCGATCAGCGTCGATCACGCCGTCCTCGAGGTGGCCGACGACGTCTACGTCGTCCCGGCGGCGTTCACGTGGGACGACCTGGGTAGCTGGGACGCCCTCCTGCGGGTCACCGAGCAAGACGAGGACGGGAACGCGGTCCTCGGTGACGCGCTCACCATCGACGCGGCGGACTGCGTGCTCGCAACGGACGGCCACGTCAGCGCCGTCGGCGTCTCCGACCTCGTGGTCGCCAGCTACGGCGACCGGACCCTGGTCGCGCCGCTCGACGAGGCCGAGCGCGTCCGCGATGTGGTCGCCCGCCTCCGCGACCGCGGGCAGTTCTGAGGCCGGTCGGGGAACCCACGCGGGTCTGACCTAGGCCCGGATGCTCCCGCCGTCGATGGGCAGTCGAACACCGTTGACGTAGCTCGCGCGGTCGCTGGCGAGCATCGCGACCACGTCGCCGAGTTCCCGGGGCTCGCCGATGCGATCGAGCGGGACGTCGGCGGCCCAGTCCCGGTAGCCCGCCTCGTAATCCGGCACGTCGCCGCGCTCGACGGACGCCTCGATGATGCTCTCGATGCGGTCGGTCTCGATGGCCCCGGGCAGGACGGCGTTGACCCGGACCGCCGGGGCGAACTCGCGGGCGAGCGTCTGGACGAGGCCGTCGACCGCCCGCCGGACCGCGTTCGAGAGGACCAGGTCGTCGAGCACCTGGCGGACGGTCCGGGACGTGATCGCGGTGATCGTCCCGCCACCGTCTGCGAGGTGGGGGTGGGCCTCCCGGACCGTCCAGACGACGCTCATCACCAGCAGGTCGTAGGCCCGATACCAGTCCCGGTCGTCCGTGTCGAGGAACGGACCGCTCGGCGGACCGCCGGCGCTGGTCACCAGATGGTCCAGCCCACCGAACGTCTCGACCGTTTCCGCGACGAGGGCCGCGACCTCGTCGGGGTCGGTCAGGTCCGCCTGGACTGCCAGGACGTCGCCGCTCCCCGTCGCTCGCAGGGTCTCGCGGGCGTCGTCGACGTGGTCGGCGGTGCTGCCGCAGACTGCGACGTCGGCACCCTCGCTGGCGAAGGCTTCCGCGCTCGCGAGGCCGAGCCCTCGCGAGGCGGCAGTACAGAGCACGGCGCTGCCGTCGAGTTCCAGGTCCATACCGGAGTGAGCGGCCGCTGGCCCAAAATAGTAGGTCTCCCCCGCCGGCACTCGCCGGACCGGTCCCTCAGTTCCCCCAGAAGTTGTCGCGACTGCCAAGTTGGGGTCGGTTGTCGTCTTCCGCCTGCTCCTCGTCGGCGTCCTCCGCGTCCCCATCGAGGTCCGCTGCCCCAGCGTCTTCCTCGTCGTCCGCCTCGTCTTCGGGTTCGTCGGGGAGGCGTTCGACCTCCTCTGCGCGGGCGTGGTTCGAGCGCACCTTGGTCACCTTGACCTTCGAGCGTGCCGGCGGGAGGATGCCGTCGATCATGATGATGAAGCCGTCCTCGGTCCGGCCGACGCCGGCCCCGCTCTCGTGGATGTCCTCGACCTCCACGACGACTTCCTCGCCGGGCTTGACGGGCTGGGACTTCAGGTCCTCGATAGGCTGGCTGTAGTGGTTGCACCACTCCTTCCCCCCGCGGTCCCCGTAGTGCTGACACCCCATGCCCTCGATCCGCTCGGCGAAACTGGGGCACTCGTCCGCGAGTGGACAGTCGGCCATAACCGCCCTACTTCGGGCGAGCAGTAAACGCTTGCGGGTCGCCACCGCCGTTGCCCCCGCTGACACCCGTTACCGCTCGTCCAGGTCCACGTCCTCCTCGGCACCCGCCGCGTCGAGTTCGAGCGTGTTGGCCGTCTCCACCGAGTCGACCCCCGACAGTTCGCAGACGTCCGCCACCGCGACCTGGGGCACCGTCACCCGAACCGTCGCGAACCGGAGCCTGTTCTCGACGGTGCCCAGGTCGGCCAGCCGCTCGGCGAGGTCGTCGACCGCGTCGTCCGCGACCGCCCGGACCAGCAGCGTGACCGTCTCGCCAGTCTGCGGGTCGTCGCGCATCCGGCGGACCGGGTGCGAGAGGTACATCGGCCTCTCCTCGGGCGGCCACCCGTACAAGGGTTTTCCTCACCGGGGGCAGCCCGGCAGCCGCGATGGCAACCGCCAAGTCCACGCCGGCCGGTGCAGAACACGTGCGCATCGGATCCCACCTCCGCAAGCACGACCACTGGACGTTCCTCGTCGCGCTGGCCCTGGTCGCGCTGAACGTCCCCCGTGAGGACCGCCGGCTCTCGGCGCTCGCCCTCGCCTTCCTCCTCGCCGCGCTGGGATACGACACCTACGAAGTGCTGGTCGGTCGAGAATGACTTGACCAGATTTTGAAACGAGGTTAACGTATTTGGTCCTCGCTTGTCGTTTGTACTCTATGGGAGTCGTCCGCAGGGAGGGGAATTGGCGTCTGAATAAGCTTGAGGACGGATTGTACGAAATAACTCACAATAAGGAACCGCAGGAGAGAATTGTAACGCCAAAATACGTTGACAATACCCTCGGTGGTTTCCAATCATTGGGACTTCCTGTCCATCGGGTCGACTCATATTCGGAAGCCGAAGGCCTGTTCGAGGAACGGGCGCATAGCGCCTCGCCCGCCCCAACCTCACTTGGTTCGTCGATGGGTGTTTCTGGGCAGACCGACGATCCAATTTCAAGGGACTTGGACTCGCTTGAGGATATCGACAACCTTCCACCGGGTGGTGTGGCGATCGTGATGATTGCCGCCGGTGTAATTTTCCTTTGGACAATGGGCCTCGAGTTTGGATCGCCCGCATTTCTCATCGGAACTGGGCTTCTTCTGGCTGGCATTGGCATCCTCGCCTGGGCTTTCGTTGTATCGGAGGATGCAGCATCGGCGCTATCACTTCTCACCACAGTCGATGACTCAGACTCAAAAAGCGATGAAAACGAATCTACGGATAAAACACCGCCCACCCCTGAAAAATTAAAACACGATCTGTTCTTCGACAGAGCGAACCAACACTGCGAATGGTGCGGCACGCAACTCGATCAACCCGAGGTGCACCACATCGTGCCCAGGAGTGAAGGAGGTCCAAATGATTCCTCCAATCTAATCGTCCTCTGCCCGAACGATCATCGGAAAGCTGACAGAGGTGCAATTTCCCGGACCAAACTCAAAGCAAAACTCAGACGACTGGATGAGTAGAGCGATTTATGCCACGGGCGACCGCTCGACGACGGTTCCCTCGACCGTCGGATACTGCTCGACAACCTCGCCCTCGGACACGTCGCCCTCCGCGACCATGTCCTCTAAGAGCCACCAGGCCAGTTCGACGTGGTCGGTCTTGATGGCGTAGAACTCCGGCGGCACGCCCAGTTCCTCCAGCCGATCCGGCTCGACCCAGGTCTTCCCGTAGACGAGGGTGCCGTCGTCGGTCACCTCGTCGAAGGGCCGGCGGACGTTCTGGGCCATGCGCTGGAGGCGATTGCGGTGCTGGGCGGCGTCCTTGAATACCGAGGTACAGAAGTAGACCTTCGGGTGGTCGCCCATGACCTCCAGCACGTCGTGGCTGCCCTCGACGGCACTCATGTGGCCTTCCTTGCGCTCGAAGCCCTCGGACTGCATCCGCCGATAGTTCCCCTCGCTCATCTCGAACTCGTTGACGTTACAGAAGTCCGCGGCGCCCTCGTCCAGGAACTCCAGGAACTCCTCCTCGGCGCGGATGCCCGGAATCTCGAAGGCGGGGGTCAGGCCCTCCTCCCGGGCGACGTAGAGGATGTCCTCCCACTCGGTCCCGTGGAGGTCGCCCCACTGCTCGAAGGGCGGGTGGAAGCGAATCTCGTCGAGGCCCGCCTCGCTCAGGCGGCGCATGTTCTCCCGCCCGCCCGTGATGCCGGTGTAGAGGTGCGTGTGGAAGTCCTCGCCGAACTCGTCTTTGAGCAGGGAGAGGTACCGGCAGGTCCGGTCCATCGCCTCCTGGGGCTCGCCGCCAGTGACGGAGGCACCGAGCGCGTCCATGCGCTTCGCCTCGTCGACGACGTCCTGGTCGTCCCCGACGAGCCGTTCGTTGGCGTAGACGTCGGTGACGTTCTTGCGGTTCTCGCCGAGGGGGCAGTAAAAGCAGTCTCGCTGGTCGCAGTAGCCGTAGACGAACAGCACCAGCTTCCCGCCTTTGGCACACTGTTCGCAGCCCTCGGAGAGCATCGGTATCTCCGTTTCGGCGTCCAGCCGCAAAAGCTGACCGAAACGGCCACCGGGCATCCGCTGCCCGACCGACGCCAGGCACGGCGTCGACCCGCGCCCGAAAGCAGATATAGCCCGCTCGTCTAGCGTCGAGTGATGCTGCTGGTGTTGTGCGTCGACCTCGACGACGACCTCGGGCGCAAGACCGGGGTCGAGACCCCCGTGGTCGGCCGGGACGCCGTCCGCGAGGCGGCCGTCGCACTCGCCACCGCAGACCCCGAGGACAGCGACGTGAACGTCCTCTTCGAGGGGCTCCACCTCGCCGACGAGGTGGACGACGAGGCCGTCGAGGTCGCCGCCGTCACCGGCGTCGACGGCAGCGACGTCCGCGCCAACCGCAAGGTCGGCGAGGAACTCGACCGCGTCCTCGCCGAGCTGGCCACGGGCGAGGACGTCCGGGCCATCGTCGTGACCGACGGCGCCCAGGACGAGTCCGTCGTTCCGGTCATCCGCTCGCGCGTGTCCATCGACGGCGTCCGCCGAGTGGTCGTCCGCCAGGCCCAGGACCTGGAGTCGATGTACTACACCATCAAGCAGGTGCTCGACGACCCCGAGACCCGCGGGACCATCCTCGTCCCCCTCGGCATCCTGCTGCTCATCTACCCCCTGACCATCGTCGCCGACTCGCTGGGCTACCCTGGGACGGGCCTGGGGCTCATCTCGGCGCTGCTGGGCCTGTACATCCTCGCCCGGGGGCTGGGGCTGGAGGACTGGCTCGACGCCGCCGTCAGCCGCACGCGAGAGGCGCTGTTCACCGGCCGGATCACCCTGATCACGTACGTCGTCGCCGCCGCGCTGCTCGCCATCGGCGGCCTCGGCGGCGTGGAGACCCTGGCGGACATCCGCGTCGACCGCGTCCAGCGCCTGGGCGTCCTCGACACTATCGCGGCGCTCGTCTACGGCGCCGTCCAGTGGTTCGCGGCGGCCGGCGTGACCTCCAGCCTCGGTCGCGTCACCGACGAGTACCTCTCGGGGACCTTCCGCTGGCGGTACCTCAACGCCCCCTTCTACGTCGTCGCCATCGCCGCGGTCCTCCACGGCGTCAGCGCCTTCTTCCTCGGCGAGGCCAGCCTGCAGTACGTCGCGATCACACTCACGGCCGGGACTATCCTCGGGCTGGCGAGCACGCTCTCGCTGGCAATCGCGGAGTCACGGGCCACCAGACGGGCCGAAGCGGCCTGATTCCCCGCTCTTTTTGACGGGTCAGTGCCTTCGCCCGGTGGGGGCACGTAGCTCAGCCCGGACCAGAGCGTCGGACTTCTAATCCGATGGTCGTGGGTTCGAATCCCACCGTGCCCGCTAGACCTCTTTTTTACGCCTCGGGTTGCTCGCTCCGCGAGCAACCACTCGGCGCAAAAAACTAGGTGAAAAAAGCCGGCCGTTCCCTCGCTTCGCTCGGTCACGGCCGGTGTCCTCGTGAGCGACCACCGGGAGCGAACGAGGGCTCGTCAGAGCTCCGCTCTGACGGCGAACCTCGCTCGCTCCGCTCGCTCGGATGCTAGCTCGATGTGGGAATTCGGAATCTGGCGATTTTCCGGTTCAATCCCTGCTGATTCATGGTTCCCTTCCTCGCTAGGTATACTAACGACACCCGGAGAGCATGGCGCTGTCAAGATTCCGCCAGCGGCAACCGCACCGTAAACACGCTCCCGCGCGGCTCGTTGTCGCTCACTTCGACGGACCCGCCGTACTGCTCGACGAGGGTCCAGACGAGGTACAGCCCGATGCCCGTGCCGGAACTCTCGAGCCCCTTCTCGCCCTTCTGGAAGATCCGCTCGCGCTGGTCCGCCGGGATCCCGGGACCGTCGTCGGCGACAGTCACGACGGCCTCGTCCCCGTCGACCTCGCAGGACACCTCGACGTGGGGATCGTCGCGGTCGTTGTGCTGGACGGCGTTGTTCAGGAGGTTCCGGAAGATCGAGGAGAGCATCTCGTCGGCCATCACCTCTACGTCCGGGACGTCGTCGGCGAGGACGAAGTCGGCGTGCGGGAAGCTCTCCCGGCGGAGGTCCATTTCCTTTTTCAGCACCGAGCACAGCGCCATCGGCTTGACCTCGACGTCGCCGTCGCCGGTCAGCGTCTCCACGTAGTCGCGGGCGATCTCGGTCAGTTCGACGACGTGGGTCCCGCTGGCGAGGACCTTCTCGAGGTAGTCCTCGCCCGCCTCGTCGACGTGGTCTTCGAGCATCTCGGCCCACCCGAGGACGATACTCATGTCGTTGCGGATGTCGTGGCGGACGATGCGATTCAGCGCCTCCAGTTCCCGCTCGCGGCGCTTCAGGTCGGTGATGTCCGACGTGACGCCGACCATCTGCTCGATCTCGCCGTCGGGGCCCCTGAGGGGGAACAGCCGCGCGTGAACCCACTTGACCGTGCCGTCGGGCTGGACGACGCGGTGTTCGAGGGACTCGTCGGTGATGTCGTCGCCACGCCGGGCGATGATGGAGACGACTGCCTCGCGGTCCTCCGGGTGGACGCCCTCGACCAGGCGGTCCGGATCGTCTTCGACGGCCTCCGGCGGGATGCCCCAGAGGTCCTCGAAGCCGTCGCTCACGTAGTCGAACGAGCCGGGTTCGGAGGCCATCCAGATGGTGAATCCCTCGAGATTGTCGATCAGCGCCCGGAAGTCGGTGCGCTGGCTGAGGGCCGTTCCGGTCATTGGTACAGACAACGGCGCGTCCTGAATAACCCTGGCGGTGACTCCCGCCACCCGTGAACTGTCTCGGGTTCCGATCCGACGGTTAGACCAGCTTCGCGAAGGCGAGGTTGCCGTCGATGTTGTCGATTTTCGCCTGCACGACCTGACCCTCGCTGGCGCCGGGCACGAAGATGGTGTACTTGCCCTTCTCGGCGACGCCGTCGCCCTTCCGCCCGGTCCCCGTGATCTTTAGCTCGTAGGACTTGCCCTCCTCCAGGGTCTTCTGGGCAGTCTGGGACGTCTGGGCGGTCCGCTTCTCGACCGGGCGGAAGGCCCCGCAGGCCTGGCAGCGCAGCATGTCGATGCCGTCCTCGGTGACGAGCTTGGTGTCGGGCAGGCCACACTCCGAGCAGGTGACGAACTCGGCGACGTAGTCGTCGATCGCGCCCTGGAGGTCGGCGACGGTGAACGACCCGTTGTACCGCGCCTGACCGTCCTCGAACTGGCCGTTGGTCCCGAGGGTCTTCTGGATCGAGCGGTGGAGATGGTCGACGTCGCGGCCGAGGGCGTCGGCGATGGCCGGGAGGTTCGTCAGGCGTGTGAACGCGCCGTCGGTCTCGCCGGCGGGGTCTGGGATCGAGAGTCGGCTGTCGGCCTCGGAGGGCTGCTCCGGGAGCGTGTCGAACGCTCTGTCGAGTGCGGAGTCGTAGTTCATGGGCTAGGGAGACGGTGGACGCATAAATCGCTGCCGCGAGGTGTGGTGACAGGACCCGCTCACCACGTCTCCACGACGCCGTCGCGGACGTCCTCGACGCAGCCCCGGCAGTCGGGATGGTCGGCGTCGAAGCACTGGGGACGGGCCTCGCCGTCGAGGTCGACGGCCCGCCGCTCCGCGTACCGGCGACAGACGATGCGGACCGTGCCGTCCTCCCGCTGGGGGAGATCGGTGAGCGCGCTCCGCTTCGCGTCCGTGTAGGCCAGTCTGGCCTCGCCGAGTTGCCGCCCGGCCGACCGGAGCGTCGACCTGAGGAGACGGTCTATCCTCTCGGTTGGCCCGTCCTCGTCGCCCATGGCCGTGCTTCGAGCCTGACCGGTATGAATCTTGGCTGGCGTGGCTATGCGCTGTTCGATGCGTCCCCGTCGTCGGTTACCGAACACCGGTTCGCGGCGTCTTCGGCCTGCTCCACGTGGTCCTCGTACCTCGACTGGTCGCCACGTTGGGCTGCCTGCATCGCACGTTCGAACTCCCGGCTGGCGTCACGGAGCGACCCGGCAGCACAGGTGAGTTCGATGAACGAGTCGGTTAGACCGGGCGGCGCCTCATCTTCACCGCTCTCGAAGTGCGTCCGCGCCCGGTCGAGGTCCGTCGCTGCGCTGTCGAAACCGTCGGCCGCGTCACCCCAGTTTTCCCCGTCCGCCGCGTCGACCGCACTCGCGTAGTCGACGAGGCCGCGGTTGAAGTCGACGTAGCCGTCGACTACCACGAGAACGGCGTCCATCACCTGCTCGAGGGCGGCGAACTTCTCCTCCAGGTCGGCCACCGACACCTCGTCGACCGATTCGAGGCTCGCCGCCGCGATGTCGTCACGGCGGTCGTCGGCCGTCGACAGGTGGTCCTGTCCCTCCTCGATGGCGGTCTTCGCCTCCCGGGACGCGCTGATTGCGTCCTCGTATCGCTCGTTGTCCGTGTACGTCGTCGCCGTCGACAGGCGCGACAGTCCGCCCTCGTAGTCGACGAGCGCCTCGGTGAGTGCACGGAGGAACGCGCTCACACTCTGTAACGCGCTGACCGTTTCGCGACGGTCAGCGTCCGACACGCTCGCCTCGGCACTCGCGAGTGCCTCGTCCGCCCGGTCCAGCGCCGCGAAGATGGCCGCAGTGTCGAATGACGCCCCCTCGTCCACGTCGCCGAACTCGTCGGCCTCCGTCGAGAACCGGTCTGCCGCCCGTCGGAGGTAGTCGCGCGCTGTCGCGAGTTCGTCGGGGGTATCGGTGGATGAGGACGGTGTCGCCGACTCCGCGTCGGTCGCCGTTGGCGTCGTGCCGCTACCCGCGCCACCGCACCCGGCGAGCGCGGCTGTCACCCCTGCAGCCGTCGACAGGAACCATCTCCGGTCCATGCTCGAACACCTCTATCCACCAACAAGAAGACCAGGCCGCTATCGAGCCTCGAAATCGCCTCTGCTGGCTCTCCCCTGGCGACTTTCACTTCCACTCCCCACTCGCCACACCTTTTATAGGATGGGGAACCAACCGGCGTATGTCTCCCACAGCAAACCCAGTCGGAGACAGTGAGCGCCAATGACTGAGACCGATTTGCATACGCACGCCGAAGAGATACACGACCAGTTCGAGGACCGCCTCGACGTCTCCCTCGAAGACGTCACCGAGCGCCTCGAGACGCTGGTCGAGGAGTACAAGGTACCCCTCGAGGAGGCACGCCGGAGCGTCACGAACACCTACCTCGACCAGGCGGGGATGGAGCGCGACGAACTCGGCGGCGCGCCGGGCGGCGGCGGTGGCGGCAACGAGACCGTCGAAGTCGCCGACGTCGACGAACCCGAACAGTGGGTCGACCTCACCGCGAAGGTCGTCGAACTCTGGGAGCCCCGGAGCGACTCCGTCGCCCAGGTGGGCCTGCTCGGCGACGAGAGCGGGACGATCAAGTTCACCAAGTGGGCCAAGTCGGACCTCCCCTCCCTCGAAGAGGGCCAGGTCTACCACCTCACGAACGTCGTCACCGACGAGTACCAGGGCCGCTACTCCGTGAAGCTCAATCGGACGACCGGCATCGACGAGCGCGACGAGGACATCGAGGTCGGCGACCAGGACGTCACCGTCGAGGGGGCGCTGGTCGACATCCAGTCCGGCTCCGGGCTCATCAAGCGCTGTCCCGAGGAGGACTGCACGCGCGTCCTCCAGAACGGTCGCTGCTCCGAGCACGGCGAGGTCGAGGGTGAGTTCGACCTCCGGATCAAGGGCGTCCTCGACGACGGCGACGAGGTCACCGAGGTCATCTTCGACCAGGCGGCGACCGAGGCCCTCACCGGCGTCGAACTCGAGGAGGCCAAGCAGATGGCCATGGACGCACTCGACACCGGCATCGTCGCAGACGAGATGCGCGAGGACCTGCTCGGGCGGTACTACCGCGTGACCGGGCCGACCTTCGGCCGCTACGTCCTGGCCAACGAGACCGAGACCCTGACCGATCCGATCGATCCCGAGACAGCCCTCATCAGAGCGAGGTCGATCTAGATGTCGTCTGCACCCACCCGCGAGGTCGCCCGCCGCGTCCTCGCACGCGAGTTCAACGACGCGACGTTCACCTTCAAGGAATCCGACGACGAGCGCGCCCCGGTCTACGTGCTCCTCCCGACGGGCGAGCGCGCCAACCGGATCTTCCTCGTCGGGACGCTGACGGAGACCGAGGACGTCGGCGAGGATGCCGAGTACTGGCAGGGGCGCGTCGTCGACCCGAACGGCGACACGTTCTTCACCTACGCCGGGCAGTACCAGCCCGAGGCGGCCTCGATGCTCCGGGACCTCGAACCGCCGGCGTACGTGGCCGTCGTCGGCAAGCCCCGGACCTACGAGACCGACGAGGGCGAGGTCAACGTCTCCGTCCGGCCCGAGTCGATCACCAGGGTCGACGAGCCGACCCGGGACCGCTGGGTCGTAGAGACCGCCGAGCGGACCCTGGACCGCGTCGAGCGATTCCAGGACGAGACCGCCGACGGCGACGAGGCCATCGGCGACGAGTACGTCGCGATGGCCCGCGAGGAGTACGACCTGCCCGTCGAGAACTACCGCCGGGCCGTGGTCGACGCCCTCGAGGGCCTGGAAGAGGCCGACGCGGACCCCGAACCGGAAGCCACGGCGGACTGACGCCACCTGGAGTTATCGGCGAACCTTCACGAACCGATGAACCTATCTGGGAGCCCGCCGACAGTTCGGCTGACCCTGTTGCGGGGTCGCTTCCATAGTTTCTCGCCCGGGCGGCTGGCGACAGCCGGCCTCTCCCGGGAACTCCACGGTACGCTCGTTCCCGCCAGGTCGCGTCCGTCGTGCGTCTGACGAAGGTTGAAGTGGCGACCATTCGTAAATCCGGGTTACCGATGGGGAACAAGAACAAGACGATCTCCTTTCGCGTGAGCCAGGAGAAGTTCGAGACCCTGCGCGACATCGCCGAGGAGCGCGACATCTCGCTGTCGGCGGTCTTCCGCGACTACGTTGACATGCTCGTGGCCCACGACGGCCAGGTCGAGGTCGTGCCCGAGCACGAGGTCACAGACGCCGAGTCCGACGAGAAGAGCTTCCCGCCGAAAGTCGAGGTCCCAAAGAGCTTCATCCGCGAGCACGAGCGCCTGGAACTCGAGGCAGAACACCTCCGCGAGCAGTTAGAGGAGCACAAGCGCTACGTCACCGAACTCCGCCAGCAGGTCGACGAGACCGACGAGGAGGACGTCGTCCAACTCGAGGACCTCGACGGAGACGACGAGGAGCCCTACCGGATCGGCAGCAGCTTCGAAGAGACGAGCTGACTCGCCGACCCCTCCTTCCCCTCTTTTCGCCGGTCCGTCTCCGTTCTACCGCACCAGCGACCGCCGGTACTGCCGCACTTGCTCCCCGACCTCCGGCCGGTCGTCGACGTCCGCCAGCGACTCCGCCGCCTCCAGCGTCCGGATGGCGTCGTCGAGGAACGAGCGCACGTCGCCGGGGTAGGCTGTCAGGTGATAGTCGTCGCCCATCACGTCGACGATGTCGTCGGGGCTCATGCCCTCCGCCCGGAGTTCGAGCAGGTACGTGACGAACTTCTCCTCGGCGCAGCCACAGTGGGGGTTCCCCTCGCAGTCACAGGAAAGGAAGTCCGACGCGAAGTCCTCGACGCGGTCGCGCGTGGCGTCGTCGAGCTTCGCCAGGCCCTCGCCCGTGAAGAGAATGTCCAGCGTCGCTCCCGCGAAGGCGCCCTTGGGGATGGAATGGTCCAGCTGGGAGGAAATCTGGCGGTGATTGCGGATGTGGATGCGGTCGGTGATGGCCACGCTTGGCGGTGAGAGGGCCGGGAGCGTGAAAAGCGCCGCGCTCGCCGCGGGGGTGGGCGATTCGTAACGTATTTCTCCCGCGATTGAATAGGGTCGGCTGCCTCGCGTCCGGGTTAGGGTAGTGGACTATCCTTCAGCCTTGTGGAGGCTGAGACGCGGGTTCAATTCTCGCACCCGGACCTCGAAACCGCGAGCGACTGCGAGCGGTTTCGGTACGAGCGAGCGGGGAGCAAAGCGACCCGCGAGCATTGCTACGACGAACGGAGTGAGGAGTAGCAAAGCCGGAAGGCGAGAGTGAACCCTGCCAGTCGCGCGCAGCGAACGTCGTGAGCGAGCACGTCTGGCTCCGGTTCGACTCTCGTACCCGGTTCTACCCTCCACAGACGCTACGCGCTCTTCGCAAGCGCCTTGTGCCGCCACCACCCAGTACCACGCACGAACCGACTTTCGCAATGGCATCCGACGAGCGCATCCTCGACCTGATCGGCCTCCTCATCGTCGTCGGCCTGGTCTTCGGCGTGGGGACCCTGATTTTCTTCGGCGGTCCCGGCCCGGCGGATCCCACCCCGTCCGAACCGGACGCCAACTGGACGACCGAGCGGCTCAACGACACGCACGTCCAGATCGCACACACCGGCGGCGACGCGGTCCCGAGCGGGGACCTCGCGATCACCGTCGACGGCGACGAACGACCCGTCCCCTGGTCCGGCGAGGTGGCACGGGGCGACGTGACCCTCCTCCGCGTGGACTCGGGGGCGTCGGTCACGCTCTACTGGACGGGCGGGAGCGGCCGCGTCACCCTCGGCGAGTGGACGCCGTAGACAGGGGGGTAGCGTAGACCCGGGTGAGGGCGGGGCTTCACCCACGACAGCCGCATCTCGCCATCCGCCGTGTTCAGAACTCCCGGATCGCGATCCAGCCCTCGTCCTCGGACAGGTGGAGGTCCTCGCCGCGGATCCGCTCGATCGTTTTTACGCATCCGTGGTCCGTTCGTCGCTCCGTCCCGGTGCGGTGTGGTATGGGCCTCATCGCCAGACGCAAGACGGCGCGGACCGGCATGAGCGTTATTTCCAGTTGGGGCAGGCTCGGTTACTGACTCGATATTGGATGGCTGCCGGCAGTCGACGGCCTGCGTGCAGACCTGCGCTCGGGACCGTCGGTGTGTCGGTCAGGCCCCGGGGCGGATGACCTCCGGTTCGTCCGTGCCGGCGGGGGCCTCGTACCGCCCGCTCTCCTTGATGATCGAGAGGGCAGTCATCACGTCAGTCCGGGTGAGGAGGCCGACGAAGCCCTCGCGGTCGTCGTGGACCAGGAGCCGCCCGATGCTGCGGTCCTCCAGTTCTCCCAGGGCTGTCATGACGTCGCTCTCAGGGGCGACGGCGTGGACGTCCGTCGTCATGACGTCCCCGACCGTGTAGGCGTCGCGCTCGACATCGCGGACGGCCCGGGCGTCCTCCAGCGTCACGAGGCCGACGATCTCGCCGTCGCGTTCGACCGGGTAGCCAGTGTGGCGCTCCCGGAACATCAGGTCGATCAGGTCCGCGACCGACGCGTCCGGAGAGACCGTCTGGACGCGGTCCGCCGGCGTCATGATGTCCTGGACCTCGACGCCCTCGAAGGCAGCCCGCATGGTCGTCTGCTGGGCCTCGCTCGCGGCGCCGATGTAGATGAAGAAGGCCAGCGCGATCAGGAAGGGGTTGAAGGCGGCGAGCAGGCCGAACAGGCCGAGCAGGATGGCAAAGCCCTTGCCCACCTCCGCGGCGATCTGCGTCGCGCGAGCGTAGGGTCGCGTTCGCGCGAGCAGCGCCCGGAGGACGCGCCCGCCGTCCATCGGGAACCCGGGCATGAGGTTGAAGATCGCCAGGGCGACGTTCACGACGGCGAGGTAGCTGAGGACGAACCGCACCGATTCGACGAGGATCGACCCCGTGGCCGGGATCGAGACGAAGGCAACGTAGGAGAGCCCGCCGAGGATGACGGACACGACGGGGCCAGCGACGGCGATGTACAGTTCCGTCCGCCAGTCCTCGGGCATCTCGGTCAGTTGCGCGATGCCGCCGAACAGCCAGAGCGTGATCGACTCGATGGGGAAGCCGTACCGCTTCGCGACGAGCGAGTGGCCCAGTTCGTGGAGGACGACGCCGGTGAAGAGTCCCAGCGCGGAGGCGATTCCCAGGAGCCAGGGAAGCGGGCCGGTCGTCAGGACCGCCGCGTCGAAGCCCGCACCCCAGACGTCGTTGACGAGGCCGCTCCACTGCTCTACCTGCGAACCGATGAGCCAGGCGAACAGCGGGAGGACGAGCAAGAAGGTCAGGTCCAACTGGATTGGAATACCGAAGGCGCTGCCGATGCGAAAGCGGCGCATGTGCCACCCTACGTGGGGCCCCGTCTTAAGCCCGGGTTCTACCGACACGGCTTACCCGCAGGCGCCCGACGTGCGGGTATGAGCGACCAGCAGCCCGCACCGGTAGTCCGCCGCGCCCAGGACGTCAGCTACGAGGCCGTGTCCGCGGCAGACGGGATGGCGAAGGGCGTTCTCGTCGGCCCCGATGACGGTGCGCCAAACTTCGCCATCCGGCGATTCACCCTCGAACCGGGGGCGAGCGTGCCGAAACACACGAACGACGTCGAACACGAGCAGTACGTCCTCGACGGCGAGTACGTCGTCGGCATCGACGACGAGGAACACGCCGTCTCGGCGGGCGACTCGCTGTTTATCCCCGCGGGGACGGTCCACTGGTACCGTAACGAGGGGGACGACCCGGGCGCGTTCCTCTGTGCCGTCCCGAACGGCGAGGACGAGATCAAACTCCTCGACGCCTGATCGAACACGGCCGCGTCGCGGGGCCGACACCGGCGTCAGGAGCGACGCCGGCGCAGGACGAGGCTGATGGCCGCGAACGTGACGCCGAACACGGCCCCGAGCACGAGGCCGCCGGAGGCGTGCCCACCGCGGAGCACCTCGAGTGCGGCAATCGCGACCGCGGGCGGGACGGCAAAGACGAGGAAGCCGGCGACGGGATGGGCCAGCAGCCAGTCGTCGGCCCCCGCGTTCCACCGGACGATCCGATCGAGCGCCCCCATGACGTGCGCCCACTCGTGACGGCATATTGAATGTTCCCGTGACCGGCCATCCGTCGGGGGGCTCGACCAAGCGCTTGAAATACCGCACCCGCCTATCAGGAGCCGTGTCTCAGCAGCTCGCGGACGTCGACACCCTCTTCCTGCACGAACAGGGTGGCGACTACCGCGTCGCCGCGTTGCGCGACGGCGAGCGCCTCTTCCACGGCCGACTCGAACTGAAGGAGACCGACGCCGGGCCGCGACCAGCCCGCCTCCGGGTGATCGACGGCTCCAGCGAGGACCTCCACAGCCCCGACCGCTTCGTCGAACTGGCCCGGCGAGCCACGCGTATCCGCATCTCCGAGCAGACCTCGCCGGGCGGCCGCGAGACCCTCCAGTCGATGCTCGACGCCTACCAGCTGGAGGCGACGGCCGTGCGGACCTGCCGACTCTGTGCCGGCGAGGCCCGCTACTCGCCGCTCACCGGGGAGACGGCCATCGAAACCGACGCCGAGCACGTCTGTCCGGACTGCGCCCGGGCCCAACTCGACCAGGAACTGGCATACCGCGGCGAGATCGGCGGGGCCGCCCGCGACCGGCTCGAGGACCTCTTGCTGGAGGTCCAGGACCTCGACCGCATCACGAATCTCCTCCAGGGCGAACTCGACCCCGACCTGACGAAGTTCGACGAGATCAGCGCGACCGTCGACGAGGTCGATTCCGTCCCCGTCACCGACCTCTCTCTGGACCCCGCGCTCCAGTCGAAGCTCGAGGACCGTTTCGACACGCTCCTTCCCGTCCAGAGCCTCGCCGTCGAGAATGGTGCCCTCGAAGGCAGAGACCAGCTCGTGGTCAGTGCGACGGCGACGGGCAAGACCCTCGTCGGGGAACTGGCCGGGATCGACCGCGCACTCCGGGGCGGGGGCAAGATGCTCTTTCTCGTCCCGCTCGTCGCCCTCGCGAACCAGAAGTACGGGGAGTTCGAGGACCGATACGGGGACGTCGTCGATGTGACGCTGCGCGTCGGGGCGAGCCGCATCGCCGACGACGGCCAGCAGTTCGACGCGAGCGCGGACGTCATCGTTGGAACCTACGAAGGCATCGACCACGCGCTCCGCGTCGGTCGGGACCTGGGCGACGTCGGCACTGTCGTCATCGACGAGATCCACACCCTCGGCGAGGACGAGCGCGGCCACCGCCTCGACGGACTCATCACGCGCCTGAAACACTACTGCGAGGATCTGGGCGGGGGCGAGACGCAGTGGCTCTACCTCTCGGCGACCGTCGGTAATCCGGGTTCCCTCGCGGCCGCGCTGGGGGCCCAGCTCGTCGAGTTCGAGGAACGGCCGGTACCCATCGAGCGCCACGTCACGTTCACCGACGGCCGCGAGAAGGCCCAGGTCGCGAACAAACTGGTCAGGCGCGCCTTCGACACCAAATCGAGCAAGGGCTACCGCGGGCAGACGATCGTCTTCACGAACTCCCGTCGGCGGTGTCACCAGCTCTCCCGCCAGCTGGACTACGACTCCGCGCCCTACCACGCCGGGCTTGACAACGCCCGGCGCAAGCGCGTCGAGCAGCGCTTCGCCGACCAGGAACTCGCGGCCGTCGTCACGACGGCGGCCCTCGCGGCGGGGGTCGACTTTCCGGCCTCGCAGGTCATCTTCGACTCCCTGGCGATGGGCATCGAGTGGCTCACCGTCCAGGAGTTCGAGCAGATGCTCGGGCGGGCGGGCCGACCCGACTACCACGACCAGGGCACGGTCTACCTCCTCGTCGAACCCGACGGGACCTACCACCACGGCCAGGAGCGGACCGAGGACGAGGTCGCCTTCACGCTGCTCAAGGGCGAGATGGAGCCGGTGACGACGCGGTACGACGAGGCCGCGGCGGTCGCGGAGACCCTGGCCAACATCACCGTCGCGGGGTCCGGCGCGAAAGCGCTCAACGACCGGATGGTCGGCGAGATCCCGACGAAGCACGCTCTCGGGAAGCTCATCGAGTACGGCTTCATCGACGGCCTGGCGCCGACGCCGCTGGGTCGGGCGGTGACGCGACACTTCCTCTCGCCGGCGGACGCCCACGCGCTCCTCGCCGCGGTCCGGCGTGGCGATGCGCCCACCGACATCGTCGCGGCCATGGAGTTGCGCGAGGAGCACTGAGGTCGATATCGGCGCGACTCGCACCAGGTTCGACCCGGTCCCGGCGCAACGAAATCCTTACCACCGGCGCGTGCGGACTATCGACAGCGGGACCGTAGGGTAGCTTGGTATCCTTCGGGCCTTGGGTGCCCGTGACCGCGGTTCAAATCCGCGCGGTCCCACTCACTTATATACTTAGCGGCAACATACGCCGCGAAATCGCCGACCTTCGCCGGAGGTGGTCGGCGTGAGTCAGACTGTCGTCGGCTTCGACGCCAGTGACCTTCCGCTCCCGATCTGCGACGCCTGTGGCTCGCAGATTACCGACGTCGACCAGGACTGCCCCGGTCGGTCCGAGGGGGTGTGTGCGCCATGAGCGACGACCCACGGCCGGCCTGCGACGAGCGGATCCAGGGCGGTGACTTCCGGGCGCCCCACGTCCTCGAACTCGGCAACCTCACTCCCTGCAAGTACTGCTTCCCCGACGGCGAGATCGACGCCGACGAGTCGGATCTCCTGATCGGCACCTGTGGCGACACGCGCCGCGTCGTCCACCGTCACGAGCGGACGGGCGAGGTGGCCTACGAGTACCCCAGCAACGGCGGGGCGAAACTCGCCTACGCACTGCAAGATCCGGAGGTCACCGATCCGTCCGAGGTCGACTGGTCGGAGCATCGGGGAGGTGACGCCTGATGTCGGCCGCCCAGATCGTCGAGGACCTTCACGGCCGCGTCGTGCAGGTCCTCTCGCCGGCTGAGCGCGTCGACTGCGACATTCCCGACCGACTCGACGAGTTCGCTGGCGACCGCTACGTGGTCGTCCTCCACGAGGGATCGCCAGACCTCATCGAGCGCTTGCGCATCTACCTCAATCCCTTCGCGTCGATCAACGCGCCGCGGGTCGTGACGCCGACGACGAACGTCCGAGCGGGCGACGTCGTTGCGGTCAGGGATGCCACGCAGGTCGCGCTCGCGGGCGATCTCGACGATTATCGCGTCTACCGAGCCACGGGGGTGTTGCGGTGATGCCCGACGCTACGCCCGCCTGCGAGCAGTACCTTCCCGAAGTGGCGCGGTCCTGGGAGCAGGGCATCGCCGACCTCGCGGGCTTCGAGCCCTGCCAGCTCTGTTTCCACGACGATCGCGACCCCAGCGAGTTCGACCGTCTCGACCTGATCGTCGCCCAAGATCGGAAACAGCCCCGCGTCCACCGACCGGCGTCGTCGGGCCCGATCGCCCAGGCTGCACTCAGCAGCCGCGTCGGTCACGCCGACCCGCTGCTGCGGCAGCTCCACGACGAGAGCGTGACCAGCGTCGCCGACATCGACTTCGATCGCGTCGGAGGTGACGCCTGATGGCGGCCGACGTGGCTGTCTACGACGGTCGCCCGGCCGAGGTGTCGGTCGAGCACTCGCCCGAACAGACAGTCGTCGCCGTTGAGACCCAGGACGGCCGCGCCGCCGCGGCGGTGGACGTCGGCCACCTCTCGCTCGACGCGACTGTGCAACTCGCCAGGGACGTTCGCGAGGCCTTCGAGGAAGCAACGCGGTCGGGAGGTGCGTCGGCCGATGACTGAGGACGATCCCGCCTTCGAGTTCGAGGCGAAGATCCAGCGCGGGACCGGCACCGACGACCGCGACACCTTCAAGGCGAAGGTCAGCGCCGAGACCGTCGACGAACTGGACGAGAAAGTCCAGCAGATGCACGCGAAGGTCGAGACGTGGGCTGGCGAGTTCCGCGAGATCCAGCCCCAGGAGGGTCGCGACCTCTCGCAGGACCAGTCCACGCTCGGTGCGACCGCCAACGGCGACGGAGGTGGGGCCTGATGCCCGACGCCGAGCCGAACTGGTCATTCGAGCGTGACGGCCTCACCTTCGAGCCGATCCCCGAGAGCTGGGTCTCGTCGCCGACCGCGATCGACCACGACGAGGACGCCCCCGCGTCGGCCGTCCGCCTGTACGCCGTGAGCGCCGCGCAGATCCATTCGCGCAGCCTCAAGGTCCGCTACCTCCACCCGAAGGGGACGAAGGTCCTCGAACTCGCGACGACGGCTGTCAGCGGCACCGGGGATGGCTACTACCCCCGCGCGCTCCGGTCTGGCGTCGGCTGGGAGCGGTCCTACGTCCCGACGCGCGACCAGGACCCCGACGACGTGGCCCGCCTCGACGAGGTGCGCCACCTTCGAACGCTCTGGGGCGATCGTGTTCCGGAGGTCCCCAGCGACGACGCCACGCGGCGCAAGATAGCCGACGGTGGCCGGCCGCTGGCTGGCGCGTTCGACGCCGTTGGAGGTGGTGCCTGATGGGGCAGGCAACGCTCGGGGAGTACACCCTCGAGGCGCGGGTCGCGGAGATCGCCGAGCGCGGTCAGAAGGCGGCGCTGGAGCAGGGGGTGACTGTCGATGCACCCTGACGAGGACTCCAAGCTGCCGTACACGCCGCTGCCGCGGAGTCTCACCGAGGACATCGGCGAGGACCCGGCGCGGTGGCTCGACGGCCCGCTCGCACCCCTCCCCCGCATCCGGGGGTTGCGCACGATCAAACGCGTCCGCGGCTGGCAGGCCGCCGAGCGCCTGCTCGCGAGCCGGCAGGACCGCGACCCGCGCGAGCGGATCATGGCCGCGCTCGACGAGCGCGAAGCCTACCTGGACCAGCACGGGGAGTTCAACCCCGGGCTGCCCGAGCGCGAGATCGTCCTCGGAATCACGCCGGGCGTCCTCGAAGACGTGTTCGGGTCGCCGGAGGCCGGCGGCCTCGCCCGGATCACGCCGTCGGAGGAGCCGACGTGGGACGAGTCGGTCGATCGCGGCCGGACGACGCTCGTCTGGGATCCCGATCGCGTTCGCGAGCGGCTGCAACAGCGCACCGCGGCCACGCCAGCCCGGCCGGTCGCCGCCGACGGGGGTGAGGAGCGTGGCCAGTGACGGTGAGTCTGCGGGCGGTACTGAACGATCAGACGGTCGCGAGGACCCGCCCGAGAACCACGTCTCTGTCTTCCCGTGGCCTGGCGGGAAAGGTCGACGGTCAGACTGGATCATTTCGAGGATGCCGGCCCACGACTGTTACGTCGAGGTCTTCGGGGGCAGCGCCGCGCTCCTCTACAATAAGCCTCGATCTCACAACGAGGTGTACAACGACGTCAACGACGACCTCGTGCAGTTTTTCGAGGTCCTCCGCGATCGTTCTGACGAGCTGGCCGAGTGGGTCCGCGACGTCCCGTATGCCCGGAGCCTACACTCGAACTGGATCGACGCCTACCTCGACGGGCACCGGCCTGACGACCCGATCGAGCGGGCCGGTCGCTTCTGGTGTCTCCGGTATATGCAGTTCGCGGCCAAGCCATTCGAGAAATCGGGCTTCAAGGTCCGAAACTACAGGAATCCGGCGCGGACCTTCGACAACGCGAAGGGCCGGCTCCGGGAGATCGCCGACCGCTTCCGCGCGGTAACCATCGAAAACCGCGACTATCAGGCCATCCTCGAGGGCTACGACGCGGCCTGGAACGACGTTGACGACCCGGACGTCCTGTTCTACCTCGACCCGCCCTACGTCGGGACGGAGCACTACTACTCCCTCGAGTTCGACCACGAGCAATTCGTCGAGGCACTGGCCGACGTCGACGGCCGCTGGATGTGCTCGTACTCCGAGCTTCCCGACGGCCTCAACGACTACCACGTCCTCTCACGCGAGCGTCGCCACCGGATGACGCGCTCGAATGCGTCGGAGGCGACGGAGCGCCTGGTCTGCAACTTCGACCCGACGCAAGAGCCGTCGTTCGTCGATCAGTCGACGACACAGCAGACTTTAGTTCAGTCTGGCGGTGGGAGAAACACCTGTCCTGAAGACACGGATAGCGGCCGGGAGGAGGTGGCCGATGTCGAGTGAGAACGGCTACACCGAGACGGAGGTCCGCACCACCCTCACCGATCGGCCCGTCGAGGAGATGACGACGGCCGCGCTCCATGCCGAGTGGAGCGAGGCCGCCGAGTCGCTCGTCTCCGGTGCCATCCAGGATGTCGAAGTTCGCGAGCAGTACTGGGACCGGCGCGTCGATCTCTGGCAGGAGATGGCGTCGCGCGTCGATGCAGACGCCCCTGCGTGCCCGGAGTGTGGGGCTCAACGCTGGGGCCAGACCGCTGGCGATCCGAAGCGATGCCTGGGCTGTGGCCTCGAACTCGGCGCGCGTCACGAGGACCTCATCGAAGAGATCAACCAGTTCTGGGCGACGGTGAAGTCCGTTCCGGAGGTGGCCGATGGCGAGTGAGTTTCGGCTTTTCGTTGGCTGCGTCCTCACAGCGTCCGGATTCGCCGGAATCGGCCACGGCGTCCTTGAACCGCTCTACGGCGCCGGATTCTGTTTCGCGGGTGGCGGGTTCATCGCGATCCACCTCGAACGACGAACGCAGGAGGTGGACGATGACTGAGCGCGGTGCGGAGTCCAAGGCGGAGGTTGCGCAAGACCGCCTGTTCGTCCCTCTCAAGACCGAACACTACCGAAATTTCGAGTCTGGGGAGAAGGACATCGAACTTCGAGGGTACAACAACCAGTTCAACACCGAGACGGTGGTTCCTGGCCGATTGGTCGAACTCCGCCGGGGCTACTCCACCGACGACTCGCTCTGGGGGACTATCGAACACGTCTGGTCGGAGGGAAGCCTGGAGGTCTTCGCGCGGAACTTCGACCACCAGCGGGTTCTCCCCGACTCGACTGAGGAGGAGTTTCTACAGTCCGCACGGGACCTCCTTGGGGATTACAACTGCTACATCGCGTTCTCGGTAGACTTGAACATCCATCGGTGCCCGTCTTGCTTCCGCCACCTGGAGGAGACGGACGGGGACCCGGTGGACGCCTACGGTAAGACCTATTGCCGGTTCTGCGGGTCGTCGTTGTTCGACACTGTTCGGGACCAGGGGGTGACGCGCGGTGAGTGACCCAGAGCCGACCGACGCGCAACACGCGGACGGTACTACCCATCCGCGAGATGAAGAGCCAAGGCTCATCTACTGCCACCGCTGCGTCGGAGACACGCTCCACGGGTGGGATGACGGCCGTTGGGTCTGCGAAACCTGCGGGAGGCCAACACATGGCCACTGAGGCGCCCACCCTTCCCCAGCAGACGGCGCCGACAGCGTCTCGCCACGATCTCGACCGGGCGCCTGGCGTCGACGTCGAGACCCGCACACACCGGAAGCCGGCGCGGCACGGCGGCGGCGGGAAGTTCGTCATTCACGACCTCGATCGCCCGGCCGAGGCCGTCCGCCAGTCCTGGTCGCCGGGCGAGCACCGGAACGTCCCTGACGGGAGTGCCTACCAGCACGCCAGAGCCGCCTGGTACGCCCACGAGGACGATCTCGTGACGAACCACAAGGGCAAGTCCTACGCCGTACTGACGCGGGACTACCAGCATCCCGAGGGTGACGAGGCCGGCACGTACGCCGTCACCCTGCGCTCTTCCCGCTGGCGGGCTGGGCGCGGCACTGGCGCGTCGTTCACGCCCTTCTACAAGTACAATCTCACCGTCCAGCCGCTCGACGAGGACGGCGAGATTCTCTGGCAGAGTACGCCGTCGCGGTCGCTCTCGGTGACCCTCATCCCGCAGGTCGAGGGCATGGTCTACGAGGACGGCAACGATCTGGAGATCCCCCACGGCGAGGGGACGTTCGTCGACGTCCAGTCCACGTGGGTCGACCAGCCCGAGGTCATGGTCCAGCGGGCGTCACACCTGCTCGGCCACGTCCTCGACTACCAGCTGGAGAGCACTTCGCTCAACCACGACTCGCTCGCGTTCATCAAAGCGGAGGCCCATGCCCGCTTCGACGAGGCCAAAGAGGGCGACGTCGTCCACACCATCCGGCAGTCTCAGGACCTTCTGGCCGAGCACTCGGCCGACATCTCGACCGAAGGGACGCACGAAAACGACCGCTGGATCGAAGCGAAGCTTCGGACGGCCGACTGGCACAAACTTGGGTTTCCGCGGTTCAACGCCCCGATCCTCCTCAAGGCGTACTACCCGGATAACCCGAACTGGTGTGAGTATCCGATGGACCAGCCGAAGATCGAGGTCGCCCTCAACGGGAAGGAGACCGTCGTCGACGACGAGACCGGCGAGTCCTCGAAGCAGTACGTCCCGTGGGACCGCTGGGAGGAAGTCATGGCCGTCCTCGAAGAGATCCTCCTCTCGCACCTGGAGTGGGCAGACGTCGGCGAGGAGCACCTCGTCGCCGACGACTACTACGACGGCGCCGACGCGCCGCCCCTGGAGTTCGAGATGCCCGTGCACCGACGCGAGCAGTTGCGCAAGCACTACGAGAGTCTCGTCCCGGCGATCTACCGGGAAGCGACGCGGCTGCGGACGAATCTCACCTACGACATCCTCCAGGCCGTCCGCCAGGCGCCCGGCCCGCTGACCTACGAGCAGCTCGTGAATCGCACCGGCGCCGCCTACCGAACCGTCCGCAAGCACGTCCGCCGTCTCGCTGATGGGCTCGGTGGCGACGGGCCCGGCATCCTCGAGCGCAAGCGCGGCGCCGTCACGCTCGTCGCGTTTTCGAGTCGCTTCCTCGAGGAGATCGGGCAGGACGCCCTCGACCAGATCAACCCGGCCGACACGCCCGCAGATCGCGACGAGCGGGCCGACGAGCGCCGCCAGCAGCGCGACGAGCGCCAGTCGAGCGACGGCACCGACGACGACAGCACCAGCACAGACGACCAGCCAGCGTCGTCTGTCTGGCGGTACTTCGCCGACGTCGACCTTACCGCCGATCGGCTCGCGACAGCGCTCGACTCGGAGTACCTCGATGGCGACGAGGTGCGCGTTCGCGTCGATCAGTCCCCGCTGTTCGCCTACGAGCCGCCCGACTGACGCCGGTTTCCCTCCGTGTTCGCCGATGCAGGAGCCGCAGCACGCCCGAAATCACTTCTTTTCGCGCCGATCGTCGCCTGAAACGTAGTCGCGACGCTCGCGACGGCCGGTGGTTGCCGGCCGTTTCACTTTCACCCGTGTGTTGATGGCGACTCGTTCCATAATTCCGGGCCAGTTTCGGCGTATCTAACCCCCTCCCGGCGGTGGCGATCGGCCCCGAACAGCGCCGACAGCCCGTCAGTCGGCCGGGCATCCGGCCTGTGGGCCTGCCATCCCCCCTTACACATAGTGCCCCTAAGGGGGGTGGCCTAAATCGGCGGCGCGCATACCGCGCGCCGCCTCCCGCTGGGGCTGAAGCCCCGCGTTGTGAACGTAGACGCGCCCTACTCCCTGACCAGGGTGCAGTAGCGTGTGATGTAACTCCGGCCGGCTTGTCTGCCAGAAGGCCTTAGCGGGGTGGTCAGTCGCGCCGGGACTGGGCGTCGTCCCATTCCTCCAGGTCGTCGCGGTAGTCGATGAATTCAGCGATCAACTCACCGACTTCATCAGAAACCACGTACCCCTCCTCGGTAGCTTCGACTGGTGCCCACTTCTCCTCGGTCGTCAGGTCCCGGAGGTTCCTGCTTGCCGTCGAATCGCTGTACGAGTATGACTCGGCCAACTCTGACGGAGTAAGCGGCTCATCTTCGTCGGTCAGAACGCGGAGCGCCGCCATCTCAGACTCCGACCAGTCCATCTGCATCGCCAACAGCCGATGTAGCAATTCACGCGACCGCCGCCATTCGGGACGCTCCATACGACCAGTCGGTCGCCGTTGCATACAAAAGATCCGCCGAGGCGGCCCTACAGCGCCCGCCGACGCCGGCCGCACGCCGGGCAGACCTCGGGTCCCAGCCCGGCCGCGCACCGCACGCAGCGGACGATGTGGCCCGAGAGATCGTCGGTACTCACACGACCCCTCCGACGATATCGGCGCCAGCGTCCACGGCCGCCTCCACGAGGCCGACCAGCCAGCCGACGAGCGCGCCGAGGTTCGGATCGAGGCCGGGGACCAGCCCGGCGGCGCCAGCCAGCAGCACGAGCACGAACAGCGCGCCGGCCATGATCCACGCCTGGAGGCGACTGGCGAACTGGATGCCCTCGCGGAGGTGGTAGACGCCCAGTACGCCGGAGCCGAGCAGGACGAGCCCGCCCGGCAGGCCGATGGCGTGGAGCAGCTCGCCGACGACCATCAGTTGCTCCCCCTGCCGAGGTCGAAGTTCACCACCTCGTCGGGCTGGCCGGAGGCTTTCAGCGCCCGCCACGCCAGGAAGACCAGCCCCATGACGAGGATGGCCGACCCGGACGTCCCGAGCGCGTCGAAGATGGCCGACAGTTGGCCCGTCGCCGTGAGTGCCGCGAACGCCGAGACGGCCACGACCAGCCCGTAGACCGGCATCGAGAAGCGGTCCATCCGTTGCAGGCCGACGTAGCTCAGGACCGCCACGGCCGCGACGACCAGGACGACGAACACCGATTCGGGCACCTGGACGATCCCGAGGAAGATCGACCCGCCGAAGCCGACGACCAGGAGCACCGCGAGCGCCCGCGGTCGCGCCGCGAGCAGCGAACCCGCGTCGCGGATGCCCCCGGCCGCGGCCGTGATCGGGCTGCGGCCCGTCCGCACCTGGACGACCGCGAGCAGGCCGAGCGCGATCGCGAGCGCGGCGATGATGAGCGGCCAGTTGGGCGCGCCGTTGTCCTCGGTGAACTGTGCGGCCACCTGGCCGGGGATGCCGCCACCGCCGCCGTCCGAGTCGGTCGATCCGCTGCCGTCGTCTCTGGTGATTTCGAGCGTCTCCTCGGAGTCGTCGTCGACGAGCGTGACCGGACTCTGGGCCGTCGCGCTGTCGTGGACGATGCCATTCGTGGCTGAGTAGAGGATATACTCGGCGCCGCTGACCGTCTGGTGGTGCGTGAACGTCACGTCGGTATTCGCGCCGTCTGGGCCAGGGCGCACGTCGAGCGTGGGTTCGGCGCCCGTCTCCGTCACCTCGATCTCGACGTCTCCCGAGTCGGGCGACACCGCCGTCGGGAGGTGCGTGACGCGGGCCGTCTCGCCAGCCGCGGCGTTGGGGAGTTGCAGCTCCTGACCGGCGCCATCGAACACCGAGGATTCCGAGGCGTCCCACGTTTCGTCGTAGAGGTAGTGCACCCGGTCGCCGGTCTCGGTACCGCCGACCTCGATCGAGGGGTTCGAGCCGGCACTCTCGACCTGAATTTTGCTGTCGAGTGTCGAGCCCATGTCCGTCGCGTTCAGGACCGTCATCGTGAGGTCTGTGGTCCCGACCTTACTGGCGTTGGCCCGCACCTCGATGGTCGTCCCGGCCGGGATGTCGCCGCCGTACCCGGCGTCGAGGTCGACTTCGAGATCGTTTCCGACGAGTTCGTAGTCGGCGTCGTCGAGTGTCGACCAGCCGCCAGTCTCGTTGATCCGCATCTCGGCCGATTGGATGCTGTAGACCGTGCTCTGGAAGGGCACCGAGAGACTCGCCTGATCCTGCGTGGCGCCGAAGGTCTTGGCGATGTCGTAGTTACTCGTCCAGCGCCGCGACTCGAAGACCGTCGTCTGGTCGTCGGTGTAGCCGTGCTCGTAGTCCAGGCCGACCTGTGGCGCCGGTGATCCCGATGGAAGGCTCCCGCCAGCACTCACGTTGACGGTGTTCGTGCCTTCACGGAGCCAGCCGGCATTCGTCGTCAGCGACTCTGTGACGCCATCTGCGAGCGTCCCCGAGTGGCTCGTCGTGTTTCCATTTACCTCGATAGTCGGGCTTTCAGTGACCGTTGTCTCCGTTGCCGTGAGAGTGTAATCGTAGGCACCACCATCCGCAGATAGGTCTATACTGGACGCAGATTTTGAAACTGGAAACTCCGTCGTTACAGTCCCTCCATCGCTAATCGACGGGGAAACTGAGGTGCCGTCGTCCGCTGAGATTTGGAGTCCTGATACGGGCCCGGTACCAACCCCGAACGCGGCATACGTTGTATCTTCCCCGTTTATACCATCGATATTAACGTGCGCTTCTGATACTTCGTTCCCGCCGTCCCAATGATATTCTATATCCGTGTTTCCTCCCGTTCCGGTCAGGACGAAGTCGACTGTGACATCGCCTCCAGATGGGTAATACGGCTGGTTAGTCTCCACCGTCATCGTCCCGGCAGAGAGTGCAATGTCTTGTGCGACAACCGTCCCTTCGCAGAAATTCGTGTCCGCCGCCCCACCTCCTAAGCAAACGTCTGCCGTTGCACCGTCGATTGTTGACGTACTACCTAGGTATAACGTGACCTCATTTATCGCATCGGGCGGGTTTTCCATCCGCTGCGACACGCCGTGGCCGGCTTGGTTAAAGCTCGACCATGTGTAATCTGACCATTTTCCATTATCGACTGTATTCGACCTGGCGCTCACCTCAAACTCAGGCGATCCGCTCGCCGGACCTGAGAGGGGTTGATTACCTCCGAGTGAGAGTGTCCGTGAATGGCCAGTGCTGACGCCAGACGCCGATACCGTCTCCGTCTCGGTGTTTGCGACGCCAGTAACATCAACCGAGAAGTTCGTCACTGCGTCCATGTCGTCGATACCGTACTCGAACTGTGACCCATCCGAAGCCGGGTTCGCGTCGATCGTGTACGTCCCCGAGAACGTCACCGTGTTCGTCGAGAAGTGGGGCACCTCGAAGACCGCGTGGCCATCCTCGTAGGCAATCGGCGCCGTCCACCGCTCGCCGCTCTCGTGGACGCCACGAGCGACCTGTGGCTGGCGACCCAGCGCGCTCTCAAGCGCATCGGTCGGAATGCCGACCTCGCGGCCCGCCGAGTGCTGATCGTCAGTCACGACGAGCGCGACCGAGCCGTGGCTCGTGGGCGCGAACTGGACGCTCAGCGTGTCCGCGTGCCTGGACGCGAGCACGTTGTCGAGCGCGTGGTCGGGGATGCGGTCGAGCGCGTGTGCTGGCGGGCCGCTCCCGCCCGACCCGCTGCCGGGCGATTGCACGGCCGGCTGCGCGCTCGGTCCGCCCGCCTGCGTGGGCAGGCGATCAGTCGGTGGGCCACGCTCCGGATCGACCGTCGTGGAGCTGCGCTCGACGTTCTCGCCGGGCACCGTCACGAAGTCCGGCGGTGCGGCGTCCGCTGGTCCGGCGAATCCGACGACGCCGGCCATCGGCGAGAGGACAGCCAGCAGCGCGAACAGCGCGATCGTCGCTCTCCTCAGCGCCATCGGTGATTCACCTCCATCGACCCGCCCTCGAAAGGGGTGGGGGAGGGGGGCCCGTCCGATGTCCGACTCGATACGCGCGCGTAGGAGGCTCGCCGGCCGAGCGCCGCGTGAGCACGTGCCCCCGCTGGCCCCCGACCCGGAGCCGTCCCGGTGGTCTGGGTCACAGTCATGGGTTTGCCTCCGACAGACCGACCTCGCCATCGTCGTCTGAGAGGCCGATCTCTCGCTTCGGGAACTTCGCGACCAGCAGGGACTCGCCCTCACCGTCGAGGTCATCGTCTGGGATCAGGGAGACCGTCAGGACCTCCCCCTGGTCGTCGATCCCGCCGAACCGCATCTCCGGCCGCGGCGACTCCAGCGGCTCCGCCTCCGTCCCGCTCATCATGTCGATGTAGCCACCGCCAGGATCACGGACGTAGAGGCGGTCCTCGCCGCGCTTCTGCCAGCGCGTGAAGATCGCCTCGTCGAACAGGACCGTCGGGCCGGTGTCGACGTCCTCCGCGTCGTCATCCTCGGGCTCGCCGAGCGAGATGCGAAGCCAGCGGTCGTCGAGGTCGTCGCGCTCGATGTGGCTCCACTTGTAGAGGTCGAAGTTCGACTGGTTGTAGATGACCGCCGTCCCCGTCGGCCGGCTGGTCATGATGTCCGTCTCCATCGGGACGGTCCCGAAGCCGACCGGGACTGTGCTGCTGCGCTTCGTCCGCGGGTTCGGCGTGTCGCCGGCCATGTGGACGCGCCACTCGACCTCGCGGCGGATCTTGTGATGGAGGTTCTCCTCGTAGTGGGCCGCCCAGTAGATCGACAGGCGGCGCCGTCGGGAGTCGGCGTAGACCGACCGCAGCAGCGTCAGCTTCTTGTACGTCTTGTGCTCGTCGTCTTCGGCGTCTTCGGGCGTCAGGTCGCCCGCCTCGTCGAAGATGACCGACAGCCAGGTGTAGTGCGAGCGGTGGTCGACGGCCGCCAGCATGAAGGCGTACCACCAGTGGACCAGCGGCGTCCCGCCCGTCCCGCCGAGGGCCTTCCACTCGGGGACGAACGGCAGCGCCTCGGTCACGCGGTTGGTCTGGCGGGTCAGCTCCGTGCAGTTGGTGAAGCTGGGGTCCGGGTAGACGACGTTGAACGTGCCTTCGGGTCGGGCCTCGATCTGTTCGAGCAGGTCCACCGGATCCTCGTAGCGGACCACCTCGCGAACGACGTCCTCGAGCTGGGCGTCGTCGGGCTCGGCGCGGCGGTCACCTTCGGTCTGCCACTCCACGTCCATGCTCGCGTTCGCGGGCAGCCAGACGGTCGCCCACTCGCGGAACGGCAGCCACTCCGAGCGCTCCGGCGAGCCGCGCCAGACGACGCGCTCGTCGTTGACCTCCATCAGGCGCGCCGCCCAGTGGAGGTTGTCGTTGCTCTTGCCGGTGCCGCGCTCGCCGATTCTGAGGAAGTCCGTCCCGCCCGCGCTCTTGGTCTCGTCGGCGGGTTTCTCGTGGATCAGGACGTTCGGGTAGACGCCCCACTCGAAGACGTCGGGGTCGAACTCGGGGATGCCAAAGCGCATCCGCATCTCGTAGGCGTCCGTCCACCAGTCCGGCGCCGGGTCTTCGTCGGGATCGTCGCGAGCGGCGCGGGCCTGCTGGGTGCCCTCGCCGAAGTCGAAGCCCTGCGGGGGTTGCCAGCGGGCGCGCTCGTCCGGGCTCGCGCTCATCCCTGCGCCACCTCCAGGCCCTCGCGCGTCCGCTTCGCGAGTTCGCCCGCGTCCATCCGCCTGACGCCCGTGACGAACGCGGGCAGCAGGTGCGTGATCGCGAGCCACTCGCGCCAGACGCGCGCCTGTTCCTCGCGGACCCGGCCGCGCAGCAGGTGGCGCACGGCCACGCGGTCGGCCATGATCCGGCGCGCGAAGTCCGCGTCCAGCGCGCCGTTGGTTGGCTGGTCGAGATCGTGCAACCAGTCGCGCACGTCATCGGCCGTCGCGAAGCCGTCCCAGAGTCGTTCGAGCGCCTCGCCCTGTTCGAGGTCCTTCCGCGAGAACGCCGGCCGCATGGCGATCTCCTGTTTCTCGTGGGCGAGTTCGTCCGGCAGGTCCTTCGTGTCCTTGCCGACGTACTCGCCGGCCATCGTCCGCAGCGTGTTGAACGCCTTGTGCGTCGCCGGCAGGAGCGCGTACTGTTCGAGCCAGCGGCGGTAACTCGCGGCGTCGGCGCGGTCCATTGGCTCGTCGCGCGCCCACCGCCGTCGGCGGGACGGGTCGACGATGCAGGCCTGGAGCAGCACGCGGTCGGTCTCGAAGTTGTGCGGTGGCACTGTCTCCGCGAGCGCGCCGAAGGTCCGCACGAGCGCCGACTGATACCAGCCCAGCACCTCCATGCGGGAACCGAAGCCGGGCCGGAGGCTACAGCCCAGGCCCGTCATGGACCGTTCGCGGTGGTCGATGAGTTCCTTCTGCTGGCCCTGGAGGACCGCCAGAGCCGGCCGTGGCGTGGCGACGTCACTCATCGTCGTCGTCACCCCCCGCATCCGGGGTGGGGGTCTCCTCCCGGTTCATCATCGGGTCGTCGAGGTCCGTCCCGACGATCTCGCCGATCATCTCGGTCGTGATCGTCTGGTCGTGACTCTCCGCCCGATCGAGGATCTCCTGGGCCGTCCGGGCCCGCTGTTTGTCGGCGTCCTCGATGGCCTCCTTGACGGTCTTGCCGTCGGCCTGCGCCCGTTGCAGGTCGATCAGCGTCGCCCAGGCGTGCTCGAAGTGCTGGTTGGCCGCCTGGAACTCGATTTCGCCGTCCTTCGCGGTGTGGCCCATGACGACCGCGGGCAGGGTCGCGACCGCGGCCGCCACCGCGGGCGCGCCGAGCTGCGCGCCGAGGGCCCAGCCGCCGAGAGGCAGCCCGAGGACGACGCCGGCCGCCCCGGCGATGCCCATGAGCTTGGTCGACCAGTCGGCGCCCTCTGCGTCGATGCCCGACCACACCGGCCAGCGCCGCTCCAGGTGCGCGGCCGTGTGCGTGACGCCATCGCTCTCCGGATCCAGCAGGATCAGTTCGTCGATGCCCGTCGTCGGCAGGTCGAGATCGAGTTCTTCGACCTCGATCTTCGTCATGAGGTCCTCCTTGTCGAGGACCGCCGGGTCGGCGAACAGCCGCGCGAAGAACGGTCGAATCCCGCGCTTGGGTACGCCGATGCGCCCGTCGGGCCCGCGCTTCGCGGGCAGGTGCCCGACCGAGACGAGCAGGAGTTCCCGAATCTGGTCGAGTGGCGAGCCAGCCTCGTGAGGCTCGTCGTCGGGGTCGTCGTGGCCATTCGTAGCGTGCTCGGGAAGCGGGCCGACGACCTCGCCGCCGTCAGTCACGGCGTCGGGAGTCTCGTCGACGGTCGTCGTGGCCGCCCGGCGCGGCCCCGATCGCGGCGTCGTCAGGTGGGGTTTCAGCATCTGGACCTTGATCTTGCCCGGCCCGATGACGAGCGAGCCACCGTAGGCCAGGACGCCCAGGACGACGCCGAACAGCCACGGGAAGTACCGCAGGACGACGGCCACCTGGAAGTAGGCCGCCGAGAGGACCGCCAGCCCCAGGATGACCGTGATGATGCCCCAGATGGTGAGGCCCCAATCCGGGCCCGAGAAGGCCTGTTTCAGCGACCACTGGCCGAGCAGCAGGCCGACGACGATGAACAGCGCGCCCGGCAGGAGCGCGTGTTTCGCCGTGTAGTTCCAGGCCTCGCCGAGCGTGTCGATCTCGACGGCCGTCGTCGAGGGGACCGAGCGATGGTCGAACGACCAGCGGGCGTCGGGGTAGCCCTCGACCCACATGGTGACCCTCTGAGTCCCGTCGAGCGAACTCGGCAGGTCGATCGTCGCCTCGTCGTAGCCGCGGCCCAGCGTCACCTGCTGGCGCAGGACTGTCTGGTTGACGGCCGCCTGTCGCTCGACCGTGCCGTTGCCCTGGGCCCGCTCGGTCGTCCCCTGTTGCCAGCCGACGACCGTCACGTCGAGCGTTCGATCGAGGTTGTCGCGCGCCTCGAGGCGGACCGTCCGGATGGTCACCTCGTCGGCGTGGAGCGTCCCGTCGGTGTCGAGGTACTCCCAGCCGTTTTGGATCGGCCCGACCGGCGTGTACCGGATCGTCGCGGAGCCGTACTCGCCGAGGAACCGCTGGCTCGACGGCCCGTTTTCGAGTTCGGTGCCGCCGTTGCGGAGTTCCGAGAGCGGGTAGTCGCCTGTCGTCACGTTACCGGCGTCGCCGCCGGACTGCCCGGCGACGACGACCGGCGCGACCGCGAGCAGCGACAGGACGACGACGGCCGCGAGTAGTTTGCGGTTCACAGCGGTAGCACCCCCAGGAGCACCGGCAGCGCGGCTTCGAGCGCCTCGAAGCTCTCGGCGCCGGCCGAGACGGTGACGTCGACGGCTCCCTGGATGAGAGTCGCGGCGGTGTTGACTGCGCCTCGGATCTGCAACTCAGTCCAGGCGAGCGGGTCCGACGTCGGCGAGACAGCGCGGAACCTCATGCGTCCGACCCCTCCCGGTATTTTTCCTCGAACTGCTGGCAGTCTCGACAGTCGTGCTCGGCGTCCAGCCGGCACTGAGCGCCGTCGAGCAGGACCAGCATGACGTAGGCGAACAGCAGGCTCCCGGCCGCAGCGAGGGCCGCACTGACTGGTGCCGTCGAGTAGAGGGTCGCCGCCGTGTGGGCCGCATACGCCACCACGAAGGCGGCGAGAGCGAACACGAACCCGATCCAGGGCTCGGCTCGCACGAGCGACGCGTAGTCCCGGAGTGTCGGGTTCGTGGTCGCCTGCTGCTCTTCCTCCCAGCGGTCCAGCGGGTCGAGTTCGTGCATCACGCACGCACCTCCCGACGGGGTTCAGTCAGCATACTTCACCCCGGCAGCGACCGCCATGATCGTCAGCGCCAGGATCGCGAAGCCTCCTGCCGTCAGGTCGCCCACGATCGGGACATCCTCGACGAGTACTGGCCCGCCGAGGGCGGCGTAGCCGATGAGCGAGGTCAGGAAGTTGGCGGCGATGAACGGCGCGTCTGCGATGTACGCCCATATCTCGCCAGCCAGCACGCCCAGCTCCGAGAGGACGATCACCAGCCCCGCGAGGATCAAGCCGACACCGATGCGGCCCATCGTGACGTACGCCTGGACCAGCTTCTCCGCCCGCGACCGAACGCGCTTGGCGACGGTATCGGGTTTCACGCCGCTTCGCTGGATCAGCCGGATGTCGATGATCCACCAGCCGATGATCGTCAGCCCTGCAAGCAGGGCGAACGTCAGCGGGTCGAGTGACTCGCTGATCGTTTCGTAGTAGGGCAGTCGGCTCGTTACCGCGCCCGGCAACAGGAACTCGGCGATGAGCAGCCCGACAGCGACCAGCGACAGCGCGAACGTGATCGACAGTTCGTCTTCGTTCGTGCCGAGGGCGTAGGCCAGCCCGATCCCGCCCGCGAAGGCGAGGAAGGCGACCATCGGGCCCGCCTGGACGGTGATGTATCCGAACGACACCAGCCAGGCGGCGACGACGCCGCCCAGCCAAGCGATCGTTCGAATCGGGATCGGCGAGTTGCTGGAGGTCACGGACATGAGCCAGCACCCCCCGATCGGTGTCTGTGCAACCGCGTCTCTGTAGGTGTCACTTGTCGAGCCTCCGTTCGATTCCGTCGAGCAGTTTGTCGAGCATCCGCCCCAGGAACAGCCCGCCAGCGATGAGGACAGCCGCCTGTCCCGTGCCGGGTGGAAGCCAGCCCTGGTTGGCAGACAGCGATGCCATCGCGAAGACCGTCCCCGCCTGATTCCAGACCGTCGCGACGAGTGCCGAGACGAACGGAACCTGGACGATCGACGCGACGCTCCCGATCAGCACCGAGACGACTGTCACGGGGTGCATCACCAGGTCGTCGAGTCGTTTGAGCACGCTCATCCTCCGAGATACCTCCCTCTGATGTAACCGCGGGCGAGCGACGTGCCGCCATAGAACAGCCCAGCGAGGAGCAGCAACTCGGCGACCTGGACGAGGCCGAGGAGTGGGGCCGCAGCGAGGCCCGTGTTCTCGGTCACCATCGCCACGATGTCGGCGTTCGTCTGGCGGACGGCCTTCAGGATCGACTCGCCGATCGGCTGGAGCGGGTCGATCGTCAACTCCGCGAAGAGGATGGGGACGTCCGCGAGCCCGGGGACGCCCTCGACCGACCGCGCGAGTTCGAGGTCACTTCCCAGGAAGATCGCGCCGACGACGGTGACGAGCAGGACCGGGAGATACATCAGGCCGCTGTAGAGGTCTCTGAATAACCCCCAGACCCAATCTTTGATCTCCTGAATAATCTGTCGTGGGTCCAGCGACTCCGCGGCATCTCCGACCGTATCGCCGATTCCGTCGGCGATATCCTCCGCGCCCTCCTGAATGTCGTCGACGACGCTCATCCCGACATCCTCCTGAATCGGCCCAGGCCAACCGCGGCGATGTACGCCAGCGCACCGATCACGAGCATCGACAGGAGGAATCCGATTAGGCCCCCGGCCTGGACTGCCAGACTCGTCTCACCGACGGCGCCGCCAGGAACTGTACACGGGCCATCGCCCGCACACTGCCACGCGGCCGTCAGTGGGCTCATGAAGGCGTCGATGAACGCCACCAAGAACGATCGGAGCGCACCGATCAGGCTCTGGGCCGAGATGAAGAATCCTGCTGGAATCGACGCTAAGCCGATGAATAGCGTCATCAGGACCGCCCCTGACCCGTCCTCTACGAGGTTTATCAGGGCGGTTAGGATTCCATTCTCTCTGGGGTCGAACGGCGTGCCGACCACGCCGAGTTCGTCCCGAGAGGGTACCTCGAACAGCGTCGAGTCGTCACTCGCCACCGCCCTCACCTCCGTCAGTGGGGGTCGAGGGCATCGGTCGGATCAGCCCCCCTCATCCTCTTCACGTGCCCCGATTATTGGCAGATCGGTGACACTAAAGGGAATCAGGTTGCTCGTCGCCTCCATCTCCATGACCTGCGCGAAGATGTACATCCCGCCGGCCATCACAGCGATTCCGACCAGGTAGGTGAGCGGGCCGACCGCCCATTCCGCGCCGGGCGCGATCGACTGGATCGACGTCTGGACGCCCTGGCGGATGATGTCCGCGCCACCACCCACCATCGCGTTGAACACGTTGCCGACGTTCGAGATGAGCGACAGGAGCGGCTCCGTGATGAGTTGCCTGGCCGTGTCGACGACCAGGGCGATCCCGATCGCGATCGTCGTGATGATCCCGCCGAAGCCAGCTTTGATCGCACTCGACAAGCCGTCCGGGTAGTTTTTGTTGAACTCCTCGACCTGATCGACCGGATTCAGCCGGCTGCCGTCAGAGGACGACATGGCTCACCTCCTGGGGTCGGTCGGTCATGGGGTCACCCTCCGAACCGTCGCCGGAGGCCCAGGAAGCCCAGGATGGACATCCCGACGGCCGTGATCTTGCCCCAGATGGTCCCGAGGAGGCCCTGGTCGCCGGATGCGAACTGGCCAGCGCCGCCGCCAGTGTCGAAGGCCTCGGACTCGTCGCTGTCGGTCCACAGGAGGTTGTAGTGCAGGCCGATCTCCTGGCCGGGCTGGATGGTGTTGTCGAGCGTGTGCTCGCCCGTGGTCGTGTACGTGCTCGTCTCGTCGGACCAGCTCGTCACGTTCTCGAACTCGGTGTCGCTGATGCCCTCGGCGATCTCGACCGCCTGATAGCGGTCGTCCGGGAGTTCCTGCGTGCCCACGAGTTCAGCGTTCGCGTAACTGAGGTCGTAGGCGTCCGGCAGGCTCAGGCGGTAGTAGATGTCCGCGAGGTTCGGGAAGCCCGGATACGCCTCGGTCGACGTGACGTTCCAGTGGACGTCCATGGACTCGGTAAGGCCCTCGACGTCGAACTGCATCTCGTAGGTGGCGCCGTGGATCACCGCGTCGTCGAACGTGCTGCCGAGCGTGTCGAAGCCGGTGATCGACATCTCGCCGGTCGGCTCGGTCAGCGACCGAGTTTCGTCCATCTCGCCGTCGCCGTCCTCGTCGTAGCGCTCGTCACCGAACTGGTAGGCGCCGAGCTTCTCGGCGTTCAGCATCGCCACGTCCATCGCGGCGTTCCCGCCGGAGACATGGACCTCGATGCTGTCGATGGCCGTCATCTGGCCGTCGCCAGAGCCTTCGACAGCGAGGCCGCCGAGCTGCGTCTGGAGGACCTGGCCCTCGCCGGTCGAATTGGCGAAGGTGGTCATCCGCGACGTGTCGTTGGCCGTGTCCGCGTAGACCGTCCGATAGTCGCCGTCAGATTCGACGGCCCGCACCTCGACGGTCGCGCCACTCTCCAGGTCGGTCACGTCCGCGCCGATCTGGAGGAAGCGCTTGTTGACGTCAGAGCCGATGGTGAAGTTGTCGTAGGTGAACACCATCGAATCGCCCGACGTCTGGCTCGACGTCGAGAAGCTCACCGCGTCCACGCCGGGCGCGGTGGTCGTGTCCGCGACCGTGCCCGTTCCAGCGGACCCGCTCGCGTCCTTCGTCCACTCGCTCGCGTCGAGCGCGCTCGCGGAGTTGTTCTCCTCGCCGTCGTTGCGCGGGAACTCGCCGAACTCCTCGACCTCGACGTCCGTCGCCGTGTAGGAAACGGGGTTCTCGGCCGACCCGTTCACGTGCGCGTCGAGAGTCGCGGTTTCGCCGTTGTTGTTCTCGTACTCAGCCGGTGACCAGCCCATCTCGTGGCTGTCCTTCGTCACGTCTACGTCGATCCAGGCGTCCGGCACCGCGTCGGAGCCGGTCGCCAGCCCGTCCGGTGACGTGTCCGCCTGGGCGGCCATGGCCGGACCGGCTGCCGAGAGCAGCATCAGCCCGACCAGGAAGACCGCGAGAATCCCTCGTTTCATGCCCCACCTCCTGCGAGAAGGGCGGCCGCAAGGTCCCGGCTCGCGCCGGAGAGTTCGTGACGGTCGCGTTCGTCTTGCTCGAAAACAGTACCTCGCCGATGCGCGTCCATAGCCGCGCTCTCCGGCGTGTTCTGGCCGGGATCTGTGTCTGCCATGATAGGGCAGGGGTACACCCGCGGCCGCCCCGCGGGTTGAATCGGCCGAGAGAGCGCCCCTTATTGGTGATTTGGAAAGGATAGCCGGTGGGATATCCCACCGGTAAGCCTATGTCTAGCCCGTCCGACGTATCTGTAACTGGATGTCACTCCATAAGTTGCGGAAACTTGGGGAGAACTCCACCGGGGACAAGGCCGGGCTCGAGCTGCCCCGCGACGAACTTCGCCGGATCGGCGTCATGGACGAGGATGGCAACCTTGTCGAGCGCCCGCAGGTTGGGATCGACCTTCAGGACGACGGCGAGCGGTCGCAGTTTCAGCTCACGGTGTACCTCGGCGACGACTTCGATCGCTGAGAGTCGTCGAATTTCCCCTCCTTCTGTCGCTTCCCGCTCGATTCTGGGCAGTCTCGCTGGAATTTCTCCGCTCGCCGCCTGATCGACGCCCGCCAACCGGTTCTCGCTCGATTTCTCGCGAATATATGCAGATTTCAGGCAGTTCAGCGTCCCTCAGCAGATTGATCGGTTTCGTCCGAGAATTTTCTCAGATTCCTCTATATATGCAATTTCTCAGAATTTTCCAAATTTTTCCAATCGCGGGCACATTATGCGCGCGCTATTGGTATTCTAACGGTGTCGAATAGCCAATACTTGAACGGTTGTCCTATTTTAATACCATCCCCCGGCCAGATGCAGGTGGCGACACACCGACACTATGGCCGACTTGGACACGTTCGACGACCGGACGATACAGCGGGCCCGCGACAGATTCACCAACGGGAAACGTGGCTCCGGCGACGACCCGATCGCCACCCACGCAAAGGTGGCCCAGGATGTCATGCTGGGCCATCTCCGGGCCCTTATCGCCCGTGCGGAGAACAAAGCCGACGCGACGCGCGCCGGCCTCCAGGGCGAGATTGACGGGGACAGTCTGATTGACCCGTTTCTGTCCTACGACGAAAACGTGGCCGAGATACAAGACGAGTTTGGGGTTACCTTCCGGACGTACGCCGAGAAGCAACGGAAGGGCCAGCTGCAAGACGCCGACGAGAAGGCCAGGCGCCACGCCCGCGAGACACTTCGCGAGCGGTTCGACGCGATCGAGGCCGGCGAGGCCGACGGCCTGGTCCAGGATGTTGCCGACGAGTTTGGGCAAGACTTCGTGGCCGACGTGCTGGGGCGCGAGCGGGATATCCGCGAGACGCCCGAACTGGAGCGGGCGCCCGAACCGACGCCCGAACCGGCCGAACCGGAAACGCCGGCCGAACCGGCCACGTCCGAACCGACGCCGGAACCGGCCGGGACCGTGGCGCCGGCCGGCGAGGGGACGCTCGCGAGTATGCTCGCGACGCTGTCCCTCCTGATTCACGTCTTCGCGTTCCAGTCGAAAACTGAAGCCTTACGGCTTGTGTTGGTCGTTCGGCTGGTTTTCCGACAGATTCGCGAAGATTTGGAATTGGTTGCCATGTCGGCCGAGTTAGCCGCTCGAAAACAGGCACAGGCGACGCTACACGGTGATTCCCATGACTGACTGGAAAGACGACCGCGCGAAGCAGGACAGTCTCATCAAACGACCCGAGCGGGCGGAACCGGAGACGCGGATCGACCGCGCAGCGAGTGACGAGTTTGCCGACGATCGCGACGACGAGCCCGAAACCGACCCGGGCGAGCAGGCAAGTCTCACGGCCGACGTCGTCGACGACGGCAACCAGATGGATCTTGCCGGCGAGCGAGCCGGCGAAGACCCAGAATGGAGGGATTCCGCATGAAACAAGCGAGTTTCGCGGACTTTGCGGAATCTTCCGGAACCGACCTGTTCGGTTTCGAGGACTACGGGCCGACGAGTCGCCGGCCGACCCCCGAGGCCGAACTGGCAACGCTATTCGAGTCTGGCGGGGAGATGGTCGATCGCCGAGAAATTCCCGACTCTGGCCTGTCGCTGTCGGATATCACGGATTGGCCGTACATCAACCGCGAGGAATCGGACCCGGACGAACGCGAGCACTTCGAGGAGATCATGAGCACCATCGACGACCCGCGAGACGACAGTACCGAGGCCGAATCGACCGACACCGCGCGCAGTACTACGCGCGCGGTCGCCGACGGTGGCGAGATCGTCGACGATCCGGCGACGGAACCCGAACCGGGCGACGAAGTGCTTTTGATCGAAAACCCGGCCGTCGGCCTGAACACCTCCCCGAGCATCGTCTCCGGCGAGGTCTCCAGTTCCGGCAAGTCCGTGATGATCCCCGAGGATGAGGGCCTCAGCAACAAGCGGCGGCGCCTCGACGCTCGCGAGATTTTCGCTGGCGAGTCAGAATATCGGGATTCTACCAGTTGGGAGCTATACACCCCCGGACGCTACCGGAGCACCCAGAGCAGTAACTACGCACCGGGCCCTCAGGCCGGCTCGAACGGCAAGAGCGATATCGGCGCACTCCCCGAGCCGACCCACTGGCCCGACACCGACGAGCCCGCCGACGCGCCCGACGTGTGCCCCGCCTGTGGCGAGCGTGAGGCGCCCTGGCGGGACGTGGGCAAGGCGCGGTGTGAGCGGTGCGGCGAGACGGTCGACCCCGACGCGGACGACGAGAGCGACGACAGCGGGCCCGACAAGTGGGACCTGTCGACGCTGGACCGCGGCGACTGCCTGATCCTCGAGGGCCACCGGGGCGAGTTCGTCGTTACTGGCATCAACTACTTCCAGGGCACCCATACCGTGAGCACCGTCGACGTGGCCCGCCGCGACGGGAGCGAGTGGAACGAGTACACGCTCCAGAAGGTCACGCGGGCGGGGGACGAGCGCCTGAAGGTCAACACCGACGGCCAGCCGTCCGTCGCGATCAACGTCGACGATCCCGGCCACGCCCAGGACTTCGAGGTGATCGGCAACGACGAGGAGAAGCTCCGCCGGTACATCCGCGAGGGCTATTACGGCGAGTAAGTGGGGTCCACGTCAGGCCCGAAGGGCCTGGATCACCTCGAAACCCGGCGGCTGCCCTACCAAAGTACGGCCGTCGGGCGAGTTGATCATGAGTCTGAACCCCAGCGGAACGGTTGGACGCACCGACGAAAAAGACACCGACGCCGACGCGCCCGAGGAGCTTGCCCTCGTGCTCGATCTGGAGCACGACACTGGCCTCGCCTGGTGGGACCACTGGGGCGACTGCTCCGACGACCGCGAGCCGATCGTCCGCGAGACGCTGGCCGGCGTCGACGACTGCGAGCAGTGCGACGAGACGGCGCCGGTCTACCGAGTCAGTTGTGCGGTCGGTGGCGTGCTCGTCTGTCGGGACTGTCTGGCTGGCCACGAGTGGGTCGAGGAGGTTCGGCCGATCGGCGACGTCGACCAGTAATCCCCTGGAACCCGGTTTGCCCGCGACCCCTCGGGGTTGCGCGCCGACGCGAGCGCTTCGCGCATTATGCACACGAGCGGCGACCCGCGCGAGATTTCTGTGTGTACGAGAGAGGGGCTGGCGGGAGTGTCGGGACCAGTTTTTTTGCGCGGTTCTCGCAGTTTCCACGGTTGTTTAAATAATATCTGAGATTGAGTCGTCCGATAATCATGCCTTTTCGGGGTTCGTGTGCACGAGTATGCGTATCAGAACATCCGGAGAATACGCCTACCGGGAGGATGTGATCGAGTCCGTCTCCGAGTTCTACGGCCGGAACAAGACCGAGAGCGTCCTGCGAGCGTCCGATGACGTCCCCAGGCTCGTCCGCTCTGCAAAGCAGGTCCTTGAACGGGAGGATTTGACTCACGAACAACGAATGGAGCTTGCAGACGAGCTTTCGACGAGCCACTTCGAATTCTCAGTCTCCATCGAAGATGGGGATATCGTCGCGATCGTGGAGGGTCAGCAGTGATCGACCGCCGGTCTCTGCTCCTGGCCGTCGCTGGGATCGGATTGGGGGGATGCATGGGCTCCTCGCGTACTGGCGATGGATCGCCTCACCCCTCGGAGACAGAACGTGAGACGCCAGCAGATTCCCCTGGGACACCCCAAGGAACCGACGAGATTCTAAGCCCTGGCGAATGGGTCGCTCTGGATGATTGGGATCTGGCATTTGAGTCTGTGGTGCGCCATCCAAATCATGAATTGGAGCGTGGCGAGATCGTTTACGAAGTCAGGTATGCGATGAGGAATACATCGAACGACGATCAGGACCTTGGGTTTGGTTCCTGGTGGAGTCTCGTCGGAGAAGAGGAGGTTTACGAGTCCGATTCAGAACCTGTCTACAGGCTATCCGATTCGCCCGATTTCGACAGACCAGGTGGATTAGGAAATGAGTTCCCGCCGGGCGAGACGATGCGTGGGTGGATGGCAGTTCCTGCACCACCTGACTGGGTTCCCAAAGCCGCTGTCTACACTTCGAATTCTTACGAAAATCCCGTCTGGGCCGTCGGCGAGGTCAAGACTTCCGAGTGACCGTTTCCGGAACCCCGATCCTCACGCAGGCGTCGAAACTGATCCACCCCCAGACGGCGCCGCGACTGCCGCCCCCCTCGACTACTTTCACTCCGCATAAACGGAAGCACTGGAAGCACCCCGATTAGCGCTTTTCCCCTCCGGCCCGTCGGCTGTCGACGCCCATGTCGACCAAGAAACCAGACAATGGGACGCATCGCTCTGCCGAAACTGACGCCCTCCAGACCGTCACGCAGACGCTCCGGCGCATCGCGGGCGACGGCGAGCGCGTGACGCTCGCCCAGCTCGCTCGCGAGAGCGGGCTCTCCCGGGCGGACGCCGAGCAGGCGATGGGATCGGTCGAGCGCGTCGCGCCGCTGAGCGCGAAGCGGGTGGTGGAACCGGGCGCGGCCGTCGCGTGGGAGATATCGCTATAGATGCCCGTGACGGACGCGGCGTTCGACGACCCCTGGAGGGTTCGGTGCCCCCACGGCCACACCGGCCTTCGGCCGCTGGACGAGGGGGACATGGCCTACTGCCAGCGTTGCCGGTGGAGCTACCCCTACGAGAAGCTGGTCGATCAGAGGGACGAGCAGGTCGGGAGGGTCTCGGAGTGATCGCGCTCGACGGGGCGCTGGGGAAGGATCTGGCACCCCAGGTCGAGGCCCGCCAGTCGGACGGAAAAGGCTCACGGCCGTCACTCAGAACTGTCGGGATCGGCCAAGTCCCGTGCGTCGAACTCGCCCGCGAGGTAGTCCTCGCCCTGGTCAGATATCACATAGGCCCCGTGGCCGATTCGTTTCACGAAGCCCGCGCTGGCCAGTTTTCGAAGGCGTCGGCCGATGTACTGCGTGTGGAATGGAATTCTGTCATCCTCAGCGATTTCCTTCGGGCCGCCCCCGTCCTCAGTTTCGAGATATTCCAGCAGTCGCTCGTCGGCGATCGACATCCACTCAGCGTGGCGACGGACCGGCATATCCCGGAAGAACGGCGGCGCCACCATACAGAGCGCGGGAATAATGGGTTAGGTAGCCTCCCTATATCTGTCAGTATACAAAAGATACCTCTAAGTATGTTCGCCATAACAGACGGTACTAAGCCCTTTTCGACGGCGCCGCGGCTCATCGGCTGCGGGGTCAAAGAAAAGGGCCGCCCAAGCATGCAAATGCTCGCACCACGGGACCATAAGGGTCCCGCACGGCCAGACGAATCGCTCGCCAACGACACACGCGCCGCCGAATGTCACCCGTTCGCGGGGGTGTCGGCCTGATGAGCGAGTCCGAGGCCAGTGGTGCGGAGGACTACGACCACGGAGAGACGCCAGAGGAGGCGAAGATGAACCGTGGGTACGTCACCGTCTTCGAGCAGACGCGCGACACGGAGTCTCACGACACCGGTGAGCGGTTCGTCGCGCTCGGATACAACACCCGCCGGCACATGCTCGACGATGAGACTGAGGGCTTTGTCTGTCAGGCAGTTGCGATAGCGCAGATCGAACTGCACCGTCCGCTGGACGAAGACGAACTCACCGAGTGGTGCAACAGCGACGTTGGAAAGCTCGCCCTTTCTCCATTCTTCGACGGTGTTGAGGAGCCGCAGATCGTCACCGAATGGGGCGATGATCGCTTGGAGGATTTCGGCGGTGTTCTGGGAGGGCCGGCCTGATGACGGACGGCTGGCTCTGTGACCGCTGCGAGACGTTCCGCGAGAACAAGAGTGAGAAATCGACATTTACGACCACCGTAGAGGCGACTGGCCGAAGAAGGGAGGGCACGAAGGGCGAGGAGTCCACATGGGACCTCTGTCCAAACTGCGCGACCCATCTCCTGAACGCGCTGGAGACTGAACCAGACGACGAGGACCACGCCATCAAAGGAGGGCCATCTTGATGGCGACGAACGAGGACGGCGCCGACCTCGGCGCCGCGACGATCGACCTCGGAGACGAGGCCCTCCGCGTCGGCGACACCATCGAGCATGAGGACTTCGGCCCGATCACCGCCACCAGGATCGTCGCCGAGGGATTCGGGAAGACCGCCTACTTCGCGCTCGAAGCGCGCGACACTGACCTGGCTATCTCGCTGACTGCCGAGCAGCTCCGCGACGGCTGGGGCGAGACGGTCGCCCGCGATCCGTTCGAACTGGCCGACGGGGGTGACGACTGATGGCGGACGACGAGTCGCCGGACGGCATCAACCTCCAGCTTCCCAACGGGAAACCAGTGAAGGCGGTCCTCATGGACGAGAGCGACGAGTTTCTCGACCTGGACGCGAACCCCGAGGCTGGCGTCTTCGGCTTCACCAACGGAGAGACGACCGTGACGATGTTCCTGGAGGAACGATGAGCGACGACGAGCCCACTCGCCGTTTCGAGTTCCAGTTCTACACGGAGCACAAGGAGAAGGTCGTCGTCGAGGCCGGCCACCCTGACGAGGCCCGAGAGGCTGCCGAAGCCCAGCGGGACTACCGTGGCGAGCTTCAGCAGACCACTCACGTCGAACGGAGGGAGATCTGATGCCCTCCTCCTTCCACGCGAAGAACGTCGCGTCCACGATCGCGACTCTGCGTCACGCCCGCGACGAGCTGGCCCGCGACGACGCCGAGCGCGAGAGTCTGGCCGTCGCGATTGACGCGGCCGAGGACTACCTCGCCGACCTGGAACCGGAGGCCGAGATCCCCGAGCGGCCCGCCGAGACCGACTGGCGGCTCGTGAGTACCGCGGCGACGAACCTGGACGGGATGGCCGACCGGGCCGAGGATCGCGACACCGCTCAGCGGTTCGAGGCCGGCCGTGAGGTACTGGACGCGCACGTTCAGCGGCTACGGGAGGGTGAGGATGGCTGTTGAGTTCGGAGCGGTCGACGGCGCTTTCATCGGCGTGTTTGCCGCCTGCGTCGTCGCTGCTATCCTTGGCGTCGTCGCCTGGATCGGCTTTGCCTACGGGGAAGCGAAGGGCAAGCTCTCGAAGGCGAAGCAACTCGATCGATCCCGTCAGCGAGAGATCAGCCGTCTCGAATCCGAGATCGAGGACTGTGAGGCCTTGACGGAGGGCGACGATGAGTGAGAGGGTCGAGGATGGGCAACCGGCCATGCGAGTTGAGTTGCCCCGGGACCGGACCTGGGGCATCCGCCGGGGCGGCCGGCTCGGTCTGACCGTCAAGACGGACGTGAAGGCCCAGGGCGCTGGCGACCACCTCGCTGCCATAACGGCCGGCTCGGTTGTCGCCATTCTCGGAGTCTTCACCATGGAAGGGGCACTATCGCAGGCGGTGCTTTGGTTAGGCGCCTTCTGGTCCGGCGCCGCAGTCGAGCGGCTCAGGTGGTACCGCTCCGGTGAGCGAGTCGAGAATGGGGGCGACGATGAGTAAGGCCGATCGGACCGGCGGGGAGATCGACTGGCCGGCCGGCTTCGAGCGGACCCCACCTGCCGAGCGCTCCCGGACGACGAAGTTCAAAGTCACCCAGAACCAGGCCGTCAACCGCATCGAAACGGCTCTGGAAGACCGTCTCGGCGTCGACGACTGGCGCCTCTCCACCGCAGCGCCTCACCGGAAGAAGGACGGCGGGCCCTACGCCGACGCGAACCCCGACGATCCCGGCGCGGTCGTCCGCTGGACGAAGGACGGCGAGCAGTACGCCGTCGCCTGCGACGAGTACACCGACTTGCGGTCCAACGTTCGGGCGATCGGGCTCTACATCGAGGAGAAGCGGAAGATGTCGAACCGGCCCGTCGTCACCGGCCAGGACGAGTTCGCGACAGCGCGGCTCCCCTCCGGTGACGACGAGTCAGGCATCGTCGCGCGGCCGCCACCACACGAAGTCCTCGAGGTCAGCCCCGACGCCAGCCCGGCGGTCGTCAAGGCGGCCTACCGCGAGAAGATCAAGGAGGCCCATCCAGACGGTGGCGGCACCAGTGACGAAGCCGAGCTGGTGAACTGGGCCAAGGAGGAGTTGCTCGACGGATGAGTGGCGACCGTCGGCCCCCGGACATGTCGCTGCGGGATGCCCGCGACCGCTGGCTCAACAAGCTCCGCGGGCAGTACAGCGAGAACTCCATCTCCACGTACCACTATCGACTGAAGCTGTTCGTGGAATGGGCCGACGACCAGGAGGGCATCGAGACCGTTCGCGACGTTACCGGCTGGGATATCGATACCTTCGAAGCCCACCGCCGCAGCCAGAATCTCGCGCTTCCGTCGTTGAAGAACGAGATGAGCACGCTTCGGAATTGGTTCGAGTATCTCGCCAACGCCGAACTCGTCGACGACGACTTGCCCGAGAAGATCGAGGTGCCGCACGTCCCGCCAGAAGAGCGAAGCAGCGACGTCAAGCTGGCAGCCGACGACGCGTGGGCCCTGCTCGAGTATTACCGTTCGTCAAAGTCCGCCTACGGCACTCGCGACCACGCGCTACTGGAAGTTACCTGGCACTCCGGTGCCCGTGCTGGGGCACTCCGCTCTCTGGACGTCAGAGACATGGAGAAGACCGACCGCGGAGACCGGTACCTGGATTTCAGGCACCGTCCCGACACGGGCACTCGGCTCAAGAAGGGGCCTAACGGTGAGCGTCCCGTCCTGCTCAATTCGACCGTCTGGGACGTCCTCGACGAGTACGTCCGACAGCACCGGAACGACGTCTACGACGAGTTCGGCCGACAGCCCTTGCTTGCTTCCGAGAATGGCCGGCCGACGACCGGTACCATCCGCGACTGGATGTACATGGCGACGATCCCCTGCATCCATTCGCCCTGTCCCCACGAGAAGGATCCCGACACCTGCGAGTACGTCTGTTACGAGCATGCCGGCGGCTGCCCCTCCAGTCGCGCACCCCACCAGGTGCGTACGGGCGCGATTACCTGGCTGCGAACCCGCGGTGTCCCGGCCGAGGTCGTGGCCACCCGCGTCAATTCCAGCGTCCAGGTGATCGAGGAGCACTACGACAAGGAGGACCCGGTGAAGGAGATGCTGGAGCGCCGGCAGGACTTCCTCGGGTCCCTCGATATCGACCCAGATTCAGCAAACAATGACCAGTAACACCACGTTCAGCGCCGAATCGTACAGAGCATCAATCACCCGTCTCGCATCCGCGATAGTTCAAATCCGCGCGGTCCCACTGTTTCTGCGGCGAGCATCCCCGTGAGCGTCTGCCTCGCTGAGCGAGGCAGCGCGAACGGCGCCCGCGAGCCGCGATCAGGGCCCTCTGGCTTTGGTTCACTATCCGCGCGGTCCCATCGACTCGCACCGTGGACGTTCTGCGATCGTGAGTTCGTCCCACTCTGCCAGATATATCATTCCATGGAAACGAAGCCGAGGGGGCGACACCCCGACGCCGTCTGCCAAAAGCGGAACGACGCGGCCGAACCCCCCTTGGTTTCACCTCCACTGCGCTAGCTAAACTTCTTACCGTATGGGGGAGCTAGGTCGGACCATCCAGAATGGCCACCGCCGAGAACACGCAACTCATCGACCGCTTCCAGGAGTTCTACCGGGAGTACTACAAGGAGGCGATCGGGGAACTCGGCCAGCAGTACCCGTCGGGCCAGAAGTCCCTCACCATCGACTGGGACGACCTCTACCAGTTCGACCCCGACCTGGCCGACGACTTCCGCTCGCAGCCGGGCCAGCTCCGGGAGTATGCCGAGGAGGCGCTACGGCTCTACGACCTCCCCGTGGACGTCTCGCTCGGACAGGCCCACGTTCGCGTGCGGAACCTCCCCGAGAAGACGGAGATCAGGGACATCCGCGCCGACCACCGGGGGAGCCTGATCGCCTGCCAGGGCATCGTCCGGAAGGCGACGGACGTCCGACCGAAGATCACCACCGCCGCTTTCGAGTGCCAGCGCTGCGGGACACTGACCAGGATTCCCCAGACGACCGGTGACTTCCAGGAGCCCCACGAGTGCCAGGGCTGCGAGCGCCAGGGTCCCTTCCGCATCAACTTCGACCAGTCGGAGTTCATCGACGCCCAGAAGATCAGGGTCCAGGAGTCCCCGGAGGGGCTGCGGGGCGGGGAGACGCCCCAGGCCATCGACGTCAACATCGAGGACGACATTACCGGCGAGGTGACCGCCGGCGACCACGTCACGGTGACCGGCGTCCTCGAACTCGACCAGCAGGGCAACGACCGCGAGAAGTCCCCGATGTTCGACGTCTACATGGACGGGATGAGCGTCGAGATCGAGGACGAGCAGTTCGAGGAGATGGACATCGACGACGAGGACAAAAAGCAGATCTACGAGCTGTCGAACGCCGATGACATCTACGAGAAGATGGTCGGCGCCATCGCGCCGTCGATCTACGGCTACGAGACCCAGAAGCTGGCGATGATCCTGCAGTTGTTCTCTGGTGTCACGAAACATTTGCCGGACGACTCCCGGATCAGGGGCGATCTTCACATGCTTCTGATAGGTGACCCTGGCACCGGGAAGTCGGCCATGCTCCAGTACATCCGGAACATCGCGCCGCGGTCGGTCTACACCTCGGGCAAGGGCGCGTCGACGGCCGGGTTGACCGCCGCGGCGGTCCGGGACGACTTCGGCGACGGCCAGCAGTGGACCCTGGAGGCGGGGGCCCTGGTGCTGGCGGACCAGGGTATCGCCGCGGTGGACGAACTGGACAAGATGGCACCGGAGGACCGGAGCGCAATGCACGAAGCGCTAGAGCAGCAGTCCTACCACCCAACGTCGGAGATACTGCTCGCCGACGGTCGCCGCGTCAGCATCGGTGACTTCGTTGACGAGCGGATGGACGAACGGGCTACCGAGGTCGTCGATGGTGTCAATTGCGAGATACTGCCAGTAGAAGACGTCGGCGTCCACTCCGTGGATTTAGACACGAACGACGTAGAAAAACAGTCTATCGATAGGGTAAGTCGCCACGAAGCGCCGGAGGAATTTGTCCGCGTCACATTCTCGAACGGAAGAGACGTTCTCGTAACCCCAGAGCATCCGATGTTCGTCGACGACGGAGGTGAGGTCGGAACTGTTGGGGCGCGCGAGATCGAGGAGGGCTCGTTCGTCCCGGCGCCTCGCAAACTTCCGAACTCCGCAGAACCCGTCACTCTCGACCCGGAGAGCCAGCAGGGCAAGGAGAAAGATGTAAACCTGCCGGCAGACCTCACGGAGGACCTGGGTGAGCTTCTCGGATTGTTGATCGCGGAGGGACACTCGCACGCAGGTTCTGCCCACGAAATCGGTTTCTCCAGCCAAGAAGACCGCCTTCTCTCGCGCGCAGACGACCTCGCGAGGGACGTATTTGGCATCGAGAGCACGGATGCGACAAACGCGGCCGGGACCGTCACGATGCGGTGGGTATCTACGAAATTGTTCCGGTGGTTCGAAGCCAACTTCCCCCAGTTTATGAACACGGCACGAGAAAAACGGATCCCATCTGCCGTGTTGGGGGCATCCGAGGAAGTGATTAGACGGTTCCTCGTCGGAGCCTTTGCCGGCGACGGCGGCGTCGAGAGCGAGGCCATGTCCTTCTCGACGGCCTCGGACGGCCTTGCGAGGGACTACGCGGACGCCCTGTCAAAGATCGCCGTTTCTTCCAGGATCCACTACGACTCGGCAGAAGACTCCTGGAAGGTCTACGTCATGGGCGACTCGACGGAGCGTTTCGTCGAACAGATCGTCGAACCCGCAGACGTTAGGTACGACGACGCGCAGGCGTTTGTCGAACGGAGCAACGCCACGCCGCGACATCACGACGTACTGCCGACGAGTGGAGCACGCGAACTGCGTGAACTTCGTCGCCTCCTCGGATTGCGGTTGACAGGGAATTTCAAGCCGAATTTAGACAACGGATACGGGGTGCGAATCGAGACGGTGACCGCGCAACTCGACACCCTTTGGGACCGTGCAGACGAAGTCCGGAGAGAGTTGAAAGCCGCTTCCTCTCTCGGAGAGGTCCGTGACGCTGTGGGCTGGTCTGGTCGCCAACTCGCTGAACGCATCGACGAAACGACCAGTACTGTCCACTACGCCGAGGAGGGCGGATACGACAGTGAGCGCCGGGCGGAACTAACGGATGCAGCACGCGCTGCCGTCCACGACTCACTCGCTGAGTTCGAGCACCGGGCGGAGCGTTTGCAGGGGCGTTGCGACCTCCGCTACTATCGCGTAACCAACGTTGAAACGGTTCCGAACGAGGGGGAGTACGCTTGTGATTGGGTGTATGACGTGACCGTCGAACCCACGAACACGTTCGTTAGTAACGGCGTCGTCCTTCACAATTCCATCAGCGTGAGCAAGGCGGGAATAAACGCGACCCTGAAGTCGCGGTGCTCGCTCCTCGGCGCGGCCAACCCCAAGTACGGCCGGTTCGACCAGTACGAACCCATCGGCGAGCAGATCGACCTCGAACCGGCGCTCATCTCGCGGTTCGACCTGATCTTTACGGTCACCGACCAGCCGAACGAGGAGGAGGACGCGGAACTCGCAGAGCACATCATCCAGACGAACTACGCGGGCGAACTCAACACTCACCGCGAGCAGATCACGGCCTCGAACCACTCCGCCGAGGAGGTCGCCGACGTGACCGACACGGTGGCACCGACCATCGAGCCGGAGTTGTTGCGCAAGTACATCGCGTACGCCAAGCGAAACTGCTACCCGACGATGACCGAGGCCGCAAAGGAGGAGATCCAGTCCTTCTACGTGAACCTCCGGGCCAAGGGCACCGACGAGGACGCTGCCGTCCCGGTCACCGCCCGGAAACTCGAAGCGCTGGTGCGCCTCTCGGAGGCGAGCGCCCGCGTGCGCCTCTCCGATACGGTCGAGAAGGAGGACGCCGAGCGGGCGACGGACATCGCCCACGCCACCCTGAAGGACATCGGCATGGACCCCGAGACCGGCGAGTTCGACGCCGACGTCGTCGAGACGGGAACCTCCAAGAGTCAGCGCGACCGCATCAAGAGCCTCAAGAGCCTGATCTCGGACATCGAGGCGGAGTACGACGAGGGCGCGCCGGTCGACGTCGTGATCGAGCGCGCCGAGGAGGCTGGCATGGAGGCCACGAAGGCCGAACACGAGATCGAACAGCTCAAACAGAAAGGCGAGGTCTACGAGCCCCGGAACGATCACCTCCGGACGACGTGAACGGCAGTGGATGGCTCGTCCAGTCGCTTCCGCCGTGCGAACGCGGCTCACCGACATACTCTTGCCGGCGCCGGTGCAGGTGGTTGTCATGATCGACGCCGCTCGCTCGGCAGCCGTCCGGCGCCGGCCGCCGCCGACACCTCGGGGGGACGGCTAGCGTGGACCGCATCTCCGCACTGCGGAACCTCGAGGACGCGCTGGGGGACTTCGAGGACGGGGAGCTGTCCCTTCCGGACCTGGAGCGCGAGGTTCGCGGCATCGTCAGGACCTACGCGACCGACTTCGCGGACGGGAAGCGGGCCTACCGGGCGACGGGGGATCCGGCGGCCGAGGGCATCGTCGTGCTCGCCGAGAGCCCGGCGGCCGCACACGACCGGATCGCCCAGCGCGTCGCCGACGGCGTTCGCTTCGAGGTCGAGCCCACCTCGCGGTGACGCGGGTGGCGGCTGACTGGCCAACACAAAGCGGTATACGTGGGGACGCACAAGTCCCGGGGACGCGAGCAGTCATGACGGACATCACCGACGATCTCGGCGGCGCCGCCTCGATACTCCTCAAGGCCCCGTCGATGGGCGGGGACCGGGAGCTGTGTACCGAGCTGTTGACCGGCGACCTCGACCGGCCGGGCGTCCTCTTCGTCACGTACACCCGGCAGGTGGACGCCTGTCTCGAGCAGGTGGCAGACGCGGACGCTCGCCGGGTTGGCGTCCTCACCGTCGGCGACGGCGGGCAGTCGGTCGAGCGTGACGACGTCGACGTCCTGTCAGTCGACTCCGCGAGCGACCTCACCGGTCTCGGCATCGAGATCGGGCGCGTGCTCTCGGAGTGGGACGCGCCGGTGGCGGTCTGTTTCGACTCGTTGACGTCGATGCTCCAGTACGTCGACTTCGAGACGGCCTACGAGTTCCTCCACGCGCTGACGGGCCAACTGTACGCGGCCGACGCGCGGGCCCACTACCACGTCGATCCCGCGGCACACGACGAGATGCAGGTCGCGGGAATCACGTCGCTGTTCGACGCCGCGGTCGAGGTTCGCGAGGACGGCGTCTCAGTGCAGACGCGCGACGTCCTGGCCTGACATCCGGCTGTCGCGAAAACGTACCCGCCCGACGACCGGTTTATTCGACGACGACGGCGCCCTTCATGCCCAGGCCAACGTGAGGCGTACACTCGTAGAGGTACGTGCCGGCCGAGTCGAAGGTGTGCTCGAAGGTGAAGCCCGCCTCGTCGGTCTGTTCGCTCTCGAACTCCCCGTCGGCGTGGGAGACGTTGTGGATCGATCCCTCGCCGGTCCACTCCCAGACCACGGTCGTCCCCTGGTCGACCCGGATCGCGGCGGGCCCGAAGCCGTAAGCGCCGCCGTTGGCCTCGACGCCGACGTCGACGGTGACCTCGCTCTGTCCCGTCATGTCCTCGATGCTGTCGTAGTTGCTCGTATCCGAGAGGTAGTCGTCGACTTCGGCGTTGCCGCCGCCTCCGCTGCCACCGTCTCCGCCGTCACCGCCATTGCTTCCGCCATCGCCACCTTCGCCGCCGCTGCCGCCGCCACTGGTCGAACACCCGGCGACGGACGCCGCGATCGTGAGCCCGCCAAGTCCTTTGATGACCGTCCGCCGGTCGACGTCTGTATAGTCCGTCATTGTCTCACCGTATATTACGTCGTGACGGGGTTAAGGCCTGTTACTCGTTCCTGAAACGTGAGAACGCCCGCCGGCGACGGTTCCCAGCCGCCGAGAACGCGCGCCGCCTCTAACCCCGTCTCGGACCGACGAACGCACGTGACGGGAGTCAGAGCCGAACTCGCGGTCGACGACCTCGCGGGGTGTCCGGTCGCGTCGGCCTCCGCCGACGAGCCGGTACGCGACGTAACCTGGGCCGAGACCGCAAACGGAACGGTCGAGCAGTTCGCGACTACCGGCGAGCCCGGGGACGGCGACCCCGTCTTCGCCTACGACGACCTGACGGTCTTCGAGTTCACTCGGGAGGACGCGGAGCCGTGCTTCTGCGAGGCTGTCGAGCGCCACCTCGGGCCGCTGACGGACGTCCACGCCGAGGACGGGACATTGCACGTGACCGTCCACGCGACCGACGTGGCCAAACTCAGGTCGCTGGTCGGCCGCCTCTCCGAGGAGTACGGACCGGTGCGCCTGGAGTACCTCGTGCGCACGCGCTCGGGGGAGGGCGACGAACCCGTCGTCCCGGTCGACCTCGGGCGCCTGACCGACCGCCAGCGGGAAGTCGTCGCCACCGCCTACGAGATGGGCTACTTCGAGTATCCCCGGACGTCCAACGGGACGGAGGTCTCGGCCGCGCTGGACATCGAACCCTCGACGTTCAGCGAGCACCTGGCCGCCGCCCAGTCGAAACTCCTCGCGGACCTGCTCGAGAGGCAGTGATCGACCGTCGGATTTGCCACACCTTGAAGCAGGGTCCCGTCCTTTGTCCGGCCGATGACGGACGACCCCGACTTCACCGACAGTATCCACGCGGGACAGGAACCGGATCCGACGACGGGCGCGCGGGCGCCGCCGATCTACCAGACGACATCCTACGAGTTCGACGACCCCGAGCACGCGGCGTCGCTGTTCGCCCTCGAGGAGGCTGGCAACATCTATTCGCGGATCATGAACCCGACCAACGCCATGCTCGAGGAGCGCCTCGCGACCCTCGAGGGCGGCGTCGCCGGCCTGGCGACCTCGAGCGGCATGGCCGCCTTCGACCTCGCGACGTTCATCCTCGCGGGCGCGGGCGACAACGTCGTCTCGGCCGCCTCGCTGTACGGGGGGACCTACACCTACCTGACCCACACCGCCCCGCGGCGCGGGGTCGAGACGCGCCTCGTCGACACGCTCGACTACGACGCCTACGCCGAGGCCATCGACGACGACACCGCCTTCGTCCACTGCGAGACCATCGGCAATCCGTCGCTCGTGACGCCGGACTTCGAGCGCCTCGCCGACATCGCCCACGACCACGGCGTGCCGCTACTGGTCGACAACACCTTCGCGACCCCGCACCTCTGTAATCCCCTCGAGCACGGCGCGGACCTGGTCTGGCACTCCACGACGAAGTGGATCCACGGCGCCGGTTCGACCATCGGCGGCGCGCTGATCGACGGCGGGAGTTTCGACTGGACCGCCGAGGACTACCCCGAGATCGCCGGCGACAACCCCGCCTACCACGGCCTGAACTTCACGGAGACCTTCGGCGACGCCGCCTTCGCCTACGCCGCGCGGACCCGCGGCCTCCGCGACCTGGGGAATCAGCAGTCGCCCTTCGACGCCTGGGTGACCCTCCAGAAACTGGAGACGCTGCCGATGCGCATCGAGCGCCACAGCGACAACGCGATGGTCGTCGCCGAGTACCTCGACGACCACCCCGCCGTCTCCTGGGTCACCTACCCCGGCCTGGAGTCCCACGAGACCCACGACACCGCCAGCGAGTACCTCGACGGCGGCTACGGCGGCATGATCACCTTCGGCCTCGAGGACGGCTACGAGGCCGGCCGCCGCGTCTGCGAGGAAGTCGAACTGGCCAGCCTGCTCGCGAACGTCGGCGACGCGAAGACGCTGATCATCCACCCCGCGAGTACCACCCACCAGCAGTTGACGGACGAAGAGCAGGAAGCCAGCGGCGTGACCGACGACCTCGTGCGGCTGTCGGTCGGCCTGGAGAGCGTCGACGACATCATCGCGGACCTGGATCAGGCCATCGACGCCGCGACCTGATCGGCGGAACGGCGACCCGCGTCCACTTTTTTGTATTTTGACGCGTCGACTGACAGATCGAGCCGCGGCACCGTTCGGGGGGTGCCCAAACAATTTGGATCCACTCTTACACTGACGACGCGGTACTGTCCGATAGAAGCACACAGGAGAGGGCAGACGGATCTGGCGACGCCCGGACGACCTTCCACGTCCGCGTGGGGCCACGACCCGTATCGGACCGAGAAAATCCGAATCAAACAAACCGGCCGATTAGCGTAATAGTTGTCCGATCGTGTACTAATATTACGAATAATGGAAATACAAATCGCTAAATTGGGGATATTATTATCAAAACCAAAAATTGGGGGCCTGGGGTTTTACGTTCGCCCCTCGGACGTGCCGGTTGCATGTCGTCAGACGCTCAGCAGACACCGGCCGTAGAACAGCAACCCGACGAGTACGTTCGAATCGAGCGCGACCGCCTGCTCGACCTCCAGGCCTCCACCCAGGAACTCGCCTCGGCGGCCGAACAGATCGCCGAGAGTACCGACCAGCTCAACGGGGTGGCCGTCGAGCAGTCCGACAACATGACCGAAGTCGCCAACGAAGCCGCCGAATTGAGCGCGACCGTCGAAGAGATCGCGTCCAGTGCGGATCAGGTCCGCGCCGAGAGCCGCAAGGCGCGGGAACTCGCCGACCAGAGTCAGGACGCAGCCACCGACGCCATCGACGCCATGGACGCCGTCGACGAAGCCGCCGCCCGGGTCGCCGACGACATCTCCGATCTCCGCGACCGCGTCGACGACATCGACGACGTCGTGACCGTCATCCAGGACATCGCCGACCAGACGAACCTCCTCGCACTCAACGCCAACATCGAGGCCGCACGTGCAGAAGCGGGCGGTGACGGCTTCGCCGTCGTCGCCGACGAGATAAAAGCACTCGCCGAGGAGACCCAGGAGCAGGCCGTCGACATCGAGGAGATGGCGAACCGGATCAAGTCAAACACGAACGAGACCGTCGAGAGCATCGACCGCGCGAACGAGCGCATCAACGACGGGCTCGGCAGAGTCGATACCGCACTCGAGAGTCTCGACGAGATCGGCGACGCCGTCGGCGAAATCAACGACGGCATCGAAGAGGTCGCCGACGCGACGGACCAACAGGCCGCGAGCACCGAGGAGGTCGCGGCGATGGCCGACGACGCGAACGACCGCGCCCAGATGATGGCCGACGAGATCGACGAACTGGCCGCGGCCAACCAGGAACAGACCGCGAAGGTGACCGAAATCGCAGACCTCGTCGAGACCCTCAGTGACGACTGGAACGCCGGGGTCGCGGCAGGTGACTGACGATGTCGGGGGACGGCGAGACGCAGGTCCTCACTTTCACGCTCGGTGAGGAGGACTACTGTGTCCCGATCGAGTACGTGGCAGAGATCGTGGACGGCGGGAGCGTCCGGTCGCTCCCCGACTCGGATCCCCACGTCGTCGGGATCACCGACCTGCGAGGCCAGACTACCACCATCGTCGATCCGTGTGAACGCCTGGACGTCGACACCGACGAACTCGTGACTGACGGTGGTCGAGCAGACACGCGGATCGTCGTCCTGGATTCGGACGCGCTCGGCACGGGATCGTCCACGGGATGGCTCGTCTCGGACGTCGACGAAGTGACGACGGTCACCGACGAGACGCTCGACGCCGAGAGCGTCGGTGACACCGAGTTGCTGCGTGGCCTCATCAAAGACGACGATGGGTTCACGCTCTGGCTCGACCCGACCGCGTTCACGGCCTGACGCCGGTGCGTGACCGGTTCGGTCTGACCCGCGGGCCACCCAGGTTCAGGCGGCGTGGACGGGGGACGATTGTCCTCACCGTCGACGCCGCTTGTCGGAGCCAGCCGCCGCTTCCTGGAGACCAGGCACGCTCCAGTTTCTCCGTCAACGCGACTCGGTCTTCGCCATGGCCCGTCGGGGTCGTTGCCGGCGGGAGCCGCTGGGACGTCCCCGGAGAGAGCGTGAACGGCGGTGTGCGATTCGATCGGACCCAGGCCGGAACACCGCGGAGACGGGAGTCGTCCTCTCTCCTGGCACGGTGACCGCGCCGGGCAGGTCCGCCGTCGCGCGACGACACTCCTGAATTTTGGTAGATTTTATACCGCACAGGTTCGTAGGAAAGCTGCGGCGGTGGTGCGTCTGGCGACATGCACCCGACCCCACCGCCCGTCTCGTCGATCCGGCGTCACTCACGCTCCCATCGTGTTGGACGCCTCACGCGATTCCGGGACCGACCGCGACAACGTTCACGCGTCACAGTCACGACCACTTCCAACGGGAGCGTTTCACGCCGGGGCCGGACGGACCGGTGTACGCGATGCACTCACCGTTTCGACCGCGAAAACTGAACCGACCCCAGAATACGAGGCGACCGGCGTCGCGAGGTCCTACCCGTAGATCGGTCCCTCGTGACTGCTGCCGTTCCAGTCGGGGTCGTAGATCTCCTCGCGCTCGTCGCCGACGACGTCGACCTCGGCCAGCAGTCCCTTCCGGGCGACCCGGCTGAGCGCGTGGTCGACCATCTTGATCCGGGAGGGGACCGGCGTCTCCATCTCGCCGATCATACAGCTACCCGGCGGCACCTTCATCGTCTGGATGTTCTTGTCCGCGTACGCGGCCACGTCCCCGTCGTCGGGGATGCCGCCGTCGCGGTAGGCCCGGCTCCAGACGTTCCCGATGGGGTGGAAGTTACTGGAGTAGTTCGGGCCGCCCGTGACCATGAAGACGCGGACGGAGTCGCCCTGGTTCACCTCGACCGGGCCGCGGCCGGCCGCCGCCCAGGCGTACTTCTCGCCGTTGAGGAGGACGTAGGTCGGGTCTTCGGCGGCCATCGCCTCCATGTCGAAGCCGTGGTGACCCTCCGCGCCGGTGTCCTTGTCGGTGTACAGCTCGTGCTGGCCGAAGTACAGCTCCCGGTCGACCTCGGGGAGGCCGCCCTCCGGCTCGACGACGATCATCCCGAACATCCCGGCGCTGATGTGGTAGTCCAGGTTCGGGACCGCACAGTGGTAGATGAACGCGCCGGGGTACTGCGGCGAGAATCGCATCGCGTTGTCCTCGCCGGGGGCCGCCGTGGTGGCGACGGACCCGCCCCCGGTCCCGTAGATGGCGTGGAAGTCCACGTTGTGGGGCATGTTGTTCTCGGGGACGTTCTCGAAGTTCAACTCGATGGTGTCGCCCACGCGAGCGCGGACCATCGGCCCCGGGATCTGCCCGTTGAAGGTCATGTAGTCGAAGGTGACGCCGGGCTCGATCTCGGCGGTCACCTCCTCGGTCGTGAGAGTCTGCTGGATGGTCGCCGGCTCGTCCCGGTCGATCGGATCCGGCAGGTCGGTGGGATCGGCCGCGACCTGATCGACGTCGACCTCCTCGACCTGCGCCGCGCCGCCCCCCTCGGTCGCCGGCTCGACCTCACTCTGGGGTGCGTTGCCGGCACAGCCGGCTATCGTGGCCGCCCCGCCGACGCCCAGTGCCTGTAACATCCGCCGCCGTGACGTTTCGAACATGAGTGGTCACCTCGGTACACCTGAAGTTCGGGGTCCCACCACCATAAACCGAAAACGGACTTCTCAGGCCACAGGAACCGGGTTCTGGGCCCACAGTATATAAAGGGACTGCGGGGGTTCCCGGGGACTGACGGCCGGGGCAAACCGATTCGGCCGGCGGTTTAAATACCGGATGCTGGCCCGTGTTCTCGCGCGATGGAAACGTCCGGGTCGTGTTATGAACGCGCGCACACGTGATGGAATACGAGGCACACACGTGGCAGCGACACTCTCGACGCTCGTTTTGATGGTCGGCAAGGCGGTGACGGTCGTCCTCGGGAGCGTCCTCGCGCTCCTGGCCGCGCGGGCCTACCGCCGGACCGGGTCCCCCGCCCTCGGCGCGCTGGCGGTCGGCATCGGCCTGATCACGCTCGGCGCGCTGGCGGGGGGTGTACTCCACCAGGTCCTCGGCGTTTCGCTCGCGACGGGCGTGTCCGTCCAGGCCGTCTGCACCGCGGTCGGCTTCGCCGTGATGACCTACGCCGTCTACGGGGCCGGGGGCGGGGAGACTGTCTCCGCGACCGACGCCGGGACTGACTGACGCACGCCGGTAAGGACCCCCGATAGCGCGGGCGAACCCTCGTCCGGGGTCGGCGCCTAGCCCCGTCGATGCACGTCGCAGACGACGCCACCGACTTGATCGGCGAGACGCCGCTGCTCCGCCTCGGCGGATTCGCCGACAACCTCCTCGCGAAACTGGAGTCGTTCAACCCCGCCAACTCCGTCAAGGACCGCATCGGCGCGGCCATGCTGGACCGGGCGGCGCGGGCGGGACGTCTGGACGCGGACACGACCGTCGTCGAACCGACCAGTGGCAACACCGGCATCGGCCTGGCCTTCGCCTGTGCCGCGCGCGACCGGGACCTCGTCCTGGTCATGCCGGACTCGATGAGCGCCGAGCGCGTCCGGCTCATGGCGGCGCTGGGGGCCGAGGTGGTCCTCACGGACGGCGCCGACGGCATGGACGGCGCCATCGCAACCGCGGAGGCCATCGCGGACCGCATCCCCGACAGCTACGTCCCCCAGCAGTTCGGCAACCCGGCCAATCCGGGGATCCACCGGGAGACGACCGGCCCGGAAATCTGGGCGGCCACCGACGGCGAGGTCGACGCCGTCGTCGCCGGCGTCGGGACCGGCGGGACGATCACCGGCGTCGGGGCCCACCTGAAAGCGGACGTCGAGGCCGACGTCGACCTCGTGGCGGTCGAACCCGCCGAGTCGGCGGTCCTCTCGGGCGGGGAGCCCGGATCCCACGGCATCCAGGGCATCGGCGCCGGCTTCGTGCCGAACGTCCTTCGGACGGAACTGCTCGACGACGTGATCGCGGTCGAGCGAGCGGACGCAGTCGCGTGGAGCCGCGAGCTGGCCAGCCAGGCGGGCGTCCTCGCGGGTATCTCCTCGGGCGCTGCCGTCGCGGCGGCCGTCCAGTGGGCGCGGGCCCACCCGGACGACCTCGTGGTGACGGTGCTCCCCGACCTCGGCGAGCGCTACCTCTCGACGGACCTGTACCCTGCCGCGGACGCGGCTCACGTGAGCGAGGCCAGCGTCTCCGGCCTCGTCGACGGGCTCGTCGAACCCGACGCCGCCCCGTGAGGTCGGCCGAACCGGTTCGGGGCCACGCACAGGCCGTCGCGTGGCCATCTCTCCGACATGCACGAGAACGCCACTGCCCGCTTGGCCGCCGAGACCGACGCCCCCCTCGAACGGGGCGTCCGGGAACTCGACGTCCGGACCCTCGGCCCACCGAAACCCCTCCGCGAGACGCTGGAGACGCTGCCCGACCTCGACGGCGAGGTCCTGGTCCAGCACAACGACCGCGCGCCCCAGCACCTCTACCCGAAGCTCGACGACCGGGGCTACGCCTACGAGACCGTCGAGGAGGGGGACGTGGTCCTCACTGCCATCTGGGAGCCATGACGGAGGCGGAGTCGACAGCCCGGGGCGGCCGCGCCACCACCGACGCCACGGACCGGGATCCGACGGTCGCGACCGTCAGAGACTGCCTGCGCGAACACGAACGACACGTCCGGGACGCGCAGGTCGCCCGGGCCCGCGCGGAACTCGACCTCGACCCGGACGAGGGGGCGGAACTGGCGCGGCTGGCCGACCGCCTGATCGGGAGACTCCTGGCGGGCCCACACCGGGCACTGGACGGGGCCGAGGACGGGGATTGCGTGGTCGGGACCGTCCGGGACCTCTTCCCCGACGACTGAGCCTACTGCTTGGGCAGGTCGGCGACGAACTCGCCGGGGTCGCGCTCCTCGACGCGGTAGCGCTCGGCGTCGAAGTCCTCGACTTCGGCCTGGAACTCGTAGAACAGCGGCTTGGGCTCGTGGTCGTTGACGATCCGCAGGACCTCTCCGGACTCGATGTCGGTGAAGGCCTGGTGGATCATGGGATGGCGTTCGGCGGGCGGGACGTCGCGCAGGTCGAGTGTCGCGGCTGGCATCGGCGGTGCTTCGCGCCCAGGCCCCCTCACCCTTGGGACGAACCCGTTCGGATCCGTCCGGCCACCGCCCGAACCGGTTCCCCTGGGGATTCAGGGCCCGTCGGCCCCTCGGCAAACACGACGGGCCGACGCCCGGCCCAGGTGCCACCATGCCAACGCTCACCGCCATCGACGACCCCGACGGTCACCCGCACGCGCCCCTCTTCGAGGGCGAACCACGCGTCGTCCGCCTCACGCTGGGAGCGGACGAGTCCGTCGCGCCCCACCGCCACCCCGACACGACCGTGCTGCTCCACGTGCTGTCGGGTCACCTCGACGTCGCGCTCGACGGCGAGTCCCACGAGGTGGCCGCCGGGGAGGTGCTGCGGTTCTCGGGGGACCGCGAGGTGGCCCCGACCGCCAGCGAACCGACGACGGCGCTCGTCGTCATCGCGGCCGCGGACTGAGCCGGTGGTTCTGCGACGGCTGCGAGACGGCCCGCGATATGACGGGGGATTTAAACAAACCGAACATGTAGCGACGTAGTTTTAGGCCATACGGGATGCTAACACGTCTCTATACCATGGCACGTGAGCCGGAATCGGACGCGCCGTTCATGCAACGCCTCTACGACCGAATCTGGCTCCTGGCGCTGCTTGCGGTCCTCTTCTGGGCGATCTCGTATCTCGTCTGGGGCTGGCTCGACATCCTCTCGATCCCGGGGGTGGCGTGATGACCTCGCCCCTCGAGACGCCGGAGGACGACTGGTGGAACACGAAGATCAACCGACGGGAGTCGATCTGGCTCGGGATCAGCGGCCTGTGGTCGATCCTCATCTTCGGGTGGATGAGCGCCTACACCCGGATCGGCGACCAGAACCCGATCGGCGAGACCTACGAGACCTCGCCCCAGGAGTTCCAGCAGGCCGTCGTCGACTACCAGGACGCCGCCAGCGAGCGCGAGGACGGCGCCATCGTCCCGACGGACACGGACGTCTACATCGCCGGCCTCCAGTGGCAGTGGATGGGGACGCCCGTCGTCCTGGAGACCGGCACGGAGTACGACTTCCACCTGAGTTCGCTGGACGTCCAGCACGGCTTCTCGATCCGGCCGCGGGACTCGCTGTCGAAGCACATGAACTTCCAGATCCTGCCCGGCTACGAGTGGGTCCTGCCGATGGAATTCGACGAACCCGGGACGTACGACATCGTCTGTAACGAGTTCTGCGGGACCGGTCACCGGACGATGCACGGGACCCTCGAGGTGGTGGAGGAGCGATGACGCTACTGACGAACGCGGACGACTACGACGACGAGGGCTTCCGGACCTGCTCGGTCACGGGCCTCGACATCCACCACACCGCGGAGGGCCCGGTCAAGCTGTTCGGCCTCACCGCCGTGATCGCCATGCTGATCGGTGGCATCTTCGCGTTCACGGTGGCGGCGACGCGCTGGGAGGTCATCGGACTGCTCGGGCCGGACGCCTTCTACCGACACCTGACGCTGCACGCCTGGAACCTGCTCATCTTCTGGCTGGTCTTCATGGAGATCGCCATCCTCTACGTGGGTGGCCCGATGGTGCTGGGCCGCCGCCTGCCTCTGACGATCGCGGCGAAAGGCGGCTGGGTGCTGATGGTGCTCGGCGCGCTGATCGTCAACGTCTCCGTCTTCCTCGCCGGCGGGTTCCCCGACCAGAACGCGCCGCTGCTGACCGGGTACGTCCCCCTCGAGTCGCCCCCGGCGTTCTACGCCGGGGTCGTCGTGTTCATCGTCGGCGCGGTCGTCGCCGCGCTTCCCTTCTTCCTGACGCTGTGGCGCGAGCGCCGGGAGTTCCCGAGCAAGTCCCTGCCGCTGGTGGCCTTCGGCGCGTTCATCACGTCGATCATCGCCTTCGAAGCGCTCGTCGGCGGCCTGATCACCTTCGTCTACGCCCTCCTCTGGCGCGTCGACGTCCTCGGCTCGGTCGACGCCGCCTTCTACCGCCAGATGTACTGGACCATCGGCCACGGCACCCAGCAGATCAACCTCGCCGCCATGGTCACGGTCTGGTACTTCCTGACCCACGTCGTCGGCGGCGCCGAGGTCGTCAGCCAGAAGGTCTCGCGGACGGCGTTCATCCTCTATCTGTTCTTCATCAACCTCGGGGCGGCCCACCACCTGATGTCCGATCCCGTCGTCTCGTCGGGCTGGCGGCTGTTCAACACGTCCTACGCCTTCTACGGGGCGGCCTTCGCGAGCATGATCCACGCCTTCGCCATCCCGGCCGGCCTCGAGGCGGGGCGGCGCAAGCGCGGCAAGGGCGGCGGTCTGCTCGGCTGGCTGACCTCCGCGCCGTGGTCGAACCCGGTCTTCTCGGCGACCATCTTCAGCATCATCCTCTTTGGCTTCGTCGGCGGGATCACCGGCGTCGTCATGGGCCAGATGCAGGTCAACATGACCTGGCACAACAACTTCGCGACGGTCGGGCACTTCCACGGTACCGTCGCCGTCGGGACGACGCTCGCGTTCATGGGCCTGGTCTTCTTCGTGATACGGACCATGTTCAAGCGCCAGCTATCCTTCCCGCGGCTGGCGAGCCTCCAGCCGTACCTCTACGCAGGGGCGATGGGGATCACGGTGCTGATGATGATGTACGTCGGGCTGCTCTACGGCATCCCGCGCCGGACGGTCTCGATCGTCCAGAACATCCCGGGGACGAACTTCGACTTCGCAGCCGCGTCGCCGCTGTTTGCCATCCTCGGCGTCTTCGCGATCCTCGCCATCGTCGCGGGCGCGGCCTTCCTCGTCGTGGCCGTGGCCTCGTTGCTCGTGGGCGACCGCGTCACGAGCCCGGCCGACAACGCAGACCTGGTGCCCGACGGCGGCGCCGAGGACGAGGGCAAGCCCGTGCACGCCTACGAGATGCGGGGGACGTTCTTCTTCGTCCTCGTGTTCATGGCGGTGTTCGTCGTCTCCTACGTGGCCAACTGGTGGTTCCTCTCGGAGCTCTGGTCGGTCGGACTGTGAGCCACCGTCCCCGAAGCGCTTCGGCCGAACCACCACGTCACCGCCGCTCCACACTCCACCGATGACGGACCAACCCACCGACGACCACCCCGGCACGCCGACGCAGTGGCTCCGCCGGACGATTCGCGGCATGTGGCGCGACGCAAAGAGCGTCTACTACGCGAACACGCTGGTCTGGCGACTCCTGAAGAGTGCCGCCCTGTTCTTCCTCGGCCTGTTCAGCTGGATCGGGGCGAACCTGATCCTGTCCTACCGGCCGGAGTGGTGGCCGGTCTACTACGTCATGGCCTACGGCTTCGTCCTCCTGCTGTGGGGCCCGCTGACTCACCTCGTGATGGTGCCCCTGGTGATCCGCTTCCGGCGAACGGCCTCGGGCGGCATCAGGCGCTGGTTCGCCCGTCACGGCACGAAGGCGAATCTGACCGTCTTCTTCACCATCGTCCTGGTCCTCGGGACGGCGCCGCTGGGCGTCATGACCTTCGACTTCCAGCTCGACGCCGGCGGTGGCGGGGCCGACGTCAACCCGGTCCTCCAGTGCACCAAGTCCGAGGGATCGATCCACTGTCACCTCTCGAACTCGGCCGGTATCGATCACGTGATCGTGACCTCGGGCGGCCAGGAGATCGAGCGCGTCGCGTCCGCGCCCTTCGACTTCGACATCGAGGTGGCCGAGACCGGGACGGTCGACGGGGACCGGCAGTTCGTCGTCGAGTTGCGCGACGCGAACGGCGACACCATCCGCCGGTACTCCCGCCGCGTCGACCTCGTCCCCGGCAGCTAGTCGGCGACGCCGGGCCTCGACCGCTCCCGGTCGGCCGACTCCCCGCCGGCATCCGCGGGTTCTGCCTCCGGCAGCAAGCGCCGGCGCGAGTTCGTCACGACGAGGACGCTGCTCCCCGCCATGGCGACGGCCGCGAGCAGGGGGTTGAGTGCCCCGACGGCCGCCAGCGGGAGCGCGACGCCGTTGTAACAGAGCGCCCACCCCACGTTCTCGCGGATCCGCCGGCGCGTCCGCCGGGCGAGGTCCAGCACTCGCGGGACGTCCGACAGGTCGCCGTCGAAGACGGCAACGTCTGCGGCCTCGGCCGCGCGGGCGGTCCCTTCGAGGGCAATACCGACGTCAGCGGCGGCGAGCGCGGGCGCGTCGTTCGTGCCGTCGCCGACCATCGCGACGGTCCGATCCGCCCCGAGTCGCTCGACGGTCGCGACCTTGCCGTCCGGCGGCACGCCCGCGAAGACCCGGTCGACCGCCGCGTGGTCGCGGAAGCGTGCCGTCGCGGCCGCGTCGTCGCCCGTCAGTACGTAGACGTCGCGGTCGTCGAGGGCGGTGAGCACCGACGCCCACTCGTCGCGCTCGCGGTCACCGACCGTCAGGACGGCGGCCGGATTCCCGTCGTAGCCGACGACGACGGGCACGTCACCGTTGCTGCGCGCGTTGGCGACGGCCGACTGCAGGGCCTCCGGGAGCGGGCCGCACCGCTCGTTCACCAGCGTCGGTGTGCCGACCACGACGCGGACGCCGTCCTCGTCCCGCGTGTCCTCGCTATCCGCCGCCACGAGCCCCGAGATGCCCTCGCCGGGGTGCCGTTCGAAGTCGGTCACCCACGCGGGAACCGCCGGCGCGCCACTCGCGCCCGGACCGTCGCCGTCGGCCACGCTGCCGCCGTCGATCCGGGCGGTGACGTGGTCGACGACGGCGTCGGCGACGGGGTGGGACGACCGTCGCTCGAGGGCGGCCGCGGCCGCGACGGCGGTCCGGTCGCCCACCACGTCGCGAACGGTCATCTCGCCGGTGGTCAGCGTGCCCGTCTTGTCGAAGACGACGCAGTCCACGTCGGGCGCGGCCTCGAACAGCGCCGCACTCGTCACGACGAGGCCACGGTCGAGCGCGTCCCGGAGCCCCGCCGCCACCGCCAGCGGCGTCGCCAGCCCCATCGCGCAGGGACAGGCGGCGACGAGGACGGTCAGGCCGCCGAGGACGACCGCCGAAAGCGGATCGCCGGCGAGGAGGTGCCACCCGGCGACGGCAAGCGCCAGGAGGAGCACGAGGGGGACGAAGACCGTCGCGAGGCGGTCCGCGAACCGCTGGGCACCCGGGCGCTCGCTCTGGACCGCCCAGAGGACGTTCGTGATGCGGTCGAGCGTGCTCTCGCCGTCCGCGCCGACCGTCACGACGAGCGCGCTGTCCGTCACGACCGCGCCCCCGACCACCTCGTCGCCCGGCCCCTTCGTCACGGGCAGGGACTCCCCGGTCACGACGGCCTCGTCGACGGCCGCGGTCCCCTCGCTGACGGTCCCGTCGACGGGCACGCGCTCGCCCGGCCGGACCAAAACGTCCTCGCCCGCGTCGAGGCCGTCGACGTCGACGGTCTCGGTCTCTCCCTCCCCGTCCGGTACCAGGCGGCGGGCCTCGCGCACCCGGGCGGCGGTCAGGTCGGCCAGGCGCTCGGTCGCCGCGCGCTTGAGCCGGGTCTCGTAGTAGCCGCCGGCGGTGACGACGAGCACGATGGCGATGGCCACGTCGAAGTAGAGGTGGATGCTCCCGGAGACGAGGGCCACCAGGCTGTAGCCGACGGCGGCCGCGATCGCCACGGTCAGGAGCAGGTCCATGTTCGGGCGGCGCGTCCGGATGCTCACGACCGCGCCCCGGAGGATGGGCCAGCCCGTGACGAGGACGACCCCCAGCGAGAACACCGCGACGATGCCCATCGGGAGGTACAGCCCGGCCTGGGTCGTCATGTCCGCGCTCAGGATCCCGGTCTCGATGCCGACGTAACTCGGGTAGAGGAAGAAGACGTACCACGGCATGACGAGGAAGGCGAGGACGGCGCCAACGAGCAGGCGCTGTCGGGTGGCCTCGTCGCCGCCCGTCCCACCGCTCTCGTGGCGCTCGCGGGCGGTGTAGCCGTACCCGGAGAGGGCCTCCGGCAGATCCCCCGCGTCGACGGTCTCGGGATCGTAGGTCACCCGGACCGTGTCCGTCGCGTAACTGGCGTCGACGGCCTCGATCCCGTCGCGTGCCTCGCCCTGGAGCGCCACGAATGCCTCACAGGTCGTGCAGTGCATCCCCTCGACGGCGAGAAACGCCTCCTCGCAGTCCTCGCGCTCGGCGTCGGGAGCGGCCTCGCCCCCGCTCGCCCGCTCCCGCACGGCGGTCCGGTCGGCACTGTCGGTCTCGTCGACGACGCCGGCGACCTGGCGACACCCCGGACAGCAGAACGTCTCGCCCCCGTCGCCGGTGACCGGCGGGTCCGGCGTGGGCAGACCACAGAGGGCACAGCCGTCGGTCATCGGCGCCGCCGCGTGACGCGCCGTCGATGGGCGGCGTCCGTCGTCCCCGGGAACCGCCGCCCGCCGCTCGGTTCGTCCATGCGTGTGTGGACAGGTGCCACGCACAAAACGGCTGTGCGAACACGTTCGGGCGGGCCAGCAGCGGGCCGAGGGGCCCGGCCGAGTGGCTAGGCCCTACTCGGATTTCCCTCGCGGCCGCCGTCCTCCTCGCCGAAGGTCCAGATCGCCAGCGCGAGGAGGCCGACGACGGCGATGGCCACGGGGGCGTACACGTCGAGGGGCACGTCGTACCCGAGCCAGACGAGCAGCGTCCGGGCCTCGATGAGGACCGGGATGGCGAAGGCCACGCCGATGGCCAGCCCCCAGGGCGTCGGCCGTTTCACGGGAGAACACCTCTGAATGGCGCGACGATCATCCGGAAGGCGTCGATCCCCTCCGGGAAGAGGCCGAGATCACCGACGATCGCCGCGAAGGGAAGCGAGTACGCGAGGATCACCAGCAGGACGGCGATGACCGTCCAGAGCTTGAGGTTGTCGAGCACCTGCGGTGCCCCGTCCGGCCCCGACAGGGGCTCGGGCAGGGGCTGTGGAGCGGCCGCCGGCGCGTCGTAGTCCAGTGCCGTCAGGAGCACGATGCCCAGGAACAGCACCACCGAGACGAACAGCAGCATGCCGCCGACGGCGATCTGCAGGCGCAGTTCGGGGATCGCCCCGAGGGGCGTCTCGAAGACGAAGCCCTCGTAGGTCGGGTCGGCCGTCCGGCGGGGCACGCCGGCGAGGCCGGCACGGTGCATCGCGTTCGACATGAGCGTCATGCCGACGAACCAGATGACGACCTGCGCGAGGGCGATCGGCCGACTGTAGATTTTCCGGCCCAGCAGCCGGGGCAACAGCCAGTAGGACCCGGCCATGAACGTCAGCGCGACCGCGGTCCCGACGGTGAGGTGGAAGTGGCCGGGGACCCAGAGGGTATTGTGGATGAGGTAGTTGATGTTCATCCCGGCGTTGATCATCCCGGAGAACCCGCCGGCGGCGAACATGAGACCGGCGAGGGTCATGCCCGTGAAGGCCGGGTCACGCCAGGGGAGCGCCCGGAGCCAGCCGAAGTAGCCCTCGCCGCCACGCTGGCGTGCACCGTGTTCGATGCTGGCGACGACGGTGAAGGCCGTCAGCAGGCTGGGAAGGAGCAGGAACATCGTGTTCGTCATCGCGATGAACTTGAATCCCTCCGGGATGCCCGGGTCGAGGTACTGGTGGTGGACCCCGACAGGCACCGACAGGAGCAGGAAGAGCGCGAACACGATCCGCGCGAGGGGATCGCTGAACAGGCGCCCGCCGGCGATCTTCGGCAGGACGGTGTACCACAGCAGGTAGGCCGGCATCAGCCAGAAGTAGACGACCATGTGGCCGAAGAACCAGAACAGCGTCCGGGTGAGTAGCGGATTGACCGTCTCGACGATTCCCAGCGAGAGGGGCAGCATGAAAAAGAGGACCTTGACCGCGAGTCCGATCGTCCCGATGTACCACATCAACATCGTCGTCATGACCATGAAGGCCTGGAGCGGGATGCGCTCGTCAGGGTTCTCGCGGCGCCAGTCGAGCAGCATCACGATCCAGTCGGCCCCCGCGAGCCAGGTGCCGATCAGGAACAGCGCCAGGCCGACGTAGAAGATCGGGTGGGCCTCGAGGGGTGCGTAGAAGGTATAGAGGACGTCAGCGGTCAGATCGCCGCTCGTGAGCAGTCCACCGAACATCGCGACCAGCGCCATCGCCGTTCCGACGGCCATCATGAGGTACCAGCCCATCGTGAACCGGGGGTCGCGGGCCCCCCGATCGAGGCTCCGCGTCATCGCCCAGGTGAACGTGCCGACGAGGAAGAAGATCGTAAAGACCAGCGCGAGCGTGACGCCGTGGATCGTCAGGACCGAGTAGTAGTCGGTGTCGCTGACGATCTTGAGGACGCCAGTCCGGTGGAGGGCCTGGATCAGGCCGCCTACCGCGCCGATGGCGAGCGCGACGAAGGCGCTCCCGAGGGACAGTCTCGCGACCCGTGCCTCGGACGGGAACTTGTCGACGAACAGCTCACTCATTGCCCATCACTCCCGTTCCACTGGGACTCGGGCAGGACGTTGAGGGCCCCCGACATCGTGTGGTGGCCGGAGCCACAGTACTCGTTGCAGACGATCCCGTACTCCCCGGGCTCGTCGAACTCGACGGTGACCTGCGAGACCTGCCCGGGAATCGCCATCGTGTTGAGGTTCGTCCCGGCCACGTCGAAGCCGTGGATGACGTCGTTGGAGGTGATGTGGAATGTCACCTCGCTGTCCGCTGGCACCTCTATCGGATCGGGGTAGAAGGCGAACTGCGCCGCCACCACGTAGACCTCGTACTGGTCCTCGCCGACCTGCTCGACGCGGGGGTAGTCCTGGACGGACACGTCGTCCGGGGAGATCGTCCCGCCCGCCTCGTCGACCATCGCGACCCCGGGGCCGACCGCCCCGTAGACGATGGTCCCGATGAAGGTCACGATCAACAGGAGCGCGGCCGCAAACCAGAGCTTCTCGTAGCGGTGGATCTCCACGTCACCCCACCACCGTTGGCCCGTTGCCGAGGAACTCCACGAAGTACATGAAGAACCACATCACGACGAGGATGGCCAGATAGAGGAGGATCAGGGCCAGCGTTCCGACCGGGTCGAACTCGTCGTGGCCGATCTCGCGTACCACGCCACCGTCGGCCGTCGTGCCGCCGTCGGCAACGGCCGCGCCACTGTCGGCCGCCGCCTCCGTGCTCGCGTGCTCGCTACTCATGTGTCCGTCGGCCGGTTCGGTTGGCCCCCACGTCAAGGCGGCGGCCCGTTTCAAGGACCTGGGAATCGGGGGTAGCCTTTCATATACACGCCGTTCCAGTTCGACCACATGGCAGTCTCTCCACGCCTCGTCGCGCTCGTCGGACTGCTTGCACTGGGGCCGGTGATCGTCTTCGCGCTCTCGAAGTCCGTCCCCCTCTCGGGCGTCGTCACCGCCGTCAACGTCGTGATCATCGCCGCCTCGCTGTGGTACTTCACGGGACCCGCGGCGGCCGACGGCCGGGCACACTGAGACGCCGGCGGCCCCGACCGCTGGCGACGCGCCGACGCGGCACCGCACACTCCAATGGCATCCTGCACGCTCTGTGACCTGCCGACCGGCGACGACCCCATCGTCGGCCCGGACGGCGAGGGCCCCTACTGCTGCCGGGGCTGTCGCGCGGTCGACCAGGAACTCGGTGACCCGCCCGCAGCGGACGCGCCAGCCCCGGAGCCACCCGCGTCCGACCCCCCCGAGAATGCCGAGACCGCCTACCTCTCCGTCTCGGGGATGCACTGTGCGTCCTGCGAGACCTTCCTGGAGTCGCTCGGCGACCGCGAAGCGGGCGTCGTCGACGCCGACGCCAGCTACGCCGCGGGGGCGCTCCGCGTCCGCTACGATCCCGACACGACGGACGCCGACGCCCTCGCGGAGACCTTCTCGCGGTGGGGCTACGACGCTCGCGACCGCTCCGTCGGCGACGACCGCGACCAGGACGACGCCGTCGGTCGCCTGCTCGTCGGCGCCGGCTTCGGCATGATGGCGATGCTGTGGTACGTCCTCTTTCTGTATCCGGGCTACCTCGGGCTGGACCCGATCGTCTCGTTTGGCACCTTCGACGGGCTGTACCTCTACGGGCAACTGTGGGTCTTCGCCTCTGTCGTCCTGTTCTACACGGGCGCCCCGATTCTCCGTGGGGCGCTCGTCAGCCTGCGCGCCCGCCAGCCCAACGTCGATCTCCTGGTGTCCATCGCCGCAGTCGCCGCGTACTGCTACAGCGCCGGCACGGTGCTAACGGGGGGCGATCACCTCTACTTCGACGTCTCCATCGTGGTCGTCCTGGCCGTCTCGGTCGGCTCCTACTACGAGGGCCGCATCCGCCGCCGGGCCGCGGGCGCCATCGCGGACCTCGCCGACCTCCAGGTTGGCGAGGCGACGCGCGCTGCCGACGGCGAGACGGTCGTCGTCGACGCCGTCTCCGAGGGCGACGAACTGCTGGTCCGCGCCGGCGAGCGGATCCCGGTCGACGGGACCGTCGTCTCTGGGACCGCGTCGGTGGACCGCTCCCTCGTGACCGGCGAGGCCCGCCCGGAGACCGTCGACCCCGGCGACACGGTCCAGGGTGGCACGGTCGTCACGGACGGCCACCTGACCGTCGCCGCGGGCCCGGGGGCGACCAGCACCCTCGATCGACTCGTGGACCTGCTCTGGGACGTCCAGAGCACGCGCCCGGGCCCACAGCGGCTCGCGGACCGCCTCGCGACGGTCTTCGTCCCCCTCGTGCTCGTCGTGGCCGGCGTCGCGGTCACCTGGTCGCTCTGGACCGGCGCGACCCCGCGGAGCGCCCTCCTCACGGGCCTGGGCGTCCTCGTCGTCTCGTGCCCGTGCGCACTCGGCCTGGCGACCCCCCTCGCGGTCGCGTCGGGTCTGACCGCAGCCGTCGAACGCGGCGTCGTCATCGGCACGCCGGCGCTGTTCGAGACCGGGACGGACGTCGACACGGTCGTCCTCGACAAGACCGGGACCCTGACCGACGGCGGGATGACCGTCCAGGAGACCGTGGCGCACGAGGCGGACGACGAGACGGTGCGCCGCCGGGCGAGTGCCGTCGAATCCCTCTCGACGCACCCGGTCGCCGCGGCCGTCGCGGACGCGGGCGACGGGACCCCGGCGACCGTCACCGACTTCGAGAGCGACCGCCGGGGCGTCAGCGGCGACGTCGACGGTGACCGCGTCGTCGTCGGCCACCCCGACTACCTGCGCGAGCAGGGGCTGGCGGTTCCCGCGCCGGTCGCCGACAGCGTCGCGACGGCTCGCGCCGACGGCCAGGTACCGGTGCTGGTCGGCTGGGACGGCCGGGCCCACGGTTGTCTCGTCGTCGGCGACAGCCCGCGCGCCGACTGGGAACGCGTCGTCGAGTCCCTCGGCGCGGACGCGCGCGTCGTCGTCCTGACCGGCGACGACTCCGGCGCGGTCGCCCGCTTCGAGGCCCACCCGGCGGTCGACGACGTCTACGCCGGCGTCCCGCCGGACGGTAAGGAGGCGACGGTCCGGCGGCTGGCGGCCGCCGGCACGGTGGCGATGGTCGGCGACGGCAGCAACGACGCGCCCGCGCTCGCCGCCGCCGACGTCGGCATCGCGCTCTCGGGTGGCACGCAACTGGCCGGCGACGCCGCCGACGCCGTGGTGACGGACCTCGCCGACGTCCCCGCCGTCTTCGACATCGCCGCGGCGACCCGTCGGCGCATCCGCGGGAACCTCGGCTGGGCGTTCCTGTACAACGTCGTCGCCATCCCGCTCGCCGCCCTCGGGCTGATAAACCCGCTCCTGGCCGCTATCGCGATGGCGTCCTCGAGCCTACTCGTCGTGGCGAACTCGGCGCGGTCACTGGACGGCGCTGACACGCCACCGGAACGAGTGACCGCCCTGGCTCAGTCCGAGACGGACGCCGAGGGCAGGTCGCCCTCGTACCCATCGGGCACGTAGGCACAGAGCGGGTCGCTTCCGAGCGGATCGGCGGTCGCGGCGTTCGCTCGCGACCGACTGCCGCCACAGACGCGGCGGAACTCGCAGGCGCCGCACTTCCCCGAGAGGGCGTCGGGGTCCCGCAAGTCCTCGAACAGCGTGGCGTTCCGATACAGGTCGACGACGCTCTCCTCGCGGACGGTCCCGACCGACCGCGGCAGGAAGCCCGATGGGTAGACCTCGCCGGTGTGGCTGACGAAGGCGAAGCCGTCGCCGGCCGTGATGCCCGTCCGCCGGCCCACGCCGTCCGGCGGGCCCTCGGTCGAGGCAGCGGGCGGGCGACCCTCCGCCTGCGCCCCATCATCGGCCGCCGCAGGGTCGCCCGTCGGCGAGCGGTTCGCCTGGAGCGCGACGCGGCGGTAGTGGGGCGCCTCGGTCGTCTTGACGCCGAAGGGCGCCTCGCCGCTGACCGCGACGAGCCACTCCATCACCCGTTCGGCCCGGTCCGGGTCGATGGGGTCGAGGACCCGCCCGCGCCCGACGGGGACGAGGAAGAACACCGACCACAGCACCGCCCCCAGGTCCGCGACGAGGTCGCGAATCGCGGGCAGGTCCTCGACCGTCTCCGCACAGACGGTGGTGTTGACCTGGAGCGGGAGCCCGGCCTCGCGGGCGGCGCGGGCGGCCGCGAGGGTATCCGCGAAACTCCCCGACTCCTGCCGGAACTCGTCGTGGGCCGCCGCCGAGCCCCCGTCGATCGACAGCGCGAGACGGCGGAGGCCGGCGTCGGCCAGGGCCCCGATCCGGTCGGCGGTCAGCGAGGAGGTCCCACTGGGCGTCATGGTCATCTGGAGGCCCTGCTCGACGCCGTACGCGACGAGGTCCAGGACGTCGTCCCGGTAGAGCGGGTCACCGCCGGACAGGACGACGAGTTGCCCCTCGCCGAACTCGCGCGCCTGGTCGAGCAGGCGCTTCCCCTCGGCGGTCGTCAGTTCGTCCGGGTGGCGCGCCGGTTCGGCCTCCGCGCGGCAGTGCTTGCAGGCCAATTCGCAGGCCTGGGTCACCTCCCAGACCAGGACGAACGGACGCTCGCTCGGGTCGAAGTCGCCACCGGGCGGTCCCATGGTCACTCCACGTGGACGCGGGTGACGTGGCCGCCACAGCCACACTGCTCGACGTACTCCCAGGAGAGGTCGCGGTCCCAGGTGACCTCGGCGAGGGCGTCGAAGAGGTAGTCTTCGGGGTGGCCGTGGTCGCCGTGGCTCACGAGGTTGACGTGGTTGCCCGGTTCCGTGTGCTCGATGGCGGTGACGGCGCCGTCGATCACGTGGGCGGGGTCGGCGGCGTGGGCCGGTTTCTCCAGGTTCGCCGACCAGGACGTGTCGTGAACGCGGTCGGTCACCGGTGCGGGCGTCTCGTGGTCGTGCTCGGCTGGCGTGCTCGCCATATCTGACCGGACGGGCGCCAGCCCCGAGTACCCGGAGCCGAACAGGTTCGGGACTGCGTTGAGTGGGCTGGCCGTCCCAGCGACGACCGTGAGCCCGTCAGTGCCGGCCAGTGCCGACCGACCCGCGACGGGAGCGCCACGGAGCGACGACCTCGAGGGCGCCCTGGTCCTCCGGGCGCTGGACGACGCCGACTGTCGCGCCATCCTCGGGGCAGTCGACGACCGCGCCCGCTCCGCGCGGGAGATCGCCGAGACCTGCGACCTGCCGACGTCGACCACGTACCGAAAACTCGACCGCGTCGCCGCGGCCGGCCTCGTGTCCGAGCGTACCCAGGTCGCCCTCGACGGTACGACCCACAGCGAGTACCGGACCGCGGTCGCAGCCGTCCGCGTCTCGCTCGAGAGCCCGGACGGCTTCGCCGTGACGGTCGCCTTCCGCGACGAGCGCCCCCCGGTGACCGTCTCGCTCTCGGGGTGACTGCCGGGACCGACGCCCCTGGCTCAGTACCCCAGGACCAGCGCGACCGACTTCAGGAGGAGGAACGCCGCGACGAGGACGCTGCCGACGTACCGAACCAGGCCATCGAGCAAACCGAGCGGGAGCAGGCCGAGGAGCCCGCCCAAACCGAGGAGGGAACCGCCAGACTCGGACGGCGACGCAGTCGTCGTCGGGCCGGTCGGGCTCGCCCCCGCTTGCCCCGTCTCCGGCGTCGCGTCGGCCGCCGCTGCGCCAGTGTCGCCCCCGGCGACGACAGCGAACCGCGAGAAGCCGGGCGCAGTCGCCCGGTACCGCAGGGTCGCGTTGCTGCGCTCGACGAGGCTCGTCTCGAGTGGCTGCCAGTCGCCGTCGTGTCGCCGGTAGAGGCCCACGGCCGCTGGTTCCGCGCCGGTCTCCGCAACTGTCGCGCGGTCGACGGCCACTGTCATCGTCACGGTGTCGAGCGCGCCGTCGGGGACGTCGTGGACCACCGTGAACCCGCCCAGCCCGGCGCCCGCGACGCTCGCCGCGGCGTCGTCGACGGCCGCTGGCCCGTCCAGCTGGACGCCGAGCCGGTAGCTCGCGTTGGCGGCGGGCGTCACCGTCACGCGTTCCAGCGCCATCGTGTCCGTGGATGCGACGGCCCGCCCGTCGCTCGTGGGGATGGACACGGGCGTCCCGGCCGTCGTGCCCGTAACGCGGACCAGCGTCGACGCGGAATCGCCGCCGTCCGTCAGTCGCACCGTCGCGCTGGCGTTCGGGAGCGTCCCGGCTCCGAGGCTGGCGTTGCCCGCCCCCGCGACGACGAACAGCGTGTCGGTGGCCGTGTTGCCGCGGGCGTCGGTGACCCGCGCCCGGACGGTGTAGTTGCCGGGCTCGTACCGGTGGGTGACCCGCTCGCCGGTGGCGTTCGTCCCGTCGCCGAGCGCCCACGTGACGTTGGCGACGCCGGTCAGGTCCGTCGACCGGCTGGCGTCGAAGGTGTAGTTGCGTCCCGAGGAGGCCTGGATGTCGACGACTGCGACGGCGTCCGGTGGCGTCCTGTCGACGACGGCCTCCCCGTCGACGCGCGGTGAGTCGTCGTTGCCGTTCCCGTCGGCGACGTCGGTGACCCGGAACCGGTACTCGCCGTCCGCGCCCGGATCGTAGGTCGCCTCGTAGACGTCGCGACCGCCCTCGTGGGTGTGCTCGAAGTCGGCCAGGCCCAGGCGGTCGGTCCGTGGCCCGGTGACCGCGACGGTCAGGGCAGCCAGCCGGTCGTCGACCGCGAGCCGGAGGTCGACCGAGCCGTTTCCGCCCGGGCGGGCCCGGAAGGCCGTGACGAACGGCGCGACGCCGTCCATGTCGTCGACGGTCCGAGTCCCCGCCCGGGAGGCCCGAAGCGGCTTCCCGGACTCGTCCGTGATGACGGCGCCGTCGGCGAGCGACACGCGAATCTGGTCGGTGTTGACGGGATCGGCGAGGTGGAGGCGCACGGTCGCGTTCGACCCGTCCTCGGTCACGGTGACGTTCTCGAGTCGCCCGCTGCTGAGCGCGAAGTCGGCCGTGGAGATTGACGACTCGTCCACGTCGACGTCGTCGGTGATCGCGAGGTCGATCGTGACGTGGTCCACCTTCGTCGCGGTCCCCAGGGACGGCCCGACGGTGTCGTTGTCCTGCTGGAGTGGCTCCGTGGGGACCGTCGCCCCGCCGACGCCCGCCAGGAGCACCAGCGCCACGAATCCCACGCCGACCGCGGCACACAGGAGCGCCGCGGTTCGACGGTTCACGGGTCCCGTGCCGCCGTCGACCACCCCGCGGTCACCGCGACCGCCGGCAGTCGACGCGTCCGTCGGCACGAGACCGCCTGGTGACATGACCTCGAGGTTGGCGAGACAGCCCCATAAAGTCGGCAGCCCGATTCTCGCCCGTGAAATTCGGGGTGACAGGTGCCCGCTCGCGGCCGGACCGCGACCGACCCGGCGCAACGACTTTCCGTCAGTCAGACCACGGTTCGGGCGTGTCCCGGCAGACGCGCGTCCGACGTCTGCTCGACGTCCCCCGTCGACGCCTGGCGGTCGCGCTGGGAGTGACCGTCTTTGCGGCCGCGCTGGTCCTCGTCGTGCTCGACGAGGGGCTCCTGTCGATCCCCGTCGGCGCCTCCGAGATCGCTGCCGACCTGCTGGAGCGGTACGGCCTCGCGGCACTGCTCGGCGTCTTCGTGATCGAGGGGCTGATGCTGCTGTACTTCGCCCCGAGCGAGAGCCTCGTCCCGGCCGCCGTCCTCGTGCTGGGCGACGGCCCCGCGACGCTGGCCGCCATCCTGGCCGTCGCCGTCGCCGGGGCGACGCTCGGGCAGGTCGGACTCCTCCTCGTCGCGCGCCGCGCCGGCCGGGAGTACGTGATCGAGCGGGGCTGGATCGGCGTCTCGGAGGCGCAACTGGAGCGGTTCGACGCCTGGTTCGACCGCTGGGGCCCGCTCGCCGTCCCCGTCAGCAACACGATGCTGTTCGTCAGGGGCATGTTGACCGTCCCCGCCGGCCTGAGCGACATGGACCTGCGGACCTTCGCGGCGCTGTCGGCGGTCGGGACCTTCTGCTTCGAGGCGATCCTGGCGGCGCTGACGCTCGGGGTGGTGACCTGGCTCTGACCCGCACATTTATGACCGAATCCGGGGCCACCCAAGCGCATGCCCGACTGTCACCACTGCGGGGCCACCGTCGCGGTGGCCGACGCCTACTGTGCCGACTGTGGCGTCCGACTCGGGGCTCCCCCCGACGGCCCGACGGAGTCCCAGCCAGGGGACGCAGCCCGAGCCGATAGGCCGCGGCGGCCGGATTCGCCCAGGCAGACCGTCGCGGGATCGGCGGGGACCGACGGACTACCGACGCCGGACAGCCTGAAGCTCGCGTGTGCCCTCCTCGCGATCCTCGGTCTCCTGTCCGGTCTGGCGGGCGTCGGGGCCATTCGGGCTCAGCAGGCGTTCGGTTCGATTCCCTCGGGATACGGCGGCCCGTACGGCACGGGCGGTGGCGTCCAGGTCGGGCTGCTCGTCACCGGCGTCTTCGTCCTCGCCCTGGGGGTCGCGTACCTGGCTTCGGCCTATGGGCTCTGGCGGGCCCGCAGCTGGGCATGGACCGCGACGCTCGTCACTACCGGCGCCGGAACGCTCCTCTTCCTGGTCGCTCCGAGCGGTGGTGGACTGGGCGCCCTCTCGGCGCTCGCCAGCGGCGGTCTGTGCGCGTATCTCGTCCTCGCTGGCGAGGCGTGCCGGCCGGCGGTCCGGTTCGCCGTGGCCAGGCGTCAGCGTGCCGAGGTCGGGGACCGAGAACCGTCGGGCGAAGGCTTTTGATGTAGAATGTTCTACGCAGTAGCAATGACTACCTCCGTGAAGATCGGCGAGTCCGCGAAGGACCGCCTCGAACAGCTCCAGGCAGAGATCAGGCTCGAGACGGGGACCTCGGTGACCCAGCAGGACCTCCTGGATCGGTTGATCGACCGGCAGTACGCGTCCCGCGAGGACATCGTGGACTCCTACCGCGACGAGTGGGAGGGGCTCTCCGAGGACGAGATCGAACAGTGGCTGTCCGGAGCCGGATCCTGGGGCGGCGGTGAACCGTCCGACCTTGACGAAGCGCGATACGACGATACCTACCTGGCAAAGAAGCTCGGCGAGGCAGACCGCTCGTGACCGTCTTCGTCGACACGGGGCTGTTCTACGCCGCCCAGGGCGCTGAGACGACTCGGCACGACACCGCGAAACACGCCCTCTCGACCGTGCTCGAGGGACCATACGGCCGGCCCGTCACCACGAATTACGTCGTGGAGGAAGCTGCCACGCTGGTCCGTTCTCGGAGCGGCGACGTCACCCAGGCCAAGCGCGTCATCGACAGAATTCTCGGCCGGGACACCTATCCGGACGTCTTCGACCTCCATCACGTCGACCCCTCGTTGTTCCGCCGGGGGATCGAGACCTTCGAGCGGTACGACGATCACGAACTGAGTCTCACCGACGCCACGACGATTGCGCTGGTCGAGTCCGCAAATATCGACCACGTCCTCGCGTTCGACGACGACTTCGACGGCATCGTCGATCGACTGGATCCGCGAAACCTCTAGGCGGCAGTTCCCGTCCCGCCCTCGTCGATGGCCTCGACGAGCAACTCCGTGACGTCGATGACCTCGAGGTCGTCCTCGAAGCCACCGGTCTTGCGGCCGTCCTCGAACATCGTCACGCACATCGGACAGGCGACGACGAACCGGGAGACGGCACCGCCGTCCGTGTCCTCGGCGGCCTCGCGCAGGCGCTCCTCACTCGGCTTGGGGTCCTCGTCGAAGTCCATCCAGAGGCCGCCGCCCCCGCCGCCACAACAGAAGCTGTCGCTGCGGTTCCGGGGCATCTCCTGGAGGTCGACGCCGGTCCGGCGGATCACCGCACGCGGCTCGTCGTAGACGTCGTTGTACCGCCCGAGGTGACAGGGGTCGTGGTAGGTGACGGTCTCCGAGAGGCTGGCGGGCACCTGGAGGCGGCCCGAGGAGAGCAGGTCGTCGACGACCTGCGTGTAGTGGGCGACGTCGTCGGGCGACCAGTCGGGGTCGTCGAACTCCGGGTACTCGTTTTTGAAGGTGTTGAACGCGTGGGGATCGGTGGTGACGATGGTGTCGTACTCGCACTCGCCGATGGCGGCGGCGTTGTCCTCGACGAGGACCTCGTAGAGTCCCTCCTCGCCGACGCGACGGACGTCGTTGCCGGCGGTCTGTTCGGCCTCGTAGAGGATGCCGTAGTCGACGCCCGCTTCCTCGAACAGCCGCGCCAGAGAGCGAGCGACGGCGCGGTTGCGCTCGTCGAAACTCGGGTAGTCGCCGACGTACCAGAGGTACTCGACGGGCTCGTCGCGGGCGTCGGGCACCGCGAAGTCGAGGTCCTCGGTCCAGTCCGGGCGCGTCCGGTCCGGCTCGCCGAAGGTGTTGCCGTGCTGGAAGACGTCCATCATCGTCTCCTGGACGTTGGCGTCCATCTCGCCGGCCTCGGTGAGGCGGCGGTTCATCTCGGTGAACTGGGTGACGTGCTCGATGTCGACGGGACAGGCGTCCATGCAGGCCATACAGGACAGGCAGGACTCCATCGTCTGGGCGTCGATGACGCTCGTCCTTCCGTCGGACGAGTCCGACGACGTGCCCCTCGCTGCACTCGCGGCACCCCCGTCGGCGACGATCGGCACCTCGTCGGTCCGGCCAGCGTCGACGTCCTGGCGGTAGGTCTTGAGGTCGAGGATGACGTCGCGGGGGTCGAGCGGCCGGCCGGCGGCCTTCGCGGGACAGACGGACGAACACCGGCCGCACTTCGTGCAGGCGTCGTGGTCGAGCAGTTGTTTCCAGGAGAAGTCGTCGATGTCCGAGGGGCCGATGTCGTCGGGGTCGGCGTCCGTGGGGACGCCAGGCAGCCGAGCCCCCGCCTTGTCGTCCCTCGTCACGACGTTTGCGAACGACGAGAGCATGTGGAAGGGCTTGCCGTAGGGGATCCAGGCGACGAACCAGAGCGCGAGCAGCGCGTGGGACCACCAGACGGCGGGATAGACCGCTTCGGCGAGGCCCGCGGAGACCCCGGCGGCCGACGCCACGAGCGCGACGAAGTAGCCGACGAAGCTGACGGTCTCGTGGGCGGGGAACTCGGTGCCGACGATCCGCAGGCCTTCCGTGAGGTAGCCCCCGACGCCGAGGAGGAACAGCGACCAGACCAGCAGGCCGTCCTCGAGGCTCGTGTGGACGCCCCAGAGGCGCTCGGTGCGGTCGACGTACCGCCGGTAGATGGCGACGCCCAGGCCGACGACGAACAGGAGCCCCATCGCGTCGACGACGAAGGAGTACGAGAGGTAGAAGTCGCCCCGGAAGAACGACTGGCGGGTGCCCAGCAGCGCCTCGGTGCCGGTGCGGTAGATCCACTCGTCGAACCCGAGGATCACCGTGGCGATGAACAGCGTCAGGAAGCCCCAGAAGACGAAGGTGTGCCAGATGCCCCCGACGCGGTCGCGGTCGAACTGGTTCGCGTTGGAGAGGACCACGCGCGCGCTCGACCGGATCCGGGCCGGCAGGTCGTCGAGGCGTGGGACGGGATCGTCGGCCCCGCGGCGGTAGCGCTGGACGCGCTCGTAGACGCCGTAGGCGAACACGAGCGTGCTCAGGACGGCGAGGGCGTAGAAGATCGCCTTCTCGACCGGGCCGATTCCCCAGAAGGTGGGCCGCGTCACGGTCTCGGCCTGTAGAAGGACCATTTCGTCGAAACGGACCGCGAACGCTCATAAGTATTCTTTCTGTATTCTGATGGGTTCGCGCCCGCGGCCCTGCGCGTGACGGGGACAAGGCTTTTGTCCGTCAGGCCGTGCGTGTCAGTCCGATGGACGAGAAGACCGAGGAACTCCGCGACATCTTCCTCGACGTCGCCGAGGACGAGACCGTCACGGAGTCCCAGTCCGAGCCCCGGGGGACGCTGACGGGCGACGACGCGCCCGTCCGCGAGCGGCTGGTGGACGTCGTCGAGCGCATGCGCGACCGGTTCGACTTCGAGACCGACCTGGCGACGGAGACCTACGCGGAGATCGTCCGCCGCTTCTACGACGGCCAGGCCGACGAGCAGCTGGCCGTCGACCTCGACCTGGACCGCGCGACCGTCTTTCGGGCGCGGGCCGACCTGCACCTCCTCCGCGAGGACGACGCCGCGGACGTCGACCTGGCGGCGATCCGCGAGCGCGTCGCTGACGGCGCGGACCCGATGGCCGCGGCAGCGACCCTCGGCTACGACGAATCCGCGGCCGAACGCGCCAGGGCGGTCCTCCGGGCGCGGGACGCCTCCCGGCGCGTGAGCCAGCGCTACCGCAGCGAGTTCGAGGAGATCCTGACAGACGCCGACATCGCCGTCCGCCTCACGGCGAGCGCCCAGGAGGACGGCCTGGCGGAGGCCACCGAGGACATCGAGACCGACCTGCAGTTCTGACGCCCCCGGTCCGCCGCGTCCCGGACGCACCGAACCGTACGGACCTTTTTGACCGATGGCGCGGCCAGGCCCGCCATGCTCCCGTTCCGCGAGGTCGCCACCGCCGCCTACTGCCCCCGGAAGTGCTACTACCGCCGGCGCGACCCCGACGTCGACCGCGGCCCGCCACCCGAAGTGATCGCGGTGCGCGACCTCGCGTTCGACTATCCGACGCTGCTCGCGGACGACGACGCACTGGAGGCGGCGCCGATCGCCGTCACGCCGACGACCTTCCGGTCGACCCTCGGGGCGGCCAGGGCCCGCCTCGACGCCTGGGACGCCCTCGCCGCGCCGGCCGACCGCGACGTCTTCGTGTCCGGCGACGACTGTCACGGCGTCGTCCACAAACTGCTCGACGGGCCGACGCTCTCGCTGGTCTTCGCCGGCGACCCGCCGGACCGCGGCGTCTGGCACCCACAGAGCGTGCGCCTCGTCGCCGCGGCGCGGGCGCTGGCCGACGAGCGCGGGACGCCGGTCCAGCGGGTCTACGCCGAGTATCCCGCCCACGGGGCGATCAGGGCCGTCGACGTGACCGCCCGCCGTCTCGGCGCCTACCGCGCGGCCCGCCGGACGGCGCGGTCTATCGACGGCCCGCCCGCACGCACCAGGGACAAACAGAAGTGCGACCCCTGCGAGTACGGGGATCGGTGTGGGGTGCGGACGCGGTCGCTGCTCGGCCGCCTCCGGTCCTGAGGCCCCGTCGCCTACGCCCGACGCTCGTCGTCGCCACCCTCGCTCGCCAGCCACGCCGCCACCTCGTCGGCCCGCGCCCCGCGGCGGTTGACCTCGCCGCGTGCGACGTCGACCACCGTCGACCCGCCCCCGGGCGTCTCGCCGCCGTCGAGGACGACGCTCGCCGCGTCCCGGATCTCGCCGTCGACGTCGGCGACCGTGCGCGCGCTCGGCCGCCCGCTGACGTTCGCACTCGTTGCCGTCACCGGGCCGGCCCGCTCGGCCAGCGCCCGGGCCGTCGGGTGGTCGGGGACGCGGACGCCGACGCGGCCCCGGCCGGCCGTGAGTTCCGCGGGCACCGACTCCCTGGCGTCGACGACCACCGTGACGGGCCCGGGCAGGAACGCGCGGCAGAAGGCCCGCTCGCGATCCGTCAGGTGTGCGACCGTCTCGATCGCGTCGACGTCCGCGACGGCGAGGGAGACCGGCTGGTCGCGGTCGCGGCCCTTGGCGTCGAAGACGCGCTCGACTGCCCGCCCGTCGAGGGCGTCGGCGCCCAGCCCGTAGACCGTCTCCGTCGGGTAGACGACGAGGTCGCCGTCGCGGATCGCCCGCGTCGCCCGGTCGAGGGCGCCCTCGTCGACCGCAACTGCCGCGTCCTCACCCATCGTCAGGCCGTCGCCCGCTCGCCGAGCGTCTCGATCGCGTCTTCGACGGCGTCGTAGTCGGGGAAGTCCGGCCACTGTTCGGCCACCCAGGCGTAGGCCACGGTGCGGTCGGGTTCGATGGCGAAGACGGCGGGTCGGGGTTCTTCGATCCCCGCCATGCCGTCGAGGTCGTGGACGATCCCGTACGCTTCGGCGACGCCGTTTGCGGGATCGGAAAACAGTTTCACGTCCGCGATGTCCCGGTCCTCGATCAGGGACTTGTGCTCGTAGGGCGTCGAGATGGACAGCCCGACGACGGTCACCTCGTCGGTCCAGCCGCGGTCGCGCACCTCGTTCCAGACGTACGTCGCCGGGAAGGCCCCGTCCATGGGGTAGCAGACGAGGAGGAGGGGCCCGTGGTCGAGGAGATCCGAGAGGCTGGCGTTCGTCCAGGACTCGGCGTCGACCAGGGGCCGCTCGAAGTCGGGGGCCTGCTCGCCCGCCTCGACGTGGTCCGTCGGGCCGAGGTCGACGACGTCGAACTCGAGGTCCACTACGATCCCCCCGCGGTCGCGCTGGCGTCTGCGGGCGCGGCCTGCCCGCCCTCGCCGTAGGTCGCGTCGAGGTACTCGACGACGTTCGCGCTCTCGGCCATCGTGACGCCGGTGGTCTCGTCCACGATCACCGGCACGGACCGCACGCCGGCGACGCGCTTGACGACGTCGCGCTCGGAGTGCATCGGTTCGACGAACACGGAGCGGTACGACAGGCCGAGGTCCTGGAGGCGGCGGACGACCCGCTCGCAGAACGGACAGGCCTGCAGGCGGTAGAGCGTGATCGCTGGGTCGGTCATACCCCCGCTTGGGCCAGTACCCGTGTAAGGGTGTCGCCGAGGCGGTCCCACCTGCGTTCATTCCGTCCCTGGAGGCCGACCATGACAACGCTTAATCCCGACGCCGGGCAAGGACGCAGGGTAATGGGCGATCCAGTCGTGGCCGGGCAGTTGCCCCGGGCAGCGCTGACCGTCGACGTGTTCGGCGTCGCCGTCTCTGACACCCTCTTTCTCGGCGCCGGTGCAGCGGTGCTGCTGGTGTTGTTGTTGCTGTCGGCCTTCTTCTCCTCCTCGGAGATCGCCATGTTCTCGCTCGCGTCTCACCGCCTGGAGAACCTCGCAGAGGAGGGCCGACGGGGCTCACGGACGTTACTCCAGCTCAAGCAGGACCCACACCGCCTGCTGGTCACGATCCTCGTCGGCAACAACCTCGTCAACATCGCGATGTCCTCGATCGCGACGGGGCTGCTCACGTACTACATCGGGAACGGCAGCGTGGCGGTCGTGATCGCGACGATCGGGATCACCGCGCTGGTCTTGCTGTTCGGCGAGAGCGCCCCGAAGTCCTACGCCATCGACCACACCGAGTCCTGGGCCCTCCGGATCGCCCGGCCGCTGAAGCTGGCGGAGTACGTCCTCTGGCCGCTGATCGTCCTCTTCGATTTCCTGACGCGTGCGGTCAACCGCGTCACCGGCGGCCAGTCGGCCATCGAGACCTCCTACGTGACGCGCCAGGAGATCCGCGACATCATCGAGACCGGGGAGCGCGAGGGCGTCCTGGACGAGGAGGAACGCGAGATGCTCCAGCGAACCCTCCGGTTCAATCGGACCATCGCCAAGGAGATCATGACGCCCCGCCTCGACATGACGGCGGTGCCCGTCGACGCGTCGATCGACGAGGCCATCGAGACCTGCGTCCAGAGCGGCCACGCCCGCCTGCCGGTCTACGAGGGCAGTCTCGACAACGTCATCGGCATCGTCCACATCCGCGACCTCGTCCGTGACAACACCTTCGGGGAGTCGCCCGCCGACGTCGACCTCGAGGACGTCATCGAGCCGACGCTACACGTCCCCGAGTCGAAGAACGTCGACGACCTCCTGACGGAGATGCGCGAGGAGCGCCTCCACATGGTAATCGTCATCGACGAGTTCGGCACCACTGAGGGGCTGGTGACGATGGAGGACCTGACCGAGGAGATCGTCGGCGAGATCCTCGAGGGCGAGGAGGAGGTGCCCATCGACCGCCTCGGCGACGACGCGGCGATCGTCAAGGGCGAGGTCAACGTCGACGAGGTCAACGAGGCGCTGGGTATCGACCTTCCCGAGGGCGAGGAGTTCGAGACCATCGCCGGCTTCATCTTCAACCGCGCCGGCCGCCTCGTGGAGTCCGGGGAGGTCATCGCGTACGACGGGCTCGACATCCGCGTCGAGCAGGTCGAGAACACGCGCATCCTGAAGGCCCGGATCAGCGGGCTGGAGTCGTACGATCCTGGATCGACGGCCGAGGCCACGGACCTCGGCGAGGCGTCCACCGAGTAACCTCAGAGTACGGCCTCGACCCCGACCACGGCGACGTATCCCACGACCAGGGCGAGCGCGAGCGACCCGATCCACGCGAGGACCGTATAGCCCATCTTCGCCCGCGAGACGTCGCTGCCGCCCGCCGCGTAGCCGCTCCCGACGATGGCCGAGACGATGATCTCGTTGAAGGACACGGGGATGCCGAAGAAGACCGCCGCCTGCGCGATGGCGAAGGAGGGGATCAGCGCGGCGATGGATCGCCGGGGTCCGAGCGCCGAGTAGTCCTGCGAGAGCGCCTTGATCATCCGCGGCGCGCCGGTCCACGACCCGACCAGCAGGCCGAGGCCGCCGCCAAACAGGAGAGCGACGATCGGCAAGCGAAACTCCGACAGCAGCGGCACGAGGGGGCCGAGCGCCAGGCCGACCTGGCTGCCGCCGGCGGAGAAGGCGACCAGGGCGCCGAGCGCCAGGAGGAAGCGCCGCTGGCCGCCCGCCAGGTCCCGCCTGACGTCCGCGGCGACTGCGAGGCCGATCAGGGTGGCCACGGCGACGGTGACGGCGACGTGGGTCAGGACCCCGCCGCCGACCTGCAGGACGACCGCTTCCGCGACCGAGGCCTGCGTCTCCGGCGGGCCGAGGAAGACGAAGCGGACGTTCGCGAGGACGAGGCCGACGAGGCCGCCCAGCACCGGGACCAGCACCCGCTCGCTCGTGCGCTCGTCCCGGAGGAGGCGGGCCGTCCCGTAAGCGACGCCACCGCCGACGAACGGGGTCAGCACCCACAGCGTCGCGATCTGCTGGTACTTCGCCCAGGCCGGCGCGCCCCCGATGGCCAGGCCCACGCCGACGACGGCCCCGGTGACCGTGAAGGCCGTCGCGATGGGGTAGCCGGCGAAGACGCCCACGGCGACCAGGATCGCCGCGGTCAGCAGGCCGATCGTCGCCGCCGTCGGCGTCAACGTCGTACCGACGATCAGTTCCCGCCCGACGGCGTTGGTGACGTTCGCCCCCTGGAGGACCGCGCCCAGGAGGCCGAGGATGCCCACCAGAAACCCCGCCCGCATGATCGAGATGGCGTTCGCGCCGACGGCCGGGGCGAACGGCGTCGACCCCGAGGAGCCCGCGCCGATGGACCAGGCCATGAACAGGCTGGCGAACCCGGCCACGACGAGGGTGACCAGGGCCGTGGTCGCCACCATTTGAGCGCGCTACTGTCGGCCGGCCTATTAGCCTACCGGCTGCCAGACGCCGCCCCGGTCACGTGGTGTTGCCGTCGACGTCGTTCCCGTTGGCCTCGCGCTCGCGGCTGGTGATCTCGACGCCCTCCGCGGCCTCGGCGGAGGCCGTCTCCTTTTCGGTCTCGACGTGCCAGCGCTCGACGCTGGCCTCCAGGTCCGCGAGTTCGTTCGAGACGCGGATCTTCAGGTCGTCGTCGTTGACGTTGACCTCGAAGACGTAGGTCGGGTCCTCGTCGCCGCCGATCCGGCGGAGGTTCGCGGAGATCAGCTCGTTGTCGAAGTAGTAGGGGGCGATCTGGGTCATGACGTTCTTGTAGACGGCGTCCTCGACCTTGCGGATCGCCTTGCGGCTCGCGGAGTCGGCCGCCCGCGCGACGTAGTCGATGCTCTCGCCCCACTTGTCGACGGCCGCGTCGGGCTCGTCCAGTTTCTCGTAGGACTCCGCGAGCTTCTCGCCGGCCGTCTGGAGGTCGTCGTCCGGCCGCTTGCCCGCCTTCTCGCCCTGTCCCTGCTGGACGCTGGCCTGTTCGGCGGTCTTCTCGTTGACGTCCTCGTCGAGTCGCTCGTGGGTCTTCGGTCGCCACTCGTCGAACTCCGCGAGGGCGTCCTCGTCGACCGGGATGCCCTCTTCGCGAAGGGCACGCAGCGCCCGGACCAGCCGCTCGCCGTGCTCGACCACGTCGACCCAGCCGCCGCGACGTTTGAAGCCGGAGACGCTCTCCTCCATCGGTGTGGTGGCTACCTATCGGCTGCCCCGATATACCTTTTCCTCCCGACTCGCGCGTCGAGGGTCCGGCCGGTCCCCCGGCCGCCCCCGTGTGTCATCGTCCGTAGACGAGCCGCGACGCGACCGCGTCGAGCCGCCGCTTCGCCCGTCCGAGCCAGACCGCCGGCTTCGCGACGGCCCGGACCTCCGACTCGGGCAACTCGATGCGCTCGCCCGCGAAGGGATCCTCGCCACTGGTCTCCTCTCGATCCTCGGCCACGTCCACGACCGTGGTCATGCTGCACCGGCCGCACGCCTCGCGCCCGTTCCCGGACATACAGTCTCACTGTCGAGTGGATTGGCCGTCCAGAACCTTAACGGTTCGGCGCGTGTGAGGTGGTGCCATGAGTCAGGTAGACGGGGACGGGGACGTCGAGCCGCGGCGTGACGCGGCCGGACCGGACGACCCGGGGGCGGAGGAACCGACGGACGTCACCGAGACGCTCGACCGTCCGGAGTGGGACGACGACTACCTCGACCGCGTGGCCGACCGCCTCGTCGTCAACTACGACCTGGAACGGGACCACCGCGTCCAGGGCCAGCGGTTCCCCCTCTACGGGCAGATGGAACTGCACAGCCAGAAGCACTTCTTCCATCCGGCGCTGTCCTTCGCCCACCACGAGTCCTACGAGCACCTCTTCGTCCGACGGGTCGACCGCGTCGACACGGGGACCGTCGACGACCTGGTCGCCCTGGGCCACGACCTGGCCGACGACCGTGTCGACCCCCACGAGGAACACTACAGTACCGAGTTCACCTTCGCCCTCGTCGCGCCGGCGATTCCGGACGCCGTCCGCGAGCAGGTGGCGGGCCTGGACGAGCGCACGCTGCTGAAGTACGGCTTCAACGGGCACTACGAGGTGAACGTGGTCGTGGTCGCGCCGTCGCGCGAAGAAATCGTCGCGAACGAGGCCGCGGACGTCACCGAGGCCTTCACGACGTGGGCGCCGATCGAACGCGAGGAACCGGGCCTGCTCGGACTGCTGGCCCGGCGGTTTCAGCTCTAGTCGTCGCCGGGTTCGGCCGACACGGTGCGCCCGCTCCCGAGGCCGCGGACCTTCTGGATGTTCTTGTAGCCCATCCAGACCAGCGACAGGGCCAGGCCGACGAGGACGAGGCCGATGATGGCCTGTACGACGCCGGCTGCCTGCCCGAGCAGCGCGGTCGCGGGATCGGCGGTGATGCCCAGGAGCCGGCCGCCGATCACCTGGTAGAACACGACCCACAGGAGGCCACAGACGGTGATGATCGTCATCAGCGCCATGGGCACGCCCGTGGAGACGAGTTGCTTGGTCTGGTCCCAGTTGGCCAGCCAGACGGTGACCGTCAGCAGCGCCATCGCGGCGAGCAACTGGTTCGCGCCGCCGAACAGCGTCCAGAGGTCGGCCCAGCGACCCGAGCCGAGCAGGAAGAACGCCACGACCACGATGATGCTCGTGTTGACGTAGCGGTTGGCCGCGTACTCCTGGACGGTCGTCTCCGGCGTCCCGACGAGTTCCTCCATCATGTACCGGCCGAGCCGCGCGGCCGTGTCCATGCTCGTCAGCAGGAAGCTCGACAGGACGAGCGCCATGAAGACGGACGCGAGCTGGAACGGGAGGCCAAGCGCCGTCAGGATCGCCCCCCCGCCGGTCGCGAAGTTGGGCAGCGCGAGTCCGATGCCACCCGTAGATGCCGGGATCGCGACGACGGCGACGGTCGCGAGGGCGACCGAAGCGAGGAGCCCCTCGCCGAGCATCCCGCCGTAGCCGATGAGTTTCGCGTCGGTCTCCTTGTCGAGTTGTTTCGCCGTCGTTCCCGACGAGACCAGCGAGTGGAACCCGCTGATCGTCCCGCACGCGATGGTGACGAACAACAGCGGAAACAGCGGCATCAGCGGGAGGCTGTCAGCGACGGGTCCGCCGCCACCGAAGAACCCGTAGAACGCCCCCATCTGTATCTCGAAGCTGATCGTCCCGTCGACGGCCCCCGCCGGAACGTTCATCCCGGTGATGAAGGTCCCGACGATGACGGCCAGCAGTGCCCCCCCGACGCCGGAGTACAGGAGGAACGACGACAGGTAGTCCCGGGGCTGGAGCAGCATCCAGACCGGGAGAATGCTCGCGATGCCGCCGTACACCAGGACGACGAGTACCCAGGCGCCGATGTTCGAACTGCCCAGCAGGGCCGGGAAGAACGCGTCCGAGCCGAGCAGCGTGATCGTGCCGGCCGGGTAGTCACCGGGCGTGATCGCGAGCGGAACCTGGGTCCCGATCCAGACCGACGCGAACACGCCAGCGACGAAGATCACCGTGCCCACCGAGAAGGGCAGGTTCAGCTGGTACAGCCAGAACCCGAAGATGAACGCGAGTCCGACGTATATCAGGCTCGCGGTGGCCGCCTGCGGAAACGCGTCGAAGACCAGCCCGATCACCAGCGCGAACACCGCCACGACGAGGATGATCAACAGGAAGGCGAACCACAGGAGCATGTTCTTCCCGCGGTCGCCCACGTACTGGCCGATGATGTACCCGATCGACTTCCCCTCGTGTCTGAGGCTGCTCGACAGCGAGGTGAAGTCGTGGACTGCACCCAGCAGCGGGTTACCGATCGCGACCCACAGCAGGGCCGGCACCCAGCCCCAGACGATCCCGGCCGTTATGGGACCGACGATGGGTGCGCCGCCCGCGATACTCGAATAGTGATGCCCCAGGAGGACAGGTTTCTTCGCCGGTACGTACTCCTGTCCGTCGTCGTACTTGTGCGCCGGTGTCTCACGTCCCTCCTCCAGTTCCACGAACTGGGAGAGGTATCGCCCGTACCCGAGGTAGGCGACGCTGAACGTGAGCAGTACCAGCGCGACGATCCATATGACCCCTGCCATGACTTACCACAATGGGTATACACAGACAGGACCTTATTAAACGTAATGTTCATTAGATTAGATGTATGGGCGGCGGTCTCGGCCCGTTGCGGCCCGAACCTGCGACTCGCCAATTAATTCCTACGAAGGGTGACGGCAAGATTCACGGACGGGGCGCCGGTTCGATGGCGAGTTCGTCCGCGACGTCCGCCAGCAGCGAGCCGACGACCTCGCTGGTGCGCGTCTCGATTTCGGCCAGCACGGGGGCGTCGAACGCGCGGATCTCCGCGAGGCGCTCCTCCTCGGTAGCGACGCGCTCCCGGAGGTAGCGTGCCCCACGGCCGTCCTCCTCGGGGTCCGGCGACGGCGTCAGTTTGTTCACGACGATGCCCGCCAGGGGCAGGTCGGCCTCGCGGAGCGTGTCCATGGTCCGCCTCGTCTCGCGGATGGAGAGCTGGTCGGGGTTACAGACGAGGTGGAAGGCGGCGTCCTCGCGGAGCACCTCCCCAGCGAACTCGAAGCGCTGCTTGCGCTCGGTCAGGCGCGCGATGATCGGGTCCGTCTCGCGCATCTCCTGGATGCGATCCTCCCCGAGGGCGGCCCGTTCGAAGTACTCGATGCTCTTCTCGCGTTTCTCCAGGAGCCCCTGGATCCAGCTCTGGAGGAACTCCGGGAGCGAGAGCAGGCGGAGGGTGCCCGCCGTCGGCGCGGTGTCGAAGACGATCCGGTCGAAGTCGTCGGCGTCCCGCATCACGTCGATGAAGCGGTCGAACAGCGCTGCCTCGTAGGCTCCGGGGGTCTGGTGGGCCATCTCGAGTTGCATCGAGACCTCGTTGACCATCGCCGGGCTGAGCTGTTCGCCGAGCTGCCGGCGCAACTCGGTGAGGTGGTCCTCGACCTCCTGGTCCGGGTCGATCTCCATCGCGTGGAGGCCGTCGTGGTCGGTGACGGACTCGGGCTCGTCGGAGAACTGCTGGTCGAAGACGTCCGAGGTGCTGTGGGCCGGGTCCGTGGAGACGACGAGGGTCTCCAGGTCGGCGTCGGCACACTTCAGGCCGTAGGCCGCGGAGACGGTCGTCTTGCCGACGCCGCCCTTGCCGCCGAAGAAGGCGAATCGACTCATCAGAAGTGGTACTGCTGGCCCTTGCGCTCGACGAGGGAGTCGCGATCCCACATGCGGCGCTGCCAGGCCTCGTACTCGTCCCCGAGGTGGGGGAGCAGTTCGGCGGTGTAGTACGACACCGGGCTCGGAATGCCGAAGGCGTCGGGGAAGCAGGCGAGCATGAACGCGTCCGCCTGGTCCTCGGCCTCCTTCTCGATTTTCTCCGTCGCCGGGTGCTCGATCATCCCGTGGTAGAGCCCGTGGAGCCACTCCTCTACGAGTTCCCTGTACGCTTCGATCCGTTCCGCCAGGGTCATGCGTGGCGGTAGCCCGCCCCCGGGCAAAAGTGTGTGGGGACGGCTACCACGGGGAGTTAAGGGGGGAGCGACCACACCCGGAGGCGATGGCAAACCGGGGCGACCCTCGCGTGCACTTCGTGATCAACCTCGTCCTGTCCGCGAGCTTCGCGGCCCTGATTCTCTGGGGGCTGGAGTTCATCGGCGCCGGCGAACTGACCGTCGGACGGTTCCTCGTCGGGACCGTCGCACTCATGGCGGTCACGTACCTGGTGACGCGCTAGCAGGCACAGCTTGCGGTGCCGGTCGACCGCTCGAAGGCCATGGCGTCCCCACAGGACGGACAGTCAGGGGGTTCGTCGCCGGCGACGTCCACGTCGCGGATCCGCTCCTCGCAGTCGTGACACCAGTAGGCCCCCTTCGATCCGTCGGTCGTCGTGGCGGAGGACGACCCGGCGAACACCTCCGCGAGTGTGGCGAACAGTCCCATGCGTGTACGTGTGACACGGCCTCACGAAAAATCACGGCGGTCGTGCGACCGACTCGCACGTCCGCCAGAGCGTCGTGCTCGTCACGCCACGTCGGCGGCCAGTTCGTCGAGCAGTCGTTGCAACTCGCCGCGGCGCTTCCAGGCCGCGATCCGGTCGGTGACGGCGGCGAGCGGGAGGCCGAGCGAGACCGACGAGCGGGCCGTCACCGTCGACCCCTCGCGTTCGCGCTCGTAGGTGACGGTCGTGGCCATGTCGTCGAAGGGGCCGGCCTCACCCCGCTGTTCGTAGTGGATTCCCCGTTCTCGCGGCGCGAAGTCGAAGGTCACCGTCATGCCGGGCGCGCTTGCGGTGACGGTCCATCCCTCCTCGGTCTCCTCGATGCCATCGACGGTGAAGGTTCCCTCGTACTCCAGGACGGCCCGTGGCGAGAGCGCCCGGTCGAGTTCCGATCCCGTCGCGGCCACGAACCGTTCGGCCGTCACCTCGCGCATGCCTCCCCCGTGTCGGGCGGGGACAGTAGTTCTAGGGGCGAGCCGGTCGGTGGCCCCGCTCCTGGCGGCGTCGGGATTTTTGCGTCTCGCGCGCCAACCCTCGTCCGCATGACTGACGCGTTATTCATCGTGAGTCAGGAGGGGTACTGGGGCGAGGAGTGCGTCGAGCCGCTGACGACGCTGTCCGAGGCGGGCCTCGACTGCGAGATCGCCACGCCGTCGGGCGACCCGCCGGTGATCGACGAGCGGTCCGTCGACCCCGAGAACGTCGGCGCGGAGACCGCCGAGCACGTGCGCGAGGTCCACGAGACAGACGAGCGCCTGAACGACCCCACGGCGCTGGCCGACGTCGACCCCGCCGCGTACGACGCGGTCGTCTTCCCTGGCGGCCACGGCACCGAGTGGGACGTCAACCAGGACCGCCACGCGCGTTCCGCGCTCCGGACCGCCGTCGAGGCGGGTAATTCGAAGGCGCTCGTCGTCTGTCACGCCGTCGGCCTGCTGGCGTTCACCCGGGACTCGAACGGCGACTTCCTCGTCGCGGGTCGCTCGGTGACGGGCTTCCCCAACGAGTGGGAGGAGGGCATCGTCGACGAGCGCGACCTGATGCCGGACGGCCGAAAGCTCCCGTACTGGGTCGAAGACGAGGTGAAGGCGGCCGGGGCAGACTGGGACGCCGAACTCGACGCCGACACCTCCGTCCGCGTCGACGGCGACCTGATTACGGGCCGGGGCCCCGGGTCTTCGGCAGCCGCCGCCGAGACCCTGCTCGCGGAGCTGGGCGTCGAGGCCTGAGCCGCCGCCCCGGGAGCCACCGGCCTCGTCGCAGATGGGAGACCTATATCCCGGTGGGGCGTCAGCGCCCCCACATGCCTATCGAAGACCGGGGGCACGCGAGTGTGGTCACGCACGCGCTCGCACGAGAGTACCTCACCACGCTCCGGGACGCGACGACGGACCGCCGGGAGTTCCACGAAAAGCTCGACGCGCTGGGTGAACTCTGTGGCTACGAACTAATCGAGGACCGATTCGGAACTGCGTCGGTAGCCGTCGAGACGCCGCTGGCGACCGCCGAGGGCGCTCGCGTCGCCGGACGCGAGGACGTCGTTCTGGTGAGCGTCCTCCGGGCGGCCCTGCCCCTCGTTTCGGGCCTGCAGTCGGCGTTTCCCGGCGCCCGCCAGGGCGTTGTCTCGGCCAGTCGCGACGAGACGACGGACCTGCGTCCGGACGGGACGCTGCCGGTCACCGTCGACTACGTCAAGGTGCCCGAGATTCGCCCCGAAGACACCGTGATCGTTGCCGACCCGATGCTGGCGACGGGAAGCACGCTGTGTGCTGTCCTCGACGAACTCGAGGCCGCGGGCTCCCCCGATAGGCTGCTCGTGCTGGCCGCGGTCAGCGCGCCGGAAGGGCTTGCACGCCTCGCCGACGCGTTCCCCGCCGCCGACCTGGTGACAGTCGGCGTCGACGAGGGCCTCGACGAGAACGGCTTCATCGTGCCGGGGCTCGGCGACGCCGGCGACCGGGCGTTCGGCAACGCCGAGTAGCCCGCGCCGACTCCTGGACAGCAGCCACTCGAAACCGACAGACTGTGGGCCTGGGACCTCCGTGGCAAGTGGAGCCACGCCCGGTTTCGGGTGGAGCGCTCACGCCGTTTCGACCCCCGCTCATTTCGAGTGGAGGGAAACCGCCGTCGTGGGATTGTCGCTCCACTGGAACTCGCATTGCACGGGAAGCGTCAGACGCCCTCCACCCGAAACCACGAGGTCCGGCCTCGGGCAGCCGTCTGGCGGTTTGCCGGTCGCCGTCACCCGTCGGCCGGGCCATCGAGCGTCGCTCGCGCGCTCGTCGCGCTCCGGATGCGATCACGCAGGTCCGGCGCTTCGGCCGTCGGGACGAGACAGTCGAAGGTGACCCGCTCCTCGTAGGCCGCGTCGAACTCGCAGTCGGCGCTCTCCAGGATGCCACGGACCGTCCCCGAGTCGTCGTAGTCGACGGCGACGGTGAACGTCTCGCTGGGACGCTCCTCGACGATCCCGGCGTCCGCCAGGGCGACTTTCACCCCCTGCCCGTAGGCGCGCGCGAGGCCACCGACACCGAGGTTCGTCCCGCCGTAGTAGCGCGTGACGACGGCGACGACGTTCTCGACGTCTTCGCCCTGGAGGACGTTGAGCGCGGGCTTGCCCGCAGATCCCGAGGGCTCGTCGGCGTCGCTGGCCCACTCCCGGAGCGGGTCGGCGCGCACGCGGTAGGCCGGGACGTTGTGCTTCGCGTCGGCGTGGGCCGCCCGGACCTCCGCGACGAAGGCTTCGGCCTCGTCCACGCTTCTCGCGGGCGCGACGTGGCCGATGAACTCCGAGCCCCGCACCTCGAAGCTCCCCTGACCCCGCCCGGCGACGGTCCGGAACGTCTCGGTCACGTTCGCCCGTCGGGTGCGTGTCTGCGTATGGCTTCGGGTTCTCGCCCGGCGCTCCCGCACTCGGGGCACGTCTCACGGACGAGCAATCGTCCACCAGGACGCCGACCGGTCCCGATCGACCACTCGCCGCGACGGCAGCGACCGGGCTGTGCCGGTGCCCGTCCTCGGCCCGGGCCGATCGCTGGGCCGCTGCCGCCAGCGGCGGGGTGGTTTCGACGCTCTCGACGCTGGATCGAACCCCAATACATTTGCTGGCCTGCAGGCTATCCACGGAGCAGTGTCGATGGGTGCCGTGAGTGAGGTGCTCGAGCTGTCGCCGGATCCGATGCTCGTCGCCGACGGGGCCGGCGACGTCGTGGCGGCCAACGAGGCCGCCGAGCGGTTGCTGGACTGCGACGGATCGACCCTCGTCGACGAGTCGCTCTCGACGGTCCTCCGGACGGCCGGAACGGCCCGTGATGAGTCGCTGACGGCCCTGTCATCGGAGGGGGTCCGCCGTCTCGGCGGGGACGGCACTCTCTTCGCCGACTGTCCCGACGGACGGGCCATCCCGGTCGAGGTGACCCTCGCTGCGGCGAACGTCGATGGCGAGCGACGCCTGATCGCCACGCTCCGACAGGAACGTGGCGGCGGGCGCTCGGACGACAGCGAGGAACGCTACCGGCGCCTCCTCGAGTTCTCGCCGGCCCCGATCGTCATCTTCGACGACGAGGGCCGACTGGTCTACGCCAACCAGGCCGCGGCCGACCTCCACGAGGTCGACGCGCCGGCCGACCTGATCGGGACGTCCGGGGCGGAGTTCATCCACCCCGAGGACCGCGAGGCGGCCCGGGAGCAGGTCGAACGCGTCGTCGAGGAGCGCGAGGCCCTCGAGGGGGTCCACCGACGGCTGCTCACGGCCGACGGCGAGACGCGCCACGTGGTCTTCTCGAGTTTTCCCGCGTCGTTCGACGGCGAGCCCGCGGGGCAGATCGTTCTCTCGGACGTGACCGAACTCAAGGAGCGCGAGCGCGAACTCGAGCGACAGAACGAGCGCCTCGATCGGTTCGCCAGCATCGTCTCCCACGACCTCCGCAACCCCCTCTCGGTCCTGCACGGCTCGCTCGAACTGACCGACTGCGACGACGAACACGTCGAGCGCGCCCGGCGGGCCACGGACCGCATGGAGGAGCTGGTCGACGGCCTCCTCACCATCGCGCGCCAGGGGACCACGCCCGAGGAGACGACGCCAGTCTCGATCCCGGACGTCGCCAGACGGGCCTGGGAGACCGTCGACACCGCGGGCGCCGACCTCGTCGTCGAGACGGACGCCACGGTGGACGCCGACGAGTCTCGCGTCCGGGAGCTCCTCGAGAACCTCTTTCGCAACGCCGTGGAACACGGTTCCACGAGCCCTCGTTCGTCTTCGACTCACGAGGACGCCGTCGAGCACGGCTCGACGAGCCCTCAGTCGCAGGCGCCCGAGAACGCCGTGGAACATGATTCCACGAGCCCTCGTTCGTCTTCGACTCACGAGGACGCCGTCGGACGCGAGGCGTCCGACGAGCCCCCGGTCGCTGACGCTCCCGAGAACGCCGTGGAACATGATTCCACGAGCCCTCGTTCGTCTTCGACTCACGAGGACGCCGTCGGACGCGAGGCGTCCGACGAGCCCTCGGTCGCTGACGCTCCCGAGGACGCCGTGGAACACGGCGGCGACTCGCTCACGGTCACCGTCGGCGAGGGACCGAACGGCGTGTTCGTCGCCGACGACGGCACCGGCATCCCTCCGTCGGACCGCGAGTCCGTCTTCGAGACCGGCGTCTCGACGGCCGAGGACGGCATGGGACTGGGCCTCGCCATCGTCGACGAGATCGCCGAGGCCCACGGGTGGACCGTCACCCTGACCGAGAGCACCGAGGGCGGCGCGCGCTTCGAGTTCGCCTGTACCTGAGCGGGGCCGACGGCCGTCCCGCGCTCACTCCAGTTCGATCCGCCGGACGAAGGGCATCGCGCTGATCTCGTTGAGCAGCGACCCCGGGAGCTCTCCGTCGGCGATGACGTACAGCACGGGCTCGTCGGTGAACTCCGGATCTTCGCTGATGACCTGTCGGATCGTGATGCCCTCGTCGGCGATGGCGCTCGTGACCTGCGCGACGATGCCCGACTCCTCTGCGTCGCGCACCGCGACGGTCAGCACGGTCAAATCGAGCACCGGCGCGAGGTCCATCAGGCTCGGAATCGCGGAGATGTTCTGGAAGATGGGCCGCAGTTCGTCGTCCTCCAGGATCGCGCTCGTGGTCGCGTCGACGACCCGCCGGTCGACCTCGACCTCCCGGGCGATGCCGGTGTTGGGGATCTCGATGCCCCCGGAGACCACCCGGCCGTCGTCGTTGACGGAGAAGCCCCGCTCCAGGAGCAGGCGGATCACCCGCTGCTGGCTGGGGGAGTCCGCGAACTTCTCCATGATCTCGTCGAACATAGTCCCGGTGGCGAGCCAGCGCGCAAAAGACGTTGGGGGTCCGCCGGCGCCGACCGGCTCAGATACCGAGCGCCCCGGCCACCCACAGGCCGAGCACGACCCCGAGCGCGACGATGACGACCCGCCACGCCAGGGACAGCAGGACCCGGCCGAAGACGACGATCAGGATCACGACGAGCACCGTCACCAGGAGGCCGACCGGCGAGGTGAGCGGGCCGCCGAACAGGACGGCCGCGCTAGGCAGCATCCTCGTTCACGTCCGCGTATTCGACGGTCGTGCCCCGCGCAACCGGCTGGAGCAGGTATCGGCCGGTCTGGCCGCGCCGCACGGGCGTGAAGTCGCCCGTGAACGTCGTCGTCTGGCCCTCCCTGATTTCGAAGGGCTGTTTGAACTGGAGGGGCGCGTTGCCGGGCGTGTCCACCTCGGCCTCGCCGCCGTCGGCGAGGACGCCGTCGACGCCGGTGACGTCGAGCTGGAGGAACGCGTACTCCCGGGCCTCGAGTTCGCGCTCGTCGAGCAGCGCCGTGGTGCCGTCCTGGAGCTGGACGAGGTCGGCCTCCTGGGCCTCGTCGAACTCGTGGTACTCCCGGCCCTCGCTCTCGTCGACAGCGGTCTCCTCGCCGCCGTCTGCCGGCCCGGTGGTCACGGTGCCGCCGGCAGGCGTATCCCCGTCGGTGTCGTTGACCTCGCTATCCTCGTCGGTCCCGTTGTCCGCACCCTCGTCAGCGTCGTCTCCGCGTGGCTTGAGCCAGATGCCCTGGATCGTGACGGTACAGGACTCGAAGTCGCTGATGTCGCCCGGCTGGTCGGTTACCTGCGTCGCGAGGGTTCCGGTCGCCACGCTGGCCCCGGAACACCCTGCCAGGCCGATCATTCCTGCCGCTGCGGTCCCCGTCGCCGCCAGATACGTCCGCCGTGTAAAGCTTGTCATTGTATCGATCTGTCGTGTGTTAGTTAGTATCTGTATGCTGGTGTGGCTGTTGGTCGCCGACCGCCTCAGGCCGCTGCGTCCGCGGCGCCAGCGCTATCGCCGTTAGCCACGCCGTCGCCCGCGTTCCCGTCCGCCGAGAGCAGGCCGCTCAGTGCGTCACCGAGCGAGTCGGCCGTCCCGTTGCCGAAGGCCTCGATGGTCGCGTGAATCTCGCTCACGTGGTCGGGAACCTGGTCGGGCAGTCCGCCGCTGGGGCCGACAGCGGCAGGTCCGTTCTCGCCGGCTGCTGCGTCGTCCGCGGCACTGGCACCTTCGTCGTCAGTCACCTCGCCGCCAGCGTCCGCAGCGTCGCCCCCGGCCGCGTCCGGGGTCGCATTTCCGGCGTCGACCGGTCCCGGTGCCGCCGCGCCGACGGCCGAGACGCCGCCGATCAGTACCACTGCGCCGATCGCTGCAACGAGTAGCGTGGATGCGTTCATCGCACCTGGTCCTTCCCGGGAACGCACCTAAACCGGGGACTCACTGAGCGCGAGTTTTTCCGAGCTACCGCCGCTCCATTCCATTTTGGCCCAGTTTAGGCGGATTGGCACGGGGCGCGGGCCTCGTGACGGCCGTCGCTGGCGCACCCGCTGGTCAGGGCGGAGGCACGGCGACCTGGCGGCCCGCCCGCACTCAGAGGTCGCCCTTCGTACTCGGCGTCGCGCCGCCGCGGCGCTCGTCGATCCGCGTGGCGTCGTCGAGCGCTCGCGCGAGGCCCTTGAACAGCGCCTCGACCTCGTGGTGGGCGTTCTCGCCGTCGACCTCGGCGTGGAGAGTCAGGCCGGCGTTTGTCGCCAGCGACCGCAGGAAGTGCTGGGCCATGTAGCTGGACATGCCGCCGACCGTCTCCTCGCTGAACTCGCCCTCGAAGACGAAGTACGGGCGGCCGCTGACGTCGACGACGACGGTGGCCCGGGCCTCGTCCATCGGGACGGTGCGGTCGGCGTAGCGGACGATGCCGCGGCGCTCGCCGAGGGCCTGGTCCAGCGCCTGGCCGAGGGTGATGGCGACGTCCTCGACGGAGTGGTGGGCGTCGACGGCCAGGTCCCCGTCGCAGGTGACCGTCAGGTCGAACAGGCCGTGGGTGGCCAGTGCGTCGAGCATGTGGTCGAGAAAGGGCAGGCCCGTGTCGACGGTCGAGTCGCCGTCGCCGTCGACGTCGAGCGTCACCTCGACGTCCGTCTCGGCGGTCTCGCGCGTGACCGCGGCCGTTCGCTCGCTCATACGTCCTCCCTGACGGGCCGCATACAAGGCGATTGCGGCTGGTGCGACCCCGTCGGTGCCCGTGTGGCCCGTCGCCACGGCGCACGATCGCGGCCCTTTTGGGGGCACTCCGCGTAGCCGGCGGGCATGGACGTCCTGACGCTGGGGCCGGCCGGGACCTACTCGCACCGGGCCGCAGGGGCCATCGCGGCCGACGACGAGATCGAGTTCACCGAGTCGGTCACGGCCATCATCGAGGCCGTCGCCGGCGAGGGACAGAGTCCCTCGGGCAACCGAACGCAGTCCGGTGCGGCCGGGGAGTTCGACCGCGGCGTCGTCCCCGTCGAGAACAGCATCGAGGGGAGCGTCACCGAGTCCCTCGACGCCTTCGCCAACTACGACGTGGCCGTCGTCCGCGAGATCATCACGCCGATCCGCCACGCGCTCCTGGCCCAGTCCGGGGACTTCGCGACCGTCGCCAGCCACGCGCAGGCCCTCGCCCAGTGCCGGGGCTACCTCGAGGAGCACTACCCCGACGCCGACATCGAGGCCGTCGCCAGCACGGCCCGCGGGGTCGAGCGCGCTCGCGAGGACCCCGCCATCGCGGCCATCGGCCACCCCGCAAACGCCACCGACGACGGGTCCGCCCTCCAGGTCCTGGCCGAGGACATCCAGGACCGGACCTCCAACGCGACGCGCTTTCTCGTCGTCGCGCCGCCCGACGAGCGCACCGAGGCCGGCAGCAAGACCTCGATCATCGTCTACCCGAACGTCGACTACCCGGGGCTCCTGCTCGAACTCCTCGAACCCTTCGCCGAGCGCGACATCAACATGACGCGCCTGGAGTCCCGGCCCAGCGGCGAGCGCCTGGGCGACTACGTCTTCCACGTCGACATCGCCGCGGGCCTCTACGAGGAGCGGACGCAGGCGGCCCTGGCCGACGTCGAGGCACTCGCGGACGATGGCTGGGTCCGGCGGCTGGGCTCATACGACAGCGAGACGGTCGTCTAGACCCGGCTCGAGGGTGGCATTAAAGCCCGCGGCGCCCCAAGTGTACCGTATGAGCCGAAACGACCCGTTCGGCGAGATCGAGCGGCTGTTCGACCAGTTCGGCCTCGACGTGGAGGGTGGCGGCGTCGCCGTCGACGTCCTCGACGCCGGGGACGCCATCGAGGTGACCGCGGACCTCCCGGGCTACGAGACCGACGACATCGACGTTCAGTTACAGGAGGGGCGGCGCCTGACCGTCATCGCCGAGGCCGAGAGCGAGAGCGAACGCGAGGAGGGACAGTTCGTCACGCGCGAGCGCCGGCGCCAGTCGGTCAGTCGCACCGTCCGGCTACCCGAACCGGTCGACGAGGCGGGCACGGAGGCCACCTACACCAACGGCGTCCTGACCGTCAGACTGCCGAAGCGCGAGCGCAGCGAGGGGACGGACATCCCCGTGAACTGACCTCCGCCCGCTGCTCGCCCGGGAGGGGAACGCATTTGACCGCGCCGGCCGACCCCCGGGTATGCCGCTGTCGCCCGGCGAGTCTGTCCCGGAGGTCACCGCGACCACGCAGGACGGCGACCGGATCACGGTCGACTTCCAGGCACCGACGGTGCTTTTCTTCTACCCCGAGGATGGGTCCCCTGGCTGTACGACCGAGGCCGTCCAGTTCCAGGCCGAACTCCCGGCCTACCGGGAGGCCGGCGTCGCCGTCTACGGGATCTCGACCGACGACGTCGACGCCCACGCCACCTTCGCGAAGCGCCAGGACCTCGCCTACGACCTGCTGGCCGACCCCGACGGGAACGTCGCCGAGGCCTTCGCCGTCGACCTGACGGACGGCCGGGCGACGCGGACGACGTTCGTCTGTGCCCAGGGGCAGGTCTGCGGGCTCTACGAGGGCGTCCGGCCCGACGGCCACGCGCGCAACGTCCTGGTGGACATCCTGGACGTCGGCCTCGTGACGGTCGGCTGAGGACGGCCGCCCGGTGGCCCTAGTCGATGTGGATCGCGGGCCGGCCGGGCGTTGCCTGGCTCGCGAGGTCGTCGGGTGCGTCCGCGGCGGCCAGAATCTCGACGTCGGCGTCGAACTCCCGCTCGATCAGCCACCGTGCGCGTTCGAGCGCGGTCAGTTCGTCCGCTGGCGCGAGCTGCTCGTCGAGGTGGCCCTGCCCGGCCAGGTCCTTGGCGTAGTCGGCGGCGGCCTCGCCGTGGCGCTGGAGGTCCTCGTTCTGCATGACCGTCGGGATCACGTTCCCGTCGGCCTCGCGAGCGATCTCGAGGACGTCGTGCTTCCACTCGGGCGCGACGGCCACTTCGATCCGCTCGGGGTCGTCGATGCCAGCCACGTCCACGATGTCGCGCACGTCCTCGCGGGTGTTCTCGATCAGGCGGCGCTCGACGTCGTAGTCGGCCGGCATCTCGGCCGTCGGCCAGTCGGCCTGGGCCACGAGTCCGTCGCCGTCGAGCAGGTCCCAGACCTCCTCGGCGACGTGGGGCGCGACCGGGGCCAGCAGCTTCGCGACCACGGTGAGGCCGTCTTCGAAGGTACCCGTCTCCGGCGTGACAGACTCCTCGTACTGGCGCAGCAGCGAGACGAGTTCGCGAACGGCCTGGAGTGCGTGGTTGAAGCGGAAGGCCTCGAACTCCGCGGTCGCCGTCGCTGCCGTCGCCTCGGTCTCGCGCTGGACGTACTCGGCGACGTGGGTGGTCAGCTGGACGTCCAGCCCGTCGTCGACCTCGATGCGGCCGTCCACGGTCTCGACGTCGCCGTCGGCGTAACGCTCGGCCAGCTCGTGGACGCTCTGGAGGAAGTTGTGGGCGCCGCGGACCCCCTCCTCGGTCCAGTCGAAGTCCTTCTCCGGCTGGGCGGCGCTCATCATGAAAAACCGGGCCGTGTCGGCGCCGTAGTCCTCGACGATGCGCTGGGGCGAGACGACGTTGCCCTTGGATTTGGACATCTTCGAGCCCTCGAGCAGGACCATGCCCTGGTTCGTGAGGTGCTCGAAGGGCTCGCGGACCCCCTCCAGGAAGTCCAGGTCGTCGAGGACCTTCGTGAAGAAGCGCGCGTACAGCAGGTGCATCACCGCGTGCTCGATGCCACCGACGTACTGGTCGACGGGCATCCAGTCGCTCGCGCGGTCGGGGTCGAAGGGGGCGTCCTCGAGGTCCGGCGAGACGTACCGGAGGAAGTACCACGACGAATCGACGAAGGTGTCCATCGTGTCCGTCTCGCGGACGGCGTCGCCACCGCACTCGGGACACTCCACGTGCTTCCAGTCGTCGGCGGCGTCCAGGGGATTCCCCGTCGTGTGGACGAACTCCGGCAGTTCGACCGGCAGTTCGTCCTCCGGCACGGGGACGAAGCCACAGTCCTCGCACTCGACCATCGGAATCGGCGTCCCCCAGTAGCGCTGGCGGGAGATCAGCCAGTCGCGCAGCCGGAACTCGATCCGGTGCTCGCCGTCGAACTCGTCGACGAACCGCTCGCGAGCCTCGGCGCTCGCCAGGCCGTCGAACTCGCCGCTATTCACGAGGACGCCGTCCTCGGTGTACGCTTCTTCCTGGACGTCTATTTCGTCGGGGTCGCCGTCGGCGCCGGAGGCCGGCTCGACCACCTGCTGGATCGGAACGTCGTGGGCCTCGGCGAAGGCGTGGTCGCGCTCGTCGTGGGCCGGGACGGCGTAGAGCGCGCCCGTGCCGACGTCTTCGAGGACGTAGTCGGCGACGTAGACCGGAATCTCCTCGCCCGTCGCGGGGTTGGTGGCGTACTCGCCGGTGAAGACGCCCGAGGTCTCGTCGAGGTCGTCCTCGTCGGCCTGCTCGGCCTCCTGAATGTACTCGGCGATTTCCTCGTCGTCTTCGGCGAGTTCCCGGGCGACCTCGTGGCCGGGCGCGAGCGAGAAGAAGGTCGCGCCGTGGATCGTGTCCAGCCGGGTCGTGAAGATCTCGACGCTGTCCCCGGTCGTCAGTTCGAATTCGACGGAGTCGCCCTCCTGCCGGCCGATCCAGTTGCGCTGCATCTCCCGGACGTTGGCTGGCCAGCCGTCGAGGTCATCAAGCGCCTCGATCAGTTCGTCGGCGTAGTCGGTGATCGTGAAGACCCACTGGTCGAGCTCGCGCGACTCGACGGGCGTGTCACAGCGCCAGCAGACTTCGCCTTCGCCCTCGACTTGCTCGTCTGCCAGGACGGTCTCGCAGGAGGGACACCAGTTGATCTCCTCGGCGCGGCGGTCGACCAGGCCCTCCTCCCGGAAGCGCTGGAAGAGCCACTGGTTCCACCGGTAGTAGTCGGGCTCGCAGGTCGCGAGTTCCCGCTCCCAGTCGTACCCGAAGCCCATGGCCTGCATCTGCTCTTTCATCTGCTCGATGCAGGACATCGTCCAGTCGCGGGGGTTGGTGTCGCGCTCCTCGGCGGCGTTCTCGGCGGGGAGGCCGAAGGCGTCCCAGCCCATCGGGTGGAGGACGCTCTCGCCGCGCATCCGCTCGAAGCGGGCGAAGGCGTCGGTGATGGTGTAGTTCCGGACGTGGCCCATGTGGAGATTCCCGGAGGTGTAGGGGAACATCGCGAGGACGTACGAGGGATCGGTCTCGTCGTCGGCGATGCGGAAGACGTCGGCGTCCTCCCACGCGCGCTGCCACCTGGGTTCGACCTCGCCGTGATCGAACCCCCGCTCGCGCTGCTCGCCAGTCCCGGCTGTCATGATGTCTGTTTCTTCGCGGTCGGACTGTGCTATACCTTTCCATTCCTGGGACGAAGAAGCCTCAATAGGACCCAGTGGAAAAGCAAGCAATGAAGATGTTCTTAATGGCCCCTCAACAAATCGCTTGATTCCGGAACTGTCGCTAGATTTATAATCAATCAACCAGACCAACTAATATCCAACCAATGGCGAATAGCGTTTACCAGCGAGATCGTGTCTATGGTATTGTTAGGGATCTGCCGTTGAACTACATAGAACGGCCCGATGTTGATGATAAGCTACTTGATGTATTAAAAAGAGACAAACATATCGTAATATATGGCAGTTCAAAACAGGGTAAGACCTGTTTACGAAAGCACTGTATTAATGAGGGAGAAAAGATTGAAGTCCAATGCAACAATCGATGGGACCTCTCTGATATTCACGCTTCGATATTAAAGCAGGCGGGCTATAGCATCACAGTCTCTGAGAAAACTGCCATTTCTGGAAGTCAGAAAATAAAAGCAAGCCTCAAATCAGGTATAGCAAGTCTTGGCTCAGAAACCACTGTTTCAGGAACCAAGGAGAAAGAAGAACGAGAACTTGAGCTAGATCCAGAGAATGTTAATGATATAATCACTGCACTAGAAAGCATAGATTTTAATAAATATATAATACTCGAGGACTTTCACTATCTCCCGAGTGATGTTCAAGAGGATTTCGCCGTGTCATTAAAAGCGTTCCACGAGGCATCAGATCTCTGCTTCATTGTTGTTGGAGTTTGGCTGGATGAAAATAGGCTTATTGTCCATAATGGCGATCTTGCTGGACGCGTGATTGCAGTAAATGCGGACGAGTGGAAGGAAGAGCAATTATTGAACGTCATTGAAGAGGGAGAGGATTTGTTAAATATTGAATTCCAGACCTCATTTAAAAAAGGACTCGTGTCGAGTTGTTTTGATAGCGTTTACATCGTCCAAGAAGCCTGTAGAGAGGCCTGCAAGCGAGCCGGTGTGGAGGAAACTCAACCTGAACGAACTAGCGTAGATTGCGAAGCAGACGCTCAGCAATTGATAAATTTTGTAGTTGACAATCAAAGTGCCCAATATGAGGCATTTCTCAGAGGATTTGCTGATGGGTTTAAAGATACTGAGCTTGAGATGTACAAATGGCTCCTCTACCCCATATTGACTAGCGATATTGAAGAACTTGAAAATGGAATTCATTACAGTGATCTTCGTGGAAAAATCCAGGGCCAGCATCCTGAGGGGACCGATCTTAACCCAGGGAACCTTACCCAGGCCCTTCAGTATACATCGTCGCTCCAAGTTGATATTAACGTCAAACCTATCATTCTCGACTATGATCAAACAAATAGTCGCCTAAGTGTGGTTGACCGTGGCTTCCTAATTTGGCTTGCCAGCCAAGATGAAGATTATCTACTAGAGAAAGCCGGCTTACTATCCGAAATCAACTGATAACTTAGTAAAACAAGAGCAATTTAGGCTTCTGTCCTCACGAGGACAAAGTTGGTCCCACGGCCCGCCTTCTTGGCCTTCTCGTAGATCACGTGCGAGGCGGCGACGTCCTGGATCGCCAGGCCGGTCGAGTCGAAGACCGTCACACCCTCCTGGACCGCGTCGACCTGCCCCGCCACGACCTCACCCAGCTCGGCGTAGATATCGTCGTCGTCCAGCACCCCCTGGCTCCAGGGGACGTTGATCTCGCCGGAGTGTGTGCACTGGGCGTAGTCGTCGATCACGATGGTCGCGTCCTGTAGCACCGCGTCCGCGATTTCGTGTTTGCCCTCGGCGTCGGCCCCCATCGCGTTGACGTGCGTGTCCGACCCGACGGAGTGGACGATCGGCTCCCGCACTGGCGTCGTCGTCGAGACCACGTCGCAGGCGGCCGCCTCGTCGATGCTGCCGCGAACCACCTCATAGTCCTCCCCGTACCGCGCCTCGAACTCCGCCAGCGCGTCCTCGTCGCGGTCGGCGATGACGACGCGTCGAACGTCCCGGACCTCGGCGATGGCCTCCAGTTGGGAGTGCGACTGGACCCCCGCCCCCACGAGCCCGAGGGAGTCCGCGTCGTCGCGGGCGAAGTGGTCCGTCGCCACGGCCGCAGCGGCACCGGTCCGGAGGCGGGTCAGCGTCGTCCCGTCGAGAAGGGCAAGCGGGACTGCCGTCTCGGGGTCGGAGTAGATCATCGTGCCCATGACCGTCGGCAGGTCGTGGCGGTCGGGGTTCTGCGGGTGGGAGTTGACCCACTTCACGCCCGCGCCCTCCCAGGGTTCGCCCGGGCCCTCTGTCGCGTCGATGTAGGCCGGCATCGAGCGGAAGTCCCCGTCGTACTGCGGCAGGTCGACGTATGACTTAGCGGGCATCTGGGCGTCGCCGCGGGCGTAGGCCGCGAAGGCCCCCGCGACGGCGTCGATGATCGCGGGCAGGTCGGCACTCGCGGCGACGTCGTCCGGGCCGAGGAGGAGCGTGTTCATGCGCCGAACCTGGCACGCGGCGGCACTTAGTTCATGCAGGCACCCGCTGAGGGAGTCAGTCTTCCCAGAGTGAGGAGCACTGGACCAGTTCGGCGACGGCTCGCGGTTCGGGGTACGCGTCGCCGTCGTCGACGACCAGCGTCTCGAACGGCTCGACGTGTTCCTCCTCCCGCCAGGAGAGGGTCTTTTCGAACGCGTCGCTGGACACGTCTGCGCGGTACTGGCCGAGTCTTCGGTCGTAGGCATTCACCGATCGACGCTCGTCCGGGCCGAGTTCGATGGCGTCCTCGAACACCTGCTCCTCGCCTTCGACCCAGGTGATCGCAAGATCGACGGTGAGGGACCCACCAGACTCGTTGCGGACCTCGAAGCCGTGCCGTCCCTTGCTCGGGACGGCTTCGACGAGTTCGATGCGCGTCGTCTCGCCGTCAGTCGTGAGGTCGGCCCGGTAGGTCGCAGCCTCCGCCTGGAGGTACGATTCGGCCGGGTCCAGGACGTGTGGCAGGTATGGCTCGTCGCTCGTCTCGTAGGTGCCGTCTGCGAGCGCGGCCTGGACCTCCTCACGGGCTGGCTCCGGGAGGGTCTTGACGTCGACCACCAGTCGGGGGCACTGCTCGTAGTCGGCGGGTGCCGGCACCGACGGCTCGTCGTTCGCGTCCGTGTCCGTCTCGGGATCGGCAGACTCGTCCGCGTCACCGAGACAGCCAGGGACACCCGCGACGAGGACCGCGAGCGACGCCAGCAGTGGTCGGCGGTACATGGATCGTCGTTCATATCTGATCGGCAAGTGCCTTCTCATCCGGTGGACTCGCATGCGAGGTGCACCTCGGATACCTGGTGTCGCTCGGTCGAGACAAACCACCGAAACGATTACCCGTTCTTGCATACAACGTATGCACGTGAGCACCTCCATTCGGGTCTCCGATCAGACCAAGTCGATGCTGGCAGTCCTCAAGGAGGACGACGAGAGCTGGGACGAGTTCCTCAACCGGCTGGCCCGTCGCGAGCGGGACGTCGAGGAACTCGGTGGATTTGCCGACGAAGGAATCATCGACCACATGGAGGCGGCAAACGAGGACCTCAGTCGCTCCCTCGAGGACAACGTTCGGGACGGGCCGACGACGTGATCTGCCTCGACAACAGCGTTCTTAGCCGGTTCGCCAGCTCGGCGGCGTCCCCCTCGATAGACGACTACCTCGCGGCCCATTCTTCGGAGCCCTGGACGATCCCCGCAACGGTGGCTTTCGAGTACTACTCGTATTTCGAGACGCGGGGAGAGATTCGCCGCCAGCAGCGAAAGCTGAATTCCGTCTTCGATGGGATTCTCCCCGCTACCGACGAGGTTGCCGTAGAAGCCGCGCAGATACGAACCTCCCTCGCTGCTCAGAACGCGACGCTCGATACTGCCGACCTTCTTCACGTCGCGACGGCTCGAGAAGCTGGCGCCACGTTCGTGACCCGCGACGTCGACGATTTCGACGAGGAGCCCGTTCGCCAGTTGCTCGACGTCGACCTAATTCGGTCCTGATTCCCGATTCCATCCGCGCTCAATCCACAGACGGGGCGATCTGTGATACTGATCCCAGTTTTCTTCAGCGATGACGAATACGTGTTTCAGCTCTTCGATGGGCCGTCTGTAACGGCTCGACGGCGTCCACGCTGGCACGGAACTCGAAGCTTCACCCCCCAGGTCCGTCTGGAACATAGCCAATTTCACGGCCTCAGCGACCCTCCGTTTCGGTTACAGTTCACCGTTGTCGTGGACTCTCACCCCTCTGACAACCACGGGGTCGACGGAAATGGGGCCAGCCCGATCACGGATGTGATGGCGTTCGCTTCCGATCCACCAGCTCTCCCCAGTCGTAGCTCCGCCCGCAGGACTCGCAGTACGCCGTCTCGCTGGCGACGGCGGGCTGGAGCCGGACGTGGCCCCGGGGACAGGCGATCCGCCAGTCCTCTGCGAGGGCCGCGCGGTCGATCATCGGTCCGTGCGGCGGACGTGCCAGGCCGGTTCGCCGCCGGTCGCGTACCGCGAGACCGACAGCGGGCCCGTGCGCGCGAGACGGTTCGTCGCGGCCGCCGCCTCGCCGGGGTCGAGGCGCGTCACGCTCGTCAGGTCCGACAGCGTCACGACGCCCGAGTCTGGCACGAGGGTTCGGAGGGCGTTGTAGACGACCCGGACGGCGGCGTCGCCGGGCTGGCGCGCGTCGTCTGAAGACTCGACCGTCGGTCGTGTGGCGGTCGTGGTGGGTGGCACAGCCCGACCGACGGCCGGCAACCACAAGGCCGTATCCGGGGTGGTTCCGGAAGGGCCGAAAAGACGGTACCGCAGAAGGGAGTGGAAGATCAGGTGACGGCGATCCTCGCTACGCTCGATTCCGTATCGCAGCTGACGCCGCCCGGCATCGAGATCGCCTCGGCGCCCTCGCTCGCCTCGCGGGTCACTCCGTTCCCCGCTCGGCATCGAGGCGACTTCGTCGCCTCGCTTGCTCCGCGGGTCGCGCCGATGGCGCTCCCCGCTCCGCTTCGAGGTCTCGCTCGCGTTGCTCGCTCCGACCTCGCTTACATAGCGCCGCCCATACCACCCATACCGCCCATGCCACCCATGCCGCCGCCGGGGGCACCACCGGGTCCGCCGTCCTCTTCGCCCTCGGTGGACAGGTCGCCGGCGGAGATGATGTCGTCGATTTTCAGCACCAGGTTCGCGGCCTCGGAGGCCGAGGACATGGCCTGGCGCTTGGCGTGGGCCGGCTCGACGATGCCAGCCTCGAAGGTGTCGCCGACCTCGCCGCTGAGGACGTCAAGGCCGGCGCGGGTGTCGCCGCCCTCGTGGGCGGAGCGCAGTTCGACGAGCGAGTCGATGGGATCGAGCCCGGCGTTCTCGGCCAGGGCGCGCGGGACGACCTCGAGGGCGTCCGCGTAGGCCTCGATGGCGAGCTGTTCGCGGCCGCTGACCGAGTCGGCGTAGTCACGCAGGTGGGAAGCGACCTCGACCTCCGGGGCGCCGCCACCGGGCAGGACCGTGCCCTCGGCGATGGTATCGGCGACGACGGCCAGGGCGTCCTGGATGCCGCGCTCGACCTCGTCGACGACGTGCTCGGTCGAACCGCGGAGAAGCAGGGTGACGCCGTGGGAGTCCGCGTCCAGCCCCTCGACGTAGGTCAGGTCCTCGTCCTCGTCGTAGTTGACGTTCGCGCTGCCGAGGTCGTCGGCACTCGCCGAGTCGAGGTCGGAGACGATGTTCGCGCCGATGACGTCCGTCAGGAACTCGAGGTCGGACTTCTTGACCCGCTGGGCGGCGAAGATGCCGCGCTTGGCCAGGTAGTGCTCGGCCATGTCGTCGATGCCCTTCTGGCAGAAGACGACGTCCGCGCCGATCTCCTCGATCCGGTCGACCATCTCCTCGAGCTGGGCCTCCTCCTGCTCGATGAACTGCTGGAGCTGGCTCGGATCGGAGACGCTGATCTCAGAGTCGACCTCCGTCTCCTCGACCTCGATGGGCGAGTCGAGCAGGAGGACGTTCGCGTCGTCGACCTGCGTGGGCATGTTCTCGTGGAGCGGGGGCTTCTTGACCAGACACCCCTCGAACAGCTCGGACTCGCTGGCGGGCTGCCCGGTCTGGGTTTCGACCTTGATGTAGGCGGTGTCGACCACGTAGGAGCCGTCGTCGGCCTCCACGGTGACCGCGCGGACGCCGTCGACGACGGCGTCGGCGAGGACGTCCTTGTGCTGCTCGGCACCCTTGCCAGTCATCGACGTGATGGCGACCTTCCGCAGGAGGTCGCGGTCCTCGCGGTCGACGTCGATGGCGATGTCGTCGACCTTCGACCGGGCCTCCTCGGAGGCCATCGTGAAGCCCTTGATGATGGCCGTCGGGTGGATGTCCTGTTCGAGGAGGTCCTCGGCGCCGCCGAGGAGTTCGCCCGCGACCGCGACTGCAGTCGTCGTGCCGTCGCCCGCCTCCTCCTCCTGGGTCTGGGCGACTTCGACGATCATCTCGGCCGTCGGGTTGTCGATGTCCATCTCGTCGAGGATGGTGACCCCGTCGTTCGTGACGGTGATGTCACCGATGGAGTTGACGAGCATCTTGTCCATGCCCTTCGGCCCCATCGTCGAGCGTACCGACTCGGCGACCGCGCGCGCGGCGGAGATGTTGTGCTCCTGCGCGCTCTTGTCTTTCATGCGCTGGGCGTCTTCGCCCAGAATGATCATGGGCTGGCCCTGCATTCGCTGTTGGCTCATAGTCGAGTGAAGGTATGATTGTGATTCTATATAAATGGTGGTGGTTGCAAGTGGTCACAGCGCTACCGGCGTACGACCGTCCTCTCCCGGTATCACCGGACAGTACCGGTCAGGCGCCCAGGAATCGCGGTCCGGACAACGGGGTGCCCGGCCGTCCGTCCTTCTATTTATATTTGGCGGCGGCAGCGAGGCGAGGACCGAACCGGGTCCGGTCCCGCGGTCTCTCGAGTCACACGGCGTCCGAAGACAGCACGAGCGCCGTGACCCAGCTGGCCGCCGTGGCTGCCAGGAGGACGACGGTGATGACGAGCAAATCGAACGTCCTCGACGGAGTTTTCCGGATGCCGGGAATCCAGTCGAAGACGTACAATCCCGTAACCAGGAGGGCAAAGAGGAACACGGCCGTGACCATGCTCGCGTAGGGGTGCTCGTAGAGGCCGGTTCGCGGATCCATCGTTCGAAAGCCCTCCTCACGAGTGTCCAGTCGGGGACGTGGCTTGAATCGTTCGGCTTCACCGTCCGGTCGGCCACTCGAAGCGTCGCACCGACACCCATCCGTCACCACGACCGCTATTGCTACCGAGCCGCCCGAAAACGGGGCCACCTCCGTACTCGTCGGGCACCGGGACTGTACCGTGCGGAAGGGGGAAGGTCGCCGCGCTCCTCGCTCAGAGCCCCCAGAAGACGACGATGCCGGCCGTCGTGACGACAGTCAGTATCAGCTGTAAGGGCGCACCGACGCGGGCGAAGTCGGTGAACTTGTAGCCGCCGGGTCCGTAGACCATCAGGTTCGTCTGGTAGCCCACGGGAGTCAACAGCGGCGTGCTGGCGGCGAAGGTCACGGCCAGCGCGAACGCGAAGGGGTTGGCGCCGAGTTGACCGGCGACCTCGACGCCGACCGGCAACAGCAACACGACGCTGGCGGTGTTGCTGACCATCTCCGTGATCAACGCGGTCCCCAGGTAGAACAGTCCGAGGACCACGACCGCGGGCAGGAGGACGCCCGCAGAGACGACGAGGTCGGCGATGACGTCCGCCGTGCCGGAGGCCTCGACGGCGATGCCGAGCGGAATGACGCCCGCTACCATGAAGATCACCTCCCAGTCGATGGCTTCGTACGCGTCTTCCGGCGTGAGGATGCCCGTGAAGAACATCGCGGCGACGCCCGTCAGCGCACTGACCATGAGCGAGAGGACGTCGAGGGCCGCGAGTCCGAGGGCCCCTCCGAGAATCCCCAGCGCCACCGGAATCTTCGACCGGTCGAAGTCCTCCCACCGGTCCCCGGTGGAGATGGCGACATTCGAGTCCCTCGCGAGGCGGTCGAGGACCTGGTCGCCCGCCTGGACCAGGATGACGTCGCCGGCCTGCAACCGCACCTCCCGGAGGCGCTGGCGGATCACCTCGTCCCCGCGACGGATGGCCAGCACGGTCACGTCGTAGTCGCGCTCGAAGTCCCCGACGCCGCTGCGCCGACTCGACCAGGGGCCGGGCAACAGCACGACTTCCGTGAGCTCGATTTGTTCGTCGGAAACGTCTTCGGTCCCGTCGTCGCCGTTCTCCGCCTCGTCTTCCGCGGACGCGTCGTCCTCGGCGGCGGAACCACTGCGCACTTCCTCGCCCGGCTGCCAGCCGTGATGCCGTGGCGAGAATCCGGGCGGGAGGGGCGCCTCGTCCTCGGTCGCCGTCTCGAGGACCTCCGGCAACAGTTGCAGTTGGTCTTGCTCGAGGACCTCCTGGAGGGTTTCCTGGTCGGCTCTGACCGAGAGGACGTCGCCAGCCCGGATCGATTCCGAGTGGAGTCCCCGGCTAATCGTCCGCTGGCCACGGACGATCTGGAACACGTCGAGGTCCAGGTCGTCACCACTCAGTACCCCGACGCGGGAGCCGACGAGCGGCGAGCCCTCCATGACGACCACGTCGGTGAGGTAGTCGGTCATGCCGAACGTTTCGGTGGGCGACCCACTCGGCTGGATCCGTGCCGGGGTCAAGTACCGACCGGCGGTGAGGAGGTAGACCACGCCGACGAGCAAGACGATGGCACCCAGATGCGTGAACTCGAGCAGCGAGAACGGCTCTGCCCCGGGGCCGCCAACCTGGACCCACACCTCGCTGGCCAGGAGGTTCGTGATCGTCCCGACGACGGTGAGCATGCCGCCGAGCATCGACGCGAACGACAGCGGGATCAGGAGCTTCGAGGGCGACGTCTTCGTCTGCCGGGCGAGGTTCGTTATCGCCGGGATCAACACGGCGACGACCGAGACGTTGCTGACGACCCCACCCGGCGGCCCGGAGAGAGTGACCGTGGCGAGCAACTGCCGGAACTCGTTGTCCCCGGCGAACGCGACCAGTTTCCGCGTGAGGATCTGGATGACGCCGGTTCGTCGGACGCCCTCGCTCAGGACGAACATCGCCAGCACCGTGAGCGTCGCCGGGTTCGAGAATCCCGAGACACCCTCTGCTGGTGACACGCCCGTCCACTCCCCGAGGAGGACGAGCACGACGACGACCCCGACCGCGGTGGCGTCGATCGGAACCGGCTGGGTGACGAAGAGGACGAAGACGGCGGCGATGATGGCCAGGACGACCACCACGTCGACCGAGACCGGGAGCTGCACGGGGAGTTGCTGAAGAAACAACCCGTGGATCCACGAGAGGGGAGAGATGAGAGTACCCATCAATTCACTCTTCTCGGAGGGTTGCTCGACTGATTACATAGAATTTGGGTTCTCTTCCCATTCAGACGCACGATCCTGCCAGGACTGGCGAAAAACGTCGCTTCTCTTGACGTCCCAATACCCCGCCTTCCACAGGTGGTTTGATCTATTGCACACGTCGATACTGCGAGCGATTCTCCGCGGGTCAGGCGGCCCGGCCTGGAACGGGGTGGACCAAACCAGTTTGCGGTTTACGGCGTCTCCCGTCCCCCTGCGTTCACCTCGCGATGGTATCGCTGCTGTCGGTTCGCCGCTGTCCGGGTCACTGATTGCTCACTCGATTTCTAATTGGCCGTTCCCACCGTCCCCGTCTCCGCCGTTCTCGGGCCACTCGAGTTCGAACTCGACGCTCAGTTCGCCGGCGGCGTTCGCCGGCCCCTCCCGTTCGGCTTTCACTTCGAACGTCGGTCGTGCTGGCGGGTCCAACGTCACGGACTCGGTACCCGCTTTCAGTTCGATCGCGCTCCCGCTCTCGAGGTTGTCGGCAACTCGCCGAAGCAGTGCTGCGATCTCCTCTCGACTCTGGTTGCTCTCGGACTTGAACAGAACTTCTTCGGGCATACACCGACTCTTCTACGCGGAGACCGAAAAACCCGTCTGCTGATTCGGTGGTCTCCGGAATCGACCGGACGGTATTCCGTCGCCCGCCAGGGGCGGATTGATCGGAACTCGGGCCTCTCGACGGCGAGTTGGGGCCAGCACGTCGCCGCCGTCCCCGCCGTAACCGGGGTCGTTCGACGGGGCGGGACTGGCTGGTCGCTCCGGACGCCGGGGTCACACACTTTTGACACCACGGGGAGAAGGGATCCCTATGTTCGATCGGATCTTGTTCCCGACGGACGGGAGCGACGGGGCCGCGGTCGCACTGGAGCACGTCCTGGACCTCGCCCGGACCCACGACGCGACTCTCCACGTTCTCAACGTCGCGGACACGACGGTCCACAGTACGACGCTCGTGGGCGGCGAAGTGATCGACGCCCTGGAGACGGCGGGCGAATCGATCGTCGCAGAGACGGACGCGGCGGCGTCCGAACGCGGCGTCTCGACCGTCACCGAGGTGCTCCAGGGTGGCGTTCCGGAGACGATCGTCGACTACGCCGACGAGTACGGGATGGACCTCGTCGTCATGCCGACCAAGGGCCGAACCGGGCTGGAGCGGCTGGTGCTGGGCAGCGTGACCGAGCGGGTCCTCCGGTCCGCCTCGACCCCGGTCTTGACCATCAACCCGGACGCGACCCAGATGCGGTACCCGTACGAATCCGTCCTCGTTCCGACGGACGGGAGCGACACCGCCGACGGCGCCCTCGAGGTGGGCGTCGACGTCGCACGGCACCACGATGCCCGGTTGCACGTGCTGTCGGTGGTCGACGTGACGAGCCTCGGCGTCGACGTCTACGCGGAGGTCCAGGTCGACGTCCTCGAAGCGGAGGCCGAAGCGGTGATCGACGAGGCGACGGCGTACGCCCGCGGGGAGTCCGTGCCGTCCGTCGAGGGGAGCGTCGAGTACGGGAGTGCAGTCCACCGGGCGATCCGGTCGTCGATCGACGAACACGACGCCGACCTTGTCGTGATGGGCACGCACGGCCGGTCGGGACTCGACCGATATCTCCTGGGCAGCGTCGCCGAGAAGATCGTCCGGACGGCGCCGGTTCCGGTGTTGACGGTTCCCGGGCCCGCCTCTGATCGGTAACGGCGAGCGATCCAGGCGACCTGGGCCGACGGTCGGCTCCTGGCAGTTGTGCGCTCCTCGGTGGGCCCCGACGTGACTGCCTGTGGCGACAGGCGATCTGGTGGTCCGGGCAGAGACGTTCGTCGCTCCGCCCGGGCAGTGGCAGCCACGCCGCATTCTCGCCGGGCTGAAATCACGCCCTGCCCTTTGGGCCGGCAAACCGAATCGACAGTCGATCCCGAGGCCGTTCTCTTCGAGATCGAGGCAGCACGCGCCAGAGACGACGTCGCAGCCGCCCTCGCCGAGGCGGCGGCCCAGATCGAGGGCGGTTCGGTGGACCTCTCCGACGACGGCCAGACGGAGTCCGTCACGATTCCCGAGGAGCCGACGCTCGAAGTGGAACTCGAACGCGTGACGGACTCCGAGACCGGTGGGGGATACAACGAACTCGAGTACGAAATCACCTGGCCGGTGTGACTGGACGACGTGGCGGCCGCCGGCGATCCGCTCGAAACCCGGACCCCTCTGCTCCGGTGTTCGTAGTTAGTCCGCCGCTTCCTCGCCTTCGTTGCTCTGAGATGGCGGAAAGCCGGGTTCAGCGGGCAGATCGTACTGCGGAGTGAAATTCGCGTGGATACCCGCGCTCGGTGCTCGCGTATTCGTCGCCCCACGAGGAGCGGGTGGTTCACGCCAGGACTGGGATTTGAACCCAGAATCCCGAAAGGGAACACGCTTTCCAGGCGTGCGCCTTACCGTTCGGCCATCCTGGCCCGGTCCGGTGGTAGCCGGCAGGTCCGCTTAAGCCTGTTCGTTGGACGGCGTCACGTGAGGACGAACGAGGTGTGCCGTGACGCCGGCTACGAGAGCGACCAGCACGGCCACGCCAGCCTTCACGAGGACGGTCACGCGCTCGTCGCCGAGCAGTTCGTAGCCCTGTACCAACACCAGGAACGAGAGGCCGGCGACGACGCCCCAGAGGACGTTCTCGCGGGTGGCAGGCGAGACCATCAGCGAGCGCCGACCGCTTCGATCTCGACGTCGACGCCGGCCGGCAGGTCCGCCGCTTCGACTGCGCTCCGCGCCGGCGGGTCCCCGTCGAAGAACGTCTCGTAGACGCCGTTCATGGCGTCGAAGTCGTCGATGTCGGCCAGGTAGACCGTCATCTTCAGCGCGTCGGCCAGGCTCGACCCGCCGGCCGCCAGGACCGCGGCCACGTTCTCCATCGCCTGTTCCGTCTGGACGTCGACGTCCGCGTCGTCGAGCAGGTCACCCTCGGGCGTGGCGGGGATCTGCCCGGCGGTGAAGACGAGGTCGTCGGTCGCGGTCCCCTGGCTGTAGGCGCCGATCGCCGCGGGCGCGTCGTCGGTGCTGATCGTCTCGCGCATACCACCACTGGAGACGGCGGCGGACAAGAATCCAGTGGACTGGGCGGTCAGGTCAGCATCTCGATGGGGTATCCCGCGTCCTCCAGCGCGCCGATCAGGGTGGCGACGTGCTCGGGTCCGCGCGTCTCGAGGTCCAGTTCGACCTCGGCGTCGTCCATCGCCACGTCCCGTGACGTCCGGTCGTGCTGGATGGCGTAGATGTTCGCCCGGTGGGCCGAGATGATCGAGACGAACTCCTGGAGCGTGCCCGGTCGGTCCTCGAGGACGGTCCGCAGGCGGAGGTACCGTCCCGTCGCCGCGAGCCCGCGGACGACGAGCGTCGTCAGCATGTTCATGTCGACGTTGCCACCCGAGAGGACGGGCACGATCGTCTCGCCCTCCTCGTAGTCGATGGCTCCCTCCAGCAGTGCGGCGAGCGGGACCGCGCCAGCGCCCTCGACGAGGGTCTTGGCGCGCTCGAGGAGCAGCGTCAGCGCTACGGCGATCTGGTCGTCGCTCACTGTCACTACTTCGTCCACGCGTTCCTGGATGACCGCGAACGGTTTGTCGCCGACCCGCCGCGTGGCGATGCCGTCCGCGATAGTGTCCACGCCCGGTCGCTCGACGACCTCGCCCGTCCGGATGGACTCGGCGGCGCTCGCCGCCCCCTCCGCCTGGACGCCGACGACGCGGACGGCAGGTTCACGTCCCTCGAGGGCAGTCGCGATCCCGGCGATGAGGCCGCCGCCACCGATGGGGACGACGACGGTGTCGACGTCGGGGAGGTCGTCGAGAATTTCCAGGCCGATGGTGCCCTGGCCGGCCATGACCTGTTCGTCGTCGAAGGCGTGGAGGTAGTACCGATCCTCGGCGCCCTCGATCTCGTGGGCGCGCTCGGCCGCGGCGTCGTAGTCGACGCCGTGCAGTTCGACCGACGCGCCGTAGTGACGCGTGGCCTCGACCTTGGAGATGGGTGCGTCCTCGGGCATGACGACGAGGGCGTCCACGCCGGCGCGCGAAGCCGCGAGCGCCACGCCCTGGGCGTGGTTGCCGGCGCTGGCCGTGACGACGCCCGCCTCGCGCTGGGCCTCTGAGAGCGTGGCGATGCGGTTCGTGGCGCCCCGGATCTTGAAGGCGCCCGTGCGCTGGAAGGTCTCCAGTTTGAGGTGGACGTCGGCGCCCGTCATCGCGGAGAAGGTGTGAGAGTGGTCCAGCGGTGTGTGGCGAGACGTCTCGGCGACGCGAGGGCGTGCGTCGCGGACGTCCTGCAGATCGAGCATGGGAGAGGCTACGGGCCCCGGGGATTCAAAGTGGTGGGCCGGCCGGGCCTCGCCAAGCCTGTTACCCAGACGCGTTCCACGCAGACCAGATGCTCGTCGGGTTTCCGCCCCACCGCTGCCAGGCGCTCCCCCGGACACATCCGCGACCGCGCGACGAGCATCGAAAAACGCTCGCAGGGGAGCGCGTGACAGCAGTCGCGACTGCACTCGGTGCCAGCAGAGTCCCGCACTTAACGGTTCGTCAGACGAACCGGTAGGGAGCGGCCCTGCACCCCGGGATTTCGGACGCTCGTCTGACGAGCGGCAAACGAGTGTCGGCGAGCCAATCGGTCCGCCTCTCCTCACCCACCGGACGAGCGACCACGCGCGACGTGCACGTCACTCGACGCGACGTGCGACCGAACGCACTCGGGGAAGGGGTCACCGGGCGGCCAGTCGACGTCGGCGCCGAGGCGGTCGGGGTCGCCGACGTACGTCTCGACCGCCTCGTCACCGCTGTCCGTCGGCACCGAGAGCCGGACGTAGAGCCCATCTCCCACACCCTCGTAGCGGTCCAGGGCGTCGAGGTGGTCGGTTTCGAGTAGCCGTCCGGCCGTTTCGCCGCCCGGCGCCAGCGTCGGGTACCGGCCGTCGACGCGGTGGAGCCCGTAGAGGGTCGCGTCGCCGCGATATTCGACTGCTGGCAGGACGGACTCGGCGGTCTCGCGGTCGGTGAGGGTGCCGTAGACGAAGAGGAGTGCCATCGGGTGCGATCGGTCGGAGGACGAACCGGGCTGCGACCGCGTTACCGCTCGTCCATCGACGGAACGTCGCGGGGACTCGGACCGGTGTAGCGGCCGCGGGGGCGGATGAGGCGGTTCTCGGCCTGGTACTCGAGGACGTGGCCGATCCAGCCGCCGGCGCGGGACATCGCGAAGATGGGCGTGTACGTGTCGGCGGCGATGCCCAGCTTGTGGTAGACGGCGCCGGAGTAGAAATCCACGTTGGGCGCGATGCCCTTCTCGATCAGGTTCTGTTCCTCTACCAGGTAGTTCTCGATGGTCGAGGTGTACTCCAGCATGGTGTCGTCGCCGTCGGCCTCGCTGAGGTCCGCGAGTTTCGCCTCGAGGATCTTGGCGCGGGGATCCTTGGTCTTGTAGACGCGGTGGCCCCAGCCCGGGATGCGGGCGTCCTCCGCGACCTGCTTCTCGATCCACTCCTGGGCGGAGAGGTCGCTCTCGTCGAGTTCCAGGAGGGTCTCGATGACGTCCTGGTTGGCGCCGCCGTGGAGGGGGCCGGAGAGGGCCCCGATGCCGCCGGTCACCGCCGAGTAGAGGTCCGCGAGCGTCGACCCGACGACCATCGCGGTGAACGTCGAGGCGTTGAGCCCGTGGTCGGCGTGAAGGATCAGCGCCATGTCGAAGGTCTCGGCGGCCACGTCGTCGGGCTCGGTGCCCGTCAGCATGTAGAGGAAGTTCGCGGCGTAGCCGAGGTCCCTGCGCGGTTCGACGGGGTCCTCGCCGCGGCGGAGGCGGTCGTAGGCGGCGAGGACTGTCGGAATCTTCGCGACGATGCGCCGGCCCTTGCGGCGGGCCGCGTCGAGGTCCTCGGGGTCGGCGTCGACCTCGGGTTCGGACGTGGAGAGCATGGAGACGCCGGTCCGGAGGGCCGCCATTGGCGACTCGCCGGCCTCGCCGAGCGCGGCGAGCGTGTCGAAGACGCGGTCGTCGACGGCGCGCTCGGCGGCCATCGCGTCCGCGAAGTCGGCCAGTTCGTCGCTGTCCGGGAGGTCCCCGTACCAGAGGAGGTACAGGACCTCCTCGTATGTGGTCTCGCGGGCCAGATCCTCGATGTCGTACCCGCGGTAGACGAGGCGTCCGGCCTCGCCGTCGATGTCGCTCATCTCCGACTCGGCGACGAGCACACCTTCGAGCCCCTTCTGCAGTTCGTCAGCCATACCCAGCCTTTTCGAACTGCCGGGAAAAAACATTACCATTCGCCGTCGCCCGCGACCCGTCGAACAGACAGGAAACTGGTCGAACGATTTTCACATCGGCTCCAACTGGGCGTCCGGTCAGACGTACGTCCAGATGTTCGACGCCCGTCGAAACCGAGCGGCCAGGGCGGGGCGGGCAACGCTTTTCCCGGGGCGGTGCACACCCCAGCACATGTCCGCGGACGAGGTGGCCTACGAGCCGGTCAGCGTCAAGGCGGTGCTGGCCGAGATGAAGGACACGGCGGAGTTGCTCATCGACCTCTCGTACTCCGCAGTGTTGCTCGGCAGCGACGAGGTCGCCGCCGAGGTCCTCGAACTCGAGGCCAAGATGGACGTCCTGCAGATGCAGGCCCGCATGAGCATCCTCCTCGCGGCCCGGAGTCCCGACGACGCGGAGGCGCTGGCGCCCGTCCTCGGCGTGGTCGGCGCCGCAGAGAAGATCTCCGACGCCGCCGGCGACATCGCCAAGGTCGTCCTGGAGGACATCGGGCTGCCCGACGCGATGCGCGCCGCCCTCCCGGAGGCCGTCGAGACGCTCGTCCGCGCCGAAGTCGCGCCGGACTCCCCGCTCGGTGAGGCGACGCTGGGTGACCTGAACCTCGAAACAGAGACGGGCGTGCGCGCGCTGGCGATCCGCCGCGGCGGCGACTGGCTGCTCAACCCCGACCGCGACACGACCCTCCGGGGCGGCGACGTGGTCCTGTTTCGCGGCCCCCAGGAGGGCATCAGCGAGGTCTACGCCGACGCGACCGGGGAGACCTACGAACGTCCGGCGCCCGCCGAGGCAGAGAGTTCCGACCTGGAGCGGGCCGTCGACTCCATCGTCCTGATGAAGGACATGGGCGAACTGGCCGTCGACCTCGCCTACGGCGCGATCCTGTTCGACTCCGACGAACTCGCCGAGGAGGTCATGGAGCTCGAGGCGGAGGTCGACGCCCTCCAGTCGCGCTTCGAGGCCTGGACCCTCCGCGCCGCGGGCCGCGCCGAAGACCCGGTCTCGCTGCGCGGGCTGGTCCACCTCGCCCAGAGCACCGAGGTGATCTCGGACGCCGCCCTGGAGATCAGCGAGGGGGTCCTCCGGGGTCTGGGAACCCACCCCGTCGTCCGCGAGGCCGTCTACGAGAGCGACGAGGTCCTCACCCGGCGGACGGTAGAGGCGGGCAGCCGCCTCGCCGGCACAACGCTCGGCGGAGAGGCGGTCAAGACCGAGACGGGCATGCGCGTCATCGCGGTGCGCCGCGCCGGCGACGACGGGCGGACCGTCGCGGGCGACGCCGAGGACTGGGTCGTCTCGCCCGGCCCGGAGACCATGCTCGGCGCGGGCGATGTCCTCATCGCGAAGGGGACCCGCGAGGGCACCGAGCGACTGGCGGCGCTGGCCGCGCCCTGACCCGCGGGCGAAGACCAAGCCGGTGCCTCGGCCGGTCAAACCACCCCTACACTTCGGACGAAGGCGCAGTGTGGAATAGAGCGGAGCGTGAGAACCGCACCCGTCACCGTGCGGCAGCGTCAAGTCCTGCCGGTCAGCTACGAACGCGGCCCGGGTCCCACGACCAGTAGCAACTGCCCCGGAGTATTTCCCCGACATGTTCCGTCGAAACGACTATTGGTAAGACGAGCGTGTTACGCTAATATGTCTGGAGCGATTACGAACGACGACGGCTCGGACGACATCACGACGGTGAATTTCAAGGTCACCGAGTCGTTCCTCGAAGCGATCGACGACACGTGGCAGGGGCGAGGATTCAACAGCCGGAGCGAGTTCATCAGGTACGCCCTTCGGGACGCCGTCGAGCATCCGACCTTCGACCGCGACGAACTCGTCGCACTGCTCGAAGCCGAGGAGGACGTCCGCCAGGGACGGACGACGAGCGCCGAGGCGGCACGCGACCGGTTCGGAACGAGCGATGAGTGAGGAGGGGTGGACCTGGGAACTGTCTGCGAAGGCGACGGACGACCTCGACGGACTCGCTCCCGAGGACCAAGAGCGGATACTCGACAAACTCGACGAAATCGTTTCCTCTCCCTGGCGAGACCCACCGGACTACGGAGAACCCCTCCAGAACAGTCCCTACAAGAAGATTCGCGTTGGCGGCTTTCGACTGTGAGTCGCCTTCCCTCAGACCGAACGACGGCTGGTCGTCGCCCGCGTCAAGCGTCGGGACGGGGCGTACACTGCTGACGACTGAGAGCCCGACCGAAGCCGACGGCCGTCACTCGACTGAATCGAACTCGGGGTCGGGGTTCGCCGGGACTTCCTCGTCCGGCACGCCTCTGAGTCGCCAGCAGGCCACCGTCCAGCCGACGCCGAGGCCGACGGCGAGCGCCACGAGCCCCGCCCGACCGGGGCCGACCGCCAGGAAGGCCGCGAGCCCGATCGGTGGTGCGACGCCGACGGCCAGCAGCCCCTCGTCTGCTCCCTCGCCAAGGGTGGCGAGCAACGCGACCAGCGTCTCGCCGGCGGTCAGCGCCAGGGCGCCGACGGCGAACAGCCGGGCGACGCCGACGTCGACCGGCCGGCCGACGTCGCCGATGAGTGAGAGGAGGTCGAAGGCGGCGATGTTGGCCATCACGAGCGCGCCGAGGAGCGCCGCCAGCGTGGCCGCGGCCGCGACCGGGCGCAACCGGGTCGTCCGCTTGAAGCGCGTGTGGACGGCCCAGACGCCGAGCGGCGTCAGGAGGGCGCCCCACGGGGTCGCGACGTCGGCGAGGGCGGCCCAGGGCTGGCCGGGGCCCAGGACCAGTCCCACGGCGGCCACGAGCCAGGCGAGCCCCGCGACGAGGCCACCCGTGGCGCCCCAGCGGACGATCGAACCGGGGTGGACCGCCAGTCGGAGGACGCGCCGGCCGACGAGGGTCGCCAGGGCGAGCATCGCGCTCGTGACGAAGACGACGAACGTCAGCAGCGGGTAGTAGGGCAGCGGGAAGTCGGTCCGGCCGCCGGAGACGACTACCACGAAGAAGATGGCGACGGCGACGGCGAAGACGGCGGCGAAGGCCACCGCGAGGCGGGCGTACCGCCGCACGTCAAGCGCCTGGACCAGCGCGGCCCGTCCGCTGGCCGGCCGGTCGCCGCCGCTGGCAGGCGACTCCGTCCGTCCCCCGTCGCCCTGATTGGACACGGCGGTCGTTCGGCCAGGCGGGGCAAAGTCGCGTCGGTTCGAAACCGCCCGATCCCACAGTTCTGCTGCGAACGGAGTGAGCAGCGAACTGTGGCGAGGCCGCGTTTCGAACCCTGCGAGGAACGCACAGCGAGTGACCGCGAGCGAGCATTTCTCGCTTCGGTTCGAAACCGCCCGAGCCCACGTCGCTGGCGCACCGCCGCGAGCGACGCCAGGCGCCCGTCTGCTGCCTACTCGCTCCGGACGGCCGGTATCGAACCGCTAAAGACCGTGGGGGCGTCCACTACGCCTAATGACCAGTCTCGGCACGGCCGAGGCGGCGCCCGGTGAACGCGCGACGGGCCGCCTCGCGGTCGGGGAGGCCCGCGACGGCTCCACCGTCGGGCTCCCCGTCGCCGTCGTCAACGGTGCCCGGGAGGGCGACACGCTCTACCTCCAGGCCGTCAGCGACGGCGACGAGCTCAACGGCGTCGGCGTCCTCGGCCGCGCCCTGCCCGAGATCGACCCGGCGGAGTTGCGCGGCACCATCCTCGTCGTCGGCATCGTCAACGTCTACGGCTACCTCACCGCCGAGCACCGGAACCCCATCGACGACACGAAGATCAATCGGGCGTACCCCGGCGACGAGACCGGCACCTCCTCCGAGCGCATCGCCGCGGCGACCTTCGAGGCGGCGACGCGGGCCGACCTCGCCATCGACCTCCACCAGGGCTCGACCTCCCGCATGATCGAGGAGGTCCGCGTCCGCTGTGGCAAGCGACACGCCCGCCACGACGACTGCCTCGAACTCGCCCGCGTCTTCGGCTGTGGTCACGTCCTCGACCGGAAGGGACCGGACGGCCAGCTCGCCCGCGTCGCGCCCGACGAGGGCATCCCGACCATCGACCCGGAACTCGGTGCCGCCGTCGGCTGGGACGACGACAGCATCCAGGCCGGCGTCGAGGGGCTCTTCAACGTCCTCAGACACTACGACTTCCTCGTCGGCGACGCGACCCTCGCGCCCCAGACGCGCGCCAGCGGCTTCGAGCAGTACGGCTCTCCGGCGGGCGGCCTCGTCCACTTCCGGGCGGACCTCGGCGAGCACGTCGCCGCGGACCAGCCGCTGTTCGACGTCTGCGACGTCTTCGGCGAGACGAAGGCGACGGTCAACGCCGACTCGGACGGGGTCTTCTGGCGGACGCGCCGCCTGCCCTCCGTCGCCACCGGCGAGTACGTCTGCAGCGTCGGGACGGATCTGGACACGGTCTGACCGTCGGCGATCGACTCGCGACCCGGCTGGCCGGCCGCCGTTGCACGCGGTGCAACCGAGCACCGACGCTTATACTGCCTCACTGTCACGACGGCGTATGCGTGGTGCCCTGGCTTCGGCCGACGCCGGCCGTCTCACGCGCCCCGCGACGGCGCTCGGCATGGTCCTCGCGCTCGTCGCCCTCCCGCTGATGGCGGCGCTGCCCCTCGATATCGGCGACCTGGCGGCCATCGCGCTCAAGTGGGTGCTCGTGGCTGCCATCGTCGTGATCGTCCTCGGGTTCGAGGGAGCGCCACTGTCGTCCATCGGCGTCGCGCGCCCCCGCCTGGGCGACGTCGGCTGGACCGTCGCGGTCGCCGCCCTCGGCGTCGGCGTGTTCGTGGCGACCGGCCCGCTCGTGTCGGCGCTCGGCCTCCCGGTCCGCGAGGGGATCCCCACGCCCTCCCTCGCCATCGGCATCGCCAGCGCGGTCACGGCCGGGGTCACGGAAGAGGTCCTGTTCCGGGGGTACCCGATCGAGCGACTGATCGACGCGGGCTTCAGTCCCCTCGTGGCCGGTGGCCTCACCTGGGCAGCCTTCACGGTCGCGCATGCCCCGTCGTACCCCGCCGGGAACCTCGTCCAGATCGGCCTCGTCGCGCTCCTGTTCACCGCCGTCTACGTCCGGACGCGCTCGCTGGTCCCCGTCGTCGCGGGCCACGTCCTCGTCGACCTGGTCGGGGTGCTGGCGTCCGTCTACGCGTAGTCGCCGGTGCGGCCCCGCGACGGTCTCGCGCCGCTGGCACCCGGCCGCGGCTACCGTTCCGGGTGCGTCGCCGCGTCGAAGCCACCCCTGACCAGCGGTTTGGCCACGTGCCGGCGGGCGCAGGGCGGTACCTCGTACCACCCCGGGTCCAGGTCGCGGTCGAGCGGGACCGACACCGGCCCGTCGGCGCTCGTCTTGCAGTCCCGGCAGCGATAGCCCTGGTCGCGACCGGCGGAACTCATCGACCGGCCGCACCGGGGGCAGTCCGGCGTGGCCTCCGCCGTGGTGACGCGCTCGCGCAGGGCGAACTTCTCCAGCTTGAGCGTCCCGTCGGTCACCTCGCCACAGACCGTGACCCGGTCCCCCGGCCGGAGGCCCCTGACCCGGTCCCGGAAGCGCTTGGTCGGCTCGAAGGCCACGCAGGGAAGCGCCGATCCGTCCTCGCCGACCTCGACGAAGACGTGCCCGCCCTCGCGGGTCTCCGGATCGGCCGTCACGTCGGCGGTCAGGCGGTACGAGCGGCCGGACGCGACGGCGGCCGGCGAATCCACGGACTGCAGGTGCGCGTCGGTCCCCTGGTTCGTGACGAACGTCGCCCGTTCGGCGACGGGTTCGCCCTCGATACGCTGGGCGACGGCCGCGACCGCCTCGGGATCCTCGCCGCGCACCGCGTGGAGGATCGGACAGGGGGTTCGCGGCACGCAGACTGCGCGGCCCTCGACGCTGTCGACCGTGTCCCAGACGGTCGGATAGCTCTCCGCCGCAGCGTCGAAGACCGAGTCCCGGCCAACGTCCCGCTCGGTCCCCCACCGCTCGCGCTCGCGGTAGGAGATGCACTCGTAGGTCCACTCGTCGAAGGCTCGCCAGGCGCCGACGGCCGCCAGCGCCCCGATCAGGCCGCGCCCGTTGCCGGCCGTGACCGTCTCGAAGCCCGCGTCGGCGGCGAGATTCCGGGCCGTCTCGCGGTCGAGGTGGGCCCGGACCGCGCGCTCGGAAAAGGTGGCGACGGCGGCCGGGACGGCCCCGGGGTCACAGGCGGCGACGACGCCCCCGGGGTTCGTCCGGGGGTCGTCGGTCCGGGCTGGCTCGAGTTCCTCCCGGAGGACGGAGAGAGCGAGGTCGGGGTCGGCGTCGGTGTGGACTGCGAGCGCGGCGTTCCCGCGGGTCTTGTGCTCGACGGCGGGGTTACAGCGGACGAGGAGGCGCCGCTCGACGGTCGCACCGCTCGCTTCGAGGGCCGTCGCGACCTGCGCGGCGACGTAGGTCGTACAGAGACCCGCCTCGCGGGAGTCCGTGTCGTCGAGGCCGATGACCGTCACTGGCGCGTGGTTGCTCGCGGGCGCGCAAACCGTTTTCGGGCTGCCGGGGGCGGGGGCGTCTCCGGACCGGGACCGTCCCCCGGGAACGGCTGCCCCACTCACCGTCGACCGAGCCGGCGGTGCTCGTTACGACTCGGAAACCGGGTCGGTCCCGGGCTGTGACCACCTCCCACGGTCCACGACACCACCAACCAATTCGCTGTCAGGACCGGACACGGCCCAAAACCGCCGGATGCGGGCGCGAGATGCGGCACAACGCATATATGGAACCGGCTACGTATGTTTGGTAGAGAACAGTATGTCACGTCAAGCGCTGGTGGGCAACGTCACCGCCATGCTCGAGGACGCGGGGTTTACCGTGAGCGAGCGGTGTGCGATCCGGCCCAAGAGCTTCGACGTCGCCGCGCGCCGGGGCGAAGACGTGCTACTGCTGAAGATTCTGGGGAACATCGACGCCTTCGACGGGTCGACCGGCGCGGAGATGCGGCGCCTGGGCACCTACCTCCGGGCGACGCCCATGGTCATCGGGCTGCGGACGCGCGACGAGGACCTGAAGCCGGGCGTGGTCTACTTCCGCCACGGCGTCCCGGTCCTGTCGCCGGACACGGCGATGGACCTCTTCGTCGAGGAGGTCCCGCCGCTGATCTACGCCGCGCCGGGCGGCCTGTACGTCAACATCGACAGCGAGGTGCTGGCCGACGCGCGCCAGGACCGCGACTGGTCGCTCGGCCGCCTGGCGAACGAACTCGGGGTCTCCCGGCGGACCGTCTCGAAGTACGAGGACGGCATGGACGCGAGCGTGGATGTCGCGGCGGAACTCGACGACCTCTTCGACGCGCCGCTGACCTCGCCCGTGAGCGTCCTCGACGACGCCGAGGAGGGTCGCGAGGACGAGGAGACGCCCGAGGACCCCGACGTGGACCCCGACGACCGCTCCATCGTGACGGTCATGACTCGCGTCGGCTACGAGGTCCACCCGACCGACCGCGCGCCGTTCAAGACCGTCAGCGAGGACGAGCGCCGCGCCGAGCAGGTCCTGACGGGCCACTCGACGTTCACCGAGGCCGCCCAGAAGCGCGCCCGCATCATGTCGTCGGTGGGCGAGGTCACCCGGACGACCTCGGTCTACGTCGTCGACGAGGCCACGCGGGAGGCCGTCGACAACACCGCCATCCTCGAGGAGTCCGAACTCGAAGACATCGAGGACCGGATCGACCTCCGGGACCTCATCGCCGAGCGCGTCGAGGAGAACCCGGCCTGAGGCCGTCCCGCGGTCGGCTCAGAAGGAGTAGCCGTCGTCCTGCGCGTCGTCCTGGATCGCCGGATCCTGCTGTTCGTTGGCCGGCGTGTCGAAGGCGTTCTCCGCGAATTCGTCCTGCTCGTCGTCGGTGGTCTCGTAGGCAGAGATGCCGAGCGTGAGCAGTTCTTCGACGGCTGCGTCGCGGTTCAGGAACTCGCCCTGTTCGACGAGGCGCCGAATCTCGGTGTCCGTCTGGTCCGGGAGTGATACTTTGAGGCGACTCACGGGCGCCCGTTTGGAGTGGAGACGTATAAGTGCTGGCTGGGCGCCGACGGCGCCGAGCGGCGCGTCGGCGAGCCGTCGCTGTCCGCCCGCTCAGGCGTAGGTCTCTTCGAGGTAGGCGACGATGTCGTCGCTCTCGGCCATGCCCTCGACGCCGTTGTCCGCGTCGACGAGGACGGGGACGCCGGTCTGCCCGCTGATCTCCTCGACCTCGGTCCGGTCGCCGTGGCTCGCCGGGACCAGGTGGGACTCGTAGTCCACGTCGAGGTCCTCGAGCGTTCGTTTGACCTTCGCGCAGTACGGACAGCCCTCGAGTTCGTACAGTTCCAGGGTCGTCATCACACACCGGTAGCCGGCGCGGGACCAAGAACGCGGCGGTGGCCGTGCGCTGGCCACACACGGCCACCAGCAGGCGACGCCGATCAGTGGACCGCCACGCCGTCAGTCGCCGCCGTCGGGCAGGTCGGCGTCGGCCAGCAACTCCGAGGCGGTGACGAGCGACTCGAGTTCGACGTCGTGGTCGGCCATGGTCTCCGCGGCCCCCTCCTCGCGGTCGACCACGACGAGGACGCGGTCGACGGTGGCCCCCGCCTCGCGGAGCGCTTCGACGGCGTCGACGGCGCTCTGTCCGGTCGTCGCGATGTCCTCGATCACCACTACCTCGCCGCCATCGGGGAACGATCCCTCGATGCGATTGCCGGTACCGTACTCCTTGGCCGATTTCCGGACGATGACGTAGGGCCGCTCGGCCGCGAGGCTCGTCGCGGCGACGAGCGGGACGGCGCCGAGGGCCACCCCGGCGAGGGTCTCCTCGGCGAGTCGCTCGGCGAAGGACTCGGCGATCAGGTCCAGGCAGTGCGGGTCGGTCTCGAAGACGTACTTGTCGACGTAGTACTGGCTGGTGCCGCCGTGGGAGAGTTCGAACTCCCCGTAGCGGACGGCCTCGGCGTCGCGCAGCGCCGCGATCAGCCCCTCGGTTGTCATTCGTCTCGGCCGAGGGCAGGGGCGGTAAAGGGCTTGCCGGTACTGCGTCCACGGCAGTCACACCGCGGGCGACCACAGCCCTCAGCCGGCGCGATCGGCTGGGGTGGTGGTCCGGTCGATGGCCGACGGACGCGCCGACGCTGCCCGACCGCCGTGCGTCGAGCGGAATCACTATGGAAGCGCAGTCCCCATCCTCGCAGCATGCACGGGTTCGGATCGAGCGGCGTCCGGGGCGTGGCGTTCAGCGAGCTCTCGCCGGCCGACGCCCTCACCGTCGCGCGCGCAGCCGCGGCCGTCCTCGAACCCGACCGCGTCGCGGTCGCCCGCGACACGCGCCTCACCGGGACTGCCTTCGCCGACGCCGTCGCCAGCGGCCTGGCGAGCGCCGGCGCCGACGTGGACCGCCTCGGGATCCTGCCCACGCCCGGCCTCCAGGTCTACTGCGAGGACGAGGGGGTCCCGGGCGTCATGGTCACGGCCTCGCACAACCCGCCGGAGTACAACGGGATCAAACTCGTGGGCGCCGACGGGGTCGAACTGGACCGAAGGACCCTCGACGCCGTCGAGCGCGCCATCGAGGACCGACCGGCTCCCGTCGCCTGGAACGACGTGGGCCAGTCCCGCACCGTCGAGGGGGCGGCCCGGCGCTACCGCGAGCAACTGCTCGCGGCCGTCGACCGGACGGCCATCGCCGACGCGGACCTGACCGTCGCTGTCGACCCCGGCCACGGCGCTGGCGCGCTCACCAGCACCGAGTTCTTTCGGGAACTGGGCTGTGGCGTCCGGACGATCAACGCCCAGCCGGACGGCCGGTTCCCCGGTCGCGACCCCGAACCCATCGCCGCGAACCTCGCGGAACTCCGTCGCCTCGTCACCACCGGCGACGCCGACCTGGGGATCGCGCACGACGGCGACGCCGACCGGGCCATCTTCGTCGACGAGCGCGGCGAACACGTCGAGGGCGGAGCGGCGCTCGCGGCACTCGCCGACGCGGCAGTGCAGGAGGGCGACGTCGTCGTCTCGGCCGTGAACGCGACCCAGCGTCTCGTCGACGTCTGCGAGCGGGCGGGCGCGGACCTCGTGCTGACGCCCATCGGCAGTACGAACATTATCGGTGCCATCCGGGAGGCCCGCGCCGCCGGCGAGCACGTCCCCGTCGCCGGCGAGGGCAACGGGGGCATCCTCTTTCCCGACTATCGCATCGCACGGGACGGGGCCTACACCGCCGCCCGGTTCCTGGAACTGGTCGCCGAGCGCCCCGCGAGCGAGGTCCTCGAACCCTACGGCGGGTACGCGAACGTCAGGCGTGACGTCCCCTACGAGAGCGACGCAGAGCGAGAGGCCATGCTCGCGGCCATCGAGAGCGCGGCCCGCGACGCCGACGCCGCCCTCGACCGGACGGACGGCGCCAGGCTCGATTACGGCGACGCCTGGGTGCTGGCCCGTCCGAGCGGCACCGAGCCGGTCGTGCGCATCTACGCCGAGGCGCGCGACGAGGCCCGGGCCTGCGACCTCGCCGACTGGCTCGAGGGCGTCGTGACGGACGCCGCCGAGGCCTGACTACCGCTCCGGGTGGGTCTCGAGCGCGTCGCTCAGCCGCTCGCGCTCGGCGCGAAGCTCCGCTAACTCCCCCGCGACCTCGCCGGACACGAGGCGTTCGCGTTCCGCGTCGGTCAGCTCCGCTCGCGCCACCGCAGCGGTCCGCAGCCGCTCGTAGTCACACTCGGTCGGGAGCTGTGCGACGGGCCGGAGGACCTCGACGACGTCCGGCGCGAACCGGTTCACGGCGGCCGTCAGCTCCCGGACCCGCCAGCGCAGTCGCTCGGCGGCCGGCGGGGGCCACCCGACGGTCAGCGGCTCGGCGTCCAGCCGCCGGAGGTAGGTGGTGGTCGGGCGGACGGCGGTCTTGAGCGCCGCCGGGTCGGCGACGTAGTGGTCCAGCTTCGACCGGGAGTACTCCGCGTAGTCCAGTAGCTGTGGGATGGGCTCGGTGCCGGCCTCGGCCGTCGAGACGTAGTCGACGAGCCCCTCGGGCGGCGTCTCGAAGGGGACGAGCGGGAATCGCTGGAGGTCGGTGAGGAGCGAGAGGACATCACGGGCGGCGGCCTCGCGCTTGTACGTCTCGAAGGCCTCGGCGACGCGCTCGTCGTACGTCTCGATGGGATCGCGCAGCCGTTCGACGGGTGCGTCGAGGTCCGCCTCTCCGAGTTCCTGGAGGCGCTCCAGGTCGCCGATGCGCTCGCGGACCTCGGCACGGCGGTGGCGGACCGCGCTGCGCGCCGCACGGTAGCGCTCGAGGGCGTCCGCGCGCTCGTCGAGGCGCCCGACGAGGTCGGCGACGGGCTCGAGGTCGGCACGGACCTGCTCGAAGTCCGACGTCGTCAGGCGGCGCTGCTGGAGGCGGTCGTCGGCCTCCTCGAAGGTCTCCCGGAGGAGGACGTCGTCGGGGAGGCGCTCGACGAAGTCCGCGACCTGGCTCTGGAACTCGATGAACTGCTGGAAGTCACCGTCGCCGGTCGCCGGCTCCTCGTAGCGGTCCAGGATGTCCGTGAACTCCCCGTGGGCCTCCGCGAGGGTCTCGAGTTCGGCCTCGCCGAAGTCCGCGACCCGTTCCCGGGCGCGCTCGAGGTCCGCGGCGGCCGCCTGCAGGTCGGCGACCGGGTCGTCCTCGGCCGCCGTCCGGGCGGTGGCGTCATTCGTAGACATCGTCGGGGTCGAAGACGCGGTCCGCCACTCGTTCGCCGTCGATGGTGCGGTAGAAGCAGGTCTCGTAGCCGGTGTGGCAGGCGCCGCCCGCCTGGTCGACCAGGTAGAGGACGGCGTCGCCGTCGCAGTCGACGCGGATTTCCTCGATCGTCTGGGTGTGGCCGCTGGTGGCACCTTTCTCCCACAGTTCGTCGCGACTGCGCGAGTAGTAGTGGGCCCGGCCCGTCTCGCGCGAGCGCTCGACGGCCGTCTCGGTCACGCAGGCGAGCATCAACACCTGACCCGTCTCGGCGTCCTGGGCGACCGCCGGGAGGAGGTCGTTCTCGTCGAATGCGAGTTCCGGGGCGGCCTCGCTCATGCCGGAAGGGTGGCGGGTCGAGGGAATAGGTCTTGTCCTCCCGGCGCCGGCCCGACGACCACGGAGCCGCCCGCGATCAGCGCAGGCCGAGGAGGCCGAGCAGCCCGAACAGGACGTCGCCGTAGGTGAACGCGATCACGAGCCCGACGAACAGGGGAACGAGGAACGGAATCCCCGGCGAGATCCAGACGACGTCGTCCTCGACGAGCGCGTCGAGACCGCGCCGGAGCGTCGCGGCGTCGGTCCCGTAGGCGTCGCCCTCGATCGAGTCGAGGAACGCCTGCGCACCCCAGGGATCGTCGGCCGCCCCTGGCCCGTCCTCGCCACGCGCCTCGGATTCGGGCGCGGCGGCCCCGCCGTCGGTCACGATCGCGCCGTCGCCGGGTGTGTTGGGCTCGCTCGGGAGCGAGTCGGGGTCGCGCAGGCCGTCCGGGTCGGCGCGCAGTTCCGACAGCGTCGCGCCGCGCCACCGCAGGTACATCCGCAGGGCGTCGAGGTCGAGTCCCCGCAGCGAGACATACGACCGGAGCCCCGACGGCGAGAGGTCCGCCGTCAGGGACCGGTCGGGAAAGTGCAGGAGCGAGCCGTACTCGTCGACGGCCCGGCCGGGCGCGATCGGCCGCGCCACGAACATCGCCGGCGAGAGGTGGCCCCGGATGGCGTTGCGGAGCCCGAGGACGGCGGGGTACGCCAGCCCGGCGAGCACCGTGTTCGAGAGGACCGTCAGCGAGAAGACGCCGAGCGCGGTGACGACGACCGGCATGGTTTCGATCGGCAGGCCGATCTCGCCCACGGCGTAGGTCGGGTAGGTCGGGAGCAGGACCGCGACCACGACGAAGGCCTTGGCGTCCGCCCCGCCGAAGCCGCCGATCCGCCAGAAGAGGTAGGACAGCGGCGCGACGAAACCGAGGCTGAGGCCCACCCTGATGGCGAAGACCCGCTGGGCCCAGCCGGGGGTGGCGCCGGTGAAGACGGAGACCGCCTCCCAGGCGAGACAGACGACGGCCAGGACGACCAGCGGGAGCCAGGTCCGGTTGGGGACGCGGCGCGTCTCGACGTCGCGCCAGGCCACGTAGCCGAAGAAGGGAATCGCGAGCAGGCGGAGCAGGTCCGGAACGCTGGCGAACACGGCCCCCTCTGGGGGCCCCCGGGTGTTAGTGGTTCCGGCTGGTCTGGAATCGGGTGACAGCGGCCAGGGACCACTGCGCTGGGACTGCGGGACCGAGCGGGGAACCCCGTGAACGGGACCAGCCACCCAACCCGACGTTAAAGTACGATGACGACCTACAGTTCGGTATGAGCCAGGTGACGAGGCGAATCGTGCGAAAACTGCACGACGAGCCGCATCTCGAGGGTCGCCGGCTCACCGTCCAGTTCGTCAAAACACAAGTCGAGGACCGCGGTCTCGAACCGAGGATGGTCGCCGACCGCCACGACGTCGACGTTGCTGACGTCTACCGGGCGCTCACCTACTACTACGACCATCCTGGCGAGATGCGGACCGTCGAACGCCAGCGCGAGGCGGCAGTCGAGGCTCACGACCACCTGACGACCGACCCCGACGACGTCCGGGGCTGATGGTGTATCGACTACTCGCGGACGAAAACGTCGAGCGAGCGACGCTGCGGTATCTGGAAAAAATGGGACACGACGTCGAACGCCTCGACGACGTCGGCGAACTCGGACTCGGAGCCGAGGACGAGTCAATCGCCAGGTACGCTCGCGAGCACGACCGGTTGATTCTGACGCAAGACGACGACTTCTTCACCGAACTGGAGGCCGAGCACACGGCAGGAATCCTCTTCCAACGGGACCAGACGCTCTCGACCCGGGAGGTAGGCGACGCCGTCCACGAGATGTCGCAGTACATCGACCAGTCCAACGTCATTCTCGAGTACGTCAGTAAAAACTGGCTGTAAGGAACGAGCGGGGTGAGCGAGTTTAGCGAAGACTCTGCGACAGAATGCTGCCAGAATGATTTGTGGAACCGGGCGAGACGGGCTCTAGCGCCTACGATCCTACTGTAGAGGGCCGTCGGCGAACTACCCGAACGGGTGCCCCGAGAGCGCGGTCCGGACCGCCTCAGATGACGCGGTTCTGCAGGTAGTCGAGGTGCTTGGCGTTGTACACGATCTTGACCGTGTCGCCGGCCGGCGAGCCGATGCAGGTCAGCCGAACGTTCTTCTCCTCGACCTCCTCGTCGCTGAGGATCTGCTGCATGTCCATGTCGATGTCGCCCTCGAGGACGATGGCGGCGCAGTTCGCACACGCGCCGGCCCGACAGGAGAACGGCCAGTCGAAGCCCTGGGCCTCGGCGGCCTCCAGGATGTACTCCCCCTCGTTGACGTCGAGGGTCCCGTAGTCTTCGTCGTCGAGGCCGGCCTCTCCTGCCTTCTCGAAGAGGTCGTCCCCGTACAGGTCCCAGCCCTGGTCGTCTACGACTTCGTAGTTGAGGTACTCGACGGTTGGCATCGTCCGTCGGTTCGCTCGCCTCACAGTTAGACGTTGTTGTTCGCGCGGTGTAGGCAATATAATCATGAGGAATACGCCGGCCGGGACGAAATCGCCGGAAGTGGCCGGGTAGTACCCAGATACTGACCCGAAGATGAGGGCCTGCGCCCTCGCTCGTCACCGAGACGCGTCCGAGTCCGCGTCCTCGTCTCCGTCGGCCCCATCGGGGACGCGCTCGCGCTGTTCGGCCGCCGTCTCCGCGGCCTCTGTCGCCGTCTCCTTTGCCGACTCCGTCGTCGACTTCGCCTCGGCCGCCCGCTCTTTGGCCCCGTCCACGCGCTCGACGGCCTCTTCGGGGACCGCCTCGGGGTCGACGGCCGGTTCATCCCCCCCGGCCGTCGCGTCCTCGTCCGCGGGGACGACCGACTCGACCTCGTCGGCTGCCGTTTCGACGTCCTCGGCCGCCGTTTCCAGGTCCTCGGCGGTCTCGGCGACGTCTGCCGCGGCCGACTCCAGTTCGGCAGCCGTCTTCGCGACCTCCTGGGTCCCGCGCTCGTACGCGCGAGCAAGCACGAGGGCCTCGATTACGCCGGCGAGGACGAACAGGGTCAGGGCCACTGTGCCGGCCGCGCGGAGCGCGCCGGCGACGGCCGCGCTCACGGCGACAACCTCGCCGATCACCAGGGCGTTCGCGACCGCCAGCAGGGCGGTCACGACGATTATGGCCAGCACGAACTGCCGGTAGAGCGAGGCCGTCGGGCCGAAGAGGAGGCGCTCGAGCCAGGATCCCAGCCGCGACAGCGGTCCGGAAGACATGCTCGCACCCACATCCCGTCGCCGGAAAAGGGTTCCCCCGCCGGGGCTGGAACCGTCACGCTTTCGACGCACCGCCACGCAGGATCCGCCATGGTCGCCGACTTCGAGGTGATCCCCGCCGTGGACATGCAGGACGGGCAGGTCGTCCAGCTCGTCGGCGGGGAACGCGGCACGGGCCGAACCTACGGCGAGCCCGTCGCCGCGGCCGAGCGCTGGGTCGAGGCGGGCGCCGAAACCCTCCACCTCGTCGACCTCGACGGGGCCTTCGAGGGCCAGCGCGAGAACGCCGAGGCCATCGACGCCATCCTCGAGGCCGTCGACGTCCCCGTCCAGCTGGGCGGCGGCATCCGCACCGTGCCCGACGCCCTCGACCTGCTCGAACGCGGCGTCGAGCGCGTCATCCTCGGCACGGCCGCCGTCGAGCGCCCGGCGATCGTCGAGGAGATCAGCGGCGTCCACGCGAACTCCGTCGTCGTCAGCCTCGACGCGAAGGACGGCGAAGTCGTCGTCTCGGGGTGGACCGAGGGGACGGGCCTCGACCCCGCCGAGGCCGCTGGACGGTACGCCGACCTCGGCGCCGCGGCGATCCTCTTTACGGACGTCGACGTCGAGGGCCAACTGGCGGGCGTCAGGACGGACCAGGTGACACGCGTCGTCGAGGCCGTCGACGTCCCCGTGATCGCCAGCGGGGGCGTCGCGACGCTCGAGGACGTGCGCGCGCTGCAGCACGCGGGTGCCGCGGCCGTCGTCGTCGGGAGCGCCCTCTACGAGGGGGAGTTCACGCTCGCCGAGGCGCAGGCCGCGGTCGCGGACGAGGGCTAGTGCCTCGTGGCCGGGCCGATGGGGCCGACGAACTGCGGCAGGACCAGCGCGTAGGCGCCCCCGGCGACCAGGAGTGCGCCGACGGGCGCGGTCCGCGCCGAGTTGAACAGCAGGAATCCGGCGAGCATGACCATGACCGCGATCGATTCGAGCTTCTTCGACATATGCACGACGAGCGTGGTTCTGCGACATATAATCCCGGCAGACTCGCGTCACGCGGCCGTCAGACGCCCGTTTCCGGCACACGCGCTCGTCAGCCGATTCGTCCGCGCAGGTCGTCGTTCACTGCTCGCCGACCGTCAGATGAACTCCCGCACGTCCGAGTACCACATGTCGTGCTCGTCGGTGGCGCCGATAGCGGTGGCGATCTTCGCGGCGATGGCGTGCCAGCAGAGCTGATCCGGGTCCGCGGCGTCGAGGTTGTACTCGGCGTCCTTGCAGGTACAGCCGTCCCCCTCGACGACGTACTCGTCCTCGTGACCCACGACGACGACGAAGTCCCGGTACTCCTTGACCCGTCCCTCGCCGACGGCCTCGATGGCCTGCTGGCCGCGGTCGCCGTGGACGCGCGTGATGCGGTCGACTAGCGCTGGCGTGAGTTCGCCCGCGTCCGAGAGGTCGGATTCCCACTCGTCGACCGCCGTCACGCCCGAGACTTGGCGACCCCCCGACAAAACAACACCGGTGGATCGGGCACGAACGCCCGCGGGGTGCCCACGACGGCCAGTACCAGCCACCCGGTCCCGAACGTCAAGTGCGATGCCGGGACCAGCCCCGCTCGTGACCTGACCGTCGCCGCGGAGCGGCCGAGGCGGGCGTCCGGCGACCCGCTCCGCGCCATCGCTGCCGCCGGCTGTTCGCCACCGCCAGAGCGCATGGCTTTTCGCCCCGCGGTCCCCAGCCAGTGCCATGCGAGTCGCAGAAGGCGGCGTCGAGATCGAGGCGCCCGAACAGCCCGAGGCGGGCGCCGGCGACGCCGTCTTCTTCAACCCGGTCCAGGAACTCAACCGGGACCTCACCGTCGCGGTGTTGCGGGCCTACCGCGAGCGCGAGGACCGCGCCACCTCCTACCTCGACGCGACTGCTGCGACGGGGATCCGGGGCGTCCGAGCCGCCGCGGACGGCTGGGACGTGACGTGCTGTGACGTCGACCCGGACGCGGTCGCGCTGTGCGAGGGAAACCTCGAGCGAAATACCCTCGAGGGTAGCGTCGTCCGGCGGGACGTCAACGCCCTGCTGCACGAGGACGTCTTCGACGTGGTCGACCTGGACCCCTTCGGGACGCCCATCCCCTTCGCCGACGCGGCGATCCAGGGGACGCGGGACCTGCTCTGCGTCACTGCCACTGACACGGCGCCCCTCTGTGGCGCCCACTTCAAGCCCGGCGTCCGGCGGTACTCGACGGTCCCGCGGAACACCGAGTACCACGCCGAGATGGGCGTGCGCGTCCTGCTGTCGGCCCTCGTACGGACGGCGGCGCGCTACGACGTCGCCCTCCGGCCGCTGTGTACGCACGCCACGAAACACTACGTGCGGACCTACCTCGAACTGGAGCGCAGCGCCAGCGCGGCCAACGACGCCATCGAGGATCTGGGCTACGTCCACCACTGCGAACACTGCCTCTACCGGGAGTCCCAGTCGGGCCTGATCGCCGACTCCCCGGACTGGTGTCCCCAGTGCGACGAAGGCATCCAGACGGCCGGGCCGATCTGGCTCGGGGAGACGGCCGAGGCGGACTTCCTCGCGCGCGTGGTCGACCACGTCGACGACGAGTTCGGCACTGCTGAGACGGCACGCGACCTCCTGGCGACGCTCGGGGACGAACTCGCGGTGCCGACACACTACGACCAGCACCGACTCTGCAAGCGCTGGGGCCGCTCTGCCGGGCCGATGGACGCCTTCCTCGACGCGTTGCGGGCTGCCGACTACCCCGCCTCCCGGACGCACTACGGCGGGACGACGTTCAAGACGACGGCTGACGTCTCGGCGATCCGTGCGGCGACGGCGCCGGAGTAGGGCGGCCTGGCAGCCGGCCGGTCTACCCGACGGTCCGACCGATCCTGCGTCCGGCGCGGATCGCGAACCCGTAGACGGGCCGGAGGAAGTAGTTCGCCATCGCGACGAGGCCACAGAGCCCGCCGAGGGTCTGGAGCTCTCCGGGCGTGGCGTCCGGGGCGATCAGGACGAGCAGCCCGGCCACGACCGGTCCGAGCCAGGTCACCGCCAGCAGCGGCCCCAGGGACCTCGCCGGTGCGGGCACCGCCGAGGCGAGCCGGTCCCTGACGGCAAAGAGCGCGGCGGCCAGGAAGGCGACGGCACCGACCAGGGCGAGCGACGCGCCGACGCCGGCCAGCGACGTGCCGATGAGTACGCCGCTGGCCACGAGGAGGACGGCGGTCGCCTGTCGGAGGCGATAGGGAACGCGCGTCACGTCTGCGGCATGGGCTGCCGTGGTCTAATGGCTTTCGAGCGGCGTCGGCTATTTGGGTGCGCCAGGCGCACGTGTGCGTGTGCCCAGTATCTCCTCGCTCGTCGACGTGGGTCGCGCGGTCCTCGGCGTGGCCCGGGAGGAAGACCTCACGCTCCTCGCGGCGGCCATCGCCTACTACGCCTTCGTCTCGACCGTGCCGCTCGTCCTCCTGGCCCTCGCCGTCGCGTCGGCCCTCGGCGGGCCGGCCCTGGCCCAGCGCGTCCTCTCGGGCGTCCAGGAACTGGTGACCCCCGAAGCGGTGGCGCTCCTCGAGGCTGCCCTCACGAGCGGTGCGGGTCGCGGAGCGGCGACCGTCGTCGGCCTCGCCGTCCTGGCCTGGAGCGGACTGAAGGTGTTTCGGGCCCTCGACGTCTCCTTCTCGCGGATCTACGGCCAGACCGAGTCGGAGTCCCTGGCCGGTCAGGTGCGGGACGGGGTGCTCGTCATCGGTGCTGTCACCGTCGCGCTCGTGGTGACGGCGGTCCCCGTGGCAGTGCTCCCGCGGGTCCTTCCGGCGGCGGGCGGCGTCGTCGGACCGCTCGCCACCGCACTCCTCCTCCCGCTGGCCTTCCTGCCGCTGTACTACGTCTTTCCCGACAGCGACGTCGGCCTCCGCGAGGCCCTTCCGGGCGCGGTGGTCGCGGGCCTGGGGTGGACGCTCCTCGCCTGGACCTTCGCCCTCTACGCCAGCTACGCCGGGACCTACCGGCTCTACGGCCTCCTGGGCGGCGTCCTGCTCGTGCTGACCTGGTTCTACGCCGGCGGGGTGCTGGTCCTCCTCGGTGCCGTCTGCAACGTCGTCCTGGCCGCGCCGGGCCGGGACCGGCAACTACAACAGGTGCCCCTGCGAGACGGTGGGCAACGGCAACCCATGGCCGAGGACGACGCGGCGAGCGAGGACGAGACGCCACCCGTCGAGAGCGTCGACACCCGGGAGGTCAGCCCGCAGGAACTCGCCGACCTGCGCGAGGAGGTCGAGGACCTGGCAGCAGACCTCGACGACAAGACCCGCGCCCGGGAGGACCTCGAGGCCGACCTCCGACAGTACGTCCGGTGGCGCCAGCGCCGCGGCCACGCCCGGGGGTGGGGCCCCTATCTCGTCCTCCTGTACGGGACGGTCATGACCCTCGGGGCCTTCCACTACCTCGGTGGCGGCTGGGCCATCCTGGCGATGCTCGTGATCTGGCTCTCGACGCTGGGGCTGTACACGCTGATGCTCGTCGTCGGCATGGTGGGGACGGCGGTCGGCCTGCCGGGCCGGCTCCTCGATCGGCTCCGCAACCTTCGATGAGTCGCGGCGTCGGTGCGACCGAGTCCTTCGCGTCGGCACTCGCCCCGTTCGAGCCGCTGCTGGCGCTGTTGACCCAGCTCGGCGATCCCTGGTTCCTCGCCCTCCTGGGCACCCTGGCGTACTGGTTCGGCGCCAGGACAGAGTGGGCGTCCTGGGACGGCCGGCGTGGCTTGCTGGTCCTCGCGGTCGCGTGCTGGGCATTCGCGGCGACGCAACTGCTGAAGGGCGTCTTCGCGTTCTCCCGGCCGGTCGGCGCCGGGGAGCCGGCCTACGCCGTCGGGGGCGCGCTGGGTGCGGTCTACGCCGACGCCGCGACGGCCCACGGGCTCGGGTTCCCGAGCGGCCACGCGATCGGCGCCGCGGCAGTCTACGGAACCGTCGCCTGGCTCGGGCCGGCCGATCGCCGACGCCGCCGACTGCCGGCCGCGGGCGCGGTGATCCTCCTCGTTGCGTTCACGCGCCTCGGACTCGGTCTCCACTACCTGGTCGACGTCGTCGCGGGAGCCGCGGTCGGCCTCGCGCTCGCGGCCGTCGCCGTCCGGCTCCGCGATGGACCAGCCCTCGTCTTCGCTCTCGCCGGCGTGACGGTGGCCGGGCGATTCCTGGTCGGCCCCGTCACCGTCGACACGTGGGCCATCGCGGGCCTGCCGGTCGGCGCCCTGGTCGGGATCTGGCTCGCTGGCGCCGCCGGAGGCCGGGAGCGGACGACCCAGTCGGTGACGAGCGTCGCAGTTCCGGGCATCCTTGCCCTCGTCGCCGGCCTGGGGCTCCTCTTGTTGGGCGTCCCCGGCGTCGGCGGTGGACTCGGCGCCGTCGGTGGGGCGGTCCTGGCCGTCGGACTGCCGGCGGTCCTGTGGCCCGAAAAAATGCGGTAGCTGGGCCTCAGAAGGTCTCGAGGTAGCGGTCGAGCTCCCACTCGGAGACGGAGACGAGGTAGTCCTTGTACTCCTGGCGCTTGGCCTCGACGAACTTCTCGCCGGTGTGTGGGCCGAGCGCGTCCATGACGACCTCGTCTTCCTCGAGTGCGTCGACGGCCTGGCCCAGGTTCTCGGGCAGGGTGTCGATGCCGTACTCCTCGCGTTTCGCCTCGTCGAACTCGTAGATGTTCTCCCGGACCGGGTCGGGGCACTCGAGGTCGTTCTCGATGCCGTCGAGGCCGGCGTGGATCATCGCGGCGAAGGCGAGGTAGGGGTTACACGACGGGTCGGGCGAGCGCAGTTCGATCCGGCTGGCGGCGGGGACGCGGGCCGCCGGCTTGCGGACCAGCGCCGAGCGGTTGACGTCGCTCCAGGCGACGTAAACCGGCGCTTCGTAGCCGGGCACCAGGCGCTTGTAGGAGTTCACCGTCGGGTTGGCGACGGCCGTGATCGCCGGGGCGTGCTCCAGGATGCCGGCGAGGAACTGCTTGGCCGTGTCGCTGAGGTTGAACTCGTCGTCGTCGTCGTGGAACGCGTTGGTGCCGTCGTCCTCGAACAGCGACAGGTGCGTGTGCATGCCCGAGCCGTTGATCCGCGGGATCGGCTTCGGCATGAACGTCGCGTGGAGGTCGTGCTGGGCGGCGATGGCCCGGACGACCGCGCGGAAGGTGGCGACGTTGTCCGCCGTCGTGAGAATGTCGTCGTACTTGAAGTCGATCTCGTGCTGGCTCTGGGCGACCTCGTGGTGGCTGGCCTCGACCTCGAAGCCCATCTCGTCGAGTCCGTAGATGATGTCTCCGCGGACGTCTTGTGCGAGGTCCTTGGGGGCGAGGTCGAAGTAGCCGCCGTTGTCCGAGTGGCTGAAGGAGCCGTTGGAGTACTCCAGCACGCCCTCCTTGCCCTCGGGCGTCTCCCGGAACAGGAAGAACTCCGGCTCGGGGCCGGCGTTGACCGTGTAGCCGAGGTCGGCCGCGCGGTCGATGGCGCTCCTGAGGACGCCGCGCGGGTCGCCCGTGAACGGCGCGTTGGTCGACGTGTCCTGGACGTCACAGATGAGACGGGCCGTCCGGACCTCGTCGGAGTCCCGCCACGGGAGGATTGCGAACGTGGCCGGATCGGGTTCGAGCCGCATGTCCGACTCCTGGATGCGGACGAACCCGTCGATCGAGGAGCCGTCGAAGTAGATACCTTCCTCGAAGGCCTTCGCTGCCTGCTCTGCGGGAATCGAGACGTTCTTGACCGTCCCGAGAATGTCCGTGAACTGTAGCCGAAGGAAGTCTACGTCCTCCTCGTCAATCTGCTCGAGGACGTCCTCCACCTCGGCTTCTGAGTTAGCGCTTGTCATCTTTCGACGTCTGTCAGAGCGGACTGATTCCACTAAAACCCTCCTATTTTGCGCAATCCTTGCGCGAGAGCGTTTGAATTGTGTATTCGTAAAATTCTAATGTGGTGAGCTCGTTGGCGAAAACGATGACGTACGAAAATCTCGACCGAAAGTTGGTGAATGCACTCCTCGGCGACGGCCGGGCCAGCCTGCGGAGCCTCGCGGAGGACCTCGACGTGTCGGTCACGACCGTCTCGAATCACCTCTCTGACCTGGAGGAGCAGGGCATCATCCAGGGGTACACGCCGAAGATCGATTACGACAAACTTGGCTACGACGTGACCGCCATCCTCCAGCTGAAAGTCGAAGGGAGCGAACTGGTCGACGTGACCCGGTCGCTCGCCGAGCACAAGCAGGTGGTGAGCGTCTACGAGATCACCGGCGACCACGACATCGTCGCCGTCGGCAAGTTCGTCGACACCGACGACATGAACGCCCAGATCAAGGACCTCCTCAACGACCCGGCGATCAACGAGTCCAACACCAGCGTCGTCCTCAACGCCGCGAAGGAACACGAACAGTTCGACCTCGAACTCGAGGCGGAGTGACGCCCCCATCGACCCCGCCGCGGACGGCCGCGTGACGCGTGTCTGACGTGGATTCTTGGGGGTCTCTGACGAGGTGCAGGTATGACCAGCGACGTGCCCGGAGCCGACGACGGTCCCGGGGAGGGGCCCAGCGAGGTGGACCGGTCCGCGACGGACGACCGCCCGCTTCGCCCCGACGGCGGGCGTCGCACCCGCCGCGATCCGCTCGGTGACGCGCAGACGCCGGTGGACCGAACACGGACGCGCCCGGACAGGGGGGCCGGCGACGGCCGCCCACTCGAGGGGAGTCGCGGCGGGCTCACGGGACCGATCGACGAGTCCTGCCCGGTGACGGCGGCGATCCGCGGCGCGTCGGCCCTCGGTCGCGTGGCCCACGTGGGGCCGGCCCTGGACCGGCGCTTCGGGACCGAACGCCGCCTCCGGACCACCATCGACGGCGCGTCGCGTCGCGTCGACGTTCGCGCCTTCCGGGAACCCGAGGGCGACGAGGGCGGCTTCGAATCGGCGCTCGTCGACCAACTCCGCCGGTGGGCGTCGGTGGGGGACGTCGACGGCGTCGTCCCGGTGGTCGACAGCGGCGAGGCCGAGCGGCCGTGGGTCGCGACGGCGAGTACCGGGCCGACGCTCCGGGGACGAGAGACCCCGTCCGTCACGCGTGCGCTCCGACAGGCGACTCACCTCTCGGCGGCGCTGGCCGCCGTCCACGACCGCGGCGTCGTCCACGCCGGGATCGACCCGGGAAACGTCGTGTTCACCCTCGGCCGGACGGGCCCGCCGCGGCCCGCTCTCCACAACCCCGGTCTCGTCGACGTCCACCGCCGGTACGAAGACCCGGCGACGGTCCTCGACCCGCGGTACGCCGCCCCCGAGTTCTTCGAGTCCGACAGCGGTATCGTCGACCGCCGGACCGACGTCTATGGCCTCGGCGCGGTCTGCTTCCGGCTGTTCACCGGCGTCGCCCCCGTCGCGGGGCCCGCCGAATCCATCGCGGAGCGGGTCACGGCCGACGAGCCACTGCCCCGTCCCTCGCGCGTCGAGCCACGCCTGCCCGACGCCGTCGACGAGGTGGTTCGGCGCGCGACGGCGACGGACAAGTTCGAGCGCTACGACACCGCCCACGACCTCCACGAGGCGCTCGTCGCCGTCCGCGACGGCCACCGGGACTGACCCCGGGACGGCCACTGAGAGCGATTCACGCGGTCGAGCCACCGGAGTCGAAGGCCTTTTGACTGACCAGTCAGTCAGTCCAACACAACGTCGATGGTCTCCGACAACGATCCCTCCAGTGTCGACCAGGCGGCCCAGGCGGCCGACGACGGGCCGGAGTCGCGGGAGGACCTCATGCGCGCCACGTACCGGGCGCTCTGTGCGCACGGCTACGCCGACCTCACCATGCAGGACATCGCCGACGAGGCGCCGGTGAGCAAGGCGGCCCTCCACTACCACTACGACAGCAAGCGCGACCTCCTGTCTGCCTTCCAGGCCTACATCTCGGATCGCTTCCTCTCGCGGATCCGCGCGGCCGACGACCCTGCTGCCGATCCCGCCGATCGGCTGTCCGCGGTGCTCGACGCGGCCCTCTCGCCGCCGGCCGACGACGACCTCCGCGACCTCCAGCGCGCGCTCCTCGAGTTGAAGGCGCAGGCGCCCTACCAGCCCGGCATCCGCGAGCAGGTCGAACGGACCGACGACGCCTTCCGGTCCCTGCTCACCGAGATCGTCGCCGACGGCGTCGACTCGGGCGCGTTCAGCGACGACGTCGACCCGGCGTCGACGGCGAAGTTCGTCGCCACCGTGACGGGCGGCAACCAGGCCCGACAGGTCTCCGTCGGGCAGTCGCCGGGCGAGACGCGGGACCTCCTCCGGACGCACGTCGAGGCACAGCTCAGTGCCGACCGGGACGGTAGCGACACCGACGGGGAGGCCGAATGAGCGAGCGACCCCGCCTGCGGGACCTGTTCAAGGGCCCCGACGAGTTCGACCTGACGTCGGGCTCGATCGGCTGGCCACTCCTCTTCCTGTCGCTTCCCCTCGTCGTCACCAACCTCCTCCAGGTAGCGTACAACCTCGCCGACACCTTCTGGCTCGGCCAGCTCAGTCCCGAGGCCCTCGCCGCGATCACCTTCGGGTTCCCGATGGTGTTTCTGCTCATCTCGCTGGGGATGGGCGTCTCCGTCGCCGGGAGCGTCCTCGTCGCCCAGTACACCGGCGCCGACGAGCCAGACCGGGCGACCTTCGCGGCCTCTCAGACGGTCACCTACGCCCTCGTCTTCTCGGCGCTCCTGGGCGGCGTCGGCTACTTCTTCGTCGAGGACTACCTCGCCCTCGTCGGTGCGACCGGCGTCGTCCTCCAGATGGCGACGGCCTACATGGAGGTCATCGCCCTCGGGCTCCCCCTGATGTTCGGCTTCTTCGTGTTCATCGCGCTGATGCGCGGATCCGGCGACACGGTCACGCCGATGCTCGTCATGTTCGGGACGGTCGTACTCAACGTCGCCCTCGACCCATTCCTGATCTTCGGCTGGGGCCCGTTCCCGGCCCTCGGCGTCGAGGGGGCTGCCGTCGCGACCGTCTTCGCCCGCGGCCTCGCGATGGTCGTTGGCATGGGGATCATGCTGGCCGGAACCCGCGGGGTCCAGATCAGGCCCCGGGAGATGGTGCCCGATCTCGGGTTCGCTCCCAAGCTCGCCAGGCTCGGTATCCCCGCCTCCGTCGAGGGGACCAGCCGGGCCATCTCGGTGAACCTCCTCCTCGTGGTCGTCGCCGTCTTCTCGGTGACCGTCGAGGCGGCCTTCGGCGTCGGCGTCCGGGTCTTCTCGCTGGTCTTCATGCCCGCCATCGCCATCGACCGCAGCGTCGAGACGATGACCGGCCAGAATCTCGGTGCGGGCAAGCCCGACCGCGCCGCGACGGCCAACGACTTCGCCGCGGGGGTGACCTTTGCCGTCCTGTCGGTCCTCGCGGTGGTCATCTTCGCCTTCGCCCCGCAGATCATGAGCGTGTTCAACGACGACCCCGCCGTCGTCGCGGAGGGCGCACTCTTCCTCAGAGTCGTCGCGCCGACCTTCGGCTTCATCGGCGTCGTCCGGGCGTACAGCGGCGGGTTCCGCGGTGCCGGCCGGACCCTGACCGCCGCGGCCATCTCGATCACGATGCTCGCCGTCGTCAGGTTCCCGCTGGCGTGGATCGGGTCCCAGGGCCTCCTCCCCGACTGGGTCCCCTACCTCGCCGATCCGACGCCGCTGGGCATCTGGCTCGCCTTCCCGATCTCCAACGTCGTGGCCGCCACACTCGCGTTCCTCTGGTTCCGCCGGGGGACCTGGCGGGACGCCGACCTGACCGACAAGCCGACCCAGACCCCCGAGGTCGGGGACGCGAGCGTCGACGACTGAGCCGATCCCGGCAGCCCTTGCGATCCATCCCCGTTTGAAAAGAGATAACACCCACCTCGTCGAACCCGGAGCGACATGGACCAGTCCGAGATCCACAGGGGTCTGGAGGGGATCGCGGTCGCGGAGACGCGGCTGAGCCACATCGACGGCGAGTCCGGCGACCTGACCGTCGGCGGCTACCCGATCGACGAACTGGCGACCGACGCCAGCTACGAGGAGTGCGTCTACCTGCTGTTCAACGACCGGCTTCCCGACGCGGACGAACTCGCGTCGTTCCGTGCCGACCTGGCCACCCGCCGCGAGATCGGCGAGGAGGTCCACGCGGTCCTCGAGCGCGCCGCCGCGGAGGCCAAGCCCGCCATGGACGCCCTCCGGATGGGTGCCGCCGCCGCGAACCTCGGCAGCGAGGACGAGGATCCCGAAACCGACGCCAGGCGCGTGATCGCCGCCTTCCCGACCATCGTCGCCGCCTACTGGCGCTACCGCCAGGGCGAGACACCGGTCGAGCCCCGCGAGGACCTCCGCCACGCCGCGAACTACTGCTACATGCTGACCGGCGAGGAGCCGAGCGAGGCCCAGGCCCGCGGCGTCGAGACCTACCTCAACACCGTCATCGACCACGGCCTGAACGCCTCGACGTTCACCGCCCGCGTCGTCGTCTCGACGGAGTCCGACCTGGTCTCCGCCGCCACCGCCGCCGTCGGCACGCTGAAGGGCCCGCTCCACGGCGGCGCTCCCGGTCCCGTGCTGGACATGCTCAGGGAAATCCACGAGGAGGGAGACCCCGAGGGCTGGGTCCGGGACGCGCTGGAGTCCGGCGAGCGCCTCATGGGTTTCGGCCACCGCGTCTACCGCGTCCGCGACCCCCGCGCAGCGGTCCTGCAGTCCGCCGCCGAGGCGTTCTACCAGGACGGCGGCGACAGCGACTTCTTCGAGACCATCCAGGCGTTCGAGGACGTCGCCGTCGACGCGCTCGCCGAGGAGCACCCCGACCGCACCCTCCAGACGAACGTCGAGTTCTACACCGCCGCGCTGCTCAACGGCGTCGGCGTGCCAAAGGACCTGTTCACCGCGAGCTTCGCCGTCGCGCGTGCCGGCGGCTGGATGGCCCACGCGCTGGAGCAGTTAGAGGACAACCGCCTCGTGCGCCCGCGGGCGGAGTACGTGGGGGAGACGGGGCGGACGTGGACGCCGGTCGACGAGCGGTAAGGACGATACATCGACGAATTGCTCACCGCCCGCCAGTAGTTCGACTGTCTCGTCGCCTCACACCCATTCGTCGAGGACTTCTGTCCCAGAAAAGGATGACCGCTCCGAGTACGTCTCTACGAGTTCGAGGAGTCCCGACGATACCTGATAGGCCGAGAGGGTGTCGTCGTACAGGAGGATCACGCCGACGTGAACGGTATCCGGAAGAGACGCAAAATCCGACACGTCGCTTGTGACGACAATCGAATCGCGCTCACGTGCGTACGGGAGGACGTCGTCCGCGTCGTCTGCACCCTGGCCGAGTGCACCCCTGACGTGTTCGGCGGACAACCCCTCCTTTTCGAGGTATCTGGCAACCTTCGGATCGACGTTCTCGTCGAGGAGGAATCGCCAGCCTGCCATTATGCTGCGTCTGGGTCGACTCCATCGGGACGCTCGATGGACTCTCGGACCTCTTCGATGGCAGCGTCGCGCATCGACTTGACGTCGCGCATCTCGCCGGGGTGGTCGTGGTAGTACGCGAGCGCGTGGTAGACGTCCGCCACGTCCAGATCGAACCGGTCTGCAATCGCTGCTGGCGATTCACCCCGGTCCTCGACGAGGGCGACGATCTGGCGGACGCTGACTCGCCGTCCCTCGACGTGGGGTTCCCCCAGGAGGTCGTGGGCGATCCGTCGACTCTCGCGCTCGGCCATACGTTCGATACCGCCCACTCCGGGAAAAACGTTCGTCCGAGTACGCCCGAAACCCGTGATTGACCACCTCCAACCCCTGTGTGGCGACGTCGCCTCGTTGGATCGCCAGGGTTGCCCTCGTTCCGGTCGGCCGGTCTGGGCGGGTTACCCGCGTGCGACCGAGCCTCGATGCCAACTGTTCACACGCTCGCCGGACGTGTCTCCTCACAAATGTGTGCACCCGGGCTTAATACGTGGGCTCACGCAACAGGTGACGGTAGGAGACAAGCGTGCACAGCCACCGGGACGAGATCCGCGTTCTTCACGTGGACGACGACCCAGACGTCGTTGCGGTGACGGCGACGTTCCTGGAGCGCGAGGACGACCGCCTCGCCGTCGAGACGGCCACGGGCGTCGCTGAGGCCCGCTCGCGCGTCGCGGAAGGCGATCTGGACTGCATCGTCTCGGATTACGACATGCCCGCCCGGACCGGCATCGAGTTCCTCCAGTCGGTCCGGGCGGACCACCCCGACCTGCCGTTCGTCCTGTTCACCGGCAAGGGGAGCGAGGAGGTGGCAAGCGAGGCCATCTCCGCGGGCGTCACAGACTATCTCCAGAAGGGGACCGGGACGAGCCAGTACGCCGTGCTCGCGAACCGCGTCACCAACGCCGTCGAGCAGTACCGCTCGAAGCGCGCCCTGGAGGAAAGCCAGAAGCGCCTCTCGCTGTTCATCGAACAGTCGCCACTCGGGGTGATCGAGTGGGACGAGGACTGCCACGTCGTCCACCTCAACGACGCCGCCGAGGACATCCTCGGGTACGACGAGGCGGAACTGGCCGGCCGGTCGTGGAAGGCGATCGTCCCCGAGGACGCCAGCGGGTCGGTCGCCGAGGTGATCGACGACCTCCTCTCGGACGCCGGCGGGTACCACCACGTCAACGAGAACGTCACCGCCGACGGGGAGACGGTCGTCTGCGAGTGGCACAACCGCGTCGTCACCGACGAGGCCGACGAGGTCGTCGCCATCTTCTCGCAGTTCCAGGACGTCTCGGATCGCCAGGAACGCGAGCACCGCCTCGAGGCGCTCAACGAGGTGACGAGTGACCTCCTGACCGCCGAGACGACGGAGGCGGTGGCCGAGCTCGGCGTGCGGGCCGCGCGGGACATCCTCGACCTCGAGGCGAACGCGATCCACCTGTACGACGAGGACCGGGACGCCCTCGTTCCCGTCGCCGAGACGGACCGCGTCGCGGACCTGATCGGAGCGGTGCCCACGTTCGAGGGCGAGGACAGCATCGCCTGGCGCGCCTTCCGGGAGGGCGATCCGGTGGCTATCGACGACATCACGGACGACCCGGACATCTACAATCCCGATACGCCGATCCGGAGCGAACTCCACCTCCCGCTCGAGGACTTCGGCATCCTGCTGGCCGGGTCCCCGACGCCCGCGGCCTTCGACGACACGGACCTCGTACTCGGCGAGATCCTCGCCGGAAACGTCGCGACGGCCCTCGACCAGGTCGAGCGGACCGAACGGCTCAGGCAGCGCGAGGCCGAACTCTCCCGGCAGAACGACCGCCTCGAGGAGTTCGCGAGCGTCGTCTCCCACGACCTCCGCAATCCCCTGAACGTGGCGAGCGGCCACCTCGACCTCCTGGCCGAGGACTGTGACAGCGGCCACGTCGAGGACGTCCGGCAGGCCCACGAGCGCATGGGCGACCTGATCGACGACCTGCTGACCCTCGCGCGGGAGGGCGAGGGCCTCAGCAGACCGGAGCCCGTCACCCTCGACGTCGCCGCCCGGACCTGCTGGGAGAGCGTCGCCACGGGCGACGCGACGCTGGTGGCCGACGCCGCGGACACGATCAGCGCCGACCGGAGCCGCCTCCACCAGCTGCTGGAGAACCTCTTCCGGAATTCGGTCGAGCACGGTGGCGAGGCCGTCACGGTCAGGCTCGAGGACCTGCCGGACGGCTTCGCGGTCGAAGACGACGGATCGGGGATCGACCCGTCGGACCGCGACTCGGTGTTCGACGCCGGCTACACGACCGCCGACGCCGGGTCGGGCTTCGGACTTTCTATCGTCGAGGAGGTGGCCGACGCCCACGGCTGGGACGTCACCCTGACCGAGAGCGCGGCGGGCGGGGCACGCTTCGAGATCACTGGCGTCGAACGTGCCGAGGAGTAGGGGACTGACTGCCGGGTGTGGGAGTATCTGGTGACCGCACCATCCCCGCGGTCGGTACGGGTGGGCCGGTGGCGACAGGTCCGTTCCAAACCACGGCGTCGTCAGTACATGTACTACAGTCCCATTCCCGGAGTCCTCGTCTCCCGCACCATTCGAATGTTTCGCCACTTTCGCTACTTTCACTCCTAACACTCATATCAACGGGGGTCCTATTCCTACTCACAGATGTCCATCGACCGGGACACCTTCGAAAACGCGAGCGAGGACGAACTCGGGGACCTCTCCGTTCCGGACCGCGTCCTCGGATTTCTCGCCGTCAACGGGGACCGGGCGTTCAAAGCCCGGGAGATTGCGTCTCGAATCGACCTCGAGGAGGGCGCGGTCAGTACTGCACTCTCGCGGTTGAAAGATCGCGACCTCGTCGAACACAAGGCGACGTACTGGGCGGTGACCGACGATTCCGAGCGAGTCCGCGAGTACAGCTGCTACGAACGGGCAACGGCCCTGTTCAACGAACAGTTCGGAGCGGAGGACGTGGCGGCGTGGCGCGAGCACGCCCCCAACGACCCACATCCCGCCGAGGAGAACGAGCAGTGACAGAGGACGAACCCTTGCCAATCTTCAAACGGGGTGACGTCGTCTACGGAGACGATCCGTACAAGGGTGACGAAGCCGCTCGCCCGTGGCTCGTTCTCTCGAACCACGAGGGGCGGCCGTTCTACGGCGAGTAGTATATCGCGGTGACACTGACGACCAAATCGTGGATGGACGGACTGGTCGACATACCCGAGGATGGCTGGATTCGGGGTGGGACGCCGGACGAGAGTCGTGTCGTACCGTGGGGCGTCCAATCGATAGACCACGCGGACGTCGATTTCTGGCAAGGGCGTTTGGAGCGGCGTCTCGTCGACGACGTGGTCACCGTACTCGTGGCGGAACTCCAGTAGAGAGGTGCCGTCGCCACTTTGGGACACCCCAGCTCGGTGGCTGGACCGGCAGGCAGTCCTGTGACCCAGCCGTTTTACGTGATAGACTCCGGTCTGCCGAGCCTGACGGCGGCTTCTCCGCAGACCGAACCAAAAAATCTCGTCGGGTCGAGGGCTGGGAGCGGTGCGATAGCGACTGTGGGACCGGAACGGTCGTGGCCGGAGTGAGTCTCTGGCCGGCGCTTACATTGCGCCGCCCATGCCACCCATACCGCCCATGCCGCCCATGCCGCCGCCCATTCCGCCAGGGGCGCCGCCAGGACCGCCGGGTCCGCCCTCGTCCTCGTCGTCGTCGCCCTGGCCACCCTTGAGGTCGCCAGCGGCGATGACGTCGTCGATGCGGAGGATCATGACGGCGGCCTCGGTGGCGCTCTCGACGGCCTGGGTCTTGACGCGCAGGGGCTCGACGGCCTCGTCGGAGAGGTCCTCGACGTCGCCCGTGTACGCGTTCAGGCCGATGGTGTTGTCGCCCGCGTCGTGGGCGCTGCGGAGTTCGACCAGCGAGTCGATGGGGTCGAGACCGGCGTTCTCCGCGAGGGTGCGCGGGATGACGTCGATGGCGTCCGCGAAGGACTCGATGGCGAGTTGCTCGCGGCCGCCGACGGAGTCGGCGAAGTCACGCAGCTGCAGGGACAGCTCGGTCTCGGGTGCGCCGCCGCCGGGCAGGACCTTGCCGTCCTCCAGCGTGGCGCTGACGACGCCGAGCGCGTCCTCGATGGCGCGCTCGACCTCGTCGACGACGTGCTCGGTGCCGCCGCGGAGGATCAGCGTGACCGCGCGGGCGTCCTCGACGTCCTCGACGTAGATCTTCTCGTCGCCGGCCAGCTCCTTCTCGGCGACGGAGCCGGCGAAGCCGAGGTCGTCGGCGGTGATGTCGGCGATGTTCGAGACGACGCGGCCACCCGTCGCGCGGGCCAGCGCCTGCATGTCGGACTTCTTGGCGCGGCGCACGGCGAGGATGCCCTCCTGGGCGAGGTAGTGCTGGGCCATGTCGTCGATGCCCTTCTGGCAGAAGACGACGTCGGCACCGGCCTCGACGATGTCGTCGACCATCTCGCGCAGCTGGGCCTCCTCCTGGTCCAGGAACTCCTGGAGCTGGTCGGGGTCGGAGACGTTGACCTCGGTGTCCAGCTCGGTCTCGGGCACCTCGATGGGGGTGTCGAGCAGCGCGATATTCGCGTCCTCCCGGATCTGGGGCATGTTGTCGTGGACGCGATCCTTGTCGATGATGACGCCCTCGACGAGCTGGGACTCGTCGATGGAGCCGCCGACGACGGTCTCGACCTGGACGTTGTCCGTGTCGATTCCTTCCTCGTCGGCGACCGAGCGGACGGCGTCGACGACGAGCGAGGAGAGGACGTCCTTCGCGCTCTCGGCGCCCTTGCCGGTCATGGCCGTCGCGGCGACGTGCTCCAGGGTCTCCTGGTCGTCCTCGTCGACCTCGATGGCCATGTCCTCGAGAATCTCCTTTGCTTCCTCGGCGGCCTGGCGGTACCCCTGGGCCAGGATCGTGGCGTGGATGTCCTGGTCGAGGAGGTCCTCGGCCTTCGAGAGGAGTTCGCCGGCGATGACGACCGCGGTCGTCGTGCCGTCGCCCACCTCGTCCTCCTGGGTCTGGGCGACCTCGACGATCATGTTCGCCGCCGGGTGCTCGATGTCCATCTCGTCGAGGATGGTGACGCCGTCGTTCGTGACGACGACGCTGCCCGTCGAGTCGACGAGCATCTTGTCCATGCCCTTCGGGCCGAGTGTGGTCCGGACGGACTCGGCCACGGCCTTCCCGGCCGTGATGTTCATGGACTGTGCGTCCTTGCCCGAGGTTCGCTGGGACTCCTCGGAGAGTACGATGAGGGGCTGGTTACCCATCTGCTGAGCCATAGTCAGAGATAGATTGAATGTGATTCTATATAAAGCATTCGGTGGCGGCCGAGACGCCGGGCCCCCGCCAGGGGTCCGGAGGGGACGTCTGGCGGTCAGTTCCGACGCATTTAAGTACCGATTCCCGTCGGTCCGGTACGTCTCTAGCGTGGATGGGCGGCGACTCCCTCGTGGACGATGACCCCCTCGTGGGCGATGTACTCGTTCACGGTGGCACGCATGCGACGGCCCGGACCGGACTCCCGTCGGCGCCGGAGAGCCGGAGCGGGTAGGCTTCCAGGCGGAACGTCTCGGGCACCGCGTCCAGTCCCCGGAGGTTCTCGACGATGCGACAGTCGGCCCCCAGTAGTTCGTCGTGTGCGGGCTGGTCGGTCGGCTCGCCGGCACCCTCGCGGTCCGGGTCGGCACTCGGCGTCGGGTCGGGACTGAAGGTGTCCAAGCCCACGCTGAACCCGCGCTCGGCGCACCACGCCGCCGCGTCGGCGGCGAGGTACGGATGGTCGCGATACCGCTCCGTCCCCCAGTGGCGCTCCCAGCCGGTCCGGAGCACGAGCAGGTCAGCGTCGGCGGCGTCGGCGTCGGGCATCGCGTCGACGCCGATGGCCGTTCGCGGTGGCAGGCCGGTGCAGTCGACTACCTGCGCGTCGAAGACGAAGTCCGAGCAGTGGAAGTCGGTGATCGTCCGCCCGTCGGGGAGCATGTGACTCGGCGCGTCGACGTGGGTGCCGACGTGGGTTTCGACGTCGAGCGACGAGACGCGCGAGCCGCCCGAGGCGATGGTGTCGTCCTGCTCGATCCGGACGGGGTCGCTCCCGGGGTAGACCGGCATGTCCGACTCCAGGGGCTGTGAGAGGTCGATGCGGTCCATGCCGAGGCGTCTTGGAGCGCGAGGAAAAGGCTGCCGGCGTGGCGGTGCGAGATGGGAGGGGCGGGGAGGTGCCGTCGGCCGCCTCACCCGGTGAACTGGTGGTACTCCATGCCCTTGTGCTTGAGTTCGTTGCGCTTGCGCTCGAGGAAGGAGTAGACGGCGCCGTGGGGCGCGCCGTCGAGGATCATCTCGGCAGCCTCGCGGACGGCCTCGACCTGCTGGGGGCCGCCGATGACGCCCAGCGTCGAGCCGTAGATGACGACGGAGGCGCCCGTCAGCTCCTCCATGAGTTCGCGCGTCCGGCCGCCTTCCCCGATGAGCCGGCCCTTGTGGCGCTGGAGGTCGTTCTTGTTGCGGGCGGCGGCACCGATGTCGATCACGTCGAACAGCATCATGTCGTCCTCGAGGAGCCGGAAGGCGTCCTCCGGCGCGAACCCGCGGCCGATGGCCTTGACGATCTCCGGCCCCTTGAGGCCGACCACCGGGTCGCCGACGGACTCGACGCGGACCTGGCCCTCCTCGCTGTCGATGTCCAGGCGGACCTCGGCGCGCTCCTCGATCTCGCGCATGGTCTCCCCGCCGGCACCGATGAGCACCCCGACCCGGTCCTGCGGAATCTTCACGTGCTGCATACTGTACCGGGAGGTACGCCGGTCGGCGGTTTCAACCCTTCGGGCGAGCGAGCCCGGGCCTACGCCCCCTCGAGGGCGTCCCCGAGAACGCCCGCCTCGGCCTTGCGGAGGTGGGCGTGCAGCGTCGCCGGCGCGATGTCCAGCGTCTCGGCGATCTCCTCGGCGGTGCTCTCTCGCGGCCAGGCGTAGTAGCCAGCGCGGTAGGCGACCTGGAGGGCCTCCCGCTGGCGGTCGGTCAGCGCATCCACGGGCCCGCCGGGCGCGCCAGGCCAGTCAGGCTGGCGGTCGTGCTCGCGCTGGGCGACCAGCGTGGCGTCCGGGAGCCGGTCCACGAGCAGTTCGACGGCCTCGCGAACGTCTGCCTCGCCGGGGACCTGGATCACGAGGCGCGCGCCCGTGGCGGTCCCGGTACCGCCGGCGACCGTCGCACCGACAGACGCCGTGGCGTCCAGCAGCGGCGACCCGTCGATTGCGACCTCGACCCTGACTGGGTCCGAGCCGCTGGAGACTACGCGCGCGTCCACCACACGGTCGATGGCCGTCACCGCCTCGCGGGCCCGATCTGCGGACGAGACGCCCACGTCGAGGTAGGCGAGCCACCGGTCTTCGGCCTGGACGAATCCCGAGAGTTCCACGTCGGCGTCGGCACCGCTCGCGACCTCCGAGAGGAGACAGGGGGTGCCGCCGACCTCGAACTCCAGTTCCGTGACGCGGTCGGCGAAGAGCAACGTCCGTCGCTTGACCGCGTTGATGACGAAGCCGATCGTCTCGCCGAGCACCCCGAAGCCGGCCTGTTCGCGTTCGCTGAAGGCGTCCGGCCGGGTCGCGTAGACCGCCAGCACGCCGTAGACGGTCTCGCCGTGACGCAACGGCACGGCGGCGACGGAGCGGACGTCCCGCGCCTCGGCGGCCGCCCGCCAGGGCTCGAACGACGCCTCGTCGACGTTGACCACCTGCACGGTGCCGGTTTGGAGTGCCCTGGTCGCGGGTCCGTGCTCGTCGCCTGTCTCGTCCGGGTCGACAGTCAGGTCCGACACGTAGCCCTCGTCGGCACCGGCGCTGACGCGGTAGGCGAGGCCGTCGCCGTCGAATTCGCGCTCGCCGATCCACGCGAACCGGTAGAGCGACGAACTCGCGAGGCGCTCGCAGACGGTCCGCTCCAGCGCCCGACGGTCGGGTGCTTCTACCAGTTCCCGGGTGATGTCGAGCAGGAGTTCGTTGATCCGGTTCAGCGTCTCCAGTTCGTCGCGTCGCTGTTCGAGCGCCCGCTCGCGTTCGACGCGCTCGGTGATGTCCCGGCCGGTCCCCACGATGCCGATGGTGTCCCCGTCCTCGTCCGTGAGCCGCGCGCCGCGGAACTCGTAGGGGATGCGCGTGCCGTCTTTGGTGAGGAGTGCCGACTCGCGACTGAAGGTCTCCCCTTCCTCGAGTGCGCGAGCCAGCAGTTCGGCCATCGCGTCGCGCTCGTCGGGGGGAACCAGCGCGAGCGGGTCGATATTCGAAATCTCGTCGGCACTGTAGCCCAGGAAATCGTCGAGGAGAATCTCCGTCGCCAGCGAGTTCCCCTCGGGATCGAAGGCGAACACCACGTCGGGCATCGTATTGAGAATCCCTCGGAGGAGCGCCCGCTGTCGCGCTAACTTTCGCTCGCGTCGCTTGTCCTCGGTGACGTCCCTGATGACGCCGGCGCTGCCGGGAAATTCGCCGTCCTCGGGGTCGCGAAGCAGTCCGTAGCGAGCCTGGAGCGTCCGCTGTTCGCCGTCGCCGGGCTCGATAGTCGCCTCGACCTGCCCGGTCTCCTGGCCCGCGGCGACGGTCCGTTCCCGGACCTCGGCCGCGAGCCCTCGCTCCTCGTCGCCGAGCAGCGTCCGGACGTCCGTGCCCAGCAGTTCCTCCCGCGACCGGTCGAGCATCGAACAGAGCGCGTCGTTGACGAACGACACGTTCAGGTCTTCGTCGAGCGCGTAGACGCCGTCGCTGACGCTCTCGACGATCGTCTCGTAGCGTTCCAGCTCTCGTTCGCGCCGCAGGCGTTCTGTCACGTCTCGAGCGACGCCACACCGGTACACGGCACCGCTCTTCGGGTCCTCGACGGTCGTCCCCCGAAACTCGTGGGGAATCGCCTCGCCGTCGGCCGTCAGCAGATCCAGGACGACGGTCCGGTCGCCGAGGTCTGCGATCGGCTCCCCGACGCCGGGGGCGTGTTCGCGGGCCTCGGGAGACAGGAGGTCGGCCGGATCGATCGATTCGAGTTCCGCCGCGGTGTAGCCGGTCGTCGTCTCGAGTCGCTCGTTCCAGTAGACGAGGTCGCCGGCCTCGTCGATGACGTACAGGACGTCGTCGACGGCGTCGACGAGCTGACCGAGGAGTCGGGTCGGCGCCTCGGCCTGGGTCACCTCGCGCATGGGCCACATCCTGTCACCGACTTAATTAACGTTGTGTTACACTCACTAACTGTGTAGCGTCCAGGTTGACTTCCGCCGAGACCCACGGAGTGACTGCGTCGGTCGCCGGTTCGGTTCACCGAACGATCGACGCACTGCGGGCCGGCCGTCGGGGAGAGGATGGGCCGGAGCCAGGCCAGTGCCGACGACCGCCGAACGGGGGGAGCCGTCGACGTCGGTCCCGGCACCCACTCGCCGCCCGGTCCCCGCCGACGCGCCGCTACGCGTCCCCGGTGACGGCAGCGCGCAGATCGTCAGCGTTCACCTCGACGCCCTGGCGCCGGAAGAAACTCGCAACGTTCTCGCAGTCGCGCTGGAGGAAGTCCTCGGCGTTGGGGTGGTGGACCGTCACGGCCTGGCCGAGGTCGATGACCACGAGCTCGCCCTCGTGGACGACGAGGTTGAACTCGGAGAGGTCGCCGTGGATCAGGCCGGCGTCGTAGAGCCGGTGCATGTACTCCCGGACCACCTCGAACGCCGTCTCGGGATTCTGGACCTCGACTTCCGTGAGACGCTTGGCCCGGCCCGACTCGGCCCCGATGTACTCCATGATCAGGACGTTACGTTCCGCGGCGATTGGGACGGGGACCCGGACGCCCGCGTCGCGGGCCCGCCCGAGGTTGCTGTACTCCTTGCGGACCCACGCCTTGACGACGGCCCCCTTGTCAGACCCGATCCCCTCGAACCGGGGGTCGCCCTCCAGGTAGTCGCGCATGTCCCGGAAGTTCGAGGTGTTGATGCGGTAGACCTTGACCGCGACTTCTGGCTGGTCCGGGGCGGCGTCCAGGCCCGACTCCGTCAGCTCGGTTGCCGCGCCGTCGCCGCCGAGTGCCTGGTAGACGTTCGCCTCCTTGCCGGTCGAGAGGGGGCCGCCGAAGGCGTCGACGTAGCCGTCCTGGACGAGCTTGTACAGCGCGCCGTAGGTCGCCTCGTCGAAGACCGACTCCTCGAGCTTGAACTGGTCGGCGTCGGTGATGCGCTCGCGGAACTGGGCGAACTTCCGGTCGCGCTTGCGGGCGATGCGGTCCGCCTCCGTGTCGCTGACGTCGATTTCCTCCCACTCGTCGCCCGGCGCGTCGGCCCCCTCGGTGTCCACCAGTCCGAACTCGGCCATGGTGTTAGCGACTCCGGGGAGAAGGCCGACTGGGCCGGACGGCGGTCGATGCAGTAGGAACGAGACTCATGGGGCAACCCGGCTCACTCTTGGATGTGTCCCTCCTCGCGCAACTGGTCTGCCTCCTGTTTCTCGTAGCGCCACGTGATGTCCGCCTTCTCGTCCTGCCAGTCCCAGGGCTCGACGAGGACGACGTCGTCTTCGCGGATCCAGATGCGCTTTTGCATCTTCCCCGGGATCCGTGCCGTCCGCGTCACGCCGTCCATGCACCGTACCTCGACCCGGTTCGCGCCGAGCATGTCCTGAACGACGGCGAAGACCTCGTCCTCCTCGGGCATACGGAGGTCCGTCCGCCCCTCGTTGTCGCTCATGCACCACAGTTCGACGGGGAGACGGTTTAAGGTTTGTACCATCGGCTCGACCCGCCACAGTCGGCCGCTCGGCGGCGCTGCCGGGAAGGGGGAGGCTTATCACCGCGCGGCCGGCAGGTGGTCCCATGTTCGGGAAACTCGGTCCGGTCGGCGTCTTCGGGGTGCTCGTGCTCGCGCTCGGCATCGCCGTCATCGCGTGGCAGAACCTCGTCATCGCTGGCGGCATCGCGCTGACGGTCGCCGGACTCGGCTTCGTCGTCTACGGACTCATCCGCAACCTCATGTCCTCGCTGGGGATGGGCGGCCCCATGCCCTGACGGCGACACTCCAACCGACCGACAGAATTTTGCCGTATTACTGAGACTGTAGTGGCCATGCACGCGCCCTCCACGACCAGACGACGACTCCTCCAGGCCGGTGCCGCCGTCGGTGCGACCGCACTCGCGGGCTGCTTCGGCGGTGGCGGCGACGGCGGCGGGTCCGGCGTCCAGCCGGCGACCGTCGTCCCGAGCGGCTCGCAGTTCGCCGCCTCCCTGGACGTCCAGGCCCTCCTCGACGACGGGACCCTCCGCTCGACTGCGAACGACCTCCTGGACGAACTCGGCGGCGCGGGTGGCATGGGGGCCGGGACGCCAGCCACCGTCTCCGACGCCCTCGACGGCGTCGAGGAGGCTGCCGGTCTCGATCCTCGCGACGTCACGGCGGCGACCGGCTTCGGTGGCTACGCCGACGCTGCGCCAGTCGGGGGCGTTCTCTGGACCGACTGGTCGAGCGACGCGGTTCGTGGGGCCATCGAGGAGTCCGCCGGGACCGTCGAGTCCGGCGAGTACGCGGGGCACACGGTCCTCGAACCGTCGGGTGCCGGCACCGTGGGGATCCTCGAGGACGGCGTCTACGCCGTCGGCGAACGGCAGCACGTCGAGGCGGTCGTGGACGTTGCCGCCGGGGACGCCGACGCGGTCGGCGGCAGCGTCAAAGCCGGGCTCGACGAGACGAACGACGGTGCCATCGCGCTGGCCTTCGAGGCGCCGGCGGACCTGGCCGAGTCCGGCACCACCGCCGGCGGGATCGATCCGGCGGTCGTCGGGTCGATCACCCACGGCTACGGGGCCTACGTGATAGACGGCGACGCGCGCCGGTCGTACCTGACCCTGGTGACCGGGTCGGCCGACGACGCGTCGGCCCTGCAGTCGACGCTGGAGCGCCTCCTCGCCGAGGGACGCCAACAGCTGTCTGCCGCCGACGACCGGCAGCCGATGATCGACGAGATGCGCGCCGTCCTCGACGCCACGTCGGTGTCGACGGCCGACGCGAGCGTGACGCTCTCGACGGACGACTCCGAGGCCGTCCCGATCATCCTCGTGGCCGTCGTCGGCTCCTTCGTGCTCGGGCTCGGCCAGCGCCAGCAGGGACCGGTGTCTCCCCAGGTCATGTTCGAGTTCTCGTACGACGCCGAGGCCGGGACCGTCACCGTCACGCACGCCGGGGGCGACCACGTCCGTGCCGACGCGCTCTTCGTTCGCGGTCGAGGGATCGGGGCGGCGTCGGGGGCCGACGTCACCGCACCCGGTCCCTGGGCCGGGTCGACGAGCGGCGAAGTCGGCGACGCACCGGCCGTGACTGCCGGCGACAGCGTGACTGTCGGCGTCACCGGCGGGGACTACGAACTCCGGCTAGTCTGGGAGTCTCCCGACGGCTCCACGTCGGCCGTCCTCGCGGAACACCACGGGCCGGACGCCTGAGGCAGTTCGGTGCGTCGCGGTCCCCGGCCGTGCTCACTCGTCGCTGGGCCGCCCGGCGCGGTGCTCGCTGATGACCTGGTCGACGAGTTCGGCCTGGCGCTCGCGTTCGCGCTCCGCGGCTCGTTCCTCCCAGTCCTCGATCGCCCCGTCGACCTCGGACTCGCGGGCGACGGCCAGTTCGTCGACCTCCTGGACCGTCACGAGGTCGGCCGGCGCGACGGGCACGTCCGCCTCGAAGAGCACCTCGTCGGCCACGTCCGAGAGGTTCCCGTTCCGGAGGACGACCTTCGGGTCGACCTCGGCGAGGCGCTCGGCGGTCGACCGCCCCGCCCCGCTGGCGTCGCGCAGCAAGATCACGTCGTCCACCGCGAGGCCGAACCGCTCCTGGGCGTCCGCGATGGCGTCGGTCGTGAACTGCTCGATGACCTTCACGGGAACCAGCCCGGAGCGTTGCTCCGCGACGTCGGAGAAGTTCGAGTGATCGAGCTTCCAGAGGGCCTTCAGCCGCTCCAGCTTGTCCTCCAGGTCGGCGACTCGCTCTCTCGCCTCGTCGCGCTCGCGCTCCAGCCGGTCGTTCTCGCGCTCCAGGCGCTGGACCACCCGGCGCTCCCTGGCCTCCCGGCGCTCCTCGCGGCGGGCGTCCGCCAGTTCGCCCTCGAGTTCCGCGACGCGGTCCTCCTTGGCCGAAACGGTCTCTTTCAGCGTCTCGACGTGGTCCGCCAGGCGCTCGACCTGGGACTCTAGCTGGCGGATCCGACGGCGCTCCGGCGAGGGCTCGTGCTGGTGTGGCTCCTCGGCGTCGCCGGCAGTCCCAGCACCGTCCTCGTCGCCGTCGAGGGCCTCGAGGACCGCCTCGACGGACGTCTCCTCGACGAGGACGCGGTTCAGGACGGTCCCGAGGTCCCTGTCGGCGGGGGTCTTGGCCGCGACGCGCTCGAACTGGTCGGCGTGATCGTCGTAGGCCGAGAGCGCCGCCGCCGCGGCGTCGCGCTGGTGGTCGTCGTCGTAGGTGACCTCTCGCGTCCGGTGGAGCTTCTCGTCGACGGGGAGGTCGCTGTCGGGCGTCCAGCCAGCCGCGTCGAAACTCCGCCGCAGTTTCTCGACGGTCTCGGGCATCGGCGTCACGTCCGCGGCGACGACCATCGGGCGTCCCCGCTCGATGATCCACTCGATCACCGCCGCGGTGTCGACGGTCCGGCTGCTCGTCACGTCGAGCAGTCTGCCGTCCAGCCCGACGATGGCGACGGCGGTCGTCGTGCCGGGGTCGATGCCCACCACGACCGGGTCCCGCCGCTTGGCCAGGGGACGGAACTCGATGCCGTCGGTGCGCTTTCGTTCCATCTCGACCCGGACGTCCCCCGAGCGTCCCGTCGTCACGGGGATGTCCTCGGGGCGGGCCTCGACCGTGAAGACGGCGTTGGCGTAGCCGCCGTACTTCTCGGTGACGTCGGCCTCGTAGGGGAGGTCGGCCTCCTCGAGCGTCGACTCGATCTCCCTGGCGCGGCGCTTGACCGCCCCGTGCATGCGGCGGGTGTGGCGATCCTCGCTCCACCCGCCCTTGCCCGTCGAGCGCCCGCGCGAGACCTTGACCGTCGTCGTGTCCTCGAAGGCGGCCACCTCGTGGCCGACGTTGGCGGCCGCGAGGCGGGCGGCGGCTTCAGCCTCCTGCATCGGGTCCTTCCCGTAGGGCACGCCGTGGCGCTTGGCGACCCGGGAGAGGGGTTCGGGCTGCTCGTCGCCCGTGACCTGGACGAGGCGCGTCCCGTGGGGGAGGTCGCCGAGGAAGTGGATCAGGGCGTCCTTGTCCGCGGCGAGTTCGTACATGTTGTCCGTCGCGACGATGGCCGGTTCGTCGCTCGCGATGCGCCGCTGGAGCTTCCGGCCCGTGACGACGTCGCGCTCGACCCCCTCGTCGTCGAGGACCACGAGGGCGTAGGACGGGGCGTCCCCCCGGACGTCCCCGCTCTGGACGTCCACGCCGAAAATGGTCGATTCCAGTGCGCTCGTCCGCGTGTTCACGTTGGTTTCAGTCTAGGGCCGGCGCGGCCATAAATGCACGGCGCGGACGGTATTCGCGTGACACGAACCGTAGCACTCGCGTCACTGCACGTCTGCGATGTGGTCACGGCTCGGACTGGCCAGTCCGGAGCGCGTCGGAGGGTTCTTCATACCTCGGGTGACGGATGTCTGTGAAGCGTCTCGCCGGAGCGGTGTCGGCGAAATAGTTGGATCGTCACGGTCCACACTCTCGTGTTGATCTGAGCAAGTGGTCGGAGAATAGCCTGGCGGGTGTGTCAGCGTCTTACTCAGAGTGCGATGTCCATCTTCGATGAAACCCACTTCTTAATTGGCGGACTTCTGTATTTCTGACCGAGATGGCAGGCCATCTGACGCGGCGCTCCGTTCTCGCCCTGTGTGGCTCCGCACTCTCTGGCGGGACCGCCGGGTGTGTCAGCACAGGCTACGACGCCCCGCCCCTGCCAGCCCAGCCCGCTACCGAACCCCGTCAGTTCCAGTATGATGCCCGGAACGCGTGTGTCACCGGCACGACCCCGCCCAAGACCGGAACGCTGCAGTGGAAAGTCCGGCGAGATGAACTGGACTCGAGTGGGGAGAGCATAGACGGGCTTGCAGCTCGCGGTGATCACCTGGTGGTCGTAACGCGGGAGGCAATCCATGCGCTCGATCCCAGCGACGGGAGCGAACGCTGGCGGATTGATCCTGAATACGACGGCGCCACGCCGGCGCTGGCGCCCGCACTCGGGGCTGATTCCGTCTATCTATCGTGGCCGCGAACCCATCAGCGCAGTCTCGTGGCGCTTGACCTCTCGGACGGGAGCGAACGCTGGCGGGCAGAGCCGGTTTTTACACAGACGTCGCACCCAACACTTGCTGACGATACGATCTACATCGGTGTCGATGAACTCGGTCCCCCAGGGACTGGAGTCATCGCGGTCGATGCCACCGATGGACGAGTGCGGTGGCGGTTTTCGACGGCAGAGATGCCAACGACACCCGCAGTCGCCAACGGCACAGTCTACGTCGGGGGTGGCAACGAGGGAATTGTGTACGCACTCGATGCAGAGACGGGCGAGAAACGCTGGGAGTTTGCAACCCCCGAGTGGATGCTTTTACCACCAACAGTCGTCGACGGCACCGTCTACATCCCCTCCAGCTTCGCTCGCCGGTTGTACGCGCTGGATGCCGCCGATGGTACAGAACAGTGGAGCGTCGAGATGCTTGTCTCCGGATCGGTTGCAGCGACCGCAGAGAGCGTATACTTGCCGGTGATGGACGAGATTAGGATCCTCTCCGCCGATGGGACGGAACGATGGTCGGAAGCCATTGGCAGCCAGACGCTCTCCGTTGCGCCGGTGGTCGCCGGAGAGTCGCTCCTCGTCCCGGGCGAACGCGCGGTCTGTCTAAATCTCACCGATGGTTCGGTTCACTGGGAGCGACAGGTCGAAGCAACAATGACTGACGACGGGCCATTACGAGGGATTTCCTGTGTCCCTGTCGTCACGGACGATGGCGTGTTCCTGGGAACCCCAGCAGGCGATGTCTATGCCGTCGGTGTGTGAGTAGTTTGTAACTGTACTTCGAGAGTGGTTCGACAGACCGACAGTCTGGATTCACGAGATTGGTAGAAGCCGCACTCAACGTGGAATGATGCCACAAAACCGCACGAGCACCCTCCTTGCTTACACCGGTGTGACAGGAAAAGAGCCAGGCTGACCGTGACCGTAACGGGCCCGAGCACCCCATCGGGCTACACCAGTTCCCCACGCGCCACGGGAACGACGCTCCCGCCGACCTCGACGTGCACGTCCTCGCCACGATCCACGGCCGAGAGGTGCAGCAGGGAGGGCCGCCCCATTTCGTAGCCCTGCTCGACTCGCACGTCGACGGCCCCGCTCCCGAAGTAGGCGTGGCGTGCGAGATAGGCCGCGAGACAGCCGTTGGACGACCCCGTCGCCGGGTCCTCGGGGACGCCGTAGAACGGCGCGAAGACGCGGACGGCGAGGTCGTTGCGGTCGTCGCGGGGGTCCGGGCAGAACGCCAGGACGTTCTTGGCCTCGCGGTCACCCGTGACCGCCTCGTATGCCGCGGGGTCGACTTCGGCGCTCTCGAGGGCCTCCCGGTCGGCGAGCGGCACCACGATCGTCGGAAGCCCGGTCGAGACGACCTGGACCGGCCAGTCGCCGTCGAGGGAACCGACGTCGAGCGAGAGGAGGGCCGCGAGGTCGTCGTGGGCGAGCGTCTTGCCGAACGCCGGCGGCTGCTGGGTCATCCAGAGCGTCTCCGCGCCGTCGACGGTCCGGGCTTCCACGGGGACCTCGCCGACGTTCAGGTCGAGGAGTACTTCGTCCGGACGGCCGTCGGCCAACTGCTCGCGGATCACGTGGGCGGTGCCGAGCGTGGGGTGGCCGGCGAAGGGAATCTCGGCTTCTGGCGTGAAGATCCGGACGGGAACCGACGCGCCGTCGCTTCGCGCGGCCGACTCGGTCGGCCGCGCTCCACCGAGGTCGACACCGCCGACCTCGCTTTCGACGAAGGTCGTCTCCGAGAAGTCCATCTCGCTGGCGATGGCCTGCATCGTCTCGTCGGCGAGGTCGCCACGGCCCTCGACGACCGCCAACTGATTGCCGGCGTAGCGCTCCGTCGCGAAGACGTCCACGAGGTGGAAGTTCGTCATGGCCAGAGCGGTCAGGGCGTTCGAGAATGGGTTTTACGGTTCCTCCGGCGGTTCGGTGCGCCGCGCCGGCCTCCCTACAGCCGCTCGACCGTCGCGTCGTCCCCGGCGTCGGGGAACGGCACGTCGATCTGGAGTCCGTCCTCGGCGACGAGGCAGCGGTCGCCGTCGAAGACCGCCTCGGCCTCCTGGCGGAGTTCGCGGGCGTCCCCGGGATAGCGCGAGGAGACGTGGGTCAGCGCGAGGCGGCGCGCACCGGCCTCGCGGGCGACCGTGGCGGCCTCCCGGGCGGTCGAGTGGGCGGTCTCCACGGCGCGGTCGGCCAGGTCCTGGGCGAAACTCCCGTCGTGGATCAGCAGGTCGGCCTCGGTGGCGGCCGCGACGACGCTCTCGCAGGGGCGCGTGTCGCCGGTGTAGACCAGCCGACGACCAGGCCGCGGGGGACCCACGACTTCGTCGGGCTGGATCGTCCGCCCGTCGTGCTCGACCGGTTCGCCCTCGTGGAGTTTCGAGTACTTCGGGCCGGGCGGGATACCCAGTTCCCCTTCGGCTTTCTCGCGGTCGAAGCGACCCTTGCGGTCGTCCTCGACGAGCGCGTAGCCGACGGCCGCACAGCGGTGTTCCACGTCGACGGCCCGGACTTCGTAGTCGTCTCGGTCGAGGACCACGTCGCCCGCCTCGACCTGGGTGATCCGGACCGGGAAGTCGGGTCGGCCGCCCCCGACCGCGACGAGGGCCTCGACCTCGCTCCGTGTGCCGGCGGGGGCGTGGATCGCCAGGGGGACGTCGCGCTCGTTGAAGTCCAGCGTCTGGAGGAGGCCCGGCAGACCCAGGGTGTGGTCGCCGTGCGCGTGCGTGAGGAAGACGTGCTCGACGTCGAAGCCGGTCCGGTAGCGCATCATCTGGCGTTGCGTGCCCTCGCCACAGTCGAACAGGAACCGGTCCCCCTCGCGCTCGACGGCGACGGCGCTGGCATTGCGCTCGGCCGTGGGGACGGCCCCGCTCGTCCCGAGGAAGGTCACGCGCATACTCACTGCCTGTGAGGGCGACCGCGAAGGGGGTTTCGGAATCCGGGGCGACGGACCGGTGGCTCACCAGCGACGTGCTCGGCGAGAACGGTGCCGCGACCCCTCAGTCCTGGCGGCCGCTCCGGGCGGCGACGCGCATCTCGACGTACCGGCGCGGCCACGTCCGGACGTGCGACCGGAGGCCGGCGATGGCCCGAGAGACGAGTCCGTCTGTGGGGGCGGGGTCGACGCTGCTGCTGTCTGGGGCGGCCGGCGATTCCCCCGTCGGTCGGGTCCCGCCTGGATGGCTCATTACGGTAGACACTACCACACCCCCGTCAATAAACATTAGGAATGCAGCCCGCCCCGCGTGTCGCCGGTGGGCGCCCAGTCGGCCGTGGGACCGGTGGCGCGCACCGCTTTCCCATGAACGATGACGGGAATTAGGCGAGACGAAAATGCACTTGTACCCCTTGGCCAAATGCCGCCCAAGGCACAATGTCGTCGGCCGCGCCCCGCCTCCAGAAGACGTTCCTCAGGTATCAGCACGTCGCGGTGTTCCTCGCGCCGCTGGCGTTCGTCCTCGGGGTCGTGACGCTGGCCCCGACGCCGACCAACGCGGGCGTCGGCTACTGGTTCGAGTACTGGTGGCTGTTCGTGCCCTTCCTCGTCGGCGCCACCATCGTCAACACCGTTGGCATCAGCGGATCGGCCATCTTTGTCCCGTTTCTCATCTTCGTTTTCCCCTTACTGGCCTACGAACTCCAGCCCCAGACCCTCGTCAAGATCGGCCTCATCAGCGAGTCCTTCGGCCTGTCGAGTTCGGCACTGGCGTTCATCCAGTACGGGCTCGTCGACCGCCGGCTCGGACTCTCGCTGCTCGCCGGCGCCGTCCCCTTCGTCGTGGGCGGGGCGCTGCTCTCGTTCGTCGTCCCCGAACCCATCTTCCACGCCCTGCTCGGCCTCGCCCTGCTCGCCTCCTCGTATCTGCTGTTCAGTGCCGACCTCGGGCACGAGGAACCCGGCGAGGCCGAGACCGAGGGCCTCTCCACGGACGGCGGCAGCGGGGCCGAGATGCCCAACGACGAGGAGAAACTCGGGCCGGCCGGCGTCGACAGGACTGACGGCACCGTCACCCGCGTGGACCGAACGGGCTCCGACTACCGGTACTCCCACGGCGGCTACGTCGAGCGGTTCGCCAACTACAGCATCGGGGGGACTTTCCAGGGCCTGGCCGGCTTCGGCATCGGCGAACTGGGCATCATCTCGATGCTCCGCACCGACGTCCCGGTCCGCGTCGCCATCGGGACCAACCACGTCGTCGTCGCCACGACGGCGGTCCTCGCCTCGATCGTCCACATTTTCGGTGGGGGATTCGTCGGCGGTCACGTCATGGACCTGTCGACGACGCCCTGGGAGATGGTGGTCTGGACGGTGCCCGCCACCACGCTCGGCGGCCAGATCGCCCCGTACGTCTCGACGGCTCTCGACACCGACACCATCAAGGCAGGCGTCGGCAGTCTGTTCGCCATCATCGCGACCGCACTCTTTCTGATGGCGGTGGGCGGGTTCTGACGGCGGTGCGAGCCGGGGCCTAGTGTTTTGTCAACGCGGCACATACCACTCCCCCATGAAGTTCGTCATCGTCGGGTTCGGTCGCGTCGGGATGCGCGTCGTTCGCATCCTTCGGAGCGAGGGCCACGACGTCGTGCTCGTCGAGAACGACGCCGGAAAGGTCGAGCGCGCCCGCGAGGAGGGCTTTACCGTCGTCGAAGGCGACGGAAGCGACGAATCGGTGCTCCAGCGGGCTGGTCTGGACGACGCGGACGCCGTCGGGGCGATGACGGGCGACCTCCACGTCAACTTCGCCGCCTGCGTCGTGGCGAAGAATCACGGCTGTCGCACCGTCCTCCGGGTCAACGAGGACTTCAGCGAGGACCTGTACGACCGCTACGTCGAGGACGTCGACGAGATCGTCTATCCCGAACGCGTCGGGGCCGCCGGGGCCAAGACTGCACTGCTCGGCGGGGACTTCAACGTCATCACCGACCTCACCGAACACCTCTCGATCGCCAGCGTCGAGATCCCGGCGGACTCGCCCGCCGTCGGCGCGCGCGTCGTCGAACTCGACCTGCCGGGCGAAGCCAGAATCTACGCCCACAGCCGGGCCGACGATCCCATGACGATCCCGTTGCCCCGGACGATCATCGAGGCTGGCGATCACCTCGCGATCATGGCCGACCCGACTGTCCTGGAGACGGTCCGGGACCACCTCCGGGGCGAGCAGGCAGCTGCCTGAGGCGGCGTGTAGTGCCCGGACGGGTGGGGGTCCGGGCACGCAGGAAAGAGGTGGGATCAGGTGTCCGGGCGCGCCGTGGGAGGATGGGAGTGTGAGGCCGTCAAACCAGGTGCGCGCCCGGTCGGTACCACCCTCCTGTCACACTTAAATCCGCGTCAGACGTCCGTGTGACTGCCGTCGCGGGGGACTTTTCAGCCAGCGCCACCTCACGTCTCGCATGACCTGGGCGGCGCTGTTCGAACGGGCCGAGCGACACGACGTCGATCTCGCGGCCGTCCGCGAGGCGCTGGCCGACCGACGCGATCAGGAGGGCGATTCCGATGGGTGAGCGCGACCCTGCCACCCCGTCGGGAAGCGGTCGCCCCACCGCAGACCCCACCCGCGTCGTCGCCGACGCCGACGTGCTCGCCGCGGACCTCCTCGTCGGCGGCGCTGCCCGCGAGGCCCTGGACCACGTCCGCAGTCACGCCTGGCTGACGCTCGTCGCCAGCGACCCCCTGCTGGACGACGCCGAGGCCGTGATCGCTGCCCTCGCCGACCCCGCCCTCGCGGCGGACTGGCGCGCCCGAATCGACGAAACCGCGCTCACCGTCGGGCAGACGGCGGGCGACCACCCTGCCCTCGCTTCTGCCTACGAGGGAGCTGCGGCACACCTCCTCACCTTCGACGAGGGACTCGGGTCGGCCCAGGCGAACCTCACCTTGCAGGACCACCTCGCCGTCAGCGTCCGGACGCCGGACGCCTTCGCCAGACTGTTCGACGCGGCGAGCCTCTACGAGGCCGAGTACGAAGGGGACTACCCCGGACCGGACCGCGATCCGCGAGCCTGAGACGGACTCCGGGGCGAGTCGTACCTACCGGTCGGCCTCGGCGAACCACTCGGCGAACCGCGCCAGCGCCCGGCCGCGGTGGGAGACACTGTTCTTCCGGTCGGTGTCCATCTCCGCGAAGGTCGTCCCGTCGTACTCGAAGATTGGGTCGAAGCCGAACCCGCCCTCGCCGCGCGGCGCGACGATCCGACCGGGGACGACCCCCTCGAAGAGCTTGACGGGGAGGGCACCCTCGCCGTCAGCGCCGTCGTCGACCTGGTCGTCCGTGGTCGCGCTGGCCCGCTCGTCGGCGTCCTGGTCCTGGCCGCGGCGGTCGCGGCTCCCGCCGGTCGCCGCTCCCCCGTTCCGAGACTCTCCCTCTGGTCGAGTCTCGCTATCGACCGGTTCGGGCGACGCTTCGAAGGACTCCCCGTCGCAGTAGGCGATGACGCCACGGAAGGCGGCGCTGCGGTCGTCCTCTGCCTCCGCGAGGTGCCAGACGCGCTCGATACCGAGGGTGTCCTCGACGTAGGAGGAGTAGGGACCGGGGAAGCCGTCGAGGGCGTCGACGGTGAGTCCGGAGTCGTCGACGAACACCGGTTCGCCCAGTTCGCGGTAGGCGTCGCGGGCGCCCTGTGCGGCGACTGTCGCGAGGTCGTCGGCCTGGACCTCGGGGTAGTTGAAGGCGCGCTGCTCGACGGGCGCGTCGAGGTAGGCGCGGGCCTCGCGGACCTTGCCCGCGTTCGTCGTGACGAACGTGACCATGCGACCGCTGCGTGCGGCCGGCAGTTATCGGCGTCGGTCGGCGCGCCTCAGTCGACGACGACCTCGACGGGTTCGCCGTCGTCGCCGTCCTCGAAGTCCTCGTCGAACTCGTCTTCGTCGCTACCGGCGTGTTCCTGGTAGAGCAGCCCACCCACGATGGCGACGACGATCCAGGACCGCCAGTTGGCGAGGTTCAGCGTGTACCCGATGCCGAAGGGTTTCTTGACGAGCATGCCTTCACCGGGTTGCCAGTACGACGAGAGGAGCCGGCGGAGGCTCGGTCGCTCGAAGTTGTACGGGACGCCGAAGAGTTCGCCAGAGGCGGGTTTGTCTGCCATGCGAGGTACTTGGTCTGCCGAGGCCTTCATGGTTTCCCCGTGCCGGCGCCGAGCGCTCGCCCGAAGCGCGCGACGGTACGGCCGCCTTACTGGTAGCGGCCACGTCCCTCGATCTCCCGGAGGCGGTCGAGGACCGCCTCGTCGCCGACCTCGCGGTAGGCCGCGACGGCCGCCTCGCGGAGCGCCTCGGCGTCGTCGGCCGTCCCGTCGAGACTCTGCGCGAGAACGTGGAGGTCCATCGCGTGGTCCTCCGGGTCGTGGGTGTAGTAGCCCAGCCCGAAGTCCAGCAGGGCGACGCGGCCGTCGTCCACCCGGGCGTTGCGCGTCGTCGGGTCGCCGTGGACGAAGCCCGCGCGGTGGATGGTCGCCAGGTGGCGCGCGAGGGTCTCGACGGCGCCCGCGTCGAGAGCGTCGCGCAGGTCCACGCGCCCGACGCGCTGGAGCACGAGGCGTCCCTCGCGGAGATCGACGTCCTGGATCACGGGCGTCGGGACGCCCGTCCGACGCGCCTCGCTCAGCAGGCGGGCCTCCTGGCGCGTGCGCTGTCGCCGGAGTCGCGCGTCGAGGTCCGGATGCCGGTAGGTCCGGGGCCGGCGCTCCTTGACCACGCTATCGCCCTCGAAGGAGACAGTAGCCTCGGCCCCCTGGACGGTCGCGTCGCTGTCGCCCGCCCGACGCCGGGCGGGTTCGTCGCGCCAGGTGACGCGAACCTGGTCGGGCCGGAAGTCGGCGTCGATGGCCGAGTCGGCGACGGCGACCGTCTCGCCGGCGGCGTACATCTGCGCGCCCAGGACGGCGATCATGCCCGCGTTGTCCCGCAGGAACCGTGGCTCGGGGGCGTAGAAGTCGGCGCCGCGGCCCTCGCACATCTCCCCGAGCATCCCCCGGAGGCGCTCGTTCTGGCCGACGCCGCCGCCGAGGACGAGTTCGTCGGCGTCCGTCAGCGAGAGCGCGCGCTCTGCGACCTCCGTCAGCATGGCGAAGACCGTCTCCTGGAGGCCGCGGCAGACGTCGTCCTGGGGAATGCCGTCGTCGACCGCCTCCTTCGCCGCGCTCGTGATGCCCGCGAAGGAGAAGTCCATCCCCTTGACGACGTAGGGGAGTTCGACGTACTCGCCGTCCGCCGCGGCGGCCTCGACCTTCGGCCCGCCGGGGTGTGACCAGCCGAGGTGGCGGGTGAACTTGTCGATGGCGTTGCCGACGCCGGTGTCCATCGTCTCGCCCAGGACGCGGTACCGCCCGTTGCGCAGCGCGAGGACGTGCGCGTTCGCGCCGCTGGCGTTCAGACAGACCGGATCGTCGAAGCCAGAGCGGTGCCGTCCGATCTCCAGGTGGGCGACCATGTGGTTGACGCCCACGAGCGGCACGTCGAGGCGCTGGGCCATGCTCCGGGCGGTCGTCGCGGCGAGGCGGAGACAGGGACCCAGGCCAGGGCCGCGGGAGAAGGCGACGGCGTCGACCGGCGGCTCGTCGGCCTCGTCGCTCGCCTCGGCCCACTCGCGGGCGGTCGCCAGCGCGCGCTCGGCGACGGTCGGGAGGTGCTCGGCCATGTGCTCGGCGGCCTCGCGCGGGTGGATGCCGCCGCTCTCGGGCTCGTAGGCCTCGGTCTCAATGGCGACCGCGTCAGTCTCGGCGTCGAAGACGGCGGCGCTGGCGGCCCAGGCGGTGCCTTCGATCCCGAGGACGCGCATGACCGCCCAGTCCGGCTACTCCCACTCGGTGTAGCCGCACTTGCCGCAGTGCTGGCGGTCGCCGTGGTCGGCGAGGAAGGAGTCGCCACAGCGGGGACACTCCTCGCGGTCGGCCTCGCCGTCCTCGCCGTAGATCTCGTGGCGGGGCATCTAGGCCTCCTCTGCCTCGGCTTCGGCGTCCTCGTCCTCGGGGTCGCCCTCGCCGTCGACGACGATCTTGTTGCGCTCGAGCATGTGGTCCTGCTCGACGTCCTGGGCGTGCTCGGGCGTCTCGTAGACCTTCGCGTAGCCCACGGTCTTGCGCATCCCGAACTTGGTGTCGAGTTCGTGGACCACGACCTCTTCTGCGTCCTTGTTGAGCATCGCCGCGAGGGAGTCGCGAACGGAGAGCCTGGAGGGGGTGGCCTCCTCGTGACTGACCTCGAAGCGGACGTCGCTCCGGTGCAACATCGGATTGTCGTCCTCTTCGATGATGTCGATGTCCATGGTTCGTTGGATCTATGTCCCCGCGAGTGGCGTAAAAGGATTTCGAGAGCGAGGCCGAGTGAAACGAGGCCTCGATATTGCGAGCGGCGAGTGGGTGGCCGAGCGAAGCGAGGCCACCAACTGCTCGAACGGCGACCGGAGGGAGCCGTGAGAGAACAGTGAGCCGCGAGCAGCGACCCGCGCCACGGACGCGAGACGTTCCGCCACGGCGGCACGGAGACCCCACCGCTGGCTATAACCCTCGCGCGTCCCGTACACATCACGTGCGAAACCTCACGATCGGCCGGATCTGGGACATCCCCATCCGACTCAACGTCTCGCTGCTGGTCTTCCTGCCGATACTGGCGTGGCTGCTGGGCAGTGGCACGCAGATCGGTCTCTACGCGGGAATGATCAACGGGATCTGGCCGGGCTCGCTCGACCCGGCGACGTTTCAGGTCGGCGCGCGATCGTGGACCATCGGCGTTCTCGGCGCGCTGGGGCTGTTCGTCTCCGTGGCGATCCACGAACTGGGCCACTCGTGGGCGGCGCTGCGGTACGGCATCAAGACCGAGTCGATCACCCTCTGGCTGCTGGGCGGCCTCGCAAGCTTCGAGGAGATGCCAAAGGAGTGGCAACGGGAGTTCTGGATCGCGCTCGCCGGCCCGGTCACCAGTCTCCTCCTCGCCGGAGCCTTCGCGGCCGCGCTCCAGGTCACGCCGGCGTCCTTGCCGATCGTCGTCTTCACGCTCGGCCTGCTCGCCATCGTCAACGTCGTGCTGGCCGTCTTCAACATGCTGCCGGCCTTCCCGATGGACGGTGGTCGGGTTCTCCGGGCGTTACTGGCCCGCTCCCGGCCCTACGCGAGCGCGACGCGGATCGCTGCCAGGGTCGGTTCGATCTTCGCGATCCTGTTCGTCGTGGTGGGCGTCTTCGCCTTCGAGATCATCATGGTCCTCGTTGGGCTGTTCATCTACACGGCCGCGACCTCGGAGTCCCGGACCGTCGTGCTGGAGGACCTCCTCGACGGGATCACGGTCCGCTCGCTGGCCTCGACGGACGCGAGCGTCGACGTCGACGAGACCGCCGACGCACTGCTCGACCACCTGCTCGCCGAGCGCCGGACCGACGTCCTCGTCCGCGACGGCGACGCGATCGTGGGCGTCGTCACCGCCAGCGCGCTCCGCGAGGTAGCTCCCGAGGACTACTCCACGACCACCGTCGACGCTCTCGTGACCCGGGATCTGCCGCGCCTCGACGCAGATCTCGGTGCCTTCCCGGCGCTGATCGCCATGAACCAGGCCGGGAGCGAGGTTGCCCTCGTCGAGGAGCGTGGCGACGTGATCGGGGCCATCTCCCGGAGCGACTTCTCGGCCGCGATGGAACTCCGCCGGGGCTCGCGACCGGCCTGAATCCGTCAGGTACTCGCGATCGCTCCGCCCTCGCCGAGTTCCGCGAGGAGGTGCGAGAGGTGGATCCGGTCGCTGGTGCCCTCGGTCAGGTCGAGGTCGACCTCGCCAGCGAGGCGGTGGACGGACGCCAGTCGCTCGCCCGAGTACCGCGACCGTGCGACCCGCAGGACGTCGGCGAGGACCTCCTGGCCGCTGTAGCCCTCGTCGATCAGCAGATCGTCGAGCGTCGAGCGGGCGTCCGTGAACTCGCCCGCCTCGGCGGCGGCCAGCATCTCGCCGACGCGCTCGTCGGCGTCGATGGCCGAGAGGGCCTCGTAGGCGGCGTTCATCGTGATCTCGCCCTCGCTCGCTGCGGTCGTCTGGGCGCTCAGGATGGCCTCGCGGAGGTCACCGCCAGCCGCGCCGGCGACGTACTCCAGCCCCTCGTCGTCGTAGTCGACGTCCTCGGCCCGGACGATCGGTTCGAGGACGCCGACGATCTCGGCCTGCGTCGGGGCGCGAACGGGGATCGGGAAGCAGCGCGAGCGGATCGGCGCGATGAGCGCGGAGGGCTGGCGCGTCGCGATGACGAACTGGGTCGTCTCGTAGTACTGCTCCATGATCCGGCGGAGCGACTGCTGGAAGTCCTCGCGCATCGCCTCGGCGTTGTCCAGCAGGACGGTCTTGAAGTCGCCGCTCGTGGCCTCGTAGCCCGCCATCTCCTTGATGACGTGCGCGAGCATGTCCCGCTTCGACCAGTTTCGCTTGTACTTGTTCGCCTTGTCACCCGCCTGCCGGTACTGCTTCGAGAACTCCGTCTGACCCTGGAGGAAGTGCTCGAAGCGCGGGTCGTCGCGGATCTCGCTTTTCGTTCGCTCGAAGAAGTCGGCGACGTTTATCTCCAGGAGGTCGCTGTCGGGGTGGGCGTGCGTCTCGCGGGCGAGCGCCCGTGCCGCGGCGGTCTTGCCCCCGCCCTTGGGCCCGTGGAGGACGACGTTCATGGGTTCGGTGACGGCCCGCTGGAGGTGTTCGCGGACCGACTCCTGGGGCAGGTCGGCGAGGTCGGGGGCGTGGGCGTCGATCCAGAGCGGCTCCTCCATCGTGGTCGCCCATCGGTAGGCGACGACCGGGTACAAATCTTCCCATCACGGGCTGTCGTCGGTCGCCGTCACGCCCCGGCCGACTCCAGCGTGACCGTCTCGAACCGACGGACTGCGTACCTGTAGCTGGCGATCGGCGTGGCCAGGAGGACGACCAGCAGGACCCCGGCGACCGCCAGGACCGCTCCGGCGGGAACGGAGACCGGTACCAGCGCCGTCAGCAGGAGCGCGACGACCTCGCGGGCCCCCTCGCGGGCCACCAGCAGGCCCGCGACCGCCGTGGCGACCAGGTAGACCGAGTAGCCGGCGAAGGCCACCTTGCTGGGGACCACGACCTGCGTCGACCCCGAGACCCGCACGCTGCTGAACCGGGGTGCCGCCATCCCGACGCCGATGCCGGTGAGACTGCCCATTGTGACGACGAGCGGACTGGCCGCCAGCAGTAGGAGCGTCGCCGTCTGGTCGAGCGGGCTCGCGACCGCGGCCGCGCCCGGAACGACGATGCCGAGCGGAACGACGAGCAGGAGGGTCGCCAGCACGTGTGCGCCGACAAACGTCCGGCCCGAGACCCCCGAGAGGATCGTCGCGGGGAGGACGTTGCCCTGGTCGCCGAGGGGGTTCAGCACGAAGGCGACGCCGGCGCCCCAGGTCACGATCAACAGCAAGAGGACCGGGGCGAACGGGGGAATGCCGCCGCCTCCGAGGATGTCCGGGACGTAGCCGATCAGGAAAAAGAGCGGCATCGCCGCGTAGAGCAGTTTCGCCGGCGCGCGATAGGCCCGGCGGTAGGCACCGGTCACCAGTGTCGCCGTCGGGCGCCCGGTCCAGCGCGCCAGGAACCGCTCGACGCGGGGCCGCGAGGTGCCGGTCCGTCCGGCCGTCCTCGGCCCGCCGACCCGATCCGCGGGCTGACTCGCTTCCTCGTCGTCCTCGCTCCTGCCCAGCACCGGGTCGGCGAACCAGTGGCGGTTGGCCACCCGGGTCGTGGCGATCACTGACGGCACGACGACGGCGAGCATCGCCACGGCGACCACCGCCCGGAGCGGCGAGGTGTCGATGCCGGGGGTCCCCACCATCGCCAGGTCGGCGAACCACCCCATCGGCGTCAGGGAGAGCGGCCGGACGAGGGCGGCGACCACCTGGTTCAGGAGGCCGGTGCTGATGGCACCGAAGTACGCGAGGAACCCGAGGACGACCAGCGCCGTCCGGTAGCGCTTGACGAACGGGAACCGCGTCAGGACGTGGCGGACCCCGACGCCAAGGGGGTAGCCCACGGCGACGCTCGTCGTCGCGACCAAAAGCGTCGTGAGCCCGACGGTCGCCACCGGGATTGGGCTGCCGACGCCGAGCGCGAAGGCCACGCTGAGGGCGATCGCGGGGAGAAGGATCCACAGCAAGACGCCGACGACTTCCGCGAGGGCGAGACCGGTCGCGATGGCGCGCGTCTCGGTGACCCACAGCAGGCCGCCCGTGGCCTCGCGACTCCCGCGACTGCCGGCCGCCCGGACGGTGGCCATGCCCGTCAGGCCGACCCAGACCGTCGCAGCACCGCCCCGGACCAGATCCAGGTGTGCGCTGGCGTCTAGCTCACCGGCAGCCAGGGCCCCGCCGAGGGTATAGACCAACCACGCCCCGCCGAGGGTGAACAGGCCGAACAGCCCGAACAGGAAGACGAGGATGAGGATTTTCCAAGGGCTCGCCACCTGCTGGCGGAGGATGCGCCGGAGTTGGACGCGTGCGACGGTGGCGCTCTTGCCGATCCAGTGCCCTCGCCGAGTCGACTCACCCTCGGGACGGCCGTGGTCTGGGCGCACGTCGGTCACCTCACCGGCCCGCCGCTGCCTCGGGCGTGTCGCTCTCCTCCCCCGCCTCCTCGTGAGTCGCCGTCACGTCGAGGAAGACGTCCTCCAGCGTGCTCGACGTGCCCGCCTCCGCGCGACTCTTGAGTTCCACGGGATCGTCCTCGGCGACCATGCGGCCGTCGCTGAGCACGCCGACGACGTCGGCGAGTTCGTCGACGACCGGGAGGATGTGCGTCGAGAGGAAGATCGTCGTCTCCCGGTCTGCGAGGTCCCCGATCAGGTCCTTGACGGCGCGGGCCGCGCGCGGGTCGAGCCCGCTCGTCGGCTCGTCCAGCAGGACCACCGGCGGTTCGTCGAGGACGGCCTGGACGATGCCGAGTTTCTGGCGCATCCCCTTCGAGTAGGACTCGATCCGGCGGTCGGCGTCCTCGGCGAGGTCGAAGCGTTCGAGGTAGTCCTGGATCCGCTCGTCGGCGACGGCCGCCGGAACGTCCGAGAGGTCCGCAACGTACCGGAGTTGCTCGCGGCCGGTCAGTTCGTCGAAGATCGGCGGTTCCTCGGGCAGGTATCCCAGCCGCTGGATCGCCCGGGGACGGTCGCTCACCGGGACGCCGTCGATCCGGGCCTGGCCGGACGAGGGCGTCAATAGCGTCGTCAGCAGCCGCATGGTCGTGGTCTTGCCGGAGCCGTTGGGGCCGAGGAAGCCGTAGATCTGGCCGTGGTCGATCGAGAGGTCCAGGTCGACGACGGCGTCGACGTCGCCGTACCGCTTCGTCAGGCCGTCGGTTTCGATGGCGCGCCCCGACGAGGCGGGACCGGTGCCGTCGGTTCCTGCAGGGGAGGGCATTACGCTCACCTCCGGCTGACAGCGCAATAAAAGTTCGACGGGCGTCGCCGGGGCGGCAAACCAAGCCTTTTCGCCGCGACTCGCCAAGGAGGGCCAATGGACTCCCGGCCCCTCGACACCGACGAGGTCGCGGCGATCTACGACGACCTCCTCGACACCTACGAGATGGAGTGGGAGCGACGCGGCCACCGCAGCCTCCACCTCGCGTACTACGACGCCGACCACGACGATCCGGGTGCAGCCGCCGTCAACACCATCCGCGTCCTCGCGGATGCCGCGGGCGTCGAGAGCGGCGACCGCGTCCTGAACGTCGGCTGTGGGGCCGGCGAGGGCTCCGTCTTCCTCGCGACTGTCCTCGGCGCGACCGTCCACGGCGTCGACGTCGGCGAGCAACAACTCGAGATCGCCCGCGAGTACGCCCGCGAGCACGGCGTGGCGGACGCGACCACCTTCGCTCGTGACGACCTCCACGACCTCGACACCGTCGCGGACGACTCGGTGGACGTCTACTGGGCGCTGGAGGCCCTCTCGCACTCCGACGACCTGCCGACGGCGCTCGCACAGGCACGGCGCGTCCTCGCGCCCGGCGGCCGGCTGGTCGTCGCCGACCTGTTCACCCGGGAGTCGGACCTGTCTCCCGAGGACCGCGAACGCCTCGACACCGTCGACGCGGGCCTCGGAACCCGGGTTGGCTCGACCGACGACCTCGAGACGGCACTCGCCGACGCGGGATTCGAGCACGTAGAGGTCCGGGACGGCACCGAGGGGATTCGCCCCTCGACGAAGCGCCGTCGCCGGTTCGCCCGCTTCATCACGCCGCTCGGCGGCGTCCTGACGTCGATCGGTTACTTCTCGGAGACGCAGGTCGACGCGCTCCGGGCGTCGACGGCGATGCACGAACTGGTGTCCGAGGGCGTGCTGGGGTACTTCGTGGTGACCGCGGACGCCTGACAGCTCCGCTCCTGCCGGGTCAGTCCCCGTCCCCCGGCGGGACACAACAGACCGGCACGTCTGCGCGGCGGACGACCGTCTCCGTGACGCTCCCGATCAGGTAGCGTTCCACGCCGGATCGCCCGTGGGTCCCCATCGCGATGGCATCGACCTCGTGCTCGGCGGCGTAATCGAGGATCGCCCTGGCGGCGGGACCGGTCGCGAGGTTCCCGACGACGTCGACGTCGGCCGCCCTGGCGCGGGACCGGATCGCTTCGAGCGCATCACGCCCGGTCCGCTCCAGCGCGTCGTAGATCGCTCCGGTGTCGGCGACCCCGGTGAAGTAGCTCGTGTCCACGGCATAGAGCCCGTGGATGGTCCCGTCGAGAGCCGTCGCGAGGCTGATCCCCCACTCGACGGCGTCCGCTGCCTCCTCGCTCCCGTCCGTGGGGACGAGGATCCGGTCGTAGCTCCCCTCCCCGATCTCGACCACGTCGGCAGCGGGCGGGACGAGTACCACCGGCACGGTCGCGGTCCTGAGGGTCTTCTCCCCGACGCTGCCGAGGAGGAGTCGCTCCACCCCGGACCGACCGTGCGTCCCCATGACGATCAGGTCCACGTCGTGGCGTCCGGCGTACTCGGTGATGACCTCGTGAGGGACCCCGTCCTCGACGGTCGTCGACACGTCCCCGGAGAGGTGCGCGCGAGCGAGGTCGGCCTCCCGGTCGACCGCCTCCCGGGCCGCAGCGTGCAGCTGTTCGTCGCGGTCCGATCCTGTGCCATCACCCTGGCCGCCCGTCACGCCGGCCGTCTCCCGCGTTTCGACGACCGAGAGGACGTGGAGGTCTGCGTCGACGCGCGCCGCGAGGTCGACCGCCCGCCGGGAGCCGACCCTGGCACCGTCACTTCCGTCCGTCGGCACGAGAATCGACTCGATCTGCCGGTCCATGGGGGGACTTACAACCTACCTCGGCAAAACGTTGTGGCCGACCCGGTACCGCCTCACCAGACGAACAGGGCGAATCCGGCGCCGAGGACGAGGTGCCAGAGCAGGGCGGCGGCCTTCCTGCGCCGCGACGCCGCCGGCCGTGGCGGGTTCCGGAACAGCGCGACGTAGACGAGCGGGGTCGCCAGGAGCGCGCCCGCAAACAGCCCGACGCGGGGCGCGACCGGGCCGATCACGCCCACGAGGAGCCCGGCGACGAGGCTCGCCCCGATTCCCACCAGCACCCGATCGTAGACACTCGCCACGGTCTGTGTCACCGTCGCTCGTTGTGGTCGGCGGGGCAAATGCGTTCCCTTCGTTCTCGGTCGATGACAATCGCGCCCGACGTTGACGCACGCTCGACGCCAAATTTACGTATGGACTTCGACGACTTCACAGGACAGGTCCAGCACCGTCTCGAACTTCCCTCGACAGCCCACGCCGTGCGGACCATCAGGGCCACGCTCACCACGCTCGGCGCTCGCCTGCAAGCGGGGAACGCTGCGGACCTCGCGGCGTCCCTGCCGATGGAGGTCGACTGGTACCTGACGGGCGCGGTCTCGGACCACGGCGAACACTTCGACTGGGAGACGTTCGTCTCGCGCGTCAGCGAGATCGAGGGCGCGGATCCGGCCGACGCGGCCCACCACGCGCGGGTCGTGATCGACCTCGTCCACGAGGTCGTCCCCGAGTCCGACTTCCAGCAGCTCCGCGACGGCCTCCCGGAGGACGAGGCCGACGAGAACTGGCGGCAGCTCTTCGAGGTCGTCGACGCTGGCGGGTGGAACGACGCCGCCGGATCGGGCTCCGCCGGCGACGCGGCGTGAGTACCGAGAGAAGGCCGGACTGGCTGGCGAAACGGCACGGGATTACTGCCCAGATTCGCGGTGATCGCCCCGGTTAAGCGGAGGAGCTATCCGTGCCCCGACATTCGTCGATGGCATGCTCTCGGCGAACGACCTGGTCGAGGATCCGGGGCGGATCGCCTCGATCGTCGAGCACACGAACGTCGACCCGGCGGCCACCGAGGCCGAGATCCGGACCCTTTGCCAGGAGGTCCGCGACCACGACTTTCGCGCCGCGGTCGTGGTGCCGTACCACGCGCCGCTCGCGGCGGACCTCCTGGGCGACCGTGCCACGGTCGTCGCGGTGATCGGCTTTCCCTACGGCATCCAGAACGCACCGGCGAAGGTGGCCGAGGCGGAGGGACTCCTGGCGCACGCCGACGAGCTCGACGTGGTCATGAATCGGACTGCCTTCGCCAACGACGACCACGACGGCGTCGTCCAGGACGTCGCCGCGGTCGCGGAGGCGGTGGGCGACGCGACCCTGAAGTGCATCATCGAGGCACCAGCGCTGTCCCCGGACGAGATTCGCACGGCGGCCGCGCTCGTCGAGGAGGGCGGCGCGGACGTCGTGAAGACGGCCGTCGGGTACGACGGGCCGACGGACCCCGCCGACGTGGAGGCGATCCGGGCGGCCGTCGACGCGAACACCGGCGTGAAGGCGTCCGGCGGCATCAGCACCTTCGAGGGGGCCCTGGAAATGGTCCGCGCCGGGGCGACCCACATCGGCACCTCGTCCGGCGTCGAGATCGTCGAGTCGATCGACCGGTGATCGGTCACGTGGGTCCGACGGCCGGGTGGCGACAGAGGGAGAGCCCTGTCCCGGATTCGTTCGTGGATGCGTCTCACTCGACGAGCGACTGCGTCGTCACGAACTCGGCGAGGTCAGTGGGGTCGCCGGTCTGCCCTGTCTGGACGTAGCGGGCGGCACAGGCGTTGCCACAGGCCAGGGCAACCGGCCAGTCCCAGCCCAGCGCCAGCGCGTACCCGAGCCCGCCGGAGAACCGGTCGCCGCCCCCGGTCCGGCGAACCGGCTCCCCGATCTCGATGGTCGGGACGCGCGTGAGTCCCTCCGCAGTCGCGACTGCCGCCTCCTCCTCGGTGTGGATGCCGGCAGCGGTGACGCCGGTCGCGTCCCGGATGGCCGCCAGCCGCTCGGCGTCCGACGCGTGGCCGTCCGGGAGGACCGCCGCGATCGCGTGCACCTCCCGCTGATTCGCGAGCAGGACGACGTCGAAGGTGTCCTGGAGGGCGGTGACCGCCTCGAGTAGCGCCTCGAGTTCGTGCCGGTTGCACCCGACGACGTCGCCGGGATCGAACACGAAGGGCCGCCGTGGCAACGCTCGGTCGCCCAGGTGGTGAAAGGCCGGCTGCAGGCCGGGAGCGCCGACCCAGTTGCTACAGCAGATCGCGTCGGCGTCGAAGACGTCCGCGAGGTCGCCGCTCGCGCCGAGGTCCGCGACGGTCCAGTCGGGCACGTCGCGGCTCTGGACCAGCATCGCGTCCCTGTCCGCGAAGTCGAAGACGTACACGTCCGCTGGCTGCCCCATCGAGACCGTCTCGAAGGGAAGCAGCTCGAAGATCGGTGCGTCGAGGTGGCCGTAGCAGGTGACCTGCCCGCCGAGCGCGTGGCCCTGCTGGGCGGCGTTGACGCACATGCCGCCCGGTTCGGTTCGCTCCACGTGAAAACGGAACGACGAGCGGTCGCCGAGGATCGCGTTCCCGAAGGCCCGTCGCGTCTCGAACCTGGTGGTCCCCCCGGCCCGCACCGAACAGTACCTGTCCACGCTTCCGTCGGGGAGCGTGGTCAGGCTCGGGGAGCCGGCCGCCGGGAGCTCGTCCACGAGGCGCTCGTAGGCCGTCGCCATCTACCCCTTATGCTGGGCGATTGGGCAGGTAAAGCCTTTCAAACGCCGTCGGGCGGTCCACGGGGTCCGGACACCGGTCCGGGCACGGAGTCCGCACGCCGGACAGTTCTCCCGCGTTCGGACGGCGTCGGGTCCACGGCGCTGGATCGTCGGCCCCGACATCGGCGCTGTGAGACGGACGTGCCGCCGGCCCCCGCGTCTCCCAGCGACGTCACCAGCGGTCGTCGGGTTCTATCGGCGATACTACCATGGGGATAGGGCCGCACGTCAACGCATGGCGACAGACGATCGAGCCACCTTCGGACACCTCTCTCGCGAGGATCTCGGGCTGTTCACGGACCGGTACGAACTGACCATGCTCCGGGGGTATCTCGAATCCGACCACACGCCGCGGGCGACGTTCTCCCTGTTCTTCCGCTCGTTACCGACGGACCGCGGGTACGTGATCGCCGCCGGGCTGGAGCAAGCGGTCGCCTACCTTCGGGACCTCTCCTTTGGCGAGCGCCAGCTCGCGCACCTCCGCGACGAGGGGTTCCCCAGTGACTTTCTGGACTATCTGGCGGACTTCGAGTTCACCGGCGACGTTCGTGCCGTTCCGGAGGGGACCGCCGTGTTCCCGAACGAGCCGCTCCTCGAGGTCACGGCGCCGATCCACCAGGCTCAGCTGTTCGAGACCCTGCTCATCAACCAGGTGGGCTTCCAGAGCCTGATCGCGACCAAGGCCGCACGGATGCGCGACGTGGTCCGCCGGCACGGCGACGGCCAGACGCTCGTCGACTTCGGCTCCCGGCGCGCCCACGGCACCGACGCGGGACTCAAGGCCGCCCGGGCGGCCTACGTCGGCGGCGCGGACGGGACCTCGAACGAGGCGGCTGGCGAACGGTTCGACCTCCCGGTCTTCGGGACGATGGCTCACTCGTGGATCCAGAGCTTCGAGAGCGAACGCGCGGCCTTCGAGACCTTCGTGGAGGTCTACGGCGCGGACTCGGTGTTGCTGATCGACACCTACGACACGGTCGAGGGCGCCAGGACCGCCCGCGACGTCGCACGCGAGATGGACGTCGACGTGCGGGGCGTCCGGCTGGACTCCGGCGACCTCGCGGCCCTCTCCCGCTCGGTCCGTGAGGTCCTCCCGGACTCGATGGACGTGTTCGTCTCCTCGGGCGTCGACGAGTACTTCCTCCGGTCGTTCTTCGCCGACGGCGGCGTCGCCGACGGCTTCGGCCCCGGAACCTCCCTGACTACGAGCACGGACGCCCCGACCCTCAATCCGGTCTACAAGCTGGTCGCCGTCGAGTCCGCCGGCGAGATGCGACCCAGCATGAAGCTCTCGAAGGGAAAAGTTAGCTACCCCGGTGCCAAGAGCGTGCGCCGATTCGGCGACGACACCTTCGAGCGAGACGTCGTCGCCGAGCGCGACGAGGACGTCGGCGGGCGCGACCTCCTGGTGGACGTCTTCCGGGACGGCGACCTCGTCTACGACCTGCCGTCCCCCGATTCGATTCGGGAGCGGACGCTCGAGACGCTCGAGTCCCTCCCCGCAGACGTCAGAGCGATCGAGGATCCTGCCGAGTATCCCGTCACGATCAGCGACGGACTCGCGGCGACGGCAGACCGGACGCAAGCAGCCCTGCGCGAGGAGATGGACCGCTGACGGCACGGCGCGCCAGTCCCCCGGGAGCCCAACTCCCCTCGCTCGGACGCCCGTCTCAGCGGACGACCGTCACCGGCACGGTCGCGCGTTCGACGACGGACTTCGCGGTGCTCCCGACGAGCAGACCGACTCGCTCCGAGCGGCCCCGGTGGCCGAGGACGATCGTGTCGACGCCCGTTTCCGCCGCGAAGTCGGTTATCTCGCGGACCGGGTCGCCGTAGAGGAGGGTAGCCTCGACCCCGAAGCCCTGCTCCGAGGCCAGTTCGACGGCCTCGTCGAGGAGTTCTTGCCCCCGCTCCCCGGCCGCCTCGACGCTCTCTGCGACGAGTCGCCCATCGGCGTCTGCCGCCGTCTCGATCGGTTCGTCGCCGCCCTCCGCGTAGACGTTCGGGTTGGCGACGTGGACCACGGTGACCGACCCGCCGACGGCCTCCGCCAGGTCGATCGCGTAGGTGAGGGCCTCGTCGGACACGTCCGATCCGTCGGTCGCTACCAGGAACTTCATGCCGGTGCGTTCGACCGGCAGTCGCGTAAACTAGCGCCAGATTCCAGCCGCGTGGGAACGGCGAGGTGTCGGGCCCCGCCGCTCAGATGACGACGGCGATGGCCAGGCCCAGCACCGACACCGAGCCGAGGACCGCGATCACGAGCCAGCCGAGTCGCCGGGTGCCCACGAGCCAGGCGAGTCCGGCCTTGACGAGCGTGTTGGCGACGGCGCCCAGCACGATTCCCCGTGCGGCCACGTCAGGGCCGATGGCCCCGTCGGCCGCGAGCTTGCTCAGCGTCAGGGTGATGGCGTCCACGTCCGCGAGGCCGGAGAAAAACGCCGTCGCGTAGACGCCCGACGGGCCGATTTGCGCGTGGGCCGTCTCCGAAACCAGCAAGACGGCGGCGAAGACGGCCCCGAACAGCAGCGCCGGGCCCAGCCGAAACGGATTCTTGACGTCCGATTCGACGGTCTCGCCGCCACTCGAGCGCCAGTAGATGCCACCGGCGACGAGGGCACCGAGGGCCGTCATCGCCAGCAGCGGCCAGGCGACGCGTCCCAGCAACGACGGATTGACGACGGCGACCTCGAGGAGTGCCCGCGGGAACATGACGATCGAGGCGACGATCGTCGCGAAGCCGGCGATGCGGTACAGCGACGGGGCTTCGCTCGCGCGCTCGGCCATCGAGACCGTCGTCGCCGTCGAGGAGACGAACCCGCCGAGTACTCCCGTGATCGCGATCCCCCGGCGGGTTCCCAGAATCCGGCCGAGGACGTAGGCGACGAAGCTCAGTCCCGTGACGAGGACCACCATGAGCCAGACGAACCGGGGATTGAGCCCGAGCAGCGCGTCCAGCTCCCGGTCGGGCAACAGCGGAAAGATCACCAGGACGACGAGGATAAACTTGACCGAGGCACGGCGCTCGCGATCGTCGATCTGGGCGGCGAAGTCGTGGACGGGGTCCTTGACCGAGAGCACGACGGTGACGAGTCCGCCCACGACGATCGCGATCCCCGCACCGCGGGGCGAATCGGCAGCCAGCGCCCCCAGGAGGACCGTCAGCAGTGCAGCCGTCAGGGTCGTCAGCCCGACGTCGCCCTCCAGGAGGACCTTCCCGGCGTAGGCCGCGAGCAGCGGGAGCGCCACTGCAGCCAGGAGCACGGGGAGGACGGCCGGGAAGTACGCCTGGGCCAGTGCCCCGAGCAACGCGAACAGCGGGAAGGTCCGACTCCCTGCGAACGTGCCGGCGGAGTCGCTCTGCTCGCGCTCCATGCCGATGAGCGCGCCGATCCCGAACGCGATGCCGATCCTGACCACGTCGATGGCGAGCGGATCGGCGAAGGGGTCGGCCATCGCGTCGGGCTTGAACGCCCCGGGTCGTGAAGGTTCGGGGCCGGATCGTGCGCCTTTGGTAACGGACGCGCCAACCGATGGAGCCCCTAGTCGTCGGCCGTGTACGCGCCGTCCCGGCGCTCTACGCGGGCAACGACAAATCGTTCCTCTCTCACGTGTTCGGGAGCACTGCTCGTGGCTCGCTCGGTTGCACTCCTGGGCTGCCATTGGCAGGCCTCAATTCCACCCATTCGAACTGGCATCCGCCGAGCGTAGCGAGGCGGTTCGCTGGAAGACGGTCCTGCTCGGCGCTTCGCGCCTGCGCGGGCGTTCGACTTCCAAGCCCTCGTTCGCTCCCTCCGGTCGCTCACGAGGACCCCGGACGCGAACGGAGTGAGCGTCCGGCTTTTTTCACCTAGTTTTTTTTGCGCCGAGCGGTGTGATCCGAGAGAGCTGCGCTCTCTCGTCATCACGAAAGAGCGCGGAGCGCTCTTTCGAACGACGCCGTAGGCGCACCCGAGGCGTAAAAAAGAGGTAGTGCTCACGGGTCGCTTCGCTCCCCGTTCGCTGTCTCCGAGACTCTCGCTCCGCTCGAGTCTCGCGATGCGCCGGCCGGGAATTGAACCCGGGCTATGAGCTTGGGAAGCTCATGTCCTACCACTAGACCACCGGCGCGGTGGTGCAATGAAAACTCACCCGGCGCGTCACTTGAACGTAGCGTTTCCGGGAATTTGACGCACGTTGACTCTCCGCCCCTGATGGCGTGGCTATTTTACCTCCCAGGCCGAATGCCGGCCCATGTCGGAGATCGCGAAGGCCGAGCGTCCCCTGGACCTGTCGCTCTCGGAGGCCGAACTCGCGGCCGTCCGGGAGCACGTCACGTCCTTCGTCCGGGCCCAGACCGACGCCGCCGGCGTCGACGACGTGGTCATCGGCCTCTCTGGTGGCATCGACAGTACGCTCACCGCTCACCTCGCCGTCGAGGCGCTGGGCCGCGAGTCGGTCTACGGGCTGGTCATGCCAAGCGAGGTCAACCGGGCCGAGAATATGAGCGACGCCGAGCGCGTGGCGGCGGAACTGCTGGAGATCGACTACGACGTGATCGGCGTCGAGCCCATCGTCGACGAGATCCTCGCGCTCACGCCCGGCGTCGACCCCGGGCCCTACGACGACGAGACCCTGCAGACGGCCGTGGGGAACTGCAGAGCGCGCGTCCGGGCCGTCCTCACGTACTTCGCCGCGAACCGGATGGGCGCGCTGGTGCTCGGGACCGGCAACCGCTCGGAGGCGCTGGTGGGGTACTTCACGAAGTACGGCGACGGGGCGGTGGACTGTCACCCGATCGCGAACCTCTACAAGGCCCAGGTCCGCCAGCTCGCCGCCCACGTCGGGATCCCGGAGGACATCGTCGAGAAGCCCGCCAGCGCGGAACTGTGGGCCGACCAGACCGACGCCGGCGAACTCGGCATGGACTACGACACGCTCGACTCGATCCTGGCGCTCCACGTCGACGGCCACCTCTCGCCAGCGGCGACGGCGCGAACCATCGGCGTCGAGGCGTCACTCGTCGATCGGGTGCGAGACATGTACGAGCGCAGCGAACACAAGCGACAGGTCCCACCCGGGCCCAAGCCTCTGTTCTGACAGGGCGGCAACCCCGTTCAGTTCGTTCCGTTGGCTCGCTCGACGACGATCCGGACGTGGTCCGCGCTGTCCGGCGGCGGAACCTCCGTGGTCCCGTCCAGCACGTAGGAACTCGGGTCGACCGACTCGCCGTTCACCTGGATCGTGACGTCGTACTCGGGATCGCCGTCGCTGTAGGTCGTTCCCTCGTAGGTGACGCTGTCCTCGGACACCGCTATTCCGGGGAGGGTCCCCATGCCCCACTCCAGGGTGACGCCGGTCGCGTGGGTGTGCCAGATATCGCCGTTGCCGTTCTCGAAGTGGAAGCGGTCGGCGGCGACCTGGTACTCGGACTGGCTGAAGTCGACGCGCTCGCCGAGGACGACCATCTCGATGGTTCCGTGCTCGTGGGCGCTCTGGTACGGCCCCGGCTCCTCGGCGGCCTCGACGCCGCCGCCCCCGCCACCCACGAAGAAGAGGACGTAGACCACGACGAGGGCCGAAAAGAGGATCACGCCGGCGAGGATCAGCGGCCCGGTCGGGAGTCCTCCGTCGTCACCCGCAAGGTCCGCCACCCGCCGCCGGTCGATCGTGCCGAGTTCGTCCTCGTGGGCGTCCCCCATGTGGCGAAGCAGGTCCTCCTCGTCGTCGAAGGACCTATCGCAGTACGAACACTCGGGCATCCCGCCGCAGTACGGGGCCGACCCTTTCAGCCCTTTCGCTTCGACGGGTCGAAGTCGTCGATCAGGCGCGCGAACGCCTTGGCCTCCTGCTCCTCGGCGAGGTCCTGTGGCGACCGGTCGCGCACGAGTCTGGCGATGGTTTGGACCGCTTCGGCGTCGTGGGCGGCGATCTCCCGGGCGACCTCGCGCGGTTCGTCGACGACGCGACTGACCAGTCCCATCCTGAGGGCCTCCGGGGCGTCGAGTACTCGCCCCGAGAGCGCGACGTCCTGGGCGACCCCGGAGCCGACGATTTCCGGAAGGCGGGCCGTCCCACCCCAGGCGCCGAACAGCCCGTGGCCGACGCCCGACTCGGCGAAGGTCGCCTCGGGCGTCGCCACGCGCACGTCACAGGCCAGCGCCAGTTCGACGCCGCCACCCCGCGCCGCCCCGTCGACGCAGGCGACTGTCGCGCCGTCGTACTCCGCGATGGCGTTGGCCACCCGCTGTCCCCGGCGGGCGAACTCGTAGGCGCGCTGCCGGTCGAGGTCGGCCACCACGTCGAGGTCGGCGCCGGCACAGAAGGCGGTGCCAGCGCCCTCGAGCGCGAGGACGGCCTCGTCGGCGTCGATGACGGCGTCCGCCAGGTCGTACAGGCCCTCGGTGGTCAGGGCGTTGCGCCGCTCGGGCCGGTCGAGCGTCACGACGCGCACGCGTCCGTCGGCCGTCGAGCGAATCATACCCCCTGGTTCGTGGCCTTTCCAAAGGTCTTTGGCTTTCCCGTCGCAACCTCGTCCCAATGGAGGACGCCGTGGCGGTCCGGCGCGCCGCCCTGGAGGCGATCGAGGACGTCGAGCCCGTGCGGCTCCGGCAGGCCATCGAGGAACACGTCGAGGCCGGCTCCACCGTGCCGGGGGTGTTGACGCTCCACGGCGTCCGCGCGGTCGCCGAGGGGTCTAGCCCCATCGCGGACGGCGACGGCGCCCTCACCGAGACCGTCGCCACCCGCGCCGCCGGCGTCCAACTCATCTACGACGGCCTCCGGCTCACCCGCGCCCTCGCCCACGACGAACCCTGGGCCACCGGCGACGCCGACGAGGGTGACCTCGCCATCCTCACCGCCGACGTGCTCGTGGCCCGTGGCTTCTATCTCCTGGCGCGGACCGAGGCGGCAGACGCCGCCGTCGGCGTCGTGCGTGCCTTCGGCCGCGACCAGACCGTCCGCCGCGAAACCAACGACGCCAGCCTGGACCGGAACCTGGAGGCCGACGTGCTGGAACTGGCCGTCGTCGCCGGGGCGACCGTCGCTGGCGGGACCGCGACGCCGCGCCTCCGGGAGTACGCCGCCGAGCTGGCAGAGTCGCCGTTCCCCGTCGCGGAGGTCTTCTTCGGTGAGCACGCCGACCTGGACACGCTGGCGACGGTCGCCGCGGAGAGCGGAGGGACCGAGGGCGTGACCACCGTCGGGGACCAGTAAACCGTAACGGCTAAAGACGCGTCCGGGTTAGCGGTGCATGCGTGCCTGGGTAGCTTAGCGGTAAAGCGCGTCCTTGGTAAGGACGAGAGCCCGGGTTCAAATCCCGGCCTAGGCTCTTTCTGCCGCACACTCTTTGTACGCACACCTTTTTGACTACACCCGAATGAAAATAACTGGCTGAATAACGCGTTCTATCGCTAAACGAGGAACCCCGCGCCATATGGCGGTTTTCTAAACTGTCAAGGCACACAAACTAATTCGCAGACGGCGGTGGATTTACTGTAAAATCGGCCGGGAGCGCATCCTTGAGGAGACACCACCGAATCAGTCAACCTAAGTTGCGAGAGAAGAACTAAGGTCTGGCCAAAACCAGACGATCTCCCTCGATGAGGTGGCGTATGTGAGGGTTTGACAAAGTTGCTTAGTAATCCTTAGTCGCGCATCGAAATGTCAAATGAATTTTCTAAGATTCATTCTCTCTCGGTCTGTCTAAGGGGCTTTGTGGCTCCTTTTGAACGAACAGAGTTGTCCCTCGAAGCTCGTCTTCAAATTCATTTGATAGCCTAATTAAAGCGGCTACTGCCGCATCTTTGGCATCTCGTGCTTCTTTCTGTGACGCCTGATAGCCGTCGTGGACAACCTTATTTCGTATTTCTCTTGTATCCCTATCCCACGCATCGAATTCATTGGTTTGAGAAAAATCCAGCCCGAAATTAGAGAGGTGGTCTGTAATAATGTTCTTTGGGGATATTGTTTCATCGGAATCATCTCCTTTAGTAATATCCTCAAGCGCCTCCTGTTCTGACTTCCCGTGTTCAACGGCCACAATTTGATAAGCCTGCTCTATCCAAGACTCGAATAAGATTGCTGAATCAATAATTGCAGAATTAAATTCGCCTCTGTCAATTTTATCCTCGGCGTTCAAATCCAATTCGTTGTATAGTGTGACAGGAGAGGGTAATTGGATTCCTTGCCTAACCCGGTTTAACACCGATTCATCCATCGGGCCGGATTTCATAGCACTCTTAGTCACGAATCGTTGTCTGCTATCTTCTGTTTCATCCTCATGGCGTTCAACAATGCTGAATCGTCCAATCCCGTGAGGTGGAAGGGGTGAAATCCAATAGAAATTGGTAGAAGCTCGGTACACCCGGAGGAACTTATTCAAATATGAAACTGCGTTTTCAATTAGGTATCTATCTGTGCCCCTTGGTTGACCCATATGGAAAACAGGCTCTGTATCGATCGGCATTTCATCGTCAATATCCTCTGGAATAGTGTCGATGAACTGTTCGTCAAACCACACCTGAACCGACGAATGACCAAAGTTCCCGTGACGGTCTCCTTCGACAGAACCAGCTGTTCCGACGCCCATCTCTGTTTCAAAGTTCGATTCAAATCGTATTTCAGCCGGGACATCCTCAATTACTGGATAGAATCTCTCTTCTTGATTTCCTTTGAACGAATCCTCAACCTGAATATGGTATGGAATGTCGAATTGAAGCACGTAGTTTTTGACCGGCATAACTCAACAAGCGGATGATTGATTGATAATTTTTCGCGTGACGGTGTTCCTCACTCGATGTAGTGAGGCCACCCAATGAACCACACAATACCTCATAATTTCGACCTGATGTGTGGCATCACTCAAATCAGAATACTCTGTTTCTGGTTGGCGTTTCCCGGTGTCCACAGATGCCATACTGGGCCGAATGCCCAAATTTATTATAGGTATCGTTGCTTATAGAGAGACAAGAAGCACGCAAATTGAGGTTTTGCGGCAAAGGTAGCCGCTTCGCGCGAGAAACGCGCGAAGAAAGCCTCGCGCCTTGGTAAGGACGAGAGCCCGGGTTCAAATACCGGCCTAGGCTTTTATCTCCGCCGCTCACCTCGCGAGGAGCGTCAGCTCCGAGCGAACGCTGATGGTAGAGGAGTGCCTGACGCCGGGATTTGAGCCCTGCCAGAGGCAGCCCGCGAACGAAGTGAGCAGGAACCTCTGGCTCTGGTTCAAATCCCGGCGGACTACCGTCTGATCCAACGACCTCCAGTCCCTGCTCTCACACCGGGTCCCGCAACGCCCACACGTCATCGCTCGGCGCTAGCCGGTGTGGCTCCGCCCCGCGTTCCGTCAGAATCCCCGCGTGGTACAGCATCGCCTTCAACTGAAACACGGTCGGCGCGTGGTAGACATCGCCGTCGGTGAGTCCATCGGGCCGGAGCTCCCCGTCCTCGTCCAGCACAGCCCGCCGCGCCGCCTCGGTCCCGCGGACGAACAGCTCGACGGTGAACGTCGGGTGGACCTGGTGGAGGTACCGGACAAGCTCGACGAGCGTCGGCTCCGGGAATCCGTCGTCGTGCAACTGCTGGAGTTCCTCGACGAGCAGCTCCGTCGCCGGATAGGCGAACACGACGCGACGCGCCAGCTGGCCCCAGTCGGGCGCGATGTCGTAGAACCGGGCGCTCGATCCGTGCCACTGCTCGAACTCGCCGAGTGCGGCCTCGACGGAGCCGTACCGTGCGCGTGCGAACCGGACCACTTCACGGCCGAGCGGCGTGAGGCCGACGCCGTCCGGCCGTTCCTCGACGAGTCCCAGGAACGCCGCCCCGCGGCGGGCGTCGTCGAAGGCCCTGACCACGTCGTGGTCGTCGAGGAGCCGGTTGGTCTCGCCGCTGGCAGCCAGCGCGAGGGGATAGCCGAGGTAGTTCTTCGGGTGGTTGAGGCCGAAGGACTCGTCGGTGACGCCCCGGGCGCTCGCCTGGAACCGGATCGCCGTGGCGTCGTCGGTGGTCCGGTTGCCGACGACGCGGGGGCGTTCGAGCGTCTCCACGGCGCCACCGCCGTCGACGCCGAGGAGGCCGACGTTGAGTTCCCGTGCGAGGACGCGATCCGGTTCGTCGACGGCGGCCGTCGGCACGGCGGCGAAGGCGACGTTCGCCTCGGCGAGCCTGTCGTGGGCCTGGACGAGGGCGCGCTGGACGTCGACGCCGCCGCGGCTGGTCCCCTTGGCCTCGACGGCGATCAGCGGCGGGTCTTCGCCCAGTCGCTCGACGGCCAGGAGGTCGGACTCCAGCGTCCGGACGCCGACGAGATCCGGGTACCCGGTGCCGACGCGGACGTGGTTGAACGGAGCGAGGGACTCGCGGACCGACGGATCCACGGGCTCGCTCGCCAGCCAGCGCTCGGTCGCGAACTGCGTGTCGACGACGGCGTAGGTCCCGGTCTCGTCGCGTTCGGGAAAGAGTCGTTCCTTGGCCCGCGCGAGGACCCAGGGCTCGCTCGCGTCCGCCGTCGCGCTCGCCATGCCCTACAATCACATACCGGCCCCATCAAGATTGAGGTCGGGCGTCCCTCGCCGGCTCCGTCTGCCCCGCTGTCTCCCGGGGTCTGCGGTGTGACGGGGCCAGTCTCTCCTTACGACGAGCCGAGCAACCGGAAGCGAAAGCCGAGGTACGCGATGATGACGCCGAACGTCGCGGCGACGACCCACTGCCCCTCGCTCGCCACGGTCGCCAGTGCGATCACGTTGAGCGCGATTCCCGCGACGTAGACCAGCCGCAACTGGCGCCGGGAGAGCGGGCCGGGCTGTGTCGTCTCGTCACTCATCTGGATCGGCCTGTGCCGGACCGTTGTGGGTTCGGGGTGATAGGTGCACTGTGTTCGCCCGGGCCCCTGGTGTGCTGTGGCTCCTGCCGTGAGGCGTGGCGGGTGCCGGCAGGCGCCCGAGTAGTTTCGTCACCGACGGTCGATCTGACGGCACCGACCGATTTCAGTCCTCCTCCGGGTTCGCGTGGCCGCCGTAGTCCTCCTGGGTCGCCGCGGGATGGGTCTCCAGCCAGCGCAGTCGTCCGTCGTCCGGCACGGCGGGCGGGGGCGTCTCCTTGCCGAGTGCGTCGTAGTGTCTGTCGAACGCGCGGACCATGGCCGCCAGCAATCCGACCACGAGCGGGCCGACGAACAGGCCCACGGCGCCGACGGTGTAGATGCCGCCGACGACGCCGATGAGGATGACCCCCGGGTTGACGTCCGCGGACTGGTCGATCACGATCGATCGCAGGAAGTTGTCGACGAGGCTCACGGCGACGAGCCCCCAGACGAGCAGGAAGGCCGCCATCGGGTAGTTGCCCACGAGGAAGAGGTAGACGACGGCGGGGCCCCACACGAGGAAGGCGCCGATCACTGGCAGGAGCGCCGTGATCGCCATGACGACTGCCCAGAAGACGGCCTTCGGGATCCCGGCGACCCAGAGGCCGATCCCGCCGACGATTCCCTGAACGATCCCCACGAAGATGTGGCCCGCGACGACGCCCCAGGCCATCCGGTCCAGCCGGATGGCGAGCTGGTGGGCGACGGCGTCGTCGAGCGGCGCCGTCCGGACGGCCCACTGGACGAAGTCGGGGCCGTCGATCAGGACGTAGTAGACGAGAAAGAGTGCGAGTGCGACGCCGAGCAGGAGAAAGGTCACGTACGAGACGATCTCCGTCGCGTTCCCCGCGAGAAAGTCGCCGAACAGGGCGGCGACGTCGCTCGTCGTCTCGACGACGGTTACCTCCTGTCCGAGGAGCGCCTCGAGTTCGGTTTCGATCTCCCGGAGGTCGAGGCCGGTATCGCCACGCGCGAGCGCCGTCGCGTCCCGGTAGACGACGTAGCTGACGTAGGCCAGCGGGAGGACGAGGACGACCGCGCCGCCGGCGATCGTGGCGATGGCGGCCGGCCGATCGCCCAGGTGTGGCTTCAGCTTGCAGTGGACCGGTCGCAGGACGTACCCGAGGAGGACGGCCGCGAGGACGAACTGCAGGAAGGGCAGCAAGACGAGGAAACTCGCCACCGCCGTCAGCACGAGGAGCACCAGGAGGAAAGCCTGCTCCCGATTCATGGAACTGTGTGGAGCCACCGACAGCTTAAAACCAGTTGGTGCGCAGACGGATTCGCGTCCGATCGGCTGGATGCTCCGCCGAACGCCAGCGGAGACGAGTCGTGCGGCCCGTCTCGCTGCCTGCGGTTACGACCGGCGGAGGTGGTCCCAGAGTGCCTCCCCCCGCCGCGCGATCCGGCCGTCGGTGCGGTCCTGGACGAGGGCGACGACGTCGACTTCCCGGGCGCCGACGACGCTCACCGCACCCAGCGCCGCGCCAGCCAGGACGTCGATCCCCCAGTGGATCCCCAGGTACATCGTCGAGACGGCGACGCACGCCGCGAGCGCCACGGAGAGGTACAGCCAGGCGGGGTAGGCCCGGCGGGTCCGGACGGCGAGGAGCGCGGTGGTAGCCGACAGCGACGTGTGCAGGGACGGGAAGACGTTGGTGTTGGTGTTGATCTGGCTCGTCAACAGCTGTGACTCCGGCCAGTTGGTGTACATCAGCGAGTCGACGACGTCCGGGAGCATGTTTCGCGGGCCGTACGCGATGAAGAGGGTGTAACAGACCAGGCCGAGCGCGTAGTTGTACGAGTAGGCGAGACAGGCCTCGCGGAGCGGGCGCTGGTCGCCGAGTGCCAGGTAGGCGACGATCGGGAAGGTCAACAACAGGACGTAGCCGTAGACGTAGACGAACGAGAAGAAGGCGGTCAGTTCCGCCGTGGCGAACTGCTGGATCCACGCCACGAAGGTCCCCTCGATCCCGTAGATCGTGCCGGTGAGGTCGACGCGGAGGAACCACGAAACCTCGGGGACGAACTCGCGCGTCTGGCCGTTGAGCAGCAGGACGGCCCCGAGGAGGACGAGGTACGGAAGCGCGCCTCGCACCCGCGGCCGGAGCTCGTCCCGCAACCCGCGCAGGCGGCGGCGACCCACGATGGCGACCGTGGAGACGCCGAGCAAGGTCCCGATTATCAGGACGATTCGCGTGAGGAGGGCGACCAGCGTCATCTGTCGAGCAGGCGATCGTCCTCGTACTGGAAGCCGATCTCGCGGAACAGTTCGCGGGCGGCACGCACGTCGAGCTCTCCCTCGGTGCCGACGAACGGCACCTCCGGGTCCGTCCCCTCCCACGCCAGGTCGTCGGGGACCCAGGCGGTCCCGGCCAGCGGCGTCGGCGTCGGTTGCCCGTACCCGTCGAGGACCTCGCTGACGATCCAGGCCTTGTCCAGGAGCCGGGCGATCGTCCGGCGAACGTGTGGATTGCCGAGGACCTCCACGTCGGTGTCGAAACCCACGTGGTACAGCCAGGGCGATCGGCCGACGCGCAGGGTCACGTCGCTCGCCTGGCCGATCTGCGGGACGACGTCCGGAGCGGTCATCGGCACGGTCGCGTCCGCGGCGTCGTCGACGACGAGCTGGACAGCCGCGGTGGACGATGGCGCGACGCGAACCTGGAGGGTCTCGAAGTCGACGCCGCCCGCGACCGACTCGGCCGGCGGATCGCCGACGCCCCGGTGGAGGAAGTGCTCGTCGTACCGCTCCAGGACGAGCGTCTCCTGGTTGGGCCGGCTCCCGTAGGCCACGGGGCCGCTACCGATCGGCTCGCGGTTGTCCCAGACGAGCGCCTCCGTCACGCGATCGTTGACCTCGACCCCGGCCAGTTCGGCCTCGTTCGACCGCTCGCGCCAGACGTGTCGCGGGAGGATCGGGACCGTCAGCGCCCGCTCGCCGACCTCGGCGGTGGCGTCTCCGACGTCGAGGCGGACGACGTCCGCACTCGCCACCTCGACGTCAGCGACCAGCGACGTCCGGCCACGGTACCGGGGCGCCGGCACGGTCGCCTCGCGATCACCCAGGGTGGTGTCGTTCAGGAAGCGGTACGTGAAGGCGACGTCCTCGGCCGTCAGCGACTCCCCGTCGTGCCACGAGAGGTCCTCGCGCAGTCGGACGCGGACGGTGGTGTCCGCGCCCTCCTCGTCCCACTCCCAGTCCCGCGCCAGCCAGGGCCCGACCCCCTCGCCCACGCGCCGACCCAGGGGCTCGTAGAGCAATCCCGTGACCACACCGCGGTCCCTGAACTGGGCGGCGATCGGGTTGAGGCTCTCGACGGTCCGTGGGTCAGTCCCGACGACCCGGAGCGTCCCGGCCGGGTCAGATTCCCGGGCCTCGAGCTGGAGGAAGCCCGTGGGGGAATCGAGTCCGTTTGGTCGCCAGTTCCCGAAGGTCTCGTCCCGCGTCGCGCTGATCTCGTCCGCCACGGCGACGGGGACGAACGGCTGGAGCTCGGCGACCGTCTCGAGGACGGACTCGACGGCCGTCCGGCGGGCGCCCGACGCCAGCCGCCGCTGTTCGTCCAGCCCCTCGTCCAACTCGATGTTCGTGATGCCGAAGGGGTTCTGCCAGCCGGGCTCGCCCTTGAACACCGAGTGGAGGCGCGCGCGCAGGAAGTCGGGATCGGGCCCGAGCGGCATCCGGTAGACGTAGACGTCGAACTCGCCCTTCGTGAGGACGTCCCGCCGGAGTTCGTCCTCCCGCAGCAGGGTGATGTCGGCCTCGATGCCGACGGCCTCCAGCCGGTCGGCGAGAGACCGGGCGATGCGGGTCGCCGGCTCGTCAGCGTCCGCGGGGAGGGTCTTGATGTGGAGCGACAGCTGGTCGGTGGCGGGCCTGTCGACCAGGGTCCGGACCCGCTGGAGGCACCCGCTGGCGGCGCCGAGGGTTGCACCCGCGCCGGCGGCGAGGAGGTGGCGGCGGGTCGGGGCGGACCGCTCGCTATCGCCCGAGTCGCACATTGCGGTATCGTCCCGGTCGTTGGCAGTTGCCGCACATAATCTTGGTGCTCACGGGCCCGCGTCTCGAGAACTCGGGGACGGCGTCGCCCCGCTCACACGACCCCGAGCAGCGGCAGTCCGAGCGCGACGACCCAGCCTGCCACGCCGAGGCCCAGGAGTCGGGTCCAGCCCGCCACGGCCAGCGACGAGAGTGCCCCGGCCGCCGCGACCAGGCCGAGCGCGAGGACCAGCGCGACCCGGTGGAGGAGCAGCGACACCGGGATCACCTCGAGGCCGAGGTAGCCGTACTCGACGACGAATCCCGCGACGAGTCCGACCACGGCGCCGGCGAAGGCGTCCTCCGCCTCGAGGCGTCGCGAGAGGACGTAGGCTGCCATCGGCAGGCCCAGCGCTAGCACCGGATAGAGCCCCGCGGCGATCACCTTCGGCGAGACGCCCCCGAACTGCCCTTCGAGAGCAACCCCGCCGACGCGGACCGCGAGATAGATGCCCGCCATCGCGACGACCAGCACGCCGACCCGGACGATCGACCCGGACTCGTCACTCGCAAGCCACGAGCGGGAGCGGTCGAGTACCCGATCCAGCCGCCAGTCCCGGCCGACGCCCAGGAGCAGGCCGACGACGGCAGCGAACTCGATGACCGTCGCCCACCCGTCGCCGTCCTGGCTGGCGCCGTTGTCGAGGTGGACCCTGTAGACGCCGTCGACGCGCCGGTCGTCGAGGAACTGCGCGTCGACGTACTGCTGGGTGTCCCTGATGCTGGTGACCGTGTGACGCAGGCGAAACCAGTCCCAGTACTCCCGGTGGGCCTGCATCGCGGTCCACGGGTCGGACGGCGACCGGTAGGCCCGGACGTGGTGTCTCGTGCCGAGGTACGTACCGTCGTAGAGCTGGTAGCTCTCCGTGAGCCACCGGCCCTCTCCCTCGACCGACCGGACGTACGTGTACCGCGTCGCCCCCTCGGCCGGCAGCCAGACCACCTCCTCGTCGACGACCTCGAGGACCCGTTCCGTGACGTTGGCCACGGTCCCGTTCCCGACGGCCGTCGCGTTTCCGGGCCCGTCGATCGACCGCGTCGTCCAGTTGGCCTCGACCTGCCGGCGGAACTCCGCGCGGACGTGCTCGCCCGGGCCGATCGCGATCACGTTGATCGCGAGTGTTCGGCCCCTGAAGTCCTCGGCCCTGCTGGTGTAGGGCCACAGTTCGCTGCCGTTCTCGATCGGTTCCACCGTCCTGACCGTGTCGACCGTCCGGTCCCCCGGCCCGCCACCGCCGAGGTAGTTCGCCACGCCAGCGGTGAGGAGGACGACCAGTATCGCGGCTGCTGCGACGACCAGCACCCACCGCCGCACGTCCGCGTCGCCGCGCATCGCCTCGCGTCATTCAGCACACGTGCGTATCACTCTTGTCCCGCCGACGGCCAGGCACTCCTCAGACGGGGCCGTCGAGTTCCCGGACCGGCAGGTCGTAGGCCTGGACCATCCCCTCGCCGACCTCGGGCTTCGCGGTGAGGTAGACGATCTGCCAGCCGGCGTCGGCCAGCCGCTCGAGGACGCCGAACCCCCGCTCCAGGCGCTCGCCGTCCGCCGGCAGGAAGGCGTCGTCGAGCAGGAAGAAGCCGGGGTCGTGCCCCAGCAGCTCCTCGCCCAGCGCCACACGTACCGCGAGGTAGAGCTGCTCGACGGTCCCGTGGCTGAGTTCGGCGGGCTCGAAGCCCTCGCCGTCGGCCCGCCGGACCCGCAGCGTCCGGTCGTCGGCGTCGTAGCGCACGTCGGTGTACCGCCCGTCGGTGATCGCGGCGAGAACCTCGCTGGCCCGGCCGTCGTCGCCGAACAGTGCGGCGATCTTCGCCTCCTCGTCGGCGCGAACGGCGTCGAGGACGTCGACGGCCTCCCTGGCGACGTCCGCCTCGCGGTCGATCGTCGCGACGAGCTCCTCGCAGTCGGTCGCGAGGGCCGCCAGCCCGTCGAGCGATCGCGCCGACAGCTCGATTCGTCCGTCCAGGAAGGGCTCGGCGTAGACGTCCCGGGCCCGGTCCGCGAACGCGTCCAGTTTCCCCTCGTGCTCGTCCAGGACGTCCTCGAGGTCCGCGCGCTCGGCCGCCAGGTCGGCTCGGTCCGCCTCCAGGTCCGCTTTTCGCTCGGGGTCGTAGTCGTCCGGGTCGACGTCGTGGTCCTCGCCGTCTCCCTCCTCGAGGTCGGCCACGACGTCCTCGATTGCCGCCTCCCAGGCCGCGATGCGCTCCCCGGGCGTCGCGTCGTCCACGTCCGGCGGGAGGCGACTCTCGAGCACCGCGCCCGACTGGTCGCGCTCGCGGGCCAGGGCTTGCTGCTCGGCGACGGCGTCCGCGTAGGCGTCGACGTCCGCAACGTCCGCCGCGTCGAGGATCCCGTCGCGCTCCGCCGCGGCCGCGTCCGCTCGCTCCCGGGCGGCGTCGCGCTCGTCGCTCAGGTCCGCGATCGTTTCGTCGAGGTGGTCGACGCGCTCGGCCGTGGCCTCGCGCTCCCGGTCCAGTCGCCGCAACTCGGTCTCGAAGGACTCGACGGCCGCCCTGACGTCACCGACGCCGTCCACGTCGAGCGCCGCGGTCCCGGCCGCCGCGACGAGGGCCTCGCGTTCCCGCTCCGCGGCGGCCACCCGACGGTACTGCCAGAGCCACCCGCCGGCTGCGCCCAGGCCGACCAGGAGCGCGAGGCCGCCCACGACCCGTGCGCCGAGACCGGCCGCGACGCCGCCACCGAGGACTCCCGCGACCGCCATGGTCGCCGCGAACCGGCGGAGGCGGTCGGCGCCCGGTGCCGACACGTCGTCGTCGAGGGCCACCAGCTGGTCGCGGACCTCCGCGACCGTCGACTCGCGGGCCCGGTACCCCTCGAGTTCGCTCTCCAGTTCCCGGAGTCGCTCCCGTTCGGCCTGCCGCTCCGCGCGCGTCTCCGCGAGGTCGTCCTCCAGGCCCTCGACCTCGCGCTCGGCGTCCCGGCGTTCCTGCGCCAGGGCCTGGAGCCGCTCGCGCTCGTCAGCACTGCCCGCGGCGTTCGCGAGTGCCTCGACCGCCTCGCGGTAGGTCTCGAGGTGCGCGGACAGCTCGCGGTGTGCGTGCAGCGTCTCGGCCCGGTCCTGGCGCTCGAGCGCCTCGTCCACCCGCCGCAGCTCGCGGGCCACCCGGATCCGCCGTCGCTCCGCCGCCTCGATGCCCGCGTCGCGAGCCTCGGCGACGTAGGTCCGGATCTCCTCGGCCAGCCCCGCCGCCGCGTCCCGCACGTCGCCAGCTTCGTCGTGGTCGGCCGCGGTCGAGAGCGCGAGCGTCCGGTCGGTCAGCCGTCCGCGCTCCTTCAGGATCTCTGCCAGGGCGTCGAGATCGCCCGTGTGGAGGTCGCCGATCTGTTCGGTGACGGAGTCGTAGAAGGCGTGTTCGTCCGCCAGTCGCAGGTCGCTGTCCCGGATGACGAACACGTTCCGCAGGTGTCGGGCCGTCAGGCCGTCGTCCACGAGTCCACTCTCGCCGTTCCCGTCGGCGGTCACGCACTCGCCGTCGCGCCGCACCTCGATTGCCCCGACCGGGTCCCGCTCGACGCGCTCGCTGGCCCCGAACAGCGCCGCGCTTTCGGGCGCCAGGAGCCGACAGATCCCCTCCAGCAGCAGCGTCTTCCCGGCCTCGTTGGGTCCGTAGAGCACCTCCAGCCCGCCCGTCGGCTCGTGGTCGAATCCCCCGATCGGCCCGTACCGGTCGAGCCTGACGGATTCGAGTCGCACTAGAGGTCACCCGCCGCCTGGAGGCGCGAGAAGGCCGCCAGGAGTTCGTCCTCGACGTCGCTCGTGAACGCGGCCGGATCCTCTATCTCTCCCTCGAGGGAATCACTGCGTGGCTCCTCGCGAGCGTCCAGTTCCGCCCGAACCTCCGCGAACAGCGGGTGGGTCCGGAGGTGCGCGAGCGTGCGCGTCCGGTTCTCGCAGGGCACGTCGCCCGCCGCGTCGGAGAGCGCGGCGTCGAAGGTGGACTCGTCCCACGCCACGAACCCCTCGACGGTGATCTCGGCGTCGACGGCCCGGTCCCGCCAGGTCGCGACGCGGTCGGCCACCCGGTCGACGACCGCGTCTTCCTCCCCAGGGGCGACCGTCAGCGCCAGTTCGTCGCAGTGGTAGGTCTCCAGCCGCCGGCGCTCGAGTCGCCCCTCCCGGGGCCCGTCGAGGTCGAGCAGGACGGCGGAGCGCGGCCCCTGCTCGGCCCGGGTCACGGATGCCGGGGAGCCAGGGTAGACGAATCGGCCGCCGCCGGCGAGGTCGAGTTCGTGGGACGAGTGGAAGTGACCGGCGAGGTAGTAGTCGAAGCCCAGTTCGTCGAGTTCGGCCCGCGTCACCGGGCAGTAGCGCACGCCCCCCTCGTCGCCGGCCGTCGCGTCGACGGGTGCTTCAAGGCTGCAGTGGAGCAAGAGACACTCGGGGCCGTCGAAGGACTCGCGGTCGGCCAGCGCGAGCAGCGTCTCGTCGTCGAGTTCGGGGGTGTACGGCAGGGTCGTGAGTCGCGCGTCGCCGACGACGCGGTGGCCGAACGGTTCGGCGACGGCGGCGGTGAAGGCCTCGCCGAAGAAGAGGTCGGCTTCGAAGGCGTCGACGTCGTGGTTGCCGGGGACGGCGATCACGGGGTAGTCGCGGTCGGCGAACAGCGTCCGGAGGTCCGACCGCAGCGCGTCGGCGGCTTCGGCGCTGTCGAAACAGTCGCCGCCGATCGTGACCGCGTCGACGTCGGCCTCGTCGGCGGCGTCGAGGACGGCCGACAGCGCCGCCCGCCGTTCCGGCGCGTCGGGGTCGAGGTGGACGTCGGCCGTGTGCAAAATCTGCGTCATCGAGTCGTCGCGTTGGACGGTGGTTTCGCCGGCGCGGCTTAAAGGTGGGTCCTGCTCTCACCAGAACACACGTGGCCGTTCGACGCTCTCAGTGCCGCACCGTCGAGGCCGTGAGGGAGCCGAGGTCGAGCGGCAGGTCGCCGCTCGCGTAGCCCTCGACGCGTCCGTCGGGCCGGAACCGGTAGACGACGGTGGGGCGATGACCCACGTCGGGGCGGCCGTCGCGGATGGACTGCCAGGCGTCGTCGGGGAAGGAGGTGGCGTCGACGAGGAGGAGGGCGTCGGGGTTGTCCCGGAGCTGGTCGGTCGTCTTGCCGTTGACCGTCTCGCGCAGGGCGGCGGCGGGCGTCCCGGCGCGCCGCCGGCTGGGCGGTTCGGGCCGTGTGACCTCGACGAGCGAGTCACGGGCGGGCACGCGGTAGTCGAGCGCGTGCCCGGAGTCGACTTCGACCTCGGGGACGAAGTCGTGGTCGGCGTCGTCGAGGAGCTTCGCCGCGTTGAACTCCGCCATGGTGGCGCGCATGCGGACGAGGTCTTTCCCCTGGCTCGTGCCGAGCTTCGATGCCATCGTGAAGCGGTGGTCGTCGAGGATCCCGGCCGAGAGGAGGTCCTCGTAGAAGGTCAGACCGTCCTCGCGGGTGGCGTCGGGGAAGCCCGCCGCGTGGTCGCGGAAGAAGCTCCGCGTCGTCTCGGCACCGTCCTTCGAGTGAAAGACCGGGAGGAAGAACCAGGCGAGGTGCTCGTAGTCGGCGAGCCACGGTTCGTCTTCTGCGAGCTGTGCGAGCAGTTCGCGCTCGGCCCAGCGCGCCACGCCGTAGGGGGCCTCCGCGAAGGTCACCTTGTTCGTGCGCCAGAGGACGCTCGGCGTCTCGGTGTTGCCGAGCCAGAACGCCTCGTCGTCGCTCCAGACGAACAGCGCGAGGTCGCCGTTGTCCATCTCCAGCCGTCGGGCTTCGTAGCTCGGCGGCGGGCTGAACCACGGCGTCGACAGGGTCGCACCGAACTGCTGGTCGAGGGGACTGTGGAGGGCGCCCTCGACGCGATCGAGCTGCCAGGACTCCGGCGAGTGCCGGAAACGTATCGGACCAGCCACTACCGGGTGGATGGGCGCGAGACGCATACCACTTCCGCCGCGCTCGGTCGCCCGGGTCGCCCGTCACCGTGACTCAAAGGTCCGTTTGAGCCACCGGTACGTTATCAGTCGTCGGGTGTCCACTGGCGCGCATGGCAGACCGATCGCTCATCACGCTCGTGACGGCGACGCTCGTCGTCGGGGGCCTCCTCGGCGCGGGCCTCGCGATGACCGCCCTCGGTCCCGCAGCGCCGACAGCGGACGCCAGCGACCCCGTCGCCACCACCGGCGATCCCAGCACCGACTCGCCGGACGGCGATCTGTCGACGGTCGCGCGGTTCGGCAACGAGAGCGCCTTCCAGCGGTACGTCGAACGCGGCCGCGCAATGGGATCTGGCGCCGGTTCGTTCCAGGTTTCGGCGGGCGGTGGTGACGGCGGAAGCGGGGAGCGCGCCCCCACGCGCGTCGAACCCGACGCAGTCCGGTCGACACCGGCGCCCGAGGCACCCGCGAACGAGCCGGTCGCCACGGCGGCCCCTGCGGACGACTCCGGCAGTGACGGTCCGGATCGAATCGGCGACACGAACGTCCAGGTCGAGGCCCTCGACGAGCCCGACCGCGTCAAGACCGATGGTGCGAACTTCTACTACGCGCCCGGCCCGCGACGGTACCACCCGCGCCCCGTCGACGGCGAGTTCCCCGACGGCGGCCCCGTCGAACCGCCGGAGCCGCCGTCGGACACGCAGGTGATCGACGTCGGCGAGCCCGCCGACCCGCAGGCCGTCGCCGAGATCGACGCGACCGGCCAGTTGCTCCAGGACGGCGACCGCGTCGTCGTCCTCGGTGACGAGGAGGTCCGTGGCTACGACGTCTCCGACCCCGCGGACCCCGAGGAGGTCTGGAGCCAGCCACTCGAGGATCGACTCGTCACCGCCCGCGAGCGCAACGGCACGGTGTACCTCGTCACGCAGACCCGCGTCGGCGGGTCGCCCTGCCCGATCGAACCGCTCGGCGCCGACGCGGCCATCCCCTGTGGCGACGTCTACCGGCCCGACGCACAGGTCTCGGTCGACGCCACGTACTCCGCGTTCGTCCTCGACGCTGAGGACGGCGAGATCCGCGACTCGGTCAGCTTCGTCGGGACGAGCCGCGACACGGCCGTCTACATGTCCCAGGAGTCGCTGTACGTCACCTACACCTCCCGGACCAGTCGCGCCACGCTGATGGCCGACTTCCTCACCGAGGAGTTCGACCGGACGCCCGACCGGGTGACGGACCGCATCGCCGAACTCCGTTCCTACGACATCTCCGATCGCTCGATGCAGCGCGAACTCCGCCGCGCGGTCGAGACCTGGGTCGACTCGGTCCCCGCGGCGGAGCGCCGCGACCTCCAGCGTGACCTCTCGGAGGGCATGGCCGACTACGTCGCCGACCACCAGCGAACCCTCACGACCACAGGCGTCGTCCGCATCGACGCGGCCGACGACGCCCTCGGCGTCGCGGAGACCGGCACCGTCCCCGGGCGCCCGCTCAACCAGTTCTCGCTGAGCGAGCACGAGGGGACGCTCCGGATCGCCACGACGGTCCCCGGCGCCGGGAGCGCCCAGAGCCAGAACGACCTCTACGTCGTGGAGGCCGACTCGCTGTCGGTCATCGGCAGCGAGAGAGACATGGGCACCGGCCAGGAGGTGTACGCGGTCCGCTACGTCGGCGAGACGGCCTACGTCGTCACCTACCGGCAGGTCGACCCGCTGCACGTCGTCGACCTCTCGGACCCGACTGACCCGGTCGAGCGCGGGACCCTCGAGCTGCCGGGCTTCTCCTCGTACCTCCACCCCGTCGACGACGACCACGTCCTGGGAATCGGCGAGGAGAACCGCCGCGTGAAGGCCGTCCTGTTCGACGTCTCGAACCCCGACGATCCAGAGATCGCGGACGATCACCTGCTCGATTCCCGGTGGTCTGCCGTCTCGCAGTCCCACCACGCCTTCACCATCGACCGGCGCCACGGCGTGTTCTTCCTGCCCACGGGCCGGGAGGGCGTCGTGATGGACTACACGAACGGTACTCTCGCCGTCGAGGACCGGATCGAGACGGTCAACGCCCCAGAGCGCGCCCGCTACGTCGACGACTACCTGTACGTCTTCGCCGGGAGCGAGGTAGCGGTCGTCGACGAGACGACCTGGGAGCGCGCGACGACTCTCGATCTGACCGGGGACTGACCACCGCGCCCCGCCGCCCGTCCAGTTGGGAGCCACCGCCCGTCCACGTGTTTCCCACTCCACTTCTGTCGCCAGGCGCCGGTCGGAATGCCGGTCGCGGATTCTCGCCCTCTCGCTCCCCCGAATTCGCCATCGTTGCTCTCCTACAACAGTTGAAAATATCGGCGTTACATTGATAGGGACTACCTGGCAACTATGGGTGTGGTTCACAATGTCGATGGGAGCTTACGACGAAGAGGAACACGAACGTCGTGAACGGAAGAACTCGTCCGTCGATACCGACTTCGACGACGAGCGCACCGAGTACGAGGGTAGCGTCGAGTACGACACCGGCGAATCCACAGAGGACCTCCTGAACCAGTTCAAGGACATCCAGACGGACTGATCCTCACGCGTCTTGCATCGCTAGCGCCGCCGCAGTGACGACTACGACCGCGGCGACGTGGCCGACGACCGCCACGAGCAGGAACGGCTGGCCGAGCACGAAGGGCACGAGCGCCAGCTGGAGGAGGCCGAATGCCAGCGTCGCGAGATCGGCTCGCCGGAGCGTCCTGACCGCATCGCCGTCGAGATCCCAGCGGACCGACCGCCAGAGCGCCGTCACGCTCGCCCACCACGCCGCCCCGATCCGGTAGCAGACGTCCCAGAGCACGAGGAGGACGACGTAGACTGCCGGTGCAGGTGGCGACTCGCCCAGCAGCGAGGCGAGCAAGCCCGGCGGGGACCGGGGGTCCACGACGAAGAGGTACGTCAGGAGGCCGACGTAGGCCAGCAGCCCCAGGACGACCTCGATTCGCGTGCCGAACAGCGCACGTCGGTAGGCCGTGGGCGCGTCGGCTGACCGGACGGCCGCGGCGATGGTCGTCATCGCCGCGCTGCCGGCACTCGCGACGCCGACCGCGACCGTCCCGGCGACGACGCCCTCGACCGGCAGGTCGTAGACCCAGGCCAGGACCAGGATCGCCGCCTCGAAGCCGAGGAACTGGGCCGCGAGGGCGACCCGCGTCGAGACGCGCACCCCCGGGACGGCCTCGACGATGCTCTCGTAGACCCACGCGTGGGTCGGTTCCCGCTCCTCGCCAGCCCCCGCCGGGCTCACGATTCGCCCCCGAGCGCCCGCGTGACGGCCTCGCGGAACGGCGTCGGTTCGACCGCCACGTGCTCGGTGATGCTGTCGTCCGTCACGACGACCGGATTCTTGAGCCCCTCGATCAGTTCGCGGGCGACGCGGAAGTCCACGTCCGTCACGAGACCGACCCAGTAGGCCGACAGCCGCGGCGTCAGCACGGGGACGCTGATGATCGTCGGTGGCCGCCGCCCCATGGCTCGCGCCGTCTCCCGGAGCATCTCGCCGTAGCTGAGCACGTCGGGCCCCCCGATCTCGAAGGTCTCGCCGGCGGTCGCCGGTGCGTCGAGGACGCCGACGAGGTACGCGACCACGTCGGCGACGGCGATGGGCTGGCACGGGGTTTCGAGCCACCGCGGCGTCACCATCACCGGGAGTCGCTTGACTAACTGGACGACGGTGTCGAAACTGGCGCTCCCCTCGCCCACGATGATCGCCGCCCGCAGCGTCGTCAGGTCGTAGTCGCCCTCGGCGAGGACCCGCTCGACCTCGCGGCGCGATTGGAGATGCTCGGAGAGGTCGTCGCCCTCCTCCCCGAGGCCCGCGAGGTAGACGACGCGATCGACGCCGGCGGCGCTCGCGCCCTCGGCGAAGTGCCGGGCTGCCCGCCGATCGCGCTCCGCGAAGTCCGCACCGCTGCCCATCGAGTGCACGAGGTAGTAGGCCGCATCGATCCCATCGAAGACGCCGTCGAGCGTGTCGGGGTCGAGCAGGTCCCCGCCTCGGACCTCGACGGCCGCCGGTCCGTCGTAGGTTTCGGGCCGTCGCGTCATCGCGACGACGTCGTGGCCGGCGGACAGAAGCGCCGGCACCAGTCGGCTACCAACGAATCCCGTCGCGCCGGTCACGAGCACGCGCATGGGATTACTTCAGGGACTGCGACCGTAAGCGTGGTCCCCACGCTGTTGGGGGCCGGGACGTTCCCGGACTGACCGGGGACGGGCTTATGACCGCCGCCACCCTGGCACCCGCATGGCCAGCCAGCCCTGCGACGGCTGCGGCGAGAGCGTACCCATCGCCGGCGGCATCGCCAACCTCTGGACGCTGGAGAAGCAGTCGACCGGCGGGATCACCCTGGAACTGGCCGACGGCACGGAGCACTTCCTCTGTTTCGAGTGCGTCGAGCGCCTGCCCGACGACCGCGACGTGACCGCCGCGGACGTCGACGACCTGCCGCCGCGCTGACTGCCTCCGTTATTCGAGGACCTCCCGGACGCTGTCGACCGGTGCGTAGTACCCCCGTTTCGCTCGCCACGTCTCCAGCCACTCGTCGGCGATCTCGGCCGTCAGCACGTCCCGGGTGACCCCGAGCGCGAGGAGGCCGACGGACCCGGTTACCTGGACACCCTGGTTCGCCGCGACCTGCCGAGCGGCCAGGTCGTCCGAGGCCAGCGTTCCGTCGCGGTCGAGTGCACCCCACAGCGCGTCGGTTTCCCCGCGATCTAACTGTTCGAGGAGCGGTGAGTCGGCCGATGCACTGATCTCGACGACCTCGACAGTCGACTCGGCGTCGATCTGCGCACGTGCTGATTCGAGGTAGTCGTGGCCGTGGTCGACGCCACGTTCGAGTTCCCGACGGACGGCGGCGACCACGACGAGTGAACCCACCGTCTCCTGGAGCGAGGCCGTCCCGTCGGTGCTGGCAAAGTTGCTGAGGACCGTGGTGTCCACGAAAACGGGGTCCGACAGCCTCCTGTGCATCTACTCGCTGCGGTCCAGCGCCACGTCGACCTCGTCGTCCAGGTCGGCCCTCGTCCTCGGGCCGTACAGCGCGGCGAACCCGGCGTCTTCGAGGACCTCCTCGAACTCCCACCGCGACAGTCCGGCCTCCTCGGCCGCTTTCCCGAGAGACACCTCTCCCAGCACGTACTCGCCGATCGCAGTGGCGAGTTCGTCTCCCTCGCTCCGCCGGCTGTCGGTCGCCATACACGTTCCCTTCACCGGGGAGGCCTATGAATGTGACCCGTCCGCCCGGGGACGACGTGACCGCCGCGGACGTCGACGACCTGCCGCCGCGCTGACCGATTTCGCCCGGCATCCGGAAGCTTATCACCGATGACGCCGCCCCTTCCATCGTGGACCCGTCCCGCATTCACGACGCCTTCCCTGCCCCCGACTACCGCGGCGCCCAGGAGCAGGCGCTGGACGACATTCGGGCCGCCTTCGAGGCGGGCAACGACGTCGTCCTCGTGCGCGCGCCGACTGGCAGCGGGAAGTCGCTGCTCGCGCGGGCCATCGCGGGCTGTGCGCGCCAGGCCAACGTCGACGACCCGACGAAGCCGATCGGCGCGTACTACACCACGCCGCAGGTCTCCCAGCTCGACGACGTCGCCGCGGACCCGCTCCTCTCGGACCTCTCCATCGTCCGCGGCAAGGGCAACTACAAGTGCATCCTCCCCGGCGAGACCGACACGCCCGTCAACCGGGCGCCCTGCGTCCGCGAGACGGACTTCGACTGCCAGGTCAAACACCGCTGTCCGTACTTCTCCGACCGCGAAATCGCGGCGAATCGGTCCATCGCCGCGATGACCCTCGCGTACTTCATGCAGACCGCCGGCTCGGACGTCTTCGGCCAGCGCGACGTGGTCGTGATCGACGAGGCCCACGGCCTGGGGACCTGGGCGGAGATGTACGCGACCGTCGACCTCGGGCCAGACACCGTCCCGATATGGGACGAGGTGACGCCGCCCGCGATCGACGACCTCGAAGACGCCGCGACCTACGCGGACCGCCTCGCGGCGGCCTGTGACCGCCAGCTCGAGAATTTGCGTGGCACGCCAGAACTCTCCGCCGAGGACGTGGCCGCGCGCGACCGTCTCACGGACCTCCGCGGCGATTTGCAGTGGTTCGCGGAGGACTACCGCAATCCCGAGAGCCCGACGACGTGGGTCGTCGACCAGCCCGACGGCGACGGCACGCGGGTGACGATCAAGCCGCTCAACCCCGAGCGGTATTTGAACCACACCGTCTGGGACCGGGGCCAGCGCTTCGCGCTCCTCTCGGCGACCATCCTGAACAAGGACGCCTTCTGTGCTGGCGTCGGCCTCGACCCCGACCGTGTGGCCCTCGTCGAGGTGCCCCACACATTCCCCGTCGCCCACCGGCCGCTGTTCGACGTGACCCAGGGAAAGATGACCTACGAGCACCGCGACGAGACCATCCCGGCCATCGCGCGCCTGCTCGTCCGGCTCATGGCCCAGCACCCCGACGAGAAGGGCCTGGTGCACTGTCACTCCTACGCGATCAAGGAGCGTCTGGCCGACCACCTCGCGGACTTCGGCGTCGACGCCCGGGTGCGAAGCCACGAGAAGGCCGACCGCGACGGCCAGCTCGCAGCCTGGAAGCGCAGCGACGACCCCGACGTCTTCCTCTCGGTCACGATGGAGGAGGCCCTCGACCTGGAGGGCGACCTGTGTCGCTGGCAGGTCCTCTGTAAGGCCCCATATCCCAACACGCGCGACTCCAGAGTCGAGCAGCGCCTCGAGGACGGCCAGTGGGGCTGGTACTTCCGGTCGGCCCTGCGGACCATCATCCAGGCCTGCGGCCGCATCGTCCGGTCGCCGGAGGACCACGGATCGACCTACCTCGCGGATTCCTCGCTACTCGACGTCTTCGACCGCGCGAAGAGCGACACGCCAGAGTGGTTCCGCGACCAGGTCGACCGTCTCTCGGAGCCCGACCTCCCCGACTTCGACCCGCAGGCGGCGCTCCGCGGGATAGACGAGACGGCGACGGCGGGGAGCCGGTCTACCGGTGCCGGTGGTGGCGGCGCTGGTCGAAGTAGCGGTGGCACGTCCGGTGCGGGCGACGGTGGTTCGGCGGGCCGAACTGACACCCGGGACCACCCCCTCACGGACGTCTGGGACTAGCGCCGGCGCCGCCGCTCAGATGAACGAGGCGACGCCGTAGGCGATCGAGGAACCCACCATCAACACGACGAAGAGGATGGCGAGGATCTGCTGGCGGTCCATGTCCGTCGACTGACGCCACGAACAGTTAGGCGTTTCGCGCCGGCGGGGACGCGGCGCCGCTCACTCGACGCGCGCGTCCACGACGACGTGGGCCACGCCCTCGCTGTAGCCCTTGACCTCCCTGACGTCGAGTACCTGGACCGACCGGTCCAGGCCGAGCGCGGCGTCGGTCAGGCGGTCGACGGGCCGATCGGGAATGAGGCCCTCGGGCGTCGCCTCGTGCAGGTGGACGACGCCGCCGGTCTCGACGGCCGGCAGCAGCGTCTCGAGGTACTGCCAGCTCTCGTAGTACCCGAACACCGCCCGCTCGAACCCGTCGCCGTCGGCCACGAGTTCGGGGACCACCTCGCGGTTGTCGCCCCGGTAGGCGTGGAGCCGGTCCTGGACGCCGTTGCGGACGGCGTTCTCCAGCAGGTACTCGAAGGCCACGGGGTTGCGCTCGACGGCCGTGACCGCGGCACCGGCCCGCGCCATCGGCAGGGAAAAGTACCCGATGCCGGCGAAGGCGTCGAGGACGCGCTCGTCCTCCTTCGTCACCTCGCCCATCCGCGCTCGCTCGGCCTTGTTGCCGGGCGAGAACATCACCTCGGCGAGGTCCATCGCGTAGGTCGTCCCGTGTTCCACGTGGACTGTCTCGGTGTCTCCCTCGCCGGCGATCACGGCGACCGACGGCTCGCGGTGCTCACCGGAGACCCCCTCTCGCGCCAGGACGGTGTCGGCCTGCCCGTGGAGGGCGAGCAGCGCGTCGCCGACCTCGTCGGGTCGCGGCGCGTCGCCCACGTCCACGAGGACGACGCTCCCGACGACGGCCCACGAACCCGGTGTCTGCTCCAGTTCGGCCTCCGTCCAGCCTCGCTCGCGCAGGTGGTCTTCGAGCGTCCGCAGGCGACGCTCGCCCTCGTCCCTGACCACCTCGATCACGTCGGTCGTCTCGGGGTGGGCCGTGACTGGGATCGCGACCGTCTCGTCGCCGCACTCGTAGACCGACCGGGCGTCGTCGTAGACCCCCTCGGCCCGGAGCGCGCCGATGGCCGCCTCTGCGCGGGGTTTTTCGACGACGGCGGCGAGGGACGCGTCGGGCATGTCGTTGTGGATCGCAGGGTCTCGTCGGGCTTATGCCTCCCTACTCGCCGTCCTCGTCGCGACGACAGTCACTCCTCGAACAGTTCCCTCGCACGGCGGTAGATCGGCGAGCCGAGCCAATTTCGGCGGTCGGCCAGCGTTGCCAGTTTCGACAGCGCCTCCTCGCGACTCAGGGCGCCACGTTCCACGAGTGCACGGAGGACGATCGGCGAGATGGCGACCTCGGCCTCGACCGCGCGCTGGAGTTCTGGCACGGCTCGGAGGTCGTCGGTCAGCAGGAAGTCGGCTCCGGACTCGCGTGCCAGGATCGCACAGCTCCCCTCTCCGGCGTCGATGCGCGAGGACGTGAGCACCTCGCCCACGGACCGCACCGAGAGCCGTGATTCGCGTTCGAGCACGGCAGCCGCGGCCGCACCGTCACCGTCGTCGTAGGAGGCAGTCTCTCCCAGCTCGGCCACCACCGTCTCGGTCGTCGCGACGTCCCACTCGGCCAGGACGGTATCGAGAACTGCGGCGTGCTGGAGGGAGACGAGCTCGCTCGTGTCGGCGACGAGCATCTACAGGTCCGCCAGGTCTTCGGCCACCGCCTCGCCCCGGTCGAGCAGGTCGCGGGAGGTCCGAACCGCCTCGGCGTCCTGGCGCCCGACGAACTCGGCGAGCGTCTCGAAGCCGATCTGGCCGTCGAGGTAGAGTTCCACGACCGCCTCCCGGAAGTCTTCGTCGTCCTCGACCTCGGCCAGGTACGACCGGAGCGCCTCCCTGACGATCGCGGTCCGGTCCCTGTGGGTCACCGACGCCGCCACGTCGGCCTTCTCGACGAGTTCCTCCGGCAACCGGAAGTTGACGCGTCGCGCTCCCATGTGTATGTACGTTGTACGTATGACCGGATAAACCTTCGTCCGAGGTGTCGCACAAACTACGCGCTGCCAGTTTCCTGCCGCGCGTACAGCCCCGCGAAGGCGAGGAAGACGAGGAGACTCCCGAGGAAGACCCCCACGACGTCCGCGTACGGGAAGCCGAGGCTGCCGACGACGACGGCGCCCCCACCACCGCCGACGAACATGGCCGTGATCACGACGAGACCGACGAGGAACTGCAGGACGACGTTCTCCTGGAGGGACGCGCTGGACATGACAGTCGGTTCGACCCGCGCCGGTATATGTCTTCGTGGAGGGGTGTCAGTCGCCGTCGTCGGGCAGGACGTGGAGGCCGGCGCGACTCTTCAGCACGGGCACCTCGTCCGCGTCGGGGTCGAGGTAGTCCGGGCGGGGAATCGTCGTGGACTCGTAGGTCTCCGGGTCGAGCACCTGGACGGCGCGGTCGTCCTCGACGGCGACGAGCGTGGTCTCCTCGGCCTCCGTCCGCTCGCCCAGACGCCGTGCGTCGGGCGCGTCGCCGGCCTCGAAACTGGCCTCGTAGCGCTCGCCGGTCGCCAGTCGGACGCCCTTGAGGTTGCCCTGGACGCTTCGGACGAGGACCGGACCGTCGTCGTCCTCGGGGTCGATGACCTCGCCCGGGCGGTAGGCCGGCAGCCGGACGGCGTAGGTGACGCGGTAGACCTCGTTGCCGTCCTCGTCCTCGGTGACGAGAGTCTCCGAGTCCGAGTAGCTCCCGCCTAGTTCGTCGACGATCCGGCGGGCGACCTTCATGCCGATCTTGTTGGTCGAGACCTTCAGGTTCAGGCCCGCCGGAATCTCGGAGACCTCCGTGACGAAGGCGTCGCGGTCGCCCGTCGCTTCCATGTCGGCGACGACCTCGTGGGCGATCTCGGTCGCGCGGTCGGTCTCGTCCTCGCCCGGCGCCCGGTCGCCCGCGGCGCGGACCTGGACGACGCTAGCGTAGGAGCCACCCGCGATGCGGCCACAGCGGGTGCAGGTCCCCCGCCCTATTTTGACGGGGACGGTGACCTCCTCGGTGACGGGCGTCCCCTCGACCAGGCCGGAGAAGGTGCAGTGCATCCGGATCGTGGTCTGGTCGACCTGCTCGGGGGCGACGTCCCAGGCCACGTTAGTCGCGTCAACGTGGACGCCCAGGGCCTCGGTCACGGCGTCGACGGCGACTTCCGTGTAGTCCTCGGCACCGACGTCGACCCAGCGGTTGCCCCGCTCGACCGCGCCACACCGCGAGCAGACCTGGATCTCGACGCGCTCGGGGGCGTCCACGAGGTCGAAGTCCGCGAAGTAACAGTCCGCACAGAGCGGGCCGTCCGGCGCGGGCTGGGACGCCGCGTCCGCGGCGTCGTCACTGGCGATGGAGGACCCACAGCGCGGACAGAAGGCCCCGGACCGACTCATTGACGCGGGTAGGCGCTTCCGGCGGTTAAATCGCCCGTCTCGGTCCCATTGGAGCGTGGCGCTGTCGCCCGCTCGTAGACCCGACGGCCCCTCACCGATTTTCTACCCTGATAACTGAAGAGCTAGCTATTTGCACACGGGGCTCCCAGACGTCACCGTCCAGCCACATGACAGATCGGTTCGGCCCCGGGGCGGCCCTCGACCCGTCGACGTTCTACAGGTGCTACCTCAGCGGCCTCACCCGGGACGCGGCCTCCGAGCGGCTCGCAACCTGCTTCGTCCTCCTCGCGATGGGCCGACTCGGACTCCGGCCCGGCGAGATCCAGCACTTCCACGAGGCGTGGGTCGACTGGGGCCGGGGCGAACTGTACGTCCCGGCCAGGGACCCGTGTGCCTGCGAGCACTGCTGGGAGGCCGCGCGGGTCGCCGAGCGCGAGGGCGACGGCCGCGACCTGGCAGACATCGTCGCCGAGGACTGCTGGTCGCCGCCGGCCGACGGGGAACGAACGATCTCGTTCGGGTGGTCTCGCCGGGTGACGGCCGTCCTGGCGACGGCGCTCGACACGTGGACGGTCTTCGACCGGGGGGTCGACGAGATGCTCGAGCTCTGCCGCGAGGCCGCCAGGATCTCCGGGGCGATCGACCCGGCAGCCGTGACGGTCGCGTCGATGCGGGCCTCCGCGGCGCAGTTCTACGCCGACGCCGGCTTCGACGCCGAGGCGGTCGCCACCCTCCTCGGCGCGCCGGTCGACCAGGCTGCCCGGTTCGTCGACGCCAGTGTCGTCGGTTCGGATCGGGACCGCGCCGCGGCCCCCGGACTGGCCGACGACGATTCGGAGTACGCCCTCCTCGCCGCGTCGACGCAACTGGAGCGCGAGCCGGTCGATCCGCGGAACTACGACGCCGACTGGCGGACGGCCCGGGAGGCCGACCGGGAGCCCCGCCCCACCGGGTCGCCCCGCGCGGTCACGATTCCGGACGCGGTCGACTACACGCCCCCGACGGACGCCATGGCGAGCTACCACGATCGGTGGCGCAACGCCGACACGATCCCACCAGGTCCGGACTCGCTCGCGGCCTGGGTCGAACAGGGCCCGAGCGGTGGCAGCGACCCGTCGGCCACCGGGTCTGGCGGCCCGGGTGCCGGCGGGGTGGACGCCGGCGCCGGGACGACCTCGAACGACGGGCTGCCGCTCCAGGTCGCGGCTCGCTTCGTCTGTCAGACCGTCCAGGACGGCCGCCCGGTCGGGGGGACGGCGCTGCTCGGCGAGAACGAACTCGTCCTGGTCACGCACGGCGACGGCCGGACGGTCCACCACGCGGTGGTGCCCATCCACGCCGTCGCCGACGTCGCGCTTGACTACTGTCCCGAGCCGCTCGAGCGCGTCTTCGACGAGACGCTCGCCGTGGCCTACCGCCTCGACGACGACCGCCGGGTCGCCATCGTCGAACTGCCGCCGGCCGACCGGCGCACCGTGGCGACGGCGCTCTTCGAGGGACGCCTCGACGACGTGGACGTGCGCCTCTCCCGGCCGGGCGTGGAGGGGGTCGACGCAGGACCTGCCGAGCGTGGCGTCCTCTCCGTCGCGGATCGTCGCCTCGTCGTCAGCCCGGACCCGGGGGCCGAGCCGACGCTGGTCCTCTCGCTCGACGACGTCGTCCGCGCCGAGCGGACCGACCAGGCGGTCGACGGGGAGACCGTGACCGGCCTCACGCTCGAGCACCTCACGAACAGCGGCCACACCAGGACCGTCCGTCTCGGGGTCGTCGACGCCGACGCCAGGACGGTGCTCGCCCGATACGTGATGCGGGACTACCGCCGCCGCGAGCGCCGCGTCGCCGCCATGAACCTCGACGCGACGGAACTCGAGGTACTCGAGACCGTCGAGGCGGACGGATCGACCGGCGACCTCTCGACGGTGCTCGACCGGGACGGAACCGAACTGGCGTCCGTCGTCGACGCCCTCGCGGCCGCGGACCTCGTGCGCCAGACCGACGGCCGAACCAAGCTGACCGGCCTGGGGCAGATGCTCCTCGACGACGCGTCTGACTGACCGGTCGGCCAGACCGACGTCGGGAACGCTACCGACAGCGGTGCCGGACGCCGACTGCGCGCCGCGCTCTCGCACCCGCCGGACGGGGCTTCGAGCGATCGGTGTGGTCGCCAGTCATCACACACGTGTCCCGACCCAGTCACGTCCCGATGACAACGTGGTCTGGACCTCGATACGAAACATCGAGTACGTTATGGTAAGGCAGGGGTACAGGTACCGGCAGATTTTACAACCCACGTTCGAACCGCTTCTACCGAATGCAGTATCGCCTCGGAATCGCCTTGCTCGCGACGTGTCTGTTGGTTGCTGGCTGTGTCGGGTCGGTTGGTGGTGAGGCACGTCCCGCGAACGACGACGACGCGAGCGAGGTACAGACGAATGTAGAGAACACGACAGGTGCCGGCAGTGACGCCCGGTCGACGCCACCCCCGGTCGTCCTCGCGATCGATGCCGACGCCGACTCGGGGGCCGCGACGCACGTCGAACGCGCCGTCGAGAGCCTGTCGAATGCCACCGACGGACAGCGCTTCGTGGTCGTCCCGGCGGCGGTGACCGCCGGGCAGTCCGCGCTGGGGCTGGGCCCGATGGGGATTCAACCCGACGCCGTCGTCCGGTTCGCGGACGAGCGGGTCACCTGCGAGCCCGGTGGGGCCGTTGCCGTCCCGTTCTGTGTCGACGGGCAGGACGGCGCCGCGAGCCGGTCCCGGCCGGCGAACGTGACGATCAGCCCCGGACTGACGGCGGCAGGGTCCGAGGCCGCGACGAGGGCCGCCCTGGCGCAGTTGACGGGAGCGGACGAACAATCGGCGACTCCGGAGGTGCCGGCGGCTCCGTTCGCGACCCCCTGGCCCGGGAGCGATCCGGTTACCGTGACCATCGAGAACGAGGTCGCCCCCGACCGGGAGTTCGAGCCGCTGGTCGCCGAGACGCTCCGGTGGTGGGAGGCACGCGACGACCGCTGGGGTAACTACACGACCGACTGGCGCCTCGTCGACGGTCCCGACGCCGACGTGACCGTCACGTTCGTCGACCGGGTTCGCTCCTGTGGCGACCACTCCGATCCGGGCTCCCTTCTCGGCTGTGCACCGGTGCTCGATCCCTCGACCCCGGCCGACGCCGACGAACGCGTCCGGATTCGCGGCGGGTTCACCGACGAGACGACGCTGCACGTCCTGAAACACGAGTTCGGCCACGTCTACGGCCGTTCCCACGGCGAGGCGCCCGCGGAGATCATGGACGCGACCATCCCGACGACGCGCCGCTCGGCGTCCGACGCCGGGTGAGACGCCCCCCTTCTGGCGCCCCGGCTGCCACGGCCGGACCCGGCATCTCCTTTGAATATTCGGGGAGTTGACCAATCGGTCCCACTACTGCCTCCCGATTACACTTTCACTTCCCTGTAAACGACCCTTTTTGTACGGTGGGGCAGAAGGCCCGTCCATGGCAGCCACGGAAGACCTCGAAGACCTGCCGGGCGTGGGTCCGGCGACGGCGGAGAAGTTGCAGGAGAACGGGTTCGACTCCTACCAGGGGATCGCGGTCGCGAGTCCCGGCGAACTCTCGAACACGGCGGACATCGGCGAGTCCAGCGCCGCCGACATCATCAACGCCGCCCGCGACGAGGCCGAGATCGGCGGCTTCGAGACCGGCGCGGACGTCCTGGAGCGCCGCGAACAGATCGGCAAGCTCACGTGGGGCGTCGACGCGGTCGACGAACTCCTGGGTGGCGGCGTCGAGACCCAGTCCATCACGGAGGTCTACGGCGAGTTCGGCGCCGGCAAGTCCCAGGTGACCCACGAGCTGGCCGTGACCGTCCAGCTCCCCGAGGAACACGGCGGCCTGGAGGGCAGCGCCATCTTCGTCGACTCCGAGGACACGTTCCGCCCCGAGCGCATCGACCAGATGGTCCGCGGACTCCCCGACGAGGCCATCGCCGCCGCAATGGGGACACACGGGGTCGTCGGCGAGGACGAGGACGCCGACCCCGCGGACGACGACCTGCTCGAGGACCTGACGGCGGCCTTCCTCGACAACATCCACGTCGCGAAGGCGTTCAACTCGAACCACCAGATCCTGCTCGCCGAGAAGGCCCAGGAACTGGCCAGCGAGTCCCAGGACGACGAGTTCCCGGTGCGCCTGCTCTGTGTCGACTCGCTGACCGCCCACTTCCGCGCGGAGTACGTCGGGCGGGGCGAACTGGCCGACCGCCAGCAGAAGCTCAACAAGCACCTCCACGACCTGATGCGCGTCGGCGACCTCAACAACACCGCCGTGGTCGTTACCAACCAGGTCGCCTCGAACCCCGACTCCTTCTTCGGTGACCCGACCCAGCCCATCGGGGGGAACATCCTCGGCCACACCTCCACGTTTCGACTCTACCTCCGCAAGTCCAAGGGCGACAAGCGCATCGTCCGGCTGGTCGACGCCCCGAACCTCCCCGACGGCGAGGCCGTCATGCGCATCCAGGAAGGCGGCCTCAAGCCCGAGTGAACGCCGGCTAGTCAGCCGTCGGCCGATCGCCGTCAGCGACCGTCGACCGCTCACCCCGCCGGAGGTCAGGTCTCGCGATGGATTCGTCGACGGCGAGTCCGCCGTCGCGGGCCCAGAGCCACCACCCGAGCCCGGCGACGCCCACGACGAGTCCCGCCGCCGCGAGCAGCCCGGCGGCCGGACCGACCGCCCCACCGGTCAGGACCGCCGGGCCCGACAGGTCGACGTCGACGAGGGCCACGCCGGTGTCGAGCCCGCCGACGGGTACGCCGAAGCCGACGCCGAGGGTCGCGTACCACGCCGCGTGGAGCCCGACGGCGAGCGCGAGGCGCCCGGTCACGGCGACGGTAGCGGCGAGGACGAGGCCGAGCCCGATGGCGGTCGCGAGCCCCAGCGCCGTCGTCCCGGGGCTACCGACGGAGACGAGTCCGCCGGCCACGGCGCTGGCGAGGGCCCCGACACCGGTCGCCACCGTCGCGTCTGGGGTCCGGCCACGAACCCCCTCCGCGACGTTGACGAGGACGAAGCCGCGGAACAGCACCTCCTCGGCGAATGCGACACCGAGGAACACGACGAGCCAGAAGGCCGCGTTCACGAGCAGGTGTTCGTCGGTGAGCGCGAAGGTCCCGGTCCGATTCGTCAGCGTGCCGGTCACCGTCCCGAGTCCCAACCCGAGCGCCACTGCGACGACCGTCGCCGCCATCGTCGCGCCGACGGCCGCACCGACTGCCGCCTCCCGTCGCCAGGTCGGCGTCCAGCCCAGCCCGAGGTCGGCGAGGTGGCGGCCGTCGACGACCCAGACGATGGCGCAGGTCCCTCCGACGGCGGCGGCGAGTGCTACTGCAGCGACGACGACGGCCCAGCAGGCGTGGAGCAGCGCCGGGAGCCCGGCGCCCACTCGTCCGGCGGCGACGGCCGCGGTACCGACGCCCTCGCTCAGCACGACGACGGCTGCCCCGCCGACGGCGAGTCGCCAGAAGGCGCGGAGTCGCGTCTCGGGCCCGCTCCAGAGTGCCGTCCGAACGGCGGCGGCTACGCGGCGCATCCAGTCGCACGTTCCCTGGCGCGGCCATAAATTCCTGCGCTCGGCGGGCCGGCCTGCTGGCCGCGGCGTGGTAACACCGGCGTAACGGAAACCCCTTTGCTCGGGCCCGGCAACTGACGGGGTATGACGAAGCGACACGTCTCGCTGCCCCCCGGCGCCGCGGCCGGCGTCGACGAGTTCGTCACCGAGGTCGACGAGCGACTCGCGAGCGAGGAGGACACCTGTGACGTCGTCACGGACGTCCTCGTCGACCTCTTCGGCGACCGGGACGCCTACGAGCGCTGGCAGGCGGGCGGCGACGTGACGCCCGCCGAGCGCGTGCGCCTGCAGGGATACGACCCCTGCAACGCCACCCTGGAGAGCGAGTACTACGCCGAGATCGAAACCCAGGACGCGGACTTCCAGGAGTCGAAGTACCTCCAGTGGCTCTGGCGGCAGTTCGACGCGACGCCGATGGCCGACAACGTCGCCTTCGCCCTCGAGTTCCGGCAGATGCTCGCCAAACACCTCTTCGAGTCCTGCGGGGACAACTGCCGCTTCTTCAAGGGCATCACCATGACCTACGGCCACAACATCGAGGTCGGGGACAACGTCGTGATCCACGACGACGTCCACCTCGACGACCGGGGGAAACTGACCATCGGCGACCGCGTCTCCATCTCCGACGACGCCCACCTCTACAGCCACGACCACGACGTCGTCGACCAGACGGCCGTGGACAACTACCACACGATCGTCGCGGACGACGCCCGGATCACCTACGACTCGATGGTCCGCGCGGGCGTCCGCATCGGCGAAAACGCCGTCCTCGCCGCGAAGTCCATCGCGGGTGCGGACGTCCCCGCCCACCACATCGCTGCCGGGACGCCCGCTTCATCCATCTCTGTCAAGCCGGGCTGGGCGTCGGTCGCCGACCCGCTGGAGGACGCCAACGTCGACCGCCGCGAGGAGCGCAGACGCGAGGTCGACCTGCCCGAGGGCCTCGATAGCTTCGACGAGTTCGGCCGGGACCTGTCACCGCCGGACGGGTGAGCGCTCACCCCACGCCGCGAGCGGCCACGGAGCCGACGGAAGATCCAAGTGTCGTGCCACACAATACCACACCATGGACCCGTGGGTCTGGCTGGCGGCGTACCTCGTCGGGTTCGCCCTCCTCCAGGTGCTCCTCTACCGCCGAATCCGTCGCGACGTTCCACAGCGGGAGTCGCCGACACCGGGCGGCCGCGAGTCGTCGGGGGTACGGGCGTCCGCGGGCGACACCAGTGGCGACGACGCGGCGGTCACGTGCCAGCACTGCGGGACGCCCAACGCGTCCGACGCCGCCTACCGGTTCTGTCGGGCGTGTGGCGAATCGATTCGCTGACGGCCGTCGCGGTGGCCGCCGATGACGGGGCCGCGAGCGGTGGCGATCAACGTCGGCGCGAACACGAACGCGCCGGGCTTCCGGGGCCCGGTCCGGCCGGACGGTCGCTTCGCGTTCGTCCCCATCCCCGAGTCGGAACCGACCGGGGAGCCGGTACCGACCTACGGTGATCTCGCGCCGCACCTCGACGCGTCGATCCCGCCGGCCGTTCACGATCGCCCGGTCCACCTCGATCCCGAATTCCCGGAGTACCCCTGCGGCACGGCCTACACCTACGGGGATCCCCACGGCGTCAAGGCTCGGCCGCTGGCCGCACTCTCGGCCGGCGATCGGGTGTACTTCTACGCGACGCTCGCCGTGACCGACCCGGCGGACGGCCTCCCGCCGGCGTGGGGCGCGTTCGTGATCGGCCACTTCGAACTGGCCGTCGACCCGGTCTCGCCCGACGGTCGCGACGCGCTGTCGCCGGACGAGCGCGCCTGGTTCGCCACGAACGCCCACCTGAAACGCGAGACGATGGACGCTCGCGTCCTGCTCGCCGGCGATCCCGACGGCTCGGCGCTGTACGACCGCGCCGTCCCGCTGAGCCGACCCTCGGGCGGTACCGACGCCGGCTCCCTGGTGACCGACCACTCCAGCGACTCGGGCCGTGGCCCGTGGTGGCGCCGTCCCCTCAGGTTCGACGACGCGGGTGCAGCGGCCGTGGCGCGGGCGGTCTCGCGGGTCCGCAACGGCGACGATTATCAGCCCTGAGAACGTAGCGCAAAGCACTATACCGGCTACTGACGACGTACGTCCATGCGCGTTTCGAGCGGCGTCCCCGGCTTCGACGACCTCGTCGAGGGGGGCCTGCTGCGCGACCGGCTCTACGTGGTCTCGGGCCCGCCCGGCAGCGGCAAGACGACCTACTGCTCGCAGTTCATCACCCAGGGGGCCAAGGGCGGTGAGAACTGCCTGTACGTGACGATGCACGAGACCCAGGCCGAACTGTCGAAGGACATGGCCGGCTTCGACTTCGGCTTCGACCGGGCCCTCCAGTCCGACGCGGTGCAGTTTCTCAACCTCGTCACGGAGACCGGCAAGCGGACGATCACGCAGTTCGGGACGGAGGGCGGGCTGACCAACCGGCTGGTGGCGTTCATCGAGCAGAACGACGTCGACCGGGCGGTCATCGACTCGACGATGCTCCTCCAGCACTTCTTCGCGGACATGGAAGACGAGATCACGGGCTTTCTCTCCGCGCTCAAACAGACCGACGCCACCATCCTCCTGATCTCCGAGATGACCGACCCGACGAGCTACTCCGACGAGCACTACCTGGCCCACGGCGTCGTCTTCTTCCACAACTTCCTCGACGCCAGCGGCATGACGCGGGGCATCCAGGTCATCAAGATGCGCGGCACGGCCATCGACTGTGACATCCGTGAGATTTCCTTCTCGGATCAGGGCCTGCGCGTCTTCCCGGACCGGAAGGTCCAGGGGTAACATGAGCCGCTACGAGCGGACCTACGGGACGGACTGGACGACCCTCGACCCCGACGACGCCATCGAGCGCGCCTACGCACTCGGCGTGGCCGCCTCGCTGGAGGAGTACCATCCCGACGAACTGGACGCCATCCGGGCGGAAGTGGACACGCCCTACGCCAGGAGCGTCGTGGACCTGGCCTTCGACGAGGGCAAGACCGAGGCGCGGTCCGCTGCACCGGCGACGGACGAGGACACCTCCGTCTGGGCCCAGCTGGTCGAGGGCGAGACGGCGGTCGTCGATCGGGACGACCTCCCGACGGGGGGACAGCAGGGGCTGCCGGACGCGATTTCGAAGATGGAGGCCCTCGACCGGCCGGACCTGGACCGGTCGGCGGCCGTCGAACTGCCGGAGTTCCTGGAGCGAGACTAGAGCGACACCGGATCGTGGCCCCGCTCGCCGAACGCCGTGGGGTCGCGGTCGCTGTAGCCCTTCCGTCCGATGGCCTCCTCGCCGAGGGCCGCGTAGGCCGTGAGCCGGGCTTCCTCCTCGGACGCCAGCGTCTCGTCGGGTAGGTGGGCCAGCGCCTCGCCGAGTGTGACGGCGCCGTTTGGTAGCGCCAGCTCCACGTCGCCGTGGTCCTCGATCAGTTCGAAGGTGGTGGTCGGGAACGAGTGGGCGTCGAACGGGTCGTCCAGCGAGCCTGCGACCTTCATATCTCTCCCGCGGCGACGGATCTACATAAACCTTCACTATTTATAATCTCGGACTGGCGAAGGTCATGCCAGTGTGTATAAGGGACAGGGGCCGCCGACGCGGGCGCTCTCGCCGGCACGTTCGCCGACCGGAATCCCGAAGGCCCGCCCGGGCGTCGACCAGGCATGGTCGTCGCGGACCTCCACGTCCACACGACGAACTCCGACGGGACGCTGTCGCTGGTGGGCGTGGTCGACGCCGCCCGCGCTGCCGGCCTCGAGGCCGTCGCGGTCACTGACCACGACCGGCTCCACCCGGACCTGGACGCGCCGGTCGTCGACCGCGAGGGCCTGACGGTCGTCCACGGCGTGGAGTTGCGCGTCGAGAGCGAGGCCGGCCTCGTCGACCTCCTGGGGTACGGCGTCCGCCCGACCGGGGACCTCGTGGCCGAACTCGACCGGCTCCAGGCCGACCGCGTGGCACGCGGCCGGGCGCTCGTCGAACTGGTCGAAGCGCACCTTGGGATCGACCTCGACCTGTCCGTCGAACCCGGTTTCGGCCGCCCGGACCTCGCCCGCGCGGTCGCCGCCCACCCCGAGACGGACTACACGGTTCAGGGCGTCTTCGACGACCTGATCGGCGACGACGGACCACTGTACGTCGCCCGCGAGGTGCCCTCCTTCGAGCGCGGCCGGCGGCTCCTGGCCGCGGCCTGCGACCTCGTCGGGCTCGCCCACCCGTTGCGGTACACCGACCCGGCGGCCGCCCTGTCACTCGTCGCGGACCTCGACGCCGTGGAGCTGCACTATCCCTACGGCGACGACCGCGACCTGGCGCCCGTCAGGGCCGCCGTCGAACGCCACGGGCTGCTCGCCACGGGTGGGAGCGACGCCCACGGAGACACGCTCGGGCAGGCGGGTCTCTCCGCCGAGGCGTGGGACCGCGTTCGGCGTCGGCTGTCCGACCCGGACTCGGCGGCGCGATAGGTGCAGGGACCGCCCCCTTCGCAGCCTTCAATGGCCGTCGGACCCAGGTTCCGGTATGCAGTGTCACTTCTGCGACAGCGAGGCCGACGTCACCGTCGAGAAGGACGGCATCACGGTCGGCGCCTGTACGCCCCACTTCCGGGAACAGCTCGAGGAGCTGGCCGACACGGAGTGGCTCCGCGACGTCGCGGAAGACGTCGACGTGGACGGGGTCGAGTGAGGGCTCGCTGCTGATTCGCGGCCGCCCGCGGCTCGCAAAACCGTCGGGGTTATCCCCGCTCGCCCGCCGGTGCCGGTATGCGCGAGACGGCCAGACAGGCCGCCGAGGCGGGCGCCCTCGTGCTCGTTCCCGGCACCCTGGCCTGGCTCACCGGCTTCCCGTTCATCTTTCCGAGCCTCGGCCCGACGGCATACCTCCTGGCGACGAAGCCCCACGCGGCCACCTGTCGGCCACGCCGGGTGATCGGGGGCCACGCCGTCGGCGTCGCGGCGGGCCTGCTCGCCGTCGCGGTCTTCGACCCGACGATTGCCGTCACCGGCCAGCTGACGCCCGGATCGACGGCCGCGCTGGCCGTCGCCGCGAGTGGCACCTTCGCGACGGCTCTCACCGGGGTGGGCATGCTCGCCTTCGACCTCGTCCACGCGCCCGCGTGCGCGACGACCCTGATCGTCTCGCTGGGCCTCCTCTCGACGCCCGCCCGGGCGGGCGGCATCCTCGTCGCCGTGGTCCTGCTGGTCGCGGTCCATCGCGTCGGCGTTCGACTCGGTGCGGTGACGGCGGTCCGGTAGTCGTCCGCGGCACGGCGCTCAGTCGTCGCCGGCCGGGCGGGCGTCCGGCCCGGCGCTTCGCTCCGCGACGATGCCGACGAAGTTGTCGAAGAGCTGTTTCGCCTCGCAGGCCGCCGCGTAGTTCTCCGGGGTGATCCCGGCGAGGACCCGTTCCGTCCGTTCCGCGGCGAGGTCCTTCTCCCGGGTGATCGTCTCGGCGGTCTCCACGTCGTACTCGGGGTGGAACTGGACGGCCCAGACGTCGCCCTGCCGGAAGCCGTGGACGCCGTAGTCGTTGGTCGCCAGCGTCTCGGCGCCGGGCGGGAGCTCCGCGACGTGGTCGGAGTGGGTGGTGAATACCGTAAACTCCGGGTCGAGCCCCTCGAGGAGGCGACTCGATCCCTCGCGCTCGACGGTCCGGTAGCCGATCTCGTACTCGCCCATCGGCTCGACGGTCCCGCCGAGGACGTCCGCGAGGAGCTGGTGGCCGTAACACACGCCCAGGAACGGCAGCCCCCGGTCGACGGCCTCGCCGACCCAGGCCTGGAGGTCGGCGATCCAGGGCTCGTCCCAGTAGACCGAGGCCCGCGAGCCGGTGACCAGACAGCCGTCGAACGCGAAGGTCTCGGGCAGGTCGCGCTCGGTGGTCCGGTACTCGACGAGGTCCGCGTCCAGTTCCCGCCGGAAGTTCCGCCGGGTGTGGTCCCCGTCGTGGGCCGCGTTCAGCAGGGCGATGCGTGGCCGGGTCATCACCAGCATCCTGTCCCTCGCGACACAAAAGCCCTCCACTCGGCGGCGGTATCTGCCGCGCTCTCGGGCGCACGGCGTCCGGCAGCACGCGCGATCGCCGTCCTGATCGCGCTCGCTCGGCCCCGCACAGCTATGGGTCGGGCGGTGCCAGGGACGGCAATGGTCCCGTCTCCACGGTCGCTTCTCCTCGGCCGTCCCCGGTCCAGGTCTGCACTGACTCTGGACCTGCTGGCCGTCGCGACCGTCGGCCTGACGACGCTGGTCGCGTACGCCCTCGGCGTCTTCGCCGTGGCCGGTGGCGTCGTCTTCCTCCCCGGCGACGCCGCCCTCGTCGGCCTCGCCGCCGCCGGCGTGCTGGCCGTCCGGCGGCGCGGCCTGGTGCTGTCCTGGCTCGCCGCCTACGGGGCGCTCCTCGGGTCCGCCGCGGACCACTACCTCCTGGGCCTGTCGGGGCGCACGCTTCCCGACCGACTCGCCGCGCTCCTCCAGTTCGACGGACTGGCCTACCTGGCGGTACTTGCTCTCGTCCTCGGGACGGTCGGCTGGCTCGCCGGGTCGGGGATCCGCCTCGCGGTCGCCGCGCTTGCGGCCCGAGCGAGCGGCGCCGATCACTGACGTCAGACGTCGTCTTCGCTGGCACCGAACCGCCGCGCAACCGCCGTCCGATCGATCTTGTCCGGGCCGCTCCGCGGCAGTTCGTCGACGAACGCGAGGTGGCGGGGGATCTCGTAGGGGGCGAGGGTCCCGTCGAGGAACGCCCGTAGCTCCTCGATCGTGAGCGACTCGTCGCCCACGACGACCGCCTTGCCGACCTCGCCCCAGGTCTCGTCGGGGACGGGGAGCACGACCACGTCCTCGACGTTCGGGTGGGTGGCGACGGCGTCCTCGACCGTCGGCGGGTAGACGTTCTCGCCACCGGAGACGAAGACGTTCTTCTTGCGGCCCTCGATGCGGTAGTATCCGTCCGCGTCCACGCGCGCGAGGTCGCCCGTCGAGACCCACCCCTGTCCGAACGTTTCCGCCGACTCGGCCTCGTTGCCCCAGTACCTCTCCGCGGCGTGGGGGCTGGCGAGTTCCAGTTCGCCGACCTCGCCCTGCGGGAGGGGATCGCCGTCCTCGTCGACGACCCGCGCGTCGACGTAGAGGCCGGGCTTGCCGATGGTTCCGGTCTTCTCGCGGGGGAATCCCTCGGGCATGGCGAAGTTGTTGGGCCCGCACTCGGTCAGGCCGTAGCCCTGCGAGATGTCGACGCCGCGCTCGCGCCAGGCCTCGATCACGGCGTCGCGACAGGGGCCGCCGCCGCTCTTGACCAACCGGAGCGACGAGAGGTCCGCTTCGTCCCACGCGTCGGTCTCTGCCAGGAAACGGAGGACGGCCGGCACCGCCACGAGGACCGTGGCCTCGCGGGCCTCGACCGTCGCGAGGACCTGCGCCGGGTCGAAGTCCCGGGCGATGGCGACCGTCGCGCCGAGGTGGAAGAGAGGCACCGTCAGGACGTTCCACCCGCCCGTGTGGAACAGGGGGAAGACCATCGGCGTCACGTCGTCCGGGCGGAGGCCCCACGACGTGATCGTGGTGAAGGCGTTCCAGGCGATCGATCCGTGGGACAGGACGACTTCCGTGGGCTGTCCGGTCGACCCGCCGGTGTGCAGGAAGAGGTGGGGGTCCGAGAGCGCGACCGACGCGGCGTCGACGGGTGCGTCGTCCGTCGGGCGCTCGGCCGCGAGGGTTGGCCAGTCGGGGGAATCGCCGGCTGTCCCGCCCTCCTCGGCGAGGCCCAGGGTCGAGACGGCTGCCAGGTCGGCCCGCCCGTCGAGGGCCGCGGTAACGTCGTCGGCGAAGGGGTCCTCAACGACGAGGAGGCTCGGCTCGACGGTCGCCAGGAGGTCGCCCGTCTCCGCCGGCGGGAGGCGGTGGGACAGCGGCGCGAGCACGGCCCCGAGTTTCGCGGTCGCGAAGTAGAGGTCGACGAGTTCGGGGCAGTTGCGCGCGACGACGGCGACGCGGTCGCCCGGCCCGACGCCCCGCTCGCGGAGGAGTCGCGCGGTGCGGTTGGCGCGTCTCGCGAGGTCGGCGTAGGTGAACTCCCGGCCGGTGTCGGCGTCGACGAGCCCGACGCGGTCGGGCGTCAGCGACGCGCGGCGGCCAGCGAGGTCGCCGACCCACTCGTACGGCCGATCCCCGTGGTCGTGGACAGGCATACGTCGGTGTCGGCGGTTGGCCAGGCCCGGCAATAATGGTTCAGGCCGGCGACGGCCTGTCTGGGTTCCGATCCCGGTCCCCGGTTCGTCACTCCAGGTCCGCGCCGACCGCGTCGGCCACCGACGCGAAGCCGTCGCGCTCGAGCAGGTCGAGGAGCCCCCGGTTGATTTCCCGGGCGATGTTCGGGCCGCGGTAGACCAGTCCCGTGTACAACTGGACCGCGCTCGCACCCTCGCGGATCTTCCGGTAGGCGTCCGCGGCCGTCGAGACGCCCCCGACGCCGATCACCGGCACGTCCACGCGCTCTGCGGCGAAGCGAACCATCTCCGTCGCGCGCCCCTCGATGGGCTTCCCCGAGAGTCCGCCGGTCTCGGCACGGTTGGGCGAGCGCAGCGAGGCCGGTCGCTCCGTGGTCGTGTTCGTCGCGACGACGCCGTCGAGGCCCACCTCGTCGACGAGCTCGAGGGCGTCTTCGGCGGCCGGTTCGGGCAGGTCTGGCGAGAGTTTGACCAGGAGCGGATCGGCCCCGGCGTCGACGAGCGTCTCGAAGATGGCGGCCATGGACTCGCGGTTCTGGAGTTCCTCGAACCCCTGCGAGTTGGGACAGGAGACGTTGACGACCGTGAAGTCCGCGCCCTCGGTCACCGCCTCGTAGGTCCGGCGGTAGTCGGCGGGGGCGTCGGCGGGGTCGACGTGCTCGCTCTTGGCGACGTTGACGCCGACCGGCACGTCGACGTCGAGGCTTGCGAGGCGCCGGCCCACGGTGGCGGCGCCGTCGTTGTTGAGGCCCATGCGGTTGACGATGGCCTCGTCCTCCCGGAGACGGAACATGCGCGGGCGCGCGTTGCCGGCCTGGGGTTCGGCGGTGACGCCGCCGACCTCGACGAACCCGAAGCCCAGGGCCGAAAGCGCCGGGACGACGCGGGCGTTCTTGTCGAAGCCGGCGGCGACCCCGACCGGGTTCGGGAACCGCTGTCCCCAGAGGTGCGTCTCGAGACGCGGGTCGTCGACGACGTATCTGGCAGCCATGGCGTGCCGGAGCGGCGTCCGCTGGGCGACGGCGAGGCCCGTGGCGACGAGGCCGTGTGCCGTCTCTGCGGGCAGTCTGAACAGGAGCGGCTTCGCGATGTCGTAGAGCGTCATTGTGCGATGTCCGGTCGCGGGGCGGGCCAGATTGGCCCGGTCAGAACTCGTGTTCGACCTCGTCCGGGTCGGCCTTCTGGATGATGATCTTGTTGTCGCGGACGCGCACGAAGACTTCGTCCCCGATCTCCAGTCCAGCAACGGCGAGTTCGTCCTCGTGGAGGTTGATGTGCACGTTGTGGTACTCGCCGTCCTCGTCTTTCGCGCCACTCGGACTGAGCTTCTTCTTCCGGACCATCGCGGTATCTTATGAGGGGCTTCGCTGGAGGATATACTTAAGTCTACCGTGCTGGGGGACGGCCGCGTCCGGCCGGGAACGGCCGATATTTTCCGGTTCTCACCTGACAGGGCCCCGGTCGTCACTCCGCATCAGTCTGGCACTTATAAGTACACCACCGCACGGCCCCCGATTCGTGGGGTATTTTTATAACGGGTCATGTGCTGACTTGACATGGAGCGGTGAAAACCATGGCACGCGACAACGACAAGCGCAACTTCGCGCTTCGCACGGAGGATGGTGACGAGACGAGCGTCTTCTCGGGTGGGACACCCAGACAGGCAGCCTTGAAGGCTGCCCGACGGCTCGATCCTGCCTCGTCCGAGGACGACGCCGATCCCGAGTCGATCCGGCTCCGGGAGAAGGGGACGAAGAAGGTCCACGTCTACGAGGGTTGGGCCTGGGAGGAGGAGGCACCCGACGACAAGCCAAACTGGATGCCCGGCGACATCACGAAGGGCAACGTCTCCAAACAGGGCGTCGAGCACCTCGACGACATCTAGCGCCGACTCGGGGAGACGTCGACAATTTTAGCGAACCTGTCCCGCAGCGACGGCCCCGTCGTCGGTTGCACGCGCCCACCCGTGCAGACGGAGGACATAACCCGCCTGCCTCGTACTGTCCGGTGCGTGGCTCCCATTCGGCCAGACCGCACGCACGCGCGTGGGATGACCGGCCGCCCTCCTGCCACGCCACACCGTCACGCGTGACAGCGTGGCGAACTGCCGCCGGTTCGACGGCCTTATACGCACTACCCTCATCGACTCTGATGCGACGCGGCGCGACGGGGGACGACCCCGCCAGACCCGTTCGCAGACGATCGCCATTAAGTACCCAGCGGGGAACGTGATGGTGATAAAACACGCCGCCGGGTTGCGGTTCCGGGCGGACGCGATCCGATGCCCTTAAGTGAAACAGGGCACTCGGGTTGAATGCGAACGAGGCCCCGTCGGAGGCAGACTCCGACGGGCGCCGCACCCGGACCCGAACGGGACTCGAAGGGTTTATCCCCCTTCCTGTCCTACGATTGGGTCCGAAGGAAATGAGGATTCCACCCCTGCGGTCCGCCGTACAGATGGGATCTGATGTTAGCCCTGGTAGTTCGGTGACACTCGATCGGTCGAGTGTCCCCGATCTTCGATAGCACACACACTACTGTGTGTGTTCCCGCCTAACCCCCCTGCTCTGCAGGGGACATTCCGGTTGATCCTGCCGGAGGCCATTGCTATCGGAGTCCGACTTAGCCATGCTAGTCGCACGAGTTCATACTCGTGGCAAATAGCTCAGTAACACGTGGCCAAACTACCCTACGGACCGGAATAACCTCGGGAAACTGAGGCTAATTCCGGATACGGCTCTCAGCCTGGAGTGGCGAGAGCTGGAAACGCTCCGGCGCCGTAGGATGTGGCTGCGGCCGATTAGGTAGACGGTGGGGTAACGGCCCACCGTGCCCATAATCGGTACGGGTCATGAGAGTGAGAGCCCGGAGACGGTATCTGAGACAAGATACCGGGCCCTACGGGGCGCAGCAGGCGCGAAACCTTTACACTGCACGACAGTGCGATAGGGGGACTCCGAGTGCGAGGGCATACAGTCCTCGCTTTTCTACACCGTAAGGTGGTATAGGAACAAGTGCTGGGCAAGACCGGTGCCAGCCGCCGCGGTAATACCGGCAGCACGAGTGATGGCCGATCTTATTGGGCCTAAAGCGTCCGTAGCCGGCCGGACAAGTCCGTTGGGAAATCCACGTGCCCAACACGTGGGCGTCCAGCGGAAACTGTCCGGCTTGGGGCCAGAGGACTCGAGGGGTACGTCCGGGGTAGGAGTGAAATCCCGTAATCCTGGACGGACCACCGGTGGCGAAAGCGCCTCGAGAGGATGGACCCGACGGTCAGGGACGAAAGCTAGGGTCTCGAACCGGATTAGATACCCGGGTAGTCCTAGCTGTAAACGATGCTCGCTAGGTGTGGCGCAGGCTACGAGCCTGCGCTGTGCCGTAGGGAAGCCGAGAAGCGAGCCGCCTGGGAAGTACGTCCGCAAGGATGAAACTTAAAGGAATTGGCGGGGGAGCACTACAACCGGAGGAGCCTGCGGTTTAATTGGACTCAACGCCG
>Ga0207720_100020_pt1 | contig 219586 bp, 234 predicted proteins | sample A23P2SouthBayCA_2_FD_187751 | JGI IMG/M metagenome (GOLD analysis project Ga0207720, IMG submission 187751) | Aerobic enrichment media microbial communities from Eden Landing Ponds, California, USA - A23 E3 (2) (SPAdes) | ecosystem: Environmental > Aquatic > Marine > Unclassified | place...
TTCGGGGTTTGATGCTACTGGATGGGGAGCAACCATTGGTGGTCCCGAAAACTCAAAGGACCGCGGAGACCAATGGCTCCGATCAGCTTTCGAAAGCTCTAATGACTCGCTGAAAGATCCGGACTGTGTATCCACCGAATCGTTGTTGACCGGCGCCGTCACCTCCGTCGGCGAGGCCGCGAAGTCCGCGATCTCCTCGAGGGACGTGTCGACATCCGAGAGGAGCTTATCGGTCGCGTCCAGCAGCAGGGCCGACGAGTCGGGGTGCGACGCCGCTGAGGTGCCCTCCTGCCCGCGCGTCACCGTCAGCGTATCGGTGCCCGTATCCCGGCCGGTTACACGGACGATCTCGACGGCGCTGTCCTGGTCGGGACGGCCCTGGTTGGTGTCCCACAGCACGAGGTTGTAGTCGCCGTTGGCGGGATCGGGGTAGATCGACGCGTCGGTGACGCTGATCGTGGTGTCGCCACTCGCGATGGAGGCGCTGACGGTACCGCGGACGAAGTTCGCTGTTTGGTCCAGAACCATGTGTTAAATCTCCTCGATGGGGAAGTCACCACTCCACACCGCCAGCCCCGGCCCGGAATCGTCGAGGACGAGCGCATGGGTGTAGTAGCCGGCGAGCGTCCCGGTCGCGCCCTGGTCGATCGAGAGCGTGACCAGCTCGCTGGTGCCGTCGCCGTCGGCGTCGCTGATCGACAGCGAGACGTCGTCGTCGCTATCGGAGAGGACGGCTGCGCCGGCGAGGTCGTCGGGGACGTCGGCGATGTCGGCGCCAAGCGGTAGGAGATACCACTCGACGGTCGCGCCCGAGACGTCGTAGTCCGAGCCGTCCTTGGTGATCGTAAACTCCCAGACCTCGCTCTCACCGGCGAGGTAGTGGTCGTGAGGCGTGATGTCGCTCATGGTGTCGATATCGAGGGTGCGGGCCTGCGTTGCGGTCCAGGTGAGCGCCCGCGTCTGGGTTTCGATCCAGGCGAGGGTGCGCTCAACGGTCTGGGTGGTGGGGTTCGGCGTGACCACCGTCTCGGAGCCGGCCGGCGTCACGATCGCCGTGAGGGCGCCACGTTCGGCCGCTGTGGCCGTCGCGGTGGCGTCGGGGGTCGCGGCCACGCCGACGCTCCCGCGTTCGAGGGCGCGTGCCGTGGCGGTGCCCGACGGCGTTACGCTCGCCCCGATCGCCCCTGACGCCGCAGCCGTCGCGGTCTCGGTGCCGGCCGGCGTCGCACCGGCCGCGACAGTCCCCGACTCGGTGGCGGTGGGCGCCGTGACCGTTTCGGTCGCCGATGGCGTCGCCGTGACGCCGAGCGTGCCGTCCTCGACCGCCGTCGCGACGGCCACCGCCGACGGCGTCACACTCGACTGGAGCGTGGCCTGGTCGGTGACTGTGGCCGTCTCGGCCCCGCTGGGGGTGGCCGCGGCACTCGCGGCGCCGCTCTCGGCGGTGGTGGTGGTCTCGGTGGCCGTGGGCGTGGCTGTCGCCGCCGCCTGCCCCGACTCCGAGACGGTCGTAGTGCCGTCGCTCGTCGAGCCGAGGGCGGCGTCACCGAGCGCGGTCGAGCCGAGGCTCATGGGGCGTTAGCTCACCGTTATCGAAAGGTCGCCCGCTGCCACGTCGAGTGTGTCGATGCTCCCGATGTCGCGGGCCTGGGTCATGCCAACCGTCGCGATGAGATGCGCCGTCGCCGACCCGTCGCCGGTGTCGGCGGCGGTGAACGAATACTCGACGTAGAAGGTGTCGACGTCCTGGGAACTCGTTTGATCCGAGAAGTCGAACGAGAACGAGGCGTCGTTGTCGACGCCCCAGTCGCCCGAGAGGTCCGCCGCCGAGAACGTGACACTCGCAGTCGCGTAGTTCGTGTTCGTCGGCTCCGTTGTGATCGCGCCGAGGTCGTCGCTCTCGGTGATCGTGTCGGTGCTGTCGAGGTAGACGCCCACCGTGACGGTGATGGCGTCGTAGCCGCGCTTGATGAGCTGCTCCTCGCCGAGGTCGGTGATGATGTCTTGCATGGGTCTGAGTTAGGTCCGCCGCGGTCTGGGGCTCGGCCCGCGGAGCGTCATCGCGTCGTCGTCAGATCCGCTCGCCGTGCTGGCTGAGTCGTGCCTGGAGGTCCGCGACGACGTCCTCGACACGGCGGCGGCTCGCCACCTCCGCGGTGACACGACCGTCTTGGACGTCGAGACTGCGGGGCGTCCAGCGCTGGTCGTTTGGGAGCCCATCCAGCGCGAGCGCGTCGAGGACGGAGTACCCCGCCGGCAGATCGGCGATAGTGAGCGTCCCCGATTCGATGGGAGCGCTGAGCCTGTCCACGAGATAGAACGCCAGCGACTCACACATCGCATCCGTCGCGGCGGCGACCTCGACGTCGTCGAGGGTCTTCTTCGCCGAGGCGTTCGCGGTCGCGTACGAGCCGATCGGCTTCCACTCGTAATCGACGACGAGACCCTGCCCGTCAGTGATCCGCGTCGACGCCGGATAGGAGAGCGTGCCGGTGGGCTCGTCGAGGCGGTAGTCCCGGCCACGGTCGTAGACCGTCCCGCTCCCGTCCCGCACCGTCTCGCTGTTATCGACGAGGTTGTCGTTGGCGAGGTTGTTGTCGTTGAGGAGGTCCGCGGTCACCGACTCGTCCTCGACGCCGAGTGCAGTCCCCCGCACCGTCGCCGACTCCACTTGGCGGCCGAGCGTGCGCGTCGACCACTCGTACTCGACGAGATCCAACTCGCGACCGCTCGTCCGGTCGCCGACGTTCGCCATCTGGATGGTCTGTTGGTCGGCGCTGCGGTCCCAGTCCAGCGCCCACAGCATATCCCCTCGTTCGACGAGACTGGTAAGAATCGACTCGCGGCTCCCGCGGTAGCTCTGGGCGCGAATCGGCGGCGAGTCACGGACGTCCTTGACCAGCGTCGCCGACTGGAGGGTCTGACTCTCGATGCCCGTGGTCGGCGTTGTGGACTGCGTGCCGGAGGCGCTGATCGTCGCCCGGAAGAGGAGGTCCAGATACGGCGCGCCGAAGTCGGCGTTGACGCCCGTATCGTTGGTCGCCTGGACGTACGTCGCGCCGTAGTCATCCGACAGCGCCACCGCCTGGCTGCCGGTTGTGTCGTCCCACGAGGAGGCCACGCGAGCGCCCTCGCCGCTGCGGAAGCCCGTCACCGCGAAGACGGCGTCGACGCCGCTGGGTGGGTACTCCTCGGGCGTCGCGAGGGCGTCGTTGCTGTCGGTCGTACTGTCGAACCCGCTCGGGGGATGGCGGCCGTCGTACAGCGTCGCCACGTCGACGAGATAGTAGCCATCGGCCTGGACCTCGCCCGTCGTCGACGTCGAGACGGTGACGACCTCGATGTCGATCGTATGCGTCCCGGGCGAGAGTGTCGGCGGACTCACCGTCTCGCCGCCGGTCGTCGAGTTGTCGTAGGAGTTGTCGCCGGTGATCTGCTCCCACGCCAGCGGGTCGGTCGTCGGGTCCTGCAAAAACTCCGCCCACGCGATACTGCCGTCGATGCGGACCTGCAACTCGCCCTGGGCGCTTTCGAGCTTGCGGCGCAGGCGGCAGAGCAGGTCGCTCGCGGGGATCTCGTGTTCGAGCGTGATGTCGATGCTAACCGGTCCCTCGACGACGTTCGCGGCGAGTTGTGCCGAGTAATCGGCGGCGTCGTTGAAGTCGCCGGTGCCGTAGGTCGTCCCGCTGGTCGCGTAGCCCTCGCCCTCCCACACCCAGCAGGTCTGGGCCGACTCGACGCTCCCGTCCGAGCGGACCTGGATCGGCGCATCCGATCGCGTGCGGTCGAGATAGGTCTCGACGGCCGTCTGGCTGTCGAGGGCGACGAGTTGCGCCTCGCTCACGCTCGCCGGCGTGACGTCGACGCCGTAGGGCGTGTCGCCGGCGACGGTCTCGAACGCCGCGTGGATGTCCGTGTTGGAAAACTGGTAGGTGTCGGTCTCGTAGAGTGCGGTGCCGCCCTCACAGACCAACGTCGTCGCGCCGGGGGCCTGCCGGCGGTCGACGAGCGTGTCGATCGGGAGGCGGTCGCCGTCGTGCCAGACGCGGACGTCGGCGTCCGCGAACGCAGCGCTGTCCCATCCCTCGTCTTTCGGGACCGGGATGGTGACCGACTCGAGGTCGTTGACACTCGGGGCGCGCTGGGGCGTGCCGACGATCGGCGGCGTGCGCGTGCCGGTCGCGGTGTCGACCTCGACGTGCCAGCCTGACGTGGGGGCGGCGTCGGTCGGCCGGACGGAGTCGGTCGTGACCTGGATGGTACTCGCAGAGACGACGTGTTCGGTGTAGTTGCTGACGCGGTACTCGTAGGTGGTGCCCGGGAGCGGATCGGGATCAGTGTAGGTGGTCGTGCCCGCCGCGAGGTCCGCAATCTCGGAGTAGGCGCCGAACCCGTCGCTGTACTCACGCCGGCGGTCGACCGTAATCCCGTCCTCGTTGTCGGCGGTATCGGTCCAGGTGAGATCGAGACTCGTCGCCCCGACGTTGCTGGTGGCGAGACTGCCCGGCGCGGGGAGGAGTGTGACCTCTTGGACCGCGACGTAGGTACCGGTGACGTGTTCGGTCTCCGAGCGGGCGCGGACGTCGTACTGCTCGCCGTCCGCGAGGCCGGTAAACGTCGCGTCGGCACCGCCCTGTGCGACGACGATGTCCGGCCCGAACGCGTTGCCGGACCCGGAGACGCGAATCTGATACCGGACGTCGCCGTAGTCCGCGACCGCCGCGTTCGGGGCCGTGAGTTCGTCCTCGACGGAGGCGTCGATCGGCGTGATCGAGTCGACGGTCGTGTCCGGGAGGTCGGTCGTCGCCTGTTTCGTCGACGAATCGGCGACGGTATCGGGATAGATCGCCCGGATTTTGACCGTGTACTGCTCGCCGTCGCGCTGCTCGGCGGTCGTGTACGCGGTCGTGTCGGCGGCGAGATCGCCTGACTCGTTGGTGTAACTCGACCCGCCGTCCGTCGAGAGGAGGACGCGATATGCATCCTCGTCGACGGCGTTATCGGTCCAGGCACAGTCGAGTTCGTCAGCATTCCCGTCACCGTTGTCGTCGACGACGCTCAGGGTATCAAACGTCGGTGCCGGGGCGTCGGTCGTCGCCGTGGCGGTATTGCTCTCCGCTTCGACGTAGCTGATGTACGCCGTGACGCGGTAGTGGTACTCGGTCCCCTCGGTGAGCCCGGTATCTGCGTAGCTCGTCGTCCCGGCGCCGAGGTCGGCGACACGGTTCGAGGCAACGGGGTCGACCGGTGTCGACCTCGATCGGTAGACACGGAAGCCGTCCTCGTTGTTCGACTGATCTGTCCACGAGAGGTCGATTTGGGACCCAGAGACGGCAGTCGCCGAGAGCGACGTGGGTTCGGTCGGGCCTTCGGTGACGACGACCTCGGCGACGCCGGTGTTTCCGCCGCCGGTCGTCGTGGCGAGGACGACGGCATCGCCGTGGGCTGCCTGCCCGCCCGGACTGCCAGCCTGCGGCGAGCCCTGCACATCGGCCCCATCACCGCCGTCGCCACCGTCGCCTGATCCAGCGCCGTCTTGGCCGTCGCCACCGTCATCCTCCTGGGCACCGCTGAAGTCGCCGGCATCGCCACCGATACCACCGAGGCCACCACCACCACCGCCGCCACCACCGCCACCACCGAGCTTCTCGTCGTTCGTATCGGCGTCGTCACCGCCACCACCACCACCGCCACCGACGACAGCGAGTTCGGCGCTATCAGCGACGCGAACGACGCCCGTCTCGCCACCACCGCCGCCCCCACCGGACGCCTGGTATGTCCCGCCGACGTAGCCACCCTCGCCCCCTGCGCCACCGTCGTCGAGTGGGCTGGCGCCCCCGCCGCCGCCGGAGCCTGCAGATGCACCCTCGCCCCCGGCGTCGGCGACGTGAATGTCGTAGTCCTCGCCACCATCGACTTGGACGAACGTCCGGATGAACCCGCCCGCACCAGCACTGGCGCCACTTGTGGTGCTCTCTCCGCCACCAGTCCCGCCGCCGGCTCCGGACAGTTCCAGGCCGATCGCGTCGACGTCGCTGGGGACGGTGTAGGTCGATGTGGAGTTGGCGGTGTTGTAGGTGGGCATCTTAGAGTTCGGAGCGAGCGATCAGCGTCCGCTCGGGCTGCGGGTCGATCACAGTACTCGCGGCGATCGGATCGAGACGAGTGACGAGGCCGCTCGGTACCTGCAGGTCGTCAGGACTGTACAGCAGCAGGTCGTCCCAGCCGCGATGGAGGGCAGCCTCGAGCTCGAACAGGTCGCCGCTCGTGGAGTCCTCGAAGATCAATCGCGCCCGGACCTGCGCGGCACCTGGGTAGCGGAGGTCGGCGTCGAACAGCTGCCAGTCCGAGACGCCGAGGGCGACGTCGGACCACGACCCGCTGGTGTAGCGTTCGGCCGAGGTGGTTTGATTCGCCTCGTCGAGCGTGACGCGGAGGCGGCCGTTCGAGAGGACGGCGTCGCCGCGGACAGTGTGGTCCGAGCGAAACACCTGTCCCCATGCGAAGTCGCCCTCGCCGTCAGTCCGGGGGCGCCCGTAGGTGTCGAACACCGCGGCGTCGATGTTGCCAGCTTCGGCGAGTGGGAGGTCGTAGACGAGATACGGACGCGTTCCGAAGCCACTCGGCGGCGCTTCCACGTCGAATCGATCCACGTCGCCGAACTCTGCCGTGACGGTGTCGTCGGCCGTGGCGGTCTGGGTGTCGTCACGAGTGTAGGTGAGCCACTGCACTTTCGCCGCCGAGGCGGGCACGCCGACGTACCCGGTCGTGTCGTTGCCCCAGGGATGCGGGCGCTCCTTGGGATTCGTGCCAACCGCGCGGCGGTGCGACGCCCGTGTCCCTTCCTTCGAGAGATCGCCGTCGAAGGCGAGTGCGCCCGGCGACTCGGGTCGGATGCGGCTGTTCGAGCCACGTTCGGGGGCGTAGTACCCATCCTCAGGTGTCGATGCACCCACCCCATACAGCACGACCGTATCGAGGGCGTCCGCCTCCAGTAACTCCGTCAGCTCTGTCGTTGCAAGTTCGGCATATTTGCCTCGGAACTGCCCTGCGATAGTAAACTCCCCCGGGCGCGTGCCGGTGGCCGTCACGTCGCCTGAGCCATCTAACCCGGCGAGTTTCGACAGTTGCTTGCGGACGTCAGTCCGCCCCGACGCAGGGTCGAACGCCCCGCTCGGGATGACGGCGGTGTAGAGACGGCGGTCAGTCATCGATTAGGTCCCCCGTGGGGTGCGGGCTTCGGCGTCGGAGTCCGAGCCGAGGTCGGCGACGGAGATCGCGGTGATCGAGCCGGTGAACTGCGTCGGCTCTTCGCCGGTGTAGGTGCCACTCGGTTCCTCGAGGACGACGTCCATCGGATCGTAGACACCCTGCGAGGAGTGTTGTCCCCAGGAGAGCGTCGCGACGCCGCCGCTTGCGAGCGGGCCAGCGAGATCCTCCGGGAGCGAGTCGATGCGGCTGTTCTTGAGCCAGTAGAAGAGACACTGGAGCTTGCGCTGGGCGTGTTCGCCAGTCGCGTCAGTCTTCGTGAGTGTACTCGCGTTACCGGTGTCGCCCCACTGGAGCGTGTTTCCCTGGAAGTCGGTGCCGCCCTCCCATGCCGAAAACGAGAACGTAACCGTGTGCTGTCCGGTCCCGGGGTCGATGACGACCTCCTCGTTGAGACCACCCTCTTGGCCGGTGATCTCGTTGTAGAAGGTGGTGAACAACTGCGCCGAGCCGCTGGCGATGGTCCCGGTGCGGATGCTCTGCTGGAGTTCCAGCGCCGGTGACCCGGCGACCATCTGAAAGACGCCGTCCCGAGTACTGCCGCTTCCGTCGGGGTCGCCAGTGACGCGGAGTTCGACGAGTTTCTCGTAGTCTTCGAGTTCCATGAGTGGCCGAATCTATTTTTTGTCGCTGCGGCGAACGGTCGCGTATGGAAATTTCGGATGTGGTGCTGTACGGTGGCCTGGGTGGGGGCGGCGGTATCGGTGGGTTGTATGTGGCGTACACTCGGCCAGACTGGTTCGTCGGCGTTCTCGCGGCTGGGTTACTCGTGTCGGTGTTCTACATCTACCAGCTCGAAGCGCGCCTCGAAGGAGCGTAGGTCACAGCCGCCCCGTCAGCTCTCGGCGGAGCTCCTCTTTCACCTCGCGCTTGGCCTGTTCCATCGTCCGGTCAAGTTCACGTTCGTCGACGCCCTCGGCAGTGACGTTATTCTCGACCGTCACGTTCGTCGGACGGGCGCTGATCGACTCGGTGTCCGAGGCAGTCGGTGTCGACATCTCCATCGCCCGGTTGCGCCGACGCCCGAAGTCTGGGAAATCCGGGAGCAGCTCCGACCGTGCGGCGAGCTGGGAGCCGATGGCCGGAAACCCGATCGACGAACCGGGCGAGCCGCTCGCCGTCCCGCCGCCACTGAGCGCACGCCGCGCCGCTTCGAGCGCGCCCACCCCTGCCGCCCCACCCACGACCTCCTCGGCCCCCACGCCCGATCCCCCACCAGCGGGGTCAGACGTCACCGCCGGCGAGTCATCAGCCATGAAGCGCGGCGCTCGCCACGCCGGCTGGTTCTGCGGATCCTCTGTCCCTGTCGCGCCAGTGGGTCGGCCGTCGCCGCTCGGGTCGGCCGTCGGGTTCGTCACCGGCGCCGGCGTGTCGTCGGTCGTCCGATCGTCGCCCGGGGACGGATCGGGCGACGGTGACGGGGATGGCGCTGGCGTCTCACTCGGAGTCGGTGACTCGCCCGGTGCCGAGATTTCGATCGGGAGCCAGTCCGGTTTGGGAATGGTCAGCGGATCCAGTGCGTCGGGGACCGGGAGCTCGACCGGGTCCAGCGCCCCCGGAACCGGCACGTCGACGGGGTCGAGTGGGGCCGGCACGGGGACATCCACCGGGTCGAGCGCCTCGGGGACGCCGAGCGGTGGGATCGATGGCGGGTCGAACTCGAAGTTCTGGAGGAACGAGACCAGGCCCGCGCCGAGGCCGCCGATGGCACCGAGCCCCAGCAGCGCACCACCGAGGGCCCCCCCGCCACCGCCGCGAAGGGCGCGGTCGAAGTTGCCCTGTTCCTGGGCGTCGACGAGGTCGCGGAGCAGGTCGTTGCGCGTCTCGGCGAGGCCGACGAGGTCGCTGGTGTGATCGACGATGTCGCGGCCGCCACTGCCGCCGGCGAGTTGGGCCGTGCCACTCGTCCCGCTGCCGACGCTGACCGCGACATCGCCCATCTCCGACTCGATCTCGTCGCGAGCATCCCGCAGCGAAGACTGGTCGACGGTGACCTCGAGCTCCACTTCCGAATCGAATTGTGTCATGTGAATGGATCAGCGGCCGGCATCGGCGGGTTGAAGATCGGCGCGAGGATCATCAACAGCTCCAGGTCACGCCAGCGATACTCCCGGACCTCGCGCGGATCGTGGCCGTGGATCATGGCGAGGCCGATGGCGTAGTCGCGGATCAGCTCTCGGTCGACTGTTCCTGTCGCTTCGCCGCGACCAACGCGCCGAAGCTCCGCCGCTCGCCGTTTCCCACTGACATGAGTTCGTTGATGCGGTCGTTGGCCCACTTGAGGTAGGGGACCGGGAGTTGCGACGTCGCTGAGAGGCGCTCCTCGAACGTCTCAGCATCGTCGACGTAGGGCGCCTCGACGGTGCCCTGGGCGACCATGTAGACGCGGGAGGCACCCTGCCCGGGCTCGACATCGGTGTTGCCGCTGGTCTCGGCGATCCGATCCTCCACCTTCCCGAACTCGCCGCCGTTCGGCGCCGCGAGCGTGACGGTCGTGTCGTCCCACTCCGCCAGCGCCCACTCGATGCCCTCGAGGCGGTTGTCGATACGCTTGCCCTGGTCTTCGAGGCCGTCGTAGGCGGGGTTCGACGGCTCGATGCTGGCGAGCTTCTCGGCGAGGTCCTCGCGCGCCTCCAGGAGGTCCTCGCGCTCGGCTTCGAGGTCGATGGTCGCGGTCTCAAGAGGCATCTACGCGACGCTCACCCCGTTGACCTGCCAGGAGATACTGTCGGTCGTGTCCGTCTCGGCGGCGACGAGGTCCGCCCAGGCGTGGGAGTTAGGCGTGACGTTCGCGAGGTTGTACGTCGCGACGGCCGTCCCGCCGGCGGTCGCGATGTCCAGCGCTGCGGAGACGCCACCGACCGAGTCCTGCGGCGCCGTCGACGACGACGCCCCGTAGGCGAGTTCGAGTTCGTCCGTCCCGGTGATGATGGCGTCCGTGTCCAGCGTGGCGTTGCACGGCCCGACGACGGCGTCGACGGGCGCGCGCTGCGCACCGCGACGGAACCGGGAGATACCGCTGATCGATAGCGTCGCACTCTGGAGATACGACCCCTGGGCGTTGCTGTCGATCGTCAGGCTGGTGCCGTGGTATGGCACCGAGGATCCATCCGAGACGGTGGTGACGCTGGATGGCGTGATCGACGTGTTGAGCGCCTCGTCGGCGTACGCCATCGTGAGGCTGTACCGGACGAGGCTGTCCTCTTCGTAGATGAGCTGATACTCCAGCGGGATGCACGCCTGGAGTTCGCGCTCGGCCGTCCCCGAGAGATAATCGAGGCCGGCGTAGACGCGCCCACTCGGCGCGGCGCCTGGCGTGAACCCTGTGCCGCCGTCGTTGAACACGAGGTTGTGAACCTGATCGTGGACGTCGTTCGAGATGTCGGCCTCGAGGGCGAAGGCGCCCTCGAGGCGCTGGGCGATGGACTCGACGGACTCTGTCTCCCCGACCGCCCGCGAGCGCTGGAGCGCGTTCGTCAGCTCCAGCTCCGTCACCGAGACGTTTCGTCCGAACTCGTAGTACGACGGCGTCCCGGGGAGGGTGTTGAAACTGTCTTCGACGACGAACGCGAGGCTCGCCGACCCCGCGCCCGTCATGCCGATTCACCTCGCGTCTGTGGTATCGTTGTCATGGTACTGAAATTACAGCGTCTCGAAGCCGTCGAAGGCGACGTCGAAGTCGTAGCGGTGATGCTCGGCCCAGTCGGCCATCGCCGGCACCTCGTTGGTGATCGTCAGGTGGGTGAACGAGACATTCGTGCGGCCCGCGTCGGGCCACTGCAGGGCGTCGTACAGCGTCGACCGAATCTGTTCGACCAGCGCGTCGTCGGTGCCCTGGAAGGGGACGCCGTCGTCGCCGGTCGGATCGACGTGGCCGTAGTTGCCGGAGTAGCCCTCGATACGGATACCGACGACCGACTCCAGGTCGAGGTTCGGCGCCGTGCCGATGTAGTCCCCGGAGCGGTCGACGAACGCCGCGCCGACGACGTTCGCGTCGCGAAGGTCCTCGGTTCGCTCGGTGGTCGCACCACCCATGTCGAAGTCGCCGCCGTCCTCGTACAGCAGCGAGTTATCGCGATCGACGCGCCGGAGTGGGTGGGCGTCCGGCTGGGCGTCGACGACGGCGCCGAGCTCGTCGAGGACGAACTCGACAGGCTTCGCGGTCATGTCTCCAGCAGCCTCCGGAGACCGTTGAGTGCGTCTCGGATCGCGCGGGACTCGGGGAGCCCCGAGACGTCGACGTCGGGGAGGAACACGCGCCACCCCGACTGGAAGCGACCGCCGGCATCGCGGGCCTGATCGAACTCTTGGCGCACCCACTGCGGGACGTCCGGGCCGGACCAGACGAACGAAAGGATGGGGTCGCCGTCGACGTGGTGATCGGAGGTGCCGAACTCCCATCGCGCCATCTGTTCACTTCGCCACCCGACGGTGATCGTCAGGCGGTCGCCCGTCCGCTCGACCTGGGGCTCGCCCAGCGAGTCGATCGTCGACTCAACATCGTAGCCGTGGCGCTCACCGTAGGCCCGCAGCCGTGTGTGGACGAGCTCGACGAACTCGAACACGAGATTCGCTCGCCGGCCGACGAACTCCCGTTCGGCCTCCTCGAGGATCGCCTCCTGGAGGTCGGTCTCGAACCCCGATTCGAGCGTCGCCATCACAGATCAACCTCGTATACGCCGAGGAGTTCCTCAGCCTTCGAGCGCATCTCCTCGGCCTTCGTCTCGGCGTTGTAGATGTTGGCGTTCTGTGGAATTTCGATGGTCGCTCCCTCGACGAGGTCGGCGCCGGCGCGGAACGCGATGCCCCGGCGAGCCGTCTTCGGGATCCCCTTGTGGCCGAAGTCGATATCGACGTAGACGGCGTTCGCGAACGACGGGATCTCGTCGTCCATCGCGTGGACGTCCAGGTACAGCTCCGAGACGCCGCCGTTGTTGACCCGGACCCAGAAGTCCTCACCACGATACTGGTTGCCGACGCCGCCGGAGTAGTCGTTCGAGCCGACCCAGTCGTCGAACCCACCCTGATCGTTCACGACGTGGAGCGCGTTGAGCGCCTGGACGTCGCGACGGTCGAACGTGATTCGCGTGTAGGCCGGCACCGTGTCGTCGACCGGCGGTTCGAGCGCTGCGGAGTCGCCGAACGCAAGGCGAATCTCCTGTTTGCGGTCGCGCCAGTCGAGGCGGCGCCGTTCGTGACGTGGGCCAGCCTCGAGGAGCGCGTCGCTGTTCCGCCGGGAGCGGTAGGTGTCCCACTCGCTCGCGCCGTGGACGAACCCGCCGTGGGTCGGGAGGTCGTGTTCGTCGTCCCGTGTCTTCGGCTCGGTTGGGAGCAGGTTCGAGCCGGCGTCCGGATCGTACCAGTGACGTTTGTACGTCTTCTCGAACCACTCCGTCTGGGCGGCGATGGCATCGGTGACGATCTGGACGTCCTGGGCGGCGTCGCCGGGGAGGTCGGCCTGTCGGAGCGCCCGACGGACGTCGTCGGTGGTGCAGTAGCCGGTGGGCATGGTCTACCAGTCCTCCTCCCAGTCGGTGGCGTACAGGACATCACCAGTCGTCCCGGCTTTGCCCATCGCCACCGCGATATCGTCACGAGGGACGTTGCGCTTGTCGTTGCTGGTGTCGCTGCTCGCTCCTCCCTTGAATTCCTTGCCAGTGGGCGTGAGTGTCGACGAAGAGAGTGCAAACGCCCCTGGTTCGGTTGCCGTTGAGGCGCTCGCCCCACTCCGATCGACGATGGTCGAGATGTCGCTCCGGGTTTCGATGACGCTACTTGTCGGCGTGAGCGGCGATGGCGTCTCCCACGAATCGCCACCCGAAAAGCTCACCTTCGCGTTCGGGAAGGCACTGATCGCAACGGTGACCGTCGCGTCAGACGTGTAGCTCAACGCCGTGAGCTCCTTGAGCTGGGTGTTGACGATCTGCCGGTTGGGGTCAACGCGGAACGCGCGGAGCGGCACCCACGCCCCGGTCGAGCCGACGGTATCCTCGAACGGCTCCGGCGGCTTGGTACGCGTCTGAGGGGTCGTCGTCCCGAGGTTGACCTGGGCGGCACTCCCGGCCGACAGGACTAGGTCCGATGTCGAGGCATCGGCCGTGACCGAGAAGTGGATCGGGAGGTTCCCTGTCCGCGGACCCAACGCATCGTCGACCGATGCAGTGACGATCGTCGAGTTCTCCTGGTCGCCGTCGTTCGAGTACGAGCGTTCCCAGTCCTGGCGGGTGATCTCGTACCACCCCGTCTGGAGCTTTGCCCGCGCGAGCGTCGTAACAGCTTCCCGGAGAGGGACGCCCTCTTCGCGGTAAATCTCGCTGCCGGCTCGTTCGAGGACCGCGTCGCCAGTCATGTCATCGGGATGGTCGCCTCGGTGTTCGAGGTACCACCCGTCCGTGCCGTCGTAGGCGCCGATACGGATGCGATCGTTGCCAGTGAGTGACTGGTTGGTCTGGAACGCCCACGTCACCGCCAGTTCGTAGGCGACGACGTACCGGGGGCGCTCGGCAGACTCGAGCGTCACCGTCTCGCCGGCCGCGGGCGACAGGTCGTGGGTGTCCTCGTCGTGCGTGTACTGCGGGAGGTCGTTGATGCCCGCTTCGTACTCGGGATAGATGCGCGAGCCGTCAGCGAACAGCCGCCACCGTTCCGGAGAGTACGGATAGTGCGCGGCGACGTCGAGGACGTTCGTCCGCGCCGAGATGTCGTTCCCGAACGCGTCCCGGGGCACGTCAGCCGCCCCCGGCCGAGAGGTAGATGTCGGCCGTGTCGCCCGCTCCACCGCTGCCGGTCGAACACCGGATTCGGACCCGTTCGACGCCGGTTTCGAAGATGTCGTCGTAGTCCGCGCTCCCAGTGTACTCCGTGCCGATGTTCTGGATCCACGACCCGCCCCGGGGCTTCGCGTCCCACTGGTACTGGGCCGTAGCGTCACCGCGGATGTGAACCGACACGATCGTCGCGCCGGCCATCTCGACTGCCACCGCGTTGCCGGCGTTCTCGATGTCGATCGTTTCTTCGGTCGCGGGGGGCACGGGTCAGTCCTCCAGTTCGGCGCGGCGCTCGTCGACCGCTTCGATCACGGTGTCGCTGGTCTCGGCGTCTGCGATCTCGTCGAGGTGGTCGTCGAGGCCACCCTCACGGACGGCGGCGGCGCGATCCTGGTAGTCGTTGTCAAGCCAGCCGTTGATCTCGAAGTCGTCACCGCTCTCGTCGACGTAGACGAAGTCGCCGCGCTCCTCGACGAGATACGTTGCCAGTTCGTCGTCGACGTCGGCCCGGTCACCGGCGCGGAAGTCCCGGTCCAGTGGGCGGATGTAGACCCACGCGCCACCGGCTTTCTCAACCGTAGGCATGGTCAGGCACTCCCGGTCGCGACGACGGCCCAGCCGCTCGCCGTGCCGTCTGTGTTGACGAGGGTGGCCGTCGCGCCGGCGCTGGTGATGTTCGCTGGCCCGGTCCCGACGAAGTCCGCGTCGTCGAACGACAGCGTCGGCGTGTTCGCGCCGCCGTTGTGGACGACCGTGACGCGATGGCCTTCGCGAGCGGCCGCATCGAGGTCGACGGTGTTGGTCCCGTCTGGGTTGACGAGGTAGAGCCGTGTGTGTTCCGCGACGGCCGCGGCGGCACCGTTCCCGGGACTGTCCGTCTCGGTGTACGGCGACGGATCGTCCTCGAAGTGGTCGCGGATCCGGGCGTTAGTGGTCGTCATCGGGGATCACCCGATGTTCTGCACGAGGACACCAGCCTGCAGTTCCTTGATCTGGAAGTCGAACTGCCCCTCCATCCAGTTACGGGAGTGCAGCCGGTTCTCGTGGACCTTGTCGGTGTCCGTGGTCTGATCGACCTCCATCTGCTCGAAGAGACCGAACGCGAGGTTCGAGGGGTCGGTGAACATCGCGTAGCTGTCCGGCCAGCCGTTGACGCCGAGGACGGTGTAGTCGAACGGCGTGATGTCGGAGTCGCCCATCACGACGGCACTGCCGAGAGCGTCCTCGCGCTCGGTGAGCGAGTAGACGTACTCCTGCAGCTTGTTCGGCGACATCATGAACACCGGCTCGACCTGGTCGCTGTTGCGGTAGCGGGGGTCGAGCTTCTGGATGGTGTCGTTGAACATCTGCGTGTCCGGCGGTGCCGACACCATGTCGACCGACGGCATCGTCGTGAGTTCACCACCGGGCGTGTCCTCCAGGCCGATCCGGTCGGAGGCGGAGTCCTCGCCCTCGGCGATGGCGAGCCAGCCGTTCCATGTCGAGTCGAGGTCGGCGGCGCCGCCGATGGACTGCAGGTTGCCGCTGTCGGCGTTCGCGCGGATGCCGATCAGGCCGGCGTCGTTGCCCCACCGCTGGATGAACTGATCGACGATGTAGTCGCCGAACTGGTCGGGACCGTAGTGAGTGTTCTTGAGCGCGTCACGCTCGGGTTCGACGAGGATGTAGTACGACTGATCGGTCGCGTTGAACTTGACGTACCCCGAGTCCACGGCGGAGTTCGAGGTGCGCGAGCCCTCCTCGTCACGAGCGCTCCCGGAGAGGATGGGCGTACCGAACTGCGGCACGCGCATCTCCAGCCGGGGGAGCGTCATGGTGTCGGCCATCCCGAGGATGCTGATCTCCTCCTGCATCCGCTCGAGGAACTCCTCGGTGACGTCGACCGGGAGCTGGAAGCCGTCCAGCGTCGCGAGGTCGACGTCCTTCTGCGAGAGCGTGGCCTGCTGGTTCTGCTGTCGGACTGCGTCGATAGTGTTGCTGCTCATGTGTGGTCTCCGTTAGGAAAGGGCCTTCCCGAGGTCATCGAGCCCCGTCTCGCCGCCCTCCTCGTCGCCCTCGGTCGACGCTTCGAGCTGGTCCGAGGAGACGCCGGACTGGCGCGTGATCGTGTCGATGCGCTCGGCATTTTCCTGCTGCTGGGCCGCCAGCGCCTTCGCCCATTCGGGGGCGTCGGCCAGCGGGTCATCGTCCTTGTCTGCATCGCCGTCGCCATCGCCGTCGGCGATCTCGTCGATGCGCTTGCGGTTCTGTTCCTGCTGGTCCCGCAGGTCCTTCGCCCACTCAGGGGCGCCGTCCCACGGGTCACCGTCAGAGGTGTCGTCGTCGGTCATGTCTGTGGTGTCGTCGTCGGTCTTCGTGTCGCCATCGTCGTCCGGGGTGTCGCCCCCGGTGGCGTCTTTGGCAGACTGTTCGGTGGGTTCATCGGCGGAAGCGGTGCCATCGTCGGATCCCATCAACGCCGAAAGGAACGCCTTGCCGGCGCGGGCAAGCGTCGACTGCTTACCCGGATCACCGGCGCCGTCGACCTCGATGGCGCGGTTGAGTTCGTCCCAGAGGCGCTCGGCTTCGGCCTCGGAGTGCCCCCGATCCATCGCTTCGTCGATGAACGCGTCGCGGTTGCCGAGGTGGTCGCCCAGGCGCTTCATCGCCTCCGTCTTCGTGTCGAGGATCTGCGCGTCGGGCACCGCGGGGATGTCGACGGCACTCACCTCGCGGATGATGCCATCGGTGAGCTCCCAGACCATCGCATCGTCCGGGAGAGCATCCGGAACGCCGACGTCGTCGACGGCGTCGTCTTCCCCGACTACGTAGGGGCCGTTCCACTCGACTTGGATAGCGCCGATGGAGTAGCCTTCGAGGATGCCGTCCTCGACGAGCCCCCAGGCGCCATCGTCGTCGAACTGCCATTCCTGGACCCATGCGCCGGCGGCGACCTCGGTCCCGCCGATCGTCTCGCTCTCGTCGAGGACCTCGTTGCGTTCGAGGTGCATCCAGTCGTCGGGCCACGCGGCGTGCATGATGCCGCCGCCGGCCTCACCGGCTTCGACGAACGTCGCGAACTGGTCGGCGAACGACCGTATCGTCTCCTCGCGAGCGAAGTCGTGCTGGAGGTCTGCCTTGTCGGGGACCATCACGACGCCGGCGGCGATCTGCTCGTCGGCGTCCTTCGCGACGAAGTCGACTTCCTTGCGGAAGGCGTCGCCACCGGCTTTCGTCACCGGCGGCATGGGTTAGTCCTCCTCTGCATCATCGTCGGCGGCGTCCGCGTCGGCGTCCTTCGTTTTGTCGAGAGACTTGGCTCGACCGGTCGAGAGGACGCCGCGCTTCTCGCCGCGCTCGTGGTTGTTGTCGGTCATGTGTCGGTTAGAATCCGTCTCGCCCGGTCGAACCTCACACAGGGGAGTCGGGCGCTCCCTGGATCATCGGTGGCCGTCTACGTCGGGACGTCGTCCGGAACGTCCTCCGGATCCGGCGATGGCCCCTCGGGGAGCCGATCATGGAAGTTCGTGATCTCGATGTACGGGTATGAGAGCCGGATGTTGTCGTAGTGGTACGACCCCGCGGAGCTGGCGTTCACGAGCCCGCTCCACTCCGTCGCCGGGACGTCGACGTAGGCGTACAGACTACTCTGGCCCTCGCGTTTGAATGACAGGAACAGTTCCTGCTCGCCGAAGTCGTACAGCCCCTCATCCAGATTCGAGCTGTCGAACTGCGTTTGCTCGATCGGGTCCTTGGTCGCGAGGTCGGCCTCGACATCCCCCCAATCGCGTTCGCCGATCTTGTTCTCGGGCGGGGGGAGTTGGGCCTCGGCAGTCGGGGCTGTGGGTTGGTCGGTCTCTTCGCTGCCGACGTTCGCGACGAGCGTGTCGCCGTCGACGGGGTGATCGTCGGGGAGCGGGTCTTCGCCGATCATCTCCAGGGCCCGGTCGACCGGGATGGCGCCCCGAACGGCCTGGATCTTCCGCCGGGCGATGTCGGCGTCCTGCTTGGGCTGATCAGCGCCACGCAACTCGAACTCGACAGTCCAATCGAGGACGTCGAGGGCTTGCTGGTGAAGGATCTGGTAGAGCCGCGCCGCGAACTTGTGCTGTTCGGGTTGGATCACCTCCAGGGCGAACTCCCGGTCTTGGACATCGGAGTTCGACCGGTTGCTCGTCTCAGTGTTGCCGATCTTGATCGGTGGGAGTTCGAGGACTTTCGCGATCTCGTGTTCGTTCTTCTCACGGAACAGCCGGAAGTCCATCTCCTCGCTGATGCCCTGACCGAGTGGCTCCAGTTCGATTTCGACGTCCTGGTCGAGTTTGGACTGGAACTTCTCGACCTCGAGGATGACCGCGCGGTGGGACTCTTCGCGGAGCCCGTGGAGCATCTGCTTGAGGTCGCGCTTGGATTCCTCGGAGAGCTCGCCGCCGGTGACCTTGATGACGAACCGCGGGATCGTGTCGTTGTCGAAAAAGGCGCGGTTGTAGTCCTTTGCCGCCTCGTCGGCACTGATCGTCCGGATGGCGCTGACCCAGTCGGGGATGCCGTAGTCGTCCGCCAGCGGCGACGGGTTCGCGAGGAAAATGAGTTCGTTCGCCGGCGCGTTCGGGAGGCGCTCGGCGCTCCCGACCGCGACCTCGCCCGTCTCGCGATCGACGAACAGCGGTTCGCGGCCGTCGTCTTCGCCCTGCCCACGGTAGCGGTCGCCGGCCTCGCCGAAGTAGCGCCGACGTCCATCCCGCACCTGGACGTAGCCACGACTGGCGTGCTCGGCGGTCTCGTCGTTGTCGATGAAGCGCCCCTCTTCGGGGTGGCGGGGTTGGTCGAAACGACTCTGGGGCTTGCGTACTCGGACCGTGTTCGCGGGGACGTGCGCGAGGCCGACCGGGGTGCCCTCCATGTCGACGAGGATTTCGAGGCAACACCAGCCGACGAGGTGGTAGTCTTGGCGGGCAAGTTCGAGGACCTCTTCGGGCGTCGTGGGCTCGGCCGATCGGCGGGCCTTGGTCTGCCACCGTGACCGACGCCCGCGCCAGAACTCCCGAACTGTCTCGCGTTCCTCCTCGCTCGCGTCCTCGGCGTCGACGTCGGCGTGCGGGACGATCGAGAAGCCATACCCCACCTCGTAGCGGGCCTTCTTCCGGATCCCGACCGCCAGCGTCTCGTTGAGTTCGAGGAACGACGCGAGCCGATAGGGGTTGTACGGGGGCTTGATGCCCGTGCCGTGGACTTGGATACGCCGGTCTGGGAGTTGCGTACTGGACCGAGCTTTCGACATCGCGTCGGCTGATTCGATGCCCGAGACGTGGACCTTCGCGGGTTCGTCCTCGCTCATGTTAGAGATAGCTCACTCCGTTGGCGTCGTCGTCGACGTCGTCGTCGAGGGCGCCGATACCCTCCAGGTGCCGAATCCCCTGCTCGGCCATGTACCACGCCGCGATCAGGTCCGGGGTGTGTCCCTCGAGTTTCCCGTCCTGCAGGGTCAGGCTCATCGCGGCTTGGATGAAGTCCTCGGTGCCGGCGTGGCCACGATAGAACTGGATGCCGCCGTTCTCGACGAGCCGGCGAAGGCGTGGGATACCGTTCTCCCAGCTGTGTTTCTTCCCGGTCGTCGCGATGCCTTGGACCTTCGCCCGCAGTGAGGGCGAGAACTCGATGGCGTCGTTGGCGACGTACTGCTGCATCCCGTTGTCCTCGATCACGACGACGGCCGGGTCGTAGCGCTCGTCCAGGTCGGCGAGCGTCGCCTTGACCTGCGAGGGCGACATCCCTTGCTCGGCGACGGCGTCCAGGAGGCGACGTCGGCCATCCCGACCGACGCGGAACGCGACGAACGCCGCGTCGTCACCGGTCGGGGACTGCGCGGGGTCGTGAGCAACGACGGTTGCCTCGCCGGCGCCGGGAGTGAGTCGCCGCGGTGGTTCCTGCCCGCGAATCGAACAGCCACCATCGTCGACGAGGCGGTTGACGTCGGCCTCGTCGATCAGGTTGCCCGACGCCCCCCGGATCGTGAGCGTGTACTCGCGCCAGAAGAGGTAGTCCGCCATCTTCGAGCGCTTATCAGCGAGCCACTCCGGGCCACGAGCCTCGGGCCACAACAGCTGCAGGGTGCCGCCACCCCACGGATTCTCGACTGCGGTGTAGAAGTCCTCGTCGGGGCGGCGTGCCTGCCAGTCGTCGTCCTCGCGGAACTCTTGATCCCAGATGTCGAGGATCGCCGGGAACTCCCGCAGCGCGTAGCCCTCGTAGTCGCGGTAGTGGTCGTAGATGTCGTTCGGACGCTTGCGCGTCCCGACGATCACGGTGCGGCCGTCGTCCTTGACCATCGGCTGGGCGACGCCGTCGACCCAGTTGAGGACGCCCTCGGTGCTCCCGTCGCCCTGCTCTTTGATGATGTCGTCGAGGATAAGCAGATGCGCGCGGGCGCCCTCGATGGCGCCCTTGAGCCACCCGGTCGTCAGCGAGGAGCCGTTCGCGAACTCCTTGGTCTTCTTCGAATCCGTCTCCCGGGGCTTGTTGCAGTTGATGAGCCACGGGTTCCGCTCGATCACCTTGTTGAGTTCGCGGTCGGCCTTCTCGTAGGCCTGCTCCTGGGTGTTCATCGCCCAGATGACGCGGTAGCCATCGAGGTACTCGAGGCAGGCAACGGCGAAGGCCGTGATGATGGTCGTCTTCAGACCGTCGCGATGACAGAGGAGGGCGAGATCGCCGTCGACGTCCGCTTCGCCGGCGAGGTGCCGGAGCCACTGGTCGTGGTGCTCACCAAGGGGCGCCCAGTCGTCGTACTCCTCGGCCATGTACCCCTGGGTGAGCTTGTTCGCGAAGTCCAGCCAGCACCCATGCTCGAAGGGGTTGTAGGCGGCGCGAAGTTCTGCGCGGGAGACGTCGACGTCGACGGTGTCGGCAGTTCTACTCATCGTCGAGGTCAGCCTCCCGGATCGCCGCTGCGGCCTCGGCGTCGAGCGAGAGCGTCGTCTCCATCTCGCCGTCGACGGTCATGTTGATGTCCGTCGAGTAGACCCCGAGAACGTCCGCCTTCTCGCGCTGGTAACTCGCCTGTTCCTTGCGGGCCATCGCCTGTCCCTTCGGGTCGTCGACGTCGCGTTCGAGGCCGATCGTTGCGGGCCGGAACTCTGGGAGTGTCCCTGGGCGAGCGGGGTAGCCACCCCGACGGGCCCCGGCGGGGTACTCCTGGCCAGCCTCCAAGTACCGATCGTCGGTGACGAAGACGACGATGGTGTCGCGGTCGTCGGCCCAGTCCGGCCGGCGGCCGTCGCCGGGCGGGGCACGCTCCCAGTCGGCAACGCGCAGACCATCCTCGTGCTCGGAGACCGTCCGCATCTTTGGGACCATTGCCGTGATCTTCTCGTCACGCGTTGCCTCTGCCTCGGCTTCGCGAGCGCGCTGGTAGAGCCGCTCGTAGCGCTCCGCGGACTGTAGGCGGACATTCGCGTGCTCCTGCTCGATCTGCTCGATGACCTCGTCGGCAGGTTCAGAGTTGAGATACCCACGGATCGTCGACAGGGCGTACTCGCCGATGCCCTCGTCGACGAAGCGCTCCCGAATCTCCTCGGGTGAGAGATTGTCGAGGTGGTGCCACTTAAGCGCGAGCGTGACACGGCGTTCGTAGGTGGCCATCGGTATGGAAACGTTCTGCAGTCGTGAGGGGTGATTTATAGTTTAAATACGGTTTTCGTGAGCGCGGTGTCGCTGGGTAGCCGACGGCGTATCGGTGTCAGGATAGCGAGGAGTCCACCGATGCGGCGCCGTCGCGAACAGCGGTGTCACGGCGTCACCGGCAGTGTGGTATCGGAGCGAATCCATGCAGTCGGGCTCTCGACGATCTTGTAGCAGTCGTCTTCAGTCCAGTAGGCGTCAGGCATCCTCGTCGCCGCCGTCGCCATCGGAGGCCTCGGCGTAGGCGCTGATCTCCTGGGGCTTCACGCCGGCGCGCTTGCCGAACCACGCAGCCATGATCCGCCCGAGCATCGCCGAGGGGATCGCACCGAGGGCGACGCCGAGCAGGAGGAGGTGGACGTCTTGCATGAGTTCACTCGGCGGATTGGTTGATCAGATACTCCATGCCCTCGGGCCCGGAGATGATCAGCGCCATGATCGCGAACGTCGCGAGTGGGGGTGCCCCCAAGGACATGGCGTAGACGCCGGCGGCGGCGCCGACGAGTTGGGTCACCGCCTTGACGGTCTTGAACGTCTTGAGGGTCATCCCGTAGCGGCTCCTCAGGCAGTGATCCAGGTGGTCGTTGTACGAGTCGAGTTCTTGTTTGAGTGACTGTGGCGGCGTAGACATGGGTGCATCCGCGGAGGCCGCTCCCGGGGAGTCGAACCCCGGGCGCGACGCAGTGAGCCCGTAGACCGGTTATCCCGGTCCCAATAGAGCATCCGTCGCGCAGCCCGTAGCGGCAAGGCGGGCCGAAAGGGGAGTGGACCGTCGAATCCGGTCCGAGTGTGCGGTATGGCACGCAACCAAGCGATCGGACTGACAGACGTAGCCGGCAGTATGGAGGGGCCCGCTCGTGCGACTCAGCGTCCCTCGCCTACTGCGTAGTGGTGCAGTCAGCGGGTCATCGGGCGTCCTTGAGCGCGCGACCGACCGCGAGTTCGAGGTCGGTGTCGGCCCACAGCTCGTCGACGAGCGTGACGATATCGAGGCGATCGTCGCGCTTCCCGTGCTCGCGGAGATACGTGACGGCGAGCTTGAGGTACCAGTGGTAGGGGTGCTCGTCGCGGAGCCAGTCTGCGTCGACGTCGTGCTCGACGGCCGAGCAGCGACACTCGACGCCGTGTGGACCCGCCGTTGCGTGCTCGGTGAGGTGTTCGTGACCGACGACCGCCTCGCGGATGAGTGCGGTCCACCCCGCCTGCCGGGCGTACTCGTCGCTCGGTTGCTCGACGTCCTTCCGGAGGCGGAAGCAGGTCCCACAGAACCGATGGTCGTGTCGGAGGTCCCGCAGCAGCGCGGCGCCGGCGGCGCGGTTGGCGCACTCTTCGGAGCAGTACGATCCAGCGACCGACGTGTACTCGGTACGGGTCTCGTTGCACTCGTCGCGAGCGCAGTCGTACTCCTCGGGCTCGACAAAGCGGATGGTCATGGCGAAAGAACAGGCTGGAGGGCCACCGCCGCTGTGAACGACGGATCGGGGCTCGGTAGGGGTACGTGACATCATACTCACCGATGGTAGTTATACGTCCGGAGACTGCTCGATTTGGGCAACGACCTGGGTGAGGTCGTCAGATTTGCGACTCTTATGGATCCAGTGCCCACTTTCGAGAGTGTCCAGGGCCCGATCGAGTGTCGACTCGGCGAGGTACGTTTCTTCGAGGAGCGCCTGCCGCGTGATCGGCCCGGCCTCGTCGATGGCGGTGTAGACGTACTTGCAGCTGGGCGGGAGGTCCTCGAACTTACTCGGTGCCGAGGACGCGCCCCCGGTCACCCGCCTGTACCACCGGGGTCGACCCCCCCAGATCCGTCGCCAGTCTCCGCTGACGAGCCAGCGCCAGCCGTCTCACCTCTATTCGGCGTTGTAGCGGTGGACGTTTCGGGTGAAGTGCGGAACTCCCACGTATAGATACTACTACGGGACAGTTCCGCACTTTCCGCAGCGCTCAGATCATCGACATCGACGCTGTCCAGTTCCACCTCACCGTGGTCGTTTACCCGATGCAGACCGTCGTCGCGCCAGACGAACCCACAACCCTCCGTCTCGCGGGCCACGAACTCACGGTCACGCAGCGTCGACAGATGATCGCGGACCTGTCGTTCGCCGATCTCGACACTCGGGTGCTGTGCCACCTCGGCGGTCGTCCACGTCTCAAGGTCGCGCACAGCGTCGACGACTTGGCGCATCCCCTCACTCCAGGTCTTGATGACTCGCCCTTCACCAGCGACCGGCACCCAGTCGGGAAGCGTGTTGGTGTGGACGTAGACGACGGCGCCGTTCCCGTCCCGCCCGAACCGCATCGCCGCCTGGAGCGTTTCGTGTTCCCGCATGTGGGTCAGGACGTCATCGCCGAACTCGCCGTAGGAGAGCTCGGCGCCCTTCCCGTCACCGCGCTCGACGGCTTCGCCGGCGTAGGCGCCCCACTTCTTGACGTACCGGTCACCGTAGTGCTGGCTCCCGATGACGGCGCCGACACGGGTCTCGGCGAACTGATTCGAGCCGAGGACGTTCCCGTAGTGCTGGCTCTCCGCGATGTGGTCGTCGACGCCGGCGTCGGCGTAGGCCTGCTCGGCGGTCGTCGTCGTGATCACGGCGGGGCGCTGGTCGTGCGCCTCTCCGATCGCCTCCAGGAGGGCAGCGTCGCCGTCGACGTCGACGTTGTCGCCGTTGTAGGGTTTGATCCACTCGGTCGTCCGGATGAGGTTCAGGTTCAGCGCGTCGCGAAGATAGTCCGCGCGCTCTCCGTCCTGGAGGACTGGCCGGTGGTTGAGGTCCTCACCGAGGACGAGGTTCCACATCGCCTGCGTGGGCGTCCCGTCGAGCGCGACGACGCCGCGCGTGTAGCCGAGGTCGGGCGGTGAGAGAACGCGCACGACACCTGTCGCGCGGTTGAACAGCCCGATGCGGTCGTGATCGGGGAAGGGGGCCCGTTCCCAGCCGTTACCGAGGTCGTTCTCGGCGCCGGCGAGGATGGTAAACGTTGCGAGGGGCGCCGCGGCGTGGCCCTTCCGGTCCATGAACACCTGGTCCGCGTCGGGTTCGAGGTCCTGATCTTGGAACCACGCCAGCGCGTCGGCGCGGCGCTGCTCGTCGTGGCGCCCTTCGATGAGGTCGGTGTAGTCCTCGAACGGGAGGGCGTCGTGACAGGCCAGGTAGTAGCTGATCGCGCCCTCGAGGCCGAGGTCGAGATGCATCTCGTAGGTCGAGCCGGGGAACTCGTCGAACACCGCGGTCCGTCCCTGGCTGACCTTCGCTTTGTGGGCGTGGGCGTAGTGGCCGATGAGGACGTCGTAGTCGTCGGGGTCGAAGTCCCACTTCGCCGCGTAGGGGCATTTGCCCTCGCGCTGGCAGGGCAGCGGTTCGCCGAGTTCGGTCTCGGCGTGCATATGAATCTCCTGGGGCGTGGCGCCGCGAGTGTACCAGTCGCGCGCCCGCTCTTTCCACTCGGCGCCGTACTCGCCGTTCGCCGTATCGCAGTCGTGGGTGAACGACGGGAGGGTGTAGTGATCGAGGCCGTGCTCGTCACACCACTCGCGGAACTGCTCGTACTGCTCGACGCGCCCGCGACCGGTCAGCATCGACATCGGTTCGCCGGTCCGAGCCGCGGCCGCGATGCTCCCGTAGGACTTCCCCATCGTCGGGAGTGCCTCGATCAAAACGCGGTCGAAGCCTTCGTAGGCGTCGGCGATCGCGTCGACGGTCCGCTCCCGTGCCTCGTCGATGGTAAGCGAGACATCGCCGCCGGCGTGGCGCCAGTCCCATCCACTCGCGGCGCCGCGGAGTGCGGGGTACTCGGGAAGGACGGCCTCGGGGACGGCATCCCCACTCGACGCGCCGGCCTGTAGTGTCGGGATATCGAACCCCAACTCCCGCAGGTGCTCGACGCCCCGGAACCACTGCGCCCCCGTCGCTCGCCGCGGTGAGGCGTTCGCCGGCGTCAGTTCGCCGAGGTCGATCAGCGCCATCACCACCGGGCCGCCATAGCCACCACGGTCGCCGGTGTCCTGCCAGATCTGGTCGTCGACGATGTTCGCCGTCCCGTTCGAGTTCCGGCCCCAGGTGGGGTAGAACGCCCGGTAGCCGTCGCTCGTCGAAACGTCGCCGTTCCAGGCGTGGACGATCGTCCGCTCGGCGACACGCCGGGCGTCGATCCGATCCAGCGCCGCGAAGAGGTCCCGGATGTCGGTCGCGGTCTCGTCGGTGTGTGTGGCTTGGGGGTCGTACGCCTCGGCGTCGAAGTCGGCCTTCGCAGCGGCCGGGTCGGCGTCGGCGCGCTGGCTCGTCGCAACCTCGTCGTTCGCCTCCAGGAGCGCGTCGAGGACGTCGGCGTTCCAGTCGCGCACCTCGGTGGGCGTCCCGGCGACGTGGGCGCCGGTCATCACGCAGACGCGCTTGCCGGGGTAAATCTCAACGCTCGGCAAGTCCTCCTCGTCGTTGCCCCCCCACGGTTCGTCGTCGAGTTGCCACGCGGCCTGTTTCACGCCCTCGGGGAGGTCGCCGCGGTAGATGGCGTGGACGCCGGCGCCGGACTGGGAGACATCGGCGTAAGTCAGGCCCAGGTGTTCGAGGATTGCGACGAACGCGGGGTGGACCTCGCCCGTCTCCGGATCGCGAACGTCATCGCCGTCGACGTAGGCGTAGGGGTCGTCGGGCTGCTGCAGGAACGCCCGGCCGTCGAGGCGGGGGTCGATCTCGGCCATCCCGATGGTCTCGCCGTCGACGTAGTTCTCGGTGTACCCCCACTTCCGACGGGCGTCGCAGTCACACTCTGCGGCTGTCTCCGCGTCGTGACTATCGCGCGTACACGGTGCTGGCGCGTCGCGGTCGCCCCACGGCGCGAAAGGCTTCTTGTCGATATGTCCCATCCACTGCTCCCGGTCGAGCAGTTCGGCGGGCCAGATGCCGTTCTCGGGGCCGATGAAGTCGGCCTCGTCCCAGGCGCCGGCGTGGTCGTGATCGGTGCGGGGCTCGTGAGCGGGGTCGTCGTCCGGGAGATGCTCGGCGCACAGCGCACAGGAATTGGTCGGGTCGACGGCCTCCTGCTCGCAGCTGGGGAGTGTACACTGGCGCGCGGGCGGAACCGTCACGGCGACCACCCCTCCCAACGAAATACGATCCGGTCGTGTAGTCGTCCAGGGGGCGATTCTGGTTTGTCGGGCGGTAAAATGTAGTAACAGCTTTTGCACAGTGGGAATCTGTCGGATTCCGAAGGTGGCTTCCCATGCGATGTCAACTCATACTTAATCCAGTCTCTCTCCGGGAGCTCGCTCCCGCACAGAGTGCAAATTGATGGGACACCGTCGCCTGTCTTCACCTGATTTTCGCGGCGTTTTACAAGAAGCGGGCGTCGGCAGTCCTTACAAAGACCGCCGCACAACCTTCCGCCCGAATCGGAGAGTGCATCAACGGCATCCCAGGCCAGTCCACCACAGATCACACAGATATCGGCGTCATGAGCCTCGGCGTGACAGTCGGCGCAGAGGGTCGTGAGATTCTCGGCGTCGTGCGAGCCGCCTTCCGAGACGGGCTGGATGTGGTGAGCGTGGAGCTCCGTGCCCTCGGCGCCGCAGTTCTGGCAGGTGTGGTCGTCGCGACGGTAGACATCCCGCCGGCGTTGGTCCCAGTCGTCGGGATAGTCGGTCACCGCTCGTCACCTCCCCAGTCGGCCCAGGTGGACTGGCCGTCGACGTCGGGACGCTCGACCTGCAGGTCGGGGACGTTGGTCGTTGTCTCCTCACCAAGGGGCGTGTCGTCGACGACGTCGACGGTCTCGCCGTCCCCTTGCCAGTGCGGAGCGTCACCGAGATACTGGACGGTGCCGTCCAGGGCGGGGCCCTCGTAGGAGCGCCCGCTCATGCCGGGCACCCCCTGCAATCCCCAGAATCAGTAGACTCAATTTGCCCGAAATCAGGCGTTTCAGGCTTGGATTGTACACAATTCGTGGTTAGCCAGGGGTGGGATTCGAACCCACGAAGTCTCGATTACAAGTCGAGTGCATGAACCGCCCATGCTCCCCTGGCACCGAGACAGGTTATCGGTCCCTGCGCGGGCGTTTATCGTTTTCGACCTCCCGCTCGAACTCGATCCGGTGACGTCGGTAGCCGCGCCGTTCGTAGAACTGGATGGCGTCCGCGTTGGCGGCCAGTGCTTCGAGAGCGACGATGTCGACTCCTCGGTCACCGAGCGCCGCCTCGGCCGCGTCGAGGAGACGGGCGCCCACGCCTTCCTCTCTCCACGCCGGCCGCACGTAGAGGTCGCGGACGACCCCCCGAGTGCAGTCCTGTGCCAGCGGGCCACGTTCCACGTCGAACCGGACGAACCCCACGAGTTCGTCGTCCGCGCGGGCCACGGTGAGCCCGCCTTCGACTGCGTGCTGGGCCATCGACTCCCTGACTGCGTCGCGGCTCTGTGCCGGACGGAGGTGAGCGCCGTAGGGACGCTGCTCGCGCGCGAGCGCCATCCAGAGGTCGGCGACGGCGTCGGCCTCGGTGGAGTCTGCCGGTTCGACCGTGACCATGCCGTGGGCTAAGCGGACAGCAGGCAAGTCAGTTCCGCCGGCGTGTCGCCCCCGGATTCGGCGCGAAGACGGAAGAAAGGTTTATGCCTGCGTCACGTCCGCACACAGCACGAGAACAAATGGCATCGGGAACTGAAACTGGGGTTACAGAACGCAGACAGTGGCTGGAGATGGCGGTCGACCGGCCGCTGACGGTCGTTTTCGCCGCTCTCGGCCTGTTACTTCTCGGCTCGCTCGTCTGGGGACTACTGGTCTCCGGCGCCGTTACCTTCGCGCGTCTCGGCTCGCTCGTCTGGGACGGCGTGATGCGCGGCCTCGTGATCGGGCTGGCCGGGGTCGGCCTGTCGATGACCTACAGCATCCTGAATTTCGCGAACTTCTCGCACGGGGATTACATCACCAGCGGCGCGTTCGCCGGGTGGGCAACGACGTACGCCATCGCCGGCCTCGGCCGCGCCGACATCGGCTCGCTCCTGCTCGTCGGCGCCGGGGGCTCCGTCCTCGGCGGTGCCCTCGGTATCGGCGTGACGACGACACCCGTCGCGGTGGCCGCCGGCGTCGTCGTCGCCGGAGCTACGACCGTCCTCCTCGCGCTCGCCATCGACCGCGTCGTCTACAAGCCCGTCCGCTCCGAGAGCGGGATCACCCTGCTCATCACGAGTATCGGCGTCGCGTTCGCGCTCCGCTACCTGATCCAGTTCGTCTTCGGCTCCAGCGTTCGTGGCACGACCGCCGCCGGATCGATCCCACAGATTCCGCTCTACTTCATCGACGGCGTCGTCCGGATCGACGCCCACGACATCACGCTTCTCGTCGTCGCCGGCGGGTTGATGCTCGGGGTCCACCTCCTCCTCCAGACGACGAAACTCGGGAAGGCGATGCGCGCCATGTCCGACAACGAGGACCTCGCACGCATCACCGGCATCCCGACCGAACGGGTCGTCCGCGCGACGTGGATCATCGGCGGCGGCCTCACCGGCGTCGCGGGCTACGTGTTTATTCTCTGGAAGGGGACACTCGGCTTCAACGACGGCTGGCTTCTCCTCCTCCTGATCTTCGCGGCCGTCATCCTCGGCGGCATCGGCTCTATCTACGGCGCTATCGCGGGCGGCCTCATCATCGGCGTCGCCGCCTCGATATCCGTCCTCTGGATTCCTTCCGCCTTCTCCCGGGCTGCTGCCTTCGTCGTCATGATCGTCATCTTGCTCGTCCGTCCGCAGGGGCTGTTCTCCGGGAGGTCGACCGCATGAGTGCGCAAGCACCGACGGACACGCTCCGCCGTCTGTGGGCACAGGACGTGGTCAAAATCGCCGCCCTCCTCGTCGTCATCTACGGCAGCTACCTCGTCAGCGGCCTCGTCCTCGGCTACAGCGTCCGCGGACAGCTCAACTCGCTCGCCTCGCTCACCTTCTACATCGGCGTCTTCGCCACGCTCGCGCTCGCCCTGAACCTCCACTGGGGGTACACCGGCCTGTTCAACATCGGCGTCGTCGGCTTCATGGCCGTCGGCATCTACGTGATGGCGTTCGTCTCCAAGCCGCTGTACGGCTCCGGCGGCGCGGCGCAAGTCGGTGGCCTCGGCCTGCCGATTCCGGTCGGGATCCTCGCCGGCATGGTCGCCGCGGCGATTCTCGGGTTCGTCGTCGCGTTGCCGGCGCTCCGGCTACGCGCCGACTACCTCGCCATCGTCACCATCGCCATGTCCGAAATCGTCCGCTTTGGCTTCCTCTCCTCGACGTTCCAACAGTTCCAGATTCCCCACACGCTCTCGGGGGAGACCACCCGCGTCGGCTTCGGCGGCGGGAGCGGCCTCATCCTCGATTTCCCCGACCCCTTGCTCGCGCTCATCGACGCGCTCGGGCTCTCGGGTGTCTACGACGGCCTCGTCGCCCTCGTGGGGACCGTCGTTCCCAACAATCCCGACCCGATCGTTCACAGCCTCGTCTACGGCCTCGTCCTGCTTGGCGTCGTCGCGGCCTACTTCTGGCTCCTGAAGCGGACGGGGGAGTCGCCGTTCGGCCGGGTGCTGAAAGCGATCCGCGAGGACGAAGACGTGGCTCGCGCCCTCGGCAAGAACACCGACCGCTTCAAAATCGTCTCGTTCATGCTCGGCTGTGCGCTGATGGGACTGGCCGGCATTCTCTGGCTGATGGGACAGGGCGCCGTGACGCCCAACTTCTTCCGCCCGCGGCTCACCTTCTTCGTCTGGATCGCGCTCATCATCGGCGGCGCAGGATCGAACACCGGCAGCGTCATGGGCGGCGCCGTCTTCGCCGCCGTCCTCTACCAGGGGCCGCTCTACTTCCAGAACGTCGTCACATCCGTCTTCCAGCCCGGCGACGCGCCCGGCAGCTTCGGACCGGCCATCTCGCCGCTCCTGTCGAGTGCCGACCCCGTTCCCTTCCTGCTCTACACGCTCGACAGCGTCCGCCAGCTCCAGCTGGTCGTCATGGGCGTCGCTCTCATCTGGTTGATGCACAACCGCCCCCAGGGAATGCTCGGCCACCGCAAGGAGACGGCGGCGGCCATCCCGCTCGGGCGAGGCGGAAGCGGTCCGGGGCGAGGCGGTGGCGCGGACGCCGACCCCGAGTCGACGCCCCAGACCGACGGCGACGGGACCGGGGGTGAGCGGCGTGAGTGATTCGATCACGCGGTCACGGCCGGATGTGACCGACACGCCACTCCGTATCGAGAACCTCACGAAGCGCTTCGGCGGCATCACGGCCGTCGACGGCGCGACGTTCGAAGTCGAACAGGGCACGCTCACGGGGTTGATCGGCCCGAACGGCGCCGGCAAGTCGACGACGTTCAACCTCATCACGGGGATGCTCGCACCCGACGAAGGGCGGGTCGTCTTCGACGGCGAGGACATCACCGGCCTCGAACCCTATCAGATCGCCAACCGGGGGCTGGTCCGAACGTTCCAGATCGCCCGCGAACTCGGCGAGATGACCGTGCTGGAGAACATGATGCTCGCGCCGAAGGCCCAGCGCGGCGAACACCTCTGGCGATCGGTCCTCCCCGGCGCCCGCGGCGGCGTCGTCGAACAGGAGACCGAACTGCTCGACCGCGTGTGGGAGACGCTGGAGTTCTTCGAAATCGAACACCTCGCGGAGGAGTACGCGGGCAACCTCTCGGGCGGCCAGCGCAAACTTCTCGAGATGGCACGAGCGCTGCTGACCGACCCCGATATGCTCCTCCTCGACGAGCCCTTCGCGGGCGTCAACCCGACGCTCGAACGACGGTTGCTCGATCACATCCACGAACTCCGCGATCAGGGGTACACGTTCCTGCTCGTCGAACACGACATGGACCTCATCATGAACAACTGCCGGCACGTGATCGTGATGCATCAGGGGCGGATTCTGACCGAAGGGACGCCCGACGAGATCAAAGCCGACGAGGAGGTCATCGAGGCGTATCTGGGAGGTGACGTATGAGCGCCGACGGCGACGACGGCCTGCTGGTCGTCCGCGATCTCGACGCCGGCTACGGCGACCTCCAGATCCTCGACGGTGTCGACATGGACGTCGCCGACGAGGAGTACGTCACCATCGTCGGCCCGAACGGCGCCGGCAAATCGACCGTGATGAAGTCGGTGTTCGGCCTCACGACCTACATGGGTGGCGAGATCACGTTCGACGGCCGGGATATCACCGACCGCTCGCCCGAGGAGATCATCCACGAAGGGATCGGCTACGTCCCGCAGTCGGACAACGTGTTCGCCTCCCTGTCGGTACGGGAGAATCTGGAGATGGGAGCGTACGTCCTCGACGACCTGCCCGAAGACCGACTGGCGGCGGTGTTCGAGCGCTTCCCCGTCCTCGAAGAGCGACAGGGCCAGACCGCGGGCACGATGAGCGGCGGGCAGCGACAGATGCTCGCCATGGGCCGGGCGCTCATGCTCGATCCGGACCTCCTCCTGCTCGACGAGCCGAGTGCCGGCCTCGCGCCCGATCTCGTCGACGAGATGTTCGACCGCATCGACGAGATCAACGACGCCGGCACCGCGATTCTGATGGTCGAACAGAACGCAAAAGAGGCGCTTCGTCGCTGTGATCGGGGTTACGTCCTCGCCAACGGCGCGAACCGATTCGAGGGCGACGGGCGAACGCTCCTCGACGACGAGGAGGTCCGCAAGCAGTTCCTGGGCGGTTAGCCGGAGAGCGCCGTCTCGATGACCGACGTGTACGACGACTCGCCGATGTTGAACGCGACCTGATTCGTCACGGTGCCGCCGAACTCGTCTTGGAACACTCCGGTGAATCGCTCGGAGAGCTGCTGCCCGTAGTCGTTGTTGACGTAGAGCGTCGCCGCGGAAGTGTTCTCGAGGCGCTCGGAAGCGACCTGTGCCATCACGCGACCCTGTAGCTGGTCGGACGGCGCCGTCCGGAAGATGTAGTCGTCGTCTTCGAGGTTGGTGACCGACAGCGCCGTACTCGACGGCGAACAGCCGACGATCTGATTGGGGATGAACACCTCCTGTGAGACGGGCACGTTCACACCCGAGGACGCGGAGCCACAGACGCTCGGCATGCCGGCGTTGACGAGCGATTCGGCGGCCGTGACGCCCGAGGAGGGCGAGGTCTGTGTGTCCTCGACCTGCGCGTTCACTTCGAGGTCCAGATCGGAGTCGTTGACCTGTCGGGCGGGCAATTGTGCCGCTTGAATCATCGGACCGCCGACGGAGGCGAGGTCACCCGTCTCCGGCAGGAGGATGCCAACGTCGATGGTACGACCCATGCCGCCCGGGCCGCTGTCGGCGCTCGGACCGCCACCTTCCGGGTTCGCGCTCTCGAAGTTCTGGACTTCGATCTGGTTGGTTCCCTCCGTGTCCGCGCCCACGAACTCCCAGATAGAGTAGGCGGCCGACGCCGGGTCGCCCGCCTGGTTGAAGTTGGTCGTGCTGGAGGCGCCCTGGTAGTTGATGTTCTCGCCGTTGGCCGCCGCCTCGACGGCGTCGAGGAAGTCCTGCGGGCCGTACTCGGTGCCGTCGGGGTTGGCGATCCGACGTATCTGGTCACGGACAGCCGTCCCGTCGTTCTCCCCTGCCGCCGCGTTCGCGAGGATCTGAATCGCGACCGAGTCGTAGGATTGTGAGGTGAACACGCCGGGCGACGAGCCGTACTGGTCTTGGAACAGCGTGTTGAATGCCTCTTGGTTTGGACCGCCAGCCGCCGGCGCCGTCCCGATGACGTTCGCCATGTCGTTGCCGACCTGTCCCGGCATCGCGCCGTCGCGTAGGCCGTCGGGCACGAGGATGTCGTGTTCCCCGCTCGACATGGAGTAGTAGTCGCGGAACAGCTGAATGCCGCTCTCGGGGTAGCCGATGACGACGAGCATGTCGGGGCCGCTGTCGCCGCCGTTGCCACCGCCGCCGTTGCCACCGCCGCCGATACAGCCGGCCAGTCCGAGCGTGCCGGCCGTTCCGGTACCAACCAGGAATTCGCGTCGTCCGATATCGCGTACCATACGGGTACGAACGGTCGGATTATTTATAAACTCTTCCGAGAAATCGGGTGCCCGGCCGGTCCAAGCGCCACTGACGAACGCGTCGGCCCCCCTCGCGGGACCCTCGCCGGATATTTTCGGCGAACGGTCACCCCACCGTTACGACGATTCTTGGTAGAACCAGTACCCCTGTTCGCGCATCGCCTCGCCGAGCGCCTGGTGCATCTCGACGAGATCCCCGAACTCCTTCGCGTCGACGCCCTCGAAGACGTCGCGCACCGAGACGACGGTTTCGTAGTCGATGCGGACGGGGTCGTCGCCGTACTCGTCGACGAACGTCGCGACGTCGAGAGGGAAATCCTCCGTCTCGTCGACCTTCTTGGCGATGACGGCGTGGCCGTACTTGCGCCCGCCCTCGCTTCCCTCCTCGCCGTCCGGGTCGTGTGGCCAGTCCATATTCGCCTCTTGGTCGCACCGCTCAAAGCCGTTACGTTCGAAATCAAAAATCCGAGAGCCCACCTAGAGTGGGGAGAACCGGTGTACCTCTCGCGCGTGCTCGAGGAGTGCCTCCGTCGAATCGAAGGTCTCACCGCATCCGCATCGGTGCAATGCCGCCGACGCCGACTGCTGTGTCGACATACCCGTCCCTTACACGGGCAAGTATATAATCATTGTTCATGTTGTTTGGTGGTGTGGGACATACGGACATCGCTCACTAGCGTTCACGGAGAAGTCGGTGGGACTCCCGCGAGCGAAGCGAGCGAGTGGGAGATCACCGACCGATCGAGACGAACGAAGAGAGTCGAGAGAAGTCGGTGGGACTGGGATTCGAACCACGGTCGTTTCGCTCGCTCCGCTCGCGTCACCCCCTGATTCGAATCCCAGCGGCCGCTTTTCGCTCACCAGCGTTCGCGAAAAGGCGGTGGGACTGGGATTCGAACCCAGGAAGCCGTGAGGCTACCTGCTTTCAAGGCAGGCGCAATAGGCCGCTCTGCCATCCCACCGCGATGCCCCACGGTCGTCGCCGAGCGCCGTCGGGGTCGATACGTACCAACCCAACCAACGAAGTTGAAACTGTCGTTCTCCCCCACCGGCCGGCGCTCCACCGGGACTGCTCGCGAGCGGGGCCGTCCTTGTAACACCTGCGCCACCGTTCCCTATAGTAGCGTTTGGAACTGTCTGCACACCTGATCGCACGCTGTCTGGCGATCAGGTGTGCAACGACTTACAAAGGCCACTATAGGTATGGTACAGACGGTCGAACTCGACGACGAACTCGGGGCGTGACTGGACGAACACCGCACCGACGACGAGACGCGCGCGGAGTTCATCGAGGAACTCGTGAACATCTACGAACAGGAAGGGCGGTTCAGCGACTCGGGACTGTAATACTGTCGGCTGTAAGTCAATTAAGATATTCGCCACCCCGGGGCAGCGAATATCTTGAAACAGTTACAGCCGACAGTATAAGTGGCCTTTCGAACTGTTTGCACGGCCGATCGCATGAGTTCGATCGGGCGTGCAACGACCGACACATGCTACTGTAGTCTGTCGCGTCACCGTTCGAGTATCGTCCCACCGGTACCGACGGCGACGTGCGGTCGGCCGAGAGCGACGCCGTGCAGGTTCTCGCCCGTTGGCGACGGGACGCATCGATCGACCATTCGTCCGAACGGTGGCGACTCCGATGGCTGCAAGCCCGGCCTACCTCCGGCCCGAGTCGAATCGGGGCATCAGGCCCGATCCACGCGTGGTTCGCCGTCGTCCCACACCACTCGCAGCCCGAGGTCGTTCGCAATGGTGGCGGTGTGGGCGGGTACGGTCCGCTCCGCATCGACCCGCGCGTTCAGGAGCGGCAGGGCATCGAGTAGATCCGCCCCCGTCTCGACGACCGGTTGGACCGGGAGGAAGTCGACGTCGGCACTCCCGTCGCGCCCGCGGGCGGTCAGCGTCTCCAGCGCCGGGTCGTCGAAGGCGTCGGTGAAGTCGATCGGCTCGGTGAAGCCCGCGTAGTAGACACGCCCACGGGTCGAGGCGCCGAGGACGACTTCGGAGCGCCGGAGTTTCATCGCCGCGTTGTCGACGAGCGGACGCGTCAGGAAGGGGATCGTCGGCTCGACGACGGCGGCGGAGACGACGCCCTCCTCACGGAGGAGGTGGGTCACGGTGTTGCCGGCGCGGGCGGCCGTCGTCGAGCCGACCTGCGGTTCGAAGCGCACGTCGTCGAGGTCGTCGAGCGCCGACGCGGCCACCGCTCGCACGGCCGCCTCCGACGCCGTGTCCGTGACGTGGTCGTCGGGCAGGAGGTCGTCAGGCCGATAGTTGACGAGCAAGTCCCCGCCGGAGCGCTCGATGGCGGCGAGGATGTCCTTGAGGACGGCCGCGTACCACTCCGCGGCCTCGGCCTCGGTCAGCGGACTCGTCGACGCTAGGTCGGTCGCAACGAGGCCCTCCCGCGGCGGGTCTGCCAGTACGGCGATGGTAGTCATACGTGCCCGTCGTGGTGGCGGACTCTTGAACGCGCCGGTCCGGCGACTGATAGTGATTATTGTGAGTCAGTGCCGGTGGTTCGCCAGAACGGGTCGGCGAACCACCGGTACACAGTTACAATAAACACTATGACTCGGTCGGCTCTCGCGAATCGGGCAGGTTGCTGTACGTCAGTCCCGTGCGCCGCTTCGTCCCTTGGTCTGGCGGTAGTCACGACCGAGCACCGACTCGGCGACGTGTTCCACGAACGCCTCGGTGTCGGCGTCGGTCTGGTCGTCGAGGGCGCGCATGGGGACGAGTTCGAATCCACGACCCCTGATCGTCGTCGCGTGGAGGTCCGCGGCGTCGAGGTTGGCCGGATCGCGTGTCGTGTGCTCGACGGCGACGCCCCGGAGTGCCAGCGTCCCGACGGGGACGATGATCTCGGGGTTGATCATGCGCAGATCGGCGGTGAGATAGGGGTCACAGGTGGTGACCTCCTCGTCGGTCGGATCGCGGTCGGGGTGTCGACACCGGGTGAGATACGTGCAGTAGGCGTTGTCCAGTTCCGGTCGGTCGGCGTCGGGCGGCGAGTTCGAGAAGCCGAGTTCGCCGAGGATTCGCTGGAGGCGGCGCCCGGCGTCGTCGCCGGTGAACGGGACACCGGTCCGATCGGCGCCGGGGCTGGGGCGTCCGCCGACGAAGACGAACTCCGCGCCCGCGTCACCGTAGCCGTGAACGACGTTCGTGCGAACGTCACAGAGGTCCGAACAGTTCCGACAGTCCTCGTCCATGCCGAACGGGTTCTCGGGGGAGTCCTGTGCTGGGTCCACGTGCGCACGTCGCCTCCCCTCGCACAAAAGCTGTCGGTGACGGCGCCTACCGAACCAGCGTTACTGACACGGGTGCCCGGCGGACGACGGCGGTGGCGACGCTCCCGAACAGGGAGCGCCCCGCGTCCGGTCGACCGTGTGCACCGATGACGACGTGATCCACCGACTCGTCGGCCACGTAGTCAGTGATGATTCGTCCGGGTTCGCCGATTTCCGACACCGTCTCCACCTCGCGGTCGTTGTCGGCTGCGAGGTTAGTGGCCTCGTCGAGGAGTTCGTCGGCGTGGTGTTCGACCTGAGCGTACCACTCGTCGGAGCCGAGCATCGGCTCGTAGGTGGTGTGGTCCGCCGTGCCGTAGTCGGGGTCGAAGAGGTCGATCACGTGGAGAACGGTGATCGACGCGTCCGGAAACTCCCGCAATGCGTGGCGGAGCGCGTCGAACGACAGGGGCGAGCCGTCGACGGGGACGAGGACGTGGTCGGGCATCGGTGACACGGTCGGGTCTGTGACGGCATAGTGTCAGTGGTCGTTCCAGTCGAGTGAGAACGGGATCAGGAGTTCGACACGCGCCGTCGGTTGACGACGCCGACGTTGTTGGCCACGTCCTCGGTGATGACGCGGAAGGCGTCGGCCGTCGGGTTGTCGTCTTGCAACACGATCGGATCGTCACCGGTCCGAATCTCGGGGTCGAGCGGCACTCCCCCGAGATAGGGCAGGTTGTTCGCCTCGGCGAGTTCGCGCCCACCGCCGGAGCCGAAGATGTCGTGTTGCCCTCCACAGTCCGGGCAGACGAACGAGCTCATGTTCTCGATCAGCCCGAGAACGTTCGTGTCGTGCCGGCCGAACATCCGGATGCCCTTGCGGGCGTCGTCGACGGCTACTTCCTCGGGTGTCGAGACGATGACGGCGCCGGTGAGCGGGAGCGTCTGGAGGATCGTCAGCTGCGTATCGCCCGTCCCCGGCGGCAGGTCGAGGACCAGGTAGTCGAGTTCGCCCCATTCGACGTCCTCGACGAGCTGCGTGAGCACCTGATGCACCATCGGGCCGCGCCAGATGACGGGGTCGTCCTCCCCGACCATGAACGCCATGCTGATGAGTTTCACGCCGTAGCGCTCCGGCGGAATGATGGTGTCGTCGTCGGTGGCACTCGGTGGGTCTTGGGAGTCGAGCATCCGGGGCACGTTCGGGCCGTACACGTCGGTGTCGAACAGCCCCACCTTCGCGCCGAGTTTCGACAGGCCGGCGGCGAGGTTGACGGCTACCGTCGACTTGCCCACGCCTCCTTTGCCGGAGGCGACGGCGACGACGTTTTTCACACCGGGCAACACCTCGTCGTCGCGCATCGACGCTGGCCGCTTGGCCGTGAGTTCGACTTCCAGTCCGGCGTCGGTGAGCACGTCACGCACGTCGGCGGCGATTGCACTCTCCGTCGGCGCGTAGGGTGCGCCGAGCGCCAGCGATACCTTCACCACGCCGTCCTCGACGGCCACTCCGTTGACCAGGCCGAGTGATACGATGTCGTCGCCGAGGTCCGGATCTTCGACCCGGCCGAGCAACTCCCGCACGTCGGCTTCGTCCATGGGGTAGCGTGGGTGTGAAGGTCGGATAAGGGTTTTGTCGCAACCCCCCACGAGCGATACGGATCGTTGTACGCCATCTCCGGCCGCCGTCGCCCCGTTCGGCGACGACTCATACGGTTTATTGTAAGTCAGTACCGGTGGGTCGACGAGACGGTCCGGCGACTCACCGGTAAACAGGTACAATAATCCGTATCAGAGACGGTTACACCAGCCCGTACGAAACCGGACGGGGTGACTCGTCCCCGCAAACGTAACTGGATGAAGTTACATCGGGCGCTTTCTATGGCCCCAATTTAAGCGTCTCCGGACGAAGCATCGGATAGAATGCTGGAGGACGACTTCGGTCGAGAGGTGACGGGCGTGCGAGTGTCGCTCACCGACCGCTGCAATTTCGACTGTGTCTACTGTCACAACGAGGGGCTCGGTGACACGCGCGGTCCGATGGAGGCACAGGACGACGAGATGTCGGCCGACGAAATCGTTCGATTTCTGGAAGTCGCCGCGGAGTTCGACGTCGACAGCGTGAAGTTCACCGGTGGGGAGCCGATGCTTCGAGGCGACCTCGAGGAGATCATCCGCCGCACGCCCGATTCGATGGAAGTATCGATGACGACCAACGGGACCTATCTGCCCGGCCGCGCACAGGACCTCGTCGACGCCGGGCTCGAACGCGTCAACGTCTCGCAGGACGCTCTCGACCCCGAGGAGTTCGCGGAGATCACGAAGTCGGGCGCCTACGACAAGGTGATGGAGGGCGTCGAGGCGGCGCTCGATGCGGGGCTCGACCCGGTCAAACTGAACATGGTCGTCTTCGAGCACACTGCCGGCTACGTCGAAGGGATGGTGAACCACGTGGCCGAGAACGACGGCCTCCAGCTCCAGCTGATCGAGTACATGCCCGAACTAACTGGCAAACCGGAGTGGAATATCGACATCGGGCGCGTCCACGACTGGCTGGCCGATATCGCCGACGAAGTCGAGCACCGCGAGATGCACGACCGCAAGCGCTACTGGGTGAACGGCGGCATGGTCGAGATCGTCGACCCCGTCGAGAACCCCACCTTCTGTGCCAACTGCCACCGGGTCCGCGTCACCCACGAGGGCTACCTGAAGGGCTGTCTCAACCGCAACGACGACCTGCGGTCGATGGGCGACATGACGAAAGCGGAGATTCGCGAGACGTTCAAAGAGACCGTCGCCAACCGCGTCCCCTACTACGGCGAGTACATGGTCCAGAACGACGAGGGTGAGTGGGAGATCAACGACGAGTACATCGGCGCACCGACGGCGTAGGCAGGGTTTTTCGTCTTCGCGTCGGATTCGATCCCATGACCTGTCCGTATCTCGACTACCGCGACGAGGACGCCGACCACCATGTTCGACACCGCGCACCTACTGCACTGCCGTCGAGGCATTCGTTCAGCCCATGCGCGCGGACATCTGTAACGACCGCTACGACCTCGACTACCGGACGGACTGCGAGTTCTACCGGGAGGCCGAGACCGAATGACGTACGCCGACTCCCGTGAGGGGAAACCGGTGATCCTGACCGCGGCGCTGACGGGGGGCACCCACGGCAAGGAGGCCAACCCGCAACTGCCGGAGACGCCCGCGACGATCGACGAGGCGGCCGCCGCCGCGGAGGCGGCCGGCGCGAGCATCGTCCTCCTCCACGCCCGCCGCGAGAACGGCGAACTGCCGGTAAACAGTTACAATAATCCGTATCAGGCCGTGACCGACGCCAACGGAGGCGCGGGAGATTCTGGGACTGTGACCGTGCGTGTGGAGGCGACACACGCCCCCGCCCTTTCGTGATGTTTAAGTATCGGCCCCGGGTTCCTTCGAATGCATGCTGCAGGGGCGCCCGGCCCCGAGTCCGGAAGTGCGATGATTCGGACGCCGAATCATCTGCCAGCGAATCCGTGTGGATTTGCGAGGGCGACGATACAGAACGCGGGTGTTGCGGTAGCCAAGCCTGGCCCAAGGCGCAGGGTTGCTAACTCTGTGGCGTCAAGCCTCCGGGGTTCGAATCCCCGCCGCAACGCTCACACCCCATACCAATGAGTGCAGAAGAACCACAGGACGGCTCCCCCGAGGACGACGAAGACCTTCGGTACTTCGTCCGAATCGGACAGACCGACCTCGACGGAACGAAGGCCGTCGAGCGGAGCCTCACCGACATGAACGGCATCGGCAAGCGCACGGCGCGCATCGTCGCCGACGCGGCCGACGTGGATCGAACGGCCACGTTCGGGCGCCTCGACGACGACGAAATCGACCGCGTGATCGAGGTGGTGGAGAACTTCGCCGACGAAGTCCCCGAGTGGATGGTCAACCGGCGAAACGACTTCTTCACCGGCGAGAGCGACCACATCGTCGGCTCCGACCTCGGCCAGACGCGCACGCAGGACATCAACCGAATGAAGATGATCGACTCCTACCGTGGTGTCCGGCACAAGCGCGGCCAGAAGGTGCGCGGCCAGCGGACGAAGTCCACCGGCCGAACCGAAGGCACCATCGGCGTCAACGTCGAGGCCATCAAGGAGGACATGGCCGAGGAAGCCGCCGAAGAGGAGGAAGCATAGATGACCACCGGCAAGAACACCAAATTCTACGAGACGCCGAACCACCCGTATCAGGGCGAGCGCATCGCCGAGGAGGCCGACCTCCTCGGGCGCTACGGCCTGAAGAACAAGGAGGAGCTCTGGCGGGCCCAGTCCGAACTGCGGTCGATGCGCCGCGAGGCGCGACGACTGCTCGGCGACGCGCAGGGTAACGTCGAGATCGCGGCCGAAGCCGGGTCCGAGTTCGTCGCTCGGCTCCAGCGGCTCGGCATCCTCGGCAGCGAGGACGACATCAGCGACGTGCTGTCGCTGGAAGTGACGGACCTGCTCGAACGGCGACTGCAGACGGTTGTCTACCGGAAGGGGCTGGCGCACACGCCCCAGCAGGCCCGTCAGTTCGTCTCGCACGGTCACATCACGGTCGACGGCGCACGCGTGCAGACGCCGTCGAAGAAAGTGGAAGCCGACGAGCAGGCTACCGTCGCCTTCGACGAGACGAGCCCGCTCGCGGACGACCTCCACCCTGAACGCGCGGAGGCCCAAGAATGAGCGCCGAAGAACAAGAGAGCAAGTGGGGCATCGCTCACGTCCACGCGTCGTTCAACAACACCCTGATCACGGTTACGGACCAGACGGGTGCGGAGACCATCGCCAAATCGAGCGGCGGGACGGTCGTGAAACAGAACCGGGACGAAGCGTCGCCGTACGCGGCGATGCAGATGGCCGAAGTGGTCGCCGAGGAAGTCCTCGCGGCCGGCGTCGAGGGCGTTCACGTTCGCGTGCGCGGCCCCGGCGGCAACGACAACAAGTCCCCGGGCCCTGGCGCCCAGGCGACGATCCGGGCGCTCGCCCGTGCCGGCCTGGAGATCGGTCGCATCGAAGACGTGACGCCGATCCCGCACGACGGCACGCGCGCGCCGAAAAACAGCCGCCTCTAACATCATGGTAGCCGACTTCGACGTCGAGTTCATCGAACGCGACGACCGGAACGCGCGGTTCTTGGTCCGGGGAGCGACGCCGGCGTTCGCCAACGGCATCCGCCGGGCGATGATCGCCGACGTGCCGACGTTCTCCATCGACACCGTCCGGTTCGTCGAGAACTCGTCGGTCATGTTCGACGAGATGATCGGCCTCCGGCTTGGGCTGGTGCCGCTGACGACCCCTCTCGACGACTTCGAGGTGGGCGACGAAGTGACACTGGCGCTGGACGTGGAGGGGCCGGCGACGGCCTACTCGGGCGACATCGAAACGTCCGAGGAGCTCGTTCAGCCGGCCGACGACAACATCCCGATCATCGAACTCAAAGAGCAACAGCGGATCGAACTCGAGGCCGACGCCGTGCTGGACCGGGGCCGCGACCACGCCAAACATCAAGGTGGCGTGGCCGTTGGCTACCGCCATCTCCAGCGGGTCGAAGTCGTCGGCGAGACCGGCGAGTTCGACGAACAGGAGCCGAACATCCTTCGCGGGGTCATCGAGACCGAGGACGGCGAACTCGTCGCGACCAACGAGTTCGATCACGACCTCACCAACCGCTACCCCGGCAAGGAACTCGAAGTAACTGACGTGCCCGGCGCGTTCGTCTTCCACGTGGAGACGGACGGGTCGTTCAGCGTCGAGGAACTGGTCACGCGCGCCGTCGAGTCCATCGGCGACCGCGCGGCGGAACTGGAAACCAAAGTCGCAGTTTAGACCCCAGATGCCCCGAACACCACCCACGCCGACGCTCGCCGGAGTCGCGAGCGACGGCGCTCGCCCGACCCGACGTGGGATGGGGACCGAAAGTGGTTTGAAGGGGCGACCGATACTGCGCTATGCGTGCAGGGATAGCCAAGTCAGGCCAACGGCGCAGCGTTCAGGGCGCTGTCCCATAGGGGTCCGCAGGTTCAAATCCTGCTCCCTGCACTCCCTTTTGGAGGAAGACAATGAGTAAGACGAATCCGAGACTCAATAGTCTCATCGCCGAGTTGAAGGCGGTTTCGCGCGAGTCCGGCGCCGGAGTCTGGCAGGACGTCGCGGACCGTCTGGAGAAGCCACGGCGCACCCACGCGGAGGTCAACCTCGGGCAGATCGAACGATACGCCCGAGAAGACGAGACCGTCGTCGTGCCCGGCAAGGTGCTGGGCAGTGGTGTGCTCGAAAAAGAGGTAACCGTCGCAGCCGTCGACTTCTCGTCGACGGCGCGCACGAAGATCGAACGGGTCGGTGACGCCCAGCAGCTGGAGCAGGTCGCCGAGAACAACCCCGAGGGGTCGAACGTCCGGGTGATTCGATGAGTCTCGCCGAATTCGACGCCGACGTGGTGGTCGACGCCCGTGACTGCATCATGGGTCGCGTCGCCAGCGAGGTGGCTCAGCGCGCGCTCGACGGTGAGCGTGTCGCCATCATCAACGCCGAGGACGCGGTCATCACCGGCAACAAGGAAGATACGATGGAGACGTACCGCACGCGCGCAGGGCTGGGCTCCGACAGCGGGCCGTACTACCCCAAGCGCCCGGACCGCATCTTCAAGCGGGCCGTCCGCGGGATGGTGCCGTACAAGAAGCCGCGGGGGCGCGAGGCGTTCGAGAACGTTCGCGTCTACGTCGGCAACCCCTTCGACGAGGACGGTGAAGTGCTCGACGGCACGTCGCTGGATCGCCTCTCGAACATCAAATTCGTCTCCCTCGGAGACGTCTCCGAACAACTGGGTGCGAACGTCACATGGTAACCAACACGAGCGGCAAGAAGAAGACGGCCGTCGCCCGCGCTACGGTGCGTGACGGCGAGGGTCGCGTACGAATCAACTCCCGACCCGTCGAACTGGTCGAACCGGAGCTCTCGAAGCTGAAGATGCTGGAGCCGTTCCGCATCGCCGGTGAGGACCTCCGCGATACGGTCGACATCGACGTGACCGTCTCCGGTGGCGGCTTCGCTGGACAGGCGGACGCCGTCCGGACGGCCATCGCCCGCGGGCTGGTGCAGTACCACAACGACGCCGAACTCCGCGACGCGTTCATGGAGTTCGACCGGTCGCTGCTGGTCAACGACGTCCGGCAGTCCGAACCCAAGAAGTGGGGCGGTCCCGGCGCGCGGGCCCGCTACCAGAAGTCCTACCGCTGAGGTGATCCATCCATGATGATCCCAGTCCGGTGTTTCACGTGCGGGAAAGTCATCGGCGAGCACTGGGAGGAGTACCAAGCCCGTCTGGAAGAGGGCGAGGACTCCGCCGACGTGCTCGACGACCTGGGCGTGACCCGGCACTGCTGTCGACGGATGTTCGTCTCGCATAAGGACCTGGTCGACGTCGTCTCCCCCTACCAATGAGTCAGGGACGCTACAACCGCTACGAGAAGGCGCGAATCCTCGGGGCACGAGCCTTGCAGGTGTCGTACGGTGCGCCGGTGCTCGTCGAGACGGAGCAGAGCGAGCCGATCCTCGTCGCGGCCGAGGAGTACGACGCCGGCGTGTTGCCGTTCACCGTCAGGCGGGAGGGCAAATGACGCGGATTCGCTCGGTGAGTCTGCGCCGCGTTCTCGACTCGCGGGGGTCGTCGACGGTCGAGGCCGACGTGTTGACCGAGTCGGGCGGCTTCGGCCGCGCGGCCGCACCGAGCGGTGCCTCAACTGGCGAGTACGAAGCCATCGAACTGCCGACGGGTGAAGCCATCGCCGCCGCCCGGCAACACGCCGTCCCGCGACTGATCGACGAGGTTCACGCGGGCAACCAGCGCGAAGTCGACGCCGCCCTGCGCGGGGCGGACGGTACGGACGACTTCTCGAACATCGGCGCCAACAGCGCCGTCGCCATCTCCATGGCGGCCGCCAAGGCGGGCGCCGACGTACTGGGTGCCCCACTCTACCAGCATCTCGGTGGCACCTTCCGCGGTGACAACTTCCCGATCCCGCTGGGGAACGTCCTCGGCGGCGGGGAACACGCCAAGGAAGCCACCCACATCCAGGAGTTCCTCGCCGTCCCCGTGGGCGCGCCGAGCGTCTCGGAGGCCGTCTTCGCCAACGCCGCGGTCCACGACCGGATCGGCGACGTGCTCGACGAGCGGGGCGTCCCGGCCGGCAAGGGCGACGAGGGCGCGTGGGCGCCGCCGGTCGACGACACGACGGCGTTCGAAATCGTCGCGCAGGCCGTCGACGACGTGGCCGACGACGTGGGATTCGAGATCGGCATCGGTCTCGACGTGGCGGCGTCGGAACTCTACGACGCCGACGCCGAGGTGTACCGCTACGGCGACGTGGAGCGGACGCCCGCCGAGCAGGTCGACTACATGGCCGACCTCGTCGACGAGTACGATCTCGCGTACGTCGAGGACCCGGTCGAAGAGAACGACTTCGGCGGCTTCGCCGACCTGACCGATCGGGTCGGCGACCGGACCGTGCTCTGCGGTGACGATCTGTTCGTCACGAACGTCGACCGCCTGCAGCAGGGGATCGACGCCGGCGCGGGCACCGCCATCTTGGTCAAGCCCAATCAGATCGGGACGCTTTCCGACGCCGTTGACGCGGTGGAGCTCGCGACCCGGAACGGCCTCGACGCCGTCGTCTCACACCGCTCGGGCGAGACCGAGGACACGACCATCGCACACCTCGCCGTGGCGACCGGCGCCCCGTACATCAAGACGGGCGCGGTCGGCGGCGAGCGAACTGCCAAACTCAACGAACTCATCCGCATCGCGGAGGACGCTGTATGACAGACAACGACAACGAACTCGAGACCCCGGACGGCGACGAGGAAGAGGCGGCCACGGAGACCGCCTCCGACGCCGGCGCCGAGCCGGAATCGGAACCGGAACCCACGGAGGAACCGACCGCCGAGGCGGCCGACGACGCGGCCGAGGCAACGGAAGAAGCAGACGAAAACGAGGACGAGGCTGGCTCCCCGTTCGACGAGAACGTGATGCCCGACGACGAGGCCGACCTCCTCATTCCGGTCGAGGACTACCTCGGAGCCGGCGTCCACATCGGTACCCAGCAGAAGACCGAGGACATGGGGCGGTTCATCCATCGCGTCCGTGACGACGGGCTGTACGTGCTGGACGTGAGCCAGACCGACCAGCGCATCCGCACGGCCGCGGACTTCCTCGCGAACTACGCACCAGAGCAGATTCTCGTGACCTCCTCGCGGCAGTACGGTCGGTTCCCGGCCGAGAAGTTCGCGGAGGCCATCGGCGCCCGCGCTCGAACCGGGCGATTCATCCCGGGCACGCTGACCAACCCGGACTACGACGGCTACATCGAGCCGGACGTGGTGGTCGTCACCGACCCAATCGGCGATTCGCAGGCGGTCAAGGAGGCCATCACGGTCGGTATCCCCGTCATCGCCATGTGCGACTCGAACAACCAGCTCAGCAACGTCGACCTCGTCATCCCGACGAACAACAAGGGTCGACGCGCGCTGTCGGTCGTCTACTGGCTGCTGGCCAACGAGACACTCGACCGCCGCGGCGCCGAACCCAGCTACGCTCTCGACGACTTCGAGGCGGGCATCTAAGCCGGCAGACGGAACGTTTCGTCTCGGCTGCGATCCGGTGAGCGACGGCTGTGCACGGAAGCGTTTTCACTCGGTGACGACACGATTCAGTATGAACCTGTTTCGGAGCGTCCGCACGGTGACGACGGCGTCCGGCGACGGCTACGTCGACTGGCCCGCAGTGGCGGAGGCGGCCAAGGCCAGCACGGACGCCGGTTCCCTCGACCTGAGCGACGCGGACCGCGAGGGCTACGCGGCCGACGTGCGCGACGCGCGGGACCGCCTCCGGACGCTCGGCGGCGTCGACTTCGATCTGCCCGATACGGTCGAGATTCAGAACCGTCACCACTGGATCGACGCCAACGTCGACACCTTTCGACGGGTGATGGCGCCCGTCGAGCGTGAGGCACCCAAGGCAATCTTTCCCGGCATCACCCGCGTCGTCAACACGGGGACGCTCTCGTTCATGCTCGCTTTCCTCGGGCGAAACGTCCTCGGGCAGTACGATCCGCTCCTCCTCGCAGAGACTGCGCCCGGTGACCGGAATCACGCCCTCTATTTCGTCCACCCGAACATCGCCAACGTGGCCGATTCGCTCGACGTGGACGAACCCCGATTCCGCCGGTGGATCGCCTTCCACGAGGTGTCCCACGCCGCGGAGTTCGGCGCTGCGCCGTGGCTGTCCGATCACCTCGAAACCCGTCTCGAACGCGGTATCGACGCTCTCGCGACGGGTGATCTAGATCGGGAGTCGTTCGCCGAACTCGATACAGCGATGACGGCCGTGGAGGGGTACGCCGAACTCCTGATGGATCGGGCGTTCGACGACGACTACGCCGATCTGCGGGCGAAACTCGACGCACGTCGGCAGGGTGGCGGCCCGGTCGCCCGACTGGCCCGGCGACTGCTCGGGCTCGGCCTGAAGCGCCGGCAGTACGAACGCGGTGCGGCCTTCTTCCGGACTGTCGCCGACGCCCGGGGTCTGGAGGGGGCGAGCGCGGTGTGGGAACGCCCGGAACACCTCCCGACGGACGCGGAGCTCGACCACCCCGAGCGGTGGCTGGCGCGCGTTTAGCGGTTCGCGCGCCACTCGCGCCCGACCCACCGGAGATAGACGAGCAGCGCCCAGCCGAGGACGAGGCCGACGAGGGCGGCGCCCGCCACCTGTGTCGGCGCGGCGCCGGCGGAGAGGGCGACGAGCCCACCCGAACAGCCGACGAGGCCGACGAAGCCGAATTTGAGTCGCCGGGAGGCGACCGCCCGGTCCTCGTCGCTGAGGCTCGGCCCGACCATCAGCCGTCCACGTACGGCGTGCTGACGTGCATGCCGACGAACAGCCACTCGGCGTCGTCGCCGTCGCCCCGTTGCACCATCGTCCCGCTCCACCGAGTCGAGAAGGCGTACTCGTGGTCCGCCTCGCGGTCGGTCCACGCCATGAACACCGAATCGGAGAAGTAGGCGTAGCCGTCGCGTTCGGTGACACGGAGATCGTTGCTCTCGACGGTCCAGTCGTCGGTCGTCCGTGTCTGTTCGCGCAGCCCTTCGGCGACGGCGTCGTAGCCGACGAGTCGCTCGCCGACGCCGAACTTCACGACATCCGAGCGTTCCGCGAAGTAGGGGTAGAGCGGTTCGCCCCGACGCAGTGCCTCGTAGTACTCGCGGATCGTTGCCGCCGCGTTCATGCGCGGGGCGTCTCGCCGACGGGGGTTAACTGTTTTCAGGCCTGACGGCACGCCGAAGCGTCGCCACGCCGACGAACCGGGGGACACGCGCCGCGTAGCGGTCGTACGCGTCGCCGAACTCGGCGCGCAAGTGTGGTTCCTCGGCCCGGGGCAGGAGGAGGACCCAGCCGACGTGGACGGCGGCGAGCGTGGCCACGAGCACCGAATCGACGCCGAGAGCGAATCCGGTGACGCCGACGATCATGCCCACGTACTGCGGATTGCGCGTGTAGGCGTACGGCCCGTCGGTGTAGAGTTCGCCCGTCACGCCCATCGTCTCCGCCGAGCGCATCGTCCGTGCGCCCCAAGCGAAGACGGCAGTGCCGAGGAGAGCGAGGACGACGCCGACGACTGATGCCACGCGAGGCAGGCCCCAACCGCCGAAATCGAGGGCGGCGGTACCGAGAAGTGAGAGGTCGAAGACGCCCACGAACGCCCAGTGACAGTAGTACGCTGGCGTCCGATCACCCGGTGGCCACCACTCGTAATCGGTCAAGAGCGTCCCGAGAACGATACCGTACACGCCGGCGGCGGCGACGAGGCCAGCCCCGAACGCGAGGTGGGTCGGTGTCATACGGCGCGGACTTCAGCGCGAAGCACCGAGTCGAAACTGCCTCACCCCCGAGGCTTTTATTTATACAGTATCAACGCGGGGTCGATGAAGTACGCCGACCTTCGCATCCACCACGCACCGGGGAGCCTCCACCCCATGCACGCGTTCGAGATGTGCCACGACGACATCGAGCGTGCGGCCCTCGTCCACTGGAACACGGTCCTCGACGGTACGAACGGTTCACCGGCCGTCGCCGACCGCGAGTCGACGGCTGGAAACGGCGTCCGACGATCCGTCGAGACGAACACCATGGTCTTTCGGGTTCGGGGCGACCCCGAGCCATTCCGCGAGAAGCTCGAATCGCGAGCGGCGACGGTGGCCTACAGCCTCACCCCTCCCTCGGAGGGCGTGTTCTACTGTTGTGTCCGCGACCGGGTGACCGAGGCGGACCGGGGCTACATCGACGCGTTCGCACAGGGGACGCTCGTGGTGGTGCCGCCCGTCGAGTTCGCTCCGAACGGGACGACCGAGTTGACTCTGGTCGGGACACCCTCCGACCTCGATGCCGCCGTCACGGAGTTGCCCGACGGATTGCGCGCGACCGTGGAGTCGATCGGTCCGTACCGCCGGCGGGCCGGCGCGTCGGCGCCTCGTCTCACCGACCGTCAGCGCGAGGCCGTCGCGGCCGCCGTCGACCGCGGATACTACGACTCGCCGCGCGAGGGGACGGTAGCCGACGTGGCGGCCGACCTCGGTATCTCGCCGGGGACGGCCGCCGAACACCTCAGGAAAGCGGAGGCGACGGTGATGACTCGGCTAGTAGAGTAGTTCGTCGTCGTTCTCGGCCATGTAGAGCGTTCGAGCGGCGATGTTGACGGCGTGATCGCCCACACGCTCCAGATCACGGATGGTGAGCAGGAGGCGGGAAACGTCCTGCATCAGCGACTCCAGCTCGGCGTCGTCCTCGTCTTCCCCGAGGTAGTCGCTCTCGATGAGATCGCGCACAACGAGCTCGCTCGCCGCCTCACACATCGCGTCCACCTCGTCGTCGCGGTCGGCGACGGCGTAACACGCCTCCACGTCCTCGTTGGCGTACGCGTTCATCGCGTCTTCGAGCATTTCGAGCGTCGTTCGTCCGATCCGTTGCATGTCCACGTCGGGGAAGAGGTCGCGCTGGGCGTCGAGCGTGTAGCCGCCGAGATTGACGGCTAGGTCACCGATCCGTTCGAGGTCGGTGATGATCTTGAACGACGCCGCGATGAAGCGGAGGTCGCTGGCGACGGGCTGCTGGAGGGCGATTAGATCGATACACTCCCCTTCGAGTTCGAGATACATCTCGTTGATCTCGTCGTCGCCGTCGATCACTTCGCGTGCGAGGCGTTCGTCCTTCCGTTCGAGGGCGTCGAGCCCCGTCCGGAGCCGCTCCGCGACCAGCTCGCTCATATAGAGTACGTCGTCGCGGAGCTCCTCCAGCGACGACTGATAATCCGTTCGCGCCATGAACTCGTTCTCGGCGTGTACGACCTAAAACGTTGCCCCACGTCTACTGTGAGCTATGTAGTGGTCTATAGTTCTCTGGATCGAATTCTATAGTTAGCCGAACTTGCCGGTGATGTAGTCCTCGACGCGCTGGCTCTCGGGGTTCTCGAAGATTTTCTCGGTGTCGTCGAACTCGACGAGTTCGCCGCCGGTGAGAAACACGGCCGTCTTATTGGAGATGCGCGCCGCCTGTTGCATGTTGTGCGTGACGATGACGACGGTGTACTCCTCGGCGAGTTCGGTGATGAGGTCTTCGATCTGTGAGGTAGCGACGGGGTCGAGCGCCGAGGCGGGTTCGTCCATCAGGATGACTTCGGGGTCGGGAGCGATGGCGCGGGCGATACAGAGGCGTTGCTGTTGTCCGCCGGAGAGTTCGAGGCCGGACTCGTCGAGGCGGTCCGACACCTCGTCCCACAGGGCCGCCCGCTTCAGCGAGTTCTCGACGATTTCGTCGTAGTCCCCCTCCTTGTTCTGGATCTTGAGGCCGTAGGCGACGTTGTCGTAGATGCTCTTGGGGAATGGGTTGGGGGACTGGAAGACCATGCCGACCCGTCGGCGGAGCGCCACGGGGTCGACATCGTCGTCGTAGACGTTCTTCCCGCGAAGATAGAGGTCACCCTCCACACGCGCGGCGTCGATCAGGTCGTTCATCCGGTTGACACACCGGAGGAAGGTGGACTTGCCACAGCCGGAGGGGCCGATCATGGCCGTCACCTGATTCTCCGGGATGTCGAGGCTGATGTCCTGGAGCGCCTGCTCGTCGTTGTACCAGACGTCGACGTTCTCGGCGCGAACGACGGTGTTCGCACTCATCGTCGGCCCCGAGGACGCCACGCTCCCGCTCACGTCGGTTTCGACGAGCATGTCGTCGGTCGTCGGGTCGTCGGTCGATTCGCCGGCCGCGTACTCCTGCTCTGGGTTCTCTGTCATGGATCTACTGGTCGGTCTGGTACTTGTTGCGCAGCACGATGGCGATGGAGTTCATGCTGAGCAGGACGATGAGCAACACGACGACGCCCGCGGGGACGGCCGCTTGGTAGAAGGGTTCGCTGGCGAAGAGGCTCGCCCAGGCGTACACCTGAAGCGGCATCGCGCTCACTTTCGAGGAGAGAGCCGTCGGCAGGGAGAAGAGGACGTTCGGCGCGCCGATCATGATCAGCGGTGCCGTCTCGCCGATGGCCCGGCCGAGCGCTAGAATCGTCCCCGTCAGGATCCCGGGGAACGCCCGGGGGAGGACGACGTTCTTGATCGTCTGCCACCGCGTCGCTCCCATCCCGTAGGACGCCTCCCGCATCGAGTCGGGGACGCTCCGGAGTGCTTCCCGGGCGGAGATGATGACGATAGGCAGGATGAGAAGGGCGAGCGTCGCCCCGCCGATCAACACGGTTCCGGTGGGCTGTCCGAGATACGTGACGAACACGCCCAGTCCGAGCAGCCCGTAGACGACCGAAGGGACGCCCGCCAGATTGGAGATGTTCACGTCGATGAAGCGGGTAAGCCGATTGTCGGGGGCGTACTCCTCGAGATACACCGCGGCACCGACGCCCAGCGGGAACGAGAGGGCGGCGACGGTAACCATCAGCAGGATGGAGCCGCCGATGGCGGGGTAGAGGCCGGCCTCGGCGGCCGTCCCGCTGTGGGCGCTGGTGAGGAACTGCCAGTCGACCCAGGACTGTGGCCCGGCGAAACCGAGGGCGGCGACGGCGACGGCGCCGACGAGTGCGCCTCCGAGAATCGTCGCCGCGAGCGCCAGCCCCGGGCGACGGCCCGGGAACCGGCGAATGTGGCCGACGGCGTAGCCCGCGGTCGGCACCACGGCGACGGCCAGCAACACTGTCGCGGGGACGGCGCCGATGGCGAGGAGCGGGCCGAGTACTTCGCCGGCGCCGACGGCGACGAGGGCGACGAGGATTGCGACCGCCGTTCCCCGCCGTCCTGCCTTCGCGGCGGCGTATCGACCGACGACGAGCGCCACCGGCCCCCCGAGCGAGAGGGTGAGCATGACACCGTCGGTCGGGTAGACCGGGAGCGACTGAACGAGCCCCGGGACGAGCCCGAACGACAGGACTACCCACGCGCCTGCGCCCACGAAGCGCACGAGGAAGGGAAGCTGTCGGTCGAGGCGTTCGAGGCCGACGACGCCGGCGAGTGCGAGGCCGAACGCGAGGACGTAGCTGAACCACACGACCGGTGGGACGATGTCGACGAAGATCATCGCCGCGCCGCCGCCGAACATGCTGCTGACCGCGAGCATCCCGACGACACCCGCTCCGAACCGGAACGAGGTGGGATCGGTCCGGAAGAGGTAGCCGCTCACGACGAGTGTCGGGAGAACGAGCGTCAGGAAGAACGTGAGATGCCAGCCCGGATCGGCCGTCAGCGGCTGGATCGCGTCGTTGGCGACGTAGATCAGGAGGATGGTCAGCGCGACGATACCGAACAGGGTCGCGGCGAGCAGAAGGTACCGGAAGACGGTGCCGACGGTTCGGCTGACGTGGCCGAAGCCTTCGATTTGCTCCTCTTGTGTCGCCATCTCAGTACTCCTCCCGGTACCGCTGTGCCACGAGGTCGCTGATGACGTTCATGATGAGCGTGATGACGAAAAGCGTGAGGCCGATGGCGAAGAGGCTCCGGTAGGCGATGCCACCCCCGGTCACGTCGCCAGTCAGGAGATTCACCATGGCAGCGGTCATCGGGAGCGCGCCTTCGAGATACGCGGCGGGGTTCAGCGGGTTGAGCAGATTGGCCTGCGATCCGGCGGCGACCGTGACCGCCATCGTCTCGCCGATGGCCCGCGAGAGCGCGAGGATGAACGAAGAGAAGATACCGGAGAGCGAGGCGGGGACGACGATGCCGACCGAAACATCGAACTTCGTCGCGCCCATGCCGTAGCCCGCCTGTCGAAGGGAATCGGGGACGGCGGACATCGCGTCCTCGCTGATCGAAGCGACCATGGGGATGATCATGATGCCGACGACGATACTGGCCGAGAGCATGTTGAACGTGCCGAGCCCGGGGATGACAGTTCGGAGGGCGGGCGTAATGTAGACGACGGCGAAGAACCCGTAGACGACCGTCGGGACGCCAGCGAGCACTTCCAGCGCGGGTTTCAGCACGCGCTGGGCGCGGGGGGTCGCGTACTCGCTGAGGTAGATGGCGGTCGCGACGCCGAGCGGGAGGGCGACGACCGCCGAGCCGATGGTGATCGCGAGCGTCGCCGACACCAGCGGCAGGACGCCGAACTGTTCGTTGTTGATGATCCACTTCGTGCCGGTGAGGAAGTCGACGACCGACGCGGTCGGCCCCTCGACGCCCATCAGCGGCGCGGTTATCGAGAAGAACTTCGCCGCCTCGGTGGTCAACATGAGGATGATGCTGACCGTCGTGACGATGGACAGCACCGCACACAGGAAGAAAAACGAGCGCGTCAGAAGCTCCTGTGGCGCGTTCTCCGTTCGACGGGTGAGGTCCCGTTGTAGGTCGTCCGTACTCATCTAACGTGGGTCGATTCTGCGCTCGGTGGAAAAAACTCTTCGTTCGGGCTCGTCGGCGTCGCGAGTGTCACCGGTTGTTCGCCCGGATCGGCGCCGGTCCACCAGTCCGCCCACGACGAGTATCCGTCCCATAGTGATTACTGTAACCGTGTACCGGTGGTTCGCCGACCCGTTTTGGCTAACCACCGGTACCGGCTTACAGTGATCACTATCAGCCCTGGGCGTTCTCGATGGCCGTCTCGAGCGCGTCCATCGCTTCCTGCTGGTCCTCGTCACTCAAGGGGACGTAGCCGACCTCGTTGGCGACGATCTCCTGACTGGTGGCGTTCTCGAGCCAGAAGCGAGCGAACTCGGCGACGTGCTCTTCGGCCAGCGACGCCTGTTTGGCGTAGGTGAACAGCGGGCGGGCGAGCGGGGTGTATTCGCCGGCGCGAGCGGTCTCCAGCGAGGGTTCGGTGCAGCCGCTCCCATCGTCGACGCTGAGCGCCTTCACGCGGTCCTGGTTCTGGGAGTAGTACGCGAAGCCGAGATAGCCCATGGCGTTCGCCGAGCCCTCGACGCCCTGGATAATGGTGCGGTCCTGCTCGGTGGCGGAGTAGTCCTGGCGGTGGCCGGGTCCCTCCTCGCCGAGGATGGCCTCGATGAAGTAGTCGTAGGTGCCGGAGGCGTCGGTCGGACCGTAGAGTTCGAGCTCCTGATCCGGCCAGTCTGAGTTCACGTCACTCCAGGTCGTCGGCGGCGAGTCGGCGGACCAGATCTCCCGGAGTTCCTCGACAGTGATACAGTCCACCCAATCCGCCTCGTTGTTGACCACGACCGTCAGCGCGTCCGTGGCGACGGTGAGTTCGACCGGTGTGATGCCGTTCTCGGAACACGCCTGCTCCTCTTCCGGCTGGATGGGGCGGGAGGCGTTGTTGAAGTCGGTCCGTCCCGGACAGAAATGATTCGCGAAGCCGCCACCGGACCCAGTCGACTGGATGTTGATGTTGACATCCGAGTGTTCGGACTGAAACCGCTCGGCCATCGCCGTTGCCAGCGGGAACACGGTCGAACTGCCGGCGATGTCGATCGTGCCCGAGAGCCCGTCGCTGCCGTTCTCGCCACCACCGGACCCGCTCTGGGTACAGCCGGCGAGGCCGACCGCACCGACCGAGCCCGCCGCTGCGAGGAACTTTCGGCGCGACACACGTCCACTCGTGGATTCCTCCGTCATCACCCGACGGTGGTCGACTGTGACGTAAGTACCCTTCTATTATAGCTATATAGATATGGGTACGTGAATCGATGCCGAGGGGGGGTGAGCGGCGGGGCCAATTGCTCGGATACCCCTCGCCGATCCAGTCACGATATGTAGTGGTTGATAGTCCATATTTCGTCGTTTGAAGCGCGTTACCGCCACCGAAGCGGCGTGCGACAGCATTCGATTTGCGGTGTCGCCGACGCCGGCAGAACGAAACTGATCCGGGCCACCATCCGACTGACCAAGAAGTATATAGATATGCAAGGTTTTATTTCGTCAACTCCGTTGTCTCCGCACATGGTCGAGACCCGAAAGGTGCAGGTGACGGGCGGATCGACGTACACGGTGTCGATTCCGAAAGACTGGGCGACCGACAACGGCGTGTCCGCAGGGAGCGAAGTGGCGTTCTATCCGGAAGGTGACTCCCTCTTCATGACTCCCCGGACCGACGACGACCGGACCGAGGGAACGCTCGACATCGGCGCCCTCGCCGGTGAGGAGCTCATCCGCGCCGTGATGACGATGTACGTCAGCGGATTCGACATCATCGCCCTCGAGAGCGGACGGATCACGACCGACCAGCGGCGGACGATCCGGCAGGCGACCCAGAGCCTCGTCGGTCTCGAAGTCCTGGAGGAAACCCGGGATCGGGTGGTGATTCGTGACCTGCTCGACTCCTCGGAGCTGTCGATCAACAACGCGGTCACCCGAATGCGGCTGATCGCTCTCTCGATGCTCGAGGACGCCGTGACGGCGCTGATCGATCTCGACGACGATCTCGCTCGCGACGTGATCCAACGCGACGACGACGTGGACCGGCTGTGGATGGTCGTCTCCCGCATCTTCCGAGCGACTCTCCGGAGCCCGCGGGCCGCGGAGGAGCTCGGCGTCTCGCGCGAGGTGTGTTTCGACTACCAGTCCGCGGCGCGACAGCTCGAACGCGTCGCCGACCACGCGACCAAGATCGCCCACCTCGTGCTCAATTTCGACGAGCCGCTCCCCGACGACGTGATCGAGGCACTCGGTGGCCTCCACGCCGACGCCGCCGAGGTGATCGACGTGGCGATGGACGCCCTGTTCCTCGACGAGAGCGAGCAGGCGACAAAGCAGGCCAACGAGGCCCGCGAGTCGGTCCAGGGCATCGACAGCCACGCCCGCTCGATCGACGAGCTCCTTCGCGAACTCGATCCGACGCGCGCGCAACTGCTCGGCCTCGTCGTCGACTCGCTGTCACGGAGTGCCGACTACGGCGGCAACATCGCGGAAACGGCGTTACAGAAAGCAGCGCCGACGCCCTGATACGGTTTATGGTAACTGTGTACCGGTGGTTCGCCGGATCGTTTCGGCGAACCACCAGTACTGACGTACAGTAAACCGTACAAGACGGACGAATACAACAGGTCGGCACCGACCATCGCTGATTACGGCGGCGACGGCCGCGACACAGCCCGTATCAGTCGATCAGAACGGCGTTGACCTGTCCGCTCTGCCCCGGCCGGGACGTGACGCGGGCACGACCCTCGCTCGTCTCGATGATCGCCCCTTTCGTGACGATGTTCCGGCGGGCGTAGTTGGTGTTCGAGGGGTTCTCGACGACGTTCTCGATGTCGGCTTCGATCGTCTCCGCGCCGTCGGCGACGTGGGCGACGTTCGTCGCGAGTGCTCGCGTCTTCGTGTCGTTGCCGCGGGCGTCGATCGTCTGGAATCGGGGTTCGCCGACCGTCGTCTCCGCCGGCTGGCGGCCGAGCTGGTACCGCTTCTTGTTTCGGGAGGGCCGGAGGCGGCCTCCAGTGCGCTTCCGCGTGGAGCGTCCCTGGTCTTTCATACTGCTATCGAGTCCAAGCAAGTACTTCAGACTGTCGAACGTAAGTCGGGAACCGACGTGCGGGCGAGCCGAGTACTTTTTGTGGACGGCTCGCCGCTCTGTGAGTCATGAGCCTCGAGGTGGCCGTGGCGGCGCCCTTCCGCGACCGTGGACGCTCCCGTCTCGGGGAAGGGGAGTTCGTCGTCGCCCTCTCGCTCGACCGCGACTGGTTCACGCCCGACCAGGCCAAACGCCTCGTCGACGTGGCCGCCGGCCGGGGCCTGCTCTCCCGCGAGGGCGACGATCTCGTCGCCGAGTTCGACCCTTCGTCGGTCACCGTCCCCGACGGGTTCGTCCCCGACGAGTCCGTCCTCCGCGAGCAGTCTACGTTCGAGCGCGTCCTCTCGGCCTTGGTCGACGCGGGGATGGAGAAACAGGCGGCCGTCGCCGCGATCAACGATCGCCAGCGGGAACTCGGCGTCACCATCGAAGCCGCCGCCGTCCTCTACGCCCGCCGCCGTGGGGTCGCCATCGGCGACGCTGCCGACCGCGCGCTGGCCACGCTCACCGACGGGGAGCGTTGAAATCCCGCCGGCCCCTACCCCACCCATGGTCACCCGCGAACTCGACGACGGTGTTCGGATTGCGCAACTGTTCGCCTCGGAACTCGTCGGCCACGAGGGGTCGGTCGGGAGCGTGACGGTGACCGACGCCGATCCGGACGTGGCCCCGACGACCGACGGGGCGCGCGCCTACCGCGTCCGGAACGCGGACGCCGACGCCGCGCTCGCGACGGTGTTCGTCCACCCGGACCGCGTCCGGATCGAGTTCGAAATCGCGGCGGAGGTGGCGCTCGATGCCGCTCGCGAGGCCGGGCTCCGTGTCCGTCCGAAGACGACCGAGCCGCCGCGGACGCTCGTCTTCGTCGAAAACGGCGCCGACGTGAAGCGTGCGCTCGGCGTCGTCGAACGGATCGTGGACGCGCGTTAACGCTCGGCGAGAATCGTCGGCAGCCGCTCGGCCAGCTCGTCGCGTTCGACGTGGGCGAACGCGTCCGGATCGCGCGCCGGGCCGTCCGAATAACAGACCTGCACCGCGTCGATGCCCGCAGCGACCGCTCCCTGTACGTCCGCGGTCACGTCGTTGCCGACGAACACCGTCTCCGACGCGTCGGTGTCGAGTTCGGTGAGAAGCGATTCGAAGGCCGCCGATTCGGGTTTACCGGCGGCGAGTTCGCCGGTCACGAGCGCGGCGTCGAACGTGTCGGTCCACCCGAGCGCAGCGAGCTTCGACCGCTGTGCGACGACCGGGCCGTTCGTCAGCAGGCCCAGCCGGTAGCGCCCCCGAAGCGACGCCAGCATGTCCTCGACGCCCGGGACCGGTTCGAGCGCCGCGTTCACCCGGTCGCGGTAGGCCTGCGCGACGGCGGCCGCGTCGATGTCCTCACCGTCGAACAGGCGCTCGAACACCGGCTCCCGGCTCCGAGCGGTCAGATTCTCGGCGTGCGCCTGCAGATACGCCTGTCGCGAGCGCTGTGGCGCACCCACCTCGCGCAGTGTCGTCTCCAAGAGCGTCGCCCGGTCGACCCGCGTAACCGCGAGCGTATCGTCCAGATCGAACGCCACCGCGGCCGTGCCCATACCCTCCCTAATCGACCGATCGGTATGAGCGTGCCGTCTCCCGGCAAGTTCGTCGGCTTTCGGCCCACGGCCGTCGAAGGCGACGATATTTGTGCCTCCGTGCGGTGGATGGTCCATGACACTCGATCCGGTCCACGTCGACGGGATCGCCGACCTCGCGGGACTGCTCGCGCGCCGCGTCGACGACACCGATCACGACGACCTGGCGCGGACGGCGTTCGAGGAGTGGCTCGACCCCCTCCACGTCGACGGGCGGACGGTCCTCGAGCCGCTCGACGAACGCCGCCTCCGCGCCGTCGCCGTCGACGACGTGGCGCTCGTCGACGACCCCTACCCGACCATCCACGGTCTCGACTCGGGGACGATCAATCCCACGACGTTCAAAAACGGGCTGGTGCTCGACGTGGCCCACGCGGCGATGGCGGCCGACCCCTCCGATCTGGATCTCCATCGCGCGCGAAGCCTGGTGACGACCGTCCACGCCAACGATCCGACGCTTGCGCTCGGCACCGACTGGGTGCGCCGCGACGAGGGCTACTTCCGGCGGAAGATCCTCCACGCTCCACGGGTGAACCGCTACGCCGAGGGCGTCGTCCACGCCCTCGCGCTCTATCTCGCCGAGAGTTCGCACGCGCTGGAACACGCCGACGCCGTCTCAGACTGTCTGCTTCTCGACGGGCCGCTCTACCCGAAGGAACTCCTCAACTGGCAGGACCGTGACGCCGAACTCGGCGCCCTGACCACCGAGGCCAAACCCCGCGCAATCGTCGCGAACTACGTCCGACTCGTCGAGCGGCTGCTGGATCGGGACGTAGCAGTGGCGGGATTCGTGAAGAACCCCTCGGCGAAGCTGATCACGCGGACGCTCCGCGAGAAGGGTGTCGACGCGCCGTGGGTCGACGACACCGCCTTCTTCACCCGATTGCTGGAGCCTCGCGCCGACGGTGAGACCGACGGCCACCGCCTCACCTTCACCAACTGGTTTCGCTCTCGCGGCGGGTCGGATCGCACCCTCGCGGCCGACGGCGACGCCCTCGGCGTCGACCGGAAGCGCGACCCCGCCGACTACGAGGTGACGTTCTTCGTCGTCTACGACCCCCGCGAGGACCTGTGCTACCGTATCGAGGCACCGGCCGGTCTCACCCGCGACTCGACGGCTCGAGACCACCTTACGCGGCAGATCCTGCGCGACGTGGCCATCTCGCGTGGCCCACCACCGGTCGTCGAGCGGGCGGACACGCTGGCGCGCATCGGCGTCGACGAGAAGGCGGCGCTCCGGCGGAAGTTCGAGGAGCGACTGGATTCGCCGTTCGTCCGTACGTACGACGATATGCGGTGGGGCGAGGAGTACTATCGTAACGACTGATACTGTCGGCTGTAACTGTTTCACGATATTCGCCACCCCGGGGTGGCGAATATCTTAATTGACTTACAGCCGACAGTATGAAGATCGGTACCCATTCGATCGAAGGGCGGCGTTGAGGGTGAACACAGTCTCGGACGGTTTATCCGAAGACATTCCCGGTAGGGCGCCAAGACGGGCCGACGAACTACCGATACACAGTTACAATAAACACTATCAATCGCTACGATCGTCCATCGGTTCGGCTTTCTCGACCTCGATCGAGACCGTCGACTCCGGGACGCCCACACGGGCGAACTGCGTCCGGAGATGCTCTTTCGCCGCTTCGACGGCCTGTTCGCGCGTGTCGAACCCGCGGGGCATCGGTGACTCGAAGGCGATCTGAATCTCTCGGCCGTCGATCGTCGTCGTCGACCCCCCGCTCTCGACCTGGTAGAACTCGTCGCAGACCCACACGTAGGCGGCGTCCTCGTCGGGGGCGCCCTGGAACGACGGCGCCCGCTCACCTCGTTCGTACACGGTCCCGGTGAGCGTCGTATCGCCGCCGTTGCCGCGAATCAGTAGCATCGTCGGCGATACGGGCGCCCAAGGTAAAAGGCGTACGTGACGAGTATCAGCACCGAGAACCGTCAGCGTCCGAACGCGGCGTCGAGGTCGCTCGCGACCGTCGCGCGGGCGTCCTGCGCACGGTCGAGGTCCGGGAACGAGGCGAACACGTGGATCATCCCCGGATACTCGGCGTGCGTGACCGACACGCCCGCCTCGCGCAGGCGCCCGGCGTACGCCGCACCTTCGTCTCTGAGCGGGTCGTACCCCGCCGTGACGACCGTCGCCGACGGCAGCCCCGAGAGGTCGGGCGTCCGGAGCGGCGACGCGTACGGATTCGCACCGTCGAGTTCGTCGTCGAGATAGCGCTCCCAGTACCAGCGCATGCTCGCTCGCGAGAGCAGGTAACCCTCGGCGTTGGCCGCGTACGAGTCGGTGTCGAACGCGTAGTCCGTGACCGGGTAGAGCAACACCTGGTGGGAGATGTCGGGGCCACCACGCTCACGCGCCGCGAGCGTCACCGCGGCGGCGAGGTTGCCGCCGGCACTGTCGCCGCCGACCGCGATTCGGTCGGGGTCGCCGCCGACGATCGACGCGTACTCGGCCGCCCACTCGGTCGCCGCGTAGGCGTCGTGAACGGGTGTCGGGAACGGATGTTCCGGCGCGCGTCGATAGGCGACCGACAGGACGACGCAGTCGGTCGCGTCCGCGAGCAGTCGACACAGGCCGTCGTGGGTGTCGAGGTCGCCACGGACCCACCCCCCGCCGTGGAAGTAGACGAGGACGGGACGCCCGGCGGTGTCGCCGTCGTCACCGGGCGTCCGCGACGCTTCGCCCGGCCGATACGCCCGCACCGCGAGCGTCGTCTCCGGGCCGTCCGGGCCGGGGATCGACAGGTCGCACACGTCGAGGTCGTCGTCCGGGTCCTCGTCGCTGACGAGGAGGTCACGGAGCGCCTGTCGCGCGCCGTCGACGGACAGCGCGTGAGTCGGCGGGAGATCGACCCGATCGAGAATCGTCTTCGCCTCCGGGTGGAGGTCGGCAGCGCGGTCGGTCACGCGCTCCGTCCCCTCCCTGTCGCCGTGCGTGTCATGGCTCGGTGCCCGGGCGGCAGGATGATAAAGGGTTGGGCGCGCGCCGAAAGGGGTTTCACACCCATCTTCGTGGTAAAGACCATGTCCGACCTCGGCGATTTCACCGACTTTGCTGCGGACGACGAGGACGCGTCGGCGACGGACGCCGACCGCGGGGGCGACGGCACCGACCGCGAGGACGACGACCCCGACCGCGACGACTTCGACTCCTACGACGTGTCGCCCGCCGGTTCGGATCGCGGCCTCGGATCCCTCGCCGTCTCGCAGGGGCTCCGCGTGGCCGAGGACGGCGACGACACGACGCTGAAAGCCTTCGTCACCAGCGACAACCGGGAGTCGGTCCGGCTGGGCAAGTATCTCCTCGTCCCCTACCCGGATGACGAGACGCTCTTCTGTCGGATCACGGCGCTGGAGTACGCCCAGGAGTTCGAGGCCGACGACGCGACCGAGATCCACGCCCGGCGGGCCATGCGCCGCGACGACTTCGCGGAGCGTGACTACAAGTTCGTCGCGTCGCTCGACCCCGTTGCAGTCCTCTTTTCCGACGGCGACGACCTGAAGCGCCGGATGACCGACCGAGTGCCGAAACCCGGGGCTATCGTGGGCGAGGCGACCGACGCCGAGCAGATCAAGACCGGGCTGGCCATTCCGAGCGAGGGCGTCTTCCTCGGTCACCTCTCGGTCGGCGGCGAGACGGTGCGGACGGCGGCGTCCCCGCCGACCATCGACTACCGCCTGAAAGACGACTACGCGGACGGCGACCCCCTCGTCTTCCGCCACACGCTCGTCGCCGGTGGCACCGGATCGGGGAAGACCCACGCCTCGAAGAACGTCCTTCGGCAGTATCTCGACACGACCTACCCGATGGACGACGGGCGCGCGGTGTCGACGGCCGTCGTCCAGTTCGACCCGCAAGACGAGTACGCTCAGATGCACGACGACAACCCCGAGATGGACGACGGCGTCGCCCGCCGCCTCGACCGCGAGGGGATCGCCCACGGCGGCCACGACGACACCGTCGCGCTCGTGCCGGCGGTCGAGGGTGCGTCGTACGGGGGCGGCCACCACCGCGCGGAGCAGGTGCCTTTCACCATCCCGTTCAACATGGTCCGGCGGCGGCCGTGGCTGGTCGCGGGCGCTCGCCTCAACGACAACCAGTACCAGGCGCTCGACTACCTGCTCGACCGCTTCTTCCGTGACACCGGGGACGCAGCCACCTACGAGGCGTTTACGACGTGGCTCGACGACCCGGCACTCCGCGAGGAACTCGACGAGTCGGGGCGGGTCCACGAGGCGACGTTCGACGCCGTGCGCCGGCGCGCGCTGGGGAGCGCCTTCCGCCGTGTCTTCGACCGGGACGCGCGTCCCGTCACCGAACTGGTTCACGAACTCGTCCGCCCCGGCGGGCTGACCGTGGTGCCGACCTACCACGTCAACGACTCGCGGGCGACGGAACTTGTCGTTCTCGCCGTCGCGAGCCTGCTCGTCGACGAGAAGTTGTCGAACGATCCCACCTACGACCGCATCAAGGAGACGCCCCTGATCGTCGGGATGGACGAGGCACACAACTTCCTCACCGACGCCGAGAGCGTGCAGGCCCGGAAGGTGATCGGGAAGTTCACCGAAGCGGCCAAGCAGGGCCGGAAAGAGCGGCTCGGCCTCTTTCTCATCACACAGGACCCACAGGATATCGCCGATTCGGTGTTCAAACAGGTGAACACGAAGCTCGTCCTCAATCTGGGCGACGAGGACGCTATCAGCAGCGTCAACATCCCGCCGACGCTGGAGGACAAGGTGCCCTACATGGAGAAAGGGCAGATGGTGGTCTACTCGCCGGACAACTCCGAACCCGTGGAGCTGACGGGGCTGTCGACCTGCGTGACGCGGCACGGGGAGTGACACCGGCGGCGTGGCCGACTCGACACGTCGGCGTGCCGGGCCGTCCTCCGGGCCACGGGCCGACGACGACCGGACTCGTCGAACCACTGGCTTCATGCCCGCGCTCCCGTACGCGACACTATGGCACTGGAACCGGAGCGCCGCGCTTTCCTCGACCGACTGCTGGAGACGCCGAGTCCGTCCGGCTTCGAGACGCGCGGGCAGCGGGTCTGGCTGGACTACGTGCGCGACTTCGCGGACGACGTATGGACCGACGACTACGGCAACGCGATGGCGGTTCACGAGGGCGGCAACACCGAACTCGCTCTAACGGGCCACGCCGACGAAGTGGGGTTTATCGTCCGCCGCATCGACGACGACGGCTACGTCCGGATCGGCTCTATCGGCGGCGCCGACCGCACCGTCTCGAAGGGACAGCACGTGACGATCCACGCCGACGAGGCGATTCCGGGCGTTGTGGGGCAGACGGCGATCCACCTGCGCGAGAAAGGGGAAGAGAGCTACGACGACATCGAGGAGCAGTACGTCGACGTGGGCGCCGAGGACGGCGACGAGGCCGAGTCGCTCGTCTCCGTCGGCGATCCGGTCACCGTCTCGACCACCGTCGGGGACCTCCACGGCTCCCGGATCGCGGCCCGCGGGATGGACAACCGTATCGGCGTCTGGGCGGCCGCCGAGGGGTTGCGGCGGGCGGCCGAGGCCGGCGCCGATGCGACGGTGTACGCCGTCTCGACGATTCAGGAGGAAGTCGGCCTGCAAGGGGCACGTATGGTCGGCTTCGACCTCGCCCCGGACGCCGTCGTCGCGGTGGACGTGACACACGCGACGGACTCGCCGGGCATCCCCGACAAGCGGCGCGGGCCGGTGGAACTCGGGTGTGGGCCGGTCGTCACGCGCGGGAGCGCCAACCACCCCGTGCTGGTCGACCTGGCGCGCGACGCGGCCGACGACGCCGACGTGGACGTGCAGTTGCAGGCGGCGGGCAGTCGAACGGGGACCGATGCGGACGCTTTCTACACCAGCGCTGGCGGGACGCCCGCGCTGAATCTCGGCCTGCCGAACCGCTACATGCACACGCCGGTCGAAGTGATCGACGCGGCCGACCTCGACGACGTGGCGACGCTGCTGGGAGCGATGGCCGACCGCGCGAGCGCCGTCGACTCCTTCGCGGTCGACGTCTGAACGCCCTGTGACCGGGAGACACACCCGTGAACCGAAAGAAAACCGTTAAAAGTCGGCCCCGGGTTTGATTCGGTATGGCTGGAACTATCGAAGTGCTCGTTCCCGGCGGCGAGGCCACCCCTGGCCCGCCGCTCGGGCCGGAACTCGGGCCGACGCCGGTCGACGTACAGGCCGTCGTACAGCAGATTAACGACGAAACCGACGCCTTCGACGGCATGGAAGTGCCCGTCACCGTCGATTACGACGACGACGGCTCCTTCACCATCGAGGTTGGTGTCCCGCCGACGGCCGAACTCGTCAAGGACGAGGCCGGCTTCGAGACGGGGAGCGGCGAACCGCAGGAGACCTTCGTCGCCGACCTCACCGTCGAACAGGTCCAGAAGATCGCCGAGCAAAAGCAGTCCGACCTGCTCGCGTACGACCTGAAAAACGCGGCCAAGGAAGTCGTCGGTACCTGCGTCTCGCTCGGTGTCACTATCGAGGGCAACGACCCCCGACAGTTCAAAGAGCGCATCGACGAGGGCGAGTACGACGACCGGTTCGCGGACGAAGCCGCGGCGTAAGGCCGATAGTCGGCGCCGCGTCGCCACGATCCACGGGTTTCTTTTCCACGTCCACGCTACGTCCTCGGTATGACCGACTCCCTCGTCGTTCCCGAGGACACCATTCGGACGACCGTCGGCGACCTCGCCATGCCACGCATGGGCGTCGTCGAACAGGTCTGGGAGACCGACCCGATTCCGATCGATGAGATCGAATCCCGGGCGGTATCCGCGACCTACGACCTCGATTTTTCCGGCATCCCCGACGGCGGCGACGTGGCCATCGGCGCCGGCAGTCGCGGCATCGCCAACCTCGGCGCCATCGTCCGCGGTGTCGTCGGCGGCGTCCGCGAACAGGGGTACGAGCCGTTCGTCTTCCCGGCGATGGGCAGTCACGGCGGCGCGACCGCCGAGGGACAACGCGAGAAACTGAACACGCTCGGTGTGAGCGAGGAGAGCGTCGGCTGTGAGATTCGCGCGACGATGGACGTGGAGACGGTGGGCGAGACGCCGGAGCGTGGTGTCCCCGTCTACGCCGACGCGAACGCCGTCGCCGCCGACGGCATCGTGATGGTCAACCGGATCAAGCCCCACACGGACTTCGGCGGCGAGGTGGAAAGCGGCCTCTCGAAGATGCTCGTCATCGGTATGGGGAAGCAGAAAGGCGCGAAGATGGCCCACGACTGGGCGGTCGACTGGAGCCTGCGGAACATGCTCCCCGAAATCGCGAGTCAGTTGCTCGATACGCTTCCCGTGGTCGGCGGCGTCGCCATCGTCGAGGACGAACACGACGACACGACGCTGATCGAGGGCGTCCCCGCGTCGGGCTTTCTGAAACGCGAGAAGGAACTGCTAGAGATGGCCGAAGATCGGATGCCGACACTTCCGTTCGACGAGATGGACGTACTGGTCGTCGACCGGATCGGGAAGGACGTTAGCGGACAGGGGATGGACACGAACGTCACGGGACGGCGTCACTTCACGATCAACGAACCCGAACCCGAGTCGCCCGAGGTGAAGCGGATCTACCTCCGCGGGCTGACGGCGAAGACGAAGGGCAACGCGATGGGGATGGGGCAGGCGGACTTCGCTCACCAGGATGTGAAGGCGGGGCTCGACTGGTCGAAGGCGCTCATCAACGCCATCACCGCCAGTACGGTCCGCGGCGTGCGAATGCCGCCGATCGTCGAGAACGACCGCGCCGGCCTACTGGGCGCGCTCGGCACTATCGGCCCCGTCGCCGGCGACGAGGCGCGGGTCCTGCGTGTCACCGACACGATGCGGCTGGAGCGGTGTTACGCCTCCGAACCGCTGATCGAGGCGGCACGGGAACGCGACGACCTGCGCGTGATCGTGGAGCCGGACGAGGTCGTATTCGACGACGACGGGAACTTCGCCGCGCCGTCGCCGGACCGTTAGAAGGCGCGGTGGTACTGGACCGGCACCTCGACGTCGTCGAGGCGGTCGAGCTGCTGGGCCGCGTGGAGCGCGAAGTACGGATCGCGGAGGTGTTCGCGGCCGACGATGGCGAGGTCACCGCGGCCGTTCCGGATCAGGGCGTCGGCCTGTTCCGGCGTGGTGATGCCGCCGACGGCGCCGACGGCGATGTCCGACTCGGATTCCCCTTTGATGCGTCGAGCGTAACGCTCCTGATACCCCGGCCCGGTCGACGGGATCTGCTGGTCGGGGTGGATGCCACCGCCGCTCACGTCGATCAGATCGACGCCGAGGGTGGCAAGGTCGTCGGCCAGTCGGATGGAGTCCTCGACGGTCCACGACTCGCGGTCGGGGAGCCAGTCGGTCGCGGAGATGCGGACGAAAAGCGGGTCGTCGTCGGGCCACACCTCACGGACGGCGCTCGCAACCTCACGGAGGAGGCGGGTGCGACCCTCGAAGTCGCCGCCGTAGGCGTCCGTCCGGTCGTTGGTCATCGGCGACAGGAACTCGTGGAGGAGGTAGCCGTGAGCGCTGTGAATCTCGGCCACCTGGAAGCCGGCGTCGCGAGCGCGTTCGGCCGCGGCGACGAAGGAGTCGATCACGTCGTCGATGTCGTCCCGGGTCATCGCGCGTGTCGGCACCTCGCCCGTCTCGTGGGGGTACGGAGTCGCCGAGGGGGCGACCGTCTCCCAGCCATCCTCGTCGGTGATCGGTTCCCCGCCCTCCCACGGGCGCGCCGTCGACGCCTTCCGCCCCGCGTGGGCGAGTTGGATGCCGGGGACGCTCCCCTGCGCGCGGATCGACGCCGTGATGTCCGCGAGGGCGTCGGCGTGGTCGTCGCTCCAGATGCCGAGGTCCTCGGGCGAGATCCGGCCGCGTGCTTCGACGGCCGTCGCCTCGGTCATGACGAGACCGGCACCGCCGACGGCTCGACTGACGAGGTGGGTGTGGTGCCAGTCGGTCGGGAGACCGTCCCGGTCCTCACAGGAGTACTGACACATCGGCGAGACCATCACTCGGTTCGGAATCTCGGTACCGCGGAGTTCCAGTGGCGTGAACAGATCGGCAGACACACCGCCTGCTTGGGTGTCGACGCCGATACGCGTATCGGAAGCGGACGACGTCGCATCGGTGTAGAAATGTGCGTACTAAGCACAACACAAGCGGTAAAACGGGGGAGAAGCGACGAGTTTATACTAGAGTATTGCATAGTTATGGCACAATCATGGATCAGAGAAAGCAGCTGTCGCGGATCGGCGTGACGGCGTTGCTAGTGATGCTGGTGGTTGCGTCGGTGGCGACGCCGGCCGCGGCGGCGAGCTACAACGAGAATCAGGAGCCGGAGTTAGTCACATCGGTACAGGGATCGAACGTGCTCGTTCCGGGCGAAACGGCGACGCTCCAGGTGAGCGTCCAGAACCGTGGAACGGCGGTCACCGACTCGGAGGGCCGGCTCAGCGAGCTGGCGTCGGCCTTCGAGACGGCGGGCGTGCGTCCGGGCGTCGCGATGGCGACCACCGCGCAGTTCGAGGCGAAGAAGGCTCCGATCGACATTCGCACGGGCCAGCAGTCGATCGGAAGCGTCGCCCCGAGTGAGGAGCGTGGGGTGCCGCTCGTCGTCGAGGTGGCCGAGAACGCGGCGCCGGGTACGTACCGGATTCCGGTCGTGCTCGACTACCAGTACGTCGGCGCCGTCAGCGTCGACGAGCAGCAGTCGTACGTGACGCGCCGTGACGCGACCGTCCGCGCGTACGTGACTGTTCGGATCGAACCGTCGGTCAGGCTCGGCGTCGAGTCCATCACCGGGGAGAACCTCCACGCCAAGGAGGACGGCCGGGTCGTCGTGACCGTCCGCAACGAGGGGACGGAGACGGCTACCGACGCCGAACTGCTGATCGAGGAGAGCAACCAGTTGACGCCGCGGACGAACGGGCTCTCGCTCGGCACGCTCGAACCGAACGAGACGGCGACCGCTTCCTTCCGCGTCGGCGTCGCCGAGACGGAGTCGACGGACACCTACGCCGTCCCCTTCCGGCTGCGCTACGAGGACAGCAACGGTGTCGTCCGCGAGTCACAGGTCCGTACCGGGCAGGTGACGATCGAGGATGCGCCGACGTTCGACCTCTCCGCTACGGCCACCGACCTCTACGTCGACTCGACGGGAGCGGTGACGCTGTCGGTGACGAATGAGGGCGACCGTCCGGTGAAAAACGCGCGCGCGCTCTTGGCGCCGATGGAGCCGTTCTCGCCACTCTCGACGAGCGCGAGTCTCGGCACGCTCGACCCCGGTGAGACGGCGACCGCGCAGTTCAAACTCGAAGTCGCCGATCGGGCCATCGCGCAGGAGTACCCCCTCGAGTTCACCGTAGCCTACGAGGACGCCTACCGCGAGACCGTCGAGAGCGACCCGCTGACCGTCCCCGTCACGGTCGGTCCCGAGATGACCGTCGACACGGCGGGGTCACCGACGGTGGCTGCCGGTTCGACGGAGACCATCGAAGTGACCGTCACCAACACCGGCGAGGGCACGATGACCGACGCCGTGGCCCGGATCAACGCGAACACCCCGTTCGAGACGGACGACGACACGGCCTACGTCGGTGAACTCGGGCCGGGCGAGTCGGCGACGGTCACCTTCACCGTGAGCGTCGACGACGCGGCCACGCCCAAGACCTACTCCGTCGACACGACCGTCAAGTACGACAACAGCTTCGGGCGGACGGTCGTCACCGATGTCGAGCCGACCGCCGTCGAGGTAACCGAGAAACAGGGTGGGCTGATCGCCTCCATCCTGCAGTTCCTGGGCCTGTAAATGTCTGACATCGGTACCCGCGTCAGGGACGGCCTCGAATCGCTGGGCCGGGCGAGCGCCAGCGATCCCCGCCCCGTCGTCGCCGTGGTCGTCCTCCTGTTGCTCGTCTCGGGGGGTATCGCTGCCACCTCCCTCCAGATGAGCATGGGGATGACCCTCTACATCGACGACGACTCCCAAACGGCGGAGGAGTGGGCCGGCCTGAAAGACGACTTCGAGACGGGCAACAACGTCTTCGTCGTCGTCGAATCCGACCAGCTCTACGATCCGGAGACGATCCGCGCCATCGACCGCCTCGACCGGCGGTACACGGCGCTCGACGAGACCAACCGGGTGACCAGTCTCGCAGATCTGGTGCGGGCCGGCAACGACGGCGAGATACCCGCGACCGAGTCGGGCGTCCGTCGCGCCCTGGATCGCGCCACCGCCCGGAACCCCGAGATGTCGGGGCTTCGGGCGCAGGTCGTCCCCGAACCCGGGACGACCATCATCCTCGCCGACTACGGCGATGTCGACACCTTCGACCGGGGACGGCTGCTGCCCGAACGCGGTTCCGACATCGTCTACCGACAGGTCCAACAGGAGACGGACCTCGCCGCCCTCCCGCCGGGGCTCTCGGTGACCGTCACCGGGCAGCCGGTCTTCGAGAACGCCGCCTTCGGGCTGATGCTCCCCGAGATGATCAAACTGTTCGCGGGCGCGTTCGCGCTCATCTTCGGTGTCGTCTACCTCGTCATGCGCTCGACGGTCGAGCGTGGCTGGCACGTCTTCTTGCCCCTCGGCACGGCCATGACCGCGCTGGTCTACATGATGGGGGCGATGGGCATTCTCGGCTACAACTTCAACGCGATCATGCTGGGCGTGATGCCAATCGCCCTCGGACTGGGTATCGACTACGGCCTGCAGATCCAGACGCGCTATCTCGAAGAACGGGAGAGCGGTCGGCCGCCGATCGAGGCGGCGGGGCTGGCCACGCGGACGACCGGCCGGGCACTCCTCATCGCGATGGGCACCACCGTGGTCGGCCTGGGATCGCTGCTCGTCTCCGCCGTGCCGCCGGTCCAGCAGTTCGGGGTCACGAGCGCCGTGAGCGTCTTCGCGAGCATGGTCCTCTCGGTGACGCTACTCCCGGCGCTGCTGGTTCGGGTCGACGCCGGCGTCGACACGGCGGACGCGGCGACGGACCGGGACGGGACGGACCGCCTCGAAGCGTTCACTGGATTACTCACCCGCCGCGTGACCGCCGGGCGGCCGCTGGTGACACTCCTGATCGCCTTCCTGTTGGTCTCGGGCGGCGCCTACGCCTATCCGCAGGTCGAACCGCGCCAGCAGATGATGGACTTCTGGCCGCAGGAACTCGACGCCAAGGAGGATCTGGAGGAACTGGAAGACACCGTCGAGGGATCGAAAGTCGTCTACGTCGTCGTCGAAACCGACCAGGCCTACTCCCCCGAGATGTTCCGGGAGGTGGCCACCTACCAGCGGTTGATGCTGGAGAATCCGAACGTGAACGCGGTGATGAGTCCGGTCACCACCGTGCAGATGCAGAACGGGGGTTCGATCCCCGAGACGCAGTACCGCCTAGACACGAGTTTGCGGGCGGCGAGCGAGGGCGGACCGACGGCGATTCGTGACCCCTCGGACAACCCGAGCAAACTCCTGCTCACCTTCTACATCGACGACGTGGAGGGCGAACCGGTCCGGACGCTGATCGACGAGTTCGAGGGCAACGCCGACTATACGCTGACGACGGCGGATCAGGTGCAGGTGACGGGCAAGCCCGTCCTCAACCGGAACGTCATCGAGAACGTCACCGCCGGATTGACGCCGATGACGCTCCTGAGTTTCGGGCTCGGCTTCGTCTTCCTCGCGTTCGCCTTCCGGTCGGTGAAGATTTCGGCGGTGCTGATCGCCGCCGTCGCCGCGAGCGCCTCCCTGCTGGTGACCGGGGCGATGTATCTGGTCGGCATCCCCTGGAACCCGCTGACGATCACGATGTCGTCGCTGACGCTCGGGATCGGCATCGACTACGGGGTCCACGTCTTCGAGCGCTTCGAGTACGAAGTGACCGAACAGGGGCAGTCACGGCTCGACGCCGCGACGACGGCGGTATCGAAGCTCTCCCGCCCGGTGATCGGGTCGAGTTTCACCACCATCTTCGGCTTCGGCGTCCTCACCGTCTCGCAGTTCCCGGTGCTCGCGAACTTCGGGGTGACGACCGTCTTCGCCATCGCCCTGTCGCTCGTCGCCGCCTTCGGCATCCTGCCGGCGGCGCTGGTGACGGTGCGGCTGATCGAGCGCCGCGACGCCACGCCGACCACCGAAGCGGTGGGGAGCTAACCATGTACGACACCATCCTGATTCCGACCGACGGTAGCGACGCAGCGACGACTGCGGCCCGCTACGGACTGGCCCTCGCCGAGCGAGTCGGCGCGACCGTCCACGTCCTCTCGGTCGTCGACCCCGATCGGTTCGCGACCAACGCCGTGGGCGACGTGGACGACTTGGTCCGTCGCCAGCGGGATCTCCTTCGCGACCGTGCCCGCGACGCCGTCGAGCGCGTCGAGGCGGAGGGTCCGGCGTCGATCGACGTCCACACCCATATCGTCGAGGATCGCCCCGCTCGGGCACTGGCGACGGCCATCGACGACCACGACGCGGATCTCGTGGCGATGGGTACGCACGGCCGCTCCGGTGTCGATCGGTATCTGTTCGGGAGTCTCGCCGAGCGAACCTTGCGGACGGCACACGTCCCGGTGCTGGCCGTCCGGGAAGCCGATGTCGAGGTCGATCCGACCCTCGACGAGATACTGGTCGCCACCGACGGCAGCGAGGCTGCGGACCGCGCGGGCGACCACGCCGTCGCCGTCGCGCGGGCGACCGGTGCCCGTCTCCACGCGCTGACCGTCGGCGACGAGGACGAACCGGCACGCAGCCTCGCGGACCGAGCCCGAGAGACTGGCGTCGACGCCCACGCCACTGTCCGGACGGGACGCCCACACGAGGCGATCCGCGAGTACGCCGCGGCCGTCGACGCGGACCTCGTGGTGCTCGGCACGCACGGTCGCTCGGGCGTAGAGCGAGTGCTCCTCGGCAGCGTCGCCGAGCGAGTCCTTCGGACGGCGACACGGCCGGTCCTCGTGGTCGGTCCCTAAGCTGTTGAGACGCCTCGCGTCGCCGTCGCCTTGAACGAGGCGACGACCGGCGTGCCGCGGTGCAGACGCAGTTTCTCGACGCTCGCGTCGGTCACCAGTGCCGACAGCGTCACGTCCCCGCCCACGTCGACGGTGACCAGTGCGACCGCCTCGCCGGCGTCGACAGTGAGCACCGTCCCCTCCAGCCGATTGCGGGCGCTGGTGCGGTCCGCATCGGGCGACCGCGAGGGCGACTGGAGCGTCACTGCGTCGGCCCGGAGGGTGAGGCGGACCTCGTCGCCGTTCGGCGGGACGAGCGCCCGGACGACGCCCGCCGGCGTCTCGACGGTGGCGAGTTCGCCGTCTCGTTCCACGATCCGCCCCGTCAGGACGGTCTCGGCCGTCTCCGCGACGCCGCTGAACTCCGCACGCAGACGGTCGTACCGCGACAGGAGGCGTCGGGCGCTGTCGGTCAACTGGCTGCCGCCGCCCCCGGACCCACCGCGCGTGCGCACAACTAGGTCGCCGAAAGCCTCCTCCAGTTCGACGATCCGTTGCTGGGCGCGCGAGTACGACCGGCCGAGCGCCGTCGCGGCTGCGTTGATCGACCCGTGGTTGTCGATGGCCCGCAACAACTCCACGTCGCGAGCGGTGAGGGTCACGTCGCCCTGTCCGATCCGGGCGTCGAACTCGGTCGAGAACTCCATGTGGCGGGCTACGGTGGCCGGCAGCAAAGGCCTTACCGCCGGACATCGCGACCCGATACGTACCTGTCGATAGTCACAGTATTGGTTGGTTTATCCCACGGACGAGCGGACCGCGAAGTTCGTCTCCGGCGAGCTAGTGTACTGATCGGTCGTCGACGCCGCGTGGGCGAGACGCGTGACGAAAGTAAACGACTGCGTATGCGTTCGAACCGACAGCCGCGGGAATCCAAAGACATTATGTCCCATAACGGATAACGCCGTTGTGCTACCCATGACACAACGAGAGGAGGCGCCAAACTGGCTGCAGGAACAGAAAGAGCACTGGACGCAGGTCGTTCGGGGACGGTCGCGACGCGACGTGCTGAAGGGTCTCGGTGCGGCCGGGATGGCGGGGCTCGCCGGTTGTTCCGGCGGCGGTGGCGGCGGGAGCGAGGCCACGGCGACGGCGACGGCGACGGAGGACTCGACTGACTCAGGGGGCGAGGCGACGGACACGCCGACCGAGACCAGCACGCCGGACCCGGTCAGCGGCTCGATGACGATCTTCCACGCCGGCAGTCTCGCGGCGGCGTTCAGCGAGGCCGAACCGGCGTTCGAGGACGAGTACGGCGTCGACGTGAACCGCGAACCCAAAGGATCAGTCGCATCGACCCAGAAGATCACCCAGCAGGGGCGTCAAGCCTCGGTCCTCGGCGTCTCGGACTTCCGGCTCATCCGCGACCGGATCGTCCCGGACTACGGTGACTGGTACACCATCTTCACGACGAACTCGATGTCGATCCAGTACCGCGAGGACTCGCCGGGTGCCGACGAAATCTCGAAGGAGAACTGGTGGGAAGTTCTCTCGCGTGACGACGTGACGATCGGCCACTCCGATCCGGCCGTCGACCCCGGTGGCTACCGCGCGGTCATGACCCAGCAGCTCGGTGCCGAGGAGTTCGAGGGGAGCGCACTCTACGATCAGGCGACCTACGAGAAGCTTCGCGAGAACTCGACGGTCCCGACGGGGACCGAGACGAAGCTCAAGGGGCAGCTCGAATCCGGCGCGCTGGACTACGCCTTCTACTATCAGTCCATCTCCAGTACGGCGGACATGCCCTACATCGACCTCCAGCCACAGGTCGACCTCTCGCAGGCGACCAGCAAGTACGCCGAACACTACGCGAAGGCGGAAGTCGAGACTAGCAGCGGGACGTTCACCGGCGCACCCATCGCGTACGGGATGACCGTCCCGAACGTCGCCCCCAACCCCGAGGCGGGCGCGGCGTGGATCGAGTACTTCGGTAGCGATGCCGGTCGATCCGTCCTCGAAGAGTTGGGTCTCGTCCCGGTCGACCCCATCGTCGTCCCCAAGAGCGGGCAGGACGCGGTGCCCGACCGCGTCATGAACGTCGCCACCGCGAAGAGCAACCTCGGCCCGCTCGAACTCTAACGGAGCCTATCGCTCCGATACAGCTATGTTTCTGAAAAGGAATAACGATAGCAATGGCTACGCGCACTGAAACACGGTTCTCGTTGGACGGGGTCGGACGCGTGCCGCTAGCGGTGGCGTTCCTCGTGGTACAGGTGCTTGCGTTCGTGGCCGCGTACACGGTCGGTCGTCCGACGTGGTACGCCTTCTTCATGATCGGCAGCACGGCGGTCACGGCGTACGCGGTCCACGGCGACTCCTTCGTCGTCGCCGCGGCGACGATGGGGAGCATCCTGATGGTCGCGCTCGGCCTGCCACTCTTTCTGTTCGTCGCTCGACAGCAGCCCGCTATCGTCGTCGAGAAGGCGTTCAATCCCGATGTCCACCGGATGCTCTATCTCGGCGTCTACGGTCCGCTGCTGGCGGCGATCGTCAGCCTCGTCTTCGGCGTCCCGCTGGCACACCTCCTCTCGGAGGGATTCGCCGGCCAACCACTCGTCGAGAGCCTCGTCGACCTGCCCCTGGTCGTCCCCCACAGCGTCGCCGGCATCATCATCCTCTTCGGCTTCGGGAAGGGGGGCGCGTTCCCGAACATCTCCGTCCTCGGCACCATGATCGGGATGGTGCTGGCGATGACGTTCGTGAGCGCCCCCTACGCGGTCAACGCGACGCGGGAGGCGTTCGAATCCATCGACGACCGTCTCGAGTACGCCTCGCGCATCCACGGCGCGAGTCGCTGGGACACGTTCCGTCGCGTCACCGCCCCCCTCGCGGTGCGTGGCATGGTCACCGGCGGTGTCCTCGCGTGGGCGCGCGCAGTCTCCGAGTTCGGCGCCGTCGCCGTCGTCGCCTACTCCGTCTCCTTTTTCTACCCGCCGGCCGGCGGTGAGGTGACGGCCCAACACGCGCCCGTGTTCGTGTACGGGACGTACCTGCAGGGCGGGCTCGCGGAGAGCGGCGCCGTCGCCTTTATCTTGCTTGGCGTCTCGGCGCTCATCTTCCTGCTCGTCCGGTATCTCACCAGCGACAGCACGACCACCGGAGGTGTCGTATGAGCCTCCACGCCGACGTGTCGGCGACGTTCTCCGCCGACGGCGCGGAGTCGTTCCACGTCGACGCCGAGTTCGAAGTGGAACGCGGCGAGAGCCTCGTCATCCTCGGTCCCAGTGGGAGCGGGAAGACGCTCTTGTTGGAGACGGTGGCGGGCTTCCATCCCCACGAGGGGCCGGTCACGCTCGACGGCCAGCGTGTGAGCGACACGCCACCCGAGAAGCGCGACTTCGGCTTCGTCTTTCAGGACTACGCCCTCTTCCCGCACATGACCGTGCGAAAGAACGTCGACTTCGGGAGCCGCTACCACGACGACACCCGTGACGCCGCCGAACTGCTCGCGGAACTCGGGGTCGGAGATCTGACGGATCGCTACCCACCCACCCTCTCCGGTGGCGAGCAACAGCGGGTCGCGCTGGCGCGGGCACTCGCCGTTCGCCCCGAGGTCATGCTGCTCGACGAACCGCTGGCGGCGCTCGACGTGCCGACGCGCCAATCCCTGCGCGACGACCTCGCGGACGTGCTGGCGGACGCGACGGCCGTCTACGTCACCCACAACCGGACGACCGCCCGGGCGCTCGCGGATCGCATCGCCGTGATGAACGACGGACAGGTCGTTCAGATCGGCACGGCCGACGAGATCTTCCACCGGCCCGCGTCGCCGATGGTGGCGCGGTTCACCGGGTCGAACGTGATCGACCTCGACGACGCGCCGTCGATCCGCTCGGCGCTCGACACGCCGACCGACGGCATCGTGACGATTCGCCCCGAAGCGGTCGCGTTCGGCGATAGCGGCGACGTGCGGGCGACGGTCGAGCGGATCGTCCGTGAGGACGCCAGCAGCCGCGTCACGTTCGCCGTCGACGACGTGACCGTCGAGGCGTTCGCCGACCGCGCGCCCGCCGTCGGCACCGAGGTGTGGCTCACGCTACCCGAAGACGAGGTCCACGTCTGTCGCGCCGCGGCGCCAGCCGCCGACTGATGGGTTTACTGCACGTCAGTACCGGTGGCTCGCCGAGACAGTCCAGCGAGCACGGGTAAACACGGTAATCCGTACGAAACCCCCGTCTTCGGGCGCGTCCGCGCCCGTCCTTCGACGGACTTAAGTCCAGCATCCACCACCTTCCGATGAGACAGGCCCACGCCTGTTTCACTGACCCGTAGGAGCGTTCAGCGTACTACGGAGGTGAAAGATGGCAGATACAATAGAGGAAGCAGTCAATCGCGCACTCGACGAGTCGCCGCCGCGGAACTTCCGCGAGACGGTCGACCTCGCCGTGAATCTGCGTGATCTAGATCTCAACGACCCGTCGAATCGTGTCGACGAGAGCGTCGTCCTGCCGGCCGGTACCGGCCAGGAGACGCAGATCGTCGTCTTTGCAACCGGTGAGACCGCACTCCGCGCCGAAGAGGCTGCGGACGACGTCCTCGGCCCCGACGAACTCGAAGACCTCGGGGACGACGACGACGCCGCGAAGGACCTCGCCGACGAAACCGACTTCTTCGTCGCCGAGGCGTCGATGATGCAGGATATCGGTCGCTATCTCGGGACCGTCCTCGGGCCGCGCGGCAAGATGCCGACGCCGCTCCAGCCCGACGACGACGTCGTCGAGACGGTCAACCGGATGAAGAACACGGTCCAGCTCCGGAGCCGCGACCGACGCACCTTCCACACGCGCGTCGGTGCGGAGGACATGTCCGCCGAGGATATCGCGGACAACGTCGACGTCATCGTCCGCCGTCTCGAGGCGGCCCTGGAGAAAGGCCCACTCAACATCGACTCCATCTACGTCAAGACGACGATGGGGCCGTCCGTGGAGGTAGAGGCATGAGCGAGAGCGAAACAGTCCGCCAGACGGAGACGATTCCGGAGTGGAAACAGGCGGAGGTCGACGAACTCGTCGACTTCATCGACTCCTACGCGAGCGTTGGCATCGTCGGCGTCGCCGGCATTCCGAGCCGACAGCTCCAGAACATGCGTCGTGACCTCCACGGGAGCGCCGAGGTGCGGATGAGCCGGAACACGCTCGTCCGCCGCGCACTGGAGGAGGTCGACGACGGCCTCGAACAGCTCACCGAGTTCGTCTCCGGGCAGGTGGCGCTCATCGGGACCAACGACAACCCGTTCGGGCTCTACCAGCAGCTGGAGGCATCGAAGACGCCGGCCCCGATCAACGCTGGCGAAGTCACCCCCAACGACATCGTGATCCCCGAGGGCGACACGGGCGTCGACCCGGGCCCGTTCGTGGGTGAACTCCAGCAGGTGGGCGCCGAAGCCCGCATCATGGAGGGGTCGATCCAGGTGACCGCCGACTCGACGGTGCTCGAAGCCGGCGAGGAGGTCAGCACCGAACTCGCGAACGTGCTCGGCGAACTGGGTATCGAACCCAAGGAAGTCGGGCTCGACCTGCGCTCGGTCTACTCCGAGGGCGTGTTGTTCGCCCCCGAAGAACTCGCCATCGACGTGGACGAGTACCGCGCCGACATCGAGTCGGCCGCGGCCGCCGCGCGCAACCTCTCGGTCAACGCGTCGTACCCCACCGCTCGCACGGCGGGGACGCTGCTGGCCAAGGCAGCCGGCGGGGCCAAGTCGGTCGGTCTCTTCGCCGCCATCGAGGACCCCGAGCTGATGCCGGACCTCGTGGCCAAGGCCGACGGACAGGTCCGCTCGCTCGCGGCACGGATCGACGACGACGAGGCGCTTCCGGAGGAACTGCGTGGCGTCGAAGCGCCCGCAGCGACCACGGACGCCGAGGAGGAATCGAGCGACGAAGACGACGAGGCGGACACCGCCGACGAGGAGACGGACGCCGACACCGACGACGACGACGACGACGACGGTGGCGACGGCGCCGAAGGCCTCGGAGCGATGTTCGGTTAACAACGGAGACATACGACAATGGAATACGTTTACGCAGCACTCATCCTGAACGAAACCGGTGAAGAGATCAACGAAGACAACGTGACCGCGGTCCTCGAAGCCGCTGGCGTCGACGTGGAGCAGTCCCGCGTCAAAGCGCTGGTCGCCGCTCTCGAAGATGTCGACATCGAGGAGGCCATCGAGACGGCCGCCGCCGCGCCCGCTGCGGGCGGTGCGGCCGCCGCGCCCGCCGGTGGCGACGACGAGGACGAAGGCGACGAGGCCGCCGACGAGGCCGAAGAAGAGGAAGCCGCCGAAGAAGAGGAAGACGAGGACGAAGAGGCCAGCGGCGAGGGCCTCGGCGAACTCTTCGGCTAGACGCGGCCACTCTGTGCGATCCGATTTTTTTTGCGACCACTGCCACCAGCGACGCGTAGGTTCAAGGGCGATACCGCGACCACGTCTGCGCGGTGCTCCCCGTGCCGACCCCACCGACCGCCGGGCTGACGACGCTCGGCTACGCCCTCGTCGGCGTCGCGCTCGGCACCTGTAGCGGGCTGACACCTGGCCTGCACGCCAACAACTTCGCCCTCCTCCTCGCCTCCGCCGTCCCGGTCCTGCCCGGGCCGACCGTCGCCCTCGGGGCCGCGATGCTCGCGGCCGGCGTCGTCCACACGTTTCTCGACGTGGTGCCGGCGCTCACACTCGGTGTCCCGGACGCCGCCACCGCCGCCGTGACGTTACCGGGACACCGCCTCGTCCTCGACGGCCGTGGCCGGGAAGCCCTCCGACTCTCCGCGCTCGGGAGCGGCCTCGCCGTCGTCGTCGCCCTCGTCGTGGCCGTGCCGGTGACCCGCGCCGTCGCCGCCGTCTATCCGACGCTCAGGTCGGTCCTCCCTGCCCTGCTGGCCGCGGTGGGTGTCGTCCTCGTCGCCACCGAACCGACGTGGCGGCGGCGAGGCGCGGCGGTCGTCGTCCTCGTCGTCTCCGCCGGTCTCGGCTGGGTCGTCCTCGATCTCGATCCGACCGGCCACGTCGCCGCGGGCGGCGTCCTCGCGCCCCTCTTCGCCGGCCTGTTCGGGGCGCCAGTGCTGATCGAGGCGCTGGACGGAGAGGGCGTCCCGCCGCAGGCCGACCCGGTGGTGACGCTCGACCGGCGGACCATCCTCGGGACGGCGAGCGCCGGGGCAGGTGCGGGGGCGCTGGTCGGCTACCTCCCCGGCGTCTCTGCGGCCGTGGGGACGGTCCTCGTCCTTCCAGCGGTCCCGGGCGAGTCAGGTGCTCGTGGTTTCCTCGTCGCTTCGAGCGGTGCGAACACGGCGAACACGGTGTTCGCACTGTTCGCGCTCGTGGCGCTGGGGACGCCACGGACTGGCGTGATGGTCGCGATGGACCGGGCGGGGACGGTGGGAGCGACGGGCGTGCTCGTCGGCACGGCGTGTCTCGCGGCGGCGGCCGGATTCGCGCTCGTCGTCTCCGTCGGGGACACGTACCTCCGGACGATCGGTCGCCTCGACCACACGCGCGTCTCGCTCGCGACGGGCGCGGTTCTGGTCGTCCTTGCCTACCTCTTCGCGGGTGGGATGGGCCTCGCGGTGTTCGCGCTCGCGGCCCTTGTCGGCCTTCTTCCACCCTCGCTTCGCGTTCGGCGGGTCCACCTCATGGCCGTCCTCGTCCCCGCCATCGCGCTGGCGTGATACGGTTTATTGTAAGTCATTGCCGATGGTTCGCCGGACCGCCTCAGCGAACCATCGGTAAACAGTCACCATAATCCGTATGAGACCCCAGTTCCCATCCCGCGAGAATCATCGGAATACTGGTATTCTCAGACGGCCTACCAGTAACTGGTGATGGCGAATGACCCTACTTACCCTTTCCCCGGCCGACCGAAAGCGACAGTCCGCACTGTCGGCGATTCCGCCGATAGAGCGGTCGGAAACGGGCGATAAACTCCGGATTACCCACGGCTTCCGCGGGGTCAACCCGGAACAGGCGATCCGGTATCTGGAAGCGTTAGGTGGCGAGCGAGTCGACGACCGGTCCGTCGAAGGGCCGGGCTGGGACGCTCACCTCTCGACCCGGGTTGTCCCCGTCGGCCCGTCGTACCGGCTCACGGAAGTCCGCATCACGTGGACCGGCGATCCGGATGCCGTGGAGTCGGTAGTCCTGCGGTTCCGGCTCAAAGCATTCCGCGCGCCCGGCTGATACGGTTTATTGTAAGTCATTGCCGGTGGTTCGCTGGGACGGTCCGGCGAACCACCGGTACTGTCTTCCGACGAGCCGTCTCGGTCGGTCCGCCGACGGAAAACCCGAAAGACAACGATTAAAACCCGCCGGCGGGTTCGTACGGGTATGAGCCAGACGGAAGGAAAACAGGAGCGCCAGTGTGTCTCCTGTGGCATCAACATCTCCGGGATGAGCGCCGCCGCGTTCAAATGCCCGGACTGCGGCCAGCAGATTTATCGCTGTGCGAAGTGCCGCAAGCAGAGCAACCTCTACGAGTGTCCCGACTGCGGGTTCCGGGGGCCGTAACGATGGGGAAAGTCGCCGCCAAAATGAAGGTCATGCCGCAGAGTCCCGACATCGATCTCGATGACCTACAGGAGCGGCTCGAAGCCTCGCTCCCCGAGGGCGCGAAGATCAACGGCTTCGAACGCGACGAAGTCGCGTTCGGGCTGGTCGCCCTCCTGCCGACGGTGATCGTCCCCGACGACGCGGGCGGGACCGAGGCGGTCGAGGAGTCGTTCACCGGCGTCGACGGCGTCGAGAGCGTCTCCGTCGAGAACGTCGGCCGCATCTAACGCGTAACGCACCATTTATAATCACCACCGGAGTAATCACGCACATAATGCCGAGTTCAAATGGGCCGCTGGAGGGGACACGCGGTAAGCTCTCGAACGAGCCGCGAGACCGTGGCGCTTCCCCGCCCCAGCGCGCGATTCAGGAGTACGAGACCGGTCAGAAAGTTCACCTCAAAATCGACCCCAGCGTCTCCGAAGGTCGGTTCCACCCCCGCTTCAACGGGCACACCGGGACCGTCGTCGGCACGCAGGGGCGTGCGTTCAAAGTCGAGATTACCGACGGCGGCAAGGACAAGACACTCATCACGCGTCCGGCACACCTCAAGGCCCAGCAGTAGTCGCGCGATGACTATATTCAAGGAGCAACTCGACGAGGAGTTCGTTACCGTCTCCGAGGTCAAGGAACTCCTCGCCGAGGTCGAAGCGGAGCGGGCCGCCGACGTGGACCGCGAGATGCGCTACGAACTGGCCCGGGCCATCGAGCACGCCAACACGTTCGCCGTCCTCGACGCCGACGAATCCCGCGAACTCGTCGAGAAACTGCTCGAACTCGACCAGGTCGACGAGGCGGCAGCGTTCAAAATCGCCGACCTCCTCCCGCAGGACCGGGACGAACTCCGGTCGGTGTTCGCCCACGGGCGTTACTCGCTTGACGGCGACGAACTCGACGAGATTCTGAACGTCGTCGCGAAGTACGCCTGACTGCCGCCCTCGACTCGTTTTATAGTGATTACCGTAAGTCATAGGAATTATCGTAACTGTCCAGAGAGTCTCGCCGGACCGTCACGGCGAGACTCCCTGATGCCTTCCGATAATCCCTATCAGTACCAGTGGTTCGCCAAGGCGGGGCGACGAACCACTGGCACACAGTTACGGTAATCAGTATTACTCACTCGGGCTGCCGCCGTCGTCGACGAGTCTCGAAATTGCCCGCTCGAACGCCTCCGGAGACATCTTTCCGACCGTTTCCGACGCCTGCGTGTCCAGTTCCGTCGCCCGTTCCTGTAGCGAGGCGTACTCGTCGCTCGTGGCGAGTTCCCGTTCGGTTTTCTCGGCTTCGAGCAGTGCGAGCTTCTCCGCGACGGCGAACCGCTCACGGACCTGCTCGTCGTACTCCGCGAGTCTGAGCATCTCGTCGACGACGTCCCGGAGCTCCTCGTCACTCACCGGTTTCGTCAGGTACGTGTCGAACGCCATCTCGGTGATGTCGAAGTCGGGATCGACCGCGGTCACCATCGCCACCCGCACGTCCAGCCCTCGGTTTCCGATTTCGTCCAGCACTTCTTGCCCGGATAGCCCCGGCATCCGACGGTCGAGCAGGACGACATCGGCGTCGGCTACCTTCTCCAGTGCCTCCTCCCCGTTGTACGCTTTCAGGACGGTGTACTCGTCGCTAGAGAACGCGAGCGCGTAGACGTCGACGACGTCTTTCTCGTCATCGACAAGGAGCACGGTCGGCTGCGCTGTTACCATCGTCGGCTCATCAGTTGCGTGCGGTGTTAAACCGCACGGGTCCACAGTCCAACAGTACGCTGGGCTGTCGACGTGTTGGTACCCGGACTCGATCCGCTTGCGGCGACGTTCGCTCGTCGTCTCGTCGTCGATTACCGGTCGATCGACGGAGGGAACTGCAGCGTCCCTGCCGCCGATCGGTCCGACTGGACCGCGAACCCCCGAGTCCGGTGTGCCGTGCCGCCCACAGCAATCAGAAATCCAACCTGTTTTCGATCAGTATCCACCCGGACGAACGGTTTCCCCGTGTCGGCCCTTCATCCTTCGATTCTGCGCAATCAAAAAGAATATTACCGGCTCACTATATGTTCATACTACCTCATGATCTTCGGTGAGTCGTGTCGTTCGCAGGGCGAGGCGATCCCCTGTCCATTCGTCCCTGCGAGGGTTCGTGATGTATGACCTTGGCCCGCCGCTGGATGTCGAGGTCGAGGAGGGATCGAACCTGCTTCTCTCCGGTCCTGCACTCACCGGCAAAAAACAGCTCGCGTTCGATATCCTCGCCGCGGGCGTGCACGACGGCGAGGGTGCGATCATCGTCAGCAACACCGACGGCGCCAAGCGGGTGTTCGAGGCGCTGGAAGACCGCGTCGATTACATCGATCGTCCGGTCGCCGTCGTCGACTGTGTCACCCGACAGCAGGGTGTGAGCGAGGCCCGCGACGACGCACAGGTTCGGTACACCTCGTCGCCGGTCGACATGACCGGTGTCGGGATCAAGTTCTCCGAGCTGCTGGAGGAGTTCTACGAGCGGCAGGCCATCGAGCGCAACCGCGTGTTCCTCGACTCGCTGTCGACGCTCCTGATGTACTCCGATCTCCAGACGGTTTTCCGCTTCCTGCACGTGTTCACGGGGCGCGTCCAGAGCGTCGACGGGCTCGGTCTCTACGCTATCGACTCGACGGCTCACGACGACAAGACCATGAACACGCTCAAGCAGCTGTTCGACGGGGTCATCGAGACTCACGAGGACGGCGAACCGACGACGAATCTACCCGACGTGTAGCGCATCATTCATTCCGCAGCCCCCCGTAGTCGACCCATGCCCGACGCTACCGACGACGAGATTCGCGAGCTGCTTTCCGCCGAGACCATCGCCGTCATCGGCTGTTCGGCCACCCCGGGGAAGGCAGCCCACGACGTTCCCGCCTACCTGCAGCGACAGGGGTACGATATCATCCCGGTCAATCCGAATCGCGACGAGATACTGGGCCGTGAGGCGGTCGACAGCCTCGCCGACGTATCCGATCACGTCGACTTGGTCGACGTGTTCCGCCCGAGCGAAGAAGTGAGTCGTATCGTCGACGCGGCCCTCAAGCGGCTCCAGCGCCACGACGATCTCGACGGGCTCTGGCTTCAGCAGGGCATCCGCGACGACGCGGCGGCCAGTCGGGCGCTCGACGCCGGACTACTCGTCGTCCAGGACCGGTGTCTCAAAGTCGAACACGGCCGCTTGGACGATTGAAACTGTTTCCACTCCGGTCGCAGTGCGGCGTCCGGCCGGCCGGGCACTGACGCTCATAGGAAGTATCGGAGGGCATCATAGTGTTTATTGTAACTGTGTACCGGCGGTTCGCCGGCTCGTCTCGGCGAACCGCCGGTAGTGACTTACAATAATCACTATCAGAGAGTCTCGCCGTGCCGGTCCGGCGAGACTCTCTGGACAGTTACGATAATCGCTATCAATCGGTACGAGACTCGTCGTCGCCCGCGACATCTTCGGCGTCGACGACGTGGACCTCGGCGGTGATTGCCTCGATGTCGACGCCCTGCTTCTCCGCCAGCGCCTCGATAAGCGCCCGCTGTTCGGCCAGTTCGCGGTCCACTTGGTCGACACGGTCTTTCGTCTCGTCGACCGTCTTCCGAGTTTCGTTGACCTGTTCGCGGAGTTGGTTCAGACGCGCGTACACGTCTTCGGCCATGTCGGCGACCTGCTGCAGTTTCTTCGCCGTGCTTCCAAAGCCCATACGTGTGCGTTCTTCGCGGCCCTTGAGTGTGTTTCGGGGCCATAGTGATTATTGTAAGTCACTACCAGTGGTTCGCCAGAACGGGTCGGCGAACCACCGGTACACAGTTACAATAAACACTATCAGTCGACCAGCCCGATCCGCGGAACCGCTCGCCGAAGCAGGAAGTACGCGCCGACGCCGAGGGCCACGTAACCCACGACGAGCAGGGGGTACGTCGGGCCGACGCTGTCGACGGCGAGGCGAGCGACGGTGTTGACGGGGTTCAGCGGCAGGAGCGTCGTCCCCCCGAACGCGACGAGGACACTCACCGAGTAGAGGAACTGCGCCGCGCGTCGATCGGGGGCGAGGAGGGCGATAGTCGCCCCGAGTGTCACCACCAGGAGTGAGAGTGCGGCGACCACCAGGAGGAGTGCGAGCGGATGGCGGACGGGCGTCCCGTTGAAATCGAGGAGGAGGAGCCAGAGACCGGCTTGCGCGGGCGCGAGCACCGCCGCTGCCCACACCTTACCGTCGACGATATCGACCGTCGAGACGGGCGCGACCCTGAGCAGTTCGAGTGTCCCGCGCTCGAACTCCTCGGTCACCGAGTCGACGGTGATGGAGCCGCTGATGAAGACGGGCAGGAAACACAGAAGCGGGAGCAGGACGGTGTAGCTGAACCCGTAGTAGGGCGTCGATCCGCTCCGCGGGGGGAGATCGAGCGGCGTCGCGGCGAGCGACGACGATCGCTGGTCGCGCTCCACCCGCTCGAACGTCGACAGGGTCTCGCGCAACTGGACGACGATGATGGTCGTCCGCACGTTCCCGTCTGGCGCCGTCGCTGTCACGAACACCCGCCCCGCGCGTCTGTCCGCGAGGAGGACGGCGTCCACCTCGCCGTTTCGGAACGCCGTCCGTGCCGTCGCCTGCGAGTCGTAGGCCACCCCCTCCATCGACGCCTGCTCGTCGACGACGCGCAGGAGGTCGTCGGACGCGTCGCCGGTGACGCCCACCGTCGTCTCGTACCCTTCGACGCTCCCGGGGTCGTACAGGGAGACGAGGCCGACGACGAGAAACGAGGAGAACGCGGCGATAAAGAGTTGAATCAACAGGGCGAGGACGATGGTCTTCTCGGATCGCAGGGTCGCCAGTTCCCGCCGGGCGATGGTCAGGCGTGGCTCACCCAAGGGTGCTCACCACCGCGAGGTTGTAGGCCGCGTGGACGGCGATGGCAGGTACGAGCGCCGCTAGATAGGACGTTCGGTCGCGGGTCGCGCCCAGCGACGCGATGCTCGTCGTCGTCGCGTGGAGGACGAGCGGTGCGAGCAGGAGGAGGAGCCCGACCGTCGGGGTCGCCGCGACGCCCGCGGAGGAGAACGCCGCCCGCCCCAGCGTGAGGTCCGGCAGGCCGACGAACTGAACGATGGCGGTGAGTTTCTCACCGAGGAAAAAGCCCAGTCCCGACAGCGCACCGAGGGCAAGTGCCATCTTCCACCCCCGGCGGCCGGCGAACGGCCCCCGGAACCCGGCGTAGAGGTGGACGCTCTTGGCCACCTCCTCGACCGTCGCGACGGCAACGAGGAGGAGCGGAATCGACACCTCGACCGGGAGGACAAAGAGGACGGCGATGGCGAGGAGTTCGGCGATGAACACGAACGGGATGGAGAGCGCGCTCAGGACCGCGACGGATCTCGGGCTCTCGATCCGGCTGTTCAGCGCGTCGAGGAACTTCAGCGGTACCGGCCGCTGGGTGAACATGTCCTCCTCGCGGTAGACGCCGACACCGAGCAGAAAGCAGACCGCGGAGCCGACGTAGAACGGGCCGGTGGAGAAGGCGTACTCCGCGGCCGTCACGCCCGTTCCCTGCAGATCCTGGACGACCAGCGTCAGCGGAGAGATGAGCGCGATTGGCGTGACGTTCGTGAAGATGGCCGGGACGAACGCGTAGGAGGTGAGGAACACGGAGATGGAGACGGTGACGAAGGTGAGTTCCTTGAACGAGCGGGCGAACATGCCGCCGACAAAGGTGGCGGCGAGATAGAGTATCGCGATAGGGGCTACGGCGGCGACGCTGACCGGACCGCCGCCGATGGCGAGCGCGACGACCGTCGTGACGCCGATCAGTAACGCGAGATAGGGCAGCGTCTTGCCCGCGACGATGGCCGTCGGCGAGACGGGCGCGACCAGCAAGAGTTCGCCCCGACGGTTGATCCGTTCGTTGAGGATGCTACTCCCGTAGGGCTGGATGACGAAGTTCATCGGGATGAAAAAGACGAACGCGAGGACGAGCGCGCCGAAGGGGAAAGGCGGGGCGATGTCGGCCGGCGATCCGGACGTGCCGCCGCCGCCGAGGAGGCCGCCAGCACCGAGACCCGGGACGCCGAGCGGACCGTCGCCTGTCGAACCGCCAGCGGCATCGACGCCGCCGGCACCGCCGCCCTCGCTGGACCCAGTTCCGGCAGCACCGTCGCTCTCGTCGGTGGCGGTCCCACCAGCACCGTCGCCGCCGTTCGTGGCGCCAGCGCCGCCTCCGCTCGTGACGCCCTCGTCCGGGGTGCGCTCGGCGTACCGAAGCGTCACGACAACCGGGAACGCGGCGGACTCGTTTCGCTCGTCGCGCATCTGCGCGAGATTGTGGCGGCGAGCGGCGTCCCGGAACGTCGACAGCGCGGCCCGTGCCTTCTGCGAATCGGCGACGTAGAAGCGGTCCTGCCGGACGACGACTTCGACGCCGCGCCCGAGCCGGTCGAGATCGGGCGGTCGAGCCGCGAGCGCGGGGCTCTCCGTGACCACTTCGTGGTAGGGACTGTCGTCGGCGACGCCGATGCGGTACACGTCACGGTCGAGGGCGACGCCGCCAGTGACCATCGCGGCGCCGCCGACGGCGCCCGCGAGGAGGAGAGCGACGAGGCCGAGAACCGCCGTCTGGCGGTCGACGACACCAGCGCTTCGACTCGTCTCCCAGCGGGCGATGCGGGCCACGGCTCGGAGGGCGTCCCGGAGGCGGTCGACTCGGCCGCTCACTGCCCACCTCGCGGATCGGGGCCGGCATCGGCCGCCAGATCGAGAAAGATATCTTCGAGGCTCGGCTCCCGCGTGCGGATGTCCACCACCTCACCGCCCGCGGCGGCCGCCCGGTCGCGAACCGCCTCGACTGCGTCCATGTCGGCCACCTCGACGACGTGTCGGTCCCCGTCCCGCTCCGTGTCGTCGAGGGGGACCGACGTGAACACGCGGTACTCAGTGGTGCCATACTCGTCGCGAATCTCGGGGACGGTGCCGCGGGCGACGATGTCGCCCCGGTTCATAATGGCGACGCGGTCACAGACCGATTCGACGTGATAGAGGTTGTGGGCGCTGAAGAGGACGGTCTTGCCCGCGTCGCGGAGCTCGCGGACGAACTCGAGGACGTAGTTGGTGGTCAGGGGATCGAGCCCACTCGCGGGTTCGTCGTAGATCAACACCTCGGGGTCGTTCACCAGCGACCGCGCGATGGCCACCTTGCGTTTCATCCCCTTGGATACGTCGCCGAGACGGCGATCACGGTGGTCGAGTTCGAGGCGGTCGAGCGTCCCCTCGATGCGCTCGGTGGCCTCGCCGTCCGGCACGTCGTAGAGGTCGGCGAAGAAGTCGAGATACGACCGGGCGGTCATGTCCTCGTAGAGCGGCGACTCCTCGGGTAGAAATCCGAGAGAACGGCGCATCTCCGGGTTGCTGGCGTCGAAACCGGCGACCGTCGCGGAGCCCGCGGTCGGGTCGACGAGGCCGGCGATCATCTTCAGCGTCGTCGTCTTGCCCGCACCGTTGGGGCCGACGATACCGAAGATTTCGCCGCGATCGACGGAAAACGAACTGCCGACGACCGCGGGGAAGTCGCCGTAGGTCTTGCGGAGAGACTCGACCTCGATCATCTCTCGGATCGAGGGTCGGCGGGGGGTTAAACGCACGGCTCACAGAATCACTCGTGATAGGGCGGCCTACGGCTCGTCGACGACCTCGACCCGGTCGCGGAGCCACGCGGCCGCGCTCTCGACTGCGTCGGCGTCCGTTCCCGTCAGCTTCACCCGGTTGCGCGTCTCCGTACTCGGGTAGCTGCCGACGGTCACGTCGAAGCGGTCGCGGACGCCCGCGATCTCGTCCACCATCGATCCTTCGGGCTGAGGGGTGTACAGCGTGAGTGAGACGGCGTCACCACCGAACTCCCCGGCGACGAGGTCGTACAGCGCCCGCATCTCCGCCGGGACGCCGGGGAAGACGTAGACGTTCTCGACGACGCAGCCGGGACAGAGTCCCTCGGGGTTGACGAGCGGCCGACTCCCCTCCGGCAGGGCCGCCCACGCGTCTACGTCGATGTCGAGGTCGTGGGCGTCGACGAGTTCGGGGTTGCGGTCCCGGTAGGCCGCCACGGTCTCGATCACGTCCTCGCGGACGGCCGGCGCGACGACGAGGTCGCGGCCGAACGCGTCAGCGATGGCGTCGACGGTCACGTCGTCGTGGGTGCCGCCGAGGCCACCCGTGACGACGACGGCGTCGAACGCCTCGCGCCACTCGTCGACCGCTTCGCGGATCACCGCGCGGTCGTCGGGGACCGTGAGGATGCGAGTGACCGTCGCGCCCGTGTCGGTGAGTCGGTTCGCCAGCCACGTCGCGTTCGTGTTCTCGGTATCGCCCGCGAGCACCTCGTCGCCGACGGTGAGGATGGCGACTTCCATCGGTGGCCCTGCGGGCGGGACAGGTAAAAAGAGACGGTCCTATAGGGATTATCGGAAGTCATCGGAGAATCTCGCCGGGACGGTCCGGCGAGAATCCCTGGACAGTTACGATAATCTCTACTACGCTACTCGTACTCGTAGAACCCGCGTCCCGTCTTCCGGCCGAGGTCGCCGGCGTCGACCTTCCGCTTGAGCAGGTAGGGCGGCTTGTAGCGGTCGCCGAGTTCCGCCGCGAGCGTCTGGCTGGCGTCGAGACACACGTCGAGGCCGATGTGGTCCGCGAGTTCGAGCGGCCCCATCGGGACGTTCGTGCCGAGTTTGAGGCCAGCGTCCATGTCCGCCTTGCTGGCGACGCCCTCGTCGTAGGCGCGGATGCCCTCGTTGATCCACGGCATCAGCACGCGGTTGACGACGAAGCCGGGTTTGTCGTCCGACTCCCACGTCGTCTTGCCGAAATCCTCGGCGAGGGTGTGCGAACACTCGACCACCTCGTCGGCCGTGCGCTCGCCCACGACGAGTTCGAGCCCCTCCATGATCGGCGCGGGGTTCATGAAGTGGAGTCCCACGACGAGTTCGGGGCGCTCCGTCGCCGACGCGATGGTCGTGATCGAGAGCGTGGAGGTGTTGGTCGCGAGGATCACATCGTCGTCGACGGCCGCGTCGAGGTCGGCGAAGATATCCTGTTTGATCTCCATGTTCTCCACCGCGGCCTCGATGACGTAGTCACAGGACGCCAGGTCGCCGAGGTCGGTCGTGCCGGTGATCCGGTCGACCGCGGCGTCGGCCTCCTCCCGGGTGAGTTGCTCTTTCTCGACGAACCGCGAGAGGCTGTCGTCGATGCGGTCGAAGCCGTCCGCGACGAGGTCGTCCTCGATGTCGCGCATGACCACGTCGTAGCCGGCGGTGGCGGCCACCTGTGTGATCCCGCTACCCATCGTGCCGGCGCCGACGACCCCGACGGTGTCGATCTGATCGAATCCTCGCATATCCGCCCCTGTGCGTGGAAGGGTTGTAAGGGTAGCGACCGGTAGAGCCGAACCGCTCTGTGATCCGTCCCGAACGACTCATACTAGTTATTGTAACTGTGTACCGGTGGTTCGCCGACCCGTTCTGGCGAATCACCGGTAACGACTTACAATAATCACTATCAAGCCAGCGCCCGTCCTTCGGTACGGTCGTGACCAGGCCCGACTTCGACCGCTTCGATCACGAGTCACACATGCGGGCGGCCTTCGACCTCGCCCGCGAGGCCGCGGACCGCGGCGACGAGCCGTTCGGCTCCGTGCTCGTTCGCGACGACGCCGTCGTCATGCGCGAGTCGAACCGCATCAACACCGAAGACGACCTGCGGCGCCACCCGGAACTCCACCTCGCGTACCGGGCGTGCCGGGCGTACGACCCTGCGGAACGCGCCGAGACGGTGATGTACACCAGCACCGAGCCGTGCCCGATGTGTGCCGGTGGAATGGCGACGGCCGGGTTCGGCCGAGTCGTCTACAGCGTGAGCGGCGAGGAGGCGGAGCCGTTCACGGGCGTGACACACGGCGTCGGGTCGGCGACGATCCTCGACGGCGTGAGCGAGGTGGTGGGTCCCGTGCTGAACGACGAAGGGCGACAGATCCACCGCGAGTTCGACTGGTGAGACGGATGATTGTAACTGTTCACCGGTAGTTCGCCGGGACGGTACGGCGAACCACCGGTCCTGATACTGTCGGCTGTAAGTCAATCAAGATATTCGCCATCCCGGGGTGGCGAATATCTTGAAACAGTTACAGCCGACAGTATGACTTACAATCATCCGTCTGAGGGCGGCGATCGGCGACGTGACCGACACCGCGGACCGGAGCCGATCGACGCGTTCGCCGCCGACCACACGCTTTATGTGGTATTTCGCCGGTAGGTTTACACACATGATTCCCGGTGCTGACGACGCGATCACTCGCGACGGCAAGGCGTTGATTCTCGCGTACGACCACGGTCTCGAACACGGCCCCGTCGACTTCGAACCGGTACCGGAGACGACCGACCCGTCGACGGTGTTCGACGTTGGAACCCACGACGCGGTGACGGCCGTCGCCGTCCAGAAAGGCGTCGCCGAGGCGTACTATCCGTCCTACGAGGACGACGTGACCCTGCTGGCGAAGCTCAACGGGACGAGCAACCTCTGGATGGGCGAGCCCGACTCCGCGGTCAACTGGTCGGTCGACTACGCGGCCGAAGTCGGCGCCGACGCCATCGGCTTCACGCTGTACGGCGGCTCGAACCACGAAGTCGAGATGGCCGAGGAGTTCCGGAAGGCCCAGGAGAAAGCCCGCGAACACGACATGGGCGTCGTGATGTGGTCGTACCCGCGTGGACAGGGACTGAAAGACGACACCAGTCCGGACACCATCGCGTACGCCTCGCGTCTCGGCCTCGAACTCGGCGCCGACATCGCGAAAGTGAAATATCCCGGCTCGGCCGATGCGATGAACTGGGCCGTCCGGAGCGCCGGCGACATGAAAGTCGTCATGAGCGGCGGGTCGAAGACGAGCGACGAGGCCTTCCTCTCGACGGTCCGTGAGGCGATGGACGCGGGCGCCAACGGGCTGGCGGTCGGGCGCAACGTCTTCCAGCGCGAGAACCCCGAGGCGATCCTCGACGGACTCGAAGCCGTCATCTTCGACGACGCGTCCGTCGAGGAGGCGCTGGGCGCGACGGCCGGCCTCGAAGCGAGCGACTGATGGCCGACACCATCGGATCGATTCGGGACACCGTCGCCGCGGCGGCGCCGGAGATTCGGGCCGGGCTCCCCGGCCGACGGGAGGAAGCAGGCGCCGAGAACCCCTCCGGCGAGCGGCGGCTGGCGGCCGACGAGTACGCAGACGAACTCCTGGCGGAGCGCCTCGGCGCCGTCGACGGTGTCGGTGTCTACGCTAGCGAGGAGCGCGACGGCGTCGTCGACACCGGCGAGGGGTACTCGGTCGCAGTCGATCCCCTCGACGGCTCGTCGAACCTCAAACCCAACAACGTCATGGGGACCATCGTCGGGGTCTACGATGCCCCGCTCCCGGCTAGCGGGCGCGACCTCGTCGCCGCGGGCTACGTCCTCTACGGGCCGATCACGACGATGGCCTTCGCCCACGAGGGCACGGTCACTGAGTACCTTATCGAAGACGGAGAGACGACCGTCCTCGACACGGAGGTGACTCTCCCCGACCAACCGACGGTGTACGGCTTCGGCGGGCGCGTCCCCGACTGGCCCGACGACTTCGCAGCCTACGTCGACGAGATCGAATCGGAGCTCAAGCTCCGTTACGGCGGCGCGATGATCGGCGACGTGAACCAGGTGCTGACCTACGGCGGCGTGTTCGCGTATCCCGCCCTCCAGTCGGCGCCGGAGGGCAAACTCCGTCTCCAGTTCGAATGCAATCCCGTCGGCTACATCGTCGAGTCGGCTGGTGGCCGGAGTTCGGACGGCGTGGAGTCCGTCCTCGATGTCGATCCCGACGGCCTCCACCAGCGGACGCCGGTGTATCTCGGAAACGGATCGCTGATCGACCGGCTGGAAGCGGCGCTGGACTGATACGGTTTACTGTAAGTCAGTACCGGTGGTCCGCCGAGACGGTCCGGCGAACCACCGGTAGACCGTTACAATAATCGGTATGACACGGGTCGTTGTAACTCCGTCCCGGCGATCGCCGCCCTCGTGGGTGGCGACCGTCGGACCCGGCTTCCGACAGTCCGCCCGAGCGGCGGGTGACCACGCGATAATCGGTCATTTACTCCGCGTATGCGGCGTATACTCACGGGGATCGTCGTTCTCGACCCGTGTATGTCAACGGACACCGGTCAGCCACACACGCGAGAGACGGTCGGGCCGGCCGTCGGCGGCGCGTACCTCGACGCCGTCGCGACGTGGACGACCGCGTCCGCGCCGTGGCTCTGGGTTGTTGCCATCGCGAGCCTCGTCGCCGACGGCGCCCTCACCGCCTACGGTATCAGCCTCGGGTTGACCGAGGTCAACCCCGTCGCCGCGGGCCTCATCGCCGACGTGGGGGCCCTTCCCGCCCTCGTGCTCCTGAAAAGCGGCGCGGTCGGTGTCGGCGTCGGCGGGTGGATCGTGATGCCCGACGACTACCGGGGGTTGGTTCCCGCCGGTCTCGCCCTCCCTTGGACGGTTGCGACGCTCGTGAACTGCGTCGCCATCGGCCTCGCGCTGTAGGGTCGAACTGGGGATTCATTTCGCCGGCCGCCCTGTGACCGATATGGCTCGCCGAACCGTCCTGTTCTCGCCGGGCGACCGCCCCGACATGTGCCGGACGGCACCATCGACCGGCGCCGACACCGTCGTCTTCGACCTCGAAGACGCCGTCGCGCCGGCTCGGAAGGCGGCGGCGCGTGCGGCCGTCGTCGATCTCCTCACCGATCCCGACTTCGATCCCGCGGGCGTCGAAGTCGCCGTCCGCGTCGCCGCCGACCCGGACGCCGCGGCGACCGATCTCGACGCGCTGTCGGACGTGTCCCGGCTCGATGCGGTGATGTGTCCGAAAGCGGACGCCGCGAGCGTGGAGCGCGCGGCCGACACACTCGCCACACGGGATCGGGCCGTGCTGGCACTGATCGAGACGGCGACGGGCGTGCTAGACGCCCGCGAGGTGGCGACGACGCCCGCAGTCGACGCGCTGTGTTTCGGCGCCGAGGACCTCGCGGCCGACCTCGGTGCGACCCGGACCGACGAGGGAACCGAGGTGCTGTACGCCCGCGAACACGTCGTGCTGGCGGCGCGGGCGGCGGGTGTCGACGCCATCGACACTGTCTACACCGACCTCGACGACCACGAGGGGCTGCGCTCGGAGACGCAGTTCGCGGCGACGCTCGGCTACGATGGGAAGATGGTCGTCCACCCGGATCAGGTGTCGGTCGTCCACGACGCCCTCGTACCCGACCCCGACGAAGTGGCGTGGGCACGGCGCATCCTCACCGCTCGCGACGAGGCTGCTGGCGACGACCGCGGCGTCTTCGAAGTCGACGGCGAGATGATCGACGCGCCGTTGATCGCCCGCGCCGAGCGCGTTCTGAATCGAGCATCTGACGACGAGTAGACTCCCGTGTGTCCCCACCCCACGGAAATCACCATCCCCGACGAGTCCCGTTACTCATACTGTCGGCTGTAACTGTGTCAAGATATTCGCCACCCCGGGGTGGCGAATGTCTTGGTTGACTTATCGCCGACAGTATCACTCACAGCCGGCAGTGTCCGTTGCGACGACTGTCCGTCGGTCCGAGCCGGCGGGAAGTTAGCGACTGGTGCGAGATGCCCACGGCGCTGTCGAAAGGTCTGTTACCCCGGGGGGCGAATCAGCCCTGGAATGGCGGACATCAACCCGTTCGAGAGTCTCCAGGAACAGATCGACGACGCAGCTACCTATTCGGACGTGGACGGGGACGTGATCGAGCGACTCAAACACCCCGAGCGCGTACTGTCGACGACCCTCTCTGTCGATATGGACGACGGGAGCATCGAACAGTTCCGCGCCTATCGCTCCCAGTTCAACGGTGACCGGGGACCGTACAAGGGTGGCATCCGCTATCACCCGGACGTCACTGCGGACGAGGTGAAGGCGCTCTCTGGGTGGATGGTTTATAAGTGCGCCGTGGTCGACATCCCGTACGGCGGCGCGAAGGGGGGAATCGCGTTCGATCCTCGCGAGTACTCCGAAGACGAACTCGAACGGATCACGCGCTCCTTTGCGGCCGAACTCCGGCCCATCATCGGCGAGAATCGCGACATCCCCGCTCCGGACGTGAACACGGGGCAGCGGGAGATGAACTGGATCAAAGACACCTACGAGACGCTGGAGCGGACGACCGAACCCGGCGTCGTCACGGGGAAGGCACCATCGTCTGGGGGGAGCGCTGGCCGCATCGAGGCGACGGGGCGCTCAACGATGCTCACGGCACGCGAGGCCTTCTCCTATCTCGGCCGCGGCATCGAGGACGCGACGGTTGCCGTCCAGGGGTTCGGTAACGCCGGGTCCGTCGCTGCCCGGCTGCTCGACGAGGTGGGTGCGACGGTGGTCGCCGTCAGCGACTCTCGCGGCGGCGTCTACGCCGCCGACGGCCTCGACGTGGACGCGGTGAAAATGCACAAACGCGAGACGGGGTCGGTCGTCGGCTACCCCGGAGCCGACGAGGAACTGACCAACGAGGAACTGCTCACGGCGGACGTGGATCTGCTGGTGCCGGCGGCGCTGGAGAACGCCGTCGACGCGGAGATTGCCCACGATGTCGGGGCCGACGTAATCGTCGAGGCGGCCAACGGCCCGCTGACGCCCGACGCCGACGACGTGCTCACCGAGCGTGACGTGTACGTCTTCCCCGACATTCTGGCGAACGCGGGCGGGGTCACGGTCTCCTATTTCGAGTGGGTTCAGAACCGCCAGCGGTTCGCGTGGACCGAGGCACGCGTCAACGACGAACTCGAACGGATTATCACGGAGGCGTTCGACCGGCTGGTCGACACTTTCGAGGCGTACGACGTGCCGAACTTCCGGACGGCGGCGTACGTCGTCGCTATCGAGCGGGTGGCGGACGCGTTCGACGACGGCGGCAACTGGCCGTAACGGCGGTCGTCGGTCGATGCCTGCCCCGGCGGACCGCTCCGACTGGCGCGACACGCGACGACTCGCTCCCGAGGGATTGAAGACGCCACGGGTGGCTCACACACGTAATGTTGCAGGACCACCTCATCAGCGCGGCCCACCTCTCGCGGGACGACATCGAGGCGGTGCTCGACCACGCGGCGGCGGTCGATGCCGACCCCGACCTCGTCCGCGACCGGCACACCGGGCGCGTGCTCGCGCTGTGTTTCTTCGAGCCGAGTACGCGGACGAAGATGAGCTTCGAGTCGGCGATGAAACGCCTCGGCGGCGAAACGATCGACATGGGATCGGTCGAATCCTCGTCGGTGAAAAAAGGGGAGAGCCTGGCCGACACCATGCGGGTGATCGAGGGGTACGCCGACGCCATCGTTCTCCGGCATCCGAGCGAGGGCTCCGCGAAACTCGCCTCGGAGTTCGTGAACGTCCCCCTCGTCAACGCCGGCGACGGCGCCGGCCAACATCCGAGCCAGACGCTGCTCGATCTCTATACGATTCGCGAAAATGCCGGACTCGACGACATCACCGTCGGCATCATGGGCGATCTGAAGTACGGTCGAACGGTCCACTCGCTCGCCCACGCGCTCACCAACTTCGACGTGCGCCAGCATTTCATCAGCCCCGAGAGTCTGCGTCTGCCGCGGAACGTCCGCTACGACCTGCACGAATCGGGCGCGCAGGTGCGTGAACACACGGATATCGAGACGGTCCTGCCCGAACTCGACGTGCTCTATGTCACGCGCATCCAGCGCGAGCGCTTCCCCGAGGAGCGGGAGTACCGCGAAGTCGCCGGCGAGTACCGCATCGACAACGAGGTGCTCGCGGCCGCCGCCGACGACCTGTCCGTGATGCACCCGCTCCCGCGCGTCGACGAAATCGCCCCGGAGGTGGACGAGACGGCGCGCGCGAAGTACTTCGAACAGGCACACAACGGCGTCCCCGTTCGGATGGCCCTTCTCGACATCCTCCTCGGAGGCGAGCAATGACCGACAAGGAACTCCGCGTCAGCAAGATTCGCAACGGCACCGTCATCGACCACGTCACCGCCGGGCAGGCGCTCAACGTTCTCGCCATCCTCGGCATCGACGGCAGCGGCGGCGAGAGCGTCAGCATCGGCATGAACGTCCCGAGCGACAAGGTGGGACAGAAAGACGTGGTGAAGGTGGAGGGGCGCGAACTCAGCCAGTCCGAGGTGGACGTACTCTCGCTGATCGCCCCCGAGGCGACGATCAACATCATCCGCGACTTCGAAGTAGTGGAGAAAAATCGCGTCGAGCAAACCGACACTGTCAGAGGAATCCTCGTCTGCCCGAACCGCAACTGCATCACGAACGCCGACGAACCCGTCCGCACGGAGTTCGAGGTGCTCGACGACGGCGTCAGATGTTCGTACTGCGACACTATCATCCGCGAGAGCGACGTGGCCGAACACATCGACGCCCGCGGGTCGGGCGAAACCGCTTTGTGACCGGTGGCCCAACGGACACCCATGTCAGGGAAGACGAAGTTCATCCTGGTACTCGCACTGATCGCAATCGGCTACGTCCTGCTCTCCGGTGACAAGGAACCGGTCGAGGTCGACGTCGAGGAGTAGTCGAGCCCTCCAACCGTCATTCTTAGGCATCGCCCTCCCTACCGACCGGTATGTACGGCGTCGTCACCCGCAACGCCGAGGAACTGGAGTGGTCGGTATTCGACGCCGGCTTCTACGAGGTGAAAGACGTGACCGGGCGCGCGGCGGCCCCCCTCTCGACGGGCGTCAACATGGTCTCGCTGTTCGGCGACAACGCCGCCGTCGGCGACGACCCGGCCCTCGCCGCTGTCGACGCCGAGGGCCGGCCCGCCACCCGCGACCGCCCCTACTTCGACTGGTCGTACGTCTGCCCCACCCACGACCGCTACCGGGAGGGGTTGCTGGAGATCGTCGACGACTGCGTGGCCGAGCGGGCCGACCTCCGTCTCGACGACGTGGGTTTTCCCCGCGACGGCTACTGCCGGTGCGAGCGGTGTGACCGCCGATTCGCCGAGAGCGACTTCGAGGACCGCGAGGACTGGCGGGCGTCGGTCGTCACCGACTTCGTCCGCGAGGTGCGCGGGCGCGTCCCCGGCGACCTCTACGTGACCCTCTACCCCGACCCCTACCCCGACCACCTCCGGACGCGGAGCGGCGTCGATATCGAGGCGCTCGCCCCCGCCGTCGACGAGTTCGTCGTCCCGCTCTACGACACCGCGTACGGGACGACCTACTGGCTGGAAGTGATCGGAAAGGGATTCGTGAGTCGACTCGCCGACGTGGACGGGGACGCCCGACTCGGGATCGAACTCTACGCCGTCGAGGTGGATGTCGACGCCCTGGCACACGCAACGGAAGTCGCGGAGACGTACGCCGACGCCGTCTACTTCGGCTACGACGCCAGTAACGCCGCGGCGACGATCCGGCGTCTCCAGGCCGACCGGCAGGAAGGCGTCTCCCACGGTGAGTCCTAGAGCGGGCCGTACGAGAGCGCCCAGATAACCACGAAGCCGGCCGAGAACACGAGGACGGCAAACAGCGCCAGCACGTAGAGCATTCGCCCCGTCGTCATAGACGGGGTAGAACGACGATTCGTATAGCTCCCACGATCAAAATACGCCGTCGAAGGCATCCCCAGCGATGCCCGGCCCGTCGGGGACGGTCATCGTACCCCTCTCGACGGGCGCCGGATCGGGCGCCACGTCGGTTTCGAGGGCGTCGCCCGTCGCCAGCCCACAGGGGCGCACGTTCGGAATCGCGCTCGCGACGTGGACCGCCGCCGTCCGCGCCGGCGCGGCGTCGACGGTGGTGGTTACGACGGGGTCGACACCCGCCGCTTCGGCCCGTCGGGCCACGGCGTGAGTGCGCGCCGGCCCGCCGAGCGCCATCGGCTTCAGGATCAGTACGTCCGCGGCGTCCGCATCGAGTACGTCTTCGACGGCCGCCGTCGCCAGCGTCTCGTCGACGGCGATGTCGACGCCTCGGCCCCGAAGGGCGGCGTGACCCGACAGATCCGCGGCGGGGAGTGGCTGTTCGAGGACGGCGACGTCGAGCAATGCGAACGCGTCGACGGCAGCTCGGGCTGTCTCGCGGTCCCACGCGGCGTTGGCGTCGGCGCGGATGGTAACCTCGGACCCGACGGCGGCCCTGACGGTCCGGAGACGCGACACGTCGCGGTCTAGGTCGCCAGCGCCGACTTTCACCTTCAGACAGTCGAAGCCAGCCGCGACGGCGTCGATGGCTGCGGACACCGTCTCCTCGGCCGACGCGTCGCCGATGGTCGCGTTGACCGGGACGTGCGCAGCGGGGTCGTCGCCGAGCAACGCCGCGAGCGACCGACCGTCGCGTCGTCCCAGGGCGTCGAGCGTGGCGCACTCGACGGCGTGGCGGGCGGCGGGGGCAGCGGTGAGGGGGTTGGTCACCGACGGCGGCGCCGAGGCGAGCGGCTCGCGGGGGTCGTCGGCCGCGGCGTCGAGGAGCGCGGCGTCGTCGTCGCGGCCCTGCACGGCGTCGAGCGCCGCTCGGCAGTCCGCGAGCGACTCGGTCCAGCCCGGGAGCGGCGTCGCCTCGCCGACGCCCCGAGCGCCCCCCGCCTCGATCCGGACGAGGTCGCCCTCGCGTCGGCTGATCGTCCCCGTCGCCGTCGAGAGCGGACGGGCGAGGTCGAGTCCGAACTGACGGCGGTCCATCACAGCCCCAGTGCGAGACCCACGGCGAACAGGCCGGCGTGGGTGGCGAGCAGTTTCCCCGTGCGTTCGAGCGCGGGGTTGAGCGCTTCGCCGGACGTTCGCGTGCAGACGGTGCGGGCGACGGCGACGGCGAGCGGTAGCGTCAGGACCGGGAGGCAGACGACGACCGACGCCGGGCCGGCCAGCCACAGGCCGACCGGGACGAGGTAGGCGAGAGCGAGGAGCGCGACGTACTGGACGCGACTCCAGCGGTAGCCGATGCGGACGGCGAGAGTGCGCTTCCCCGTCGCCGCGTCCGTCTCCATGTCGCGGACGTTGTTGACGACGAGGATATTCGTCGAGATGGCGGCGACGGGGAGGCTGGCGACGACGGCGAGTGGCGGCAGTGTCCCCGGTGGGATCGTGAGTGGGAACGGACCGGCGAGGACGGCGGCCGCCTGCACGTAGTAGGTGCCGGCGACGGCGACGACGCCGAAGAAGACGAACACGAAGAGGTCGCCGAGGCCGTGGTAGCCGAGGGGGTAGGGTCCGCCGGTGTACGCGAGGCCGGCCGCGACGGAGAGGAGTCCGACGACGAGGATGGGGACCCCGCCGACGTACACGAGCGTCGTGCCGACGAGGATGGCGGCCGCGAAGGTGAGATAGGTGGCGCGTTTCACCGACTCGGCGGCGATCAGCCCCGACTGTGTGACGCGGGTGAAGCCCTCGCGGTCGTCGGTGTCGGCCCCCTTGATCGCGTCGTAGTAGTCGTTGGCGAAGTTCGTGCCGATCTGGATGAGGGCGGCACCGACGAACGCCGCGAGTGCGGCGAGCGCGTGGTCGACTCCCCGTCCGAGGGCGAGACCGGTGCCGACGGCGACGGGAGCGGCCGCCGCCGGGAGCGTCTGCGGGCGGGCAGCCATCACCCAGGCCTTCGAGCGACTGATCTCTGTGCTCATCGGCAGTCAGTCGGGACGCCAGCGGCGTAAAGGCCGTCGATCCACCCTCGGCCTCGATTTCACCACACGAACGCGAACAGGAGTCGGAAGGTGAGGTAGGCGCCGACCGTCGAGAGCAGGGGGACGACGTTCTGCATCACCACGACCCGGCCCGTCGTCTCGGGGTTGAACAGTTCCGCGGCGCTCGGCGTCTCCGCCGGGTCTTCCTCGCCGATCCCCGGCGCTTCCTCGCCGGGTTCCTCGGCGGTCAGGGCGCCGACCGAGACGTTCGGCGTCTTCTCGCCGCGCACACCCTCGGAGACGGTGGTCGATCGCGTCGCTCGTCCCCAGCCCAGCCCGACGATGGACATGGTGGCGATGATGACGAAGGAGGCGGGGATACCGATGGCGGAGAGGCCGATGACGATACCGGAGGAGATGACAGCGACGACGATGGCCGCGGTGAGCGGCAGGTCGGTGATGTCGTTGCCGAGGGTGTCGAGCGTCCGTCGAGCGATGGTGACGGCGCCGATGGTGACCGCACCACAGCCCAGCAGGATCAGGAGATTCAGATCCACGCCCGCGCCGTACAGCGGCGCGATGGCGTTGGCGATGTTCGACGTGCCCGACGAGAAGGCCATCAGACAGCCGATGCCGATGACGACGACCGAGCCGACGGCTTCACGACGGGTCGTGTTCGGACCGAGCGTCGGCGCCGGAACCGTGCCCGACCGATCGACCGTCAGGAGCGAGCCGTCGGTCTGCTCGATGGCGACCCAGCGGTTGATCGTAGGGTAGAAGTACCGGCCGACGACGCCGGCAACCCAGAACCCGACGAGGGGGGCGACGATCCACCAGACGGCGATCTCGCCCATGACTGCCCAGTTGAGTTCCCCCGCCGCGACGCCGAGGCCGGCGATAGCGCCGACGGCCGTCATCGAAGTGGACGCCGGGACGCCAGCGTAGTTGCCGACGAAGAGCGCGCCGCCGATGAAAAAGAGGACGACGATGCTCGTCTCGATGGTGAAGACGCCGGGATCGGTCACCAGTTCGCGCCCCAGCGTGTTCACGACTCGGCGGCCGATCGTCCACGCGCCGACGAAAAAGAAGATGGACATGAGCACGCCGGCGAACAGTTTCGAGATGACGTTGGCGCCGACGGCCGGTCCGAACGCTGGCCCAGTGTTCGAGCCACCGATATTGAAGCCGACGAACAGGGCGACCGCGAAGCCGACGAGCAGGAAGGCACCGATCATGCGTGCCCGCTGTGAGCCGTCTGTCGATCAGCCGTCGACACGCCGCTCATCGCTCCGTCCCGTCGGTGTCGTCGTCTTCGGTCGTCAGTTCGCGCTGCATCTCGTCGATTTCGTCGGTGCGTGGCCGGCGGTCGACACGCTGGTTCACTTGCTCCAACTGCTGGATGATGTCGTTCATCTCGTCGGAGATGGTGCGCTCGACGTTCTCGGTCACCTCTTCGGTGACGGTCTGTTCGACCTTCTCGGTCACCTCTTCGGTCACTTCCTCGGTGACGGTCTGCTCGACGCTCTCGGTCACCTCTTCGGTCACTTCCTCGGTGATCGTCTCCTCGACTTTTTCGGTTACCTCTCGTGTCATCCACTCGGGGTCGAATCGCGCCATCTTCCACACGACGTGGATCGCGTACGAGATGAGCGTACCGATACCGAACGCGACGCCGACGCCGGTGCCGACGAAGAGGATGATCGCGACGGACAACAGAATAACGATGCCGTACGCGAGGTCGACGAGGAAATCTACACGATTAGGATTCATCAGTCACCACGTACCGAAAGTTGATCGCCCGGACATATACGCCCTCCCTTTCCCCCGCCCGGCGATCGCCAGTCCGACGTGTTCCGTCCCGTGTTCACACACGCCACGTTCCGCGCCCCGGCACATAGAAGTTATCGTCGGCGTCCCTGGTTTTTGCGGGATGGATCGAGACGAGCGATCGCAACCGGTTACCGTCCGTCTCCGAGGGGGTGGGGCAGGTGGTACTGCTGCCGTCGGTACCCGATCAGTAGTGCCACGGCACGTCCGAGAAATCCGGCTCCCGCCCGTCGAGGAAGGCATCCCGCCCCTCGCGCGCCTCGTCGGTCATGTAGGCCAGACGGGTCGCCTCGCCGGAGAACACCTGCTGGCCGACCAGCCCGTCGTCCGCGAGATTGAACGCGTACTTCAGCATCCGCATCGCGGTGGGGCTCTTTCCGGTCATCGTCTCGGCCCAGTCGAGGGCCACGTCCTCCAACTCCTCGTGGGGCACCGCCTCGTTCACCATGCCCATGTCGACTGCCTCGGCGGCGTCGTAGGTCTTGCCGAGGAAGAATATCTCTCGGGCCTTCTTTTGCCCCACCTGACGAGCGAGGTAGGCGGAGCCGAATCCGCCGTCGAACGAGGCCACGTCGGGATCGGTCTGGAGGAACTTCGCGTGATCCTCGCTCGCGAGCGTGAGATCACAGATGACATGCAGGGAGTGACCGCCACCGACGGCCCAGCCCGGGACGACGGCGACGACGGGTTTCGGCATGAACCGGATGAGCCGCTGGACTTCGAGGATGTGGAGTCGGCCGACGGTCGGGGTGTCGGTGTCGAGTTCGGTGTCTCCGGTGTCGACGCCGTCGTCGGCATCGGCGTCCCCCTCCTCGTCGCTGTACTCGTACCCCGACTCGCCGCGGATGGCCTGATCGCCGCCGGCGGAGAAGGCCCACCCCCCGTCTTTCGGCGACGGGCCGTTGCCGGTCAGGAGGACCGCGCCCACGTCGGCCTGCTGGCGGGCGTGATCCAGTGCCGCGTAGAGTTCGTCGACAGTTCGGGGGCGGAAGGCGTTGCGCACCGCGGGGCGGTCGATGGCGATGCGCACCGCCGGCACGTCGTCCGCGCGGTGGTAGGTCACGTCCTCGAAGGCGTCGGTGACGGCCGTCCACCGGTCTGGATCGAAAGTCTCGGAAACCATACTCGGATTCGGGTGGGGCGTGCGCAAAAAGATTCACGTCCGCTGGTGGAGCCACTGCGCGACGGGACCGTAGGGGTTGGTGACCCACGCGACGAAAAACACCGTCACCGCGACGACGATGCCGAGGAGGACGTTCGCCGCGATCAGCACCGCGTACGCGAGGACGACGAGGACGACGGCGCCAGTCGCGACCGTCCGTTCCCGGCTCATATCGTCGAGCGGACGCCCCGGCGATAGGTGGTGCATCAGCCACGCGAGGAGATACACCACGACGGCGAGGAAGATGCCGAAGAGAACGTTCTGAGCGACGACGACGGCGTAGCCGAGGATCAGGGCCGCGAGGACGATACCGACCCGCTCCCAGTACGTGGAGGGCATCGGCCTCGATTCGCCGCCGCGCCACAATAAATCCCGACAACTCGGCGGGGTGTCGCGCTAGACGGATTCGTCCAGGAGGTCGCCGATCGCGTCGTCGATGAACTCCTTGTCCGCAGGATCGAAGCCGAACATCCCGAAGTGCCCCCACGGCGTCGGAATCGGGCGCAGTTCGCTGTCCGGAATGTGTGTTTCTTCGTTCTCCGCGTCCTCTAGGGTGAACACCATATCCTGCTCGAACGGCATGACGTACGTCCGCGCCCGGATGCGCTCCAGCGCGGCACTGAGATCGCCGCCAGTCATGCGGCTCACGTCCGCGTGTTTCCACTTCCAGGCCATGCAGATCAGGTTGTTCGGGTCCATCGGGAGGAACCACTCGTCCCAGAGCCGATGCAGGAAGTCGTCGAGCGACGAGAAGCCGGCGTCCTCCCACGCGTTCTCACGCCAGAAGTCCGCACAGGTTCCCTGAAGGACCCACGTCCGCGCGTGCTGGCGCAACCCCCGACGCAGGGCGCGCTGGTCGTCGTAGTAGCCGTCGTCCCAGTTTGGATCGAGTTCGAGCGCCGAGATCAGGGCGTCGACCAAGAGGCTGCTCTGGGTTGGATTCTTCGCCGTCCCACCGATAGGAGCGGCCCGTTTCACCATCTCCGGATACCGGACGGCCCACTCGTAGGTTTGCTGGGCACCCATCGACCACCCGAGCACGAGCTGCAGCTCCTTGATGCCGAACTCCTCCGTCACCAACCGGTGCTGTGCCCGAACGTCGTCGCTGATTCGCACTCGGGGAAAGTCCGCCTGGCCGTACGGTGGTGGTGAGTTGTGTGGAGAGGTGGAGAGCCCGTTACCGATCTGATTCGGCAGAATCACGAAATACTCCCGAGGATCGAGAGCGAGGTCCTCGCCGACGTACATTTCCATGTCCTTGCTCGTCCCGGAGTACATGTGGGGAAAGAGGACCGCGTTGTCTTTCGCTTCGTTCAACTCACCAAACGTCGTGTAGGCGATTTCACACTCCGGCAGCGTCTCCCCCTCCGCGAGTTCGAACGCGCCGAGCGAGAACGTCTCGAATGGTCCGTGGACCTCCTGCGTGTAGTAGTCGTTCGGGATGCCGTGCATCGTCTCGCTCGCGCCGACCGACGGCGCCTCTGCGGGCGTATGATTTTCTTTTGACATGATAGCGCCGGTAGTCCGTTCGGCACGCGGAGAGTTATAATTATCTCTCAGCTGCAATGCGGTGGCCTGTTGTACCCGCTCGTCGTTGGAGCCAGTCATAGCGATCACTACCAGTCGCGTGAGGAGGTCGGTGTCGGCGGGGAGTGGCAGCCCCGGCTACTCGACCAGTCGCTCGACCGTCTCCTCGACGAGGCGCTCCCGGGTCCGCTGACTCGCTTCCGCGTTCGTCGTCACGTCGAGTACGTCCGTCCCGCCGCTCGCGACCGATTCGGCGTAGGCGTCACGGAAGCCCTCCCGGTCGTCGACGGCGGCGTATCCCAGGTCGTAGAGGTCGGTCGTGGGTTCGAAATCGAGGCCGTGAGGCGTCTTGAACGACTCGGTGAAGGGCGGGTCGAACGACTCGATGGGGAGGCGATGGAAGATGCCGCCGCCGTCGTTGTTCACCAGGACGATAGTCGCCTCGACGCCACACCGAAGCACCGAGAGCAGGCCGTTGCTGTCGTGGTAGTACGCCAGGTCGCCGATCACGAGCGTCAGGTGGTCGGTCGTCGCGCTCCCGGCGCCGAGGGCGGTCGAGACGACGCCGTCGATGCCCGACGCGCCACGGTTGCCGAGGACGGTGTAGCCGGCGGCGATGGGCGACATGTACCGATCGGCGTCGCGAACGGGGTTGGAGTTCGAGACGACGAGCGTCGTAGGTTCGGGCGCGAGGTCGGCCACGTCGGCGAGCACCGCGCCCTCGAAGTAGCCGCCAGCGCCGTCGTCGGCTTGCAGCCGACTGCTCGTGGAGCGTGGCTCCACGCCGTCGCCCGTCGCCTCGTCGACGACCTCGGCGTGGGTGCGGTCGGCGGCGGCCCAGCGCTCGCGCCAGGCGGCATCGCCCGGACCGTCGACGAGTTCCGCCAGCCGGCCCGCCAGTCGCGACGGGTCCGCGACGAGTAGGTCCGTCGCCGTGAACTCCGCCTCGCGCCACGCACCCGCGGGGTCGACGACGAACTGCCGGGCGTCGGTCCGCGCGAGGTACTTCCGGAGGCGTTTGGAGGTTGGCGAGGCGCCGAACCGAATCACCGCGTCGGGTTCGGGCCAGTCGTCGGTCACGCGCGGGTCGAGATAGCCGTCGTAGCCGCCGACGGTCGTCGTCACCCGAGTGTGGCCGCCGAATCGGAGCCCGGAGAGCGGGTCCGCGAGGATGGGGAAGCCGGTGGCGTGGGCAAGCGCCGTGACCGCCTGCGGATCGACGCCCGGCGGATCCGCGGGCCCGGCGACGATCAGTCCGCGCTCGACGGACAGCGCCGCCGCCAGTCGGCGGCAGTCGGCCCGGTCGAGCTGCGGCGTGCCCGCCGTCGTCCGGACGAACGGTCGGTCGTCACGGCCAACGGCGGCGAGGGGATCGAGGTCGGCGGGCACGTCGCCCTCGACGGGTGTCGGTTCGAGTGGCTTGCGGAACGGGCAGTTGAGGTGGACCGGTCCGGAGGGGGTGCCCGTCGCCTCCGCGAGCGCGCGGGCGACGGTCGTCCGGAGCGACCGGAGCTTTCGCTCGTCCGCTTCGGGTTCGGGCAGATCCTTGTACCACCGGACGGCGTCGCCGTACAGCTTCTCCTGATCGACGGTCTGGTTGGCGCCGCTATCGCGGAGTTCGGGCGGACGGTCGGCGGTGAGAAGCAGGAGCGGCACCCGGCCGCGGTTTGCCTCGATCACGGCAGGGTGGTAGTTCGCGGCGGCGGTACCGGAGGTGCAGATCAGGGGTGTCACCGCGCCGGTTCGCCGGGCGCGGCCGAGCGCGAAGTAGGCGGCCGAGCGCTCGTCGAGAACCGAGAAGACCCGCAGGTCGTCGTGTGCATCGACCGCCGTGACGAGCGGCGTTGAGCGACTGCCGGGCGAGACGACGGCGCTCTCGACGCCACCGCGCGCGAGCTCGTCGGCCAGCGCTCGTCCCCACAGAGCGTTGCGATTCGGTGCGGTCATCGGCGTTCGAGTTCGTCGAGGATCGGGCGATACTTGAGTTGTACCTCGTCCCACTCGCGGTCGGGATCGGAGTCGGCGACGATGCCGACGCCGGCGAAAAGCGTCGTCGTCGTTTCCCTGGCGAGCGCGGAGCGGATGGCGACCGCGAAGGTGCCGTTACCGGCGGCGTCGATCCAGCCGACGGGTGCCGCGTACCAGCCGCGGTCGAACGGCTCCGTCTCGCGGATGGTTGCAAGCGCCGTCTCGGGTGGGAGACCGCCGACCGCGGGCGTCGGGTGGAGCGCCTCCACCAGATCGAGAACGTGCGTGTCGCTGTCGAGTGTCGCGGTGATGGGGGTGAAGAGATGCTGGACGGTCGCCAGCCGGCGGACGCGTCGTTGGCCGGCAGTGATCGTCGACGCGTATGGCGCGAGTTGTTCGCGGATGGTCTCCGCGACGAGTTCGTGTTCGTGGACGTTCTTCTCGTCGCCGAGGAGTTCCTCGGCCAGCCAGTCGTCTTCGGCGGGCGTGTCGCCGCGGCCGGTCGTACCCGCGAGCGCCCCCGTCGTGACGGTTCGGCCGTGTCGCGTGACGAGTCGTTCCGGCGTCGCCCCGAAGAAGCCCGGGCGGTTGGCGTCGGCCGTCGGCTCGACGAGGAAGCGGTAACAGTCGGGGTACGTCTCGCCGAGACGGGAGAGCACGTCCGGCACCGAGAGTGGACGGTCGAGCGTCACGTCCAGCGCCTGCGCGAGGACGACTTTCTGCAGGTCGCCGGCGTGGATGCGGGACACGGCGGCGTCGACGGAGTCACACCACGCCTCCCGCGGCGTCGTGCGCGTCCGCGAGACGATTTCCGGCGGCGGGCTGGGGGTCGGCGCGTCGAGCGACTCGAACCGCTCGCGCTCCGAATCCAGGCGTGTCTCCACCGCCTCGGCGGTCGCGTCGGGACCGACCGCGTTGACCGTCACCCACGTCCCACGGTCGGTCTCGGTCACCTGCACCCGTGGGAGGACGAAGCGCGCGCCGGGGAAGTCGGCCCACGTCTCGTCCTCGGTGCCTTCGTCGTGGAAGGCGAAGCCGCCGAACAGGCGGGGACAGGCGGCCTCGGTGCCGGCGTGAACGTCGCCGGATCGCAGCACGCGGTCGATGCCATCTTTGATCGCGGTGAAGCGATCACGGCCGTTCGCGGTGAGCGTCGCGGCGGCGCCGCCGGCAACGACCGTCGCTTCGTCGGGGGCCGTCCAGAACGTGCGCGGAGCGGGCATGGCGTCGAGGGCGGCGCGGAGCGAGGGGACGGCCGCCCGAACCGACCGACTGACGAGACGCGTACCGGCCTCGTCACTTCGCGGGATACCCATTATAAACCCACTCAGGGCGCCGCACTCTTTTACCTAACTATTGGGGGGCATCGTCGCCGTTGGTGGACCCTCGTCGGATTGGACCGACGGGAACGACTGCCGACGATCCTTAGTCGCTGTATCTTTCTTCGTTCCACGGGTTCGCGCTGACGGAGTAGCCGCGCCGTTCCCAGAATCCGCGCTTCGACTCGGTCAGGAACTCGACGCCAGTTACCCACTTCGCACCCTTGTAGGCGTACCGGTGGGGCGTCACCACGCGAATGGGGCCGCCGTGGTCGCGCGGGAGGGGATCGCCGTCGAACTCGACGGCGAGTAACGTCTCGGGGCGCAGGCCGGCGTCGAGTGGGAGGTCAGTCGTGTAGTCGTCCGCTGCGGAGAACATGACGTGGACTGCGTCCGAATCGACGCCGACGTAGTCCGCGAGCGTGGTGAGTGGGACGCCGGTGAACTCGCAGTCGAACTTGCTCCACCCCGTGACACAGTGGAAGTCCTGTCGCTGCGTCTCGACACCGAGATCGAGAACGTCGTCCCAGTCGAGCGTGACCGGATTCTCGACGGCGCCGCTCACCGAGAGCGTCCACTCCTCGCGCTCGACACGTGGAATATTCCCCTTCGAGAGGACCGGGAACGACTCCGTGCGGTGCTGGCCGGGCGGGAGACGCTCCTCTCCGAACTCGCGGTAGACGTCCGTAACGTCCTTGACCATACTGTCGGGAAGGCCGACGGACGTATATACTGCCGGCTGTCGGCCAGCGGGGGGGGTCGACCGCACGCTAGCGTACGGTCGACGAAATAGCCACGGCGAGACTCGTCTATCTGGTTCACCGTGAGTCGGGTCAGCTGTCGAGAACCGCATACGTCGGGCGAATACTCGATTCCTGAACTCCACTTTGTACTCGCCATGAATTTACTTGCATGATCAAAGGGACAATTGCCAAAATATGAATCAGCCCCGCAGAATTTAAATACGCCCCTTCCAAACCGTCGAATGTTCAAATGCCGAAAGTGGAAATAACCGTCCCGGAACATCTCGAGATGCAGATCGCCCAGTTGATCGAACAGGGAGAGTTCGTCAACCGGGAGGAAGCGATTCAGGAACTGCTCTCGACCGGGCTCCGAGCCTACAAGACGAGCGGACCAATCGAGGAGGAGGAACCGGGTTTCGAAGACGAGGGGATGATGGGACACGAAGACGAGTACGTTTTCTGACCGCAGGGACGGTTGGCACCGTCGGATTGGGACCGACGTTCGACCACTACTGTGGGAGAGCGACGCAATAATCCTTAACCGCTATACCTTCGTACGTAGCCGTATGCACAAGGAAGAACTCCTCGAACTGCACGAGCAGATGGTGACGATCATGAACTACTTCCGGAGTCAGGAGTCCGTCGACGACAGTATCTTCGATCCCTACGAGTCGCTCAGCGTCGACCCGTCGCACGTCCACAAGTCGAAAAGTGAACACAAACACGCGGTGTTCGTTCTCGGGAATGCGCTCGCGACGGCGATGAGCGAAGACGAGTTCTCCGACGCCGGACGCGTCGGCAAACGAATGGCCGAACTCGCCGAAGACGCAGAGAACAAGCTCTGAGCGGCGCTTCGTCACTTGGCTTCGCACACCCGACCGCACGCAGTCTTGTGCTCGGTATGCGAACTGACCCACACGCTACTGTCGGTGCCAGCCGATTCCGGAGGATATCCGTGACCGGTTCGGGGTGTAACCCTCCCCGGTGTCCGGCGCGCACCGGTAGCGCCCTCTCGGACCGACAACGTCTTCGGGCACTAGTAGCGTAACTGACATTCGTGGCACACTCCGCAGGCTGCCGCCGAGGGATACTGTGCCGGAGTTGGGCGCCCCGCGCTGACAGAATATTCTTCATATCTGACAATCATCACCAACGTTTATCTAAATCCCGATAGGACAAGCTCATGCCATGTCAATCCTGGCTGCGGTCGACGACGACGAGAGTACCGATGTCGTACAGCGTGGTTACGAACTCGCGCAGGCGTTCGACGAGGAGCTGGTGGTGCTGAAGGTCCTGCCCGAGACGGAGAGTATCGAGGCGGCCGAACAGGTGGCCAGTAATGCCATCCGGCTAGCACTAGACGACCCCGAGAACGTCACCGCGGCGGGAGCGTTGGGCGACCCGGCCCCGCGCATTCTCCACGAGGCCGACGAGCGCGACGCCAGCTACATCGTGCTCGGCCCCCGGAAGCAGACGCCGATCGGGAAAGCCCTCATGGGCAGCGTCTCCCAGCTCGTTCTGCTGAACGCCGAGTGTACCGTTGCGTTCGTCGCCGGTGAGTAACGGCAACTGTCCGACCAGCACTCCATTTTTTGCGCGGCGCGCCGACGCTCACGCCGAGCGGCGGCTTTCGACGCCTGCACCATGGGAGCTAAACGTGGGTGTGACGTAACGTGACCGATGACGCTCCACGCTCTAGACGGCACATCCCGTCGACGATTCCTCCTCGGGACGGCCGCGACTGTCGGTCTCGCGGGGTGTCTGGGCTCGACCGATCGTCCGGACCCCATCTCGCTAACCGAGGGGATGAGTTGTGACCAGTGTGGAATGGTGATCACTCAGCAGCCCGGACCGTCCGGACAGACGTACTACCAAGACAACAGCCCCGAGGGGCACGAGCCACCTGCTCGGTTCTGCAGCACGGTGTGCACCTACCGCCACCGGTTCGCCACAGGTGATCGCGGCTGGACGCCGCAGGTGACGTATCTCACCGACTACGCCGCCGTCGACTACCGCGTCGAACAGGAGGGCGGCGCTCAGGTCATCTCCGCGCATCTGGCGGCCGAGAACTTCGTGACGACCGAAGAACTGGACGTGGTGGTCGGCTCGGATGTCGAAGGGGCGATGGGGCCGGCCATCGTTCCGTTCAGCGACACCGACGTCGCCGACGAGTTCGTGTCGACGTACGGTGGCGAGATCATCGCCGCGGAGAACGTCTCCCGGGAACTCGTCGCCCAGCAGTGACCGCCGTTCCCAGCCCCTGGGAATCGGCGTGGTAGTATTGATTTTTGAGAACAAGACTCTATCCGTATGACCGATGTTCGCCGACGAGTGCGTGAACACGTCCGGACGAACCCCGGCGTCCACTTCAACGAGCTCGCGCGGAACCTCGATATCGCGACCGGGCAGGCGCAGTATCACCTCCGGCGACTCGGCCGGCGCGACGAGGTGGTCGCCGAGCGCATTCGGGGGCGAACCCACTACTTCGACCCGGAGTACGATGCCTGGGAACGCCGGATGCTCTCGCTTTACCGTCGCGAGACGGCACGTGCGCTCATCACGCTCCTCCTCGACGAGGGGCAACTCCCGGCGGCAACGATCGCCGATCGGCTCGACCTCGCCCGGAGCACCGTCTCCTGGCACATCGACACGCTCTCCGAGGCCGGCATCGTCGAGCAGACGTACGGCGACCGCGGACGGGCCGAGGTGGCGCTGACGCGTCCGGCAGAGACGGTCCAGTTTCTGGAGACGGTCACGCCGTCGCTCGCCGACACGCTCGTCGACCGGTTCGTGAACCTCGTCGACGGCGGGCTCCACGGTACCGTGGAGGCGGACGACTGTCGTAGCGTCTGAGCGTCAGTACATCCGATCGAACACGGTCTACAGACGAGCAAGGCGGGTGCCTCGGGGTCGTACCGAAACCTTCGATTTCCGTGACGACGAGAATCTCTGATTCTCGAACTACTTGGTCCCGAGGCGGTTCACCGATCGGACGGTGTCGCCGGTTTCAAACGCCACTAGAGGCGCGGTGTCGGCGAACGGCGAGCGTCGCGATCAGGAGCGAGGCCACGCTCCACGCCACGAGACCCGCGGCCGCCACCGGCACCGCGACGAAGCTGGATCGCCCCGAGAAGGCGACGTAGAGTACCGTCTCGAACACGAGTCCGCGGTAGGCACTCGCGGGCGACAGGCCGAGTAGCGCGTCGAGTTCCACGCCGACGAGGCCACCCGTCATCGTCCGAAGGACGGCCACATCGGCGCCGACGACCACGACCAACAGGCCGACGAGCGCGAGCAGGATCGCCCGTCTGCGGGAGTCGGCGAGCGCGGAGATGGCGACGGCGATGGCGAGCGTCGTGAGCGCGAACACGGCCGTGAGCGACAGGAACCGGACGAACAGGAGCGGCGAGTCGACGCCGCGGTGCGAGGCGAACACCGTCGTCGCGGGACCGGCCGTCGTCGCCACGACAACCCCGAGAATCGAGAGGGGAACCAGCACGACCGCCAGCAACGCGACGGCGCGGCCGGCGTAGACGCCGACCACGTACACCCACGGCGGGAGCGGATAGGTGGCGAGCACGTCGAGCGTTCCACGGACGGCGTCGTCGGCGATTGCCCGGTAGCCGACGGCGAACGCGACGGCCGGCACGAGCACTTCGATCACGAGCAACACGTCGACCACTGTCGGGATGTAGCCGGCCGAGGGACCGTTGCCTGCACGAGCGAGCGCGAAGACGACGAGCGTCACCGCGAGCGCCAGGAGGAGGTACGTTCGACTCCGGGCGGCACCGCGGACTTCCCGGGCGAACACCGCCCAGAACGCGTCGGCTCGTCCCGTCATTCGGTCGCCTCCGTTCGGATCGCCACACTGTCGTCGGCGTCGACGAGGCTCGTGAACGTTTCGTGGAGCGGCCCACCCGTCTGCTCCCGGAGCGCCGCGGGCGTGTCGGCCGCGACGACTTTGCCGCGGTCGAGGATGACGACCCGATCCGCCGTACGTTCGACTAACGGGAGGTCGTGCGACGTGACGACGACGGCGTGGCCGTCGTCTGCCAGTGCCTGGACGATGTCGAACACCCGCTGACTCATGCCCGGGTCCAGCCCGCTCGCCGGTTCGTCGAGGGCGAGCACCGGCGGATCGCCGGCTAGGGCCTGTGCGATTCCGAGAAGCCGTGTCATCCCACCGGAGAGCGCCTCGACACGACGATCCGGCACGTTCCCGAGACCGACCCGGTCGAGCAGTTCCGTCGGATCGTCGTCGACCAGTCGGGCGTAGAACGTCATCGTCTCCGACGCGGTGAATCCCGGGCGGAAGGTCGGCGCCTGTGGGAGGTAGCCGAGCGGGCGTGTCGCCGACGGCCCCTCGTAGTTCACCTCACCCGCTGTCGGCGACAGGAGGCCGGCGAGGATGCGCAGAAGCGTGGTTTTTCCCGATCCGTTCGGACCGATCAGCGCGACGACGCGCCCCGCGGGAGCCTCCATCGACACGTCCGCGAGGGCGGTCACGTCACCGAATGTCCGGTCGACGCCGGTCGCGCGCAGATACGCGTCAGTCATCCTGCTCGCCCCTCCACCGTCTCGTTGCGTGCTTGGTCGATCAGGGTCGGGTTCGCTGGGCGCCGCAACGGTGCGATATCGACGATGCTGGACTTCCGGAATCCCGGCGTTGTCCCACGGAATGCGCGCAGACCGCGGATCGTCGGCGCGGCGCTCAACGTGACTGCCGCGTCGGTCCGGTGGAGTCGCCGGTCGAGTTCGTCGGTGGGTGAGTAGGCCCGGCCCAGCGTCCCGTCCCCGCCGCTCTCGGGTGCCATGTCGTACGCGCCCTCCCAGTAGTTGCCGCGGCCGTCCTCCGTGAAGATTCGGAGGGGACCCGGGCCGGCGGTGGCGTGACGGTCGTTGCCGACGAAGTCGTTCGCGACCACCCGGTTCGACGGTACGACGGTCGAGGCGGCGAAGCCGACCTCGTTCCCGTAGAGGACGTTGTGTTCGTAGGTCGTCTGCGTGGCGTACGCCACCATCCCGCGGTCGGCGTCCACCACGACGTTCCGGGCGACGTAGCTCATCGACCCGCCGACGAAGATGCCGCCGTTGGCGTGGCGCACGTCGTTGCCCACCACCGCGTTGGCCGTGGGACGCGTCATGATGACGACGCCGCTTCCCTCCTGTCCCCGGGCGACGTTGTCCGCGATCAGCGTGTCCGACGTGTACATGAGGTGGACGCCGAATCGCTGGTCGAGGAAGGTGTTGTTCCGCACGACGGTGCCGTGGGAACGGTGGAGATAGACGCCGTCCCGACCACCCTCGACGTACGACGACTGGACGACGACCGGATCGTTCATCGCGATGACGCCCATGAATCCGTCGAGCCACTCCTCGGAGCCGTACACTCGAAGGTCGTCGACGACGGCGCCGGGCACCCGCCGGAGCAACACGCCATTGGCCGGCGTGTGGATCGCCACGTCGTGAACGTAGAGATCGGAGACGTTCGTCGCGGTGATACCCGCGTCGCCCTCGCCGTACCCCTGCTGGACCGGCGCGTCCCACTCGCCACTCGCCGTGGCGTTCGCGGCACGGGTCGCGTTGCCGACGCCACGTATCGTGAATCCAGTTACAGCCACGTCGTCCGCCCGCACCTCGATTACTGTGCCGTTCCCACCGCCGTCAACCGTCGCGTTCGCGCCGCGGAGGGTAAGCGGCTTGTCCACCGTGACGTGTTCGGCGTACGTCCCGTTCGGGACGACGACGGTCGTGTTCGGCGGCGCGGCGGCCACCGCCGCAGCAATCGTCGGTGCGTCGCGGCCCACCCTCACCGACACGTCACGATCGAGGAGGGGTTCGACGGCGGCGACCTGCCGATCCGCGCGCGCCCGCCGGTCGTCGACCTGCGATTTCACGCCCGCCGCACTCGGAACGGCGGGTGGGTCGCTGCGGAGTCCGTCCCAGTCGACGACTCGTCCACCACAGTCGTCGGCGAACGCTCTAGCGTCGCGCTCCGACGAGAACGGCACGACGACCGACTCGTCGGCGAGTGTGGCGCGACTCCCGACGACGAACTGTGCCGTCGTCGCCGACACCCAGTCCGGATTGGTGTCGGTGACGAGCGTGCCGTTCGTACACCGGGGCGAGCGGCCCGCGTAGTCGGAGGTGTAGACGGCGAGCGGGTAGCCGAACTGCTGTTCGCGTCCGGGTTTGTCCAACGCTGCGATGGCCTGGGCTACGCCCGCGTAGCCGACCACGTACCGATACTGCGAGTAGAAGACTTCGACACGCGGAATCGTCGCTCCGCGGTGTTCGGCCGCCTGTTCCGTTTCGGCAGTGACGCCGAGTTTCACCGTGTCCGAGAATGGAACCGGCTCCGGGCGCGCGGCTCCGAGATCGACGGCGAAAGCACTGACTGCTGTCGTGATCAAGAGGAGCGAACACACTCCCGCTACGACCTGCCACTTTCGCGGTTCCCCGGCGTTCATCAGCCAGTGGTAGTTCGGCGGTGTACTTACCTCGTCTGGTGTGGTCGTCTATATCGGGATTATCGGAAGTCAGCAGAGAATCTCGCCAGACGGTCCGGCGAGGATCTATGGACCGTTACCTAATAGTCGCGCCCGGACCGGTCCGCACATCCCGATACTACATAGCCCTGTGATCGGGTGCTTGGTGACTCACCGACAGTCCCCGCCGACTCACCCCTGATACTCCGCGTAGCTCACGCAGTAGCCCTCGGGGTCGATGGTGCCGGCGACGATGGCACACGCGCCCATCCCGTCTCCGTTCTTGTCCTCGATGTAGAACTGGCAGTTCGAACACTGCTGGCCGTTGCTGGGCTGTTCTTGGTAGTTCACGGCCGACTTCGAGGAGAGGGTATCGGGGTTGCGCTGGGTGCCGCTGAGGCTGGTCGCCGTCTCGTACTCGGCGGGGACACCGCCGTTACCGCCCGAGGACGTGTCCGTCGCGGTTGCAGTCTCCGTTGCCGTCGCGGTTGCCTCACCGCCACCATCGCCCCCACCGCCCCCACCACAGCCAGCCAGTCCCGCAGTGAGTCCACTGCCGATCAGTGCGAGCAGTCGTCGTCGGTCGGCGGTCGCCAGTCGATCACTCATGGATGACCGTTACGTTACGACAGGGGAATAAACTCTGGTGTACGCGTCGAAATCTGCCACACGTCATCGCGGATACCGACTTTTTTATTGGCCTCCCGTCTACGCCCGGCAGGGCGTGTGGCCTAGCGGATAGGGCGAGAGGTTCCTAACCTCTCGATCGCGGGTTCGAATCCCGCCACGCCCGCTGTTCTGTCCGAGCGAAGCGAGGACGAACAGCGAACGGTAAGGGATTCGAATCAGGGAGTGTAGCGAGCGGAGCGAGCGGAACGACCGTGGTTCGACTCCCGCCACGCCCGTCTCACTCACTGCGCTCGTTCGACGCGCGTGGCTCAGTCCCACTCGCTTCGCTCGCGGGACTCCCGCCACGCCCGTCTCGTCAGGCTCCCGCAACGCCTGCTCACCACCGCCCCCGATCAATAGGTATATACGTCGTTCCGGCCAACCCCGGAACGCAAGTCCCGATAGGGTAGTGGACTATCCTCTTGGCTTCCGGAGCCAGGGACCGGCGTTCAAATCGCCGTCGGGACGTTCATTCCTTCACGACCCGACGTGCCCACACCTGACGGTGTCGACGCCGTCGGGACGCTCGCTTCAGTCGTGACCTGACTTCGTCTGGTCACACCTTCGTTTGGTCCCGACGAGCCCCACGCTCGCATCCGCTCGCGTGGGACGCCGTCGGGACGCTCGCTTCAGTCGTGACCTGACTTCGTCTGGTCACACCTTCGTTTGGTCCCGACGAGCCCCACGCTCGCATCCGCTCGCGTGGGACGCCGTCGGGACGCTCTGGCAACCCACCGCCGAGCGCACCGCTAACTCAAGTTACTTTGGGAGCGAGCACCAACGAGCGACCATGAGCACGCTTCGCGAGGTGAACAGGCAGCTCCTGAAGGCCATCGAAGCGCCCCCAGACACGGGCGACGAAGCGCGACTGGATCGACTCGCGGCGAACTTCTGGGAGCGCACCCGACCCGGCGAGCGTTCGCTGGACCCCGGTGCCGTCTGTCGGCTGCGGTATAAACTCCTGATCATGGCCGATCGGACACACGAGGAGCGGGCGCGCCACCTCCGACGAGCCCGCGAGTTGCTGGACGAGTACGCGGTCGAACACTACGTCGACTCCGCCGAGCGCGCCCGCGTGTAGTGAGGTTTATGCGGGCGTAGGGGTGAGGACGGAGCAAGAATGCTCTCACCTACGAGACGCGGGCTCCTCGACGGGCTCCGTGTCGCGGTCACCGAGGCGGGCTACGACCACGAGGTCGACGCCTCGACCGTCGAGCTGGAGGACTTCGACGACGCGGAGAAAGGGGAGTTCTCGTCTGCCCTCTCGTTTGCGATCGGCGCGGACGTGGGAGAGAACCCGATGGCGGTCGCCGAATCGATCGCCGAGGCCCACCGTGCCCACGGCCTGCCGGAGGGCGTCGTGTCGGTCACCGTCGAGAACGGTCACATCAACTACCACCTCGACCCGGAGTCGATGGCCGCTCTGACCCTGTCCCAAATCGACCACGACGGATCGGACTACGGGTCGACCGAGCGCGCCGACCCCGACCGGATCATCGCGGACGTGTCCTCGCCGAATATCGCCAAACCGCTGCACGTCGGCCACCTCCGCAACACCATTCTCAGCGACACGCTCATGAACGTTCTGGAGGAGCGCGGCCACGACGTGACCCGGGACAACCACCTCGGCGACTGGGGCACCCAGTTCGGCAATTTGCTTCACGAGTACGTCGAGTACGGGAGCGAGGATGCCTTCGAGGACGACCCCATCGCCCACTTGCTCGACCTCTACCAGCAGTTCGAACAGCGCGACGGGATGCTGGAGGATGTCGAGGAGTTCGGCGCGCTGACCGACGAGTTCGAAGCAGCCATCGAGGCGGAGCGCGCGTTCCACGTCGACGACGGCAAGGCGTGGTTCACGCGACTCGAAGAGGGCGACGAGGACGCGGTCGGGCTGTGGGAGCAGTTCCGCGAGGCCAGCATCGAGCGCTTCGAGGCCATCTACGCCGAACTCGGCGTCGACTTCGACTGCTGGCTGGGCGAGAGTTTCTACGCCCGTGAAGGGTGGACCGACACCGTCGTCGAGAAGGCGTTGGAGAACGATGTGGCCATGCGCGGCCCTGACGGTTCGGTGTTTATTCCTATCTACGACGACGAGTACGAGGGAGCGGGCGATCCAGCGACGGCCGACGTGGATGCCTCGCTCGACCGCGCCCGCGAGATGCTGGACGAGGCGGACTCCGTCGACGACGCCGACTTCGACGCCTTCTACATCGTCAAGTCGGACGGGTCGACCGTCTACGGCACGCGCGACCTGGCGACCATCGAGTACCGGATTCGGGAGTTCGACGCCGATCAGTCGGTGTACGTCGTCGCGAGCGAGCAGAACCGCTACTTCCAGCAGTTGTTCGTTGCGGCGCGGAAGATGGGCTACACCAACGTCCGCCTCGAACACATCGACTACGGGATGATCAGCCTGCCCGAAGGGAGCATGTCGACCCGCGGCGGACAGATCGTCACGGTCCGGGAGGTGCTCGACGCGGCGGACGAACGCGCTCGCGATATCGTCCGCGAGAAGGGACGCAACGTCGGCGAGGACGAGGTGGAGACGATCGCCCGAAAGATCGCGCTCGCGACGGTCAAATACGGGATGGTCGGCGCGAACCGGGGCAAGGACATCACGTTCGACATCGACGAGGCGGTGTCGCTGGAGGGCGACACGGGGCCGTACGTCCAGTACGCGACGACGCGGGCGTACAGCATCCTCGACTCGGCGGAAGCGGTTCCGGCCGTCGACGACATCGACCCCGCGGCGTTCAACGACACGGACTACGACCTGATCTACCACCTCGGTCGCTATCCGCTCGTCCTCGCGCGGTGTGAGGAGCGCTACGACGCCGCACCGCTCGCACACTACCTCCTCGAACTGGCGCACGTGTTCAACTCCTTCTACCACAAGAACCGGGTGCTGGACGCGGAGTCGGCCGCCGAGGAGCGGCTCGTGCTGACCCAGGCCACCGCGCAGGTGTTCGAGAACGGCCTGAATCTCCTCGGCATCGAGACGCTGGCGGAGATGTAAGGGTAATACTGCCGGCTGTAAGTCAATCAAGGGATTCGCCATCCCGGGATGGCGAATCTCTCGAACCAGTTACAGCCGACAGTATAAGTCGCGTTCGTCCCACGATATATCCGTGCGCCGACGTGACGCCCTGCTCGTCCTGTGTTGTCTGTTCGCCCTGAGCGCCGGCTGTCTGTCGGTGAGCGTCGGAGACAGTGGCGACGCGCCCGCCCCCACGACGGCGACACCCGAAACCGAGGTGACGGTCCGCGTGACCGACGTGGTCGACGGCGACACGATCGACGTCCGCTTCCCCGACGGGCGTGCGGACACGGTCCGACTGCTCGGTGTCGACACGCCGGAGGTCCACGTCGAGAACGACCCCGCGGAGTTCGAGGGGGTCCCCGACACCGAGGCGGGACGGTCGTGTCTGCGCCGCCACGGCGAGCGGGCGAGTTCGTTCGCGGTCGACCGCCTCGCTGACCGCGAGGTTCGGCTCCGGTTCGACGCCGACGCGGGGCGACGCGGCGGCTACGACCGCCTCCTCGCGTACGTCGTCGTCGACGGGCAGTCGTTCAACGCGGCGCTGCTCGAACGCGGCCACGCCCGCCTCTACGACTCCTCGTTCCGGGAACGCGACCGCTACGCGGCGCTCGAACGCGAGGCGCGCGAGGCGGGACGGGGCGTCTGGTCCTGCGCGTCGTAGAAGGGGAATGGGGGTGATGGAGCGTGTGACCCCCGTCAGACGCACGGCTGCCAGTCGTATGAATTTCTCCCCGAGCCGAATTACTACTATGCATTCACAAAGACTTTAGTATAACCGGAGAATATTTCACGCCGACGATGACACCCACACGGTTCCGCGCGGACGAGGAGTCGAGCGGACGGACGGCGTGGGTCGGCGAGGTGGTGGCGCGATGACGGGGACCAAGGCCGGACTCGCCGGGCAGTTGGCGGTCGTCGCCGGATTCGAGAACCCACAGGCCGCGCTCGAACAGTATCCGACACCGCCGGAACTGGCGGCCCACGTCGTCCACGTCGCCGACCTGAACGGCGACGTGGAGGGACGGACGGTCGTCGATCTGGGTGCGGGCACGGGTATGTTCACGCTCGGCGCCGCTCTCCGTGGGCCGAAGCGAGCGGTGGGCGTCGAGATCGACCGCGACGCCCTGGAGATCGCCCGCGAGAACCGGCGCCGAGTCGGCACCCGGACGCAGATCCACTGGGTGCAGGCGGACGCCACGCGTGCACCGCTCTGTCCGGACGGTCCCACGACGGTCGTCATGAACCCGCCGTTCGGGGCACAGGACGGCAACGAACACGCCGACCGCGCCTTCCTCGCCACCGCCGCCGACATCGCCGACGTGTCCTACTCCGTGCACAACGCGGGGAGCCAGGAGTTCGTCGAGGCGTTCGCCGACGACAACGACGGCGAGGTGACCCACGCCTTCGCCGCGCAGTTCGATCTCGATCGACAGTTCGACCACCACGCCGCCGACCGGCAGGAGATCGACACGGAAGTGTTCCGGATCGAGTGGGCGTAGGGATTTATTGTCGGCCGCCGACTGCGTTCGGTCTGAATCGGCGGTCGTTCCGAACGAATGGCACTCAGAGACCGAGCCGCGAAGGTACTGCTCGCCGGCTATACGGCCGTGGAGATTGTCCGCGGCGTGGCGACGGAGCTCCTGTCGGTTGGCCTCTCGGTCGCCGTCGAACTGGGCGGGACGCCGATAGCCGTCGAGGCCCTCGTGGAGTCGGGCTTTCTCCTCGTCGCGTTCTACGTGTTCACCCCCGAGGTGTTCCCGGCGGCGGTCGAGCGCCGCGACGACCCCGGCTTTCGGCTCCTCGTCGCGTTCGTCTCGGTGACGATCGCCCTCCCGATCTCGTTGCTCCTGTCGAGGTTCGGGACGGTGACCGTTCCCTACGCACTCGTCGGCTGGTATCTGGCCGCCGCGATGGTCGTCGGTCTCGTCGCCTTTGCGACATACTTCCGACTCACACAGTCCGAACCGCTCGCCGATCCGGACGGCGACCTGTTCGCCATTCTCCTCACCCGGACCGACGAAACCGCGTCGGATCACCGGCGGTACGTCCGACAGCTTGACGACCGATCGGCGGTCGGCGGCGGCGTCGTGCGCGTCCTGTCGGTGCTGGCCGGGACCGCCACCCATCTCGGGCCGTGCCTCCTCTTCGGCGTCACCGCCGCCACGCTCGGCAGTCTCTTTCCCCTCCTCGAACTCCTGGTGGTCGTCGGCCTCCTGTTGCAGGCCGGGAGCCGCGTCGGCGTCGTGGATCGGTCCGTCCCGGACGTGGAGTCCCGGTTCTACGAGCGCCTGACCGCGGCGACGCGGAGCGTCCGTGGCACCGCGTCGGTCGTCATGATCGTCGTCGGCGTCCTGCTCGCGGTGTTTCTCGTCCTCCTGTGGGTGCGGTTCGGGCTGCGACCGTGGGCGCTCGCGAACGCCGTCGAAGCGGTCACGACGGCACTCGCTCCCGCCCCCCCGAACCGATCGCTGGCCGACGCACTCGTCGAACTCACCGCCGCCGTCGGCGGAGTGGTGGCCGTTCCCCTCGCCAGCGGCTACGCGGTCTGGTACTGGCTTCGGACGCTCCGGTGGGTCGCGGCGCTCGAACGGGCGGACGACACCGAGACACCCGACGTCGCCCGTCCGCCCGGGCTACTGCTCGCGGCGACTGGACTGACGGTCGGCTGGTTCGCCTCTGCGACCGCCTACCGGTTCGCGTGGCCGGTCGTGCCGGCCTTCGCCGCGGGTTGGCCCCCGCTCGCGCTGCTCGCCGTCCGCAACGTCCACCGGGGACGACGGAGGAACGAGCCGACGAGCGAGGCTCGATGGCCGCTCCCGGTCGCGTTCACCGCCTACGCGGGCGGGAGTACGGTCGCGCTGGCGGCGACGCTCGATGTCCGTCCGAGCATCGTCCTCGGCGTCGTCTTCCCGCTGTGGCTGTACTACCTCGGCGCGCTGAACGAGCGGCTGACCGGGGTCCGCGGGCGGCTGCTCCGCTTCTGTTACGGCGTGAGTCTGTTTTTCGCCGTGTTCGCTCTCCGTGGTCCGCTGGGTGTCTCGACGGCGCTGCTCGCCCTCCTCGCGGCACTCGTCGGACTCTTGACGTTCGGACAGGTGTTCGCCCACGTCTTCGAGCCTCCGGAGGACAGCGAGTGAGCGACCGCCGACCGCATCAGTTGTACGTCTCCACTCGCGCGACCCGTACTCGCGTCCCGCCGTTGATCGCGTAGATCCGCCCATCCGAGTTGACGAACTCCAGCCCGCCGATCGACGCCGTCTCGTTCCCGCGAGGGATCGGCCCGGTGGCGGACCGGTTGCCCAGCGAGACGTTGAGCCGGAACCGTTCGGACGTGGCTTCGACGGAGATGTTCCGCCCGGCGACGACGGGATCCGCTCGAACGGCCGGCGAAGTGTACGCCGTCACGTTCCGGTCGCCGTAGACGAGGTTGACCGCGTAGACGGTGCCGCCGCCGATAGCGTTCCAGCCCCGACGTTCGACTCGGACCGTCTCCCGCCAGCCGACGCCACCCAAGCGGACGTGCCTCGTGCCGGCAAAGTCGAGCCGCCCCTTCGAGACGGCGGTCATCCAGATACCCCGCTCGCGGTTTCTGACGATCACCCCGGAAGTGTTCACCTGTGTCGTCTCACCGAACGCCTCCACGTCGAACACCGACACCATCCCGTTGGGGACGTTCTCGGCGTAGGTCACCTCGTAGCCGCGGACTTGGATCGAGTCGCTCTGATTCGGGAGTTCACCGCTCGCCGTCGTCAGGTTGACGGGAACGGCTGGGCCGGCAAGGGCAGCCGTACAGAGAAGCAGGACCGTCGCGCCGATCCGCCACCGGGGGACCGCTCGAACGGCGTCGGGGCGGTCGGGCACCGGGAGCAGTGGCCGGTCCGAGGCGGCTACCGTCACGGCCACCAACGTCGCGAGCGAGACGACGAGTGCCAGGCCGGCAGCGCGATACAGGACGTACGTCTCGCCACCGCGATACCAGTACACTGCCCACAGCGACTGCGCGACGCCGAACAGTGCGACGCCGGTCGCCACGCGCAGTGCGGAGGGGCGGTCGTCCTCGCGGGCACGAACCAGCCACACTCCGAGGAGGAGGCCAGCGAGGAGGCCGATGGCGTGTCCCTGGATCGCGATGTCGGCCCACCACGGCGAGGAGTACGACGGCCCAGCGCTCGCCGACACCGTCGGATTCTGGAGCGCGCCGTAGAGCGTTCGGAAGGCGTTGCCGACAGTGACGGCGACGACGGTCGCGATCGGGTAGCGCACCAGCGCGAAGCCGGCGAACGCGAAGACGGCGCCCGAGAAGCCGATGATCGGCCCGAGCGCGAAGAGGGCGGTGAACAGACCGACGGCGACGACACCCGCCGGGAAGACGACGAACGCTCGCACGTACGGGTTGGTCAGTGGCGACGTGAACGTCTGCACGCCCCGTTCGCGAGGGAAGTGCCCCCACGCGTACTCGGCAATCGGAGCGAGAACGAGCGTCCCGACGAGGTTGCCGATCAGGTGGCCCGAGCCGGAGTGGGAAAACGCCGCCGTCATCATCCCCAGCGGGTAGAAGTACGACCACGCCCGGAACGGGATGGTGACCGGCGCGTGCCAGTGTGACCACCCGCCCTGGACGAACAGATACACGGCGAGGACGCCCCCGACCGAGACCAGTGTTCCCCACGGGACGCCCACGAGGAACCGCGACCGAAGGCGGGCGCCCCAGCGACCGCGCGGCCGGTCGAGCGCGAGGATCGACAGGAGCGCAACGAGCAGGGAGAGGAGAACCGCTGCACGGAAGAGCGTCGCCGAATCCGGAGCGCCGAGCATATCCACCGTTCACGGGGCACCGGTAATGAATCCGACGGGCAGCGGCGGGGCGGGCCGGCGGCTGTCGGAGCCTCGGCGCGTCGTCGCTCACCCGAGCGCAGTTTCGCACGGAGACGACCGCCGCCGAGAGCCCGAACGTATAGGTGGCTGCCGACCGCGACGACGGAACGATGGGTCGCGTCGACAGTCTCGGCAGCATCAACGTCGATCACGTCGTCCACGTGACCGACGACGATATCGCGGCGTTCGAGGAGCGCTACGACTGGTTTCCCGATCGAGGGCGCACCGTCAGAGTGGACACACTCCCGGAGGACTTCTCGGTCGAGACCGACGAACTCAGACACGGCGGTAAGGGTGCGAATCAGGCCGTCGCGGCGGCCCGCGCCGGCGCGACGACGACGATGCTCGGCAAGGTCGGCACCGACCACGACCGATTCGGCGTCCGCTCGACTCTCGCAGCCGCCGGCGTCGACACCGACCGCATCGGCGTGGCCGACGTGCCGACCGGATCGGCCTACGTGTTCGTCGAGGAGAGCGGCGACAACCGGATCCTCGTCCGGTCGGGAGCCAACGCGGCCGTCGACGACGCGTACGTGACGGGAGTGGCGGATGCCGTCCGCGAGGCGGACTGTCTCCTCTTGCAAAACGAGATACCCGTCGATCCGGTCGCGTCGTTGCTCGCCGATCTGGCGGACGACCCCGACCGGCCGACGGTCATTCTCGATCCCGCACCACCGGAGGGCGTCGACCCGCTTCTCGCCCGTGACGCCGTCGACTATCTCACGCCGAACGAACACGAGTACGCGTCGATCGAATCCGCACTCGGCGACTACGACGGCGTCGTCGTCCGCAAGCGCGGTGGGGATAGCGTGATCGTGGAGACGCCGGACGGGCGATTCACGGTCGATCCACCCGCCGTCCAGCCGGTCGAGACGACGGGGGCCGGGGACGTACTCAGCGGTGTTCTGGCGGCACGGCTCGCCGCCGGCGCGTCGCTTCGGGAAGCCGTCGAGACGGCGGTCGTCGCGGGATCGATGGCCACGCGAGAGGCGGGCGCCCGCAACGGCATCCCGACACTCGACGAGATTCGGGCGTTCGCGGAGTGAGCCCCCGTCCCCGGAACAGATACAAATAGCGCAGCCGAGAAGCACAACCGAATGGTAGCGTACGCCGGGGAGTCCGAGGCGTCGCTCCGGAGACGAGTGGCGTCGTCGACTGCCGACCTCGTGGAGTACCGCACGACCGAGGACCGTCCGGCGGAGATCGAGGACTGCCTGTCGTACATCGCCGACTTCTTCGCCGGCGAGGCGGTCGACATCGATCGCTTCAGCCACGGGGGCACGCCCTCGCTCGTGGTATCGCTCGACGGGTCGCGGTCGCCGGAACTCCTCTTCCACGGCCACGTCGACGTGGTGCCCGCCGCCGACTCCATGTTCACTCCTCGATACGTCGACGAGGGCGAACTCTCGGGTCGGGGGACGGCCGACATGAAAGGTGGCCTCGCGGCGATGATGCACGTCGTGCGCGACCTGTCGCGTCAGCCGTCGCGGCCGTCGCTCGCCCTGATGGTCGTCACCGACGAGGAACGCGGCGGCCACCACGGGGCGCGACATCTGCTCGACGAGGCAGGCTACGATCCCGCCTTCTGCATCACGGGCGAACCCAACAATCTCGACGGATACATCGACATCGTCTACCGGCAGAAGGGCGTGATTCGGATCGACGTGACCGCGACGGGGGCTCCGGCTCACGCCGCGACGCCCGAACAGGGCGAGAACGCTATCGAGGCCCTGATGGACGCCCACCCCGAGATCAGGGCGGTGTTCGCGGCCGAAGCGGGCGACTGGCCGACGACCGTCAACTACGGCCTGATCGAGGGTGGCACAGCGGTCAACCAGGTGCCCGACAGCGCACGCCTCCGCCTCGACGTGCGCTACCCCGACGCCGACGCCCGCGACCGGGTGTTGACCGCACTCCGGGCTATCGACGGCCTCTCCGTGGAGAGCGTCGGCCACGGCGCCCCGGTCGACACCGACCCCGACGACCCGCACGTCCGCGGCCTGCAACGCCACGCCGAGCAGGTGCTCGGACGGGACGTACACCTCGTCCGCAAACCACACACGAGCGACCTGCGGCACTTCGCCAGCCACGGTATCCCCGGGGTCGCGTTCGGCCCGGAAGCCTACGGCTCCCACGAGGGCTACGAGTATCTCGTCGTCGACAGTCTCCCCGACTACTGCCGGGCGCTGGCGGCGTTCGCGGCCGGCGCGCCGTACCGATAGCCGGCGCTCACGTCGCTTCGATCTCCCAGTACCGGTCGTGCGCCGCCACCACGCGGTAGTCCACGTCGAGAACGTCGACGAGCGCCTTCACGTCGTCGACGATCTGCATCATCGTCGCTCGATCCTCGGGTGGGTGCTGGAAGACGAAGGCGTCGCGGTTCTCGCCGTCTCGGGTCAGCCAGTCGGGGATGAATCCGGCGGGGTCGAAGCCGACACGTTCGAGCGGTTCGTACAGCGCGAGCAGCTGCCGCGCGTTGGCATCGATCGGAACCATCAGCTGCTCGCCGTCGCGCACGGCCGCCAGCAGTTCGGATTTGGTCTGCGCCCACGACTCGCTCCCATCCGGCGTCACCTCCCAGAGGAACCCCGCCTCGTGTGACAGCGCCATCCGCAACTGATCGGCCGTCGGGTAGGTGACGGTGTTGACCGTGCGGATCCGCCGCCCGAGAAGGTCGAGCGACGCCTGCGCCAGCGTCCGCTCGACGATGTGCCGGTAGCGCTCGGGCACGTACACGTCGCGGTCGTCGTACCCGATACTCGGCGTGTAGAGCATGATGACCTCGCTTTCCGCGTCCGGCCCGAAGTAGTCACCCTGAAACAGTTTGTGGATGGAGTAGGGTTCGAATCCGCGGGCGATCAGGTTGTGCTGTGACGCGGGATGCGAGGTGACGGCGGCCGAGTAGATCAGGCCGTCGAAGGTGGGATCGGCGTGAAGGACGTTCAATCGATGCTTCAGGAGCTCGCGTCCCAGCCCTCGACCTTGTCGGTCGGGGTCGACCGCGAGCTTGCAGATCTGGGCGTTCCCCTCGTCGAACGAGTCGTATTCGATGGCGGCGACGCCGACGACCCGCTCGTCGGTCTCGGCGACGAACATCGTCGTCGACCCGTCGTCAGCGAGTACGGAGCGGACGGCCGCCGCCTCGACCAGTGGGTAGTCGGTGTCCAGCGGGTACGCCGCCGCGTACACCCGTGCGATGGCCGGCGCGTCCGCCTCGGCCGCGCGCCTGATGGCGTACCCGGGCGGAAGATCCGGTGTGAACGGTCGAGGGACGGTCGTCATGGAGTGCCGATCAGTTCACGTCGATACGCGTCCCGTCGGAACTCGGCTCCGTCTTTGGCATCCGAACCGTCAGGACGCCGTTGTTGTACGTGGCGGTGATTTCGTCGGTGTCGACAGCGGTCGGAAGTGGGACCGACCGCTCGACGGACATCCGGCGGCGTTCGCGTCGGACGTACTCTCCGTCCTCCGCCTCGGTCGTCTCGTCGTGGTCGGCCGCGACGTGGAGCGTCCGCTCTTTCACCCGCACGTCGATGTCGTCGGTCTCGAATCCGGGCAGATCACCCGTCAACACGAGTTCGTCTCCCCGATCTTCGAGGTCGACGCTCATCGACGACGTACCCGGAAGTTCCGGCCCTGCCGCCGTCGGGTCCCACGCTCGGGCCGCCTTCTCCATGTTCGTCTGCATCCGGTCGAACAACTCGTCCAGTTCGTCGAATGGATTTCGCCGGGACATGACGGTCGATCGTACGCGACGAACCCTGAAAACGCTACCAGCTATTCCTGATAGCCGAGAAACATGCCGATCGTTCATGAACTAGAAACCGTGTCTCCGGGATCGGTCTTCGCTCTCCGGATACGCCATCACTTCCTCGTCGCTCACCGAGTCGAATCGACGGCAACGGCCCGACGGCGCCGATGGCATCCTCCGGAGTATCCGGCATCCCGGTCGTGGATGCGACGATGTCGAGGGGCGCGTCGAGTGTATCGGCCACGGCCCGACTCAGCGGGAGTCCTCGCGTGGAATCGCCAGCGCGAGGTCGGTGGGAACGGCCGTGCTCAACGCTCGTCGGCCGCGCGCACCCACCATGCGACGAGGTTGTTCACGTTGTGAAAGAGGATGGCGACGGAGAGCAGCGTCGTGAGGAGATAGACGATGAACCCTGGTGGGCCGCCGACGGTATCCCCGACGACGCCCCCGGTGATGCCGACGACTGTGAGTTCGATCCACGTCACGAGAATGCGCGAGCCGAGTCGGGGGCTCGCGAAGTCCGTGGCATCCGAGGTGTCGTCGGTCCCGATGGAGTCGGCGTCGGTCTCACCCATCAGTACGACTCCCCCGCCTCGATCGGTCCGCTGAACGCCGAGTAGAGGACGACGAAGTAGACGAACACGAGCGGGAGGAGGAGGGCGGCGCCGATAGACATGAGGTTGAGCGAGAGCGTCGGCACGATGGCGGCGGCGACGGTGAGCCCCACCGCGGGATCGATCGACGGGTACAGCAGTCGGGCGACGACGCCGACGAGCGCGAAGACGAGACCGGCGGCCGCGGCGAAGGCGACGTAGTATCGGTCCGCACGCGTCGCCAGCACGTAGCCCGCCGCGAGGACGAGCGTCGAGAGGACGAGGCCGAGGACGAGCGTCGAGCGCATCGTCGACCGCAGACCGGGAGCGAGCGCGTAGACGCCGACGAGCGTCAGGACGACCAGGACCAGATACGCCGCGAGCGCCCGGTAGCCATCGGACTGGAGGTCGTTGCGCAAGTCACCGCGGGTTTTCAAGCGGAGAAACGCCACGCCGTCGACGACAGTCAACGCGACGACCGTCAGACCCACCAGGACACCCGGGAGCGTGACGAGCGTCGTCGCGCCGAGGAGCCAGTTCGCGGTGAACATCCCGAGAAAAAACGGCGCCGCGAGGCTCCCGACGACGAACGCCCGCCCCCACCATCGCTGCCAGCGGTCGTCGTGGCGCTGTTCGTACATCTCGGGGGCGAGGCCGCGCAGGATGAGCGCGCCGAGGATCGCGAACATGAGCAGGTAGTGACGGCTGAAGAGGTTGGCGTAGACGGACGGAAAGGCGGCGAAGAGGGCGCCACCGAAGACGACCAGCCACACCTCGTTTCCGTCCCAGAAGGGGCCGATGGCGGCGAGTAGCTGCTCGCGTTCGTCCTTATCGTCGCGAGTGGCAAACAGCACACCGACGCCGAAGTCGAAGCCGTCGAGAAAGAGGAACGTGCCGAAGATGAAAAACAGGAGCCCGAACCAGAGGTCGGCGAGCGGCAGACCGAACAGCGGACCGTTCGACAGCGTCTCGACGCTAGTCATCGGCGCCCACCTCCGAGGGCGTCGTGTCCGTGTCGGTGTCGTCGACGCCGACGAGGTCGGTTCCGGTCGGCGGCCCGGCACGGATGATCCGGGCGACGACGTAGCCATACAGCGTGAGCAAGCCGAGATAGGCGGCGGCGAAGCCGACGAGCGTCGCCGTCGCCTCGGCGCCGGTGAGATCGGGCGAGACGCCCTCGCTCGTCTTCATCACGCCCTGAATGACCCACGGCTGACGGCCGACTTCGGTGACGACCCAGCCGAGTTCGACGGCGAAGATGCCGAGTGGGGCGGACGCCATCAGCGCCTTGTGCAACAGGTCGTCCGCGAAGAGTTCGCCCCGGAACCATCGGTAGCCGCTCCAGAACCCGAGCGTGACGAACCAGAACCCGAGTGCGACCATGATGCGGAACGACCAGAAGACGGCGGCGACGGGGGGTTGTGGCCCCTCGAACTCCTCTAAGCCCCGGATGGTCGCCTGCGGGTCGCCGCCGCTCGCGAGCCACGAGGCGCCGCCGGGGATGCCGATGCCGAATATCTCCTTCGCCCGCGGGTCGAGCAGGTTCTCGACGCTCGTCGGGAACGCGATCAGATACTCGGGGACATAGGAGTCGGTCTCCCAGACGGCCTCCATCGCGGCGAACTTCTGGGGCTGGGTCTCGTAGACGTGCCGGGCGTAGAGGTCGCCGTGGAACACCTGCAGCGGCGCGGTGATCACCAGACCGACGATGGCGATTTTGAGCGTCGTCTCCCAGAAGGTCACGTGGTCGACGGGGCGTTCCCAGACGTGGTGTCTGAAGACGAAGTAGGCGCTCAGCCCGGCCATCGCGAGCGACACCGACTCGACCGACGCGTTCTGCATGTGGACGAACATCCAGAAGAATCGTGGGTTGGCGTAGGCCGCGATGGGGTCGACGAGGTGGATCACCTGCTCGCCGTTCCGGGTGACCATCTCGTATCCCCGAGGCAGCTGCATCCACGAGTTGGCGATCAGAATCCAGACCGCGGAGAGCCAGGTGCCGAGGCCGACGGCGACTGCCGAAACCATGTAGAGCGCGTCGCCGACGCGCTCCCGGCCGAAGACGAAGACACCGAGGAAGGTGGCTTCGAGCATGAACGCCATCATCCCCTCGACGGCGAGTGGCCCGCCGAAAAGCGGGCCGGCCGTCGTCGCGAACGCCGCGAAGTTGGTGCCGAACTCGAATTCGAGGACGATGCCCGTCACCGTCCCGACGACGAAACTGACGGCGAAGATGCGGGTCCAGAACCGGCGCAACTGCTCGTACACCGGCTCCCCGGTCCGGATATCCTTCCACGTGAAGTAGACGAGAAACGGCGCGAGCCCCATGCTCACGACGGGGAAGACGATGTGGACGATGGTCGTGAGAGCGAACTGGAGTCGACTGGCGATGATTGGATCAATCATAGGTACTGTTGCTGTTGCTGGTCGGACTGACCGGGGTGCTCGCTCGCGTTCCAGTCACGTTCGAACGGCGCGATAGTAGATGTTTCGGGCGTCAGCGCGGGTGGCACGCCCGGGATGGTCGGGAAGCGGCATCTATCCACGAAACAGTGAGAGCACTTCCTCGGCCACGTCCGACTCTACGCCGACGATATATCGCTCGCCGGCCTCCAGTTCGGTGTCGGATCGAGCAATTCGGTTGCGATCCCGATCCGAGATGACGAGACTTCCCTTCGGGAGGCTGATCTCGTCGAGGGTGTGACCCTCGACCGGGGCGCCGGGGCGAACCTCGATTTCCAGGATCTCGAGGTCGTGGTGGTCGCCGATGATGGTTCGCACCTCCTCCCCGGAGAGGATATCGGCGGCCGTCGCGGCGCTCAACTCCTGGGGGAGAATCGTCGCGTCGGCGATTTCGTCGTAGGCGTCTGCGGTCCCGGCGTCGGTGCGGGCCAGCGTCCGGATGTTGGGGTCGACCTGCTTGGCCGCGAGACAGATCGCCAGATTCGTCCCGGCTTCGTCCGTCAGCGCCGCGATGGCGTCGGCTCGTTCCGGCTCGGCCTGTTCGAGGATCGACGGCGACGTGGCGTCGCCTTCCAGCACCATCGCGATGTGTTCGTCGGCGGCCCGATCCGACTGTGCCGACTCCTTCTCGATCAGTACGATCTCGTGACCCCGGTCGGCGAGTTCGCGCGCCGTCCGGAGTCCGACACGGCCGCCGCCCGCGATGATGATACGCTTCGTGTGTGTCATGGATTACTCCCGGAGGGGACGTCCGTGTGTATCTCTGCCGGGATTGCGGTTTAATCCCTCCCTGGTTCCCAGGTGACAGGAACGCCCCTCGGCGTCCACTGGTCGATCGAGTCGTCGCGGCCGTCGCCATTCGTATAGAATATCCAACAACAGTTATTAGCGTCGACTACGTCGGCTTCGGTATGCTCCTCCGTATCGCCGCGCTCGTTCTCGGGGTGCTCGAACTGCTCCGACCCCGTGGAGTCGTCGACTTCTGGATGCACCTCGCGACGGACGAGGACGACGTATCGCTCCGGCCGTGGGTGTACACCGCCGCCCGCATCGAGGGCGTCGTCCTCGTCCTCTGGGCACTGCGGCGGGTGCGGGACTAACCGTTCGGCAACACGCCACTCACCCCGGCCGCTTCGAGCAGTATCCAGCCCACGAAGGACACGTACGCCCCGAGCAGGACGTACGCTTCCCGATCGGTGAGCGACAGTTCGGTTCGAAGCAGGGTAAAGAGGACGAGCGTCGCGACGGTCAGACAGGCCATCATCGGCACGGCAGCGGCGAAGTCGACGGGCGCGGCCCCGGCGATCAGGATGCCCGCAGGCACCGCAACCAGCAGGTCGAACGTGTTGCTCCCGAGAACGTTGGCGATGCTCGTGACACCGCCGTCGGCCCCGTCGTTGGCGGCGCGGAGGCTCACGAACAGATCGGGGAGGCTCGTCCCCGCCGCGATGATGACGAGTCCCCAGACGAAACTCGGTGTGCCGAGCAGGTCGCCGAAGCCGATAGCCGCTCGGACGAGTCCCTCGACGGCGACGACGATCAGGACGAGGCCGAGAAGCAGTTCGAGCCAGCGCCGGCCGACCGCGATGGATTCCATCGGTTTGCCGTCGTGGTCCGCGAAGTCCTGATACTGGATGAAGACGTAGAGGCCGTAGAGGCCGACGGGGACGAGTGCGAGCGGCCGGGTCACCGTCCCGACGAGTCGCTCGTTCGCCACCGGCGCATAAATGACGGCGAAAGCAAAGGTCAGGAGGAGTACCGACACGGCGAGCATGTAAAACTGGGCTTCCTTGTAGACGAGTTCGCGACTGGCGAGGAGTTCGCGCTGGCGCGAGAGCGTACTGACCGCCGGGATGACGAGGATGTTGAACACGGCCGAGCCGACGATGGCGCCGATGCCGAGGTCGAACTGGCCGTGGAGTAGCGTCGCGAGGACGGTACTCGACAGCTCCGGCATGCTCGATCCGACGGCAGCGATCACCGCTCCCCGGATGATCGGCGGCAGGCCGTAGTAGCGTGCCAGCCGCTCGCTCGCCTCGTCGAGGAAGCCGCTTCCTTTCCAGATGACGGCCGTCGACGCGGCGGTGATAGCGGCGTACCACACCCCAGTCGCGAGGGTCATCGGACGGCGCTACACGGCCCCCCACAAAACGTTCACCGATGACGGCTCGGGCACGGGGAGTTACCCCTCGTCGACGTACTCCGTCGCCGACTCGACGCCCTCGGCGAGCGTGCCGAGGAAGCGCGCGGCGTCCGCGCCGTCGACGACCCGGTGGTCGAAACTCAGGTCGAGCGGGAGCGTGTGGCGGAAAGTCACGTCGCCGTCGTCGCCCCGGCGGGCGCGCTCTTGCATCCGGTTTACCCCGAGGATGGCGACCTGTGGCGGGTTGATGATCGGCGTGAACCCGTCGACGCCGAGCGGCCCCAGATTCGAGACGGTGAACGTGCCGCCCCGGAGGTCGGCCATCGCGTAGTCGCCGGCCTGCACGGCCTCGGTCAGCCGATTGCGCTCGGTCGCGATGTCGTCGACCGACCGGTTGCTCACGTCCGGGATAACCGGCGCGACGAGGCCGTCGTCGATCGTGACGGCCACGCCCACGTTGTGTTCCTCGTAGAGGCGGTGGGTGTCGTCCTCGAACGTGGCGTTGAAGGCGGGGTGGGCCGCGAGCGCGTCCGAGAGCGTCCGAAGCAGGACATCCAGTATCGAGACGCCCGCGGTGTCCGCGGCGGCCAGCAGGGCCTCGGCGTCCACCTCGCGGGACACCGTCACGTGGACTGCCTCGCGGTAGCTCTCCTGCAGGCGGTTCGCGATGGTCCGGCGCATCGGGCTCGGCGTGCGCTCTTCGCGGAGCGTCCGCGGCGCCGGCTCGCTGTCGTCCGGCACCGTCACGCCTCCTCGGGAGCGATCCACGCCAGTGTGTCGCCGACGGTGAACTCCTCGTTCTCGCCGCGGACGATTTCGACGAGTTCGCCGTCGGCCGGCGCCGTCAGGTCGACGCTCACCTTCTCGATCTGTATCTCACAGAGGCTCTCGCCGGCCTCGACCTGTCGCCCCTCCTTAGCGAACCAGTTGACGACGATGCCCTCCTCCTCGTCCACGTCGTCGGTCCACGCGCCGTCGGCGACGAGGGGTACACGGTCGTCGCTCATTTGACCTCGTGAACGGCCGCCTCGATGTCCGCCGCGTCGGGCAACACCTCGGTCTCCAGTTCGCGAGCGTAGGGGATCGGCACGTCTGGCATCGCCACGCGCTCGACTGCCTCCAGTGCGTCGAGGGCCTCGTCGGCGACAGTCGAAACGATTTCCCCCGTCAGGCCGAACGAGCGGTAGTCCTCGTCGACGACGACCAGCCGTCCAGTCTTGCGCACGGACTCGACGACCGTCTCCCGGTCGAGAGGAACGAGCGTCCGGAGATCGATCACCTCGACGTCGACGCCGTCCTCGGCCAGTGACGCCGCCGCGTCGAGCGCGCGGTGGACGTGCAAGCCGAGCGTGACGACGGTCACGTCCGCACCCTCGCGTTTCACGTCGGCTCGGCCGAAGGGAATCGTGTAATCCGTCTCGGGGACGGGCGTTTTCGGTCCGTCGGGCGCGGGCAACCAGCCCAGTCCCATCAGGCGCTTGTGGTACATGTAGACGACCGGATCGTCGTCGCGGATGGCGTTGTGCATCAGCCCCTTGGCGTCGTAGGCGGTGGCGGGGACGACGACCTTCATTCCCGGCAGGTGGGCGAACGTGCCGTAGAGGGTCTGGGAGTGCTGGGCGGCGTCGCTGTAGGTGCCGCCGACGGCGGTGGTCATGACCATGGGGACGCTCACCGATCCGCCGCTCATGTACGTGTTCTTCGCCATCTGGTTGTAGATCTGATCCATCGCGACGCCGAAGAAATCGACGAACATGAGTTCGGCGATGGGGCGCATCCCCTGTTGGGCGGCACCGACGGCCGCGCCGAGGTAGGCCGTCTCACTGATGGGCACGTCCATGATACGGTCGTGGCCGAACTCCTCTAACAGCCCCTGTGTGCTGTCGAAGATGCCGCCGTAGTCGGCCACGTCCTCGCCCATGTAGAACACCTCGTCGTTCTCGCGCATCTCGGTGCCGATGGCCTCGACGATGGCGCGACTCATGGTCAGTTCGCGATCGATCGTCATAGCTCCTCACCTCCCGTTCCCGCGAGGTCGAAGTCCGGCTCGGTGTCGGTCACACCCGACGGCGGGTTGACGAACGCGTCCTCGTCGGCGCGGTCGGGATCGGGTTTCGGCTGCTCGATCGCCCACGCGATGGCGCCGTCGACGCGTTCGTGTGCCGTCTCCCGCATCGTCGCGATGGCGTCGTCGCCGATGCCGTGTGCCCGGAGGTCGGCCTCCAGACGCTCGATGGAGTCACGGTCCATCGCGGCGTCCTGATCCTCGTCGGACCGGTAGCTCTGTGGGTCGCCCATGAAGTGGCCCATCCGGCGGTGAACCTGCACGGAGAGGACGGTCGGGCCGTTCCGGTCGCGAGCACGGCCGACCGCCTCGGCGCCGGCCTCGTAGACGGCGAGGGCGTCGTCCCGGTCGACACGCATCCCCGGCATGTCGAACCCGTCGGCGCGCGTGGCGGCGCTCTCCACGTCCGTCACCCGCTCTTTCGGCATGCTGATCGCCCAGTCGTTGTCCTCGACGACGAAGACGACGGGCAGGTCGTGGACGGCGGCCAGATTCAGGGATTCGAGGAACCCACCCTGATCGATGGCGCCCTCGCCGAGATACGCGACGGCGACGCTGTCGGTGTTGCGCTTTTTCGCCGCGAGGCCGGCACCGACGGCGGGCGGGCATCCCTCCGCGATGATGCCGCTGCACGCGAAGTTCACGTCGGGATCGAACAGGTGCATGTGGCCGCCCTTCCCCGAGCAGAGCCCCGTCTCGCGGCCGAAAATTTCGGCAGTCATCCGCTCCAGGTCGACGCCTTTCGCGATGGCGACGTGGTGTGGACGGTGCGGGGCCGTGACGACGTCGTCGTCGCGCAAGTGGTGACAGACGCCGACGGCGGCCGCCTCCTGTCCCGCTGCCAGATGGAGTTCGCCAGGGATCGGTCCAGCCGAGATATCGAACGCTGGCTGTTTCCCCTCCAGATACTCCTCCTGTAGCCGTTCCTCGTAGTAGCGCGCCGTCACCATGTCGGTGTACAGCGCCCGAAGGGTTGCCTCGGAAGTCATCCGCTCTAGCTGTCGGAACCCTCACATATAATTGTGTAGGTGCCCGACGAGGCGCACCGACCGGACCCGGTCAGCACTCGGGTGCGGTGATGCGCGCGTTCCGCTCCGGGACCGCCCGGCGGGAGATGGTGAGTTCGAAGCCGGCGTCGGCGTCGACGAGCACTTCGTCGACCACGCGCACGTACTCGCTGGCGTGTTTGCCGTCGGAACAGAGGCGGGTCTGCTCGGCGAGCAGTCCGGTCTCGGTGAGCGCGTCGAGTTTGCGATAGGTCGTCGAGAGCGGCAGATCGCAGGCCTGGGCGAGTTCGCTCGCCGACAGCGACTCGTCGTCGGTCGCTTCGAGCACTGCACGACAGTCATCGTCCTGCAACGCGTGTAAAATCGACTGCACTTCGTCGGGGTCTTCGACGGTCGTCTCTCGACTCGATCGGTCGTGGCGGGGGGAAGTGGCGATGGCCATCGTCGGTCACGTCTACGATAGTGGGCCTTCCCAACCAGTCTTCACCCACGATATCGTGGGTGTTTTATAAGCGACCGGCGCGGGGCTCGATCCGATGGTCGGTGCGTTTACCACGGTGCGCCCAGAAAATATTTGACGATGAGTTCGGGTATCCGCGCGGAGCTACGAGTCGACGCGGACGGGACGTGCCCCGTGGCGGAGACGGCAGCCGACGCCGGCACGTCCACATTCTCCGTCTCGCGGAGCCTCGATCCCGACGGGTCGGGCGCGGTGACCGAGGAGTTCATGCTCGACAGCGCGGAAGCCGACGAACACGCCGTCGCCGAGGATATCGACGCCGTGTTCACGTACGGCTCGAAGACCGTCTATCGATTCAGCCGCCCCCGCGGCCGCGGCTGTCCGTGCGAATCGGTCGAACAGTTCGGCTGCCCCGTCGTCGACGTACACACGCGGGACGGCATGCTGTATCTGGTCTTCCACGCGGCCGACATCGAGGAGCTACAGAACATCATTACGACGCTCAGAGAACGGTTTCCGCAGGTCGATATCCGCCGCCTCCTCCGGACAAGCGGCGACCGGACTAACCACGATCTCGTCTTCGTCGACCGAGGGCGCCTCACGGAGCGACAGCGGGAGGTGCTGGAGACGGCCCACCGGCTGGGCTACTTCGAACGGCCGAAGGGGGCGAACGCGGGCGAGGTCGCGGACGAACTCGACATCTCGCGGTCGACGTTCACCGAACATCTCGCGGCCGCACAGACGAAACTCCTCGACGCGATCCTGGAAGACTAGTCCTCGATTTCGATACGCCGCCCGCTCAGTTCCACTGGATCGAGTTCGTACAACTCGATGTCGAGGTCACCTTTCGCCTCGTCCCACATCTCGAACAGGGGGCGCTTCGCCGCCCCGTACCGCTCGACGTGTTCGGGTGTGAGGTCCGTCCGCGGGACGCGTTCGAGCCGACCGTTTGCGATGGCGCTCCGATACGCCGCCCCGTCCTCCTCGTACACGACGAACCGAACCGCCGGCGAGTCGGTGAGAAACTGGCGTTTCTCGCTGTCGGGCGCCGACACCAGCCGCATACAGAACCGCCGAACGTCGGCGTCGTATCCGTATGAGATCGGAACCGCGTACGGCTCGTCGGCCTGAGCGAGCGCCAGCACCCCGGTTTCGCGGCGTTCGAGGAGTGCGTCGGTTTCGGCGCCCGTCATCACGGTCTGTTGCTCGACGGTCATACCTGTTGTCTGCCGCAGAATGGTGGGGGGGCCGTTTATATTTGTCCACCTGCGCCGTCCCGTGCTCTCGCCGCGAGCGGGTCACTCGGAGTCGGGGTCGGAGAACGCGCTCCTCGAAACCGTCGTTCCACAGACGACACAGCCGTGATCGAGCAATGCGTCTCGCATCGGCTCGTTCACCGCCATGGCCTCCCCGCAGTCCGGACAGTGGAAGGTGAGGTCTCCGGCCCCGCTCATCGTTGGTCGATATAGAACACCTTCCGATATATGAACCGCTGTTGTTCCAGCCAGTTGGGAACAGCGCCCGAACGTGTTAGCCGAGCGAAACATCGAGATAGAGCATCACGATCACGCCGAGGAGCGTCCCGAGGGTCGCGACCCGTTCGTTGCCCCGTGTGTGCGTCTCCGGCAGGATTTCGTCGCTGATGACAAACAGCATCGCCCCCGCGGCAAAGCCCATCGCGTACGGCAGGAGCGTCGAGACGGTGCCGACGGCGTACGCCCCGAACACGGCCAGCGGAATCTCGACGACGCCGGACCGGATACCCGCGAACACGGCGTAGGTGCGGCGGTCCAGACCGGCGTTGATCGCCGCCACCGACACGGCGAGACCTTCCGGTACGTTCTGGATGCCGATGGCGAGCATCAGTGGGATGGCCGTCCCGAGGTCGCCGCTCCCGAATCCGACACCTACCGCCAGCCCCTCCGGCATGTTGTGCAGGGTGATCGCGAGAATGAAGAGGACGACCCCAGCGAGTCGCTCGTCGTCGATCGGGAGTCCGGTGTCGGTCGCCGCGGCGTCGGTGCGTCGCCGTCCCGAGACGAGATAGTGGGCGTGCGGGATCAGCACGTCCGAGCGGTCGAGAAAGAGCGCCCCCAGCGCCACCCCGAACAGCACCGGAAGCGGGTCGCCCCCCGAGTACGTCTCGATGCCGGGGATGATGAGGCTCGTGAAACTGGCCGCGAGCATGATGCCGGCCGCGAAGCCGAGCGTTCCGTCGAGCGCCCGTTCGGACGGGTTCCGCCAGACGAAGACGAGCGACGCCCCCAAGAGGTTGAGCGTCGCGATGACGACACCACCGACGAGGCCGTGAATCACCGGATTCGTGCCGAACAGACCGGTGAATCCGTCGACTACCACGCTCAGTCGCCCCCGTCGATTACAACCACGACCGTCGATTCAGTTCGGGGGCTCTTGAAGATTGGCCGTCGGGGCACCGGTCCGTGCCGGATCGTCGGTGCCCAGCCGCCCGATCGTCTCGTCGATGTCGCGGATCTGCGTCGTCTGTCTCTCGTTGATCGTCGCGACCTGTTCGACTTCGGTCGATACGCGCTCGGTCTGATCGACCAGCTGGTCGATCATGCTGGCGACTTCCTCGGTCGAGGCGGCCTGATCGTCGGTCGCCTCCGACACCTCCTGAATTCCCTGTGCGGCGTCGCGAACGGTGTCGACGATTTCCTGTAGCTTCGTCATCGCCGACTCGATCTGATCCATCCCGCGGTCGATTTCGTCGGTCGTCCGTTCGAGGCTCTCGACCGTCTCCACCGTCTCGGTTTTGATATCGCCGACCATCGTCTCGATGTCGCTCGCGTGGCGCTGTGATTCCTCGGCGAGGCCCTTCACCTCGTCGGCGACGACGGCGAAGCCATCGCCCGCCTCACCCGCCCGTGCCGCCTCGATGGACGCGTTCAGCGCCAGCAGGTTCGTCTGATCCGCGATGTCGTTGATCACCTCGACGATGTCGTCGATTTCGTCGATCCGCTCTTCCAGATCGTTGACATCGGCCGCGGCCTCACCCGAAGACTCGCTCACCCGCTCCATCACTTCGATCGATTCGGTCGCGGCCTCCTGACCGTCGGCGGCCAGCGCCTCCGCTCGCTTGCTGGTCGACGCCACTTCGTCGGCCGTCGACGCGATCTCTTCGACCGTCGCACTCATATTCGACACTTCGCCCGCGACGTTCGACATCGCGTCGACCTGTTCGTCCGTGCGCTCGTCGATCGCGGTCGTTCGCTCCGCCACTTCCTCCGCGGAGTCGCGCAACTCGTCGACCGGCTCTACCAGATCGCGCTCGACCTCGGCCATGAGCTGCTCGCGCTCGTCGACGGCCGCCTCCAGTTTCTGGCTGTAGGAGTGGATGTACGTATCCGCCACCACCTGCATGTCGAGATTGATAATCCGGAGGACGGCGAGCAGCTCCTCCTGACTCACATCGAGCGCGGAGCGTACGGCCCCTTCGACGGCCGCCTCGTCCGTCGCCACCGTTTCGTCGGTCACCTGATCGATCAGTCGCTCCTCGAGTCGGTCGAACAGCAGCGGGACGAGCAGATCGTAGTAGACGCCGTACTGTCCGATGTAGTGTTTCATCGGCATCTCCAGCAGGTCGTGGAGTTTGCCGATGCGGGCGCGGTTGCGGAAGTAGTCCGTCCCGTAATCGCCGCCGGCCAGCGTGACCAGATAGGCCGACTGTGTCCGTTTCAACTGCTCGATTCCTTTCTCGGACCGCCCGATGACGTCTTTCGTCTGTTCGTAGTCGGTGAGATTGTCGTAGAAGTCCTCGGCAATCTGCTCCGCCTGGTCGCGGAAGACGTCCTCGAGGTCGGCGAGCCGGTTGGCGTCCGTCTCGTCGAAGCCGATGAAGTCCTTTCGCCACTCGATTTCCCGTTCGTCCAGCTCACACTCTCGCATGAGTTCGTCGACCGACAGCTTGGCGTTCAGACCACCCTGGCCGAACACGGCCTCGAAGTCTTGCATGGCCGTCCTCGACCGTTCGGTGAAATAAATCTATCCGCTCGCTCTAATACGTGATAATTGGCCGGGAGCGAGCCGTTTACGACTCCGTCGGCGCCGTTCGCACCGTCAACACCGGCACCGGCGCCGTCCGCACGAGTCGTTCCGTGACGCTGCCGAGGACGTATCGATCGAATCCCGTCCGGCCGTGAGTGCCGATGACCACGAGGTCGATGTCGTGGTCCGCGACGTACGTCCGGATCGCCCGCGAGATGGACCCTCCGAACTCGACGGCAGTGGCGGCCGGATCGACGCCGGCCTCGCTCGCCCGGTCCTCAGCCGCGTCGAGGATCTCGTGTGCGCTCTCCTGGAGGACCTCGGTCTGGATGTCGGTGCGTACGTCGACACCGAGACTCGTCACGTCGACGACCGAGAGCAGGTGGAGGTCGGCGGCCGCTGTCGTCGCCATATCCACACCGACGCCGAGGGCCGCGTTCGCCGGATCGCTCCCGTCCGTCGGAACTAGCACAGCTCGGTACGGGTAGCGAACGGTCACGTCGTCGTCGGGCCGGATCGTCAGGACGGGCACTTCGGACCGCCTGACGACGCGTTCGGTCGTACTCCCGAGCAGGAAGCGTTCGAGCCCTCGACGGCCGTGAGTTGGCATGATCACGAGGTCGATGTCGTAGGTGGTGGCGTAGTCGACGATGGTGCGGTACGGTTCCCCCTGCAGGACATCGGTGACGGTGGGAACATTACGGTCGCTGGCGCGGGTAGCCGCTTCCTGGACGGTCCGGGCACCGGCCTGTTCGAGGGCGTCCGTCACCTGTCCGCGGAACTGCGTAACGCTCTCGCGTGTCGTGTCCGCCACGTTGAGGATGTGGACCGTCGCGTCGTGAGATTCGGCCATGTCGAGGACGTGATCGAAGGTGGCGGTAGCACCCTCGCTCCCGTCGGTGGGAAAGAGAAGTTTGTCGAACATACGACAGCTATCGCGGGGACAAGGTAAAAAACGAGGGCCCGGTTGAAGCACGGTCACCGGCTGGCGGCAGATCCCACGAACGTCCACACTCACCCGGGACATTGATAAGAGTTAACACGTGTCGCCCGTAACGTGCCAACGATATGCCAACCGTACCGGACCCAGCACCGTGCACCGAGGAGGAGCAACTCTACGAGTGTCTGGAGTGTGGCAAGCGCCTCTGTAGTGCGGAGTCGCTCACGATGTGTCCCGGCTGTGACGGCCCGTTGCAGAACCTCAGTCGACCACGACCCGAGTAGACGGCCGATCACGCCGAGAACGGGAGTTCGGACCCAACCGTTTTCAGCCCCGCCACCGACGAACCTCGAATGCGCATCAGCGATATCGAGATTCACGAGTTCGACTACGAGGTCGAACGGACGGGCACTGTCGGTGGCAACTGGGTGTACGATCCCGATTCGACGCTCGAACCGCCGGGATTCGTCCTGACCATCCGCACTGCGGACGGCACCGAAGGGCACTACCGCGGCTTCGCGTTCACGCCCCCGAGCATCGCGCAGGTGAAGATGGTCGCCGAGGAGCATCTGCTCGGCCGCGACCCGCTAGAGCGTCGCGGTATCTGGCAGGACTGCTGGCGCGCGCTCCGCCACACCGACCACTTCGGCCTCGGCGCCATCGACGTGGCGCTCTGGGACCTCGCCGGCAACCACCACGACGCGAGCGTTTCGACTCTCCTCGGCGGCGACCGCGACTCACTGCCAACCTACGCCTCGACCATGTTCGTGGACGACAACGATGGGCTCGACGGCCCGGAGGCGTTCGCCGACTACGCCGAGACGTGTCTCGACCGCGGCTACGAGGGCTTCAAGTTCCACGGCCACCCCGAGGTGCGCCCCGAGGTGGACGTCGCCATCTGCGAGGCGCTCGCGGACCGCGTCGGGTCGGAGATGGCCCTCATGATCGACAGCTCCAGCCTCTATCGCACCTACGCCGACGCCCTGAAGGTCGGCCGCGCGCTCGACGACCTCGACTTCTTCTGGTACGAGGACCCGATGCACGACGGTGGCGTGAGCGAACGCGCGACGAAGAAACTCGTCGCCGAACTCGACACGCCGATGCTCGGCCTCGAACACGTCCGTACCGGACCGTACGGCACCGTCGACAGTCTCGCCAACGAGTCGACCGATCTCGTCCGCGCCAGCGCCCACATGGACGGCGGGATCACGGGCGCGCTCAAAATCGCCGAGGCCGTCGAGGCCTTCGGCAGCGACGTAGAACTCCTGCTCGGTGGCCCAGCACACATGCACCTGATGAGTGCGCTCCGCAACTCCAGTTACTTCGAACACGGCCTTCTCAACCCCGAGAGCGACTGGATACTGAATCAGGGATTCGAGGGGGAACCGGAGTCCATCGGCGACGACGGGCGGATGGCCGTCCCCGATGGCTCGGGGCTGGGCGTCGACATCGACTGGGCGTTCGTCGACCGCCGGCGGACCGGTCACACGCTCATCGACTGACCGACAGGGGTCGAACCAGTCACTCGTAGGTCGTGGTGTAGCCGCCGTCGTGGAGCATGTCGCCGCCGTTGAGGTGTTTACCGTGGCCGGAGAAGCCGAACACGAAGAGGTTCGCCACCTCGGCGGGCGTCATCATCTCCTTCGTGCGCGCCTGACCGAGCATCACGTCCTCGACGACTTCCCGCTCGGAGATACCCCGTTCTTCGGCCGTGTCCTCGATCTGATTCACCATCAGCGGCGTCAGCACGTAGCCCACGCTGACCGAGAACCCCCGCAGGGTTCCCCCACCCTCCGCGGCGATGGATTTCGTCAGCCCGTGGAGCCCGTGTTTCGCCGTGATGTACGCTGCCTTGTCCTGCGTGGCGTAGTGGCCGTGTGCCGAGGACATGTTCCCGATGGCGCCGCGGCCATCCCCCTCCCGCATGTGCGGCATCGCCAGTTTCGAGAGCAGGAACGGCGCCCGGAGCATGATATCGAGCAAGCGGTCGTACGTCTCCATCGGGAAATCGGGGATGGAGGCGATGTGTTGCATCCCGGCGATGTTGGCGACGTACCGGAGGTCACCCGCTTCGACGGCCGTCTCGACGATGGCCGCTACCTCGGTGTCATCGGTCAGATCCGCCTCGACGGGGACGATATCGCCCTCGACGCCGATATCGTCGCCGCGGTCGACCGTCTCGTCGAGACCGGCCGCGTCGATGTCCGCCGCGACGACGGTGAGGCCGTTGGCCGCGAGGGCGAGCGCCGTCGCCCGACCGATCCCCGACGCGGCGCCCGTGACGATGCTCGCCGTCTCCGGACCGAATCGGGGATCGTCGAGGACGAGGAGGTCGTCGGCGGTCAGGGTCGGTTCCGTCAGTTCGAACGCGTCGTCGGACATGTCCGGGCGGTTGGACCGCCCGGTTCCTAAAGCTCTGCCTCCGGCTCGCGACCGCCCCCGTCAGGTCGCCACTCGTCGCCGGCGGTTCGACCCAACACCACCGCGTCGAACGAGCGTGGGGAACGGTGTTCACGGCGGATCGCCCCTACGGACTGTCGTCGCTGGGTACCGCCGTTGCCGACCACGGAGATGACGACCGCCGGAATCAACGTCTCACACCCGTCTCGTACGGATTATTGTACTGTCGGCTGTAACTGTTCACCGGTGGTTCGCTGGATCCTTTCGGCGAGCCACCGGTACTGACTTACAATAAGCCGTATCAGTCGACCTTCGGAAGATCGACGACGAAGATAGCCCCGTTCGGATCGTTGTCCTCGACGTGGACCGCCCCCCCGTACTGCTCGACGAGGATTTCGACGAGGTAGAGGCCGAGACCGGTTCCTTGGCTATCGAGACCCTTCTCCCCCTCCCCGAAGATGTCCTCTTTCTGTTCGTCCGAGACACCTGGGCCGTTGTCGGCGACGCGGACAGTGACCTCGTCTTCGCGTTCTGTCACGGAGATGGCGACTTCGGGGTTGTCCTTGTCGTTGTGCTGGACCGCGTTCGTGAGGAGGTTCCGAAAGACGGATCCGAGCATGTCGTTGGCGCGGACGAGGACGGACGGAACGGCCGACGCCACGATATCGGCGTCCGAGTATCGCTTCCGGAGGTCATCGATCTCGGCTTCGAGCACCGGCCGCACGTTGATCGGTTCGTTCTCCGCGTCGCGCGTCTGCATCATCCGGGCCGTGTCCCGCGCCGTCTGCGTGAGTTCGACCGCGTGCTCGGCGCGTTCGCGAACCGTCGTGAGCTGTGCCTCGCCGTCGTCGTCGACGTGGTCGTACAGGAGGTCCGCGTAGGCCGTCACCAGCTGCAGGTCGTTTCGGATGTCGTGGCGCAGTACCTGATTCAACACCTCCAGTTCGTCGCGTTGCCGTTCGAGCAGCTCGTTCTGTTCGCGAAGTTTCGCCTCGTACTGCTTGCGCTCCGTGATGTCCCGCCCGACGCTCAGAATCGCCGTCTCCCCCCGGAAGGTGATCAAACTGGAGCTGATCTCCACGGGGATCACCTCGCCGTCTTTGGTCCGGTGGGCGGTTTCGAACACCTGGAGTTCCTCCTCGGGCATGTTACGGATGAGCGCCTCGATTTCGTCGTCCGACAGCTTCGCATCGATGTCGTACGGGTCCATCGAGAGGAGTTCGTCGCGCGAATACCCCAGTTTCTCCACGGCCGCGTCGTTCACCGCGAGAAACTGCTCGTCGGTGCTGATGACCCACGCCGTGTCGTTCATCCCATCGATCAGCTCCTGGGACTCCTTCCGAGCTCGCCGCAGCTGGCGTTCCCGCGCTCGCTGTTCCGTCACGTCTCTCGCCACGCCGACGACGCCCTCGATCTCGTCTTCGATCCGCAGCGGTGCGAGGCGGTAGTCCACGATCACCTCGCCTCTATCGGGGAGCTCGAACGTCGTCTCGCCCTGGACCGCCTCCGTGTCGCCGTCGAGGAGCGACTGATACGGATCGTCGACGCCCTCCTCACGGATCGTCTCCACGAGTTGGCTCGGCTGTCCTTCGAGCGCATCCCGGGTCGTCCCGTAGAAGTCGGCCAGATAGTCGTTGACGATCTCGAACCGACCCGCCCTGTCGTAGAGGCAAGCCCCCTCCCTCATCTTGGCGAACGCCTGTTGGTAGAGGCGCAACTCCTCGTTTCGCGCGGTCCGAGCTCGTCTCGAACGGGCCGCCGACACGGCGTCTTCGACGCGGGCTGCCAGCGCCTCGTACTGGTCCCCCGTCTCCTTCCGGAGGTAGTCGGTCACGTTCGCGGAGATGGCGGCGCTGGCGACGGCCTCGCTTCCCTCGTCCGTGAACAGAATGAACGGCAGGTCGGGGTTCGTCTCCCGGACCACTTCGAGGAACTCGATGCCGGTCCGTTCCGGCAGGGCGTAGGCCGAGACGATACAGTCGACCCGGTTGTCGGCGACCCAGTCGAGCCCCTCGGCGACGGTCTCCGCCGTCTCGACGGCGGTGTCCTCGGCCTGCGCTCGGAAGCCATCCGCGAACGCCGGCTCGCCGACGACGAGGACGCGCCGCGTGCCACCACGTTTGTCCATGAGCGACCACTCGCGTGGGCGTCTGTTAAAGCTGTATCACCCCCTATCACCTGTGAAAACGCCGGCAACGCGTGGATTCGTCGGCCCGCATCGGGCCTCCTCCGCGACGGCGATGCCGGCGACGCACGCGACGAACGCCCCGTGACCGATACCAACTGCGCGAGGCGGCGGCGATTCCGGCCGAAGGCGTCACAGTCGGTCGACCCCGGAACCGAGTGCTCGCGGCAGCGACGCGGCCGCTCGCAACCACGAGTGCCACCACGGGAGCGACGTGATGTCGTCCAGCCAGCCCAGCCCTATCGCACTCCGAGAGCGGATGGCGGGGACTCGACACGCGGTTAGGGAAGGAATCTGAGGAGAACGTTCACGAAGCGATCCAGCCGCTCGTTCACCTGGTCGTCGTCCGTGTCCTCGGGGTCGGAATCACCCATACTCGACACCGAGGCACACGTCACGCATAGTTCCCTAGGAGGATCGACCCCGGGTGGGCATCAACAGGCCGGCGGTCCAGTTCGAAAGCGGACCCCGACCTCGAAGTTGGACTGACGAACCAAGTACCATCGAAGACGGACAGCCCAACACGGAGACGGCCACTGACGACCGCGTCCCGTCCCGGGCCGGAGGCGATCCGGCCTCGTATAATAAATTATTTCTTATATATCTCTACTTCTTATATTTTTGGTAGCAACTAACGGCATTTAATTCCTGTTTAATATTCTCTATTCGACTTTGAATCCATATTATCTATAATATAGTCAACTAAAGGTCACAAAAACTAAAATATAGTAATAATAACTGTCGAAGTAGATGACGAACGGGAAGAATAGAAAAAATAGACAACACGCCGGGTTTAACGGGTTATATCGGAGTGTACTCGAATCTACTACGACACACAAAAAGTAACAGTAATCGTAGTATAAATCGGATTATACAGATAGCATATGTGTTATACGGCAGATGAGATCCCGTTCGAACGGGAACCGGATGGGTCGGCCGCGATCCGTTGCCCGGGGATCGAGATTCGCCGCGATCCTGCTCGTGCCTCCGGCGACGACTTCGCTTCTCGGGGAACTAGAGGCCCGGCATGAAATCGTGTTCCATCGAGTCGTCGTCCTCGTCCGACGACTCGATCCGGTCGACGACTTCGTCGGCGAACTCGCTGGTCGCGAGTTTGGTGCCGCCCTCGATCTGTCGGTGGAGGTCGTACGTAACCATCCCGTCAGCGATGGTCTCCTCGACGGCCTCTCGAACCGTGTCGGCGGCGTCCTCCCACCCCATGTACTCGAACATGAGACATCCCGAGAGGACGAGTGCGGTCGGGTTGACCTTGTCCTCACCGGCGTACTTCGGCGCGGAGCCGTGGACGGGTTCGGCGAGACAGACGCTGTGGCCGAAGTTCGCTCCCGGTGCGATGCCGAGGCCGCCAATCTGTGCACCCGCGGAGTCCGAGAGATAGTCACCGTTGAGGTTCGGCATGGCGAGGACATCGTACTCCTCCGTCCGTGTGAGCAACTGCTGGAGCATGTTGTCCGCGATGCGATCGTTGACGACCAGCGTGTCCGCGGGCGCTTCGCCGTCGCGCTCCCGCCAGAGCGTATCCTCGGTGATGACTTCGTCGCCGTACTCCTCCTCGGCGACCTCGTAGCCCCAGTCACGGAACTGCGCCTCGGTGTATTTCATGATGTTCCCCTTGTGGACGAGGGTGACCGAGTCGCGGTCGTTTTCGAGCGCGTAGTCGATGGCTTCGCGGACGAGACGCTTGCTCCCGAACTCCGAGATGGGCTTGACGCCGATGCCGATTGGCCCGTCGTGGAGCGCGTCGTCGTAGCCCATCTCTTCCTCGATGAACTCGCGGACGCGTTCGACCTCGTCGGTCCCGGCCTCCCACTCGATGCCGGCGTAGACGTCCTCGGTGTTCTCCCGGAAGAACACGAGATCCATCTGCTCGGGCTCCCGAACTGGCGACGGCACCCCATCGAGGTAGTAGGTCGGCCGCACGTTGGCGTAGAGGTCGAGCTCGTGGCGAAGAGCGACGTTCAAGCTTCGGAATCCGGAGCCAACAGGTGTCGTCAGCGGCCCCTTGATCGCGACTTTGAACTCCCTGATTGCGTCCACCGTCTCCTCGGGCAAGTTCTCGTCGTAGCGTTCGCGGGCGGATTCACCGGCGTAGAGACGCATCCAGTGGATTTCTCGGCCCGTCGCCTCCGCAGCGGCGCCGAGGACCTTCTGGGCGGCGGGGCCGACATCGACGCCGATGCCGTCACCGTGGATGATCGGGATAATCGGGTCGTCAGGAACGTCGAGTTTCCCCGTCTCCTCGTCTGCGACCGTGATCGCTTCACCTTCTGTTGGCACCGAAAGCTTACCGTATGCCATAGGCTACCAACATAGAGCTCCGTCTAAAAACCCTCGTTCCGCGCGCCCCGTCACGGGATACGTTTATCCCACTGGCAACTAGTGTCACGGCGTATGCCTCGACTTCCGACCACCACGGGCACCGACGGACATCGGTGGCAGGAGCGCGACTGCGGCCCGGTCCGACCGGAGGCGTGCGCGTGACGCACCGTATCGTCACCTCGATCGACCGGCCGCCACGCGAGACCGTTGCGGCCTTCGAGTCGTTCAGCGCACCGCTCGTCTCGGACGTGATGGGTACCGGCCGCGGAACGATGGACGCCGGCATCGAACCCACCTTCGAGGCGGCGTCCGTCGTTGGCCCGGCCGTTACCGTCGACGCGGCGCCGGGGGACAATCTCGTACTCCATCGTGCCCTCCAGCTCGCCGCCGAGAGCGACGTGCTCGTCGTCGACGCGGACGGGTACTCGGAGGCCGGGATCTGGGGTGAACTGATGTCGCTCACCGCCCAGCGGATGGGCGTGGCGGGCACCGTCGTCGACGGCGGCGTGCGCGACGTTCGAGAGACGACGGAGCTGGGCTATCCGCTTTTCACTCGGCACGTGAGTCCGAAAGGGTCGACGAAGCGCCAGCCGGGGTCGATCAACGTGCCCATCACCTGTGGCGGTACGACCGTTTCGCCCGGCGACGTGGTCGTCGCGGACGCCGACGGCGTCGCCGTCGTTCCCAAGTCGGAGACGGAAGACGTGCTGGCCGCGTGCCGGAACAAACGGGACGCCGAGGCCGAGATGCGTACCGCTGCGGATACACCCGCTCACTTCGAGGACGCGTTCGACGAGGTACTGGCACCTTTCGAGGAGGCGGACCCGGAGGGGTAGTCGACGACTCGGATCAGTTGTGCTCGGTCACGGGCGACAGCGAGTCGAGGTCGACACCCGGGTAGTAGGCGGTTTCAGTCGTCAGGAGATGCTCCGCAGACGTGCGGGCTGACTCGATGGCCTGTGAGAAGACGCGGCGGGGTTCGACGATCCCCTGCTCGTAGGCGTCGATCGGGTCGCCGGTGTCGAGGTCGAGTCCGATGGGCCGTGGGTCGTCGCCGCTCGTCGCGTTCGCGTGCCGGGCGCGAAGTGTCGTCACCGCGTCGACCTTGTCGAGCCCCGAGTTCTCCGCCAACGTCGCGACGAGCGCCTCCACCGCGTCGGCGAACGCCTCGATCGCCAGCTGCTCGACACCGCTGACGCCGCGAGCGTAGGTTCGGAGGTTTCGCGCGACCGCCATCATCGGCGCACCGGCTCCGGGGAGGAGCTGCCGATCCATCGCGGCAATCGCCGTCACGTCGAGCGCGTCCGAGAGCAGCCGCTCGATCCGGGCGGCGTTCGTCTCCGTCTCCGCCCGAGCGATAATCGTGAAGCGACTCTCGGCCCGCCCGCCTTCGAGGACGGTCCAGAGTTCGTCGCCAACCCGTCCCCCGCGAATCGCGTCGATGTGTCCGATCCGTTCGTCCGTGATGTCGTCGGGGTGGGACACCACGGTCGCGCCCGACATCGCGGCGATCCGATGGATGTCGATCTCCGGGGTGTCGACATCGTCCAGCACCATCACGCCGGCCGCTTCGAACGCCCGACCGATCGCGTCGTCGACCGACTCCTGCGAGACGAGCAGATCGACCCCGAGTGACCCGATCCGGTCGGCGCTCGATACGATCCGGTGTTCGAGTCCACGCTGGTACTCCTCCAGCGCCTCGTTGCTCTCCAGTCTGATACCCGAACGCTGCATATCGCCCGAGAAGTTCGTCGCCGTGTCCTCGAAGTCGATCTCGTCGTCGACGACGGCGACACCGAGACCACCGCCGCGTTCGGTGGCGACCGGCTCCCAGTCGAACTCGGCGTTCGACTCCTCGGATAGCTCCGGTCCTTTGGGCCACTGCTGGACGACGATCCCGTCGACGAATCGCGTGGGATAGTGTGTCGTACCGATCACCTTGACGTGGTCGGTGTCGACGAACCCGTCGTCGCTCGGCGCTGCGAGGGCGCGAACCGCGCGAGCGATATTGGCACCGTACTCTCCGCGAACGTCGGTGTCGAGCGCCGCGGTCATGGCCGTCGTCGCCACCTGCTGGAGGGCGGCTTCGTCGGTAGCGTCGATGGCACGGGCGAGGGCGTCGAGTGTCTCGCCGGCGTCGTTCGCCGCCATCGCGTATCCGATAGTGACGACGTTCGGATGGAGGCCACTGTCCACGAGGTCGATACCCCGGTCGACGAGTTCGGCCGTCAGGACGGCTGCGGCCGTCCCACCGTCGCCGAGCGACCGCTGCATCGAGTCGACCGAGTCGACGAGTAGCGCCGAGATCGGGTGGTTGAACCCGTCTCCCCGCTCTATCGCCGCGAAGATTTCGCCGGAGTCGCTCGACAGGACGATCTCCGGCCGTCCCTCCGGTGTCTGCGTCTCGACGAGTTTCTCCGCCCCTCGTGGGCCGTAGGTCGTCCGCACGAGCGACGATACCCCGCGAACGCCACTCAGAAGGAACTCACGGAAGGCGTCGTCTTTCAGCGTCCACTCCGAGAGGTCATCGAGTGTCGATACGTCCTCCTGCCCGTGAGAGTCCATGTCACGACAAACTCCGTTTCGCGTACTTAAAACCATCTCCCAGACGGGAGGGGAGAGTGAGAAACCCGTGAAAGCGTCGCCATCGGTACCCGTTTGCCGATATCCACCGAACGGGTGGGGGACCGTCGGTCTGCCGTACGGCGGACCCTCTCATAGTGATTAGTGTAACCGTTTACCGGTGGTTCGCCGACCCGTCTTGGCGAACCACCGGAAATGACTCACACTAATCACTATCAGGGAGCGCCGCCAAGCCCCTCGCCGACGTACCGTTGGGAGAGCCCGTAGAAGACGATGGGTGGCAGGATGAGCAGGACCAGGCCGGCCATCAGCACGTTCCACTCCCGGAGGATGTCGCTGGCCATCGAATAGTGGATCGCGACCGTCGCAGTCCAGTACTTGTTGTCACTCGTCAGGATGAACACCCACAGGAAGTTGTTCCACGCCGAGAGGAACGAGAACAGGGCTGTCGCGGCGATGGCCGGCATGCTGAGCGGGAGCACGACGCGAACGAACGCACCGATCTCCGTCGTTCCGTCGATGAGCGCGGCCTCCTCGATGTTGGCGGGGATGCCCTGCCGGAAGAAACCCTGTAACAGCCAGATACAGACCGGTTGGATGAAAATTGCGAGGGCGATGATGATGCCGACGAAGGAGTTGAGCAGGTTGACCTGGTAGAACATCTCGTAGACGGGAATCGTGATCACGATCCAGGGGAACATTATCGTGAAGACCGCGGTGTAGAAGAGCACCTGTCGGCCCGGGAAGTCGAGCCGAGCGAACGCGTAGGCGCCCGGGATCGAGAACAGCAGGGCGATTGCGGTGCTCGCGAGCGCGACGAAGATACTGTTGCGGAAGTACAGCCCGAAGTCGTACGTCTGGAGCATGTCGATGTACGACTTGGGTGTCAGCAGCTCGGGCGAGCTCGGAATGATCGGCGTCTGGAGCGATATCGCCGCCATGTTCGAGAGCAGCGAGGTCCGGATGACCCAGAGGTAGGGAAGGAGCGCGGCGATGACGAACAGGCTGATCCCGCCGTACAGTGCGACTTTCGCGGATCGACTGTGGCTTAACATTTGTGATCACCTCAGATGTACAGGTCTTCCTCTTCTCTAATCGCGATGACGTAGAAGATCGCCGCCGTCATCGAGATCACCATCATCGCCAATCCGATGACGTACGCACGCGAGAAGTTGAGGTTCACGTAGGCCACCTGGTAGGTGAGGATGCTGAGTAGTGTCGTCTTGGTACCCGGGCCGCCGCCGGTGAGTTCGAACGGCTGAGCGAACTCCGAGATGTTGTACGCTGTCCGGATCGAGAGGATCACGATCGTCGGAATGAGCAGGTGTGGAAGCGTGATGTCACGGAATCGGCGAAGGCGATTCGCGCCGCTGATCGCCGCCGCCTCGTACTGTTCGCGGGGAATCGACTGGAGAGCCGCCCCGTAGATGATCGCTGCGTACGCGTAGTCGTGCCACGTCTGTGCGACGATCAGGGAGACGAACGGCCAGATCCCCGTCGATAGGAAGGCGATCGGTTCGAGTCCGAGTTCGACGAACGCCCGCGTGACGGCACCGAACTCCGGATGGAGGAACCACAGCCAGATGACCCCGCTCGCCAGCGGTGCGGCGAAGTAGGGGGACATGATGATCGCGCTTCCCCAGTCACGCCACCTGTCCTGAAGCTGGTGCAGCAGTAAGGCGGCGATCAGTCCCACACTCAGTTGCAGTATCGTCGTCGTGAAGACGAACACCAGGGTCCAGCCGACCGAGTAGACAAACAGGTCGTTCGTCAATACCCACTGATAATTTTCCAACCCAACGAAGGTTCCGCCGCCGCCGAGCGAGTAGTTCATGAAACTCATCCAAATCCCCCGGAGGATTGGGATGTAGAACAGCCCGATGAACATGATGAACACCGGAGCGATGAACACGTACCCGATCCAGTTCTCCCGGAGACGATCCATGAGGGTCGGTTCTTCGAGGTCGTACCGCTCTCGAACCGACTCGCTTGATGTGCTACCAGCCATGTACCCTGACCAAGGTTCGGACGAGAGCCCACATAAGTGTGTGGGTGAGTAGCACTCGACAGGCAACCGTTGCGCTCCCGTGATGGCGTTTAGATCCCACCGGATACCACCTGATTATCCGCTCTGTCGGGGGAACAGAGCAAATTATTTAACACTACGGTGAAACTGTGCCAATCGCGTATGAAACACGTGCGATTTAGAGACCCGGCAGGGTCTGTGCGAAATGGCGAGTGGACCGACGACGGAATCGTCTTCGGGGAGACGACGTACGACCCCGACGAGGTAACCGTCCTCCCGCCGACGGAGCCGTCGAAAATCGTCTGTATCGGGTTGAATTACGCCGACCACGCGGAGGAGACCGACTCCGACATCCCCGAGCGCCCACTCCTCTTCCTCAAGGGCCCGAACGCCGTCTCCGGACACGGCGACACGGTCACTCTGCTCCCCGACAAGGATCGAATCGACTACGAGGCCGAGGTCGGCATCGTGATCGACGAGCAGTGCCGGCACGTCGACGAGGAGGACGCGTGGGATGTCGTCCGCGGATTCACCTGCGTGAACGACCTCTCCAACCGAGACGACCAGCGTGAGGAACAAAACTGGATTCGAGGCAAGGCCTTCGACAACGCGGCGCCGATCGGACCGGTCGTCGCGACACCCGACGAGGTGCCGGAACATCCCGAGGTCAAACTCCGACTCAACGGCGAGGAACGGCAGTCCTCCTCGACGGAACATCTGATCTTCTCCATCCCGGAGCTCATCGCCGAGATCACGACCTACCTGACCCTCGAACCGGGCGACGTCATCGCGACCGGCACGACCTCCGGAATCGGTGCGCTCTCCGATGGCGATACCGTCGAGGTGGAGGTCGAGGGCGTCGGTGTCCTCCGCAACGACTTCGAAGTACCCTGAAGCCCGGCGTTCGCTGTCGAGTCTCCCGATTCTCGACCGACGAACGGGCTTCGTTCTTCAAAAATGCAACTGTCACTGCCACGGGGCGACCAACGATTCGTCGTCGGGATGGTGAGCGGTGGCCACTTCATCTCACACTTTTACCTCCTCGCGTTCCCACCGCTATTCCCATTCATCCTCGATACGTTGGCGCTGTCGAACACCGAACTCGGACTGATCATCTCCGCGATGATGTTCCCGAATCTGGTTCTCCAGCTTCCAATCGGACAGTTCGTCGACCGCGTCGGCGCGAAACGCGTGTTCGTCAGCGGTCTGTTCGTCACCGGGCTAGCAACATCCATCGCCGGCCTCGCGCCGAACTATCCGTCGCTCCTGGTCGTCGCCGTCGTCGCGGGCATCGGACAGTCGGCCTTCCATCCGAGCGACTACGCTCTCCTCTCGACGGTCGTCGACGACGACAACGAAGGAAAGGGGTTCAGCCTGCATACGTTCGGTGGCTTCGCTGGCTTTGCGGCCGCGCCCGTCGTCCTCGGTGGCCTCGCCGTCTTGATTGGGTGGCGCGTGACGCTCATGATCGCGGGTACCGCGGGCGTTTTGTACGCACTCGTCGCGTATCTCACACTCGACACCGTCTATTTGGATCGGATCGAACAGCAAGACGACGAGTCGTCGGAGAGCTTCCTCGACGAGATCAGGACAATACTCGACTCCGATCTGGTGATGCTGTTCGTGTTCTTCATGCTGCTGTTCATGGCCGGTACGGGCATTCAGACGTTCACGACCGTGTTCCTCGTCTCCGAGTACTCGCTCTCCGAAACGGCGGGGAACTCGGTGCTGACGACGTACTTCGCGTTGAGCGCCATCGGCATCCTCCTCGGCGGTGTGTTCGCCGACAGGTTCGATATCCACTCGATCATCGGCGGCGCACTGACGATTGCGGCCCTCGTGAGTGTCGTCCTCGCGGTTCGTGTCTTCCCGGCCACACTCACCGTCGCCTCCGTCGGCTTCGGCATCGTCGGCTTCGCGACCGGGATGATTCGCCCGTCCCGGGACAGTCTCGTCAACCTCCACTCGCCGCCGGACTCCTCGGGCCGGAGTTTCGGGTTCGTGTTCTCGGGGGGGTCGCTCGGCGGGTTCGTCAGCCCCGCACTACTCGGCTACGTGACCGATACGCTGACGATCGAGATTGCCTTCGTGGGCGTTGGAGTGTTCTTCCTCGCGTGTACGACACTCGTGTTGTGGATGCGACGGATGCAACACCGCGTCGAACCAACTCCCAGTCCAGCCTGATACGGTTTATTGTAAGTCAGTACCGGTGGTTCACCGAGATAGTCCGGCGAACCACCGGTAGCCAGTTACAATAATCCGTATGAGAGGGCCTGTCGTGCGGTAGTACCGATGCTCCGTCAGCCGTTCGCCGTTCGGCGGGCACCGGCAAACGGTATCGCGATTCCAGTGTGGGGAGCCGTTCTTGGGACCGCTCGCTTCACGCGTCGCCGACGCGTGATTCGACCTCTTTCTCCCCGTCGTCCCCGGTCGAGAGCGTTCTCGCACTCACCACGTCGTCGATCCGAACGAGCTGTACGGCCAGATCCGTCGCTGCCGTAAGCGCCGACGCCGTGAGCGACGCGGCATCCAGTATTCCCTCGTCGATCACGTCGACCAAGTCCCCGCCCAGCACGTCGACGCCGATGCGTCGATCCGCGCCGGCGTGCCGGGCGCGCAGATCGGTTCGCGCGTCGGTGCCGTCGATGCCGGCGTTGCGCGCCAGCGCCCGCGGCACTGCCTCGACGGCCTCGGCGAACGCCTTCATTGCGAGCTGTTCCCGATCGGCTCGCGACCGTGCGGCCGCCCGAACCCGCGTGGCGACGGCCATCTCCACGGCGCCGCCGCCGGGGACGACACCGGACGTTCCCGCCGCGTCGACGGCCGCGATTGCGCCCTCGACGGAGCGTTCGAACGCCTGCACCGACCGGGGATCGGGCGCTCGACAGAACAGCGTGTAGACGCTTCCACCACTGTTTCGGATGATCGTCATATCGCGCCCGCCCTTTCGTGACACCGCCACGTCGCCGTGTCCGAGCGTATCCGCGGTCACCCTCCCGAGTGTCGGTACGACCGTCGCGCCGGTCGCCCGCGCGATTCGCGCCGCGTCGTCGTCGTCGACTTGGTGGAGCGCCAGGATTCCCTCGGTCGCCAGCTTCGTTTTTACACGGTCGTTGATCGAGCCGCTCGTGACGAGACACTGGCCGCCGAGTTCGCGGAACGACTGCACCGTCCCTTCGAAGGACGTCCGTTCGGCGTCGGCCACTGCGGCGACATCGTCGTATGACTCCGCCTCCATCGTCACCGTGGCGGTGCCCCGTCGACTGGTGGCCGTTCCGATCCCCGGGACGTCGATGTCGTCGCTGAGGACGGCGATCCCCGTGTCGGCACACCGTCGAGGCATCCCCTCCGCGACCGGGTCGGTGTCGACGACGGCACCGTCGATCAGTTCCGTCTCGGACTGGGCGCCTCCGAGTCGGGCGATCACGTCGATGTCCGGCCGCTGTCCATCACGCGAGTCGATATCCGCCATGGCTTCCGTGAGGTACTCGCCGAGCGTCTCGCGCAGACGAGGATCACGCGTCCCCGTCAGCGCCGTCACGGCCGTGCGCCGGACGGCGTCGCTGGTAGCTGGATCGGCGAGCTCGTCGACAGTGTCGGTCGCCACCTCGATGCTTCGCCGATAGCCGTCGGCTATCGTCGTCGAGTGGACCCCCTGCTCGACGAGACGCTCCGCTTGCGCGAGACACGCCCCGGCGACCGTGAGCATCCGTCCCGTCCCGTCGTGGTGTCGCTCACGAAAGTCGCGTGCCGCGTCGGCCGTCAGCGTGAGACTCGGATCGTCGATGTCCAGTTTTTCGAGAAGCACCGCGGGTGACGACGTGACGGTCACGTTCCCGGCTTGATCCACGACGAGCCTCCCCGTTCCGAGTGGCCCGAGCATGCCGCTTGCGTCTCGACAGAGGTCGACGACGTTCTCGATGTGAACGCTCCGCGCCGAATTTCCCATAGCACGGTGTACGGTAACGATCCGCCTTAAGCTTCGCCCCGTCGCGTTCGGTCGCGTCGAAATGAGCCGGTGCAACTGGGACCGCCTCGGGAGCCCACATCGCGTCAGCTCCGCAGCGACGGTCGACTCGTCGCCCACTGCGAGCGGGGCTAGACGGTTATTTTTCGGGTATTTGCGTCTGAAGCGCTCGTTTTCTCCCTCAAAGGTCCGCTGAGACGGTGGTGCCAAATTATATAATCATGCGTAGGCATACCACTTGCCATGGCGAAAGTCACCTTCGAGGACGTACTGAAGATATACGACGACAATTCGGGCGGGACACTCGCCGTCAAAGACCTGAATCTCGATGTCAAGGACGGCGAGTTCCTCGTTGTCGTTGGCCCGTCCGGGTCGGGGAAATCCACGACGCTCCGGATGCTGGCTGGACTGGAGAGCATAACCGATGGTGAGATCAGGATCGGCGAGGAAGTCGTCAACGAGTCGCCGCCGCGAAAGCGCGACATCGCTCTGGTCTTCCAGAGCAACGCGCTGTACCCCCACAAGACGGTTCGCGGTAACATGGGCTACGGGCTCCGGCTTCGCACCTCCTTGTCCGACGAGGAGATCAACGAACGAGTCGAAGAGGCTGCCGAAATGATGGGGATCGAGGAGCTCCTCGATAAGAAACCGGCATCGCTCTCGGGCGGGCAGCAACAGCGCGTCGCGACCGGCCGGGCAATCGTCCGTGAGCCAGCAGTGTTCCTGTTCGACGAACCACTCTCGGACCTGGACGCGAACCTGCGGAAACACATGCGAACCGAACTCGCCCGGATTCACTCGGAACTCGAAATCACCTCACTCTACGTCACACACGACCAAGAGGAGGCGATGACGCTCGCCGACCGAATCGCGATCATGAACCACGGCGAGCTCCAGCAGGTCGGCCGTCCAACCGACGTGTACCACAACCCCGCAAACGTCTTCGTGGCCGACTTCATCGGCTCTCCCAACATCAATCTCTTCGACGTGGAGTACGACCGGCACAGTTCGGGGGCGACCCTCCGCAGCGAGAGCTTCACATACGAACTGTCGGAGGGCCTCACCCAGAGCATCACTGCGGAGGACGGGGACGCTCTCACGCTCGGCGTCCGTCCGGAGAACATCGAAGTCGACCCCGACGGGGAAATCGAGTCCACCGTCGAAGTCGTCGAGACGGTCGGCTCGGACAACTTCCTCTACGTTCGCGTGGCCGGGCAGGAGTGTCGCGTCAGAACGTCGTCCACGCTCATCCCCAACGAGGGGGAGACGCTCCGACTCTCCTTCGACGAGGACGACATCTACCTGTTCGACAGCGAGACCGAAGAGCGCGTCCTCGATCGAAGCGAACGGTACGAAGAGCGCCGGGAACTCCTCCACTAACCGCGGTTACGGTCACGGGACTGTCGCCGACGCCGGTCCGTTTTCTACAGTCGACGACGGGGAGACGCGGATTTCGCGGCTCGTGTTCGAGGGGCCACTGCTGCTCCCGAACGGCCCCTGTACTGTTCGCGGGCCGGTGGCGTTTTGCGCCTCTGCGAGTTCCGTCCGTGCGGTCCGCTCGACCCGTCGTTCGACCGTCGTCAGTCGCGCTTCGATCCGATCCGCCCTCGTGAGCGCGCTGGGATCGGATGTCCCGTCTCTGGTTTGTGACAGCAGGGCTCTCGTCTGATTGCAGATTTCCTTGGCCTCGCGGCGGTGCTGTCTGATGGCACGCGTGTCGTTGAGTTCCCACCGCATCTCCATTCGCTTCTCGGCCAGGATCTCGACCATGAAAGACGCTTTCCGGAGGTTAGCCTCTGTCTCGGACAGCCGTGGGTCGACATCACTGCGTGCATCGTACGAGAGGAGAACGCTCTTCTCCACCGGGTTGTAGGCACCGGATGGATAGGCGGCGCTCGCGACACCCATCGTCCCCAGTACCGTCGCCACAACGACACACGCGGCCAGCACTAACCGGGGGGCGCCGCGAACCGGAAGTGGCTCCCAGAGGGGGTTATCGTTCGACTCCCGCATCTCGATCCCACAGACCTCCTCAGCACGGGTCGCGACCTCTCGGTTCTTCTCGGACGTCGGACCGGTTATCACGAGCCGACCGTCGTCCGCACACTGGATGTGCGAGGCGTGAAAGCGGGTATGAGAGATACGGAGTTCCCGTTTTGCGTCGGGGTCGGCGTACGCAACGCCGTTGAACCCCTCGGTGAGCGTGTCGGCCCCTCGGAGGGTATCGAGCGCCGCCGCCGGGTCGGGGACTGGACGCTCCGAGACGAACACCGTTCCGGTCGACGGATGGCCGACGAGGCGACGGTAGCGGTATCGAAGCCGGCGGGCGGACAGTTTCCCGTGTGCCGCGAGCCACGGGAGCGACGCGACGAGCACCCCCCCGACGAGGTACGGAGCGAAGCGAGTCGGCGGCCCGTAGTTCACCATCGCCCAGCCAGCGAGGGCGCTCATCGCGACTCCACACACGAGCGAGAGGATCCGGAGTTTACGTACCATCGGTCAGGGGCTGAACACGCGCTTGAGGCGATCGAGCAGACCGCCCCCACGCTCCCGACGGTGACGTTCGAACGCTGGCTCCAGTTTCTCGACGAGGTCGTCCTCGTCCTCGAACCGGTCGGCGTTGACATCCTTGAGGACTTCGACGAGCATCACCGAGTTCCCCCGTTTGTCGATGGTGATGTTCTCCAGGGCGAACTCGCGCTCCAGTTGACTGACGGAGATGGGATACGAGAGATCGGAAGACGCGATCAGTTCGCGAACCGATTCGGATCCGTAGGCCATGATACCGGTCTTTCACCTGCACCATCAATAAATTCACGGAGGGGAGAGCGACCGCTCGCGAGAGGACGCGTCACAAAAGAGGGCGATCCGCTACGGATGGTTCGACGACGGTCCTCGGGACGTTAGAGGGCGTCGACGATCTTCTGACGGATGGTCGAGGGGAGCGATTCGACCTCGGTCTGGCCGGCGATTGCCGAACTGATCGTTCTGTTCATGGCGTCCCAGCGGACGGCCGACGTGTTCTCGAGGTCCCACCCGGCACCGGTACTCCGGTACTGGCTGGGCGTGTCCGTCATCGCATCGATCATCGCCTGCTGGATCTGCACCAGGTCGTACTGCTGCCTGACGGCCTCGTTGGCCGGGATGTAGCCGGCGACGTTCCCGTACAGTTCGCCGATGACCGGAGCGACGTGCTCCTCGTTGGTCATCAGGTAGTACTGCAGGTCGAACGCCTGATCCTGTACGTCGCTTTTGAACACTTGGTTCTGGCTCTCCAGGCCGGACGAGGCGCCACCGTGCTGGCCCTCGACGCCCGCGAGGCCGTCGTAGCCGAACTCGTCGCCGAAGTTCGGGTCGACCCTGGGAATCGGCGCTTGGTAGACATCGCCGTCCCAGCCGAAGGTCACGTTCGGGTCCTGCGACCGCCACCGCTGCGGATTGCCGAAGCCGGTCGTGTTCGATGCGGCCCGATCGCCGAGCATGAGCGCGGGCATCTGTTCGTCCGTCCGCGTCGAACTGCTGGGACTCGAATGCTCCCGCGCCCGGTCGACGCAGGCCCTCATCATCTCGTCCGTCCTCGGCTCCTGACCGACCTTGAGTTTCTGTTCGGGATTCTCCCACGCCGGTGAATCGAACCAGGGATCCTCGCCGTCCGTGTACGCCGTCTGGGCCTGTCCCCAGTACGACTCGAGGTCGTTCCACACGCCGGATTCCTCGTACGCGTAGACGTTCGGGTTCGCCTCGGCGACGCTCTGGATGGCCCGCGTGAAGCCGGTCCACGTCTCGAGTTCCGAGGGGTCGCTCACGCCGGCGTCTTTGAAGAAGTGCGGCCGGATCGTCATCAGGGTCGTGTTCGCGCCGACGGTTCCGCCCGCCCAGTAGCCCTGATCGCGGTATTTCACGGCCTGTTTCTGCCACTTCATCCAGTCCTCGGAGATGCCGGTCTCGTTGATCCAGGGCCCGTGATCGGGCGCGTTACCGTTCTCCCAGAACTGGATCCCCGCGACGCCGGACGACGCGATAGCCGGCGCGTTACCGGCGTTGACTGCGGAGGTCAGTTTCGACTTCATGTCGCCGTAGGAGACTGGGGTGAGGTCGACCGACACCTCCCCGTTTTTCTGCTGGTTGAAGTTCTCCATCGACGACCGGAAGTGTTCGGTGAGGGCTTTGTTCTCCGCGGCGAGCCCCGACCAGAAACTCACTGTTACCGATTCAGAACTCGGCGAACCGTCACCGCCGCCGTTGGTTCCCTCTGAATCGCCTCCGCCTCCGCCGCCGCCCGAACAGCCCGCGAGAGCACCCAGTGCGCCAGTCGCTGCAGCGCCAGCTGCCTTCATAAACTGACGCCGTTCTTCGTCTTGTGGCATGGCAACTCATAACATTTGAAAGCCGGTTTAAATATCTGTCGCCGACTTCCAGCACCCGTCTGGCCTGGAAAGAAAGCCTACCCCCGTCGCGGTCGGCGTCCGGACGCGACTCCGTCCCGAAGCGGGCAGCTCCGGGACGAGCGATGCGGACACAACCTTTTTGTATCGGATGACGAACACGAGACGTACGATGTCAACGACCGACACGGTGGCGCTCCCGCCAATCGGCCTCGGAACGTATCGAAACGACGACTTCGACGAATGTGCTGAGACGGTCGAGACGGCCCTCGAAGTAGGCTATCACCACGTCGATACGGCCGAGGCCTACGGGAACGAGGAGGCCGTCGGAGCGGGTATCGAACGGTCGGGAGTCCCTCGAGACGACGTCTTTCTGGCGACGAAGGTGCTACATCCCAAGTTTACCGACGACTACTCGACCGAGAACATCGTCGAGAACGGCCGTGCCTGTCTGTCGCGGCTCGGCGTCGACGCCGTGGACCTCTTTTACGGCGTGCACTGGCCCGGTGGTGACTACGACCCCGAAGACACGTTCGAGGCCTGTGCACAGCTAGCCGACGAGGGCGCTTACGACTACCTCGGCGTGTGTAACATGACGCCGGCCCTTCTGGACGAGGCTCAGAACATCTCGTCGGTGTCGATCGAAGTACTCCAAGTCGAGATGCATCCTCTCCTCCAGCAAGCGGAACTTCGCGAGTACTGCGACCGACACGACATCAGTCTCGTCGCCTACGCCCCGCTGGGGAATGGCCGTGTCTTCGACGTTCCCGAACTCTCGTCCGTCGCAGAAAAACACGACACGAGCACGGCACAGGTCAGCCTCGCTTGGCTCAGGGACAAGGGTGCCCATCCGATCCCGAAAGCGACCGGTCGCGATCACCTCACCGAGAATCTGGCCGCCGAACGGCTCGAACTGGACGACGACGACATCGCAATGATCGACGGTATTTCGAGGGAGGACCGACAGTACGACAACCCCTACGCGCCGGACTGGTGAGACGGGGAGGTGCACATCGGTACCGGCAGATCGCCGAACTGTCTCGGCGCCCCACCAACCACAGTTACGACGAGTACTCGTTCGGACAGCCTCGCTCCCCCGTTTCCGGCTGGCGAGCCGGCGTCTCGAACGGGAATACTTCTCGAAAAGAGTTAGAGTTGCTAAATAATCGGGGGGAAAAGACTGTCGAACACTCCGAGGCGGTCGAGGCGACTGCTGATACTGTCGGCTGTAACTGTTTCAAAATATTTCCAACCCCGAAGTGGGGAATATCTTGATTGACTTACAGCCGACAGTATGAATTGCAACCGTCGACTCGGATCGGATCTTCTACGAACGTTCATTGTATTCGAGCATTCTTATTCAAACATGACGATTATAGTAGCATGTCGAGATTAGCACCACATATTCGAACTTTCGTGACCGACGATGCCGACCACCTCCCGTCCCCGATCGTTTTTCTTTGCTAAATATTCTCTATCAGAGTCGACGAATCACCGCCGAGTCGGACCAAGACAACTTTTATGTTTGATAGTAAATAGGAATGCGACGTATGACCAACACCGTGTTCGACTCCCATGGATATCCCGTAATCCTCGGAAGCATCCGCGTTCGACCGGTCGCCGCCGGTGGGACGGTGGCGTGATGCGCCTCGCGACGTTCGCCGTAGACACGCCGTTCGGGGAACGATCCCGAGTCGGCGTCGTCGATGAAGACACGTATCTCGACGTGACGACCGGCTACGCCGCACTCCTCGACGCCGACGGCGACGCGTCTCCCTACGAACTCGCGACGACCATCGCTCCGAGCGACATGCTCGCCTTTCTCGAACGGGGGGAGCGAGCGATGGCGGCGGCACGCCGCGTCGCGGAGGCGTTCACCGATGGCGACACCGACGAGTGGGACGGTCGACGGCTTCGGTTCGACGCTGCCGACGTTCGACTTCTGAGCCCGCTCCCGCGTCCGAACTCGCTCCGTGACGCCATGGTGTACGAGGAGCACGTACGAAACAGCTTCGACGAGGGCGACATCCCGGACGTCTGGTACGAACGCCCGATCTACTACAAGGGGAATCATGAGGCAATCGTCCATCCGGGCGAGGATGTCGTCTGGCCGGACTACTCCGAGGAGATGGACTACGAACTCGAACTCGCGGCCGTCATCGGCAAGCGCGGCCGCGATATCCCCGTCGAGGACGCCGAGGCGTACATCGCCGGTTACACAGTGTTCAACGACTTCAGCGCCCGGGACACGCAGTTCCGCGAGATGGAGGCGACCCTCGGTCCGGCGAAGGGAAAGGACTTCGCGAACGGTCTCGGCCCGTATCTGACGACGGTCGACGCCATCGATATTCGGGACGTGGAGATGACCGCTCGCGTGAACGACGAAGTCTGGTCGGCGGGGACACCCGGGACGATGCATCACACCTTCGAGGAAATCGTGGCATACGTCTCCGACTCCGAGACGCTACAGCCGGGTGATGTGATCGGGAGCGGCACCGTTGGGCAGGGATGCGGGCTGGAGCTCGGGCGGTCGCTCTCCGACGGTGACGTGATCGAACTCGAGGTAGACGGTATTGGGACGCTCCGCAATCGAATTCGAACGGACTGACGGGGGAAGTAAATCATACCGGGTCGCAGGGCTACCGTGTCGGACCACCGGAACACGGGTAGAACGGCGCTTATACTGTTGTCTGTGACCGTTTCACGAGATTCGCCACCTCCGGGTGATGCATATCGTGATCGACTTACAGCCGACAATTACGACGGCTCACTCCACTGTCGGAGCGCGACTTCGATGTCGTCCGCCGCCTTGACGACCAGACCGGCGATGTCCTGTTCCAGGGCCTTGCCGGTGAGCCGGTCTTTCGGACCGCACACGGTGACCGCCCCGTCCGCTCCCACCGGACTACTCACGGGCACAGCCACGCTGTATCGATTCGGACGGGACTCCCCCCTGCTGAGCGCGATTCCCTTCGACCGGACGGTCGTGATCTCCTTGCGCAACTCGTCGAAGTCCTCGTCGGCGTCAGATTCGTCATGAATCTGCCGTATCTTCTCGTCGGGGAGTTCGGAGAGAATCGCCTTGCCTGCGGCCGAACTCTCGATGGGCAGTTGTGCTCCCCGGGTCAACTCCATCTTGTCGCTCCCGGACGAGCAGAAGGCCGTCGCGACGACCGGCCGTTCGTGTTCCATGACGACGTACCCCGCCGTCTCGGCGGTTGTCTCTGCCAGCCGACAGATCCTGTTGACAACGCTCGGGGGCACTCCCGCCTGCCGCTGTGCGTTCGCAGCGAGGCGGAGCAGCGAGAGGCTCAGCTTGTAGCGGTTCTCCTGCTTGTAGATGTATCCAAGCTCCTGTAACGTCGCCAAGTGGTTGAACACCGCCCCTTTCGTGACATCGGTTCGCTCCGTGACTTCGGAGAGCGTCGCTCCGTTGCTCTCGGCGATCGTCGACAAGATATGGGCGCTCGTCTGTGTCGCCTTGATGGGGTTTTGCGCGCTTTTCAGGGCCATGTGGGTTAGTCCCGTGGGAGCAACAGTAAATGTTTCTCCGGACACGATCACCAGTTCGCGACGCTCCCGTCTTCGTGGTGCCAGATGGGGCCGCGCCAGGAGACGTCCTTTTTGGCCTGCTCGGCGACGTGGTCCTCGTCGATATCGAGGCCGAGTCCGGGCCTGTTCTGGATCGTGAGAAATCCGTCCTTGATTTCGAAAAACGAGTCGTTTTTGATATAGTCGAAGAACTTGTTGTCGGTACCGGCGTAGAATTCGTCGTGCTGCTCTTGGACGATGGCGTTGTCGAGCGCCATCTGTGTCTGCACCGCCGCACTGAACGCAATCGGGCCGACGGAGCACTTGGCCATGAGTGCGATGTCGAACGCCTCGGCCATCGTCCCGATTTTCTTGACCTCGGTAATACCGCCGGCATGCGTAATCGCGGGCTGGACGATGTCGACGAGTCCGTTCCGGATCACTTCCTTGAAATCCCACCGTGAGTACATCCGCTGTCCGGTCGCCAGCGGGACGTTCGTCGTGTGTTTCAGATCGCCGAGGTTGTCGTTGAACTCGGGCAAGATCGGTTCCTCGACGAACATCAGGTTGAACGGTTCGAGCTGCAAGAGTAGCCGCTTCGCGACCGAGGTGTTGACGCGGCCACGGAAGTCGACGGCCAAGTCGCCTTCCGTTCCCAGCGTCTCCCGGACGGCCCGCACTCGCTCGACGACCCTGTTCGTGACCTCGGCCGGGCGGGCGCGGGCCGGGCGGGAGTGGGCCATCATGCCGAACGCCGTGTATCCCTGATCGAGACCACGTTCCGCTGCGCTCCGCAGCTCTTCGGGTTTATCGCCGCTTAGCCACTTGAACATCCGGATGCGGTCACGAACGCTCCCGCCCTGCAGTTCGGCGACGGAAAGATCCCTGGAACGGCCCGTGATGTCCCACAGCGCCTGATCGATCCCGGAAATCGCACCCATCAGTATCGGTCCCCCGCGGTAGTGGCCTCCCCGAAACATTCGGTACCAGAGTCGCTCGACGTTCCGTGGGTCTTCCCCGATGACGTAGTTCTCGATCAACTCCCGGATAGCTTGACAGAGGGTTTCGGATCGCCCCTCTACTGACGGTTCCCCCCAACCGTATATCCCCTCGTCGGTCTCTAACTTGAGAAACACCCATCGTGGAGGCACCGTGTACAGTTTATACGACGTGACTTCCATACTCCTTCCTGCACGAGGATTCATATCAATCTGGGGTTCAGGCCATCGACAGGCAACGGGATGCCCGAACGGTCACGATCCGACCTCATGTTTTATACAAACGACATACGAACGAGCCAGCATGGCAATCCTAGCCGCAGTAAACGGCGAATCGGTTCCGGACAGGGTCGTGACCGTGGCAAACGACCTCGCGACCGCTCACGACACCGACCTCGTCGTGTTGCACGTAATGAATCAAGAGCTGTTCGACCAACGGCGCGAAGCATCGCCCGGGTCGGGTTCCAACCCGACGCTCCCGCTCGCACCGTCTATCGACTACGGCCAGTCGCGGTCGGAGCGGTCCGGTGGGTCGGGGGACAGGCGGTACACGATCGAAGACGGGTCGAAAGACGCCACCAGCGTTGCGGAGGATGTCGTCGAACAGACGCTCGATACGCACCGAGATGTCCGCTGTCGCGGACGGGTCGGGAACCCCGTCGAAGAGGTACTCTCGGAGGCGGAACGGATCGACGCGAAGTACTTGGTGATCGGGGGGCGGCAGCGCTCGCCCGCCGGCAAGGTCGTGTTCGGATCGACGACACAGTCGATCCTCCTGAACGCTGATATCCCGGTGATGACCGTCATGGACTGATCGTCGCCGATCACTGGTAGGCGGTCCGTATGAGTTCCGGCGACCGTTCGACGGAGGGGGCGTCCCCGGATCGCGTCATGCTCGGTCGTCGAATCGCCGTGTCTCGGGTCCGCGGGGCTGCCCCGACGTGCAGGAAAAGTTTATATTCTAACACGACACAGATACTCGTCGACGATGGATGAGACTAGTGACCATGCCACACACCAATTTCTGCATTCGTTACGGCAGTATGTTCTCTCGCCACTCTCGGCGTCGATGTCCGTCCTGACACGCGAACGAACCGAACTCACCGCCGAGATCGAGGCGTTCGAGGCGTTCGCCGATCGACTCGTCGAGATCGAACCGACCGCGACGACGGCGCTATCGAATCGATCCTTGGTGACAGCCGGAGGCGGTACGCCGGCCGATTCGATGGCTCGCGTTCGCACCGCCTATCAGGAGACGGTGATGGATGTTCCACACTACGACGAGATGTACGCGGAATCGCTGGCCACGAACGTCGCCGCCGAATTCGGAGAGGAACTCGCCGACGGCGTCCGCACGAACGGGTCGGTGTCCTTCACTCGACCGTACAAGCGATCCCTCTTGGCGGCGACGAAACGGTCCATCCAGAGTCGGCGGGAGTTCGTGTCGACGTTGGACCGGGAACGCAGTTCGATCGAACACGTCCACACGGAACTCGGCGATATCGCCGCGCATCTCGATACGACAATCGTCGCCGAGTGGTACCGGGATCAGTTCGTGGATCGGCTCGACCGGATTGCCCGCGAGCGGCAGCACACGATCCGGGCGCTACAGTCCAAGTCGATCCACGGGGGCCACACCTTCCACGAGTATCTCTATCGGGACGAGTCGTGGACGTATCCTGCGTTGACAGCCGTTACTCGGCTGCGAGAGACCGTCGTCCTCTAGCGGAGCAGCCGACTGGACTGCTCGCGGCCTTCGATTCGCGGGGACACAGTGTCCTTTCGCTGGTGAAGGGTCCGAAATGCCGGAGATGCGGCGGACATCCTCGATGTGTTTTGTCGTGCGGCTGCCGACCGTCGTCGAGGATCACTCCGTCCGAGGACAGTCGCCGCGTGCAGGTCGTCCCGTAGGACAGTTATTTAGTAAAACTAAACAATATAGCGTCGAACGAGCGACCTGCGCGCACATCGAGTATCTCTCTCGCTTCGCGTTCTGTAGGAGCACTCCCCGAATACAAGAATTTCTGCAAAGATCATTACTATACTACGATAATAACGAACGATCGTTCCGTACAGTCGGACCGCTCGGAGTCCACGCGGACAAGAATTCGCCGGAGACGCTGGTCGAGCGGACCATTCTCGCAGAGTATTTAGCTGTACTAAACATACTGCAGATCAGGCGCGATCCCGGCGATACCGCCCACGGGACCGTCGTCAACTAGTGAATAACGGATGTAGGACTGTTATTTCTTTTAGATCGATCACTCGGCGGACTGTGGTGCGTCACCGAACGCTGACGAGTCACTGCGTCGCTCGCACGGCGGATGGCTCGCGTTCGGTGTCGGACCTCATGTCGCGACGGTGGGATGTATCCGGACCACCGGCGGCAACCGGTCAGCCGAGACGACGACCACGTGCTCCCAAATACCAAATTTAGAGATATAATTTTTTGCTTATATTATCGCCCGATGGTCGATTTCCAATCTCAACCCACTCTGCCCGTAGCGACGGTCGATCGTCTCGTCGTCACGGGCGGCTGATGGACGGTTCTCCCGTTCCCGGTGTCCGTCTGTTGTCGACTAGTGTCCCGCTTTACCCCGGTCACGTGGCCATTTTCTCGTCACGCTGTGATTCCTCCTCTCGCGACCACTGGAGTGGGCTGACGCCACGGATTGGCTGGTCAGTACGTCCGTGGTGGAACACCCGTCGATTTGGGGGAGTGGGAGTGAAATTGCCGCTAAGTGCGGAATAGGCGCCCGTCGGCGGCGCGTCGCATCTTTCGAGTGGTCCGTCATCACCGACCGTCATCAGATTTATCGAAAATAGTATATTTATTTCAACTCACCATAGTTAATATGATTATACTGCCCGCAGGACGACTCGGTGACTCTCGGACGGACGCAGTGATCCCAGAGAACGTCGTTCCGTTCGAGGCGGAGGAGGATGCACTGCCTGAGCGGTTCGAAGATGCGATGAACTATAGTCACATTTGTAAGTCATTGCACGTCCGATCGCACGCAATCATGCGATCAGATGTACAAAGGCTACTATAGCGCTGTCGGGGAGGGGGGCAAAACGATCGGCGTCCGATCGTCGAATCGGCCACGTGCGATGACATCGCTGGCCGTTCTGATTCCCGTGTCGTGTGACGGTTCGGCCGAGGAAATACGAATCCGCCGCTCCTCGACGCCGCCCGGCGAAGGGCAGCGGATACTCGGAAAACGCTGCGCTGCACGGTTCCATCCCCACCTGAACGCGGGGGGAGACGGGGCTCGGCTACATTGTTTCGACGGTGAACAGCGAGTCATCGCTGAGGACGACCTGTACGCGGCGATGCCAGGCCTCGGCAAAGGCCGCCCGTTGCTGGTCGCTCGCGGATTCATCGAGAATCTGCGGAAGATGCCCGATTGCGGGTCCGCCGTCCGGGACATCGCCAACGTGGTAGGCCACCTGTACTGTCTCGTCCGTGTCGGTTCGTCCAAAACGGAACGTCGGGTCCGGCGTGCTCGGATCGAACGCGTCGAAGCGCAGAAGGTCGCGGCGGCCGCCGTAGCCGCCGGCGAGCCCACCGAAGCCGTCGTCTTCGGCCGCACCGGTGACGTACGATACGATGCGGCTCATCACGCCGTACGCGGCATCGTCCCGCGGGCCGGCCGCCTGCACTTCAATCTCGCTTCGGACCGGATAGCCGTCGGGATACAGAGCGTCGAGCCCGACCTGGGTAACCCGGTAGGCCCCCGAGGCGGTCGGACAGGAGTGTCCTGCTTCTTTCACCGCGTCCGTGTAGGTGATGACGAACGGATCGCCCGGCTCGAGGACACCGAGGGCTTCCGCGACGGGGTCGCGGATTTCGATCGGATCGGCGTCGTAGTCGACTTGCCAGTCGGTTCCAGTCGGAGTCGCGTCAGTCACAGTCGAATTCGATGTCATTGGTAGTGGGAGTGTCCGGTGGTCAGTAGCGGAGCAGTCGCATCCCGTTGAGGATGACCGCGAGAACGCTGGCCTCGTGGACCAGCATCCCGGCCGCGAGGGTGACGTAACTCGTGAGCACGCCCGCGAGGAGGACGGTCACGGTCAGTACCGCGAGGCCGACGTTCTCGAAGACGTTCAAGCGCGTCGCTTTGCTCAGCGTGATCGCGTACGGGATGCGCTCCAGATCGTCGGCCATCAACGCCATATCCGCCGTCTCGATTGCAGTGTCCGTCCCGGCAGCGCCCATCGCGATACCGACGTCTGCGGTGGCCAGCGACGGTGCGTCGTTGATGCCGTCCCCGACCATCGCGACGACGTGGCCGTCGGCCTGGTATTCCTCGATCACGGACTGCTTGTCCTCGGGGAGGAGTTCGGCGCGGTACTCGTCGATGCCGACCTCCTCGGCGACCGCGGACGCGACGCGCTCATTGTCGCCGGTGAGCATCACCGTCTCGATGCCGGCGTCTTGGAGCGCCGTGACGACGCCAGGGGCGGACTCTCGGAGCTCGTCCCGCAGCGCGATTACGCCGATGATGTCCCCATCTCGGATGACGTGGACGACCGTTTCGCCGCGCTCCTCACGCTCGCGGACGTAGTCGGCGATCCGACTGGGGACGTCGATGTCGCGGTCGTCCAGCAGTGCGCGGTTGCCGACGACAACTTCGTTGCCATCGGTATGGGCGATAACGCCCTTACCAGCGACCACGTCGAAATCGTCCGGATCGGGAATCGACTGGAGGCTGGCGTCCGTATCGTCCGCCTGGGCGACCGTCGCCCCACCGTCCGTCGCAGCAGTCGGGCGCTCGCGGGCCGCGTCGACGATGGCGTCGGCGAGGTGGTGTTCGCTCTTCTTCTCGGCGGTCGCCGCGAGCGAGAGGACCTCGCCATCAGCAACGCCGAACCCCTCGACGTCGGCGACAGCGAGGGCGGCTCCGCCGCCCTCGTCATCCCGTGGCAGCTTCGCCGCCACGCGGGTTTCACCCCTCGTGAGCGTCCCCGTCTTGTCGAAGGCGACGAGGTCGATCTTGCCGGCGCGTTCGAGGTGTTCGCCGCCTTTCATCAGCACGCCCGACCGGGCGGCGTTCCCGATGGCGGAGACGATGCTGACCGGCGGCCCGATGACCAGCGCGCCCGGACAGCCGATGACCAACAGCGTCAGCGACAGGATCGCGTTCCCCGTGACTGCATACGCGCCGATGGCGAGCACGACGACGGCGGGCGTGTAGTACTTCGCGAACCGGTCGATGAGACTCTCCGTGGGCGATTGGGCCTCCTGGGCCTCCTCGACGCGGCGGATGATGCGTTCGAGCGTCGTATCCGAACCCACACCCGTCGTCCGGATTTCTAGCGCGCCCTCTTGGTTGACAGTCCCGGCGTAGACCTCGTCACCGTCGGCCTTGTTGACTGGCGCGCTCTCGCCGGTGACCGGTGCCTGGTTGACGGCGCTCACGGGTTCCCCGTTCGTTCGAGGGGTCTCCGACCCCTCGCTGCTCTCGCCGTCGACGACGGTCCCGTCGACCGGGATCTTCCCGCCCGGCTTCACGACGACGACCTCACCCTCCTCGACGTCGCTGGCAGGTACCTCTTGGAGTTTCCCGTCGCGGCGGACGGTCGCCGTGTCGGGCGTCATCTCCAGCAGTTCCTGGAGGGCCGTCCGGGTCTTGCGCATCGTGCGGCCCTCGAGGTAGCTGCCGAGGCTGAACAGAAAGACCACAGCCGCGGCTTCCCAGTATTCGCCGATGAGGATGGCGCCGATAGCGGCCAGCGTCACCAGCGTCTTGATGCCGAGCGTCCGGTTGGTGACCTCGTGGTAGGCGGTCTTGGCGATGTCGAAGCCACCGATGACCGCCGCGAGGACGAGGATGGCGGCGCTTGCTATGTCGAAACTCGTGAGGTAGCCCAGGCTCCAGCCGCTACCGTAGAGGAGGCCACTGGTCGCCGTCACGATGGCTTTCCGGTGCTTCCGGTAGTACTGCGTGAGTGCTTGCCTGTTCATGGTGTTAGGCTGGCTGAGGCGTGTAGCCCTGCGCTTCGATGGTCTGTGCGAAGGCGTCGGAGTCCGCGACACCGTCGTCGTACTCGATCTCGACGCGACCGGTCGTGTAGTGAACCTCGACGTGCTGGACGCCCTCGACGTTCGAGAGGGCGCGTTCGACAGTGCTCGCACAGGTCGGGCAGTCGAAGTCGAGAACGCGGAACTGGGTCGTGTCGCTCATGACAGTTCGAGATAGTGCCCGCACCGCAATAAGTATTTTTTAGATGATATGTTTGAATGGATACATGGGTCGTTGGAGCAGTCAAACGGGTCGTCTAGAGCTTCGCCGTCGCAGGCCTACTCGACGATCGCCCCCGATTGACGCCCGTTTCACCCGCGTCCCGCTACCTTTTCCCGCGTGCTCACTCTCGGTTCTCGTATGAGTAGTTCCGGCACCGACCGCCGTCTCGACGACATCGCGGTGCGAGACACTCGGGTTTCGGATGCGATCGACGAACCGATGCGGGCGATGATCCTCGATATCCTCGCTGAGGAAGCCCTGACCGCGGCCGAGGTCCACGGGCGCCTCGACGACCGCGGCGTCGACCGCACGGAGAACACGGTTCGACACCACATCAACGAGTTACGGAACGCCGACCTCGTCGATGTCGTCCGCTTCGAGGAGGGTCGTGGTGGGACGACGAAGTACTACCACGCGAACACGGTCGTTCTCTCGTACTCGCTGCCGGACTCGACCGACGCCGCCGTCGAGGAGATGATCGACGCCGTCCAGCCACAGATTACGGACGCGCTCGCCACGCTTACCGACGAGTACGACGACGCGATCGAGGCAATCGTGGCGGACATGCAGCCCTGTGAACACTGTCGGACCCAGAAGTACGAGACGTACGTGCTCCTGACCGTCCTCCGACGTGCGTTCGTTCGTGCTTACCGGGACGCCTGAAGAGCAACTACTCTTGTGCCTCGTTCGTCTTCGACGTTCCGGGGGCTCGCGGCTCGCTTCGGCTCCGCCTGACGGTTCTCCCCTCCCCCGGGCCAGGCTCGCTCGCTCTCCGCTCCCGTATTCGATAGGTTAATGATTCTCGGTGGCGCTCGCTCCCAGTATCAGGTGTCGGGGGGCTGTCAACCGCACCTATTTCACGGTTCGAGAGCATACCTCACGGATGTGCCCTCCACAAGCTTCGGGTCCAGAATTACGGACTGGGTGACGAGCCAACGAAACCTCACGATCTTCGTCGCGATACTTGCAGCAGTTCCACTATCGTACGCATTCCAATCGATAGTTTCCGAGAGGGCATCGGCCGGGAGTTTTCTCCTGTTAGTCACGCTCGCCGTCGGTGTGCCCACGACCTATGACGAACACTGGCCGCATTACGACGAGACGTGGAAAGCAGTCGTCTGGATACTCCTCGCCTGTCTCGTCGCCACCGTCGAGTTCGTCGGCCTCTATATCGTCGGCACCGCGTACGTGGGTCTCTCACCGCTCTACGCCTCAACCGGGGCATTTCTGCTCACTGGTCTCGGAAACGTCGTCTGGATCTCCGTCCGGGAACGACCGTAGTCGTCTTTCCGGGGTGGTCGTCCACTACGCCGCTCACTGGGGCAAACTATCGCGCACTCACGGCTACGTCGAACCGAGATCCGGCAGCCGGATCACCACTGTCGTGCCATCATCGGTCGCGAACGCGAGGTCGCCGTCGAGTTTGTCGACCCCCCACTTCAGTTCCCAGAGACCGAGTCCGCGACTGTGCTGTAACGGCGTCTCCTGTTCGGTCGTCAACGGCTCCAGTTCCGATGCGGGAATCCCCGGACCGTCATCACGTATTTCGATCGTACAGCCCGAATCGGCTGACTCGACTGAGACGCTAACGCTGGAGTCACCGTACTTGACTGCGTTTTCCAGCGGGCTTCGGAGTACGGTCGTGAGTATCTCGGCGTCGGTAACTACCGTCGCGTCGTCGCAAAGTGAGGTGCTGACGGTAACGTCGTCGGTCTCGATGCCACTCAACACGTCCTCGATCTGGTCAGCGAGGTCGATCGTCGTCGGCTGAGGCTCCTTGGACAAGAGGTGATCGATGTGGCGAGCACGAGTGCCCAAGGTGGCCAACGTCTCGGTCACCGTGATGATCGCCTCGCGGTGCTCGGAGTCGTCGAGTACCTCAGCGTGGCTGTTTATGATGTCGAGTTGGTTTCTGAGGTTGTGACGGAGGATGCGATTGAGGACTTCGAGCCGAGTGAGGAACTGTTGCAGGTCGTGGTGCATCGTCGCCACCGACTCGCCAACACGACCCGGAACGTCGGCTTCTAGGACATCTTCGTCGAATGCTTGTCGCGAGAGTGCCTCAGCCTGCTCGGAAATCGTCTCGATGTAGGCTTTGGTGTTGGCGAACGCCGACCGAACCTCTCCGACCTCGTCGATTCGGTTGCCGCGGTCGATGTCGGCGCTAAGATCTCCCTCGGCAATCGCGTTGGCCTGTCTCGCCAGCCGTTTGATCGACCGAATTGGACCCAGTTGGATGACGGCGCCGATAAGCAGAAAGCCTGCCACGACGATACCGACCACTAGCCAGAGGTCACGCTGCACCCGATCAGTCACCGCCAAGGCCTTCGATCGCGGCACCTCCTTGACGACCACCCAATCGATCTTTTCACCTGGGACGCTGTAGTACCCCTTCACTTCGGTGTCGGTGAGTACAGACCCGTGGATATCGGTGGTCGGGTCGGACTGGAGGATCGTTCGCCCGATAGTCGTGTTCATCCGATCCCCCTCGTAGGGGGTGATGCCGTTGGACTCGTTCTCGTCGAACAGAACGTAGGCGGTGAATCCCCCGAGGACGAGCGTATCGGTGCCATTGATCGCGCTGGTGAAGCGTTCGGCCCGAACGCTCGTCTGATACTCGGCGACGAGAACGTGCTCCCCGTCCGGCATCGGCGACGCCAGCGCGACGAAGGTTTCGTTGCCAGCCGTATACACCAGCGAGATGATCACGTCATCGGTGCCCTCGAAGTTGAACCCGACTGTGGGTTTCCAATTGATATCGGTCACCGACAGCGGCTGACCGGCGAGCCGTGTGTCGGTGCTGGCGACGATGGTTTCGGTCGTCCCGTTGGAGTGGGTGTGTGGGCTCCGTTCGACGACAGCGAGCGACGCCGTCTCCGGCGAGAGCGCGTCGAGTTCGGACGTGAGGGTGGCTTGCGTTCGGTTATCGGCGACTGGCGTCAGTCCCTCGTGGTTCGACAGCGTCCGCACCACCTGCTGTTTGCCGTCGATCCACTGGCCGAGGGCGCGGGCTTCGAGTTCGGCGTTCGTCTCCACCGACCGGAGCTGGTTCTCACGTACGCGGTCGGAGATCTGGAACACGGTCACCGTCGTGAGCGCCGTGATTAGGAGGACGATGAGAAGCGAGACGCCGAACAGTTTCAGTGCATAGCGGGAGCGGACGGGCTCGGGAAGGTAGGACTCGAGGCTCATGCCGGAATCCACTGCGGTTCGTCGCCGATCCCGATCATACGCAACAGTAACGGACGAGATTATTAATTTCACCGGTGGCGCAGTCGTGCGGTCACCGTCTGCCGGCACGGTGTCGGCTACGTCATCTCACGAACGATAGCCAACCTCTCGTCCATCTGCGGAGGGATCGCACCGACACGACCGACCAGTTGGACGTCGGCTTCCGGAGACGACAGTAGCAACAGTCGACAGCCACCCCGCGACAGTCGGAGCCAATCAGCGGTCCTGCCGGAAACGAGCGTGCGTTACACCGAAGACGATCACGACCGTTCGATGGCGAAGAGTCGCTCGTTGTTCGCCGCGTAGAGGAGATCCGCTCCCGCGACGACGGTGCCGACGACGCTGTTCGTCTCGATCTGCCACTGGATCTCACCGGTCCGCGAGAACGCGTAGACGTGGTTGTCGTTCGACCCGGCGTACACCGCGTCGTCGGTCACGGTGGGTTCGTACACCGTGCTATTCTCGTCCGTGAACGACCACCGTTCGGCGCCGTCCGCGCGATCGAGTGCGACGAGCGTCCCGTGCTCCCGCCCGCTACAGCCGAGATACACCGTGTCACCATCGACGACCGGACGTGTCCCGCGTTTCGGCGACGGCGTGTCGACCGCCCATCGAACGGCGCCGTCCGCTCGATTCAGCGCGAGCAGCCTCCCTGCCGTACCTGGCTCGGTCGACGTGGCCACGTAGACGGTGTCGCCCGCGATCGTCGGACTTCGCGTCTCGGTGTCGGTGCGGTGTGTCCACCGTCGCTTGCCCTCGGCGTCGAACGCGGTGACAGTTCCGTCGACGCGATTGGTGAAGACGACACCGTCCGCCGTCGCCGCCGGCGTCGTGAGGTGATCGCCGCCCGTCTTCGCACGCCAGACGACATCACCGCTGTCGGCGTCGATAGCGAGCAGATCGTCGGCGTTCGCGTACACCCGCTCGTCACCGACGCCGACACCCTGTCTGAGCGGCGACCCGACGACCCACGCCTGTTCGCCGTCCGAACGTCGGAGGGCACGGAGCCCGTCGCAACCGGGAACGTAGACTCGTTCGTCGTCGACGCCGATGTCCCTGCCGAGACAGAGTCGCCGGTCGAAATCGCTCTCGCTGTACTCAGTCACCCACTGTCTGCTTCCGTCGATCGGCGACAGCGCGTGGAGCGTCAGTCGACTCATGACGTAGAGCGTCCCATCGTCGAAGAGGGGTCTCCCACGAATACTCTTGCGCCAGCGAATCCGGTCGGAAGATGGTCCGGAGCCACCGATACAACCGGCACTCGCACTGGCGAGGAGGATACCCAGGGATTGGAGGGCAGTTCGCCGGGAAATCCGACTCGGAGACTCGATGCGTCCGGACCCAGCGCCCGATCGGTCGGGGGACTGGCTCGGCAGGGTCATTCCGCGGCTTCGTCCGTGTTGAGTCGATAGTACGTCGCCGTCCCGTCGGCCGTCTCGACTTCCTTCGCCGCGACCATACCTTCGGCGACGAGTTCGTCGAGTGCCTCGTCGACGTCGTCGACCAGCATCCCACTCGCGACGACGTCGCCGGCAACGTCGACCAGTTCGTCCTGAATCTCGGTCAGCACTTCGCGGATCGTCTCGGGACGGGCGTCGTTGCCGAAGTCGACGCCTCGGACGATCTCCGTTTTCGTGTATGCGTTGTCGACGTTTTCCGAGAGGAACGCGACGATCAACTCCGTCTCGTCCTCGTACTCGCCGACGGGGGTCGTCCCTGTCGCTGACGCACTATCCGCTCGGACACCGTCGTTCCACTCGGCAGCAGAGAGAGGCATGGTCGTCGATGGGTGTCGACACAGTTCAACGTCCCCCACTGTTTCCCAGGTGGCAACTTGGGAGTGACCCCACGGACGAACCAATACCTCACACTTCCCCAGCGGAATGCTTGAGCGAGGGGAGTGGTCACCCAGATCTGGCTGTCTGTCGATCTTCGGAACGAGAAACGCTGGTGTAGCTTTCACCCCCCGTGTGTTCGAAGACCGTCGTATGGCGCTCCAAGTAGGCCAAGCACTCGGACGTGGTGCTCGACGTGCGTTTTCGGTCAGTGGCATCGTCGCGCTCGTGCTGACGATCTGCTATCAGGTCGTCTTCGTCGGGTCGTTCAACACCGTCATCGTGAACCGACTCCCGCCGAGCGTTCAGACCAGTGATGTCGGCACGATCGGCTTCACACTCCCCCTGTCGACTGAACTAGCCGCGGCGCTGGGCCTCGCAGCGCTGTTGCTCGGCATCGGCGTGTTTCTCGTGACTGCCCGGCTGTTGACGCGGGATCTCGCTTCGCTCTCGTCGCTGCCCAGTAGGCTGTTCACCCGCCGCATCGGTCCTGCATTCCTGTCCGCACTCGTCGTCAGCGTCGTCCTCGCTGTGGTGATCCCGCTGGGGTTCGCGCTCCTCGTTATCCCCGGTTTGTTTCTCACAGTGAGCCTCCAGTTCGCGCTGTTCGCCGTCGCCGTCGAGGATGCCGGTCCTATCGGCGCGCTCCGTCGAAGTTGGGAAGTGGCGAGCGGGAACCGCTGGCGGTTGCTCGCGCTCGTCGTCCTGTTCGGCGTCCTCGGTGGCATCGGTGGCGCAGTCGGCTCGCTGTTCGCCTTCGTCTCGCCGTCGATGGGCCAGCTCGCCTCGCTCGTCATCAATTCGGTGCTCGTTATCCTGATGTACGGAATTCTCGCCGATTCGTTCGTGCAACTGCGGGGTGAATCAGCGTCCTCGACGAGGTCACTCGCGTGATCTCTTCTCACCGCCGACCGCGTCGGCTCCTCCCGAGGAAATGTGGCTCGGCGCACCGAATATCGGTCCTCGGGGTGGCGACTATCGTGGTCGATCTACAGAGGAAACAAGGCGAGTGCTTCGGGGTCGTACGGAAATCTTTGATTTCCGTGATGACGAGAATCAGAGATTCTCGAACCACTTGACCCCGAGGAGGTTCACAGCCGACAGCTAATACTGTCGGCTGTAAGTCAATTAAGATATTCGCCGCCCCGGGGTGGCGAATATCTTGAAACAGTTACAGCCGACAGTATAACTCGACGCACCGCGTCCCGCGATAGGCCATCGCTCCGCATCGCCAGCAGCAGGATATTGTCGTCACCGCCCTGTAGCAGCATCCAGCCGGCAGATCTGCGTGTGACTGAATTTCCAGAGACGAGCTATCGAGCGGGTCCAAGGCGGACAGAGCGTCGATACAGGTAGTACGTCAGCACGGGAATCGATGCGATCAGTAGTGGCGAGAAGACGGCCCCACCGAGATGAGCGAGGCCGGCGAGATTCCAGGCGAGACTCGGCGACCAGTCCCCGTTGTCGCCGAGAGCCCGGATATCCGCGAGCAAGCACCCGAGAACGACGAGTGCCACGAGGATACCGCCCCAAAACGAGGTCACCGTGAGGACGAACGACGCGATGCCAGCGGCGACGACGGGGAACAGGGCAACGCCGTACCACCACGAACTCGACATACTATGGGAGCCAGCAATCACTCGTCGGTGTGCGGTTGGCCGACGGCACCATCGAGGAACGGAATTTGCCGTTGCCCATTCGACCCCGACCCACTAGGCACTACCACGGGCGTCGGCCGTTCCGCCGTGACCGCGCCGTTCGGCCAGCCAGCCACCGAAACGCCCTGCGAGCACTCCGAAGACGGCCACGACGGCGAGGATGATCCCTCCGACCACGAGTATCATCGCGACGCCGACCGCTTGGAACCACGGCGGATTGGGGGTGGTTGGGACCGCCCAAATCAGCTCACTTAGCGACCATATTGCGGGGAACCCGCCAATAAGGGCGGCTCGCAATCCCGTTGCAGTGCTGTTCCCGCCGCGTCGCTTGATCAGATAGCCGGCGATTGCACTCCCGACGACGACCATTCCGAGTGAGATATTCTCCGGCGAACGCCACGCTGCAAGCGCGGTGAATGGGAGCGCAAGTAGTCCGCCGATGAGGGCGTATTTCCACGTCTCTGTCATTCGGAGGGGACCAATTTGAACCACATTCAACATATTTAACTCTTCTACTAAAATCCCGCTGCAGTGTTGCTGGTCCGAAACACCGTTCCGTACACCCGAAGTATGGTCGTTACGCAAATTTCCGGAGAGCGTCGGGTTATCATACTGTCTCGTAGAGTCGAATCGTGACGATGCTTCCCTCGGGGTCGTTCTCCCGAAACTGAAGGTCGCCCCCCAACTGGGTGACCGCCCAGTTGACGAACCAAAGTCCGATGCCCTGGCCATGTTTGAGCTGGGTCTCAGTCCCGGCAGCGAGGATATCCTGTTCTCGTTCGGGGAGCCCTGGCCCATCGTCCGCGACGGAAAGTTCGACCGAGTGGTCCGAAACCTCTCGAACACCGATTTCGACCTGCGGCGAGTCCGCAGTCGTGTGGACGAGTGAATTTTCGACCAGTTCGGACAGCGCCTGCCGAACTACAGCCCGGTGAGTGGAGAGCAGTACCTCGTCGGGACAGACGATCGAGATGTCGGCCGAATCGTCGTCGGCTCGAAACTGATCGACGACCGTGCGGGCGACATCGGTCAGATCGACCGATTCGGGTGAATCGGTACTCTCGGTCATGATCGCTGCCGCGTCTCTGACTTTTTTACTCAGTTCGAGGAGAGCAGAGGTGTTCTTCCGAATCCCGGCCCGTAGTTCCTCGTCGTCGACCTGATCGGCGTACGCGAGCACGACATCCAGATCGTTCCGCACGTTGTGGCGGAGAACACGGTTGAGAACCGTGAGTCGTTGTTCCCGCGTCCGCTGATCGGTAACGTCCCGGAAGAGCACGGCTCTGGCAACGGGATCGTCCTCGTCGTCCGTCGTCGCCTCGTCGACTGCGGAGACGCTGAACTGGAACTGTCGGCGACCGTTCGACGTCCGAAGCGCGACCGTTCCCGTCGTCCCCGCGGGGAGTTCGGTCCCGCCGAGACCGTCGATGACTGATCGAATCGGTTTCCCGATCATCGTCTCCGCGGAACGGTCGAACAGTTCCGCTGTCGCCTCGTTAATGTCGAGGATGTGGTCGTCCCAGTCGAGGACGACGAGTGCCTCCTGCAAGGATTCGACCACGCGCGTTCGGGCGACATAATCGGCTTTCGGGAAGCCGGTCATCACCGGATACCGTCGTACGGCAACCGCCAACAGCCCACCGGACAGGAGCAGCCCGACCGTCGTACTGCCGACGACGGCGGTATTCTTCCCGAGCAAGCTCACGAGATACGGCGCAGCGACACCCGTTGTGAGAACAATCACCTGTGTGTTCGAGACACGGGCATGGCTGCCGCCGAGGTCGAATAGGAGATACGTCGCGTACAGGAAGAGGGCGAAGAGATACAGGAGTTCCCAGCCGATCAACGGAGCAATCGCCCGTTCGACCGCCGTTTCGGAGGGGCCGACCGCGATCACGACCGCGCTGATGACCACCGGAAGCACGATACCAGCTAGCAGACCGATCCGTTTCCACGTCAGTCCGGTTCCACGACCAGTATAGCCGAGTACGTATACGGTCCAGACGCCAGGAATGGCGAGAGCCGTGGCGAATTGGGCTAGGTCAAAGATCGACGAGAGCAGACTCACGGTCGACACCACGGGGAGTGCCGATCCGAGTGAGAAGACCGCCCACAGCGCCAGGGTCGCGAGAAGGGTGATGAATGGGGTCGCGCTGGGTTGCTCCCGGGACTGGTAGGCTGTCCACGTCGTCCAGCCCAGAAGCAGGGACGCGAAAGCTTTGAGCGCTAGCGTACTCAGCGTGGCTACTGGATCCATCACTCGCTGTCTCGGCTTAGGCGCTGGATTCTGTGTCGATCACACACGACGAGGGCGGCTGCATCACGGGCGGATTCGGACGGTGTCGATTTTTGCGAACGGAGGGCCGATTCGCGGGAAGGCGCGCGGTCAGTGGAGGCGTGTGGCGTCGATCACCCGTCGGATGAAACGGGCACGAGAACGGTGTGTCCCGGGGATAATAGCAGGCGTCCCTGTGTTTCGCTATCGGAAACAGGTCCGTGATCGGCGCCGTCCGAACGGAACTCGACACACTACACGATCGCCACCGCTCGAAGCGACTCCATCGACGGCAGAGGCGGGGGAACCAGACGTTTCGAGAGCCGAACGAGCGGCGTCCATCGGACCGCTGACCGATAGTCGGGGCGACCCGTGGGCGACGGACGTCAGTCGGCAACGGCGACCGTCGTCTCGAGCCCATCGTCGAGCGAGACGGAGAGTGATGTCGCGACGGCCTCGAATCGCTCTTTGTGATGCCCGTCGTCACAGATCATCATCTCGGTACGGACGAGCCCTGCATCACGAAGTTCGTTGAGGCGACGATACGCCGTCGCCCGTGAGACATCCGCTGCCTCGGCGACGGCACGGCCGCCTCGTGGCTCCGCCGTAACTGCTTGGTATACCCGACGCGTGTATTCGTCTCCGAAGAGATCGAACAGTTCGGTCGCCGAGAGGTCGACATCGTCCGTTCGGTCGGCGGGGTGGTTCGATCGGGGGGGTGAGTGGGCGGACATACTACTGGAGAGGGGTCCGTCCCTACTGGATTGTATTGCTAGGTATGCAGACGGCGCGATACCGTAGACTCTAGGAGTGCAGACACTGCCTCGACGAAGGCCATCAGTTATGTGGATTCAGCATCGACGCGCATGTGAGCAACATCAAATAGATGTCGGAAAACGATAGCGCGGAAGACGTGCGCACGCTCGTCGTCGACGATGAGCAGGAAGTGGCGGACGCGTATGCGCTACGACTGCGAGGCTACTGTGGTATCGAGACGGCCTACAGCGGTGAAGCGGCGCTCTCGATCGTTTCGGACTCGTCGATCGATATCGTCCTTCTGGATCGGCACATGCCGGGTATGTCCGGCGACGACGTGTTGTCGGAACTCGTCGAACGCGACTACTACGGACGAGTCGTCATGGTAACGGCAGTCGATCCCGGAATCGAAGTGCTCGACATGCCGTTCGACGATTACCTGTGCAAGCCGGTCGAGCGCGAGGACATCCGCGCAGTCGTCGACCAACAGCGACAGATTCTCGCGTACGAAACGCTCGGAGAGTACTTCAGCGCCGAAGCCAAACGAGCGGTGCTCGAAGCTGAACGGGGCGCCGAGAAACGCCGCGAACGCGACAAATACGCCGATGTGGCAGAGCGAGCGGAACGACTCGAGTGCCGAGCTAGACGACTGCTGACTGACGACGACATTCTCGATCAGTTCGACGCGATCGACCGCGAAGAGGCGTGACGATCACCCGTCGTACGGGTCGTTTCGACACCCCGTCGGCAGGCGGCATCGAACTCGACGTGTCACCACTCACGACTTCTCGGCCTGCGTGTGTTCGCCGAGATAGGTGTCCAAGAGCTTTCGCTGTGCCGCACGGAGGTGATAAAGCAGCGTCGATCCCGTGATATCGAGTGAGGTGGCGACTTCTTCGGCCGTGCTTCCGCGCGGCGATTCGAAGTAGTCGGCGAGATACGCGGTTCGAATCACCGTCTTCTGGCGCTCCGTCAGCCGGTCGTCCAACTCGTCGCGGAACTCGCGGGCAGTCGTCACCGACCGTTCCCGTTCCTCCTTCGCGACGAACTCGGCGTCGTACTCGTGGCTGATCGTCTCCACAATCCGACGGACATCACCGTCTGGGGGAAGATCGACCACGAGTCGTCCCGTCCCACCGCCGGAGGTCGCCCGTCGAACAGTTCCGCCCAGCGAGGCGACCGCGAGTAAGGGTGTTCCGCCTCGGACGGAGAGTGCGACAGTACACCCCGAGTTGGATTCACTGATGATCCGAGTCTGTTCGATCGCTTCGATATCTGCGGTCGCGTGGTCGATGCGCTCGATGTCGCCACCCTCGACCGAAAGGAACCAGAGCAACGCATCGTCGTCCTGCGGAACCATCCCCTCCAGTTGCAGCGTCGCGTCGAGCGCGCGACTCAGTCCCGTCAGCACCGAACTCTCGCCGAGTTCGAACGTAATCTCCACGACGCGATCCGAGAGCAACAGGTTCCGATTCCGAACCGCAGTGATCGCGAACCCAGCCACCTCACCCAGCGTCTCGAAACTGGCGCGCTCCCGTTCGGAGAACGTCTCGGTCCCATCCGCGTAGACGCCGACTACCCCGTGGACGTTCGCCCCGTAGACGAGCGGAATCGCCAGCGTCGATTGGACGCCGTCGGCAAAGCCGGCCGTCCGCACCGATTCGGGGACCGTGGAACTGGCAGTGAGTGGTTGGACGGCCCGCAGCCGACCGCTCTCGACTGCACGCTCCTCGGGCGTCGTCACGGTCCCGTCGTCGACCGCGTCACGGACCGCCCCGAAGGTTTCCCCGGTCTCACCCGCAACCGCGCGGACGACGAGATCATCGCGTCCCATGTTGCGGTCACCAACCCAGGCGAATTCGTACAGATCGGTCTCGCCAAGCCCTCGACAGATTGCTTCGGCGATCTCCTCACGAGACGTGGCATCGACGAGTGCGGCGAGGATGTCCGAAAGCACGTCGTCGATGAGGGCAGTTCGTTTGCGCTCCTGTCGTAGCCGTTGGAGTGACTGTCGTTCACGGCGCCTCTCCGTCACGTCCCGGAGGTAGACGGTCCCGGCCTTCTCGACCCCGACCACGGAGACGCCGAGCCACCGTTCGAGGTCGGGATAATACTCCTCGAAGTCCGCCTCGGTGACGGACTCTCCCTCGAACGCGATTAGGAGCGTATCGTCGACTGAGCGCGGAAACACGTCGGCGAGAGGGGCGCCAATTGGGTCAGACGTGGCGTCGATCAGTGTCCGGCCGATTTCGTTGATGGCCGAGACAGTCCCGTCGGCCGAAACGTCGAGAACACCGATCGGTGCCCGCTGAAGTCGGTCATCCATGGCTATCGTCGCCCTTGGAACTGTTTGCACGACCGATCGTCCACAGTCGTGTGATCGGGCGGGCAACGACTTACGACTGCTACTGTACGAACACCGCCGTCGTACGCTCTGTCTCCGTTGGTTTTAGTTAGGCGTTCGGTCATCGGGATTAGAATCGGATTTCGAATCGCACACCACCGTGTTCGGCCGTGGTGAGCCTCATCTCCCAGTCGTGCGCAGCGACGGTTCGCTCGACGATCGCGAGACCGAGCCCGGTTCCGTCGTCCCTCGTGGAGTATCCCGGTTCGAAGACCACCTCCCGTTCGTCGGGAGGAACACCTGGGCCATCGTCGGCGACGTAGAACCCGTCCTCTAACGCGCCGACAGTGATTGTCACGCTGCTTTCGGGCGTCGCGTCGTCGTCTCGATCAGGGGAAGCCCCGGTCTCCGGACCGTGTTCGACGCTGTCATCGGACTGCGTCCGATTGCCCGCGGAACCGTGTTCCACGCTGTCACCGGACTGCGTCCGGTTGTCCGTGGAGCCGTGCTCCACGCTGTTGTCGGCCTCTGGCCAACTGCTCGTGGAACCGTGTTCCACGCTGCCCCCGCGAGGCTCCGAGCGGGGAGTAGTCGAGCTGTGCTCGACCGAATTCCGAAATAGGTTCTCGAACAGCCGCCGAACGCGGTCGGGGTCGGCCGTAGTCGTCGGAAGCGAGTCCGGAAGATCGAGCGTGGCCTGTTCGGTCTCGACCGATTGCCACGCATCCCTCGCGGCGGTTTCGATCGAGACTCGTTCCGACGGATCTACGACGGCGTCTTCCCGCGTGAGAGTGAGAACATCGCGGATGATCCGTTCCATCCGGTCGTGCGCATTCGAGATCGATGCGAAGTGCTCCGGATCGCCCGTCTCCCGTGCAGCTTGGAGGTGTGCCTTGGCAACGTCGAGCGGATTGCGGAGGTCGTGGCTGATCACGCTACTGACTTGGTCGACGGCCGCCGAATCCTCGATGCCGGGGCACTGCCCCAAATCAAAAAATACGAGATATCCAGCGTCCTCGTCCGAAGGTATCACCCGTCCGAAGAACGGGCCTCGATCACCGTAGCCGTCGAGATACATACCGACACGATCACCTCGAACGAGGTGGGTGAGCGGGTCCTCATCACCGACCGTGTTGCTCGTGCTAAATTGCCCGAGTACCGTCGAGACTGCCGTTTCGGACGAAAGAGCGTCGAAGCGCCGCTCGAAGGCCGCGTTCACCGTCGTTATGCGGGCGTCGTGACCCTCGACAGCGTATGCGAGAGCGGGATCCGGAAACTCGTCCAACGGAATCGCCGCGCTACGGTCGTCTATCATCGGGATCCTGTTTTCCTCCCGTGAACTTGTGGAAGGACTGTCGCTCTCGATGACTGATCGGTAGACCCACGATGGAAACTGACCCGACCGAAACTCATATACCCCTCGTTAGTTCGGACGTGCGTTTAGTGTTACTTCGTGATTCTGATTCAGAAACACCGTGCCGGCGTTTTCCTCGGCCGCGCTGCGGACACTCTTCGCGAGGGGTCCGCCCGATCGCACGACTGCGGGCGATCGGCCGTACAAACAGTTTCAAACGCGACTGTAGCAACTACATCGGTCTGGAGGGGCGTACCGCCCAGAACACCGTGGCCAAGAGTGTTGTTAAGTGTGGCCTCTGTCACATGTGTTGGTGATGAGCCGACGTATTCGTGCGTGGACCGATCGCCATCGACTCTTGAGCTTCGTCGCAATTGCGTACGCCTTCACCTGGACGATTCAGGGTGCGCTCGCGTATTCGGGGATGGAAGCCTCGTGGACGCACTCGATTCTAATCGGGTTCAGCGGGTTCGGCCCGCCGATCGGCGCGGCAGTCGTCATCTGGGCCTCCGGTGGCAGCCTCCGCACTTGGATCGGACAGATGTTCGAGTGGCGGATCGGCGCGAAATGGTGGGCACTCGCGATCGGTCTCCCGTTTGTCGTCCTCTCGCTGGGCGTCTTCCTGTTCGTCGCCGCCGGGGGCCCGATCGACCTCACGGAGTTCGAGTCGCCGTTCATCTACCTCTTCGCGATGGCGTGGGGGACCGTGTGGGGTGGCGGCCAAGAAGATCTCGGCTGGCGTGGCTTTATGTTGCCCATCCTTCAGGACTCGTACAGCGCGCTGGTGTCGAGTGCCATCGTGGGCGTCACGTGGGCCGCTTGGCACCTCCCGCTGTTCCTGAACGCCACGACCACCCACGGCGGCTGGCCGCTCTCCCAGCAACTTCTCTGGATGGTCTCCATCCTCGCGGGCTCGATTCTCTGGACGTGGATGTACAACAGCACCGGCGGAAGCGTCCTCGCCGTCGCGGTGTTTCACGCCGGGATTAATGCGATGGGGATCTTCCACCCCGCCGACCAGGCGGCACTCGTCCCGAACGGTGTGCCTGACCCCTGGCTGAACCTGCTCGCCGAAGTTACGGGTGCCCTCCCGCTGGTGTTGATCGCACTCCTCTTGGTCGTCGTCTACGGTGCGGATCGCCTCGCAAATCGCGATCCACCGACCCCCCAAGACGCCGGCCTCCCACCGGAGGCGGACTCATACGGATTATTGTAACAGTTTACCGGTGAGTCGCCGGACCGTTTCGGCGACTCACCGGTAACGACTTACAATAAACCGTATCAGACGTCCTCGGGTGAGCACTCACCAACGATAGACGCCGATGACGAGTTCGGCGTCGCTCCAGTTCGAACCACCGCCTCCGGCGGCGACGTAACTCGGACGAAGAGTCGGTGCCGACCGGAATGTGTTGAGTGCCGTGGCGAACGCGCATACAGCAGTTCGGGACTACGGGGAGACGCGCGGTTTTCGGGCTACTGAGCGTCGATCACTCGGTGGTGTCGATGCCTGCGGCCTCATTGATGGGACATTTCTGTGTCGTTCCAGTCACGAGGAGGATCACACCAACAACGAGAGCGAGTCCCCCGATCACCGCACCAGCAGTCCAGTAGCCGGTAAGTGCGGCAATACCCGCTATCGCGACCACGATACCGACAACGATGCGGCCAGTCCGGTCGATTCCGCCCACGTTCTTGTCCATGTGTTTTCACGTACTGCGCCGTGCTATTGATATTGTGGGGCATTCCCAATTCCTTGGAACATCAGTTTATCCGATCTATCGGGTGGGGCCTCCGGGCAGACCACGACGGGGAATCGAGCCGCACGCCTCGAAGCAGTTTGCTGTCACCGTAGCGACTCGGCGAACCAGTCGGCCGCTACGTCTGCGACCTCTTCGAGCTCACCCTCGCCCTCGAAGAGGTGTCCCGCTCCCTCGACGACGTGCAGTTCCTTCTCGCAGGCGAGCCGGTTGTAGGCCTCACGGTTGAGGTCGAGCACCTGCGTGTCGGCGCCGCCGACAATAAACAGCGTCGGCACCGTGATCTCGTCGAGTACCTCCGATGCCATGTCGACGCGTCCTCCACGCGAGACGACCGCACCGACCTCGTCTTCCAGCCGAGCTGTTGCTCGGAGAGCAGACGCCGCACCCGTGCTGGATCCGAAATAGCCCACGTTCAGATCACGAGTAGCATCACGCGTACCCAGCCACTCGGTGACGGCAACGAGCCGGTCCGTCAGCAACGAGATGTCGAACCGGTTCTCTCGGTGTCGGTCCTCTTTTTCCGTCAGCAGGTCGAACAGGAGGGTTCCGAGCCCGCGCTCGCGGATCACCTCTGCCACGAAGTTGTTGCGCGGGCTCTTTCGACTCGATCCGCTCCCGTGGGCGAAGACCACCAGTCCTTCTGCCCCGTCCGGAATATCGAGCATTCCCTCGAGTTCGACATCTTCGACCGGAATTTGTACGAGGTTCTCGGTCGGCTGGGACATAGTGAGACCGACACGCGGTGTGGGTATTATCTACACGGTTATTCCGATTTTGTGAGAACAGTCACATGTTACAGGCAGCCGTGGCACCTCGTTTTATCTAGAACCCATGTCAAACGCTTCTCGATTCACGGATCGTACTGAGGCTGGCGAACAACTCGGAAAAGCGCTTCGCGAGCGGGGGATCGACGTGGATATCGTGCTCTCGATTCCGCGAGGTGGCCTTCCGCTCGGACGAGCTGTCGCCGACGTGCTCGACGTACCGCTCGATATCGCCGTCGCATCGAAGATCGGTGCACCGGGCAACCCGGAGTATGCCATCGGTGCCGTCGCCAGCGACGGGAGCGTCTGGCGCAACGAAAGCGCGTTTCGTGGGACGGGGTCCGACGAGGAATACTTCCAACACGAGAAGGAGAAGGAAGCCGAGAATGCGCGTCAAAAGGCCAAGCGCTACCGAGGCGACCGCTCCGAGCCCGACCTGGCCGGGAAGACCGTCGCCGTCGTCGACGACGGCGTGGCCACGGGTTCGACTGTCAGAGCGTGCCTCGAGATGCTTCGGAAGACCGACGCCGACCGCATCGTGCTGGCAGTCCCCGTCGGACCGCCCGACACGATCCAGGAGCTACGGGAGTTGGCCGACGAGGTGATCTGTCTCGAGACGCCGAGCCGCTTCATGGGAGTGGGACAGTTTTACGAGCGCTTCGATCAAGTCTCCGACGAAGAGGCGATGGCGTATCTCGAATCGTCGTCCTGACCCCTATAGTAGCGTTTGGAACTGTTTGCACACCTGATCGAACGCAGTCCTGCGATCAGGTGTACAATGACTTACAAAGGCTACTATCGAACCGTCCCCGCTCGCCGAGTAGTACCGCCGCTGAGGACGGTAGAGCCCGATGAAGCGCTTCGACAGTTCCCATCTACTGGTAGCAGTAGACTGTCTATTTGTAACTGAACAATAACGTTCTGCGTGTACTATGCCAGTCAAGAATCTCGCGATCGATGTCGTAACAGCCAGTGCGGATACGTCAGTCAAAGACCTCGCTCGGACGATGCTGGACGAGGAACTCGGCGACCTCGTGATCGCCGAGGACGACAAGCCGGTCGGTATCGTCACCGACCGCGACATCGCCCTCGCCGTGGCCCGATACGACGACCTGTCCGAGTTGAGTGCCGAGGCTATCATGACGCCGGATCCGGTGACGATTCACGAAGATGCCACGGCAGTCGACCTCCCTGCGACGATGGCCGACGGCCGGGTTCGGCGGATTCCAGTCGTCGACGACGATGGCAGGCTCGTCGGGATCGCCACGCTCGACGACGTCGTCGCGACGGCCGGCGAAATGCTGGACGACGTCGCTGCGGTGATCGAGAGCCAGTCCCGCGAATTCGAGCCGGACGAGTAATCCAGCCCCCGTCGCAGCGGGTGCTCACAGGACTCGTCCCCCGATCAGTACTTTCATCTCGTGTCCGACCGCTCGTGTAATTGGTTCAGGGTGGATACGCCGAAACCGAGGCGACCGCTCGTTCGCTCACATATGCTCCTTGCGCGAAAACGACGTTCGTACGGCAAGTTGTCGACCACTCCCTTCGTACTTTGTAGAGAATGAGAGGGGTATTCCGTCGATATCTGGTCGTCATCTTCCGATTTCTCCCCTTCGCGCTGGCATTTCTTCGTGATCGGCGGCGGTTCGTACTGTTCGGATCGGGCCGACAAGTTACTGACGACAGCCATCGACGGAGAGCCGAACGGATGCGCGACACGATGCTCGAACTCGGGCCGGCATTCGTCAAAATAGGGCAGGTACTCTCAACACGCCCCGACATCGTACCACCGATCTATGCCGACGCTTTCGGGACGCTTCAGGACGAAGTCCCCGAAGATGCAGGAGAGGATCCAACGCGGATCGTCGACGAGGAATTGGACGACGAGCTCGATCGGTCGACACTCGAACCGATCGCCGGCGGCTCCCTCGCGTACGTCTATACTGCCCAGTATCAGGGGGAGCGAATCGCGCTGAAAGTACGTCGTCCCGGTCTGGAACCCGTGATCGAGCGTGACCTCCAGGTCGTTCGCGGGCTGATTCCGCTGATCAGTTCCTTCGCTACCGAACGCCAGCAATATTCGATCGAAAACGCCGCCGACGACTTCGAGGACATCATCTCGGACGAGTTGGATTTCGACCGAGAGGGGAGGATCATGAGAGAGATCAGGGAGAACTTTGCCGACGACGATCGCGTCGTCATCCCCGCGGTCTACGAAACCCTGTCCTCGGAGCGTGTGCTAGCCATGGAGTACCTGACGGGCCGAAAAATAACCGACGACGACGCTTTCGATGATGTCGACGTGACGCCACACGAGATGGCAACGCGAATCATCAACGTGTATCTGGAGATGGGCCTCGTCGACGGAGTGTTCCACGCGGATCCACACCCAGGCAACCTCGCTGTCACGGACGGCGGCCGTCTCCTCCTCTTCGACTTTGGGATGAGCGAACGCCTGCCAGCCACTATTCAGGAGGACATCATCGGGCTCTATCGGGCGCTCGTCCGTCGCGACGTGGACGACCTGGTAGACGCGCTCATCGCGCTGGATGTCCTCGAACCACACGTCAATCGTTCCGAGGTCAGTCGAGTTCTCGAACTCGTCATCGAGAATCTCGAAGGCCGGTCGGAGGTCACTTGGCGGATGATCATCACAGAATTGACGACGATGCTTCGGGATTTCCCGTTTCGCATTCCGCCGAACGTGATGCTACTCATTCGAGTCGGAACCGTCGGTGAAGGCGTTTGTCGGCAGCTGGATCCAGAGTTCGACTTCCTCGCAGTCGTGCGCTCGTTCCTCGTCGAGCAGGGGCTGATCGAGAGCGAACTCGATGCGATCATCGAGGAGACGTGGACGGATGCGCGTCAATCGCTCCCTGCACTGGCACGGATTCCCGATCGGTTCGATCGAACGCTGTATCGGCTCGAACGGGGTGAACTGGTCGTCCGCACGGAGCCCGTCGATGGACGGAGAGCGGGCGATCCCCATCTCGGGTACGCAGTGGTTGCCGGAGCGCTCGTCGTGGCAGCATCGATTCTGACGTTCCACGCTCGTCCGTACGAAGTGCCCGTACTCGCCGTCGCGGTCGCCTTGTTCGTCGTCTACCTCGTTCGCCGTCGGGGCTCGTGACACCTCCATTCTGCAGTTGCCCGAAAACAGGCCATGTACGGGACCCACGATCGGGCGGGAGAGCTGACGGTTACGGTCCCGTCTGTTCGAGCTGCAGTGATCCCTCTTCGGCGGTCTGTGCTTCCTGCCGCCACACTAGCTCGAATTCGATGCTCTGTTTGGCCTCGGTATCGCCCTCGGTCCAGTCCGATTCGCCCTCGAGTTTGAACGTGATCGAATCGGTGGGATCGAGCTTTACGCGTTGATTCCCGAGTTCGAGCGTCACAGCGCCACCTTCGTCGAGCTGATCGGCCAACTGACGGAGATACGAGGCAACTTCAGCTCGTGTTTTCTGCGCTTCCGTTTCGAGTTCTCCCATGACCTCGTGTAGAGCGAACAATGTGTTTAATAGATCGACAAATCTCAGCTCTCGGGAACAGCCTCGTAGATATGAATAGTGAGGTGGTCATGATACGTCTGATAACAGTGATGTGGGGGCCCTCCCCGCGAAGCGGTCAGTTTCTACACTGAGATGACGGAGGAATCAGTCTCCAACGTCGGCGAACGCTCGAATTGAGGGGTGCAATTGTAACTCAGTAACGATTTGCAGAATACATATAATCCGAGTCGGCGAGTAGTGGAACGGACCCACTATGTCTCAAGCAGCTCCCGCAGCACATTTCGAGCGTGTATCGGACATCGACGCGGAATCGCCGACCCTCATCGAGGGGTTGCCCGGACTGGGGATGGTCGCTTCGATAGCAGTGGACCAGATCACCTCCCAGCTCGGTCTCGACTACTACGGGAACATCCAGTCGGACGCGTTGCCACCCCTGGCTGCGTTTAACGAGGGGCGTATCCGCGATGCCGTGCGTGTCTACGCGGGTCCAGATCCCTCCGTGATGACGCTCCAGAGCGACGTTCCCATCCCGCCGAACGCTATCCAATCGTTGAGCAAGTGCGTCTATCGAGACCTCGCAGACGAATTCGACCGGGCCATCTTCCTCGTCGGGGCACAGGCGGAGTCGGAGAACCAGATCGGAGCGGTCTCCGGGGTCGCAACCTCCGATGAAATGGAATCGGCGTTAACCGACGCCGGCATCTCGTTGGCCGAGGAATCGGGAGCCGTCGGTGGCGTCACCGGAGGACTGGTGGTCGACTGCTACCACAACGACATTCCGGCCGCCGTCCTCATCGTCCGCTGCGACCCACGCCTCCCTGACCCCAGTGCCGCACAGGCGGTCATCGAGGACGCCCTCGAACCACTCGTCGAGTTCGACATCGACACGAGCGAACTCGAAGAACAGGCCGAGAAGATCCGGAAGCAAAAACAACAGATAGCCCGGCAACTCCAACAGATGCAACAACAGCAGGGGGGCGAACCGACCCAGACTCGGACGATGTTCCAGTAATCGGCGATGTAACTCGACCGGGCCGGAGAAGTACTCCACAGATGAGCAAGGCGAGTGTCTCGGAACGTGTGAGGGGTGAGACCACGTCTTAATACACCACACCACACGTCTAGACGTATGGGAGCACTCGATAGTGTCGCCGAAACCGTCCTCCACCGACGGTATCTGCAACAGGACGAGGAGGGAACCGTGATCGAAACGCCGGACGAGATGTTTCATCGTGTCGCGTCAAATCTCGCGAAAGCCGAGGCACAGTTCGGCGGCGATGTCGAAACGACTGAAGAGCAGTTTTACCAGGCGATCAGCAATCTCGATTTTCTCCCAAATTCGCCGACGCTAATGAACGCTGGAACCGAGCTCCAGCAACTCGCTGCTTGCTTCGTCCTCCCGGTCGAGGACTCGATAGAATCGATCTTTACGGCTGTCAAGCAGACGGCGCTTATCCACCAGAGCGGTGGTGGCACCGGGTTTTCGTTCTCGAAGCTCCGTCCCGAGGGCGATGTCGTGAGGAAAACTGGTGGTGTCGCGTCGGGACCGGTAAGCTTCATGAAAATCTTCGATACCGCGACCGAGCAGATCAAGCAAGGCGGTCGCCGCCGCGGCGCGAATATGAGTGTCCTCGACGTGACTCATCCCGATATCGAGGCGTTCATCTCCGTCAAGTCGGACGACGACGTACTGCGGAATTTCAACCTCTCCGTGGCGACCGACGCCGAGTTCTGGGAGGCCTACGCGGCCGGGGACGCTTACGATATCGTGAATCCGCGAACGGACGCCGCCGTTCGGCAAGCGAATCCCGACGCTATGCTCGATCGAATCGCCGAAGCAGCGTGGACGGCCGGTGATCCGGGGATGCTGTTCCTCGATACGATCAACGAACACAACCCGACACCTCACCTCGGGCGGATCGAAGCGACGAACCCCTGCGGCGAAGTGCCCGAACTCCCCTACGAGGCGTGTGTCCTGGGATCGATCAACCTCGGCCAGCATACCGACGCCGAGGAGGTCGATTGGGAGAAGCTCCGTGAGACGGTCCACCTCGCCGTGCGCTTTCTCGACAACGCGATCGAGATGTCGGAGTTTCCGGTTCCCGAGATCGAGGAGATGGTGGCCAAAACGCGCAGATTGGGCCTTGGCGTGATGGGATTTCAGGACATGCTCGTCGATCTCGAGATCCCCTACTTTTCCCGGGACGCCGTCGAGTTCGCGGACGAGTTGATGGAGTTCATTCAGGAGGAATCGTGGGCGGCATCCCGACAACTGGCGGACGAACGCGACCCGTTCCCGGCGTGGGAGGACTCGATCCGAGAGGTGCCGATGCGGAACGCCACGACCACGACCATCGCTCCCACGGGAACGATTTCACTCATCGCGGGGTGTTCGGCCAGTATCGAACCCATCTACAACGTGACCTACACGAAACAGGTGATGGGAGGACTGGAAATCGTCAACGACCGCTTCGTGGACATCGCGAAGGACCGCGGGTTCTACTCCGAGGCACTCATCGAGGACCTTCACGGTCGAACCACGATCCAAGATGTCGAGGAGATTCCGAACGATGTGAAGTTGCTCTTCCAGACCGCCCACGATATCCCCGCCGACCACCACCTCCAGATTCAGGGGGCGTTCCAGGAACACGTCGATAACGCGGTGAGCAAGACCGTGAACCTTCCCGAATCCGCATCCGTCGACGACGTCAAAGATATTTTCCTGTCCGCGCGAGATCTCGATCTCAAGGGCATCACTGTCTTCCGAAGTGGCTCGAAATCCGAACAGGTGCTCGGTGAAAGCCCACTCAAAGAGGAGTGCGTGGGTGAATGCGATTACGTTGCGCCTCGTCAAGGGTAGTGAGTACGAAGGCCGGTCGTCTCCGTCGGAGAAACGGAGAGGTCACCACCCGTGACTCCCGAGTCGTCTCACAAAGTGACTCGATCCGGTCGGCGAAGTCACTCGCAGACGATGAGACGCTGCAAGCCGGAACGTCGAGGTCGGTGGCTCTAGTCTTCGAACGCGCGCTCGAGGAGATCTCGCAGCAGCCGAACCAGACACCACGCTCGAACCGTGGTTGGGCGAGAGACCAACGTCTCCCGGGACGACAACGTGTGTGACGAGCGGCCCGAGGTGGACCGCGTCGATGAAGAAGCTACTTCACCGCCTGGTCGCTACCACCTCCCGGTGACCGAGATTCTACAGCGGGTCAAACGCCCGCTCCTCTATCTGATGGGACCGATGTACATCGTCGCTGGAGCCTTGCATTTCGTGGTGCCAGAGCTGTACGTCCAGATCGTTCCCCCAATTTTTCCGGCACGGCTCGCACTCGTGTATCTTTCCGGCCTTGCCGAGATCGGTGTCGGGATCGGGGTACTGCTTCCCCGGACGCGACGGTTCGCAGCGTGGGCGACCGTCGCGTTACTCGTCGCCATCTTTCCGGCGAACGTCTACATGGCGACCCACGGTGTCGTGGTTGAAGGGATGCCGGGCGGTGGCGACCCATCCGGCTTCGTTCGTTGGGGTCGGCTCCCTCTGCAAGGCGTGTTGATCCTCTGGGCACTCTGGTATACGCGGCCATCACATGGATCGGATCGAGGGTGAGCAGACGGGACACGGCAATCGGGCACTGTGCGTCAGGCTAGTGACCCTCGGAACGGCGTGCCTACTTAGGGGTTATCGTAACTGTTCATAGATCCTCACCGTAACGGTCCGGCGAAAATCTCTGCTGACTGCCGATTGTCCCTACGATACTGTCGCCGGCTACGGTGGCGCTCACCCACCACGCTCCCGATACCAGATCCGTTCGCCGACGGCCGACTCCCCGTCGTCGATATCCAATCGTGATAGAACGAGATCACGGATCGCGACCGTGACAACGAGTTCGATTGCGGCTCCGCTCTCGGTTTCGACGGTCACGACGCAGTGACCGTCGCGATCCGTGATCGACTCGACGGCCCCTGTCGACCACCGATCGAGATCGTGGGTCGGTCGGCGCGCGTGAATTCGGTCGTGGTTCATCCCGACACCTGACGCTACGCTGTTGAGGGCAAGACCTCTTCGGTCGATAGCGGGTCTCATAGTGATTATTGTAAGTCAGTACCGGCGGTTCGCCGAGACGAGCCGGCGAATCACCGGTACACAGTTACAATAAACACTATCAGCAAATCGCTCTACCGAGTTTTCCGGCACTCGGCGACAGCAGTGTGCTGGATACGGCGACCGAAATCGAGACGAAGTTCGTTCGTGTCCACGCGGGGGTTCACTCCTATAGTAGCCTTTGTAAGTCATTGCACACCTGATCGCAGGACTGCGTTCGATCAGGTGTGCAAACAGTTTCAAACGCTACTATAGCCTCGATCGGTCGGGGAACCCGTCCTCGACTGATCCTGAGTACTTTCCGAGGACCACGCGGGGACGAAGACGTCGATCGTCGTCCCGTCGTCATCGATGTCGGCCGTCACCATCCCGCCACAGTACGTCACAATCCACGTCACCATCCAGAGGCCGAGTCCGCTACTGTGGTTGAGCTGCGTTTCCTCACCCTCCGTCAGTATATGCTGTTCCTGGGCGGACAGCCCGGGACCGTTGTCGCTCACCGAGAACCGAACCTCGCTGTCGTCGCTGAGTGTTACAGCGACGTGTACCGTCGGGTCGGGACTCGTGTTGTGTTTGACGGCGTTCGTGATCAATTCGTCCAGGATCGTCAGAATCTCGTGGTTGACCTCATAGCTGGTGAGATTCTCGTCGACGTCGAGCGTCGTGGTCGCCTCGATGTCGGCAAGCGTGTTTCGAACCGACATCGTGGCCGACGCCAGCGGCATACAATCCCCCGTCGCGTCGAGGCGATCGAAGATCTGCTCGATTTCGTGCGCTTTCTCGGATCTGGCCGTGATTTTCTCGGTCACGCGCTGGACCGCCTGGACGACCTGGCGGGCCTCTGCCTCTCGTTCGCTGTCATCAGTCGTCGACTGGTAGAGGTCTTCGAGTCGCGCCATCTGGAGAGAAATCACGTTCAGTTTGTTCCGGAGGTTGTGTCTAAGCAGCCGGTTCAAGACCGACAGGCGCTGCTTTCGGAGGAGATCCTCCGTCAGTTCCACCTGAATGGCGACGAACGCGATCGGCTCCCCGGTCTCATCGGTGACCGGTGCGGCCGTCTGGCGGGCAAGGTACCGATCTCCGCTTTTCGTCTTATTGACGATTTCGTCGGAGAATACCTCGCCATCCAGAACGGTGTCCCAGAGTCGTTCGTAGTACTGCTCGTCCATCTCGCCGGACTTGAGGATCCGCGGTGTCTCCCCGATCGCTTCGTCGGCCGTGTATCCGGTGATCGCTTCGAATGCCGGGTTGACGTGGCGGATTACGCCGTTGACGTCGGTGATGAAAATTGCGTATCCGGCGTGCTCGACTGCTTTCTGGTACTCCTTGGCTTCTTGATGGGCCGTGATGGCCGTCACCGTGTTCGGAACTGCTTCGGCGATGTCCCGGAACAACTCGGTTTCGGCTTCGCTGACCCCGTCCAGCGCCGTCGTGTAGACCCCCAGAACGTACTCCTCGCCGGTCGGAAAGTGCAACGGGACTGCCAGACACGCAGTGATACCTCGGTCGGCAGCAGCGGCTTCCCACCCGTCATTCCGGGCCGGATCGACGTCGACGACTTGGATGTCGTCGGTGTCGGCCGCCTTGCACACTGGATCGGGGCTATCGACGCCGCTACGCTGGCGTTGGACGTACCCGTCTGGTTGGCCAGCGACGTAGCCGGTCTCATCGTCCGGCGCAGCGTACAGCCAGACCATCCGGTACGCGTCGATGGTCGACAGCTTCTCGGGAACGAGCGTCGTGAACTCGTCCGGATCCCTGTTCTGGATGAGCACTTTGTTGAGTTCACGAAACAACCGGGAGACATCTTCGAGGTGGACGATCTGGGTCACGTCGGTGAGCGTGATTGCTTCCGAGGCAGTCTCGGCCTCGATGTCCACTCGGTGGCCTTCGAACTTGGCACTCTGGTCGCCGATCGACCGGGATAGGATGGTCTTTTCACCGCTCTCTAGGCTCGCCAATTCCGTGTCGACGGTGTCGAGGGGCTGGCCCTGGACGGGCTCGTGTTCGAGAATGGAGGCCGCGCTGTCGTTGTAGTTGACGACAGTCCCTTGATCGTCCAAGATGAGTGCACCCTCCGAGATACTCTCGGCGATGGACGACTGGTCGGGGTTACTGAGGCGGGTGAACTCGCCGCGTGCGTACCAGAACACGCCGAGTGCGAAGATGGCGATGCCGATCGGTTCGTAGTTCAACAGGAGGACCGGCCCTTCGTGGTAGTAGGCGACGATGTACGGAACGAGCGGCAGTGCAGTGACCGCTACGAGTAGATACAGCGCGGTAGGGCGAGTATCGGCGTCGGCGAACGAATCGAAAAGAAACCAGAACCCCATTCCGGAGGCGGTGTACGAGAACCCAGTCACCAGCCAGTGAGGCGCAAAATGCGTGACACGGGCGTGGCGGAACGGTTCTGCGACGATTCGCATCTGCATGTAGGCCCCGTGGATCGGGTTAGTAACCTTGACCAGCACGATTGCGGTGAATACGGCGACAGCGACGAGTCGCAGGGATCGTGATCGGTGGTACTGGCGGCCACTGTAGGCCGAAGCGAAGTAAAGCCACGCGAAGACAGTCGCGATGCCGGCGATCAATCCAAATACGTACACGACACGTTTACTCGACAGCGTCGGCAACAGAAGTCGCACTGCCATCAGTAGGGCCCAGACGCCGTTCAACAGAAACAACCCGGCAAGCCCACGGCGGATGTCGGAGTGAGAGAGTGTTCGAACGCCGAGCAGCGCGCCGAGACAGACGAGGCTAGCGAGGCCGAAGACCACCACGTAGAGTCCGTGCAACGTCCCAAGCATGACCAGCACCATCTATTTCTGTAGTGGATCTCTGTTACCGGATTCCTGTCCGCGTCCGGCAGGAAAACCGCGACACTGCGGTCACGTCCACACCCAAGCATAAAACAGCGCCACTAAAATGGTGCTAGCGTATTCTCACGAGGTGGGAACCCCGACCCGACGTCTCTCTGGGCGCCGAATACGACGAGAAACGGGTGTGCGAACTCGACGACCGCGAACTGGACGGGATTGTTGACTTCTGTGACCGTATCGAGGAGGCGGACGTAGCGATCGGCAACACCGACCCCGACGACGTGCTCTATTTGGCCTGTGCGATCGCCAACGATGCGGCCATCTGGAGTGACGATTCCTATTTCGACGAACAGAATGTGGTCGAGCGGTACTCGACGAGCGACCTGATTCACTCGTTCGACACGCGCTGACTCGATACGCGATCACGTTTCGCTCTGGAGATTGACTCGGCCGGACGCGAACTTCAGTGGAAACCACTCTCTCGTTCAGCCAGTGATTGCGTGGACATCACCGCCGCTTGTCGTCGTGAAGACGTCTCCGTCGGCGACGACGATACCGTTGATGTAGTACTGCCCGAATCCGGACGGAACTGTCACCGGGACAGTTCTATTCTGACAATATTGCCGGCTGGCGAATTCTCCTCGACTGTGATGGTACCGCCCGACCGGGCGGTGATTAACTTCACGAGCCACAACCCGAGACCGCTCCCGTGGTACAGCGGTGTTTGCTCCGCTTCGCCTACCAGTACGTCTCGCTCCATCTCGGGGATGCGTGGCCCACTGTCGGCTACTCCGATACGAACCGCCTCGTCGGTCTGAGTGACGGTCACAGTGACTTCGGGCGACGGCGAATCGTTGTGGATGATCGCGTTCGTAACGAGTTCTTCGATCGCCTGCCCAAACTGTGGCATCGCCTCGACAGTTACGTCGTCAGGGCATTCAACGGTAATTGTCGCGTCCGAGTGCTCCGAACCAACACTCGAAACAACGTCCTGGAGACGATCACATACCTTGATTTGGTCGTGTGTCTGGGGCTCCCGAAGCAATTCCGTTATCTGACGTTCTTTTTCTGCTAGTTCGATCAGTTGATCGCTCGTGTCCACGATCTTCTCGGCGGATGCTGCAACCTCGCCCGACATCTCGGCGTGGATCGTCTCAGCTCGTCCTCGAACCACGTTCATATCGTTGCGCAGGTTGTGACGTAACACCCGCTCAAGAACTCCTAACTGTCGTTGGCGCTCCTTGCGTCCTGTGACATCCTGTTGGAATCCGATGTAGTTGACGACAGTACCTGCATCATCTCGTACAGGCGCAATTTCCAGGTGGTTCCAGAACTCCGTTCCGTCCTTGCGATAATTTTTGAGCTCGATCGATATCGGTTCTTCTGCATCGATCGCCTCTCGAATTTCGGCAACCTGGTCCGGGTCGGTGCTCTCACCCTGGAGGAATCGACAGTTTTCCCCGACTGCTTCCGCACGTGGGTAGCCCGTCAGGTCTACGAACGCATCGTTGACGTAGATCATCGGGTTGTCCTCCCGTTCAGGATCAGTGATGGTGATACCGACTGGCGCTTCGTCGATCGCCTGCGTCCGCCGTTTGAGTGTCTCCTCCCGCTCTTTGCGTTCCGTAATGTCGTCTTGGACTGCCACGAACGCGTGAATCTCGTCATCGTCGATGACGGGTGCGACCGTCTGCATCGCCGTGTACGTCTCCCCGTTTTTCCGACGGTTGACGATCTCCTCTGCCCACACCTCTCCAGAGCGGATAGTGTTCCAGAAGTCCTCGAAATACCCCTCCGGCATCGCACCGGAGTTCAACACGTGCGGTGTCTCACCGACGACCTCTGCCTGGGTGAAGCCGGTTATCTCCTCGAACCCCGAGTTGACGTACTCGATTCTCCCGTCGGGGTCGGTGATAAGGATCGCGTGGCCAGCGGATTCGACTGCTTGCTTGATGCGCTGGAGGTCGAGTTCGCGTTCCTTGCGCTCGGTGATGTCCTGTATCGTCCCTCGAACGCGGGCCAGTTCCCCGTCTTCGTACTGCGGTTCTCCCCTCGTTCGCACCCATCGCAGGTTGTCTTCCGCATCGATGAGTCGGACTTCGACATCGTACGGTTCACCCTCCTCGACAGCCGTCTCGAATGCCGCTTCGACAACCGATCGGTCCGCGGGGTGGAAATGTTGGAGGCTCAGCTCCGGTGACGGCGTCGTGTCGTCTTGGAGCGCGTGGATGCAGCGAGCCTCGTCGGTCCACCACCCCTCCTCAGCATCCAAGTCGTACTCCCAGGCGCCGACGTTCGCAATATCCTGCGCCTTCTCGAAGAGATCGATCTGGCGTTCGAGCTCGCGCTCTCGTTCTCGCAAGGTGAGCGACTGATTCCGCAGTCGGAACAACGCTTCCAGTCGCCAGTCGAGTTCGGCCTGCTGGATCGGCAGCGAGACGATCTCGTCGATCGTCTCCGTAACCACGCTGTCGGCAAGCTGACCAGCATCCGACTCGAGAATCTCCGCCCCGGACTCCGGAAGCAACAGGAGATACGGAAGCAAGACGGGGGCTGCCGCCGTCTTCTTCGCACGGAGCGCATCGAGGTGCTCTTGGAACGCCCCTTTATCGACGATACAGACATCGAAGTCAGCGTCCTCGATGTCTCCAGAGACGGCCACGGATTCGTAGGCGGGGTGGTCGTCGATCCACTGTTCGAGCAACTGGCGATTGCCCGAATCCGCGATGAGCGGGAGGACCCGGTTCCGGGATTCGGGCATCGCTTCAGGAGGCATCGTCATCGGTATTCACCCCAGCTGACGGCTCTTTTGGGAGTTCGATCTCGATACTGGCCCCGCCCAGATCAGCGTCGCTGATCTGTAGTGTGCCGCCGTACTGCGTGACGAGTGTATCGACGAGGTAGAGACCGAGTCCCGCTGCAGGATGATCAAGTCCCCGGTTGGTTCGGCCCAGGACGGCGTCCCGCCGAGCCGGTGGAACTCCCGGGCCGTTGTCGGCTATCGTGATAGCAACCGTTTCGGCGCCCTCTACGACGGATATCTCCACTCGTGGTGTGTCGCTGTCGTTGTGTTGGACGGCATTGTTCAGGACGTTTCTGAACACCGACGCGAGGAGGTCGTTTGCACGGACGTCTACCCGTGGAATGTCACCATCGACGGCGAACTCGGCATCCTCGAACGTGGTGCGGCGTTTCGTGAGTTCGTCGGTTATCGCGTCTTCGGGGGCGACCGCCTCCAAGTTCGGGCCACCAGCCGTCTGGAGTGTGTCGACGAATTCCCGCACGGCCTTCGTGAGATCCACGACGTGCTGGCTACTGTCCAGAACTCGTTGGCGTATCTGATCGCCTGCGTCGTCGGTGTGGTTTGCGAGTTGCTCGGTCCAGCCGATAACGACGTTCATCTCGTTGCGGATATCGTGCCGGCTGATGCGATTCAACAACAGCAGTTGGTCGGTCTTGCTTTCCAGTGCGATCGACTGGCGCCTGATGCGCCCGAGCGTGTCAAGTCGATTGTGTAACTCCACGGTGTCGATCGGTGTCGTCAGAACTTCGTCGACGAGCTGTGAGACCGTCGGCTCCGTCTCAGTCTGTTCCCGACTATCGAGTGTCCCAACGTCGATATCGGACCCCACGAGCAACACCGGGAGGATAGCGTCTGCGTCTGCCTTCCGCTTCCGGATCTCGGTGTCGTACGTACGGAGCGAATGTGCATCGAGGATAACCATGTCGATGTCGGCCTCTGAGAGTGCCGCGGTGTCGTCCGAGACGATCTCGTACTGGTCCTGTTGCTGGAGCCAGTTGACGAGTACTCGTTGATTGCCCACATGCGACAGTATCGGTACGACTCGCGCGGGTGATTTCGCTGTCCCGGGCCGGTCGGCGGTTCCAAGCGCCGGTGACTCAGTCTCCATCGTCATTCCAGGTTGGTGTGCCGGTGAGAATCCCTCGGAGTTCGGCAAGCGAGTCCCCGACTCGCAGGCCGTGTTCGGTGATCTCCAGTTCCCGGAGCTGGTTTTCGTACTGGCTGGTGCGCATCTTGAGGACACCGATCACCTTCCGGAGTGAGCCCTTGTATTCGACATGGCGTAGGACGACGATGCTGTCCGCGAGATAGCTCATGCCTTGGTCGGTCGCGCGGAACTCACCGGTGATGTTGTGGACTTCGTTCGTCACCAGTCCGGTCACGCCCATGTTGCGGAGGTAGCGACCGATCTTGACGAGGTCCCGCATCGGGTCTTCGTCGACGCCGCGTAGCGACTGCTCGAACCCGCTGGTCCCGTCGACCATCACGATTTCGGCGCCGTTGTCTTCGACCTCCGTCCGGATGTGGTGGGTGAACTCGTCGATCGTGAGTTCTTCGGGGCCGATCGCCTCTACGTTGAGCGTTCCCCGGTCGACCATTTCGGTCACGGGGATGTTGACGGCTTCCGCGCGCTCGAAGAGGGTGTTGTGGTCTTCTTCGAAGCTGTACAGGACCGATCGCTGTCCTCGGCCTGCGGCCTCTTTCATGAACTGGAGGCCAGTCGTTGTCTTGCCGACCCCTGTCGGCCCGCTCAGAAACGTGATCGTCCCAGTGGTGAGGCCACCCGACAACAGTGAGTCCAGCGCCGGAACACCCGAGGAGAGTTTGGTCGAATTGTGCTCACGCTCGTGGCGGTTGGGATCGAGTCGTGGCCACACCCGCATACCATCGTCGGTGATCTGGAGCGTGTGTCGACCGGATCGGACAGAGGAGCCACGGAACTTCGAGATGTGGATCGTTCGGCGATCCGGCTTCGCTTGCATGTTTATGACGGCATCGACGAGAAACTGCAGATCGTCGTCGGGCATCGATGCGGCAGCTTGTGACGTGAGCAGGACCGTCGTGCCCTCGCTTTTGAGAAAGTTGATCAGGCCTAGGATCTGAGATCGGAACTGGTGTTCGTCGGGGGCGAGATACCGGAACTCGGTAACTGGATCTACCACGACCCGATCCGGGTTGATCTCCTGGACCTCCGCGCGAATGCTCTCGACGAGCGAGGGCGTTTCCACTTCACCGGACTCGAACAGGGTGTACGTCTCCTCGCCCTGAAACTGGTCACCGGAGGCGGAGAGGTTGAGGAACTCGATCGCATCGGTAGCGAAACCGAAGTGCCGAGCAGTATCCCGAATGTAGTTCTCCGGTTCGCCAAGATTGATGTACAGCCCGGTCTCGTCCGCATCCAGACCAGCAGCGAGGAAGTGTAACGAGAAGATCGACTTGCCAGAGCCGGGTTCGCCTCGCACGAGCGTGGCGAACTCGGGAAGATAGCCGCCGCCAAGAATATCGTCCACGCCCGGAATGCCGGTTACGACCCGCTCTTGGTCCTTATCGTTCGTTCTGCTCATGTATAAACCGGTACTCTGGCGACATATGTGTCTTCGCACTCGATCCAGAGTAACCGCCAGAGAGTTCGGCCGTGCACGTCGAACAGAACTCCCATCGCGAAATTGCTCCGAGCGGAGTTCGACGCCGAAGTGATCTTGCTCGACGTCGCTGCAGACCGCGAGGCAGGTGAGCAGTTCCTCACGGAGTGAGCGACACACAACGGATTAGAGGATGCTGACATGGTCGCCAAATCCGGTGACGTAGAGCCCGCTATCCGGAACGCCACCAACGATGCGACGTTTCTGCTGCTCGGTGCGGTCGAGGACGGACTGCTCCGCCGCCTCGTCTCTGGGTCGCTCGTATTGGGTGTCAAAAATCAACGCCAGTGCACCCAGAGACGATAACATCGGAATTCAGCCCACTGCTGTCGTGCGATTACGAACGAACAGTCGGCGATGGGCGCTGCAGGCGCTCGGTCGGTCGGTGAACGAAGTCCCTTGCTGGGCCTGACACGGGGCAAATCGGCGTTCTGAGAGCAGCGGTTTCACCCTATAGTTCTCACCCGCGGACACGCGTTTCGAGCCAATCCTATCAGGATCCGCGGTAGAACAGTCCCCGTCCGACAAGGAGAACACTATCACCGAAGTGACGACCTACGTGTATCGATCCCGTTTTGGCTACGTCGTTCGGTGGTCCAGTGCACAAGGGAAGCCACGACGGTTCCATCCGTTCCCGTCGGTTCCGTGTGGACGGTGAACGAGTGTTCGAAACAGACACACGACAGACGAACGCCTATCAACGCGGTCATTGAAGGCCGGGTATGACCGTACAGGAACCCGTCGAGACTCCAGTAACGGAGATCGAATTGGAGGTGCGGGACAGGAACTGCTTTTTCGTTCGTCTCTCGGCCGAAACGGACTGTCTCATTCGCCTCGAAGAGCTGATCCACCGAGCTGACGGGAACCTGCTTCAGTACTTCAGTATCCGTGAAACGTCTCCGAAGGACATCCTCGAACTGGCTGCGAGCGAATCTGCAATCGCAGAGGCACGTCTCGTCAGGAACGGTTCCGACGCAAATCTCTTCCAATTCGTCGTCTCAGGACCGTGTGTCACTGCGACGCTCGCCGACACCGGAGCGATCACTCGTGACGTTTCGGCCGCGGGAGGTGTCGGCCGTGTCGTCGCAACTGTTCCATCTCACGTCGCCGTCCGAACCGTCGTCGAAATCTTTCGGACACGCCATCCGGACTCGGAGTTTCTCGCCAGGAGAGAACGTGACCAGTCTCCACCCGTTCGAACGAAATCGGGCGTCCACACCATCCTCGCCGACCGGCTTACCGAGAAACAGTACGAGGTACTTCGAACGGCGTATCTGAGCGGCTACTTCGCGTGGCCGCGTGAAAGTACGGCCGAAGAGTGTGCCGGCGCGTTGGGGATCGCTCAGCCGACGTTTAGCCAGCACCTTCGAACGGCTCAGTCCAAGGTATTTACCGCTCTCTTCGACGCCGCGGTCGACGACGGGTGATCGGACCGTCGAGTTCGGTCGCGACAGAACGGACGGCGTCGATAATACCTATCCCTATAGGCAAGAAGCGTTTGCCGGCAGAACTAGAATGTATCGATGGGTGATTCAGGATGCCAAGCTACGCGGAGTGGACTGCAACGCAAGAGACGGCGACCGTCACGGTCGACGGACACGAACTCGATGTCGCCTACTACGACGAGGGATCGGGCGATCCCGTCGTCTTTCTCCACGGGATTCCGACGAACTCCTACCTGTGGCGGGACGTGATCGGACCGATCGCAGCGGAACGCCGCGTCATCGTGCCGGACATGATCGGATACGGCAACTCGTCGATGTTCGACGGATTCGATAGATCGATCCGCGCACAAGAGGAGATGATCACGGAACTGCTGTCGGTGCTTGATGTCGAAACCCCCTCGCTGGTCGGTCACGACCTCGGTGGTGGCGTGTTCCTCCGCTACGCGGCCCACCATCCGGACGCAGTCGACGAGCTCGTGCTCTCGAACTCCATCGCGTACGACTCCTGGCCGATCCAGTTGATCACCGACTTGGGACTTCCCGAGACGGCACGAGAAACCGGTGTGGAGGAGTTGCAGGCGATGCTCGACGACCTCTTTCGGGATACGCTCTACGGGTCGGAGCACAGCGACGCGTTCCTCGCCGGCATGACCACGCCGTGGAACTCCGAAGCGGGTGTAACCTCTCTCGTTCGAAACGCGATCTCGACAAACACGAATCACACGACTGAGATCGATCCGGAAACGATCGAAGCCCGGACACTCCTCTTGTGGGGGGCGGACGATCAGTTCCAGTCCATCGAGTGGGCCGAACGCTTGCAAGCGGATATCGAGACGGCCGAACTGATAGGGCTGGACGACGCAAATCACTGGGTGATGGAAGATCGGCCGGACGCCTATCGCGACGAACTGGCCGACTTCCTGCGCTAATCAGGTCGAACGTTCGAGCAGATACTGCCGGCTGTAAGTCGGTCAAGATATTCGCCACCTCGAGGTGGCGAATATCTTGAAACAGTTACAGTCGGTAGTATGAGTCGCGGGCGACGGCCACGACTCGAAACGTCCGACCGCAGAGGCACCCCCTAACGCCGGGCCGTCCGTCGTGCCTTCCCTCGATTTCTCCCGACGCACGCTACTAACATAAATAGGTTACTCGTATTGGAATTCCCTCTTCACACTCACAGAATCGTAAGGGGTTCCCGGTCGAGTTGTACAACCGTGTCCGACAGTTCGTGTATAAATCGGCAGATTCACCGGCTGAACCCCGACCACCGATAACGGGTTTTCACAGATACTCATGAGTACACACTCAGAATCGAGTGATACGAAATCGACGTCGGTCGTCACACCGAGCCAGTCACAGGAGACGCTCATCTCCATGACAAACCTCCTCGGACGCAAGTGGCACTTGGTCATCCTCCACCAGTTGCTGACGGAGGGCGCGATGGGATTCGGCGAACTGAAAGGAGAGATAGATCACATATCGTCGAAGGTCCTGTCGGACAGTCTCGACCGACTCGAGACAGAACACGAACTCGTCGAACGCCGCATCGTGAGCGAGAAGCCGGTGCGCGTCGAGTACACGATGACCGAACGCGGCCGTGACTTCGCCCCCATCGTCGACCGCATCTACGAGTGGGGCGTCGAACACACCGTGAGAGACTAGATGTGATGAGGTCGGGGTAACGTATCAACCGAATGGTGAGCGAGTGACGAATCGGTTACTACCTTACAGAGGTGATACAACTGAAATATAATGGTGGTGTGTGACGTGGCATTGTGGCCCAATACGTGCAGAGTCGGGCCACGCGGAGCAACCAATGGATCGACGCAACACACTCAAGGCCATCGGAACGGTCGGTATCGCGGGTGCGCTCGGACTCAGCACGAGCGGAACCGTGAGCGCCGATCGAGCCGATGCTGCCGGCGGCGGCGACGGTACCAACCCCGGACGGATCGGGAACTACGGCGGTGCGAAGACGCTGACCCCGCCGAATCTCGGCGGATTCGACCACGTACTGGTCTATCTCGCCGAACCACTCGTCGAGGGCGACTGGAGCGTCGTCGAGAACGCGGAGCGCTTCCAGCGCGAGATCATGGGGCGAGACGAGGAGACCATCGACGCGGATCGGCGAGCGGCGGAATCGTTCTACGAGGAGCGCTTCGGACTGACGTTCGAGGGTGACGTGGACCTGTTCGAACCGGAGGAAAGCACCGACGGGTCAGCCGTGCTGAATCCGTTCTACCAGGATCCCGACGTGGGTTACAATGCGTACATGGTGTCGGGACGGGCGATGCCGAACAACCACGACGACGGGGCGACCAATCGCGACGAGATGCTGGCCGGGAAAGTCAGAGACGGTGGCTGGATCGTCTCGATTACCGAAGACACGACGTTGGGCGGGAGCTACGGCGGTAGCGACGGCTTCGATATCGGAGCCGGCGGCACGCTAGCCTACGGGAACTACAACATCAAGATGGGCGACAACGAGGATCCCATCGTGATCCGGTACGAATCCGAACACCCAATTCTGCCACTGGACATGCCGGTCGCGTTCAACTGTGACCTGTTCCATGACGAGTGGGGTGAAGGGCAGGTTCGCGGGACGACCAACATTCCGGGTGGTGGTATCCGCAACGTTCTCACGTTCCCCCCGTCGCTGTAGTCGAACCCCACCCCCATTTTTGTCCCAGCGAGGATCGTCGACTCGGCTAGCAGCCGCTCGTCCGTTACCTGTTCAGACATCTCGGAACTAAATCACGTTACGTTACCTGATTTCTACAGGTAACTATTATACCATCCCCGTCCGTACGAGGGAGATATGAGCAACGAGACGGAAGAGGTGGCTGCTGCCAAACAACTCGAAGTATGGTGTGCCGGCGAGGACTGGTGTCCAGTCACGACGACGGCGTCGCTCATCTGCAAGAAATGGCATCCAGTGATCGTTCACCGACTGCTCGAACACGGCCCCAGCGGGTTCAACGAACTCAAAGACGACGTCGACGGCATTTCGAGCAAAGTGCTTTCGAGCAGCCTCGACGACCTCGAAGAGAAGCAGCTCGTCGACCGTGAGATCATCAGTGAGAAACCAGTTCGAGTACAGTATTCGCTCACGGACCACGGTCGCTCTCTCGAACCAGTGATCTTCGCGATGCGCGACTGGGGCCTCGAACATCTCACGGAACCCGACGACGAGTCGTCGGTCGCATAGGAATCTCCAGAGCTACGCAGGCGGGCATGGTCGAGTCGTGCCCGACACAGTCGGCTTCCGCATTCTCACCACGAGTCGGCCAACCACGATGAGTCGCCACTCACCGGGTTACACGTGCGTTACTTGCTGACCCCGCGGTTGTCCGAGATTCATTACGGGCAGAAACTAAGTTTCAAATAGTTATGCCAGTCGACGACATCGACCGACGCACGCTCCTCCGTCTCGGTGGAGCCGCAGCCATCGGCGCATTAGCGGGTTGTAACAGTCAGCAAGGCTCCGATGCCACCTCGACGGCGACGACTCCCACGTCGACCGCAACGGCGACGGCCACGGCGACGGAAGCCTCCGGGACCAATCCCCCCGGTGCGGATCAACTCGGGGGACCCGACGATCTCCACTCCTCGGCGACGGTGGAGACAACGATGCTCTCCTCGGACCGAGGTGCGGGTCAGCACGTGAACACGCCGGCCGTCGTCTGGGTCGAACAGGGGGCGACCGTAACGTGGAACATCGCCGAGAGCTCGCATTCGATCACGGCGTACCACCCCGACTTCGACCGATCACTCCGGATTCCCGACGAGGCAACGGCCTTCGATTCCGGGATTCTTCCAGCCGGCGAATCGTTCGAACACACCTTCGAGACGCCGGGCGTCTACAATTACTTCTGTCGCCCTCACGAGGGACTCGGAATGGTCGGTCTCGTCGTCGTCGGTCAGCCACAGGGTGGGCCGGGGACGACGGCCGTCGACGACGTCGAACTGAGCGCCGCCGCTCAGTCGCTCACCCGACTCCTTGACGTGGCGGGCATCGTCACCGGCGAGGGCGGGGAGACGAACGCGTACGCGTGGCAGGACGCCACCTGGGACTCCTACTGGTACTCCCTGTACAACATGAGTACCAACATCGCCATGAGTGGGAACGGGGTTCTGTTCCCCCACAACGAGGAGCAACAGCAGGCGTTCGACCAGCGAGTGCCGGCGATGCTCCAGCATGCGGATGTCGACAAACCCCCGATCAAGAATCCGAACCTGAATATGGCGGCGTTCACGGAGGGTGACCCGCACTTCACCCAACAGCCCGTCTTCGACTCGGGCGACGGCCGCCCCGACGCGTCGACCCTGCAGTGGGACATGTCGAAGTCGTCGAAGGTCGTGAGTCCTTCCTCCGTCGCGTGGACGCACCTCAAGGGTGTGACGTGGGCGAAGAACTTCCAGAAACACTTCGAGACGCTTCCACCAGGAATTGCGGCGAAGTTCCGCGCGCAGATGCTCACCACTCTCGCCCAGATCGGGACGAACGCGACGCTCATCGCCGGGGGGCCGGACGGCAACGGAGCGCTCACGAAAGGCGACTCGCTCGAACTCGTCTCCGAGTTCCGACCGAGTGACGGCACGGTCGTCGACGACACGGCCCGGCCCAACCACCACTCGGCGATGCTCTGGTTCCTGTCGGATCTCACGAGTCTCGCGGGGAACGGGTGGTTCGGCTACGTGAACCCGGAACCGCTCGTGCCGAAGGGGAAGATCCAGCAACTGACCGACGGGATGGCGCAGACGACGATGGACCTCTTCGATCCCGCCGATGTCGTCGAGATGGGATCGACGCGGGACCTCGGACAGATGCTCGGGGCCGTGGGCTGGTACGGAACCCACGCAGGAGGCGACGACCTGCGCGCTGCCGCCACGAGCTACGCCGACGACTTGGCAGCCGAAGTCGACGCCCACCTCGACAGCAACGGACGCGTGGCCGACGGCGCGGCCAATGGAGCGGCGACGCAGGGTGCGGTCGGACAGGGGCTCCTCTGGGCCTCCCAGATCGACGGCGTCGATCACCGCGACACCGCGGAGACTGTCCTCGGCTACCTGCTCGACGAACTCTGGGACGAGGACGCAGGCACCTTCGCCACCGATCCCGGCGCCTCCACCTACCGAATCACGTCGCGTGACGCCGGGGACGTGACCGGCGGCCTCAACGCCGCCGACGCACTCCTCGATCTCGACGTGCAGGAGGTGTACGCCCGCTACTTCAACGGGACGTTCAACCGTGGGCGACTGCAACGGGCCGAACGGCCGAACAGTCGCGACGAGGGCGCCAAGTTCACGCTCCCGCTCCCGCCGGCCGCCGGCGGCGAGTACGGACAGGCCGCCGTGTACAACGACGCCGTCGAGTACGACGCCGGCGCCGACGAGTGGTCGGTCGTCGACGACACGTTCACGACGGCATGGGCGCTGTACACCGCGAATCAGGACATCTGGATCGGCAACTGGGCCGGCGACTTCTTCCAGGGTCGCGGCGTGCCCGGTCGGAGCGACCAGCCGCCCGGGGAGGCCTGATCGCGATGCTCCCCGAAGGCACCGCTGCACCGGCGTTCACGTTGCCCGGAACTGCGATGGACCGAGACGCGACCGAGATGTCGGCGTACTCGCTCGACGATGCGCTCCAGCGAGGGCCGGTGATCATCAACTTCTATCTCTTCGATTTCCACCCGGAGTGCACCGAACACATGTGCTCACTCCACGATTTGCTGTGGTTCGACCTCGACGACCGAGTGACTACTGTCGGCTGTAGCTGTTCTCGGAGATCCGTCCCCCGGGGGCGACGAATCTCCGTGTCGACCTACAGCCGGCAGTAACGGTGTTCGGTATCTCCACGGATCGCTCGTTCAGCCACCGAGCGTTCGCGGAGACGGAGGAACTGGCCTTCGCCCTCCTCTCGGATAGCGACGGGAGCGTCGCCGAATCCTACGACGTGTTCTACGAGGAGTTCAACGGCCACAAACGGATCGCGAAGCGGTCGGTCTTCGTTGTCGACACCGACGGGACGATTCGGTACGCGTGGAGCACCGACGATCCCACCGTCCAACCGGACTTTTCGGCGGTCAAGGACGCACTCGAAGGATTGCAGACCGTCCGCGCCGACGACTGATTAGGGGTCGGTCTTGACCCTTTCGAACCTGTGACTCAGCGAATAATCAGTCGCCAGTCACCAGTTCGATCAACCACTCTCGGCCGAACGGACCGTCGTACGCGATGTCGAGGCGATCGTACACGACCCGTGGAATCCCGATGTCGGCGAGAATGAGCTGTCCCGGACAGGTTCGTAGTCCCGTCTTCGGTACGGCGAGCGTGACCGTCGTCTCCGGGTGGACGGCTGCCCCGAGTGTCTCGCCGGTTGTGGCGTCGATGCCGGGGTGGGATGTCGAGGGAGACGACGCTCGATCCCAGTCGGTTCGTTTCCTCGACGAGGCTTCGTGCCGGATCGCGAATCGGGCCGTCGAGGCCGTAACCGATGAGCGCGTCGACGACCACGCCGATTCGCTCGAACGTCGCCAGTCCCTCGACGCCGCTCGTGACCGATACGTCCGTTGAGTCGAGAATCCGATACTGCTGTGCTGCGGCCCCGGATAACGAGTCGGGGTCGCGGTCGAGGACGACAGCCACTCGAACGTCGTGGTTGTGGAGATGTCGAGCACACGCCAACCCGCCACCGCCGTTACCGCCGTTTCCGGCCACGACCACGGCCGGTTCCTCACCCGTCGCAGCGACTCGATGGGCCAACGTTCGGCCCGCGTTCTCCATCATCTGGAGCAACTGTAGTCCCACGTCCTCGACGACAACCCGGTCGACATCGCGCATCGTCTCCGCCGTCACAGCCGGAACGTGCGTCCCCGACGGCGTCACGAACGCGTCAATGGTCATATCGCTTCTTGGACGCTCGAACATGATTACTGTGTGCCGTTGCGATCAACGACCGGGGGTTACCGACGGGTTAGCTGACGCTTTTGGTAGCTCAGGTAGTTACCATTCGATACCTACTATGGTATCCCGAAACCACCGAGTGCTGTTGGTGATCGCGCTGGCCGAACTCCTCGCCATGTCGCTGTGGTTCAGCGCGACCGCTGCGGCGCCGGAGTTGGCGGCCGAGTGGGGGCTCACCGACGGCGAGACGGCGTGGTTGACTATCGCGGTGCAGTTGGGCTTCGTCGCCGGCGCGCTCCTCTCCTCGGCGCTCACGCTCGCGGACGTAATTCGGCCCCGGTATCTGTTCGCCGGGTCGGCCGTCGCCGGCGCAGTGTTCACGGCCGCAATTGCGGGATTCGTCACGTCGGCCGTGCCAGCCATCGCCCTTCGGTTTTTGACCGGTGTCGCCCTGGCCGGGGTGTACCCCACCGGGATGAAGATTCTCGCCGGCTGGTTCGAAGAGGGCCGCGGCTTCGCAATCGGCATGCTGGTCGGCGCGCTGACCGTCGGCTCGGCGCTTCCGCACCTGCTCCGTGCCGTCGGCGGCGTCGGCCAACCGCGGGTCGTGCTTTACGGGGCCGCGGGCCTGTCGGTCCTCGGCGGACTGTTGGTCCTCCTCGTCGAGCCGGGACCGCATCAGGCACCGGCGGCCCCGTTCGATCCGAGCGCAATCGGCCGCATCCTTCGGGATCGAGGGACGATGCTGGCCAACGGTGGGTACTTCGGCCACATGTGGGAGCTCTACGCCGTCTGGACGTGGATCCCTGCGTACCTGATCGCGAGCATCGCGGCGAACGGCGGAAGCGGCGAGTCGTCGAGTCTCGCCTCGCTCCTAGCCTTCGGGACTATCGCCATCGGTGGCGCCGGCGCCGTCGTCGCCGGCTCGGCGGCCGATCGATTCGGTCGGACGCAGACGACGAGCGCAAGCATGGCCATCAGCGGCGTCGCCTGTATCGCCGCGGGATTCGTCTTCGGGTCGTCGTTGCTCGTTCTCGTCCCCTTCGTCCTCGTGTGGGGATTCGTCATCGTCGCCGATTCGGCCCAGTTTTCGGCAGCCGTCTCCGAACTCGCCGAAGGGTCCTACGTCGGGACGGCGCTGACGCTCCAGACGGCCATCGGATTCCTCCTGACGACCGTGTCGATCCAGCTGATCCCGATGGTCGTGGATCTGGTCGGCTGGCGCTGGGCGTTCGCACCACTGGCTCTCGGCCCGATTCTCGGCACGCTGTCGATGCAGCGACTCCGGAACCTCCCCGAGGCGACGAAACTCGCCGGTGGCCGCGGATAGAACGTCCGCTTTCGCGATATCCGTCGGAGTGCTCGTCTGGCGGCCGTTCACGAATCTGCAAGGCTGGCTGCCAGAATACTAACTGGCGATGGCCGCCACGCCACGGAGCAGTTGTAATCCGATTGCACGGTCGCCAAAGCGGTATGTGACGACAGCGACGATATCGTTCGGAGGCCATCCGTGACACACCCCCTCGATTCACAGCGTTCGGACGCGAGTCAATCGGACGGCCTCGACCACGGACAGCGCCTTCACGTGAGAGACCACACCTGCGCGGTGTCGAGAGCAAGGATGCCGAACGAGACCCTCGTCAACGACGAAATCATACGTCTCCTCCGATGAGGACGATACACGAGCCGAGAGTCGCGCGACGTCGTCGAGCGCCGAACGAGCGGACCGAAGAATGTCAGTAACCCGTAGGGACGTGCTGGAAGAACTCGAGGGACGGAGCGACGCCAGCACTGGGGAGCGAACGTCGGTCGAATCGCTCACGGACGCGCTCGCCGTCGACGAGCGAACGGTCCGCGAACAGCTCGACGGACTGGAATCGTGCGCGCTAGCTGACATCGACGCCGACGGGCAGGTCAGAATAACCGTAACCGGCGAAGAACTCCTCGCGCTCGATCTCGACGAGATGATCATCGTCGATGCAGAGACGATCGATCGTGGGTGAGCGCACGGGGCAGACTTATGGATTCCGCCGTCGTCTGTGGGTACGAATGCTGGGAGTGGCCACCGATGTCTGAACACGACACGAACGAAGCGGCCGAGGCAGTTCAGTACGATCCGTCATCCAGCAGGTACGACGTCTTCGAATGCCCCGACTGTGACAACGTGGTTCTCGCGCTCGGACGTGACGACCCGCCGATGTCCTGTCATGGGGAACCCATGCAGCGCGTGACCGACTGCGATATCACCGTCAAGCCGCCCGATGTCAGGCAGGTCCTCCTCGACGCATTCGGCCTCCCCAAAGCCGGCCTCGACATCTGTCTGTGTGTCATCGGCGAGGGCCCGCTCTCGGCCAACGAAGTCGCCGAATCGCTGGGCTACGACCGGAGTACGGTGACGCGGTACCTCAACAAACTCGTCGATATCGGCCTGCTTCGCCGATCCGAACTGAACCGCGAGGCAGGCGGCGTCGTCAACGTCTATCACTCGGTCGACCTGGAGCGAATGCGCCGCGAGACGCTGATCGGCTTCTACATCTGGGCCGGCGAAGCGGCCGCACTCATCGAGGAGGCCAATCTGACGAAACAGGATTACATGGCGGAAAATCCGGATCGCGAACTCCCGGACGTGTTCTGGGAGTCGTTCCCCGACGACTGATCGGTGATCGACCGCCGCAGACGGTGGTCGTGCAACACCGTTGCGGAGTCGCTACCCCTTATTTGATTCCGCCCGGCGTATCCCGAGTCACATGAGTGATTTCGACGTGCTCGTCATCGGCGGAGGAACCGGAAACAACGTCGCCTCGGCGGCGGCGGACGCGGGACTCGACACGGCGCTCGTCGAACCTGGACCGCTCGGGGGCACCTGTCTCAATCGCGGGTGCAACCCCTCGAAGATGTTGATTCAGGCCGCGAACGCCGTCAACCACGTCCACGAGGCCGAGCGCTTCCACGTCGACGCCACGCTCGACGGCGTGGATCACGCGGCCGTCGTCGACGAGATGGACGACCTGCTGGGCGGCATCGCTGCCGACATGGAGGCGCGGTACCGCGAGCGGTCCAACCTGACGCTGTTCGACGAGTACACCGAGTTCGTCGACGAACGAACGGTGGCACTCGGCGGTGAATCCGTCACCGCCGACAAGGTCGTCGTCGCGACGGGAAGTCGCCCGGTCGTCCCACCCATCGACGGCCTCGACGACATCGAGTACCTCACGAGCCAAGACGCGCTCTACCGGCGCGAACTCCCGGACAGTCTCGTCATCATGGGCGGTGGCTACATCGCCGTCGAGTTGGGCTACGTGTTCGAGACGATGGGCACCGACGTGACCATCGTCGAGATGAACGACCGGCTGGTCCACCGGGAAGACAGCGACGTGGCGGAACTGTTCACCGAACTCGCTGCCGCTCGTCACGACGTGTACACCGGGCACCGCGTCACGGCCGTCGAGGAGTCGGGCGACGGCTACGCCGTCCACGCCGAGACCGCGGACGGAGACGAACTGACCGTCGACGGGAGCGAGGTGTTAGTCGCACTCGGCCGGCGCCCGAACACCGACTCGCTGAACCTCGACGCCGCCGGCATCCAGGTCGACGACCGCGGATTCGTCGAGACCAACGAGTATCTGGAGACGAGTGCGGACAACGTCTGGGCACAGGGCGACGTGGCTGGAAACGCGCTGTTCAAACACTCTGGAGACTACGAGACGCGACACACGGTGGCGAACGTCGTCCACGGCGACCGACGTTCGCTCGACCTCTCCGCGATGCCACACACCATCTTCACCGAGCCACAGATCGCCGGCGTCGGGAAGACCGAGGCGGAACTCGACGACCAGAAGTACGTCGTCGGCCGGGCGGACTACGCCGACTCGGCGATGGGTCGCGCAAAGAAACTCGACGACGGCTTCGTGAAAGTGCTCGCGGCGACCGACGGGACCATCCTCGGCGCGCACGCCATCGGCTACGAGGCGTCGACCCTGCTGCACGAGGCCGTCGTCGCGATGCGACACGGCCTCACCGTCGAGGACGTCGGCGAGACTATCCACGCCCACCCGACGCTGAGCAAGGTCGTCGAAGCGGCGTTCAGAGACGCAGCGAACTGATTCGGGCGTCTACTCGTCGTCGACGATAGCCTCTGTTCCGAGGCGCCGAATGCAGTCAGCCACGGTCTCGGTGCCACTGCCAGTCGAGCAGGGGAACACCCCGACGAGTCGGTCGCCGGCGTAAACCGCCAGACACTGGAGCGGGAGGCGGATCACCTCGCGTCGGTCCGTCGAGACCATCGTCGTCCGTTCGCACCGCCCGAAGGCCGGTTCGAGGGAGTGATCTTCGCGGTCGGCCCACGCCTCGAACTCGGCAATTCGCGTCTGGATCGGCCCCTCTTCGCCTGCGGGAGCGTCGGAAGGCGGATCGACGTACCGTCCCCAGACGCGAACCGACACGTCGTCGACGGCGCCATCGGTTTCGAGCTCACGGAGCCGGTCGAGAACCCTCGAACGGGGATCGTCCGGCGGCGGTGGCGCATCTCGCATCCAGACCACGACGCGGACGGGATCGGACCGGTCCATCGTCGATCACCGCTCCTCCCTGAACTCGGCCGCCCGCCGTTCACCCAGTTCCATCAATTCCCGGATGAACGACGGACGTCGGTCGACTTTGGTCGAACAGTGGTACGCCTCGCCCATCTCGATCCGATGAATCTCCGTCCGTTTGAACTCGCTCTCGGGCAGGTATCCCTGCTCGACCCAGTCGTTCACCCGCTCGATCACCCGAAGCTCCTGGTTCAGCGAGATGTTGCCCGAGAGTTCGTTGCGGCGGTCGGCGATCTCCTCGAGCGAGGACGGTTCGCCCTCACGCACCTGCGGGTTGATCTGTATCACCCACACCTCGTCCGGTTTGCGGGACGCCTCGACGGCCATCAGGTCGTCGATGGGTGGGTTCTGCGAGAACAGTCCATCCCAGTGATAGTGGCCGTTGATCTCGACGGCCTCGAACAGGTTCGGCACAGCGGCGGAGGCGAGGACGGCCTCCGGCGTCACGTCCTCGTTGGTAAACGTCTCGAATGTACCGGCGTTGATGTTGACCGTGCCGACGACGAGTTCGGGCACGTCACGCCGACACAGATCGGGAATCTCCTCGAAGTCGATGTGGCGTTCGAGCGTCTCCCGGATCGCGTCTTTGCCTACTTCCGCGCCGGGAACGTCGTACGGGCTGACCTCGAACATCGGGACGCCGGCGCTCGCGAGCCGCGACAGGCCGACGACGAACTCGTTCATGAACTGGTCCGAGAGGTCGGACGCCGACAGATCGTCCCAGATCGCGTCGAGGAGGTCGATCGACCGCTCGGCGTCGGCAGTGACGAGCCCGTACCACGTCGCCAGGGCGTTGAACGCGCCACCGGAGGTGCCGCTGATCCCGACCAGTTCGTACTCGTCGTCCCACTCGCGGAGCAGTTCCTTCAGGACGCCGGCGGTGAAGGCCGTGTGACTTCCACCGCCCTGACAGGCGATGGCGACGTGCGTCGGTTCGTCGTCACTCATAGGTGGTTGTGTAGCCGCCGTCGTGGAGCATGTCGCCGCCGTTGAGGTGTTTGCCGTGACTGGAGAAGCCAAAGACGAAGAGATTCGCCACCTCAGCGGGCGTCATCATCTCCTTCGTCCGTGCCTGGCCGAGCATCACGTCCTCGACGACTGCCTGCTCGGAGATGCCCCGCTCTTCGGCCGTGTCCTCGATCTGGTTCACCATCAGCGGCGTCAACACGTAGCCGACGCTGACCGAGAAGCCCCGCAAGGTGCCCTCACCCTCGGCGGCGATAGCGCGTGTCAGACCGGTTAGCCCGTGTTTCGCCGTGATGTACGCGGGCTTGTCTTGCGTCGCGTAGTGACCGTGGACGGAGGACATGTTGCCAATTGCGCCGACGCCATCCTCTGTCGCCCGGATGTGCGGCATCGCGAGTTTCGCAGTGAGGAAGGGCGCGCGGAGCATGATATCGAGCAGGAGGTCGTACTTTGCCATCGGGAAGTCGGGGATGGAGGCGATGTGTTGCATCCCGGCCACGTTGGCGACGTACCGGAGGTCGCCAGCTTCGGCTGCAGCGTCGACCATCGCCTCGACCGCGTCCTCGTCCGTGAGATCGGTCGGGACGGGATGGACGGTTCCAGGGGCATCCACGTCGTTGGCGAGATCGACGGTCCCGTCGAGGCCGTCCTCGTCGATGTCGGCCCCGACGACCGTGAGACCGTTCGCCGCGAGCGCGACCGCCGTTGCACGACCGATTCCCGAGGCCGCGCCAGTGACGATGGCGACCGTCTCGGGGGCGAAATGCTCGTCGTCGAGGACGAGCAAGTCGGCAGCGGTTAACTCCGGTTCACGGAGGTCGAATTCGTCGGTGGACATGTGTTCATCCGAACCCACTCCACGAAGCCGTATAACCACACCTCGGCTGTGCAACGGACGGACAACGAACGTTGCTCGTTCGTGACGATAGCCAGACATCGCTGGAATCGATACACTACGGCACCGTTCGATGCCCCCATCCGGATTGCTGTAACTGTGTACCGGTGGTTCGCCGGCCCGGTCTGTCGAAACACCGGTACTGACTTACAACAGACCGTATCACTCGTCCACCGACGATTCGAGCAGGTCCAGTAGCTCGCGATTGCTGTCGTCGATCCCCTCGACTTCGTCGAGTATCATCTCCGTCTTCCGATTGGCCTCGTCGGCCATCATGGCGAGTTCCTCGGTGCTTCGGGCCTGCTGATCCGTCGCCGTCGCCACGTCCGCCATACTCTCCGACAGTTGGCCGTTGACCTCG